>Ga0070741_10000029_pt1 | contig 514757 bp, 503 predicted proteins | sample Coa_R1_4_FD_66440 | JGI IMG/M metagenome (GOLD analysis project Ga0070741, IMG submission 66440) | Surface soil microbial communities from Centralia Pennsylvania, which are recovering from an underground coalmine fire - Coalmine... | ecosystem: Environmental > Terrestrial > Soil >...
ACGATCGTCCCGCCTTTGATCTGAATGTCGTACTCAGCCATCCTGGTTCCCTCCTGATTGGTAAGGACTGCAGCCGTTCAACGCCTCGCTCGGTTAGTGTCGCTTAAGCCCATCAACTGAAATTCTTATACAAAGCCGGACGGCTTCTTTCAATGACGCGAGGGGCCTGCGCAGCGCGCATCGGCTTTTTGGTTTTGCCCCCACCCTGCTATGGTGAGGCGAAATCTCTAGAGGCTCACAAGGGGAGACCCGCAATGAAAGTAGGTATGACGCTCCAATTGACCAGTTTCGGCGGCAAACGCGACTGGGAGACTTACGAGGATGAGTTGCGCCTGATGGAACAGGCCGAAGGGCTCGGCTTCGATTCCGTCTGGTGCCTCGACCATCATTTCACCGGCTACGTGATGTCGCCCGATCCGACGCAGTTGCTGTCCTATGTCGCCGGACGCACCAAAAAAATTCAGCTTGGGACGGCCGTCATCGTGCTGCCGTGGCACGACCCGGTCGAAGTGGCGGAAAAGATCGCGCTGCTCGACGTAATCTCGAAGGGCCGCACCATTTTCGGCTTCGGTCGCGGCGCCGCGAGCGTCGAATATGACGGCTATCGGGTCAAGATGGACGAGGCGCGCGATCGCTTCATCGAAAGTGCGATGATCGTGCGCAAGGCGTTGACCAATCCGAGCTTTTCGTGGGATGGCAAGTTCTTCAAGATTCCGGAGATCCAGATTCGGCCGCGCCCAGTGTCGCATCCCGAAGAGCGCTTCTATGCATCCGCCGTCAGCCCCGAATCGGTCGAGATTTTCGCCAAGATGGGGTTCGGCGTGCTGATTATCGCGCAGCGAAGCTGGGAGGACACCGCGGCGGATTACAAGCGATACGTCGCCACCTCATTGGCCAACAACATCCGGCCGCGGCCGCCGATTGGCCTGCTCAACATCTTCTGCGCCGACGATTCGCACGAGGCGGCGGAACTGGCACATCGTCATATGGAAGCGATGTGGGATTCGATCGAGAACCACTATCGCTTCTCCGACGGTCATCTCAAAGGCGTCAAGGGTTACGAATTCTACGAAAAGATCGGCCGGACCTACTCCAAGCTTCACGCCGATGCCGGCGCGAAAACCAAAGCGGTCGAGTTCTATCGCAGCCTGCACGCCGCAGGCACGCCCGCCGAGGTGCTCGAGAAACTGCGCTATGTGCATCAGACGGTGCCGCTCGAACACGTTATCGGCACCTTCGCTTTCGGCGGGTTGCCGCGTCCGAAGCTGGATCGCAGCTTCCAGCTTTTCGCCGAAAAGGTGCTGCCGGTGCTGAAAAACGATCCGGCGTTCGCGTTCCCCGAGGAGATCCTCGGCGGCGCGCGCGCGACTGAAACTCACGCGAGTAAGTAGCTCGTCAGAGGTCCACGGTTCTGCAACAGCTCAGCCGCCCGGGGCTGAGCTGTTGCCTTTTTTTACTCGTGCGGCGCTTGATCTTTCGCCGCCCCCAATGCGATTAGTGGCGAACCAGGCGGAGGGGACCCGCGATGGCAACAAAGCCGCTGATGCTCGCCGGCTACCGAGTGCTCGATTTCACGCAAGCGCTCGCCGGACCAACCACCACGCGCTATCTGGGGCAGATGGGCGCGGAGGTGATCAAAGTCGAGATCGCCCCGAATGGCGACCTTACGCGCGGCGTGCCGTACCTGCGCGACGGCCGCAGCGCCTACTACGTTCAGCAGAATCGCGGCAAGAAAAGCCTCTGCGTCGATTTGAAGAAGCCGCAAGGCCTGGCGATCCTCAAGGCGCTGATACCGCGTATCGACGTGCTGGTACAGAATTTCGCGCCCGGCGTCATCGAGCGCATCGGTCTCGGCTACGAAGTGGTGCGCGAACTCAATCCGCGTATCATCATGTGTTCGATCTCGTCGCTCGGGCGGAACGGCCCGCTCGCCAACCGTCCCGGCTACGATTACGTCGGCGCGGCTTACTCCGGCGTGCTCGATCTGACGGGTTTCCCGGACCGGCCGCCGGTCTTTCCGCAGCTTGGCATCGGCGACGTCAGTACGGGCGCGCACGCGATGGGCGCGATCCTCGCCGCGTTGCTCCATCGCGAGCGCACCGGCGAGGGCCAACACGTCGAGACCTCATTGCTCGATTGTTATTTCAGCTACCATGACGCCAACGTGCAGGCCTACAGCGCGAGTGGCGGCGCGATGGTTCCCCGTCGCTCCGGGTCGCACAGCTATATCGCGTGTCCGGCCGGGGTGTTCCGTGGCAAAGAGCACGGCATACTGATTCTCGCGCCGATTGACCATCAATTCGGCTGGCTCTGCCAGGCGATGGGGCAGCCGGAACTGGCGACCGATCCGCGCTTCCGCGACTTTGCCGCTCGCAGCTCCAACATGGAAGCGCTCAAGGAGATCGTTCAGCAATGGATTGATTCGGCGCCCTCGGACGACGTCGTGCTCGCCGCCCTGGAGGAGCATCACGTGCCGCACGCCCCGGTGCTGACCATCGCCGAAGCGATCGCCCATCCGCATCTGCGCCAGCGCGGCACTGTAACAACCATCAGCGATGAGTTTATCGGCAGGTTCGACGTGCCCGGCTTTCCGCTGCGCTTCTCGGCGTTTCCGGAAGAGGTTCAACGGCCGGCGCCGACACTCGGTCAGCATAACGCGGAAATATTGCGCGAACACCTGGGCTACTCTGCCGAGCAGATCAACCAGCTCGAGCGCGACGGCATCCTGCATCGCGGACCGCGCTAAACACTGACGCAAGCTCGCGCGCGCTCCCGATGCGGCGCGGCCGAGTGGCCGCCGCTGTTCAATCGCGGCTGCGGAGTCGATCGAGCGTTTGTGGCGGCGGCTTGTCTTTGCGGTCCGGCGATGCGATTAGTTGCGCTCATTGGAGGTTGTCACGATGGCGCAGGGACCGGGGATGATGGATGGCTACAAGGTGCTCGACTTCACGCAGGTGCTGGCGGGACCGACGACGACACGCTACATGGCCGAGATGGGCGCCGAGATCATCAAGATCGAGCTGGCGCCGACCGGCGATATCTCGCGCGCTCTGCCGATCTTGCGCGACGGGCGCGCCGGCTACTACGTCCAGCAGAATCGCGGCAAGAAGAGCGTCTGCCTGGACCCACGCAAGCCCGCGGGTCTCGCCATTCTCAAGGAGCTCGTGCAGAAGGTGGACGTGCTGGTCGAGAATTTCTCGCCCGGAGCGATCAAACGAATCGGACTCGACTATCCGACGGTCAAGGCGCTCAATCCCCGCATCGTGATGTGCTCGATCTCGACCTTCGGGCAGGAAGGTCCGCTCGCGAACCATCCGGGCTACGATTTTATCGGCTGCGCCTACTCGGGAGTGCTGAGCATGTTGGGCGAGCCGGACAAGATGCCGGTCCTGCCGCAGGTGGGAATCGGCGACATTACGACCGGCGTCCACGCGCTCTCGGCGATTCTGGCCGCCCTGCTCTATCGCGAACGCACCGGGCGCGGACAGTACGTCGAGACTTCGCTGCTCGACTGCTATTTCAGCTATCAGGACCTGACGGTACAGACCGTCAGCCTGAGCAATGGGGCAAGTCTGCCGCGCCGCAGCGGATCACATCATTTTCATGTCGCGCCGCTCGGTGTTTTTCGCGGCAAAAAACATCCGATCCTGGTGATGGCCGGAGCGGAGCATCAATTTCCCTACTTCTGCAAGGCGATGGGCCGTCCGGAGCTCGCGACCGATCCGCGTTTCAAGGATATTGCGGCGCGCAAGGAGAATCTCGAGGAGCTCAAGCGGATCGTCCAGGATTGGTTCGACTCGATGCCGAACGACGAGCAGGCCATGCATCTGATGGAGGAGCATCGCGTGCCCTTCGCGCCGGTGCTCAACGTCGAAGAGGCGATGGCGCACGAACACCATCGCGAGCGTCAGATCGTGCGCACGATCCATGATCGCTTCCTCGGCAGCTTCGACGTGCCCGGCTTCCCCCTGCGCTTCTCGGAGTCGCCGGAGTTGCGCGCGATGGAAGCGCCGACGCTCGGCGAGCACAACGCGGAAGTCCTGAGCGGCTATCTGGGATATTCGGCGGAGCAGATCCGCCGGCTCGAAGCCGACGGCGTGCTGTTCCGGGGCGAGCGTTAGGCAGCGCTAGCGGGCCTGGTCCGCGGTCATCGGCTGGACCATCTCACCGTCGCGCGCGGCCTGGCCCGCGTTGATCGCGACCATATCGTCAGCGCCGATACCTCGGGGTATCTCGACGTTGATACCATCGTCGTAGCCCAGCGCGACTTCGACCAATTTCAAACGATCGTTGCGCACCAGGGGCACATACGGTTTGCCGTCGCGAAAAATCAGCGCGTCATCAGGGACCAGTGGCGGCCCGGCGGGCGCCGTCACGCGAAAATCAATCGTTGCGTACATCCCGGGCAACAGCGCGAGGTCGTCGTTCGGCAGATCAACTTCGGCCAGCATCGTGCGCGTCGAGCTGTCGAGGGCGCGTGGATGGCGCGTGACGTTGCCCTCGAAGACGCGTCCGGGATATTGCGCGACCGTGATCGTGACCGCATCGCCGTCGCGCACATACGGCGCGGCGGTCTGCGGCACGTCGGCGTAAACCCGCACCGGATTGAGTGTCGCGAGCGTCAGGATTGGCGAATTGCTGGTAAGCGTGGTTGATTCCGGAATCAAGGAACCCGGATCGACCAGGCGCGCGGTAACGACTCCGTCAAAGGGCGCGTAGATCCGCTGATACCGCTGCGTGGTTATTAGCTGATCGAGCGTCGCCTTGTCCTCGGCGACAGCCGCCGCGGACTCGTCGGCGGCCTGCTTGGCGATCACGCCCGATTTGAGCAGGGCCTGATTGCGCCGATCGGTGATCACCGCGAGATTGTAGGCGGCCCGCGCATTCGCCACCTGATGATCCAATTCGGGCGAATCGATCACCGCCAGCAGTTGACCCTTGCGCACGCGGTCGCCCTTGTCCACCAGGATGGCCTTGAGATAGCCTGCGACCTTGGCATAAACCGGCGATTCGACGTAGCCGTGAATCGTCCCCGGCAGTTCGAGATCGCGCATGCGCGAAGCAAACTGGACCTTTTCGACCAGCACCCGCGGACCCCGCCCCATATCGTCGCGGAGCGCGACGGTCTGGCTCTCCAGATGTTGCGCGTGGGCGATCATTAGTCCCGCAGTCAGGCCGACGACGACTACAATCAGTAGTATCCAGCCGACAACGAAGGATTTTCCCGCTCTGGCGGGAGTGTACGTTCTGGGGTCTTCCTCCATCTGCGCCTGCCGCCTATGCTCCCGGCATCGTGATCGCCTCGATTTCAGCGTCACGTTGATGCTTGCCTTTGACGTTCCTGCCGATGATTGAGTAGACCGCCGGCACCACGAACAGCGTCATCAGAGTGGCGGCGATCAAGCCGCCGATCACGGCGCGACCCAGTGGCGCATTCTGCTCGCCACCCTCGCCGAGCGCGAGCGCCATCGGCAGCATCCCGAGGACCATCGCGAGCGCCGTCATGATAACCGGGCGCAAACGCGTGCGCCCGGCCTCGATCGCGGCAGCCATCGGCGAGTAACCCTGCTCGCGCAACTCGTTGGCGAAGACGACCACCAGGTTGCCGTTGGCGACGCCGACGCCCACCGCCATGATCGCGCCCATCAGCGATTCGACGTTGATCGTGGTGTTGGTCAGCTTCAACATCCACAGGACTCCGGCCAGAGCGCCGGGCACCGCCAGCATGATAATCAGCGGCTCGGCCCATGACTGGAAGTTCGCCACCATCAGCAGATAAACCAGGACGATCGCGAGCACGATGCCCAGTTCGAGTGACGAAAACGATTCACGCATCGCATCGCTTTGCCCGCGGATGGTAATCCGCATCCCGGGCGGCAACTTGCCAAGGTGAGCGATCGCGTCCTGAACGGCCGCGGAAGCGCTGCCCAAATCGCGTCCCTGAACTCCCGCATTCACGTCAATCACGCGCTGAACGTCGTAGTGATTGATCAGCGCCGGCTCGACGTCCTGCGTCACCGTCGCGACGTTACTCAATAGCTGCGCGCCGTCCACCCGGTTTGTCGCATTCGGCGTCAGCGGCGTGCTGCCCAGCGCCTGGACGGAGTCGATGAGATGCTGCGGAACCTGTTCGAGCACGCTGTAATTCACGCCGTTGCGCGGATCGAGCCAGTAGTTCGGCTGGATAATCGCATTGGTGCTCAAGGAAGTCAGCAGATCGGCGGCGATGGTGCGCTGGTCAACGCCCAACTCGAGCGCCTTGGCGCGATCCACCCGCACCCGCAGCGTTGGATAATCGAGCATCTGCGGAATCCGGACATCGGTCAGCCCCGGAATCGCGCGCATCGCCGCCAGCAGCCGCTGGCCGACGGCGAAGTTCTCGTTCAGCTTCTGACCCGAAATCTGCGCGTCGATCGGTGCCGACAGGCCGAAGTTAAGCACCTGGCTGACGATGTCGGCCGCCTGGAAATAAACCGTCACGTCGGGAAACTCGCGCGCGACGATCCGCCGAATCTCGTCCTGATAGAGCACCGTCGGCCGATGGTTCGGCTTGAGCGAGATCAGAATGTCGGCGTCCTGCGGCCCGATACTATCGGTCTGATAAAACGCCAGAACGTAGGCAAAGGCCGGAAGGCCGATGTTGTCGCTTATCTGATCGAGTTCGTCGGACGGGATCAGGCGGCGAATCGCGCGCTCGATATTGTCAACGATTACCTCGGTGGTTTCGATCCGCGTTCCGGCCGGCGCCCGCACGTGCAGCTTCATCATGCCCGCATCGACCGCCGGAAAGAAATCTTCGCCGACGATCGGCAGCAGCGCGAGCGACACGACCACCACCAAAGTCACGCCGGTCAGCGCGAAGCCGCGGCGCGAGATGAACTTGCCGAGCGCGACGCGATAGCCCTCGCGAAACCGTTCGAAGCCGCTTTCGAACCGATTGGCCATCCGCGCGCCGAGGCCGGTCCCCTGATTCGCCTGATGAGTTTCCGGCATCAGGTAACGCGCCATCGCCGGCACCAACGTTCGCGACAGCAGGTACGACGTGAGCATCGAGTACACCACCGCCATCGCCAGCGGCGTGAACAGGAAGCGGGCCACCCCGTACAACAGCACGACGGGGAAGAACACGATGCAGATCGCGAGCGTGCCGATAAACGCCGGCGTCGCGATCTCCGCCGAGCCGTCGAGGATCGCCACCAGCAGCGGCTTGTGCATCGCGTGATGGCGATGGATATTCTCGATCGCCACCGTGGCGTCATCAACCAGCATGCCGACCGCCAGCGCGAGCCCGCCGAGCGTCATGATATTGAGCGTCTGCCCCGCCAGCTTGAGTCCGATGACGGCAGTCAGAATGGAGAGCGGGATCGACAGAATGACGATCACCATGCTGCGCACCGAGCCGAGGAAAACCAGCACCATCAGTGCGACCAGTCCGGCCGCCAGCAGCGCTTCGCGCACCACGCCGAACAGGGCACCGCGCACGAACACGGATTGATCGAAGGCGAGCTTGAGCTTCATTCCCTTCGGCGCGGTCTCGAGGATGAGCGGGATCATTGCGCGGGCGCTGTCGATCACGCTCAGGGTCGACGCGGCCGCATGCTTGAAGATGGGGATATACGTCGCGCGCTTGCCGTCGATTCGCACGACGTTGGTCTGCACCATGTGCGTGTCGGTGACCGGCGCCACGTTGCCGAGCAGGATGGGGGTGCCGTTACGCACGGCGACCGGCAATTGATTGAAGGTCTCGACCTTCTCCGGGCTGCCGTTGAGTTCGACCCGGTACTCGCGGTTGCCGATCTTCACGGAGCCGGCGGGGATAATGACGTTGGTCGCATTTAGGGCGTTGCCGATGTCGGCCGCCGAAAGCCCGTGCGAGTACATCTGCTCGGGATGCAGATTGACCATGATCGCGCGATTGCGGCCGCCGAAGGGCGCCGGGAGCGAAATTCCCTCAATACTGAAGAGGCGCACGCGAATGAAATTGAGGCCGTAGTCGAAGAGCTGCTGCTCCGAAAGCGTATCGCTCCAGACGTTGAGCTGAGCCACCGGCACGTTGGCAGCGTTGTAGTCGACGATATTCGGCGCCTGCATCCCGGGCGGAAAGATCGACAGCAACGATTGTGAAAGCGCCGCCATCGTGGCGATGCCGTTGGCGGTCGAGACGCCGGCGTGGAAGTACACCTTGATAAGGCCCGCGCCAGCAATCGATTCGGATTCGATATGCTCGATATCGTTGACCACGCCGGCCGTCGCACGTTCGCTGATGATCACCACCCGCCGTTCCATATCGAGCGCCGACAGCCCGGGGTAGTTCCAGACCATGATCACTACCGGCATGTCGATCACCGGAAAGATGTCGGCGTTCATGCGGGTGAAGGAGAGCACCCCCAGCACGGTCATCAACAGTGCCATCACCGCGATGGTGAGCGGGCGCCGCAGCGCCAAACTGACGATCCACATAAATGGCTACGTGCGATGTGCGCGAACCCTGCCCGCCCAAATGCCGTCAGGGTCGAGCGACGCGCATAACATTAGGAAACGTTGGTCCAGTTAGCAAGTTTCTGAATGTATGTCGGTAAACTGCCATGATCACGGCTCCACCGCGGAGGAGGTCGCACCACCTGGCGGCGCGATCATCCGCGTCCCCCCGGGCACTTTTCAACGGAATCCAGTTGTTTTGATCAGCTTGACCGTGTACAAAGAATGTTTCGCAGCGGGGTCGTAGTTCAGCCCGGTTAGAACGCCGGCCTGTCACGTCGGAAGTCGTGGGTTCAAATCCCATCGGCCCCGCCAATATATTGCGATATCGCGGTAGCGCCGCCATCGCAATTTGAGGACGCTGAAGTGAAACTGAGTGAGCAGACCAGGAGCGTGTCGCACGAGAACGCTCTGCGCGGACGCCGATGGGTGGTAATCGATGCGGACGGTCGGCCATTGGGTCGGGTGGCCTCGCGGGCGGCGAGTCTCTTGCGCGGGAAGCATCGCCCGGACTTCACCCCCCATCAGGATGCTGGCGATTTTGTCATCGTGATTAACGCCGCTCGTGTGAAGCTGACCGGCAACAAACTCGACGACAAGCTCTACCACCGTCACACCGAGTATCCCGGCGGCATTCGCACCTTATGGGCGGGCAAGATCCTGGAGACTCATCCGGAGCGTCTGATCGAGACAGCCGTGCGCGGGATGCTGCCGAAGAATCGCCTGGGCCGCCGCCTTTACACGAAGCTCAAGGTGTATCGCGACGGCAACCATCCCCATCTGGCTCAGCAACCCCAACCCGTTGCGCTTTAAGGTGATCAAGTAGCGAGCTTCCGCCGATGCCCGAGAGAAAGAATGTCATCCGCACCACCGGTCGCCGTAAGACGGCGGTAGCAAATATCCGGCTGTTCCCCGGTTCCGGAACGATTACCGTCAACGATCGCCCGCTGGAAGAGTATTTTCCGCGCGATACCTCGCGGATGCGCATCCTCGAGCCCTTCGAGGTGACCGAAACCGTCGGCCAATACGATGTTATCGTCGCTCTCAAGGGCGGCGGCAGTTCCGCGCAGGCCGACGCCGTGCGGCTCGGAATCGCGCGGGCGCTCGTCACCTCGATCGAGGCGTCACGTCCGGCCCTGCGCAAGGAAGGGATGCTGACCCGCGATCCGCGCGAGGTCGAGCGCAAGAAGTACGGCCGGCACAAGGCCCGCAAGCGTCCGCAATACTCGAAGCGGTAAAGCATAACCCGACATCGCGAGAGTGATGCCGACCGCGACTCAAGACGTCGCGGCTGGCGGTGGCGCTGCTCGAATCGGCTTCGTCACCCTCACTGGCGATGGCCGATCTTTCGTGATAATTCCCTTGCACGACCGTTAACTGAGCTTTACCGGGTGGAGGAATAGCGATGGGCCCGCACAACCGGATCAAAGTTGCCGTTCTGGGGGCCTCGGGCTATTCCGGGATCGAGGCGGTACGCATCCTTGCCGGGCATCCATTCGTCGAGATCGCGCTGCTCACATCGGAGCACTATGCCGGGCGCGAAGTGGCCGAGGTTTATCGTCACCTGGCGGGGATTGATCTGCCGCCTTTCGAAGAGTTGCACGGCGAGGAATTGGCCGCTCGCGCGGAGATCGTAATCTCGTGCCTGCCGGAGCGCGTCGGGGCGCCGCTCGCCGCCGAAGCAGTACGCAAGGGTCTCAAGGTGATCGACGTCTCTGCGGATTTTCGCCTGCGCGATCCGGCATCGTATCGCCAAGTCTATGGCGCCGAGCATCCCGCGCCCGATCTGCTCAAGACTGCGGTCTACGGGCTCAGCGAGTTCCATCGACGCGAGTTGCGCGAAGCGCAAATCGTCGCCAATCCGGGGTGCTATCCGACGGGTGCACTCCTGGGCATCCTGCCGCTCATCCGGCGCGACCTGATTGACCCCTCTTCCATCGTGGTGGATGCCAAGTCGGGGACGACCGGCGCCCGTCGGCAGGCGGCGGTCGAGCAGCTCTTTGCCGAAGTCAATGAAAACTTTCGCGCCTACAAGGTCGGCAATCATCGACATACCCCGGAGATGGAGCAGGAGATCGGCGTTGCCCTCGGTCGCGAGGTCGCGATCATGTTCGTGCCCCACCTGCTGCCGGTCACGCGGGGGATTCTGACGTCAATCTTTATGCGACCGCGCGGCGGCACCACGGAACAGGATATCGTCGCGGCTTACGAAGCCAGTTATGCTCGCGCCCGCTTCATCCGGCTGCTGAGAAGCGGTGAGTTGCCTGAGCTCCGCAATGTTCGAGCGACGAACTTTTGCGAGCTCTCCTTCGTGCTCGACCGGCGATCGCAAACGCTTTGCGTCTTCACCGCCATCGACAATCTCGGCAAGGGCGCGGCCGGGCAGGCCGTCCAGAATCTGAACCTGATGCTCGGCTACGATGAGGCCGCAGGACTGCTGGCGGCCGCTCCGGTGCCCTGATACGCGCCGTCGATCGGCACGGCTCCCCCTGGACCCCGTAATCTTCGCTTGACGATCGCTCTCGACATGTGCGTCGCATGTCTCGATTCGCGATGCTTTAGCGACCGCGCGGCCTCGACGCGCCACGGTGACCTCCGCTCGCCACACCAGACGTAAACGATTGGTAACGGTCTCTCGTCTGAGTTGGCAAGGAGGTAACACAAGATGTTATCGACCAAAGGAATCCTCTCGGTGATTGGCGGAGCCGCGATGCTGCTCCTGCCGGCCGCCACCTTCGCTCAGAACTACCCGAATTATGGCTATCATCACAAGGACGCCTGGCACGACGGCGACCGCGATGGCGACCATGATGCCTGGCGTGATCGCGATGCCTGGCGTGATCGCGGTTTCAGACCGGGGGCGTTTGCGCCTGGCCGGTTCCATCATCCTTATGCCAACGGGCCGCTTGTCGCGGAGACTCGGGTTTGCAACGCATGGGGCAAGCACTGCCGCTGGGTGCCCAATGGCGTTCCGGTTTACGGTCCCGGCTACGCCCCTGCATACCTGCCCGGCTATGCAACCCCCGGCCCCGCTAACTATGGTGCACCTTGCAACTACGCCGCCGAGCAGATGCCCGCGTACTACGACGCGATGCCGCCGGCGGGAATGAGTCTTATCCAGCAGCGCGACTGGCTGATCGCTCGCCGCCGGATGCTGATGCGGCAGATCGCGAATCTGCGCGCCCGCGGCGACAGTCGTGGTGCGGCGCGCCTGGTAGCAATGATTCAGCCGATCACGGCCCGCATCAACCGTATCAACAATCGGCTCGCCAACTCGATGTATGGTGGCGCGCCGATGGTGGGAAGTATGGCGCCCTTGGGTAACGTTCCCCCGGTCGCGAATATCCCGCTTGGCGGCTATGGTGCGGCCCCGAGTTCTTATTACGGTAATCCGTACGGTGCGGGCTCCTATTACGGCAATTCGGCCTACGGAAACCCGATGGTGGACACGTTCACCAACGCCGTCCTGCCGATGCTGAGCTATATTCACTAGGACTCAGCCGACGAATCATCAACCACAATGAGAGCGGGGAAATCCGGCGGAAGCCGGATTTCCCCGCTCTTCGCTTCAACCCTCTCCCTTCATTCGCCGCACTTCATCCATTGTGCGGTCGGAACTTCTGAAACTGTTGCGCAATGCCAGATTCCGATAGATTCGACAGTCGCAAGTGACTCATGAAGCCCAAGCGACTGGATCCCTCGCGCGCCAAGACCTATAAGCTCGCCACCCTGTCCCGAAAGGTCACGCGCGCCGAGCTGGCCCGGCCGCTCGAGGCGGGGGCTTCGGTCGCCGAGTTCCTCGCCGCTCTGCCGGACGTTCTCGCCGCTCGCGACTTGCGCGATCTGGCTCGGCGCGTTGCCCGGGCGCGGCGGCGCGGCCGTCTGGTACTGCTCCAGATGGGGGCCCATCCCCTGAAAGTCGGACTCGGCCCGGTCATTTGTGCGCTTATCCGCGACGGCATCATCGGCGCCATCGCCGGCAACGGCGCGACTTTGATCCATGATTTTGAATTGGCCTACGCTGGTCGGACTTCCGAGGACGTCGCTGCGGGTCTCGGCGACGGCAGCTTCGGGATGGCTGAAGAAACCGGCGCGATCCTTAACGAATTCGCCGCTCTGGCCCGCGGCGAAGGTTGCGGCTATGGCGAAATCGCGGGCCGCGAGATGCTTCGCCGCAAATTCCGTTTCGCTGATTCAAGCATCTTCGCCACCGCCTACAAATGCGGGGTTCCCGCAACCGTCCACGTCGCGCTCGGCGCCGATATCATTCACATGCATCCCCACGCCGACGGCAGCGCGATCGGGGCAGCGACGATGGCGGACTTTCATCGCTTCGCCGACGCTGTCGGCCGTCTTTCGGACGGCGTCGTGATTAATCTGGGCTCGGCCGTTTTGATGCCCGAGGTTTTCATGAAAGCCTTGAACCTCGCGCGCAATCTCGGATGCAAGGTCGAACGCTTTACCGCCGCCGATATGGACTTCGTGCGCCATTATCGCCCGGCGATGAACGTCGTGAGCCGTCCCACGCAAAACGGCGGTCGCGGCATCATGTTGACCGGCCATCACGAGATTATGTTTCCGCTCCTCGCGATGGCGATACGGGAAGAACTGGGCTGAAGTCGCCGATGCTGGTTCGCCGGCAACGCTGCGCCGTTAATTACCCCGCGCTGGACGGCAATCCATGGGCCGAGTAGGCTGGCGTACAAACCATCATCCGAGATTCCTTCGTGGAGGGAAACATGCGTGAAGTTGTAATCGTCGAGGCCGGCCGTTCACCGATCGGCAAGAAAAATGGCGTGCTGTCCGCGGCTCATCCTATCGATATGTTGAGCCAGGTGATCGTCGAAGTCTTGCGCCGCGCCAACCTCGCGCCGGCGAACGTCGGTCAGGTTGTCGGCGGATGCATCAACAAGGTCGGCGCCCAGGCGATGAACGTCACGCGCACGGCGTGGCTCTCTGCCGGTTTACCCGCTGAAGTCGCCTGCTCGACGGTCGATTCGCAATGCGGATCGAGCCAGTTCGCCGTGAACCTTGCGGCCAATATCATCAAGTCCGGAGCCGAGGACGTGGTCCTCGCCTGCGGCGTCGAGAATATGAGCCTGCTGCCGATCGGTTCCGACGCTATCGCGGGGGCGCAGGCCGGCATGGGCAAACCGATTAGCCGCAAGTACCGCGAGCATTACGAGTTTACCAGTCAATTCGAAGGTGCCGAACGGATCGCCACCAAATACGGGATCACGCGTCGCGATGCTGACCACTTCGGCCTAGAATCCCAGGTTCGCGCCAAGCGGGCGATCAGCGAAGGCCGCTTCGATTCACAGTTGGTGCCGCTCCAGGCGCCGGTCAAGACTGAAGCCGGCGCCAAGACCGAAGAGACGCGCACGGTGACGCGCGACGAGGTGCCGCGCGATACCAGTCTCGAAGCGCTCGCCGGGCTTAAACCGGTGGCGCGCCCCGACGGGATTCATACGGCGGGCTCCTCCTCGCAGGTGGCGGACGGCGCCGCGGCGGTACTACTGATGACCGCGGACAAGGCGCGTGAACTCGGATGTCGTCCACGCGCGCGCGTCGTTGACACGTGTCTGGTCGGCTGCGATCCGGTGTTGATGCTCGAAGGGCCCATCCCGGCAACGCGCAAGCTGCTCGCCAACAACGGCCTCAAGATCGATGACATCGACGTGTTCGAAATCAATGAGGCATTCGCCTCGGTCGTCCTGAGCTGGGCGAAAACGCTGGAGCCGGACATGGCGCGGGTCAATCCCAACGGCGGCGCGATCGCCCTCGGCCATCCGCTGGGCGCGACCGGATGCGGTCTGGTCACGAAGGCAGTCAATGAACTCGAGCGCGCGCAGAAGAAGCTCGGCCTGGTAACCATGTGCTGCGGCGGGGGACTCGGCACCGGCACGCTCCTCGAGCGCATCTAGCGCATTTCTTCCCGCTCTAGAAGGGCGGTCGGCGGACCTTCCCGTCGATCGCCCCATCCAATTGCTTCGACCACGCCGCTCTTAGCCTGCGCTGCTCGGCGATCCCCGCGGCACTGACGAAAATCCGTGCGCATCCTGGTTTTCAACTGCGGCAGCTCGTCCCTGAAGTACCAGCTCGTCGAACTCGACGACGGCGGTTCGAGTCGCGAGGTTGCGCGCGGCACTATCGAGCGCATCGGCGAGGATGCGTCCCCCGGGGGGACTGTCGATGGCGGCGGAGAATCGGCCCCCATCAGCAGATCGGTAAGCAATCATCGGGAGGCGGTCGCTCAGGTCCTGCATCGGCTGGCGGGAGCCTCGGGAACCGTAAGCGGACTCAAGGTCGATGCTACGGCACATCGTATTGTGCATGGCGGACCTCGTCTATTCGGGCCCGTCGTGCTCGATGAGGCGGGCGAGAAGGCCATCGAGGAGGCGAGCGAATTCGCGCCGCTGCATAATCCACCGGCGCTCGATGCCATCCGAGCATGCCGCGAGCATCTCCCAGACACACCTCTGGTCGTTCTCAGTGATACGGCATTTTACCGCGACCTGCCGCCGCATGCGCGAACCTATGCCTTACCGCGCGAGCTGACCTCGCGTTATGGAATCCGACGGTATGGCTTTCACGGCTGCGGGCACGGGTGGATGATGGAGCGCTACGCGGAATTGACCGGCACTCCGTCGCACTCGCTCAATCTTGTCACCCTGCAACTCGGCGCCGGATGCTCCGCAACCGCGATCCGCGCCGGCAAGGCGGTCGATACGTCGATGGGACTCACCCCGCTCGAAGGTCTCATGATGGCGACGCGCAGCGGCGACCTGGACCCAGCGATAAGCAGTTATCTGTCGCGTCATGCCGGGCTCGATCCGGCCGCAATCGAAAATCTGCTCAACCATTCTTCCGGGTTGCTCGGCGTGTCGGGGGTTTCCGCGGACATCCGCGATGTCCGCGCGGCGGCCGCTTCCGGCAATGCCGACGCCGGCCTGGCACTCGAGATGTTCTGTTACCGCATCCGCAAATACCTCGGGCAATATCTGGCAATTGAAGGTCAGACCGCAGCGATCATCTTCGGCGGCGGCATCGGCGAGCATGACGATGCGGTGCGAGCGAAGGTCTGCAACGGGTTGGAACACCTCGGCATCGTTATGGACGTCACAAGGAATCAGGCGGCCAGCGGACGTGAATACTGCTTCAGTGCCGAAACTTCACGCATCAAGCTGTACGTCATTCCTTTGAATGAGGAACTGTATATCGCGCGTGCAGCGATGGGTCTCTTGAAAAACCGCATGGATGCGCGCGGCGCGTAGCTCATCGCGGCTACATCTGAGGGGCGGCGCGGCGCCTTTCCGACTCGCCGCAGCGCATCGCCGATCGTCAAGATGATTTAACGCAGGCTTCTAGCACGACCGCGCCCCGATGTGCCTATAGTGCCGAATCGTTCATGGCCGCCGATTCGCTCTCCGTAAGCCCCGCCGATCTGCGCGCTCACGCCATAGGTGAGGTTTCCTCGCGCCTGCCGAGTTTGTGGGATCTCGCCGCGCTTCTGCTGGTGCTCGGGGTGGTGGTGCTGCTGGGCTCGGGAGCGCGCCAGATGACCGCGCCGCTCGAACTCCGCACCGCGCCTGAAATCTCGCTCGCGCCCGCTGCGCTGCCGATGTATGCGGTGCGGACGACTCTGCGGATGCTGGCGGCGATGATCGCCTCGCTCATCTTCACTTTCGTCTACGCCACGGCCGCAGCCAAGAGTCGCCGTCTCGAAATCGTTCTGATCCCGGTCCTCGATGTTCTTCAATCGGTACCGATCCTTGGTTACCTGTCGTTCACGGTGGTGTTTTTCGTTTCGCTCTTTCCCGGCAACGCACTGGGACCGGAACTGGCTGCCATCTTCGCGATCTTCACCAGCCAGGCCTGGAATATGGCCTTCAGTTTCTACCAGTCACTGCGTACCGTCCCGACCGATCTCGAACAGGCCGCCGCGAGCTTCCGACTAACCGCGTGGCAGCGTTTCTGGACACTCGAGGTGCCGTTCGCGATGCCCGGACTGGTGTGGAACATGATGATGTCGATGTCCGGCGGCTGGTTTTTTGTCGTTGCCTCGGAAGCGATCGCGGTCGGCAAGCTCCAGATTGCCCTGCCTGGCGTCGGTTCATACGTCGCTCTGGCAATTCAGAATCGCGACCTTGCCGCGGTCGGATGGGCAATCCTGGCAATGACGATCACTATCCTGCTTTACGACCAGCTCATGTTCCGTCCGATCGTCGCCTGGTCCGACAAGTTTCGCGCGGAGCTGACGCCTTCTCCGATCGTGCCGACGAGTTGGGTGTTGGAGCTGTTTCGGCGCTCCTCCCTGATGCGCATCGTCGGCCATCCGTTGCGCGCCATTCTCAGGCTCGCCTTGCGATCACGCCTGCGGCCGCCGCGCCAGGCGGCGGCGCGGCGCGAACCGCTCATCTCCGGCCGCGCCGTTGACTATGGCTGGTACGCGATCGTCGCGGCGACCGCCCTATGGACGTCCACCGCGATGATACGCATGGTCGCGCCCCATCTCTCGTGGGCCGAGGTCGGCCGCGTCCTGTTCTGCGGTATTATCACTTTCACCCGCGTCATGGTTCTGATCATTCTGGCGAGCCTCGTTTGGGTGCCGATCGGCGTGCTGGTCGGCTTGCGGCCACGGCTGACGCAGCTTATCCAACCGCTGGCGCAGTTCCTCGCGGCGTTTCCAGCCAATCTGCTTTTTCCGATCGCGGTCTTTATGATCGTCCGCTACCGTCTGTCGACCAACATCTGGTTGAGCCCGCTGATGATCCTCGGTACGCAGTGGTACATACTCTTCAACGTTATCGCCGGCGCCTCGGCCTTCCCCGGAGACTTTCGTGAGGCCACGCTGAGTTTCCATATCCGTGGATGGAGGTGGTGGCGCGAAGTGATGTTACCGGCGATCTTTCCTTACTATATTACGGGCGCCATCACCGCCTCGGGCGGCGCCTGGAACGCCAGCGTTGTTGCGGAAGCCGTCAGTTGGGGAAAAACTGATCTGACCGCAACCGGCCTCGGCGCGTATATCGAGCGCATGACCAACGCCGGCGATTTTCCGCGGCTCGCACTCGGCATCGCGACGATGTCCCTGATGGTCATCCTGACGAATCGGTTGATCTGGCGGCCGCTTTACACAATCGCGGAGGAGCGCACCCGATTGGGCTGAACCGAAGATGAACGAAGCTCAGGCATCTCAAGCGTCTCGTTCGCCGCGGACCGCGCCGGCACCGATAATCGAGCTGAGCGCCGTCTGCAAAGCCTACGCGAAGCCTTCCGGTGAGCCGCTGCCGGTGTTGATCGATATCAACCTGACTATTAACGAAGGCGAGATCGTCGGTCTGCTCGGCCGGTCAGGATGCGGCAAATCCACGCTTCTGCGGACGATCGGCGGGCTTATCTCGCCCACTTCCGGCTCGGTACTCTATCGCGGCCAGCCGCTGCTCGGTCCGCCCGCCGGAATCGCCATCGTCTTTCAGAGCTTCGCGCTGTTTCCCTGGCTGACGGTGCTCGAGAACGTCGAAATCGCCCTCGACGCCCTCGCGCTCAAGCGCGACGAAGTCCGCCGCAAAGCGCTCGCCGCCATCGACCTCATCGGTCTCGATGGTTTTCAATCCGCCTATCCCAGGGAAATCTCGGGCGGGATGCGACAGCGGGTGGGCTTTGCCCGCGCGCTCGCGATCGAACCCGCGCTGATGCTGATGGATGAACCGTTCTCGGCGCTCGACGTTCTGACCGCCGAAACGCTCCGCACTGATCTGGTGGAGATGTGGCGCGAGGGGCGCCTGCCACTCAAGTCGATTCTGCTGGTCACGCATAATATCGAGGAGGCCGTCCTGATGTGTGACCGCGCCGTGATCCTCTCGTCGAATCCCGGCCGGATCGCCGCCGAGATTGCCATCCCCCTGCCCCATCCCCGCGACCGCCAGGATCCGCGCTTCCGTGAACTGGTGGATGAAATCTATGGGGTTCTCACTCAGCGCCGCATCGAGGTGACGCCGACTGCGGGCAGCTCGATCGCGCAGTTGTTGCCGCGCGCCTCCGCGATCGCGATGGTCGGCTTGATCGAGGCGGTGGCAGCGCCGCCCTTCAACAACCGCGCCGATCTCGCCGAACTGGCGCGGAGCCTTAATTTCGAAATTGATGACCTCTTCCCCCTTGCCGACGGTTTGCACCTGCTGCAATTCGCCGAGCTTACCGAGGGCGAGCTGACCCTTACCGCGGACGGTGCGCGGCTGGCCCAGATGAGTACCGACGAGCGCAAAGCGCTCTTCGCTCAGCATCTGGTGCGCTGCGTGCCTCTGGCCGCGCATGTTGTCGAGGTCCTGAACCGGCGCGAGGAGCATCGCGCGCCGCGCCGCCGCTTCCAGCTCGAACTGGAGGATCATCTCAGTCCCGAGCACGCCGACGGGGTCCTGCGCACGGTTATCAACTGGGGCCGTTACGCGGAACTCTTCACCTACGATACGCGCACGCATACCTTCGAAGCCTTCCAACCCTTGACCGGCAACGGTGAGCCGGACGTCGAATCAGCAAGGGGTTCGCCTTAAGTTGTCCCGCGCAAGCGGCCCCATAAGCTCGACGCGGCGGCTGCAATAGGGCCCGGCGGCGCATCCAGCAACAGGAAGGCGGGTTGGCCGCCTCCCCGTCGCTGCTGCGCCCCTCAGTACGAGAATTCAACGTTCGCGAAGATCGCGTGCGTATCCAGCGGCACCAGGTATGGAATCGAGCCGCTCGCCGGCAGCTTGTAACCGTTCAGCTTGGCGCCGGGCACGTAGTTGAACTTTTCCAGCAGGCTCACCGGTAGCGACATCTGGTTCTGATAAAACAGCGTGTTCTGCGAATCGATCGCAAAGCGCAGAAACTCGTTGTACTGGTAGCTCACGCCGGCGACGAAGTGAATGAAGTCGAGCGGGTCCGGGTTCACCTTGTCATTGGGTTGCCACCATTCGAAGGCGCCGAACGGTGTAAAGGGCGTCCCCGGAATATGGAAATGGCCGAACAGGCTCGCGCCGACTTGACGCGCCTGCCCATTGTTGAGCAGAGCGCTCCAGGCCCCCGTCTGCGCGCCGAAGCCGCTCAGCGGATTGTAGCATCCGAAGGTCGGATTGGTTGACGCCGCCGTCGAAGCCGCGCACGAGGTGTTTCCGCCGGTTCCCGCGGTCGTACTCTGCGTTCCCGTCGGGAACCCATAGAGGTCACCAGGCGCGCTGCCGGAGAAGAGGTTGGCCAGGCTGAGCGCGTTGACGCCGTAATCGAATTCGCCGGCAATGCCCCACTCCGCCGCGGCATAATGCAGCAATGCCGAGATGCGCTCGATATGTCCGCTGCCGCCCTTCATTCCCTGAGGAATACTGGCGCTGTCCGGCACCGTGCTGCCGTAGCCATAGTTGTAGAAGCCCGTCAGTCCCAGACCCTGGAAGCGCCACCGCGAACCGAAGGGATAAATGGTTCCGCGCGCCATCACCTGTTTCTGCGAATCCTGTTCGTACTGATTGAAATTGGCATTGTTGTAGACGCCGAGCGCATACTCGCCATAAACCAGTTCGGAATCGAACGGCTTCACCGGTCCTTCCATCTGAATGCCGAGTTGGGCCGATGACAAACTGCCGACATAGTTCCACGAAAGCCGGTTTACATAGCGGAAACCGTACAGGTCCTCGACCCACGGCACGAAAACGTTTGGCAGAGCGCCGGCGGCGATCGTGCCGCCCTTCAGCCAGGGAACATCGAGCCTGTCCCACAGCGTGTTGTACTGGATTAGACCGAACTTGAGCCGCAGGTTGTAATCACCGTTCAGATTGCTGGCGAAAGCCGTATTCTGTCCATACTTGACGTTCGCCGGCTGCGTGCCGCCGTTGCTCGCACCCGCGGCCTGGTAAAGCTCCGGCGTAAAGCGAAAGGTTACGTCTTTAGTCGGGAAGAAGTAGGTATTCAAATAGATACGACTGATGTCGAACGAGCTGTAATTGTTGTTCCATGGACCGGGGTTGGTCAAATTCTCACTCTCGGCCGGCTGGAAACCGGTATGGCTGTAAAATCGATAGTCACCCCAGAACAGCGCCCCGATGCGGAATTTGTCCTGCAGATTGTTGAGATAATCGCGCCAGGCCGGAGTAACGTCGGCCATCTGTCGCGTCAGCTCGAGGTTGGTCGCTTCGAGCCGTTGATTACGCCGGGCCAGTTCGCTCACCTGTTCCTGGGTTCGGTCAAGTTGTTGCTGCGTCTTCTGTTGCTGCTCCTGCAGCGCGTGTGACGACGCGCCGCCCACCAGCACTTCGGTCAGTAAGACGCGACCCCTGCCGGGCTCGGTATAGACAATATGCGTCCGCGGATCGACGTACAGTCTGAGCATCCCTCCGGTCGTGTCCTGGGCGGTCGCGACAACCGGCATCGATGCGAGCAAGGCGGCCAGCGTGACCAGCGACGTCACCCGCGCCGGAATCGTAGACTTCCTCTTCATGGTACCCCCTGAATCTCCCCCGTTATGAAAGGCTTTCCCGTTCGTCATTTGGCGAGCGGCCGCAGTCCCGCAAGCTGGAAGCTGGTGTAGGTCCTGCCATCCGGGCAGGCAAAAGTTCGCGGCGTCGCCGTCGAGATAATCGCGCAGTCGAGGTAATTCGGCCGCGTCTGCGAGGCTAACGGCGGCGCGGCGGCGAGCGGTGACGGCGCAGTGCTGCGATCCGGGAGAAAGGAACAGGCGCCCATGCTGATCGCAAGCAGCGCGGCGGCGGCCGATAGCGAGATTCTCTGCTGGCCTTTGTTCATTCGCTTGGTTGTCCTCCTTGGGCGGGCCGCCCGACGGCGGTCCGGCTTCAGACTTTTTAATCTATCTGTATACTTGTGTAATTTATCCGATTGATTTACTGGATTAACGCCTCTCAGGCAAGTACCTGCGCTAAACCGCCGACGACGTCGTCAAAGCGACGAGCGATTCGGCACTTCGGCGACTGCGGGTCTGCTCGCGAAGCTTCGGCCTAAGGCCCCTTTTGATCGCCGCGACTCGCGGATCCATTTTTTCGCCTGCTTTCTCCGCGACACCCGCGCAGGCCGCCGGCAGATAGAATGTTCCGTCAAGTATCGAGCTAGGATTCGCGACAGCCCTTAACCCGGATTTCCATTGTCCGAGTTAAGTAGCAATCTGGTAAAAGTGTGACGAAGTCCTTGATGGACGCGGGTTTGGATGGGATCGCGGCAGCGGGTGAGACACGAGAAGAGCCTTTTCAGCTCCCGTTTTGGGTCATCGCGCTTCTCTCTGTATGTGCGAGCATAGCCGCTTGCGCGCTGATCGGCACCTCCGCCGCGGTCTCGCCGATCGCGGTGAAGAAGTGTAAGTTGGCCGCTGGTTATATCCGAGCGAAAGGATTTCGTTCCCGCCTTGTTGGATTTTGGATTGCTGTTCGCCTTCCGCCGTCCGGACTTCGGCCGCGACTCGTTCGTCGATCTCTATCGCAAGCATCTCGACCTTTGCGTCGCCGCTGAAGAACTGGGTTACGACACCGTATGGCTGACGGAGCATCACTTCGTTCCCGACGGCTATTCGCCCTCGCTGCTGCCGATCGCGAGCGCGATCGCGGCGCGTACCAGGCGCATCCGTATCGGCACCTTCGTCTTGCTGCTGCCGCTCCATAATCCATTGCGCGTGGCCGAAGACGCCGCGACCGTCGATATCATCTCGAACGGGCGTCTCGATCTCGGCCTGGGCCAGGGCTATCGCGTGCCCGAGTTCACCGGCTTCGGCGTCCCGCGCAAGGAGCGCGGCGCGCGCCTCGAGGAAGGAACGGAAATCATCCGCCGGGCGTGGACCGAAGACGGATTTTCGTTCGACGGCCGGTTCAACCGCCTGAGCAATATCACGCTCGTGCCTAAACCCGTCCAGCAGCCGCATCCGCCACTCTGGCTCGCGGGCCGCGGACCGAAATCGATCGCGCGATTGGCGCGCAATGGGTATCACCTCTGCGGCACCGGCGGCCCGGATCAGCAACAGATGTACGATGCGGCGTTGAAAGAGCACGGCAAGAATCCGGCGGATTTCAAAATCGCGCAGTTACGCAACGCGTTCGTCGCGCGCCATCCGCAGGAGGCGTGGGATCATTCCGAGCGCGGCCTGCATTACATGCTCTCGTGTTATGGCCAATGGTTCCGCGAGGCGAGCGATCTTCCCGGCGACGAATTATACGGCCAGAACATTCCGCCGGTGGGCGAGTTGCGCCATAGCGATACGGCACGATTGTTCGGCGAGCCTCCGATCGTCGGCACGCCGGCCACCGCGATCGAGCTAATCGAGGATTACTTGCGGCGCACCCGCGTCACCCATCTGGTCCTCTACATGGCCGTTCCCGGCGCCGACGCGGCGGCGGTGCATGAAAGCATGAAACTGTTCGCAGCCGAGGTGATTCCGCATTTCCGCCGACGCTGACAGCGCCGTTCCGGCGCCTGAGCGCGGCGGGCCGTGAAGGACCTGATCGCAAGTTGTCCAGGCCGGGGTTCGCGACGCCAGCCTGGATTTGCATCGTGCCGGAGCGCGGGTTGAGCATGCGCCTCAATATTCTCCCAGGCGCCCGTTGAGCCCGCCGATCCTGAGTTCGCCCTCGCGCGTTTGCCCGCCGATTTCCCAAAACCTGCGCATATTGCGTCGTCCGCTTTCCGTGCGCACGAGCTGTTGGAACGGATAGCTTTCGTCTCCAAGTCCTTCGGCCAACGGGTTTTCCGCCTTAAATGTTCGGCATGACGCCGGAATGAGCCCCCGATCCCATCCCTGACTGGACAAATCGCAGTCCGCAAAATACCCTCAGAGACCGATAAACTACGGATCCTACGATTGCGATCCTGATGACGGAGGCACCATGATCGAGGAGACCAATTTCGAAGTCGATGCCAACAATAAGTGGCGCCTGGAAACCCCCGGGCACGCCGGATGGGAGCGGACCGCCCGTCCCGATGATCCCAACCGCTACCTGCTGATCTCGGCCGACTGTCACGCCAACGAGCCCACCGGCTTGTGGCAGGAGCGGCTGGATAAGAAGTTCCATCATCGTCTGCCGCGCATCGAAGTCGATGAGAACGGCGTCAAATGGATTATTGCCGAAGGCTTTCAACGCTCGCGCATGATCGACCACACCATGACGGGCGAAGAGGCTATCCGCAACAAGGCGGGCTTCACCCCCGAGCAGCGTATCGCCGACCATCGCCGCGACGGCGTCGACGCCGAGATCATGTTTCCCAACAAGGGACTTTCGATGTGGGCGACGACCGATCCGGAATTCGGCGCCGCCCAATGTCGCGTGTGGAACGATTGGGCCTGGGAGACTTTCGGCCCGTACAACGATTTCATGTCCCCGATCGCCGCGATCATGACCAATGATATCGAGCGCGCGATCGCCGAAATCAAGCGTGTCGCCAAGCTGGGCTTTCGCGGCATCAATCTGCCGTGCAAGCCGATCTTCGGCGCTCACGACGCCCGTCATCCCAATTACAACATGGCGATGTTCGATCCGATGTGGGAGGTGATCCAGGATTGCGACATTGCCATCACCTTTCATATTTCAACCGGCCGCGACCCGCGGGCGGCGCGCAAGGATGGCGGCGCGATTATCAATTATGCCGCCCACGCGCTGGCGCCGACCGTCGAGCCGATCGCCTGCCTCTGCGCCTCCGGGGTGCTCGAGCGCTTTCCGAAGCTGCGCTTTGCCGGAATCGAATGCGGTATCGGATGGGTGGCGTGGGCGCTCGAAGCGATGGATGAGGCCGCCCGCAAGCATCATATGTGGGCGTATCCGAAACTGAAGAAACTGCCGAGCGAGTATTTTCGCGAACACGGCGCCGCATCCTTCCAGGAAGATCTGGTAGGACTCGAAATGGCCGAGAAGCACAACCTGGTCGATAATTTCCTGTGGGCCAACGATTATCCGCATCATGAGGGATCGTGGCCCCATTCCGCCGAATCGATCGAGCGTCAGATGGGCGGATTGAAGGACGAGAGCCGCGCGAAGATCCTCGGCCTCAATGCGGCAAAGATGTTCAAGTTCGACGTGGATAAACTGCTGCGCCGCCGCCAGACCAGCGCCGTCGTGCAATAGTTCCGCTCGACTTCAGGCGAACCTGCGAGACCGGCCCCCTTGGCGGGCCGGTCTTTTATTGCCTGCTCAAAAACTGGTCGAGCGGCGTCGGCGCGGATTTTCGCGCATAACCCAGATGATCGAGCCCGAACAGATCCTCGAGCCCGCGCAGCATCGAGTAATGGTTGTAGGGCGTTTCGTCGATACTGCCGGCCGCGATCAACGGCGACAGCATCAACGCCCCGGTACGACCGCCGCCCGGTCCGACGAGACCGGGCTTTGCGGTATTCGGTCCCGGTGGTTCATCACAGCACGAGCGCGCATCAGTTGTCGCCGGATCAATCTGGTGATTCGGCCTTAGTCCAACTTCGGCCTCGTCGAAGGTAATGATCAGGATCCCGTCGCGCTGGTAGGCCGGTGCGGCGATGATTTTCGGCACCCATTGCGCAAGAAAGCGATCGGCTGAAACCAGCCCGCCGCCGTCACAGATCGCGGACGGTCCGTCGTGGCCGTCATTGCAGAGATTCGGCGTGATAAAGGCGAAGTTCGGGGTAGTCTCAACCTTGCTCAGATCCGCCGGCAACTGCGTCAGCGCCACCACATGCTGCCGACATCGGTCGGCATCGTTTATGATCGAATGGAAATAAACAAAAGGGTTGTGCCGCGTCGCATACTGATCCCCCGCCACGGCGTGTACATGGTCGTCGGGCTGGTTCAGCTCGGGATGCTCACACGGCCGAGCCATGTCCTCCATGTAGCCGCGCCAGGTCAGGTGCTTCTGTTCGAGTTGGTCGACCAGCGTCGGCACGATCGTCGGATAGACGCATCCCTGTCCACGGATCTGACCATCGTGATCGAGGCCCGCGCCAAGCGCGGCGAACTCGCTGTATAACCGGATACAGTCAGCTTGCGTCTCGGGATTGGGCGCCTGTCCGCTAATCAGCGTGATGTAATTGTCGAGACTGAAGTGGCCCGTCGCGTAGTACTGCGTGAGCAATCGGCCCTGTTTGCGCAGGGCACCTGAAAGGTAGGGCGCCTTGGAATGCGGTCCGAAGGTTTCGGCGAAACCCTTGTTCTCAAGAATGATCAGGAACACGTGTTCGGGCCGCGCGACGGTTGCAGGGGCCGAGGTGGACTGTGCGTTGGAAGAGCGCACGGGCCCTGATAACAGGGCAACGGCTAGCAATAACCATCGCGCGAAACGCAGTCCGGCGGAGACTGCCGGACAATGCCCACGGCTCTTAAGGCCGGCGAAGGTCCGGCAGCGTCCGCGGAATGACGAACTGCGCGCGCGCAACTGACGGCTCAGTTGAACATCAGGACCGAGCGGGCGACCTCCCCTGCCTTCATCGCGCGAAAAGCCTCGTTGACGTCTTCGAGGCGCATCCGCTTGCTGATCATGTCATCGAGGTTAAGCCGCCCCTGCAAGTAGTAATCGATATAGCGCGGCATATCTATCCGAAAACGATTGCCGCCCATCATCGTGCCCTGAATCTTGCGCTCGGTCAGGAACTTGGGACCGTCGAGTTCGACCTTCTGCCCGACCGGGATCATCCCGATTATGGTGGCCGTGCCGCCGGGCTTGATTGCTTCGAAACACTGCTCCGCCAGCTTCTTTACGCCAACCGCTTCAAAGGCATAATCGACGCCCTGGCTCGCGGTCATTGCCGAAAGCAGGTCGCTCCCTTCATCGCTTCCCGGCGAAGCGATCTTGCGGATTGCCTCGACCGGGTCCGTGTTCGATGCATCGACCGTATGGGTTGCGCCGAAGCGCTTGGCCATCGCGAGCTTCGATTCGAACTGATCGACGGCGATAATCATCCGGGCGCCCGCAATCTTCGCCCCCTGGATCGCCGACAAGCCGACGCCGCCACAGCCGAAGACCGCGACCGTCGAACCCGGCTCGATCTTCGCCGTATTCAGCACCGCGCCGACGCCGGTCGTAACGCCGCATCCGATCAGCGCCGCGCGATCCAGAGGAATCTTGTCGGTGATTTTCACGAGCGCGTTTTCATGCAGCAGCATCTTCTCGGCGTAGGTCGAGAGGTCGGCAAATTGCGCCACCGGCTTGCCGTTCATCGAGAGACGCGGCTTGTCGTCTTTCCCGCGCTGCGTGGCTTTGCGGTTCGAGCATCGATTCGGATGCCCCGACATGCATTCATCACAATAGCCGCAGAAAACCGACGGGCAGGAGATGACGTGATCGCCAGGCTTCAGATAGGTCACCGCCCTGCCCACCTTCTCGACCACCCCGGCGGCTTCGTGACCGAGAATCGCCGGCGCGGGATGGGGATACAGACCTTCGACGAAATGCAGGTCGCTGTGGCAAACACCGCTTGCCGCGGTCCGGACCAGAACTTCGTGATCCTGCGGTTCGTCGATATCGACGTTTTCGATCGTCAGCGGCTGATGCGGTCCGTGAAAAATTGCTGCCTTCATGGTTATCCCCTCCGTCTGGCTGCCGTGGCAAAAGCGCGCGTTTGCTGTCTTGTGCCGGTCTGATACTGACCGCCATTACGCTCGTTCCCTAATCGAACATCAGGACGGTGCGCGCGACCTCACCCGCCTTCATCGCCCGGAACGCCTCGGTGATGTCCTCGAGCCGACCCCGGCGCGTGATCATGTCGTCGAGATTCAGGCGTCCCTGCTGGTAATAGTCCAGATAGCGCGGCATGTCGATACGGAAGCGGTTCGAGCCCATATTGGTGCCCTGCAGCTTCCGTTCGGTCAGCAGTTTGGCGCCGTTAATCGCCACCTTCTGCCCAACTGGAATCATGCCGATAATCGTCGCGGTGCCGCCGGGCTTGACCGCCTCGAAGCACATCTCGGCCAACTCTTTGATCCCGACCGCTTCGAAGGCGTAATCAACGCCGTCGTTCCCGGGCGACATCAGACCGCCCCCACCCTCAACGCCGCTGCCGCCGGCAAGTTCGTTGGTGAGTTGGCGGATCGCTTTTACGGGATCCGCCTGGGACGAATCGACCGTGTGAGTGGCGCCGAGCCGCTTCGCGAGCGCCAGCTTGGATTCGAACTTATCGACCGCAATGATCATGCGGGCGCCGGCGATCCGCGCGCCCTGGATAGCCGCGAGGCCGACGCCGCCGCATCCGAACACGGCGACGGTCGAACCGGGTTCGATACGGGCGGTGTTCAGTACCGCGCCCATCCCGGTCGTCACGCCACAGCCGACGAGGGCCGCGCGGTCGAGCGGAATCTTCGGGTCGATCTTGACCAGGGCGTTTTCGTGCACCAGCATTTTTTCCGCGTAAGTTGAAAGCTCGGCGAACTGCTTGATCGGCGCGCCGTTCTGCGAGAGCCGCGACTTCTCCTTTTTGCCGCGACGAATCGCTTCCTTATTGGCGCATCGGTTCGGATGGCCGGACATGCAATCTTCGCAGAAGCCGCAAAAGACCGAGAGGCACGCGATCACGTGGTCGCCCGGCTTCAGATAGGTCACCGCCTTGCCGACCTGTTCGACAATGCCCGCCGCTTCGTGACCCAGGATCGCGGGGGTGGGATACGGATACAGTCCGTCAACGAAATGCAAATCGCTGTGGCAGACGCCACTGGCAACCGTGCGCACGAGCACCTCGCGATCCTGCGGTGCGTCGATCTCGACCTGCTCGATTTTGAGCGGTTGGTTGGGTCCGTAAAAAACTGCAGCTTTCATTCAGCCTCTCCCGCGATACGTGACGGTTCGATGGGTTAAGGACCATGCCGAGCGCATCGCTGTCAAGAATCGCCGTCGACCGCCGAGCGCCGAAACCTTCACTCGTATGCTGCCGATGGAAATCGGGACGGCAACCGGATAAATTCCTTGTCAACACGCGAGCTGCGCCGCCCGTGGCTCGATCGGAAAACGAGACAAATGCTGATCCAATCAACGCAACTACGACCCGGGATGGTTATCGAGTACAACAACGCGCTCTGGCGCGTCATGACAATCAATCACATCACTCCGGGCAACTGGCGCGGCATGGTCCAGACCAAGCTCCGCAACATTCGGACAGGCAGTCAGACGGAAAACCGATTCCGCTCCGAAGATCGCGTCGAACGGGTGATTCTCGACCAGGTGCAGATGGAGTTCCTCTACCGCGAGGGTGAGGAGTTCCATTTCATGAACACCGAAACCTACGATCAGATTACACTGCCCAAGGAACTGGTCGAAGACGTCGAGGGTTTTCTCACGCCGAATCTTCAAGTAGAAGTTGAATTTTTTGAAAATACGCCGCTGAACGTGACGCTGCCGAAAACCGTTACCATGAAAGTGGTGGAGACCGAACCCGGCAACAAAAACGCGGCAGTCACGAACACGCTGAAGCCGGCGAAGACCGATACCGGGATGGTGATTCAGGTGCCGCACTTCGTCAGTGAAGGCGACGTTATCACGATCAACACGGATACCAAGGAATACGTATCGCGGACGAAGTGAAGCGCGCACGCGCTTCACTTCGTCCGCGTCGCGATGGGCCGGGGAGGCGCGGAACGCGCCTCCCCGGCCCATCGCGCGAAACCACGTCGATGGCGACCACCCGCAACCAGCTCAAGCGCGGCGGCGCGTGGCGGACGCACCTTGGCGCCCGCCACGCGCCGCCGCGCTTGCACCTCACCACCGACACCTACCTGATCCAGACGCAGCCGGGACTCGAATCCGTGGCAATGGCCGAAGCCGCCCTCCGCTCCAGGGGCGTGCGCGAACTTGGGGCTCGCGCGGTTCCGGGCCGCGCGGGTATCGCGATCCTCGATGCTCCCTCACCCGCCGGGTTGCCGGCGATGCGCACTGCTGAAGATGTCTTTGCTCTTGTCGGTTATCACCGGGCGCCGGCAGCGGCCGACCTCCTGGATCGCATCAGCGCCACCGTGCACACCTCCCCCTTGATTGCGAACGCGCTCCCGACACGCTTGCTGTTCACTCCCGGAGTTCGTAGCGGCCGTCGCCTGCGCTTTCGCGTGGTGACGCGGATGATCGGCGAGCACGAGTTTCGGCGCGTCAATCTCCAAAGCGCCGTCGAGCGCGCGATCAGCGCGCGGAACGATCATACCTGGCGTCTTACCGACGAAGGCGCCGATGTCGAATTCTGGGCGACCTTGCTGGATCGCGAATTCTTCCTCGCAATCCGCCTGAGTGACTCCTCGATGCGCTCGCGCGACTATAAAGTCGCGCACATGCCGGGATCGCTCCGGCCCTCGGTCGCCGCCGCGCTCGGGATGCTATCCGATCCTCAACCGGAGGATATCGTGCTGGATCCGTTCTGCGGCGTCGGCACGATTCTCATCGAACGAGCCCACCTGGGTCGGTACGCCAGACTTATCGGAGGTGACCGCGACGACGGTGCGCTCGCGATGGCGCGTGAGAATCTCGGATCGCGCTATCAGCCGATCGCGCTCAATTGCCTCGATGCGACCGCCGTGCCTATGCCGCAGCATAGCGTCACCCGCATCATCACCAACTTGCCGTGGGGCATGCGACACGGCTCGCACGCCGAGAATCGACGGCTCTATCCTCGCCTGCTGACGGAATTTCGCCGGCTCATCCACCCCCGGGGGCGTATCGTGATGCTCACTGCTGAAACGCGTCTGATGGGTGAGCTTCTGCGCAAGGGCGCGCTGCACCTCGAACGCAGCCTTCCCGTCACGATCCTCGGTGCCCGCGCCGCGATCTACATATGCCGGCCTGCGGACGGCTAAGCGGTTTTTTCGATGACAAACGTCACGCTGCTGTGGGTGACCTTTATAGAGTCACCCTCGCGCTGAAAGCGTGACGGTGTTCCGCGTGCGACGGCGGCCTCGGCCATCGCGCGCAACCTGGCCGCGTTTTCCGGAGTCGTTCCGCCGAAACTGATCCAGTCATCGACGCTGATTCTGGAGTCGCGCGCGACCTTCATCGCCAGTTCAAAGCCGGCCTCGGCGAACATCCGCTCGAACTCCGACACGGTCAGCGCGCGGCCGTGCGTCGGATCGCATAACCGCTCCATCTCGTTATGCAGTGCGCACTCCTCGGGCTCTTCCGGCGCGGTCATGTCGGCGATCAGGATCCAGCCGCCCGGCCGCACCACGCGCGTCATCTCAGCGAAGACCTTCTCCGGATGGACAAAGTGATGGAAGGAAAAGCGACAGAGGGCGCCGTCGAAGAAATGATCGACGAAGCTCAGCCGCTCAACCTCGCTCAAGACGAAGGACGCATTGGCAATGCCGTGCTCGAGCGCCGCGAGTCGCGCCCGCTTCAGCGGCTCGGTCAAAACGTCGACGCCGACCGCGCCGGCACAGCGTTGGGCAAAGGCGAGCGTCGCCGCCCCCGTCCCGCATGCCAGATCGAGCACACGATCGTTGCGACTCGCGCTGGCCGCCGAGATCATAAAGCCCATGAATTTCTGATCCGACGGGCTGGTCGGCCGCAAATAAGCGCTCGGACGTCGGCGAAACTGCCGCTCCGCAATTGCTGATTCGACCGGATTCATCTGCACGCTTCTTTCTGGCACAACGCGGTTACGCTGACTTCCGCAATACGTAACTCGCCCCGACGTGACTGAAATGGATCTCGCCGTTCTCGCGGCGCACGCTGAGCCCGCACTTGTCTTCGAGCAGCGAGGCCTCGAGCATCTCGTAGATCCGCGCGGTGCGATCGGGTGGCGGCGCGCCGTGGGCGAGCCACTCCTTCAGTCCGTAGGCGGAATGCACGGTTTGCCGGTAGGTGATTTCGAGCCGCTCGGCCGCGAACATCCGCTCGAACTCCGAAGCCGGCAGCGCCCGCGCGTGCGAGGGATCACAGAGTCGCTCGATTTCATTGTGATAAGCGGCCTTGGCGGGATCTTCAGAGGCTACCATATCGACCACGACGAGCCGTCCCCCTGATCGCACCACGCGTCGCATCTCGCTCAGCACCGCCGAGGGATTAAGAAAATGGTGAAACGCGAAACGGCAGACCGCGAGATCGAAAGCGCCGTCAGGCAGCGGCAGACTTTCCGCGAGACCGGACTGGAAAGCGACGTTAGCAAGCTTGCGGCGCTCCGCCTCCGCACGCGCCCGCTCGATGAAGCGGTCGGTCGCGTCGATTCCGACCACCTCCCGGCAGTGCGGTGCGAAAGCCATCGCAACGAAGCCCGGTCCGCTGGCCACATCGAGGACCCGATCGTTCGTCCCGACTCCGGAGATCGACACGATATAATTGAGAAACGCGGGGTCGGTGACGATCGGCACCGCTTCGTAAGCTTCGGCCTGACGGGTGAACTGCTGCCTGATCTTATCGATGTGACTGGTTGCGGGAGTGTCCATGGGTTTCCATCGCGATTACTTGTCTGATCCGCTTTGGTCCGGCGATTTGCGGCCGCCCTCAGCTATTCCTTCGCTTCGCCGAGCTCGTGGGTCATGATCAGCAGGTCGCGCGGGCGCCCTTTGCGATCAACCACCCATTGCTGCAGCAGCGCTTCAACCTGAAAGCCGAGCCGCTCGAAAGCGGCCTGCGCACCAGTCTGATCGGGCGTCATCATCGCCGCCATTTTCTTGATCCCACGATCCTGACCGATGCGGAAAATCTCCTCCGCGAGGCGGCGGCCCAGTCCGCTGCCGCGAAATCTGGGCGCCAGCAGAAGCCGGATCTCGCCGACCCGCCGGGTCCATCGCGCCTGATCGTTATGCAGGCTGGCGTAACCGGCAAGCGCGCCATCGAGCTCGGCAATGAGCGTGACCGTCACGCCGATCGCGACGTTGCGCGCCCATTCGTCGAGCACGCCGGTTTGCGTGATATCGGTGCGCAGGAACAAAAGATCGTCGGGCGGCAAGGCGCGCGCGAAGGCGAGGATCATCTCCTTGTCTGCGGGCTCCATCAAACGCAGGCGCACCTGCACGCCGCCGGACAAAGTCACAAACTTCGGGTATTCGGATTGAACAGAGGCGCGACCGTTAGTCTTCATCCATCGGAGCGTCGGCGGCGCTGATCGCGATCGCCGCGCTGTTCGTCGAACCATAACAAAATCGCCGGCAAATTGCGCGCCTCAAAAAAGATGTGCGGCTCGAACCGCCACCGCGCCAAGTCGCCCAACACGGTCAATTTGGCGGTGGCGGCGGCGACTCTGGCGGATTGACCGGCGTGGTGTTGAATTCCTTGAGCTCATGCTCGCGCAGCTTGACCAGCAACTGACGGATGTTCTTCACCTGCACGATCTTCCAGCCGTCCGGCTCGCGTGCGAGCTGCACCTCCCAGACCTGGCCCTTGTGATCGGTCCAGCGTGTGTAAGCGGTGCCATCCTCGCGATGGAGCAGCAGGATAGCGCCCGCTACGGCGGCGCCGGGCATCTGGACCTGCTGCGCGCCGTTATCGACCTGGTTGATGGCCCAACTGCGCACCAGTGCTGCCATCGGACCCGAAAAAAGATCGACGGCGCTCTTACCGATGAGCTCGCCCAAAAGATTGTTGGTGTTGTCTGCGCCGGATTGATTGCCCTCGACCATCTCGTAGCCGGCGTTTTGCACCACCTTTTGAAAATCGACATAGTTGGCCGCCGCCTGACCATCACGTGCATCAATCCGGCTCTTTAGCTGGTAGATCGTCCAGGAAGGCGTGTTGGGCAGGTAGAAGATCGCCCATCCGGCAATCACCAGCAGGATAAGCAGCGCGGTCCAGTGCCGCAGGAAAAATCCCATCGCCGCCTAACCCAGCAGTCTCGCGGCGGCGCGGTCGAGCAACCAGACCACCTCCCCATGGGCAGGCGCAACCAACTGAGCTGGAAAGCGATCCGGATCGCGCGGCCCGCGTAGCGCGTCCTTGACCGCGGCCGCCTTGTTCTCGCCGCTGACGATAAACATCACGCGCGCCGCGTTGTTAATCACCGGGATGGTCAGGGAGACCCGCCGCGGTTGCGGCGCCTCGACTTCGACCGCGACCACCAGCCGATCCGCGATGTGCAGGGCCGGATGGTGCGGGAAGAGCGACGCGACATGAACGTTGTCGCCGAGCCCCAGAAGGATCAGGTTGAAGGCGGGCAGCGCCTCGGGTGCGAGATTAAAGCAGCGCCGGAGCTCGGCTTCATAGCTGCGCGCCGCCTCCTCTGGTGGCGCTTCACCCTGTATCCGATGAACCTGATCGGGACGCAGATCAAGCCGCGAGAGCAAGGCTTGGTGCGCCATCCCAAAGTTGCTGCCTTCGCTGTCCGGCGGGACGCAACGTTCATCGCCCCAGAAAAACTGGACCTCGCTCCAATCAATACTGTGGTCGAAGCGCGAGGCCAGCAGTTCGTAGGTCGGCTTCGGCGTATTGCCGCCGGTCAGGCAGAAAGTGAACTCGCCGTCGGTACAGATCGCTTCGCCGGCGATATGCGCGATCTCTTCCGCCGCCCGCACGTGCAAGGCTTCCGCATTATCAAGGACGATCAGTTTTGGTTCGCTCATGTGGATTAGGCGTAAGTTGCCGGGTAAGCAGATATACGTTCAAGACGCGCTTCGGTTCCGATTTCCGATCCGCGTCCGACGGCAACCCGGATCATTCATGGAGCCAGGAGTCTCAAGGCCCGTTCGACCACGTTCTCGGTTGTAAACCCGAAATGCTTGAGCGCGTCCGTATAGGGCGCCGAAGCGCCAAACGTCGTCATCCCGACGATATCGCCATCGAGGCCCACCCATCGATACCAGGACAAGGGCGAGCCCGCCTCGACGGCGAGACGGCGTCGAATCCGGGGCGGCAGTACGGCGTCCCGGTACGTCTGATCCTGTCGCGCGAACAGTTCGAAGCTCGGCATGCTGACGACGCGCACCGCATGGCCGCGTGCCTCGAGCTGCGGTTTGGCCGCCACCGCCAAATGCACCTCCGAGCCGCTGGCGATCAGGATGATATCGGGCGTCCTGCCGGCGGTTTCGCACAGGACGTAAGCGCCCTTGGCCAGGTTGTCTGCCGCGCTCATCTCAGCGCGATCGAAGGTGGGCAGCTTCTGGCGCGACAGCGCCAGCATCACGGGGCCGCCGCGATGGGTCATCGCGACGCGCCACGCTTCGACCGCCTCATTGGCGTCGGCCGGCCGAATCAGCGTCAGGTTGGGAATCGCGCGCAGCGCGCTCAGATGCTCGACCGGCTGATGGGTCGGGCCGTCCTCGCCGAGGCCGATGGAATCGTGGGTGAAAACGAAGATGACATGCAGTTTCATCAGGGCCGCCAGCCGGATCGACGGACGGCAATAGTCGGTAAAGACCAGGAAACTCGAACCGATCGGAATAAAACCGCCACTGAGCGCGATACCATTCAGAATCGCACACATGGCATGCTCGCGGATGCCAAAGTGCAGATTGCGCCCGCCGTAATTGTCGCGCGCGAAGTCCTGCCCTTCCTTGAAATCCGTGAAGGTCGATTCGTTCAGATCGGCCGAACCGCCGAAAAGTGCCCACACCCGTCGCGCGATCGCCTGTTCGGCGCGCGACGCCGATTCGCGCGTCGCGAGCGCGTCCTTGGGCGTGAAGACCGGCAGGTCGCGGTCCCAGTCCTTCGGCAGTTCGCCGGCGAGCATCGCCTTGAACTCCCTCGCGTCATCGGCGTGCTGTTGGGCGTAGCTGTCAAAATCCCGAGTCCAGCGGGCTTCCAGCTCGGCGCCCCGTTCGAGACATCGGCGGAACTCGCGCAACGCTTCGTCCGGCACGTAGAAGTCCGGTTCGAGCGGCCAATCGTAGAACTGCTTGGTCAGCTTGACTTCTTCGACACCGAGGGCTTTGCCGTGCGCTTCCGAGCTGTCCTGGCGATTGGGACTGCCGTAACCGATATGGCTGCGCACGCGAATCAGCGACGGGCGCTCCTTTTCTGCGATCGCACGGTCGATCGCCTCAGTCAGCGCGTTGAGATCGTTCGCGTCATCGACGACCTGCGTATGCCATCCATAGGCGTCGAAGCGCCGGCAAACGTCTTCAGAGAAGGCGAGCTCCGTGTGCCCGTCGATGGTCACGTGATTGTCATCGTAAATGAAGATAAGGTTGCCGAGACCCAGATGGCCGGCGAGCGATGCAGCTTCGGCGGAAACCCCTTCCATCAGGTCGCCGTCGCCGCAGATCCCGAAGATGCGATGGCTGAAGAGGCCCGAGGCGCCGCGTTCAAAGCGCGCTTCCATGTGCTTGGCCGCGATCGCCATACCCACCGCATTGGCCACCCCCTGACCGAGCGGTCCCGTGGTCGTCTCGACGCCGGGCGTAAGCTCGCTTTCCGGATGGCCGGGCGTCTTGCTCCCCAATTGTCGAAACCGTTTGATCTCGTCCAGCGACAGATCGTAGCCGGTCAGATAGAGCGAGGCGTAGAGCAGCATCGATCCGTGACCCGCGGACAGCACGAAACGATCGCGCCCGTACCAGTGCGGATTGCGCGGATTATGCCGCATGTAACGCGTAAACAGCAAATAGGCTACCGGAGCCATCCCCATCGGCATTCCCGGATGCCCTGAATTGGCCTTCTGGACCGCGTCAATCGCCAGCACCCGAATGGAATTGATGCACAGCCGGTCGAGCCTGGTTTGACTGGGATGCGCGTCGGTCGCCATCTGAAACCTTCCTTGTATATCGCCTTATCTATCGCCTGGTTGTCCGGGAGGTGCGCCTTAGTCTACCAATCCTTGGCCGGATCGTCCTTGGGATCACCGGCGCGATGGCGCATCACGTTCACGGTTTCCTTCGCCGTGGCCTTGTCACCTTGCCCCAGCGCCTGGGTGAAGCGCTGCGCAATCGCCCGCATCATCAGCGCTTCCGTCGGGTCGAGCAGCTCAGCCAGAGTCGTGATGCGGCCCATCGCCTGGGCAATCGCGGCGAGTGCCGTCTGCTCCTGGCCCGACTGACGCGCCGCCGCCGCTTTAAGCATCAGCTCGCGCAATTCGGCGACCACCGGACCTGCCTTCGGCCCCACGGTCACTTCGAGCTCAGTCAGGCCGGCGATGAAGCGCGCGAAGGAATCGCTATCCGGGGGTGTCACAACGTCAATCTCCACCAGCCCGCGGCTGCAATCAAGCCGGCCGCCGTTCGACCCCTGCTTTGGCGGCGCCTGCGCTTTTGATAAAACCTTTCGAGGCTAGCAGGAGGAGCAGGTCCAAATGAGATCAAAGGTGGACCGGCGCGTGGTCGTGACGGGCGTCGGGCTGGTTACTCCGCTCGGCACCGGGGTGGAGAAGAATTGGGAGGCGCTGATGGCGGGTCGCTCCGGCATCGGTCTCATTACGCGTTTCAACACCGACGACTTTCCCACCCGTATCGCCGGCGAGGTGCGGGACTTCGATCCGCTCGAGTGGATCGAAAAGAAAGACGCTCGCAAGATGGACCTGTTCATCCAGTTCGCGATGGCTACCGCCGAACAGGCGATGCGTCAGTCGCAGCTTAAGATTGACGACAGCAACGCCGAGCGGGTGGGCGTGCTCATCGGCAACGGCATCGGCGGCCTGCTGACGATTGAAGAAAACCATCTGATTTTTCTCGAGTCCCGGCTGAAACGCATCACCCCGTTCTTCATCCCGAAACTGCTGTCGAATCTCGCGCCGGGTCAGATCTCGATTCGCTATGGAGCGCGCGGCGAAAATATCACTACCACCAGCGCCTGCGCGTCGGGTTCCCACGCCGTCGGCGAGGCTTATCGGATGATTCGCCACGGTTACCTCGACGCCGCCATCACCGGCGGATCGGAAGCGGCGCTGACCTCGCTCGGCCTGGGCGGCTTTATCGCGATGCGGGCGCTGTCGACGCGCAACGACAATCCACAGGCCGCGAGCCGCCCGTTCGATCGCGAGCGCGACGGGTTCGTGATGGCCGAAGGGGCCGCCGCCCTGATTCTGGAGGAGCGCGAATTGGCGATTGCGCGCGGCGCCACGATTCTGGCCGAAGTCGCGGGTTACGCCTCTAACGCCGACGCCCACCATATCACCGCACCCTCCCCGGAGGGCGAAGGCGCCGCACGCTGTATCCGGTTGTGCCTCGAGGACGGCGACATTCGGGCCGACGAAGTTGACTATATCAACGCTCACGGAACCTCGACGCCGCAGGGTGATGTCGCCGAAACCCAGGCTATCAAGCACGTCTTCGGTGAGCATGCCGCGCGGATCGCGGTCAGTTCGACCAAATCGATGACCGGCCATACGCTCGGCGCCGCTGGCGCCATCGAGTCGGTGTTCACCGTTCTCAGCATCGCGCGCGGGATGATTCCGCCCACCATCAATTACGAATATCCCGATCCGGAGTGCGATCTCGACTACGTGCCGAACACCGCGCGACCGGCGCGCATCCGCGTGGCGCTCAACAACTCCTTCGGTTTCGGCGGCACCAACACCACGCTGGCGTTTCGGCCCGCGAACATAGGCTGAGATATAGATGGGCTCTCGAATCGTCGCCACCGGGCGCGCCACGCCGCGCACGCGGGTTACCAATCATGAACTGGCGCGCCGGATGGATACGACCGACGAGTGGGTCCGGACGCGTACGGGAATCGAACAACGCTACGTGATGAGCAGCGGCGAGTCGCTGGTCGATATCGCCGCCGAGGCTTCGCGCACCGCGCTGCAGCGTGCCGGCGTTGCGGCTTCGCAGCTCGATGCGATCGTGGTTGGCACCGTCTCATCGGACTTCGGCTTTCCCTCGTTCGCCTGCCAACTCCAGCATCGCCTGGGTCTCGACACGATTCCTGCCTTCGACGTCGCCGCTGCCTGCTCGGGCTTCGTCTATGCGCTGAGCGTCGCCGACTCGACGATGCGCGCCGGTGACTATGAGCGGCTGCTGGTGGTCGGCGCCGACGCGCTCTCGACGATGGTCGATTGGAATGATCGCAGCACCGCGGTTCTGTTCGGCGACGGCGCCGGCGCCGTAGTCATGGTGCGCGAGCCGAGCGATCGTGGTGTGCTCGGCAGCCTGCTGCGCTCGTCCGGCGCCTACTGGGACCTGCTTTACGTGCGTAATCGCGGCGTCCGCACCACCATCGACGCCGAGGCCCGCCGCGTCAACGAAGACGCCATCCGGATGAAAGGGCCGGAACTGTTCAAGATCGCGGTCCGCAGCATGGAAGACATTTCGCGCAAAGTTGCCGAGCGCGCAGCGGTCCCGCTCGAAGAAATCGCGCTTATCGTGCCCCATCAGGCGAACCTGCGGATCATCAATGCCGTGGCCGAGCGCCTGGGCCTCGGCGCCGACAAGGTCTTCACCAACGTCAATCGTTATGGGAACACCTCCGCGGCCTCCGTGCCGATTGCGCTCGACGAAGCGGTCGAAGCGCGGCGCATCCACGACAACGACCTCATCATGCTCAATGCCTGCGGCGGCGGCCTCACCTGGGGCGCCAATCTGATCCGCTGGTAGGTTCCTGGCTGCGGCGCGAGCAGCGTCCGGCGCGCGCTGCTTGACGCTGGCCAACTCGTCGGGCCTTGTATTAACCATCGAGTTAATACTATTAACAAGCCGGTTAACGACTCAGCGAGAGGAGCTTCGCGATGGAACCCGTGCGGGACCTGGCGCGTACCCGCGATCGGATCCTGAAGGCGGCGCTGGCCGAATTCGCCGCCCACGGCCTGGCCGGCGCTCGTTGCAATGCGATCGCGCGCCGCGCCCGGGTCAATCATCGGATGCTCTTTTACTGCTTCGGCTCCAAGGAGAACCTCTACCGCGAAATCCTGCGGCGGAAGTTCACCGAACGAACCGCGCTCTTCGAGCGCCGCGACGACGATCTCGCCGGAACCATCCTGCGATGGTACGAGGCGGTTGCCGGAGATCAGGATTGGGTAAGATTGCTCGAATGGGAGGCGCTCAGCACCGCGCCCGCACAAAAGCTGGTCGGCGAACGCGAACGCCGCTCGTATATCAGCGAGGCTTTGGAAGCCCTGCGGCGTTCGCAGGCTAACGGCGGTATCCCGCGCGATCTGAACCTGGCCCAACTGCATCTGTCGATCATCGCGCTGGCCGTGTTTCCTCTGGCCTTTCCGCAGATGACGCGTCTGGCGACGGGACTTTCACCGACTTCGGCGCGCTTCCGCCGCCAACGTCTGCGGTTTCTGCGTTCGGTCTCGGCGCGGCTGCAGATGAAATCGCCGGAGCGCAGCAGATCAGGCGCGGTTCGTGAGAAACCGCGGACGGCATTGGCAAAAACCGGCTCGCGACGGCTCAGCAACCCGATCCGGACAATGCGCGCGGAGGTCGCCGAATAATGGCCGCTGCTGCACCGATTCCGCAACCTGCCCCGCCCCATTCGTCGCACAAGTGGCTGATCGCGCTGGCGGTCATGCTCGGCGCGACCCTCGAAGTGCTCGACACCTCGATCGTCAATGTCTCCCTGCCGCACATGCAGGGCAGCTTCTCCGCCAGCGTCGATGAAATCGCCTGGGTCGTGACCAGCTATTTGGTCGCCAACGGCGTGATGATCCCGATGACCGGATGGATTTCGGCGCGCTTCGGCCGCAAACGCTATTTCATGCTGTCGGTCGCGACCTTCGTCGCCGCTTCGGTCCTATGCGGGGCTGCGCAATCGCTCGAACAGATGGTGTTCTTTCGTCTCGCCCAGGGGCTCGCCGGGGCGGCGATGATTCCCTCTTCGCAGGCCATCCTGATGGAAACCTTCCCGCCGGAAGAACAGCAGCTCGCCATGGCGATGTGGGGCATGGGGCTGATGGTAGCGCCCATCCTTGGACCGACGGTGGGCGGCTGGATTACCGACAATTGGAACTGGCGCTGGAATTTTTACATCAACCTGCCGTTAGGCACGGCCGCCCTCCTGATGGTTTCGGCCTTCGTCCATGATCCCGACTACCTGCGCACCCGCCGCTCGGACACCCCGATAGACTATCTCGCGATCGTCTATCTCGCCCTGTGGCTGGGGCTCGCGCAACTGGTGTTCGACCGCGGCGAGCGCGCCGACTGGTTCAGCGCGCCATGGGTGCGCTGGGCGACTTTCGTCTCGGTCGCCTCGATGATTCTCTTGACGATCCGTGAGTTGCGTGTCCCCGAACCAATCCTTGAATTGCACCTCTTCGGGATCCGGCAGTTCACCTGCGCGATCGGTACGATTATCGTCCTGAGCTTCATCCTGTTTGGATCGGGCGTGCTTACTCCCGTCTTCCTGCAGGAATTCATGGGCTATACCGCCCTGAAGGCCGGCCTGACGATGGCGCCGCGCGGGTTTGCCGCGATGATGGCGATGCTGATGACCGGCCAGGTCGCGCGCCGCGGCGTCGATACCAAGCGCCTGATCGGCGTCGCCTTCAGTCTCATCGCGATCGGCCTCTGGCGGATGGCGCACTGGGACCTCGACGTGAGCCTGGCCCGCGTCATCAAAGACGGCATGGTGCTCGGATTTGGCCTCGGGATGTGCTTTCCGATCCTTTCAGCGGCCGCACTAAGCTGCGTGCCGCGCGAACGGATGGGTTTCGCTTCGAGCCTTTACAACATGATGCGCAACAACGGCGCGGCGATCGGTATTTCGTACCTGACCAGCCGCCTCGTGCACGATTCCAATATCCATCAGTTCTATCTGGTCCAGCACTTCTCCGCGTTCGACGCGTGGCGTCTGAGCACTCAGGCTGCATACGCCCCCGGCTCCCCGCCATTCCATTACGTTACGCAGATCGTTACGGGGCAAAAGCAGAGCCTCGGCATGATTTACGGCGCGATCGAACAGCAATCCGCGATGCTCGCGTTCAACGATCTTTATCGTCAGCTCGCGCTGATGGCGGCTTTGATGATTCCCTCTTTCCTGCTCTTTCGCTCGAACACGTCGAATCCGGGCGCCTCAACCGCAGGGCATTAGGTACCGCCGCAAGTACCGCCACGGGCTCGGATCGCTCGCCAGCGGCCCAGGGCCGCCGCAATTTCGTGGTCGTTACGGAAAATATTTCTCACAACTGACAGTTACTGCTCTCTCGAGCACGCGTAGTCACGCGTTTTCAAGCGGCTGCGCCGACCTGGCTTCGACTGGTACGGCAAGTGCATCAGCAAGGGTCGTATCGCAATTCGGCTCTTGCACACAGGGAGGCAGGAAAAACGCATGAGAATGAAAAAGTGCTATCTGGCGTCACTGGCTATCGCGACATTCTTCACGGCATGTAACGGCAACTGGGAATCGATCGACACCCATAAGCTCGTCGTGGTCGGCAACGAGCACTCGGTCCCGATGTACACCGACGAGCAAAGCTACCTCAAATACTCCCGGATGAAACAGGACGGCGGAGTCGAGGGCATGGCGGGTCAGCTCGCCAATGGTGTCGCCGCCAAGTCGATCGACGATGGCACGCCCGTCAAGGTTCTCAGCAAGGACGACAACGGCGCGCAGGTCGAGATCACCGCAGGTCCGATGAAGGGCGAGACCGGCTTTGTGCCCAGTCAGAATCTGTCATGACGTCCTCCAAGCCATAGAGCGAGGTAAACAACGTGGGCCTCATCCTATTAATTCTGCTTATCGTTCTGTTGGTGGGTGCAATTCCCGCCTGGCCGTATAGCGCTGGGTGGGGGTACTACCCTGCCGGCGGACTCGGCACTCTCGTAATCATCGTGCTGATCCTCATCCTATTGGGTCGTCTCTGACGGGCCTCTTACACTCCGAGGGCGACAGTCGGCTTGATCGATCTGTCGCCCTCGCGGCTTTTATTCAGCCAACGTCGCGAAGGTCCTGCCCTTCGGTCGCCGCTCAAACCAAAGTTATAGAGGGAGTACAACTTTAAGCTCTTGTGCGCCTTTGCTCGGTCGCGCAGCTTCTAGGGCCATCTGGCGCATACCATCGTCGATCCGGGGAAAAAGGCACCACCTGGGAGGAGCGGAGCGGCATCGCGGTAAGCTAACTGGGCAGAGAAGATTCGCATCAAGGAGAGCTGGACGCGGCGCGGCGGGCGTCGGGCTCACGCTAAATTACCACCCTGGGATTGCGCGGGATCGTGCGCGCACAGCGAGGCGAGGGGCGATCCTGGGGCTGGACAAGCCTGGGGCTCGTGATGGAAATCTCATCATGACTTGCGGCCGACTGGTCATCAGCTCTTGACGCGCAATGAGGCGCTCGACACCTATGCCTGGCACGGCGTGGTCCCGTCATCGGCGATGAACCGGCGAGGCTTTGCGCGCGACCTTACCCTCCGTCAGCTTGGTTTCACGCTGACGATGATCGCCTTGATCGCGACGCCAGTACTGCTGGTTCTGTTTCGGATATCCCTGGGCGATTCGCTGCGCCTCAGCAACTCAATTTTGCTGCAGGCGCAGGAGACACGGTTGAGCTTGCGCGACACGATGCATCAAACGCGCGCTTTCGTGCTCGCCGCCAATGACGCGTCGCTGCCTGACTGGGAGGCGGCGCGCGATTCGTTCAGGGCCGACCTGCGCAACCTTGCGCGTCTGCTCGCCGAGCAGGCCGCGCCGGTACAGATTGGTGAAATATCCGCGCGCGCCAACGCCTGGCTTGCGCAAATCCAGCCGCTCGTCCAGGGCGCCGGGAGTCGAAAGGAAAGTTCCGTCGCGCTGGACCGGGCGCTCCGCGATGCGCACGAGCTCGACCGTCGAATCGCGTCGGTGGTTCGCGTGCAGTACCAGATTCGCGGCCGTGAACGCCAGCGCCAGTCGCGACAGCAGGCGGCGCTGCTCGGCTTCGCGGCGCTGCTATCGCTGCTGTTCGGCTTCTCTCTGGTCTATTGGTATCGACGCCTGACCCGCGAGGCACACGCGCAATTCGCGCTGGCTCTGGAACGCGCGGAGCAGGCCGCGCGGATTCGCGAGCGTTTCATCTCCGCTGTCTCTCACGAGCTCAGAAATCCGCTGAACTCAATCATGCTGTGGTGCCATGCCGCCCTCGCCGATGAAGAACTCGGCGCCAAGGCGCGCCGCGGCCTTCAGGGCATCGACCAGGCGGCGCGCGCCCAGGCCCAACTTATCGACGATCTGCTGGACCTCTCGCGCATGGAAGACGGGCGGATTCGTCTGGCGCTCGAGCCGACGAAGCCGGTTGAGATCGTCGTCGAGGTGATCGAGAGCTTTCGCGCCGAGGCGCAGGCCAAAGCGATCGCCGTCGCCAGTCAGCTCGATTACAACACACCCGCTATTCAGGCCGACCCGTCGCGGCTGCGTCAGATCGTCTCCCATCTGATTGCACACGCTATCAAATTCACCCCCAACGGCGGGAAGCTTGATGTGCGTCTCGAAGCCATCGATGGGGGTGCGCAGTTGACGGTCGCCGATAATGGGAGCGGCATCGATCCCGCAGCCATCCCTTGGGTTTTCGATAGTTTCGGCCAGGGCAACGTCAGTCGCAAACTCCCAGGTCTCGGCCTCGGCCTTGCGCTGGTAAAGCAACTGGTCACCTTGCACGGCGGGATTGTTTCGGCGCACAGCGACGGCGTCGGCAAGGGTACGGTCTTCAAGGTATGGCTTCCGCTGCCGCCGCCCGCATCCATGACGCCGTTCGCTGCGCCCGCACCGATCGCGCAGGAGGCGTTGTCCGATCAGCCTCTCGAGCGCCTCGAGGGTTGCGCAATCCTCGTCGTCGATGACGAGGCCGCGGCGTGCGACGCGATGGAAGAACTGCTCGGCGCACTCGGCGCCACTGTCACGACGACCACATCTGCCGAAGGCGCCCTCGCGCTGCTCGACGAGATGGAGTTTCATGTCGTGATTTCCGATATCGGCATGCCGGTTCACGATGGACTGTGGCTGGCGGCCGAAATCCGGCGGCGCGAACGGCAGTCCGCCGCACCGACGCGCGTTCCCCTGCTTGCTCTCACCGCTTATGGCCGCAGCGCCGATCGCGCTCGCGCCTTGCGATCCGGGTTTGATCATTATCTGGTCAAGCCGGCGCAATTGACCGAACTTGCGGCCCTGATTCGCCGCTTGATGCATCCCGAAGAACAGCGCCACGCCCAGGCCTCGCGTCAGGGCTGAAAATTTCCTGGCCTGGAAGATGCCTCTGCTATCGCTAGGTCGATGGCTGATGCTCATAGCACGTTGTGTAGGCTTTAATTACTGACTAAGGTGGTGTGTGCCCTCTTAGAAGTACGTGAAGATGGCGGTCGCAAAGCAAAAAGTGGTTCGCGTTGTGATTGCCGACGATCACCCGCTGGTTCGCGAGGCGCTCAAGTCCCTTCTTGATCGATCGCCGAATATCGAGGTCGTCGCGCAGGTCGCGCGCGCCGATGAACTGACCGGCACTTTAGCCGCGGTGGCGTGCGACGTCCTCCTGCTCGACCTCAAAATGGACCGGTGGGTGATCGACGATATCGCCTCACTCGCGACGCTCACCCGGGTGGTGGTTTTCACCGGAAGTGATCGGACCGAAGACGTCGTCGCGGCCTTTCGCATGGGCGCACGCGGCATCGTTCAGAAGACCGCTCCGGTCGAGACCCTCGTTGATGCGATCGCGGCGGTTGCGGCCGGGATGGTCTGGATCCCCTCGGAGGTTCAACAGAAGCTCAATACCCAATGGGACGGCGGTGGCAATGAGCAACTTACGCGACGGGAAAGTGAGATCGTGCGTTACGTCGCGATGGGCCTGAGGAACTCCGAGGTCGCGCAACGCTTGGCGATTGCCGAAGGCACGGTCAAGGTCCACCTGAACAACATCTTTCAAAAGCTCAACATAAGGGATCGCGTTCAACTGACTCTTTATGCGCTCGCGCGCGGTTTGATTACTCTCAGCGATCAGCGCCCTTAGCGCCGCGGCGTCGTGCCCGCGGCTACCGCGTCGCGCGGCAAACGGCCGGGCTTTCGCCGGCCTCAAGGCCGCGCTCAAGATTGTAGGCGGTGTTGATCAGGCACACATGACTGAAGGCTTGCGGAAAATTTCCCAACAGACGTTTGCTCGCCGGTTCGTACTCCTCTGACAGCAGACCGACGTCATTACGCAACGACAACAGATAATCGAACAATTCGCGCGCCTCGGCGGTCCGACCCGCCATCGCATAGTTGTCCGCGAGCCAGAAACTGCAGGCCAGGAACGCGCCTTCGCCGGCAGGCAGTCCATCAACTCCGCTCGAGGTCTGATACCGCTGCACCAGGCCATCCTGCATAAGTTCGCGCCGGATAGCTTCGACCGTCGCGAGCATCCGCGGATCAGTAGCCGGCAGAAAGCCCACCAGCGGCATCATCAGCAGGGCGGCGTCGAGCTCGTCCGAGCCGAAGGATTGCACAAACGCGTTGCGCTTCGAGTTGAAGCCGCGCTCACAGACTTCCCGATGAATCCGCGTCCTGAGTTCGCGCCATCTTTCAACCGGTCCGTCGACGTGAAAATTTTCCGCCGCCTTAATCACCCGATCGATTGCGACCCAGGCCATTACCTTGGAATGGGTGAAATGCCGCGGCCGGCCGCGTATCTCCCAGATGCCGTGGTCGGCGTGCTGCCAGCTATCCGCAACGAACTGGACCATCGCCTTCACGACCTCCCAGGAATTCGCGTCAGGCTTGAGCCCGTGCTTCATCGCGACATACAGAGCGTCGACGACTTCGCCGAAAACATCGAGCTGAAGCTGGTTGTGAGCGGCATTGCCGACGCGCACCGGCCGACTCCCCTCGTACCCCGGCAGCCAGGTCAACTCGAACTCCGGCAGCATCCGCTCGCCGGCGATACCGTACATGATCTGGGCTTCGCTCGGATGGCCGGCGACCGCGCGCAGAAGCCATGCCCGCCACGCCTTGGCCTCCGTCAGGTAGCCGGAACTCAGCAGCGCATAGAGGGTCAGAGTTGCGTCGCGCAGCCAGCAATAGCGATAGTCCCAGTTGCGCTGACCGCCGATCCGTTCGGGTAGCGATGTTGTGGGCGCGGCCACGATGCCGCCGGTTTGTCTGAAGGTGAGCGCCTTCAAGGTGATAAGCGAGCGGATAATTAAGTCGCGCGTGGCGCCACGCGCGGTACATAGTTTCGACCAATGTTGCCAGCGCGTTTCGGTCTCCTGCAGCATCCGTAGCGGATCGCGCGCCGGCGGTTCCCGCTCATGCGAGGGATACCACGTCAGGACAAAAGGAATCGTCTCCCCCTGACCAACTGAAAACTCACCCACCGTCGTGAAATCTTTTCCGATAAGCCTCACCGGTGCGCGCAATGCCACCGCATTGGGCCCGGCCACCGCGATAAGTCCGTCCGGTCGCGCGCGGACCCAGGGAATCACGCGACCATAGTCGAAGCGTAGGACGATCTCGGTGCGCAGCTTAAGCACGCCGCGATCACCGCGCACCAGCCGCACGACATCGACGCGGCCGCCGCGCTCTGCCACCGGCATAAAATCGATGAGCGTGACTTTGCCCGAGTCGCTCTCGAACTCAGTCTCGAGGATCAGGGTCTCGCCGCGATACTGGCGGCGTACCCGGGCGCCGCCTTCGGCCGGGCAGATCAGCCATCGACCGTGGCTGGCGTCGCCGAGCAGAGCGGCAAAGCAGGCGGCCGAGTCGAAACGCGGCATGCACAGCCAGTCTATCGCCCCGGTGTTGGCGACCAGAGCGGCGGTCTGCGTATTTCCGATCAGAGCATAGTCTTCGATTCGGCAGCTCATTCCCGACGGACTAAAAGCGCCTTTCCGGGTCTCATTCTCGACAGACCCTATCCTGAGGCTATTCTGCCTGTAGCCGGCGCAACTAAGAACACTTATTGGACCGGGAAGAGCTGGCCGCCCCCGTTGTGCGGAGGCGGCCGAACGCTTACGACAAGCCTTGCGACTTCAGCCAGTGTTCGATCGCTTCGCGACGGTCACCGCTGCGTTCCTGGATCTTGCCGCAGAGCTTCTCGAAATCGCCCTGCGCCTGCATGATATCGTCGTCGGTCATTTTTCCCCAGCGTTTCTTAATCTCTCCGCTGAGCTGGCGCATTTTTCCCTTGAGCTGATCTTGATTCACACTGAGACTCCTTTCTAAGCTGACTTCACGCGCTGACGGATCACCCGCCGATGCTCGTAGATGCGAAGTCGACGCATGGTTCGTTCGCAACACCTGTACCGAATCGAATCTGCGGCAGCCCGCCCGCCAAGCCGCACAGCGCGCGAGGCGCGGCGGCATCTGCGAAGCGCCGCGTTGACTCGTCTGCGATCAACGCCTCCGGTAATCTGGCATATCGTTGGCTACCCGGTTTCCCGTCACCGTAGCAACGACAAGTTCTGAGCCGACCGTAAGCCTCGTTAAGACAAGGTTCAGCAGCGGTTTACCAGACAGCAAAACATCCCTAAGCAATCGTTATGCTCGAGTCAGTCGCTTCGGATCAGAAATCTCAGCCGCAAAAACCCGAGACAGCTTTCAGTCATATCGTGATTCAGGACATAACCCCGTCCGTCGATAATGGTCGTTATCCTGTCAAACGGATCGTCGGCGAGCCTTGCATAGTCGAAGCCGACGCCTTCCGCGATGGCCCGGATGTAATCCGCGTCACCCTGAAATATCGTCCCGATACCGACCAAAGCTATCGCGACGTCCCCATGACCAGTCTCGGCAACGATCGCTGGCAGGGTGTCTTCATCCCCGATCGCCCGGGCCGTTATTTTTACACTGTCGAAGCCTGGACCGATCGGCTCGCCACCTGGCTCTGGAGCTTCGAGAAAAAAGCTGCTGCCGGCCGTGACCTGCGCTCGCATCTGCTTGACGGCCTGAGCCTTGTCGAACGCATGATACGCCGTGCCGGCCCGGCCGATTCGAGCCTGCTCCGCCAGTTCGCGTCCCTACTGCGGAACTATGCCGGTGACTATGCGAGCGTCCTTGCTTTTGCCGTCCGCCCCGATATCGCTGAAGCGCTGCTGCGCGCCGCGGAACACTACGACGCGACCACCTATAACCCCCCGCTCGAATTGATCGTCGATCGCGAAAAGGCACGCTTCAGCGCGTGGTATGAACTCTTTGTGCGCTCGCAAACCGACGATCCCGCCCGTTACGGTTCATTCCGCGAGGCGGAGAAAATCTTACCCGAAATCGCCGACATGGGCTTCGATGTCCTCTACCTGACGCCGATTCATCCAATCGGCAAGACCAATCGCAAGGGGAAGAATAATTCCCTGATCGCGGAACCGGATGCGGTCGGCAGTCCGTGGGCTATTGGCAACGCCCTCGGCGGCCACGACGCCCTCGACCCCGCCCTCGGCGACTTTGCCGACTTCGCGCGCTTCATCGCCGCCGCCAATGAGCTCGGGCTCGAGCCCGCGATGGATTTCGCCCTGCAATGCTCGCCCGACCATCCGTGGGTCCGCGACCATCCGGAGTGGTTCAAGCATCGACCGGACGGCACGATCATGTACGCGGAAAATCCGCCCAAAGAGTATCAGGACATCTATCCGCTCGATTTCGACGGGCCGCATCGCGCGGCACTGATGAATGAGATACTGCGTGTGCTGTTGTTTTGGATCGAACATGGCATCCGCATTTTCCGCGTCGACAACCCGCATACCAAACCCGTGTTCTTCTGGAAGTGGCTCATCGAAAGCGTTCGGCGGCGCTACCCGGACGTCATCTTCCTGGCCGAGGCCTTCACGCGTCCGAAAATGATGAAGCTCCTTGCGGCGGTCGGCTTTAACCAGTCCTATACTTACTTCACCTGGCGCAACTCGCGCGCGGAGCTCACAGAGTATCTGACGGAATTGACTCAGGCGCCGACGAAGGATTACTTCCGGCCGAACTTTTTCACCAATACGCCGGACATCCTGCCCCCTTTTCTTCAGACCGGGGGCATGCCGGCGTTCAAGATTCGTCTCGTTCTCGCTGCCACGTTGTCTTCAGCCTACGGCATCTACAGCGGCTTCGAATTCTGCGAGGCAGACGCTTTGCCGAATTCGGAGGAATATCTGAACGCCGAGAAGTATGAGATCAAAGTGCGCGATCGCACGCGACCGGGCATCCGAGAATTCATCGCCCAGGTAAATCGTATCCGCCGGCAAAATCCGGCGCTGCAACAGTTCCTCAACCTGCGCTTCCTCAATACTGACAACGACAATATTCTACTCTATCTCAAGACTGACGACGCCGGTCAGAATCGAATAATTGTCGCGGTGAACCTCGATCCGTTCCACCCGCATCACACGACCGGCTTTGTTCCCCTCGAGGCGCTCGGCGTGCGCGACGGCCTCACGTACAACGTGACCGATCTGCTGACCGGCGCGAGCTATCGCTGGTCCGCGCAAAACTATATTCGGCTTGACCCTTTTATCCAACCCGCACACATTTTTCGCGTCGAGCCTGCTGATGAAGTCTGACAATTCATTGCCTTCGGATCCGCAGTGGTACAAGGATGCGGTTTTCTATGAAGTCCGCGTCCGCTCCTTTTTTGACAGCAATGGCGATGGTATCGGCGATTTTCAGGGATTGCTCTCCAAGCTCGATTATCTGCAATCGCTGGGAATAACGACTCTGTGGCTTCTCCCGTTCTATCCGTCACCCTTGCGCGACGATGGCTACGATATTTCCGATTATTTCAGCGTGCATCCCGATTGCGGATCGCTCGCGGATTTTCGCGCCCTGATCCGCGAAGCCCATCGCCGGGGGCTCCGCGTGGTGACGGAGCTCGTTCTCAATCATACCTCCGACCAGCATCCCTGGTTTCAGCGCGCCCGCCGCGCCGCGCCCGGCTCGCGCGAGCGGAATTTCTACATCTGGAGTGATACCGCGGAACAGTATCGCGAGGCGCGCATCATCTTTCAGGATTTTGAGCTCTCGAACTGGACCTGGGACCCGATCGCGAAAGCCTATTATTTCCACCGCTTTTATTCCCATCAGCCGGATCTGAACTACGACAGTCCCGCGGTGCGCCGCGAAATCTTCCGCGTCGTCGCGTTCTGGCTGAACATGGGCGTGGACGGTCTGCGCCTCGACGCCGTCCCTTATCTGTACAAGCGCGACGGAACCAACTGCGAGAATCTCGCTGAAACCCACGCCTATCTTCGCGAATTGCGCAAATTCATCGATTCGCGCTTTCAGGATCGCATGCTGCTCGCGGAGGCTAACCAGTGGCCGGAGGACGCCGCCGCTTATTTCGCCGACGGCAAGGAATGCCACATGGCATTTCATTTTCCGTTGATGCCCCGGATGTTCGTGGCCATCCGCATGGAGGATCGGTTCCCGTTGACTGACATATGGGCGCAGACGCCGGCGATCGATAGCAGTTGTCAGTGGGCGCTTTTTCTCCGCAATCATGACGAACTGACGCTCGAGATGGTGACCGACGAGGAGCGCGACTATATGTACCGCGCCTACGCCCGCGATTCGCAGATGCGGGTCAACCTTGGCATCCGACGGCGCCTTGCACCGATTCTCAACAACAACCGCCGCACGATCGAACTGATGTACGGCCTGCTCCTGTCGCTGCCGGGCACGCCGGTTATCTACTACGGCGATGAGATCGGCATGGGCGATAATGTCTATCTGGGCGATCGCGACGGCGTGCGCACGCCGATGCAATGGAGCGCCGATCGTAACGCTGGCTTCTCTCACGCCAATCCGCAACGGCTCATCCTGCCGGTGGTCATCGATCCCGAGTATCACTATCAGGCAATCAACGTCGAAGCTCAGGAGTGCAATCGACACTCGCTGCTGTGGTGGATGCGTCGGCTGCTCGCGTTGCGCCGTCAGTTCAAAGCCTTCGGCCGCGGCTCGATTGATTTTTTACGCCCTGAAAATCCCAGAGTACTGGCTTTCGTGCGCGCGTACGAAGACGAGCTGGTTTTGGTCGTCGCCAACCTGTCGCGCTTTGTGCAGTACGTCGAACTGGACCTCTCGCGCTTCAGGAACATGATTCCGGTCGAGCTGTTCAGTCAGGCGAGGTTTCCGGCGATCGGTGAGTTGCCTTATCTTCTGACGCTCGGACCGCATGGTTTTCTCTGGTTTGCGCTGCAGACCCAGGATACTACCGAAGCGGCGGTGCGGATGACGCAGTATGAAATTCCGCGGATAGCAGTCGATCTGCGCGATCCGTTCAATAGTCGCGTTTTACAGGATGCTCTTAAGCGCTCGCTGCCACAGTATCTTTTGAGCGCGCGATGGTTTCGCAGCAAGGCGCGCACGATCAAGGGTGCGTCGATTAAGGAAGCCGTACCCCTTCGCGAAGAGGAAGATTCCAACCGGCTCGCTCTCATTGAAGTCGAGTACACCAACGGCGAGCCGGAAACCTATCTCCTGCCGCTGGCGCTGGCCGCCGGCGATCGGGCGGCCGAGATTCGACAGCAATGGCCGCTGCACGTGGTCGCCGAGCTTTATTCGCCGTCGCGAGAGGCTGCCGCCGATTCCGCGCGGCTCCTCTACGATGCGACGGTCAATCCCGATTTTGCCAGAGAGATTCTCGCGCTCATTCGACAGCATCGCGGATTAAAGCGCGACCAGAGTGAACTCCTGGGCGGTATAACGCGCGCCCATCCCGAGGAGCTCTGGACCGAACCGAGCCTGGAGCCGCGGCTGCTCAAGGCCGAGCACAGCAATAGTTCGATCGTCTTCGGCGACAGGATGATTCTCAAGCTGGTGCGGAAGATCGAAAGCGGCGTCAACCCTGATGTCGAAATCGGCCGCTTCCTCACCGAGCGGGCCCGTTTTCCGCATGTTCCGCCGCTGCTCGGCTGGCTCGATTACAAATCGGCCGGAGCGCCCCCGTTCGGCCTCGCGATTCTGCAGGCGTTCGTGCCGAATCAGGGCGACGCCTGGGAGCTCAGCCTGCGCGAGCTCCAGTCCTACTTCGAGCACGCCGTGACCCGAGTGAGGACCAGCGCGCCGTCCGCCCCGCCGCTGCCCGATTTGCTCGAGCGCCTTGAACCTGATGCGCAGGCGGCCGAAATCATGAGCGGCTACCTCGATATCGGTCATCTGATGGGCCGACGGGTCGGTGAGCTCCATCTTGCGCTACTCTCCGACCGCACTGACCCGAACTTCGCGCCGGAACCGTTCACCACCCTCTATCGACGATCAGTCTACCAATCGATGCGCAATCTTTTGGGTCGCGCGATGCGCCTGCTGCAGGGACGGCAGCGCAGCTTAGCGGCGGAGCTGCGCCCCATCGTGAACGATATCGTTGCCCATCAGGACGGGCTGGCTGCGCGCTTCGAGAACTTCCTCAAACGACCCTGCAGCGTGGTCCGGATGCGCTGCCACGGCGATCTCCATCTGGGACAGATGCTCTTCACCGGCAATGATTTTCTCATCATTGACTTCGAGGGAGAAACCGCGCGCCCGCTGTCCGAGCGCAGATTGAAACGCGCGGCGCTGCGCGACGTCGCCGGCGTCGTGCGATCATTTCAGTACGCGGCGCTGTTCGAACTGACCAATCAGATCAAGCTTGGGCGCCTTGGCAACGCGGATTTTGCGGCGCTCGAACCATGGGCGCGCTTCTGGGATACTTGGGCCTCGTGGGCGTTTTTGCGGGGCTACCTCGAAACCGTCGATGACGCTCCCTGTGTGCCGCGCGATCGCTCTGAACTGAGCATGTTGCTCGAGGTCTTCATCACCGAGAAGGCGATTTATGAACTTGGCTACGAGCTCGATAACCGACCCTCCTGGGTCTTCATGCCGCTTAACGGCGTTGCCCGCCTCCTCGGCCTGCCCGGCGTGGTCCCCGACCTCACCGCGCTCGGCGATACCTCTCCGACCTGAAACCGCTCCGTGAAGGACCCGGCGATAGCGCTCCTGCCCGCCCCGCCGCCGAAGATGACCCTCTTCTCGGTCCCCGAGTTCCGGCGCGCCATCCGCCGATTGATGCTGGCGTTGCTGCTGTGCGCGATAGTCGGCGCCAGCAGCGCAACCGCCGCGACTACGGCGCGGACCGGCCCCTTCTTTCTGCCGTCGGGCGCGGCTGCCCAGGTGGTTTCGGTCGTGCCGACCGGCGCCGCCGAAGCAGGAATAACCGTGGTGACCGAGGCGGTGGCCGTCAAAGAGAAGGGTCCTGCGGCCACCGTCAGGAAATTCGGTGAGGTGTACACCTTCAGCCCGACTTTTATTGCCGTTCATCGTGATGAGCCCACCCAGATTGAATTCTGGAATCTGCAGCCGGACGACGAACATGACTTCGCTCTGATTGGCCCCGACCTCAAGGTGCTGATGTACGAAAAGCTGCCGCCGCTGACCCGGACCTCCTGGGTCTTCACCTTCCATCGCGTCGGCTTGATCGAGTTCAAATGCCTGCGCCATCAGCCCGAGATGAGTGGGCAGATTCTCGTCCTGCCCCCGGCTGGAAGCTGATTTTGGACCTGTCCCTTTCGGGTATCCGCAGTCTCGTCGTCGAGTCTGACCGCGTTCGCGAGCTGGTCGAACTGATGCGCCTTTTCTTTCGTCTCGGCGTGACCGCTTTCGGCGGCCCGGCCGCGCATATCGCGATGATGGAGGACGAGGTCGTTCGCCGCCGACAGTGGCTTACGCGCGAAGCCTTCCTCGACATGATCAGCGCCTGCAATCTGATCCCGGGTCCGAATTCCACCGAGATGGCGATCCATATCGGCCATCGGCGGGCCGGTTTCGTGGGCCTGCTGGTCGCCGGCATATCGTTCATCGTCCCGGCGGCGTCGATCACGATCGTCCTGGCGTGGGCTTATGTCCGCTTCGGCCATCTGCCAACGGCTGCCGGTGTGCTCTATGGGATCAAGCCGGTGATTATCGCCGTGGTCCTGCAGGCAATCTGGCGTCTGGGCCGCGTGGCTCTGCACACGCCGACTTTGATCTTACTGGCGATAGTCGCGACCGCGGCGGCGTTTTTCGGTGTCGACGAAATGATCGTGCTGCTCGGCGCTGGTGTCCTGGCGATCCTGACGCTGCGGATGCGCGAGGGTTTGAGTGCCGTCGTTGCCGCCTCGGCCACCGCGGTCAAGGCTGGTGCCGCCACCGCTGCACCTTTCGCGCTCGGCGCGCTTTTTCTGATCTTCCTGAAGATCGGCGCGGTACTCTTCGGCAGCGGCTATGTGCTTCTCGCCTTTCTGCAGGCCGATCTGGTGGATCGTACCCACTGGTTAACCCAGGCACAGTTGCTCGACGCCGTCGCAGTGGGTCAGTTCACCCCCGGACCGGTCTTCACCACCGCGACCTTTGTCGGCTATCTGCTCGGCGGCAATCTCGGCGCGCTCGCGGCCACGATCGGCATTTTTCTGCCGGCGTTCTTCTTCGTTTCGATCAGCGGGCCGCTGCTGCCCGTGGTGCGCCGCTCACGCCTCGCCGGAGCCTTTCTCGACGGCGTCAACGCCGGCTCCTTCGCCCTGATGGTCGTGGTGACGTGGCAGCTCGGACGCACCGCGATTGTCGATTGGCCGACACTCGCTCTCGCCGTCGCCAGCGCGGTTCTGTTGCTGCGTTTTCGCCTGAATTCGGCCTGGCTGGTGATCGGCGGTGGGAGTATCGGCGCACTTCTGACGCTCGCCCACTAAGCGAACGTCGCCGCGGGGATTGATCCCGCAGAACCGTTGCCGGCGACCATGGCTCGCGAGAATCAGCTCTCTTCGTCCTCGGCAGCCGCTTCCGGCTTGAATGCCGGTCCGTCCTCATCCTCGGCAAGCCGCCGCGCCACGATGATGAAGGCGCTGTGCGCGACCATCCGATGAACCGGACGGACGCTCATCCCCTTGACGTGCCAATGGCGCATCAAGGTCTCGAAGCTCTCGATCTCGGCGAAGCGCGGATGGAATTGCAGGCTCTCGACCACCTCTTTGAGCTGCAGCGCCGTCGGCACATAGGTCACGAACACCCCGCCCGGGCGCAGGGCCCGGGCCACGAGATCGAGCGCGCGACCCGGTTCCGGCAGGTCGAGAAACAGGCGGTCAACGTCGCTTTCGTCAAAGCCTTCGTAGAGGTCGCGGACCTTGATTTCCCAGTTGGGCGCCGCGCCGAAGAAGGTCGCGACGTTGCGCCGGGCGCGGGCGGCGAAGTCCTCGCGCAGCTCATAGGAGATTACCCGCCCGGTGGGGCCCACCGCCCGCAGCAAAGCGATAGTAAAGGCGCCGGCGCCGACTCCGCCCTCGATTACGGTCGCCCCCGGAAAGACGTCGCCCCACAGGAGCATCGGGCCGGTATCCTTGGGATAGATCACTTGTGCCGCCCGCGGCAGTAGCGGAATCAGATCGGCATAGGTCGGCCGCATCACGAGGAACGGCTCGCCGGAGCTGAACCTGATGCGGGCGCCCTCGGCGCGGCCCCACAGCTCATCGGCGAGGATCTCGCCGCGGATGAGCAGTTTGCGTCCGCGTTCGAGAACCTTCAGATAGCGACGCCCCTTGCGATCGATGAAGACGACGGGATCGTTTTCGGCCAGCGGTCGGTTCAAGATGGTTCAGGGTTAGACGGGATCGGGCGCCGACGCAATCCCGCCGGCGCCCGATGTCGGGTGCGAGGTTTTGTGCCGACTCAAGAACTGCGCGCGGTATGACCTCGCTCGCGACTGGCAATCAACCGAATCATGCTTAAGTTCAACCTCCGCGTTCGCTGTCGCGGTCACCTGATATTGACTGTGGCGGTCAGCGGCATTTAGGCTACTATCATTCCGAGCACTCGATCATCCCTTCAGCGGGAAGATGGTGATCGGCTTTTTTTGGACTCTCTCGGACGCGTTTTAAGCGGATAATTATGGCTGAGAAGAAAGCAAAGACGGCAGAAAAGGGCGGCGGGCAGATTCAGCGCAAGCATATGTGTCCAAGCTGCGGTGCGGAGGGCAAGGTGACGATGTTTGCCGGTTACGGCCGGCGCGGGTTCTACGTCGTATGCGAAAAGAACTGCGGCTATATCGGCCGCACCCGCTAGCGGAGGCCGCCCGCCATGGTGCGCACGCGCAAGAGCAAATCCTCCCCGAAACGCGATCTGATCGCGGGTTTGAACAGCGCCGCCGAAGAACCGGTCGATGACAGCGACTTACCCAAGGATGAAGCCGGGCGCAAAAAGATCAAACGCCAGTATCACGAGCTGTTGGGCATCCGCCTCGAGAAACTCAAAGGGCGCATCCTGAACCGCGAACGCATCAACAAGACCATCGAGGGCATCTACTTCATCTGCGCGAAATGCATGAAGGTCTGCCACTCGCTCGATGAGGGCCTGCAGGAGGATCCGGCGAACGTCAACAATCTCTGCGACAAGTGTGCGCGGAGCAAGCCGGCCGCGGCCTGAGCCTTCCGCCACTTGCACCTTGGGCTGAGATCTGCGATCACCCTACTGTCGCACGCGGCTGACCGCTCACCCTCCGGCGATGGATCGCACGGCAGCGGTGCGACTGGAAGCCTCTAAATGTCCCTCCAACTGATTCGTCCCGACATCAATATTGATTTCGTCAGCAAGCGTTATTTCTTCGTCACGCTCTCGACTCTGATCAATCTGGCCGCGCTGGTCTGCCTCTTCACCATCGGTTTCAACTACGGTGTCGATTTCAAGGGCGGCAGCGTGGTGCAGATCAAGTTCGATCATCCGACCAATGCGGGACGGATTCGCCAGGCTCTGGCGCCGCTCAATCTCGGCGACGTGACGGTGCAGGACTTCGGCGCCCGCGACCAGAATCAGTACCTCATCGGCTTTGAACAAATCCGCAACATCGGCAGTATCGGCAGCAGTATCAAGAACGCCATCGACCAGAGTTACGGCGATTCCAACCGGGTCGAAGTGCTGCGCGTCGAAACGGTCGGCGCCAAGGTGGGCAGCGATCTGCGCCGGCGGGGCTTTCTCGCGGTCAGCCTTGCGACCATCCTGATGGGTATCTACATCGCCTTTCAGTTCCGCGGCGTCAGTTGGAGTTTCGGCGCCGGCGCTGTCATCGCCTTGGTTCACGACGTGCTGGTGGTGAGCCTGGCCTTGATCCTGTCCCACCTGGAGTTCGATCTGACCACGCTCGCCGCGCTGCTCACGGTGATCGGCTACTCGGTCCATGACACGATTATTGTTTCTGATCGCATTCGCGAGGATTCGGCGAAACGGCGCCGCGAACCGCTCGCCTCCATCATGAATCGCGCGATCAACGAAACCCTCTCGCGAACCGTACTGACCTCGGGAACGGTGCTCGCCGTGCTGGCAGCACTGCTCGCGCTTGGTGGTCCGATTCTGCGCCCGGCCGCTTTTACCCTGTTCGTCGGCATCATCACCGGGACCTATTCCTCGATCTATATCGCCGGCCCGGTGGTGCTCTTCTGGGAGCGCGGGCATGGCCCGCGACGCGCAAGCGCTCGCGCCGCCTGAGGCGCGGCTTGGCCCGATTTGCGGTAGGCAGCCCTGAGTGCCATCGAGCTCCATACCAGCCGAGGCCGCTATCAACTGCAGCTAGTCGCCGTCGAGGGTTCGCCCGCGGAACCCACCCTGACGCTCACGCTCGAGCGCGCAGACGGCATCGAGCGGGTCTCCCTGCAATGCATCGTCACGCGCGACCTCGAGCCGGCGCCGGCCGCGCAGCTCGCGGAGCGGCTGGCACCCTGGCTTCAGCAGCACTTTGAAGAGACCCGCGAAGCCGCGCTGAAAGCTATCCGGACTGACCGTAAGCTTCTGATAATTCGCTTCGACGAGCAGTGCCCGGGACCGTTTACGAGTCGCTGACCGCGCGGTAAGGTTGCCGCAGCGATGCCGACCCGTTATCCTGCCGCGCCATCGGGAAATTTTTTCGGGTCCGCTTTGACATTGCGACTGCTCCAGCCATAATATACCCAATAGGTCCACTATTCGCGCTGCTCAATTCGCGCGGTGAGGAGCCAAGAGGGCACTGCATGCTGAAGCTGCCGATCTACATGGACAATCACGCCACCACGCCCACGGATCCGCGGGTGCTCGAGGCGATGCTGCCATATTTCACCGAGAAATTCGGCAATGCGGCTAGCCGCAATCACAGTTTCGGCTGGGAAGCGGAAGAGGCGGTCGATCGTGCGCGACAGCAGATTGCGGCGCTGATCAATGCCAAACCTAAGGAGATCATCTTTACCAGCGGAGCGACCGAGTCCGACAATCTTTCGATTAAGGGCATTGTCGAGTTCTACAAGGATAAGGGCAACCACGTCATCACCTGCGTGACCGAGCATAAGGCGGTGCTCGACAGTTGCCGCGCGCTCGAGCGGGCCGGCAAGGCGGTTGTAACCTATCTGCCGGTCGACAAGTACGGGATGGTCGATCCTGACGACGTGCGCAAGGCGATCACCGACAAGACCGTGCTTATCACGATCATGTACGCCAACAACGAGATCGGCACGATCCATCCCGTGCGCGAGATCGGCCGCATCGCGAAGGAGAAGGGCGTCATCTTCCACTGCGACGCTGTCCAGGCCGCCGGCAAAGTGCCGCTCGACGTCGAGCGCGACGGCATCGACCTCGCCTCACTCAGCGCGCATAAGCTCTACGGCCCCAAGGGGATCGGCGCGCTCTATGTACGCTCGAAGGGACCCCGCGTGCGCCTCACCGCACAGATGGACGGGGGCGGCCACGAGCGCGGGATGCGCTCCGGCACCCTGAATGTCACGGGTATTGTCGGCTTCGGCAAGGCCTGCGAAGTCGCGCAGGGCGAAATGGTCGAGGAGGCGCGCCGCCTGACCGACCTCCGCAACCGCTTGCAGGCCGGCATCTTCGAACGCCTCGACGAGGTCTCGCTCAACGGTCATCCGACCGAACGGCTGCCCGGTAATCTCAATCTGAGCTTCGCCTACGTCGAAGGTGAGTCGCTACTGATGGGTATCAGCGACGTGGCCGTGAGCTCCGGCTCGGCCTGCACTTCGGCAACGCTCGAACCCTCTTACGTGATTCGCGCGCTCGGCGTCAGCGACGAGTTGGCGCATAGCTCGATCCGCTTTGGCCTCGGACGCTTCAACACCGCCGAGGAGGTCGACTTCGTCACCGATCGCATTGCCCGCGAAGTGACCCGTCTGCGCGATATGTCGCCGCTATACGAAATGGCGAAGGAAGGGATCGATCTCAAATCGGTGGCTTGGAAGGCAGACTAATCCACAAGACGGCGTTTGCAACTGATACGCGGCCGGCGCCGCGCCCGGGTGAATAACAATGGCTTACTCCGACAAGGTAATCGATCACTATAACAACCCTCGCAACGTGGGCAGCTTTGCCAAGGACGAGGAAAACGTCGGCACCGGCGTGGTTGGCGCGCCGGAATGCGGCGACGTTATGAAGCTGCAGCTCAAGATCAATCCGGAAAGCGGGATGATCGAAGATGCCCGCTTCAAAACCTTCGGCTGCGGCAGCGCGATCGCGAGCTCCAGCTACGTAACCGAGCTGGTCAAGGGCAAGCATATCGACGAAGCCATGGCGATCAAGAACAGCGCTATCGTGAAGGAGCTCAATCTGCCGCCGGTCAAGATCCACTGTTCGGTCCTCGCCGAGGATGCGATCAAGGCAGCGATTACCGACTGGCGCAAGCATCGGGTGACGGACGAGACGCCGAAGAAGGCGGAGAGCGTCTGAAACGGATTTGCGATGGTTACGCTTTCGGATCGCGCGGTCGGTAAAATCAAGCAATTGGCCGCAGATCGGCCCGACGGCGGCCTCCGCGTAAAGGTCGTCGGCGGCGGCTGCTCCGGCCTTCAGTACCGGATGGAGATCGATTCGGCCAAGGAGCGCGACAAGGTCTTCGAGCGCGACGGCGCCCGCCTCATCGTCGACAAGAAAAGCTTTCTCTACCTGAACGGCTCGGAACTCGACTATGCCGAAGAGCTGATGTCTTCCGGCTTTCGCCTGGTCAATCCTAATGCCAAGCGCACCTGCGGCTGTGGCGAGTCGTTTACGGTCTGAGTTCCCGGATGACGCTCGAGCGTCGCGCCTATGATCCAATGTCCGTCATGCGGGCGGCTCGCTGAGCCATCTCTCCAATGTTCGAACTGCAGTGGACCGTTGCCCGCAAATGTGGACCTGTTTACGGCTCTGGGTCTGCCCCGCAAGCTCACGATCGCCCCGGAACAGCTCGAAGCGACCTATCATCGGCTGGGGCGCGAGCTTCATCCTGATCGCTTCGCCGCCGCCCGGCCCGAAGTTCGCAAAGCCAGCCTGACTGCAACTTCTTTACTTACTCGCGCTTATCGAACCCTACGCGACCCAATTTCCCGAGCCAACTACTGGCTCGAGCTTCATGGACGTAAAGCGCGCGAGAACGGCAGTCGCGTGCCCGCAGACGTTGCGGAGATGGTCTTCGATATCCACGAAGAGCTGGCCGAATTTGCGCAAAGCCGTAACGCCGTACCGGCAGATGCGTCTGATCTGACGGAGCGTGTAAACGAACGGCGAATGGAGATCGTAAATCGACTCGAGGCGCTCGACCGGGAGCTCGCCGCGACCTTTTGCAGCCTCGACCAGGTTCAGGATGCGCCCCCGGACGAATCGGTCGCGCAGTTGCTCAGTATCCTTAGCCGAAGAGCGTACCTGCGTACTTTGTTAAGAGATATTGAAAAAGCACTTGACACGCGGCCGTCAGCCTGACTAAAAGAGTCCTTTCATTCGGCCTTATAAGCAATTCTTTTGGCAACAGCATCGCGATATTAGAATCCGAAATGAATCGCGTTTTTGGCATAGACCTCGGCACGACCAATAGCCTGATCGCGGAGATTCGCGACGGCGTGCCGCACGTCCTGCGCGACCCGATCACTGGAGCCGCTTTGGTGCCCTCCGTGGTGGCGCTCGACGCTCAGGGCCGGACCTTTGTCGGCACCGAGGCGATCGCGCTCGAGGAGCGCGCCGACGCCGATATCGTCGTCGTGCGTTCGGTCAAGCGCTACATGGGTCTCGGTGCGGACGATCTCGATAAGAGCGACCGCCAACGATACAACTTCGCCGAAACCTCCGGGTCGGTGATTCGCTTCAGCGTGGGCGATCGCAGCTTCACCCCGCCCGAGATCTCAGCCGAAATTCTCAAGTCACTGAAGCAGCGCGCCGAAGCTATCCTCGGCGGTGAACTGGTTCAGCGGGTGGTGATCACCGTGCCCGCCTATTTCAACGACGCTCAACGCCAGGCCACACGCGATGCCGGGCGTCTGGCGGGACTCGAAGTCGTTCGCCTGCTGAACGAGCCGACGGCCGCGTCCCTCGCCTACGGACTGCAGAAGGCGACCGAGGGCAAGGTTGCCGTGTACGACCTGGGCGGCGGCACTTTCGATATCTCGATCCTGAATATCAAGGGCGGAATCTTCGAAGTACTCGCCACCAATGGCGACACGCATCTGGGCGGAGACGATATCGACCGCGCCGTCGTTGACTGGCTGCTCGGCGATGCGGGCGGCGCGATCGCGCAGGACCGGAGCGCCTGGAATCGCGCACGAAGCGCGGCCGAGGCCGCCAAGCGCCGTCTGTCGGACGACGAAAGTACCCCGGTAGCCCTGGATACCCCAAGCGGCAGGCTCGCCAAAGAGCTTCGGCGCGACGTGCTCGAAGGTCTCGCCGAGCCCTTTGTTACCCGCACGCTCGAATGTTGCCGGCGCGCGCTCGCCGACGCGGGCCTGAAGCCGTCGGACATCGATCAGGTGGTCCTGGTTGGTGGCGCTACCCGGATGCCGCTGGTGAGGCGTCGCGTCCAGGAGCTGTTTGGCCGCGATCCGCTCTGCACGCTCGATCCCGACGAGGTGGTGGCCCTCGGGGCGGCCGTCCAGGCCGGCGTTCTTGCGGGTGGCCAGGGCGACATGCTGCTGCTGGATGTGGCGCCGCTTTCGCTCGGCATCGAAACCATGGGCGGCGTCCTCGAACGCATTATTCACCGTAATACGACCATCCCGACGAGCGCGACCGAATCCTTCACCACCGCGGTGGACAATCAGACGCACGTCGACATTCACGTCGTCCAGGGCGAGCGTGAACTCGCGCGGGACTGTCGCAGCCTGGCGCGCTTCAAACTCGGTCCGATCGCTCCTCAACCCGCCGGCATGGCGCGGATCGAGGTCACGTTTTTGATCGATGCCAACGGCATCCTTAACGTCACTGCCCGCGATGAGCGTACGGGACGCGAACATTCCGTCGATGTCAAGCCAAGCTACGGGCTCACCGACGAGGAAATCGAGCGGATGCTCGAGGAGTCGATCGACCGCGGTGAGGAGGATATCGAGCAGCGCCTGTTGATAACTGCGCGCAATGATGCCGATCAACTGCTGACAGCGCTGCATAAGCAGCTTATGGAATATAAAGAACTCGCCGATCAGGAAGAGCGCGAAAGGATGGAGCGGTTGGCGGCGAAACTCGAAACGGCACGCGCCGGTAACGATCGGCAATTAATCGTGCGGCTGGTCGAGGAACTCAACGAAGTAAGCCGCCCGTTTGCCGAACGAATCATGGATTTTGCCATCCGCGACGCCCTGCAGAAGGGAGTCCTGGAGCAGTTTTCGCGCTAAGCGCAAGGCGGAGGTTGGCGATGGGACTCAAGTGGGATCAAGCCGAAGATATTGCCGAGGTGCTCAGTGAGAATCACCCCGGACTCAATCCTTTGGATGTGCGTTTCGTGGACCTGCGCCAATGGGTGATTGACCTCGACGAATTCGATGACGACCCGGCAGCCTCCAACGAAAGCAAATTGGAGGCGATTCAAATGGCCTGGAACGAAATTTACGAGGATAGCGAGAGCGACGATTGAATAGCGCGCTCCACATATCGTCCTTAACTTGACTTTAAGACTGCTCTAGCAGGGAGGTGGCGGTGGTGGATGCCCTTGATACTAACGGAGGAAGGATGAACCAGGAGAAAGATACACTGGATGAGAGGCTGCCGACGCTCTTTGAGCCGGATACGCTTCTGCCGATCCAGTATTTTGAGGCGATGCGCCGCAAGCATCTTCTTGAAGGCGAAAAGCGCCTTATTCTAAGTGTGCTTGAAGACGCAATCGAGTGCTTCATGAAGTGTATCAACGCGTCGAGCAGCAAGGGACAACGATTGTTCCGCGACGCTGACGAATGGATCGCACTCGAAGACAAACACTGGGTTTTTTCGTTCGACAACGTCTGCGAGATGCTGGATATCAATCCCGAGTACATGCGACGCGGCCTGCGCGAGTGGAAAGAGCGGAAGCTCGCCGCGCTCGAGCGTGAAGCGGAAGCCCGTCGGCAGGAGGCCGCCGCGCCAAAGACCGCTGCGGCTGACAATGGCCCGGTCGTAACGCTGGCCAAACCCGCCGAGATCAAAGCCGTCGGAACGCCCAAACCCGTGCCGTCGCGCCAGGCGCAACGCAAAGCCGCACCGGCCCGCCTCGCCAAGTCCAGCCGCAAGCTGCATAAGGTCCGTGCCTGACCTGCCACGCCTCAATAACCCTTGGAGGGTGATCGACAGGCGGTCCCTCCAAGGGCGATTACCAGCAAACTAGCCTTATCGTCTCGGCTCCGCTCAACCTTCGGCGGCGCCCTCGCGCGATTGTCATCGCCACATAAATACGGGATATTCTGATGCTCACCGCGACATTCCATATCAGCTTGGGATACGGAGGTTCCTGCAATGGCATTTGAAGAACTGTTGATCGACGCTGACGGACATATCCTCGAGCCGCCGGACATCTTCGAGAAGTATCTGGAACCTCGCTTTCGCGCGCGCGCCACTCGTATCCGCACCGACGACAACGGTTTTGAGTTCTTCGAGGTGGATGGCAAGAAATCGGAACTGACCAGTTCCTCTCTGCTGCATGAACTCGGCGGGATGAAGAAACTGCGCGAGATGGGTTACGCCGAGATCGCCGCCTTCAATGAAGGGCGCCGCAAGCGTCTATGGGAAAAGGCCCAGGAGAAGCATTCGGTCTTCGACAGCCTCGGCAGCGGACGCCGTGAGGACACCTATCTGTCGGGGTGCGCCCCGGGAGCGATGGACCTAAAGGAACGGCTCGACCTGATGGAAGCTGAAGGAATGGCGAAGTCGGTCATTTATCCGACGCTCGGCCTCTTGTGGGAGGCTGAGATGTTCGATCCCGCACTCGCCGCCGCCCACTGCCAGGCCTACAATCGCTGGATCGTTGATTTTTGCAGCGACTCGGGCGGGCGCCTGGTGCCGATCGCCCACCTGTCATTGGGCGATCCGGTGGCCGCTGCCCGGGAACTCGAGCGCGCCGTAAAGGCGGGATGTAAAGGTGCTTTCATCGCGCCGTTTACGATCACCCGCAAACCACACGGCCATCCGGATCACGATGTATTTTTCGCCGCCGCGCAGGACCTCGACGTTCCCGTCGGCATCCATCCGGAGCTGGAACCCCCCGCCTTCAGCGTTCACCATCGTTTCGATGGTATGGGCTGGGCGGATTGGTATTTTGATCTGTTTGCCGCACAGGGCGTGGGGCATGCGTTCGCGACGCTCTTCCAGTACGGCGTCTTTGATCGCTTTCCGCAGTTGCGCGTCGTGGTGCTCGAATCGGGCGCCGGATGGATCGGCTACTGGCTCGACCGCGGCGACGCAATCTACCGGCATACCCGGCTCGGCGGCACCGTTCAGTTGAAGGAACCGCCGTCGTTCTATTTCAAGCGGCAGTGCTACATTTCGGCCGACCCCGACGAACGTTCGATCGCCGCGATGACGCGGCTGGTGGGCGAGGATCGCTTCTTTTGGGCGAGCGACTATCCCCATCCTGATCATCCGGGCGATTACCTCGAGGAGTTGCGCGGGATGGTCGATGGGATGACGGCGACGGCGCGCCGAGGGGTGCTCGGCGAGAATGTCGCCCGCTGCTACAAACTGATGTAGCCGGATCCGGCCCGCGGCCGCGCGACTGGAAGTGATCGCACTGGTCGCGCAAACGGCGCCGCCCTGCGGCCACGCTATGGTCGTCGCACGCGGCGCCGCGGTGTTCGCACAACTTGGTCAACCTCAACGGCGGGGATCGTCAGGCATGGATGTCCGACGATCCCCGCCGTCTGCAAGGCGTCGTCAACCGTTCCACAATTTTGGAAATTCGCCGGAAGCGCTCGGCGCTCCCGGCCCGCAAAGCTTATCGGCCTGGCGCGGGCGCCGGTCGGGGATCAGCGCTCGCTGTTCTCCTCGCTCTGCATCTGATCGATATGTTCGCTGACACGGTTGATTTCGGCCGTCGCGTCATCGACGGACTTGCGCGCCCGATCGGCGGCCGCAGTTGCCGCGGCGGCCGCGGCCTGCGCCTTTTGGGCTTCAGCCTCGGCGGCCGCGGCGCGCGCCTGCGCTTCCTGCGCCTGCTGGATCTCCTGATTCAGCTCGGCCTGCGACGGACCGCATCCGCTAAGCGCGCCTGCGGCGATCAGCACCGCCGAGCAGAGCAGTGGAGCTAACCAGCACCGCCCGCGCGACAAACCGCTCGGCACCGGTTTAATTGCGCGGCGCGAGCGCTTCGAGCACGCGCGGATCGGGCAGCGCTTCGTTATCGACGCGAATCGGCAGGATGCACACGTGCGTGGCTCCGGCCTTGAGATGCGCCTCGATACGATCGCGAATCTTATCGGCGCTGCCCCAGGCGACGATCGCATCGACCAACGCGTCGCTGCAGCCGTTCTCGAAATCCTTGTCCTGCCAGCCGAGCGCCTTCAGATTGTTCGTGTAGTTGGGCAGGCGCGGTACGTAGGTCTTCATATAGGTGCGCGCCATCGCGCGCGCTTTGCCGGGATCGGTCTCGAGAATCACCGCCTGCGCCGCGCAGATCCACGGCTTCGGGCCGATTGCCGCGCGGGCCTTCGCGGTGTGTTCTGGCGGAACGAAATAGGTATGCGTACCCTGCGTCTGCTCGGCCGCCAGCGCGAGCATCTTCGGATGCAGGGCGGCGATAACCACCGGCACCTCTTCCTTCGGCAGCGGTGCGCGATAAAGCGCACCCTTCATCTTCGGCAGATATTCCTTCATGTAGCTGTAGGGCTTGTCGTAGGAATGGCCGCGCAGATTCGTGACGAGCGGCTTATGGCTCACGCCGATGCCCAACAAAAACCGCCCGCCGGAAAGCTCACCAACGGTCTTCGACGCCGCCGCCATTGTAATCGGATCGCGCGCGTAGATATTCGCGATGCCGGTCGCGAAGACGAGTCGTTCCGTATGGGCCGCGAGGTAGGCGCTGTGGGCGAACGGCTCGCGGCCGACGGCTTCGGGAATCCACAAGGCCCCGTAGCCGTGCTTTTCGACCTTTTGTGCGAAAGCGACGCTGTCCGCCGCGCTCATCCCGTCGAGGAAGAACCAGATGCCGATTTTGCCGATATCCATGCCTTTTACATAACTGTCGCGGCGCCAACGAACAAGCACATCGAGCGCTTGCGCTTCCGGTGCGACATGCTTCGCGGACATTTCTGCCGGTTCATTCGCTTTGCCCACCGACGGAACCGCGCCGGCAATCTAAGGCAACTGGCAAAAGACGAGGCTTCTCGTCGCGCTCCCGCCTGCAGCTCAGGAGCCGGTCGGCTTGCCGCGCCTCGACACTGTGCTAAAGACGTGGATCAGGATCTCGCGATGCGGGAGCTGTGCGTATGACCGACATTGAGAAGCTCGTTGCGATCGAAGCGGTCAGGCAGACCAAGGCGCGTTACTTTCGTCTGATGGACACGAAAGACTGGGAAGGATTCGCCGCCGTCTTCGCGCCCGACGCGACCGTTGACTACGCGTCCGAGAATCCTGCGGCAAGCAACTTCAAGGCGTCCGGCGCGGCAAACATCGTCGCGCTGGTGCGACAGATAATCGGTGAAGCGCTGACGATCCATCACGGACATATGGCGGAGGTCGAAATACTGACGCCGACCACTGCCCGCGCAGTTGTCGCGATGGAAGATCTGATCTTCTGGCCTGCGGGCGCCCGCAATCGAACCCTGCACGGCTGGGGGCATTACCACGAGACGTATGAGAGAGTGGCCGACCGCTGGCTCATCAAATCGCTCAAGCTGACGCGCCTGCGCGTCGAAAATACCTGACGACGGATCAGGGCGCTAAGGAGTTGCCAGGTTGCCGCGCAGTTAAAGGAGGCCATCATGAGTGCCGACCCGGGAATCGTTGTCCGACCAATCGCTGGTGCGCTGGGCGCGGAAGTCGAGGGCGTCAGTCTCGCGCGCGTCGACGATGCCGGCTTCGCGCAACTGCACGCGGCGTTTCTGGCGCATCAGGTCCTCTTCTTTCGCGACCAGGAAATCACCCGCGAGCAACAGAAAGCTTTTGCCTGTCGTTTCGGCACGCTGCACATCCATCCGTTCCTCCAGCCGCTCAAGGAGCTGGGCCATCCGGAGTTCGTCGTCCTCGAAAGTGACGCCGCCCATCCGTATGTAGCCGAAGCGTGGCACAGCGACGTCACCTTTGCCCCCGCCCCGCCCCTGGGCTCGCTGTTGCGATGCGTCGTCGCGCCGGAGTATGGCGGCGACACGATGTGGGCCAGCATGTATGCCGCCTATGAAGCGCTGTCCGACAGGATGCAGCGGCTGCTGTCCGACCTGGTTGCGGTTCACGACACCTCCAAAACCTTCTCGCGCCCCGACTATCGGATTGAGCATATCGGCGGCCAACGCGCGCGCGAACCGCTCTCGGCCGAGCATCCGGTCATCCGGACGCATCCGGAGACGCGGCGGAAGGCGCTCTTCGTCAATGCGACCTTCACCACTTCGATCAAGGGCATGAAGTCAGGAGAAAGCCGCGCGTTGCTGGAATTTCTTTTCAGACATATCGAAACGCCGGACTTTAGCTGCCGCTTCCGCTGGCGGTCGAATTCGCTCGCGCTGTGGGACAATCGCTGCACTCAGCATCGCGTGGTCGCCGACCATCTGACGGCGCCGCGCCGCATGGAACGCGTGACCATCAACGGCGACCGGCCCTTCTGAAGGCGGCCGCTTCCCGCCCTTCCGCGTCGCGTCGCGCCTAGCTACTCGCTGACGTGAAATGCGTCCCTCTGTTATTTTGAACCTGGTTAAACTATCGCCCGTCGTGGATCGCCGCCCGCCGGGCCTTGTGCAAAGCCTGTTGACATTCAATTGCCGGGGCGTTCGCGTTCGCTTCGCGATCGCGCTAAACTGTTGATCCATGGCTGGCCCGGATGAGCCAGTTGGGCAGGTCCCAGGAGCTCTGGCATACATGAATCCCCGTTACAACGTGCTCTTCGTCTGTCGTGATAACGCTGCGATGAGCCTGATAGCGGAAGCGCTTTTGCGACGCTTTGGCGGTCACGATTATCACGCCTTCAGCGCCGGGATCCGCGCCGCCGCGCATCCTGACGCCCTGGCGATGGAGCTCCTTCGGGATCGCCGCCTCTGGGACCCGACCCTGCGGTCCAAGGGCGTGACGGAATTTGCTCATCCCGAGGGGCCGCGCTTCGATTTTGTTATCACTCTCGGTGAGCGCGCACCCGCCGGCTTGCCGCGCACCTGGAACGGCGCGCCGAACATGATTCATTGGCGGATCAGTGACCCGCTGGCGGGCGCACAGGATTCCGGACGGCGGGCCGTGACCTATCGCCAGACCCTAATCGAACTTGAAACCCGGATTCGACTGTTTATTCTGGTTCATCAGCGGGACGGGCTGAAGCGCGCCGCCCGCGCCGCCTGACGCGGCGAGCCGCTCTCCTAAAGATCAATCGCCGGGTTGAACCTCGGTCGGCTGCGCTTGTGGCGCGGGCCCGACCTCGGCGTCTGCGGAGCAGAGCCTCGGTTTTCATGCATTCAACCGCTTGACGATTGCGTTCCCGGCTTTTAGTTTGCTGGAAATATGAAAGGCTCAAAAGCTTTGGCGGCACTGGCGGCGCTCGGTCAGGAGACGCGTTTCGCCATCGTTCAACTGCTCGGCCGGAGCGGCGCGCAGGGTATGGCGGCGGGTGAGATCGCCGACGCACTCGGACAGCCGGCGCCCACCTTGTCCTTTCATCTTGCCCAACTGCGGAGCGCGGGACTGCTCGAGTCGCGGCGGGAAAGCCGATCGATCTATTATCGGCAGAAACCTAAAGCGATCAGAAAACTGCTGGAATATCTCGCGGCGAACTGTGGGGGATCGGGAACCGCCAGTTCCTGGCGGCCCACCGCGGCCGGCGGCCGACACGGTAAGAACCGCCTGCGCAGAGCCAAACGGTAGCGCCTACGAAGGGCGTAGATCGCGCGCGGACATCAGCTCGGCGCTCCCGCGAAGCGCGGGCGTCGCCGACGCCGCCACGCCCTGCCCCGCTGACAACATCAGGTAAAGGCCTGCGTAAGAGGCAAGCGCGAAGCAGAACAGCAGACGCAGATTCTTCATCGCCGTAAAGTACGGCACCACCAGAAATCCCAACAGACCAACAAGCACCAGGAGCGCGCCGAGCCGCGTCCCGCGCCGAGCGATCGCCGACCGGTGATCATGCACGTAGCAGGCGACAAAAATATATGCGGGGAGGAAGAGCACCAGATAGTGATCCCAGGCCACGGGAGCGAGCAGGATCGTCGTGATGATCCAGAGGCTCCAGCAGAGGCCGTCGGTGGATGCTGCATCGGGCACGGCGCGCGTGACTTCGGCAGCAAAGTAGATCAGAGCGAGACTGGCGAGCAGCACGAGCGCATACTCTGCCCACACGCGCAGGCCCGGCGTCGGCCGGAAGGCAAAGACCAGCGCCCGCACGTTGGACAGGAGCGAGAGATTGCGCGGGCGTTCGAGCCAGACTTCAGACACTCGCGACTTAAGGAAAAAATCCAGATTAATCGTCGTTCCGTAACGCCAGAGAAGGCAGATCTCGATAATCAGGGCAAAGGTCGCCGCCGCGGCGAGCACCGCCCATCGACGGCGCGCGGCAAAATAGAGCGCCATCGGCCAGGGGAACGCCTTGAGCAAAACCGCCGCGGCTAACAGGGCGCCTGCGGCGCGGTCCGCATCGTGACGCGCCATGACCCACGATCCGACGAGCAGGAGCAGCAGCAGCGGCGTCGGCTGCCCGTAGTGAATCGCCGTTTGAAAGGGTGGGAAAATCAGAGCAAAAGCGAACGCCAGACACGCGAACCCATAACCGGTAGCAACGTCGCTTTCGCGCAGCACGAGGGCTACGGCCGCAAGCAAAGAGAGCACCTGGGCAAGCTCCCAAACCGTATGCGCGCGCCGGCGGTCGATCCAGGTCAGCGGCGAAAAAGCCAGATAAAAAGCTGGCGGATAGCTAATCTGCGTATTCGATCGCAAATAGATGTCGCTACCGTTGTTGAGCGCGCGCGTATCGGCGTAATAGCGACTGAAGTCCTGGCGCCAGTAGCGATCGGAATCGCGCGTAAAGCGCACCACCAGGATGAATCCGGCGGACGCCAAAAGGAATGTGGCCAGCAACCGGCCGACGAAGATCTGCCGAGGTTTCAACCGCATTCCCACCTTGACGATTCGGCCTACGGATTGCGCCAGCGGCGGCCGTCACGCTCGAGCAGTTGGTCGGCGGCGGCGGGGCCGAAGGTTCCGGCGGCGTAATCGTGGAGCGGGATCGCCGGATCGTCGCTCCACCAATCAAGCACCGACTGGACGAACTCCCACGATTTCTCGACAAAGCGCGCACTGACGAAAAGCGTGTGATCGCCGTTCATGATATCCAGCAGCAGCCGCTCGTAAGCGTCGGGCGAAGCTCCGGAGAACTCGCTTTGGTAACGCAGATTCATATGGACCGGGCGGAGCGTGATATCGAGTCCGGGCTGCTTGGCGAGCACTTCGAAGGAAAACCCTTCGTCGGGCTGAATGCGAATCGTGAGCGCGTTCGAGGGCAGTTCGCCGGTACGGTTGAACAGGATCCGCGGCGCATCCTTGAACTGGATATAAATCAGACTCTCGCGCGCCGCGAGCCGTTTGCCGGTGCGGAGATAAAAGGGAACGCCGGCCCATCGCCAGTTGTCGATGAAGACCTTCAAGGCAACGAAGGTCTCGGTGCGCGAGGTGGGCGGGATGCCGGGCTCCTGCAGATAACCCTTAACCGCCGTGCCTTCGACGAGACCCGGGCCATAGCGGCCGCGCACCACCAGATCGCCGGCCCCGCGATGCGATAGCGGACGCAGAGCCCGCAGGACGTTGAGCTTCGCGTCGCGGATGGCATCGGCCTCGAGTGAAACCGGGGGATCCATCGCGATCAACGCGAGAAGCTGCAGGATATGGTTCTGGACCATATCGCGCAGCGCGCCGGCAGGATCGTAGTACATCGCGCGCGAACCGACGCCTTCACTCTCGGCGACGGTAATCTGCACGTGATCGACGTTGCGCGCCCCCCACATCCGCTCGAAGATCGCGTTGGCAAAGCGCAACACGAGCAGATTCTGCACGGTCTCCTTGCCGAGGTAGTGATCGATGCGGAAAATCTGCGACTCGTCGAAGTATTGATGGGCCAGACGGCTGAGCTCGAGCGCGCTGACCAGGTCGTGGCCGATCGGCTTCTCGAGCACGATCCGGGTGAAGTTCGCCGCTCCGGGTTTGGCGATGAGACCGGCGCTGCCCAGGCGCTCGATACACTCGGCGACCGCCTCCGGCGGCACCGACAGGTAATAGATCCGGTTGGGCGGCAGATGACGCTCGGCTTCGAGTTGCTCGAGGCGCTGCCGCAGCCGGTGAAAGCCGTCCGCTTGATCGAGACCGGAGACGTAGTCAAGCCGCGTGGCGAAATCGTTCCAGCATTTCTGGTCAAGTTCGAGGCGGGAGTAGCGCGCCGCCCAGTCGCGCGCATCACTGCGGAACTTCTCCACCGTCATCGGCCGGCGCGCGAATCCGACCACGGCAAAGTTTTCCGGCGCGACGCGCTCGCCGCAGGCACTCAGGTTGTAAATCGCGGGCAGCAGCTTGCGCTTCGCCAGATCGCCCGATGCCCCGAAGATGACGATCGTGCACGGCGCCGCGGCCTGCGTAGCAGCGATGTGAATGCTCTGATCCATTTCAGGGAGTATATGCCGCCGCCACAGGCGAGGCACGGTGCCTTGCCGACGCTCGCGCGTCTCGCGACAATATCCGCGATGAGTGCAGGCAGCGAGGACAGGAGCTCGACGGTAGCCGCCGACGGCGCCGGCGCGACTTTGAATCATCAGCCGAGTGCGTCGCAGCTCCGCGCCTGGCTGCCCGTACTGATCTGGATAAGCCTGCTGTTCGTGCTTTCGACGTCGGTCTTTTCGTCCGCCAACACCTCGCTCATCATCGTGCCGCTCTTGCATTGGCTGCTGCCGTTCGCGTCGCCGAGCACGATCGCGCTGCTGCACGGGCTCACGCGCAAATGCGCCCACTTTGTCAATTATGGGATTCTCTTCTGGCTGCTGATTCGTGGTCCGATGGCCGGACGACCCTACAGCGCCTTCGCGCTGTGTGTCGCGTACGCCTTGCTTGACGAGGGCCACCAGATCTTCGTGCCCGGACGCACGCCATCACTCTATGACGTCGCGCTCGATTCGAGTGGCGCCCTGTTCAGCCGTTTTCTGGCGGCGGCGATGGCGTACCCGCTGGATCCGGTGGCATGACGCGATCGTCATCGATACTCGCGGTGATACGGTCCATTCTGAAAAAGAAGGCGCGCAGATGATGGAGTTCGGCGGGGATCTTCACTTCGCCTGACACCGCCAGATAGGTGAGCTGACCGTAAAGCGCAAAGTCGGCATAGCCGATTCGCCCGAGCAGAAAGCCGCGATTTGCCAGGGTCGCGTCGAGCGGCGCGAGCATCCGGCTCACGCGGGCAAAACGTGCGACGTGCTCCCGCACCATCTCGTCACAGAAGCCCGACCCGTACTTACGTTCGCGTATCAGGCGCCATAGGGCCTCGTGTGCCGGGCCGCGGCGGCGGTAATGGTTGATCAGGTCGGGAATCGCGGCGCGAAACAGCGCGTCTTCCAGTTCGGTATCGAAATAGCGCGCGAGGGCCACGTGGATGCCGCTCCAGTCGGGCGGAAAAATCGTCGGCTCGGGATAGAGTTCGTCGAGGTGGTTGGCGATTTGATCGGAGTCGACGATCGTGCGGCCATCTTCGAGGGTTAGCGCGGGCACCATGATCTGCCCGGAGGCCGCCAGCAACAGCGCGCGATCGACATAATCCACCTCGACGACTTCGTAGGCGACGCCCTTGTAGTCGAGGATTTTACGGACCTTGGCGCAATACGGGCTGGCGGCGAACTGGTAAAGACGCAACATAAGCGCTAGCGCCTGAGCATCTGGCTCATCGTGGTGGCGTTCATAACGCCGAAATTACTGTAGCAGTTATTGAAAATCACGAAGGCGCGACGGACCCTTCCGCGCAGTTGCTGCAGGCGGACGGCCCACTCCTCGAGCTCGCGTTCCGCATAAAGGTACTTGAAGCGTTCGGCCGCACCGCTTGTATGTTTATACCAGTTCTCCCGATTACGCCCGTGAAAACGGACGTAGACCTGATTGGTGGTCGGATCGAGAATCAGCGGCAGCCCCACTCCGGGCGGCGCATCGACGGCGACCAGCGTCATGCGATTATCGCGCAGGAACTTGAGCGTCGCCCTCCGCTCGGCCTCGCCGGCAAACCAGCTCGGATGACGAAACTCAATGGCGATCGCAGCCCCGGGGAGCCGCGCCGGCAGCGACTCAATGAAGTCGAAATTGCTGACTTTTTGCGTGATGTAAGGGGGGAATTGGAACAAGAGCAGGCCGAGTTTGCCGGCTTCGCGCAGGGGCTTGAGGGCGCTCCAGAACATTTCGAAGGCAAGCGCCAGAAGCTCGCGCGAGGGGGCTTTCATGCGGGCCTCGCATCCCGCTGCCGGCAATTCCGCGCGGATAATCCGGGGCAGGCGGCGCGATTCGGCCGCATGCTGCGTCAACCACGCAAAGGCCTTGATATTGAAGACAAAATCGGGCGGGGTCCGCGCCGCCCACAAACGCGCGTTTTCTTCCGACGGCAGAGCATAAAAGGTCGAATCCACTTCGACGGTCGAAAACTGCGAGGCGTAAAACGCGAGACGCGCGGCGGCGCTCCGCGCGGCGGGCGGATAGAAGGCCCCCGACTTGATCAGCGTCGGATCGGTCCATGACGCGGTACCAATCAGGAATTCTGGCGCAACCGCGGGCACGTTAGTTCGCGCAATAAGATACCGTCCTGCGGACCCGAAGGTCCGCAGGTCAATTCGAACCGGCCCGCTCGTTAAGCGAGGAACATCCGCGCCGGTTCCATCCCCTGACCAAGCGTGGACTTGAATACCTTGAAGAGCTGATCGATATCCCAGCGTCCGGTGCCCATCAGCACGCGATCCGGTTTCATGTGCGTGTAGCGCGAGATGCGATAGCCGGAGGCGCCAAACACCTGCCCGGTGACGTCAGCGGCCTCGTCGCTCGCCAGATAGACGATAATCGGCGGAACATTGGCCGGATCCATGGGACTGCCTTCAACCGAGTCACTGCTCGATGGCGCGCCGGCCATCCGCCCGGCGGGGATGGTATCGGTCATGCGCGTCGCCGCGCCCGGAAAGATCGCGTTGCAGGTAACGCCGTATTTCTGCATCGCATTCGCCGTACTGTAGGTGAGGCCGAGGATCCCGGCTTTGGCGGCGGCGTAGTTGGGCTGTCCGGGGCTCCCCTGCGCCGCATTGGACGAGAAGTTGATGATCCGGCCGTACTTGCGTTCGCGCATATGGGCGGTCGCGGGTCGCATCGTGCAGAAATGGCCGCGCAGATGCACATTAAGCACCGCGTCCCATTCCTCGATCGTCATGTTGAAGATCATGCGATCGCGGAGAATTCCCGCGACATTGACCAGGATATCCAGTTGGCCGTATTCGCGGATCGCCTGATTCACCAGGCCTTCGCCGCCATCGGGCGTGGCGATATCGAGATGGTTCGACGAGGCCGTACCGCCGCTCGCCTTAATCTCCTTGACCACATCATCGGCGGGTGAGGTGGTTTCGCGCTGGCCCGCCACAGTTACACCCAGGTCATTGACTACAACTGCGGCCCCCTGCGCCGCGAGTGCTTTGGCCACCTCGCGACCGATGCCGCGCCCTCCGCCGGTGACCGCTGCAACCTTGCCTTCCAGATGACGAGCCATCGCCTGTCTCCCTTTTTCCGACGCCAGATGTTTTTGTGCGAAACCACTTTTATAGCGCAAAAACGGATGCCGCAGGTAGCGATTCCTTTATTCGCGTGAGCGCTCGGGAATCCCGAATTTGGGCCTCACCCGATCGGCAGGTCGTTCGCCCCGACGTTGTACTCCGTCAGCGCGCCGAGGATCGTCAGTCGCCCGATTTTGCCGGAAGGTTCGCTGAACCACATGCTGCCGTCGGCTCCCGCGACGATCAGCATCGGCGTCACGCTGGCGGGGAAACGAAAGGTATGACTGTTGCCGTCGGTCGCCACCCGCGAGATCGCATGCGCGGCAGGAAACGTCACCCAGAGACGGCCGTCCGGACCGCTGGCGAGACCAATCGGCGGCGCCGCCACTTCGAGCACGAACTCGGTCATCTGACCGTCCGGGGACAGCCGCCCCAGGCGCGCTGAACGCAGTTCCGTAAACCAGATGCTGTTATCAGGCCCGCGCACGACCGAGTTAGGCTCGCTTCCCGGATGGGGAAGCGGGAACTCGTCAATGTAACCGTCGGGCGTGATGCGTCCGATCTGATTGCCGCGATTCTCGGCAAAGTAGAGCCTTCCGTCGGCGCCCGCAGCGATCCCTGCGAGCCCGGCGTCGCCCGGCACCTGAAACTCGGTCAAGGTTCCGTGCGGCGTAACGCGGCCGATGCGGTTCGTAACGTGTTCGGTGAACCACAGATTGCCATCAGGACCGAGCGTGATGCTGGCCGGCCCGCAGCGCGGGACCCGCAGCTTGACGTAGACCGTGGAGCCGCTGGTATCGACCCGCCCGATTCGGTTGGACGTCGGATCGGTGAACCAGATCGCGTCATCCGGACCGGTGACCATCCGCTCGATGAGTCCGCCGTCCGAAAGCAGGAAGGTCCTGGTCTCGCCGGTCAGGGAGATGCGTCCGATGCGATTCGTGCTGAACTCGCCGAACCAGACCGCGCCGTCGGGGCCGGTGGTAATCGCAAACGGCGCGGTGATCGCGACCGCGGATTGCGGTCCGCCGGCGGCTACCGTCAGCTTCCCGGCGCTTGCGGCGGACGATGGCGCAGGCGAACTCCATGGCATCGCGGCGCATGACGTCGCCAACAGCGCCAGCAACCAAAGCGTGCTGCGATAAACCCTCAACGCGGCAACTCGATCACGAAGCGGCCTGGGAGCTCAGGAGATTGGTCTCAAGAAAACTGCGTAGCGGTCCGTCAACGCTCGCGCCGAGTTCGTCCGAACCGCGCGGAAAATAGTAGGACTCGACGAAGGCGCCGCGTGTGCGCAGATTGGCGGCGAGATCCTTCGCCTGCGCGACCGGCGCCCGCGTGTCGCGCTCACCATGAAGTATCAGCACCTTGCAATCGAGGCGCGGCGGCAGATGAGCGATCACACTGCGACGGGTCAGCGCCTGACGGCTCGGCCACACCTGGCGCAGGATGCGCAGCTTGGTGCGCAACGATGCCTGCGGCCATAAGGTGAGCGGGTCGTAAGCGCCCGATTGCAGAATCAGCGCGCGCGGTCGCGTATCGGAGTCCATCAAGAGTCCCGCCGCCACCGCGCCGTCCGCCATCCCCCATACCGCAATCCGGCTGGGATCGACCTCGGGGCTGGCTGCCAGCAGATCGAGGGCATGCCGCGCGGCGAGCACCGCCTGCGGACCGACAAAGCGTCCCGGGCCCGAGGATTTGCCGTAACCCGGGATACTGATGCAGGCCACTTCAAGGCCGAGCCGCGCAAAGCCGCGCGTGCTATCGATACACTGGCGCGCGTCGCCGCGATCGCCATTGAGAATGAGCAGGGTCGGCAGCCGCCCCGGTCGGCGCGGTCGCATGCTGAACCCCTCGATCTGGAAGCGATCCTTTCCCGAAGTGATTTGAAAGGAGAAGGAGCGCGTCTTAAGTCCGGGCTCCGCCGGCGCCGCAATTCTTCCGACGCGCCGCGCGCATGCCGTCAACCCCAATCCGGCAATGAGCGCGACCATCGCCAAGACGTGCAACCGGCGGGTTACGGTCGACCCGTCGCCTGCACGCCGGCCGGCGCCTGGAAGTGTCATCAACACGGCGCCGTAATCTATCTTTAACGGACGCCAATTGAAACTGGTTCGGCCGGTCACCGTAAAGGGCTTCGGGCGCAATGTCGGACCCTGCGTTGAATCGAACCGGATTTTAGCCATACTGTACGGTTCAGGCAGTGATGATCCGTGAGCAGTAAAACATCTCCGGTAAGCGCAATTGATTTTGACAAAGGCGGCGGCGTCGTTCCCGTCGTCACGCAGGATTTCGCGAGCGGCCGTCTGCTGATGGTTGCGTATATGAATCGCGAAGCGTTCGAAGAGACGGTCCACACGGGCCGCGCATGCTATTTTTCGCGCTCGCGTAACCGCCTCTGGCGCAAAGGCGAGGAATCCGGTAACCACCAGACGGTGCGGGAAATCCGTATCGATTGCGACGCCGACACGATCCTGCTGCGAGTGGACCAGCACGGCGATCGGGCTGCCTGTCACGAAGGCTACGAGTCCTGCTTTTTCCGCGTACTCGAAGGCGATGACTGGCGAACCGTCGATTCGCGGCGGGTCGATCCGGCGAAATACGGCCCCGGCTACGGGCATCATCCCAAACCTGCATCCTGATCGTGGCTTCTCAACCAATCCTGAAACTTGGCCTCCCGAAAGGCAGCCTCGAGGCGCAGACTCTCGAACTGATGCGCCGGTCGGGATGGCGCATCTCGGTCGGCGAGCGCTCCTATATCCCGCGCGCCGACGATCCGACGTTAAGCTGCCGGCTGCTGCGACCGCAGGAGATGCCGCGCTATATCGCCGACGGCACCCTCGATGCGGGGATTACGGGCAGCGACTGGATCGTCGAAAACGGCGTCGATTTGGTCGAAGTCGAAAGCTTCATTTATTCGAAGGTGTCGCTGCAGCCCACCCGATGGGTGCTCTGCGTGCCCGAGAAGTCGCCGGTGCAGAGGCTCGAAGATCTCGCCGGGAAGCGCGTGGCGACCGAGATGGTGGCCTTCACGCGTCGTCTCTTCGAGCAGCGCAAGGTGCCGGTTGAAGTCGAGTTCTCGTGGGGCGTGACCGAGGCCAAGGCCGCCGACGGGCTCGTCGATGCGGTGGTCGAGGTTACCGAAACGGGTTCCTCCTTGCGCGCCAACGGCCTCAGGATCGTCGAGGAGCTGCTGACCTCGACGCCGGTCCTGGTGGCCAATCAGGCGGCCTGGAGAGATTCGTGGAAACAGGCCAAGATTCGGCAGATCGGCGTCCTGATAAAAGGCGCGCTCGACGCCGAGAGCCGCGTCGGAATCAAGATGAACGTGCCGCGTGAACGGCTCGAAGCGGTGATCGCCCTGCTCCCCTCGATTACCGCGCCGACGGTGGCGCCGCTGTACGCCTCACCGAATCTCAAAGGCAAGGAATGGTGTGCCGTCGAGACCGTTATCGCCGAGCACACGGTACGCGAGCTCTTTCCGCGCCTGCTCGACGCCGGCGCCGTCGGGATTGTCGAATATCCGCTGAACAAGATTATCGGTTGACTCAATTCCTCCGCGCTGTTTTGAAGATCCCCTATGGGCGATGCCAAGACGGCTCTTGATCTGAGCGGCTTCAGTCGAGTGGACGCGACCGGCGCGAGCGATCGGCTGGTTTCATACCTCGAAGGCGCCGCGGTAACTCTCGGTCAACTGCGCGCCCTGCGCCTCGCGCTTTTGCGACTGACCCCCGGCGCCCGCGCGATCGACGTCGGCTGCGGCACCGGCGACGCCGTGCGCGAGCTGGCCGACCTCGCCGGGCCGCAGGGCCGCGCGCTCGGCGTCGATCTCAGCGAGGCGATGATCGCCGAAGCCCGGCAACGTCATGGCGACTCCTCGTCGCCGATCGAATTCAAGGTCGCCGATGCGCGGCAGCTCGGGTTTCCCGACAATCATTTTGACGGTTGCACGGCCGAGCGCCTGTTCGTACATCTGGACGAGCCGGCGCGCGCAATCGCCGAGATGGCGCGGATAACCAGGCCCGGCGGGCGTATCGTCATCAGCGAGCCGGACCTCGACACGATGGCTATCGATACCGCCGATCGGACGGCCGTGCGCGCGGTATGCCGCGCCTTCGCCGACCAGGTGCGCAACGGTCTCGCGGGTCGCCAGCTCTATCGCCTGATGCTTGACGGCGGGCTCGACGAGGTCGCGGTCCATCCTCATCCCGTGATAGTCAACGGCTGGGCCGCGATGAACACGCTATTTCCCTTCGAGCACTTCGCGGGTATCGCCGTGGCCCAGGGGGCGCTCAGCCAGGAGTCGGCGGCCGCGTTATGCGCCGACTTGCGCGCTCGCGACGCCGCCGGGCGCTTCTTCGGCTGCTACGTGGTATTTGTCGTCGCCGCCCGCAAGCCCTGATTCGGGCTGGCGGGGCGGCGACGATCAATCTATTGCATCATCTGATTCAAGCCGCTCGCCGAGCAGTACTTGGTAAAATTGTGATATTCGGGCGGCGCCTGCGTGTTGAAGTAAGGGCCGACCCCCGCCGCATCATAGGTTGACAGATAGGTCGCGTGATCGTTCTGCACGTCCCATACCCCGAGTGTCACGGAATTGGTATTCACGTGACCCAACGGGGGAACATCCTCGGCGCGTGAGGCCCAGAACTGCACTTTCCAGTGCTTGAGGTTCTGATCGAAGATGTCGAGCCACGCCGCGTAGTGGTAGACGGAATCGACGTACATCACGCGGCTGCCGTAACAGTAGCCTTTGGCTTCGGCCGGAATCCGGCGAACGTCGATAATGTCGTAGTCGCGCAACTGCCACTTGCCCCACGAAGGCTTGGGGAAGCCGAGCGGCATGTCCCAATCATCGGGGAAGTGACCGGTCTGATGGGTAAAGTCGCCCTCGAGCACCATCAGCTTCCGCCGTCCCAGGTAGGTCGCGTCAAAGATCGCCAAACCACCGTTGAAGCCTGGCGTAAAATAGTCGTCAAGGACGAGGTCGCTGCCGGCCGCCGGAGCGCATCGCGCCGTCACCGATAGACGCAGCGAACGTCGCAGCGATGGAATAAATACGTAGTCGTCCTGATCACGCTCAGGATTTTTGTAAAATATCGTCAAATTGGTCTCGTACTTCGACTGTTCCGGAGTCACGACGGTGAACCACTGCGTGAACCATGAGTCGCCTGCCTGCGGATAGTTCTGCGGCACGCCGGGATCGGTGTTCCAACCGACCTGGGTGTAGATCCAGACCAGCGTCGTGCAGTTCATGTTGCCGAAGCGATCCTGTGTGCAACTGACCCCCGGATGGTCAAACGGTTGCGCGTAGAGATCGGGCACCCACGAGAGATAATCGTCGGCGAGAATCTTGTAGCCTTTCTGAGGGTCTTTGATTCCGGGATTGAACGCATCAGGAAACGGCGTCCCGCCTTGATAGTTTTTGATATAGCGATGGCCGCTTGAGGTAACGCCGATTGACGTCTGGCTGCCGTACTTTTCGCCGGCTTCCAGATAGGGTTTGGGCTGGCTCAGAATCTGCGTTTCGCCGATCTGAATCTGAGCATCGGCCGGGATCTTCCAGAAATACTTGCCCGAAAACAGGGTCTGCAGACCGTAGGGCATCTCTTCCTTATATTGCTGCCAGTTCGCAGTAGTGATCACGGTTCCGACCGGCACCGGGTTCTGATGCTCGGTGTCCGTCAACCATTGCTGCATCTCAGGCGCAGGTTTGTAGTCCGGCGGAACATAGGTCTGATCCTGAGCGCTCGAGACTCCTCGAGCTGACATCAGGAGCGCCAGTACGCCCAGACCGACCAGCAGCGGACGCGTGAAGAACGACGAGGCATGCATTGTACGCCACTCCCTGCGAGCTCCTTCCGGTCTATTTGTCTAGCCGGTCGCGCTCATGTTTGCCGCGGTGGAAACCCGCGAGCCGGTTTCTATATCGACTGGGGAAGCCACAAGTCAAGCACCCGCAACTACAAGTCAACTCGGCCCGGATCTTAGACCGTCTTTCGCCTTGACGCCAAAGTCTTAGTCGAAACTTCAACGTCATAGGGTTCGTATTGAGACGTGATTGCGTCTTGGGGGGACAGCACGTGCATCGCCGTGGGGGCAAGGCGGGACTTCAGCAATTCTATGCTTTTTTCTGCAACGACCCGTACTCTAGAGCTGTATTTAACTTTTCGATGCTTTAATATTTAATCGCGTGACGTATTCTGTTAATGTTGTTTCCGCGGCTATCCGCATCAGGAAGATAAGGAATTTTGCGTAATTCCTGTCTTCGACGAACGGGGGAACCGACCGACATGCATTTGATAAAGCGAGCAGGTACCTTGGCCGTGATGGCCTTCGGCGTCATGATTGCCGGACGGGCCACCGCAAAGGCGGTCCCGGCGTGCTCAGTTTCCGCCATCGCCGCCATCGCGCCAAAAGGCAGTACCATCACCTCGGCCGCGCCCGCGATCACAGGGTCGGTATCTTACTGCCAGGTGGCGGCATCAATCTCCACCAATCCTCAGCTTAACGACGTTATCAACTACGAAGTCGGACTACCGGACCCGAGCGTCTGGAACTCACGCTTCGTCTTTGTCGGCAACGGCGTCTTCGCCGGGCTGCTCCCGACAGTGGCCGGCACCACCTACTACTTTACCGCGCTACAGGACGACTACGCCGTGGCCGGCACCGATACCGGTCATCAATCGACCGATATCACCGACGCCTCGTGGGCGCTGGGCAATACGACAGCCATCCAGGACTACGACTACCTGGCGGTGCATCAGGTGACCCAGGCGGCACAGTCGCTCATCGCCTCGTATTACGGATCGCGGATTCAGGATTCGTATTTCGATGGCTGCTCGACCGGCGGGCGCCAGGGAATTGTCGAAGCTGAAGACTATCCTGCTGATTTCAACGGAATCGTGGCGGGCGATCCGGCTATCAGCGATTTTCCGCTGGGGTTCAACTGGAACGAGCAGGCAACTTTGGCACCCGGCGGACAGCCGCCGCCGAGCGCCGTCAATCTGGTTGATCAGGCGGTAGTCAAGCAATGCGGCGATCCGACCGGGCCGGCTGCAGGTCTCGTCCTCGACCCGCCGGCGTGCAATTTTCAGGTCGCATCGCTCGAGTGCCCGGCCGGCAAGTCACCCCCCGGATGCCTGACGGCGGCACAGGTGGCCACCTTTGAAGCGATCTATCAAGGCGCGACCGCTGGCGGTGTTCAGTACTATCCCGGTTACAGCGTCAGTGACCCGGCTGACGGCGGCACCAATGACGGCGGTTGGTCAACCGCCATCTTCGGCTGCACAGAGACCTCATGTCCAGCGCCGCAGCCCGGTTCGTCGGAGCCGTGGGGCGTCGCCAATAACGGCGAACCGATAGGCCCGATCCAATGGGTCGTGCAGGACGGTTATCTGAAATACTTTGTCTTTGAGAATGCCAGTTTCGATACCCTGACCTTGAGCTTCGCCAATGTTAACGCGCTGGACGACGTCGACGACGTCACCTCAGTCAACGGCAGCGACGGTTCGAACGTGCAGGGCCTCAATAAGTTCGCCAACCTGGGTCATAAGCTGATCGTCTACCACGGCTGGAGCGACCCGGTGCTGAGTCCCTACGTGAGCCAGAATTTTTATACCAGCGCGCAGAGCGTGCTCGGCGCCAATATGAGCGACAGTGTGCGTCTGTTCATGGTTCCCGGGATGCATCATTGCACCGGCGGACCGGGGCCGAACACCTTCGATATGCTGCCGGCGGTCCGCTCGTGGGTGGAGCAGGGAACCGCGCCGGACGCTATCATTGCGACCCACTACCAGAACAATAATCCGAACAATCCGGTGCAGCGTACGATGCCGCTCTGCTCATGGCCTGAGCTGCCGACTTACAACGGCAGCGGCTCCTATATGCTGGCGTCGTCGTGGTCGTGCGTAGCGCCATAAGTTCGGCGGGGGCGCGCAGACCAACCAACCGCGGCGCGTCAGCGACGTCGCCGGCGTCGATACCGCGACGCCGGCGACGCGATGGCTTTTGACCCCAGCGGGCGCTGGCAGCGGCGTCAGCGCGGTAACATCATCTCGATCGCTTCGTGAATCAGACCGTTCGTCGCCACAAATCCCGGGAGCTTCACCGAGTTTTTGTTGAAGCGTAATTCGCGACCGCTGAGGTCGGTTACGCGGCCGCCGGCCTCGGTCACCAGCGCCGTGCCGGCCGCGACGTCCCATTCGCTCTTCGGCGTCAGCGTGAAGGTGGCGTCAGCGCGCCCGGCGGCGACCAGCGCGAGCTTGTAGGCGACGCTGCCGATTGGATCGACCTTGAGCAGCCCCTCGTAAGCCTTCCATTCGCCGCGCGAGGTTTCGCTGCGACTGGCGAGGACGGTCGCCTCGACGAGCGAATCGCGCCGGGTCACGCCGACGCGCTCGTCGTTCAGGTAAACACCCTGCCCGCGCGCGCACCAGAAGAGCTCGTGCCGGACCGGATTATACGTCACGCCGAGAATCGGCACGCCCCCTTCGGCGAGCGCGATCGCGACCACGAACTCAGGGATGCCTTTGATAAACTCCTTGGTCCCATCGAGCGGGTCGACGATCCAGACGCGCCTCAACCCAAGCCGCGCGCCGTCGTCGGCGGTCTCTTCCGAAAGCCATCCGTAATGCGGAAAGCCGCCGTGGAGCATCTCCTTGAGCTTCTGATCGGCGGCAAAATCGGCCGTCGTGACCGGGTTGTCCTTGCCCTTCTGCGCGACCTCGAAACCGCGCTCGCGGTAGTGACGTTCGAGAATCCCACCGGCTTCCAAGGCGGCCGCTTTCGCCGCGTCAAGCTCGGCCGTCAGGAGGTCGCCGATGGTTCCAGGGGAATCATAAGTGGTGGTCATTGGGTTCGATCCTAGCCGACTGGCCGTCGGGATTCATGCGGCTTTGGCGCGCGACCGTTTTTTGCGCACCTTCGCGTAAGCCTCCTTGACCTGCTCCATCATTTCCTCGCGATGGTCATACAGGCGGCGCGGCTTGCGCGCCTTGCGCCGGGCAAGCGCATAAGCCGCAATCAGCGGCAGGGCGACAGTCGAATCGACGTAGCAGACCACCGAATCCGGCAATCTATCGGGGTCGATTTTACCCCAACTTACCGCTTCGTTAGGGGTGGCGCCCGAAAGACCGCCGGTATCCGGTCGCGCGTCGGTCACCTGCAGGAAATAATCGTGACCCTTCTCCGCGATCCCCATGACCTCCTGAATTTGCGGCTCGGTCTGCAGCATGAAGTTCTTGGGCGATCCACCGCCGAGGATGAACACGGCGCTGTTGCCCCCGCTCGCTTTGGCGGAATATACGATCGCGGCCGTCTCGTTGACGTCGACCAGGGGATCGAGCCGCAACTGATAGCCTTCCAGCTCGAGCGCGGCCAGGTTCATGCCGATCGAGGAGTCGCCCGGCGACGACGTATAGACCGGCACGGCGTATTCGTAGGCCGTCGCCAACAGTGAGCGACGCGGCAGTTTCAAGACGCGTTCGCGCTCGGCGACGTAGCGCCCCGCCCGGTAATGAAACTCCGCGGTACCCATCGCGTGCTGGAATTCCTCGTTGCGCGCCACCTCGCGAAAGAAGGCGTCGGTCGAGAGCAGCACCCGATAGTCAAAAAAGATATCGTAGATGCGCACGACGCCCGACTCGCGCAGCGCGACGTCGTCGGCCTCGGCCGTGCCCTGGTAGAGCTTGAGCCCGAGCCCGAAGTGCGTGTCATGGTAGAGGTTCGCCCCGGTCGAGACGATCCAATCGACGAAGCCGTTTTCGATCAACGGAATGATGCATGACATGCCGAGGCCGGCGGGCGTCAGCGCGCCCGTCAGGCTCATCCCCACGACCGTATCGGGTTCGAGCATTTTTTCTGCAAAAAGACGGCACGCCTCGCGCAGGCGGCGTCCGTTGTAAGCCATGAAGGCACTATCGATCAGTTCGGCCGCGCTCATGTCGCCGCGAATCGCCCGCGGTTCGATGGGCGCGCCGCTCAGGTAGCGGTTGTTCTTCTTGCCAGCAGCCATCGCCGATTCCTGTAGTTTGCGTCGCCAGCATCGTAGCGGCGATACGCCCCTCATGCTATCGAGTCTCTGTCATCCCCGATCATAATGAGCGGAGCGCGACCGATGAGCCCTTCGACCACGCTGAAAGAGCAATACAGGAACGCCGCCAACTTTCTGCAGCGGCTGACGCTCCATCGACGCTTCGGCACCAATCGTTACGGCTGGTATCGCTGGGTGTTTGAGCAGATCGAGCTCACGCACCCGCCGCGCATCCTCGAACTCGGATGCGGTCCCGGAGCGCTGTGGAAGCGCAACCTCGCGCTCGTGCCGCAGGAGGCTTTCGTGGTGCTGTCGGATTTTTCGTCCGGGATGCTTGACGACTGCGTGCGGAATCTCGGACCGCTGACCGCCCGCGTCAGATTATGCCGTCTCGACGCCGCGCATCAGCCCTTCCGCGACGGCAGCTTCGACACCGTGGTCGCCAACATGATGCTTTACCACGTCAGCGACCGCGCCAACGCGCTGCGCGATATCCGTCGGATCCTCACGGTGGACGGCAGGCTTTATGCCACCACCCAGGGGCGCGGCTCGATGCGCGAACTGAACGATGCTGCGTGGCAGATTCTCGGCGTCAGCGGGCGCACCTCGGCCGCCGATTCGTTCGGACTGGAGACCGGTTATGATCAGCTTCGCGAAGTGTTCACCCGCGTCGAATGTCGGCGCTACGAAACTCAGCTTCGCGTCACCGAAGCGCAGCCCCTGCTCGACTACTATCAATCGATGAAACCCATGGTCGATGCGCCACCGGAGCGCTGGTCAGCGTTGTTCACCTTCTTCGCGCAAGCTATCGCTCGCGACGGCGAAATCGCGATTCCAATCGACCTCGGGATGCTGATCGCGAGCAACTGAGCACACCGCCGGCGCGTGACCATAAAGCGACCGTGAGCACAAAGGGCCAGTGACTACAAAAGCAAAGAGGAGAAAGGGCTTCGCATGGGATTGCCTGCCAGTGTCCGGATGCGATTCGATCACATCTCGATTGCGGCGCGTTCGATTGACCGCGGTGTCGAGTGGTTCCGACGTTATTTCCCGGTCCACCCGCGCAGCCCGAAGCAGATAAGCGAGCAGGCGCGCGGCGGTTTCCTCTGGCAGGACTTCTATCTGGGAGGCACTGCGGTTGAGTTTATCGAGGAGTTGCCGGGCCGCCAGGACTTTATCACCGAGTTTATCCGCAAGCGCGGCGAAGGCTTTCATCATATCTCATTTGAAGTCGACCGCCTCGACCCGGTGGTCGAAACCCTCGCCGCGCGTGGCGTCCGTATCGTCGACCACCATGATCTCGCCGACGGCACACGCACGGCGTTTATCTCGCCGCGATCGGCGTTTGGCGTGCTGATCCAGTTCTGGCAACCGGTCGATTACGACCAACCGATCCCGCGCCCGGAGCCGGACGGCCTCGCTCGGTTTGATCATATCGCGCTGGCGGTGCGCGACCTCCGTCAGGCGATGTCGTTCTTCGCCGAGCATCTGGGAGCGACGATCACGCACGAGCCCGTAATCAGCGCCACCCAGGGCAACTTCCTGCTCGCGCATGCCGAGGTCGCCGGCATGACCTTCGAGTTTCTTCAGAGCCCCGGTCCCGGCACCCCGGACGACTTCGTCGCGAACTTCATCGAGCGGCGCGGCGAGGGGCTGCATCACTTTACCGTCGACCTGAAAGACTTTGACGCGATCGTCGCGCGGCTCAACCGCGACGGCGTGCGAGTGGTGGGCAAGGACACCAACTATCGCGGTGAGCGGCAGTTCTTTATCTCGCCCCGCTCGGCCTTCGGCACCCTGATTCAGGTCTGGGACGGCCTCAGCGGTCCGCGCGAAGGCAGCGAGTAACGACGATGATCAAGGTGGTATTCTTCGACGCCGCCGGGACGCTCTTCGACGCGCGTGTGCCGATCGCGGAGAGCTATGCACGAATCGCGGGTAGGTACGGCGTTGAGCGGAATGCCGAGGCGGTCAACGAGGGTTTCCGACGCGCGTTCCATCAGGCGCCGCCGCTGGCGTTCGGCCCCGGTCGTGAAGCCGCTGAGTTGCGCGCGCTGGAACATCGATGGTGGCGGGAAGTCGTCGCCCAGACCTTCCTCGACACCGCCATCTTCAGCGACTTTCAAGGCTACTTCGATGAGCTCTTTGCCTTCTTCGGGGAGCCGGACAACTGGCGGGTCGATCCCGGCGCGATCCCGATGCTTCAACGACTGCGCGGTGACGGTTTGCGCCTCGGTATTATTTCCAACTTCGATTATCGTCTGTATCGGATTCTCGACGGGCTCGGACTGCGCCCTTATTTCGACAGCATCACGATTTCTTCCGAGGCCGGCTACGCAAAGCCCGCGCCGGAGGTCTTTCACGTGGCTCTGGCGAAGCATGGCGCGACGCCGCTCGAGGCTCTGCATGTCGGCGACTCCCCGCATCACGACGGCGCGGGGGCTCGGGCCGCCAATATCGCCTGCGTACTCATCGATCCTGGCGCCGCCGCCCGCCGCGCGTCGGACCCTCATGACCTCGCGATTACGTCGCTCGACGAAATTCCCGATCTGGTGCGTCGATTCCGCACATGATGTCCGGTTGTCGGCTAGACGGAAATCGCGGTCCGCGCCGCTTCGCGAGGGCCGGCGGGCCGGCCGCGTGGCCGAGAATCATCAAACCGCTTCGCGCGATCGTCTTAATCCGTCGTTGCGCGACTCAGCCGGTTTACGGGACCTGAGGCTTGCGAGCGGCGGTCGGCGCCAACGAGAAATACGCTTGACGGCTTGAAGCAAGCTAGTCTTTACTTCGTCCTTATCGTCATGTCCGCATGGGGGACTGAACGCGGCGAACAGGTCCTGAGATCGGGGTACAGAAGCGTTTGATGAGACAGGCAAGAGGCGGCGGCCGGATTGCGTTTTATCGGGTCGTCGCGGTTAGCACTTTGACCCTGGGACTCGCCACCGCGGCGAGCGCTCAAACTTTGAACTCCCTGAACCGCAGGCTCGATGAGCTTCAGCCGCAGGTCAGCGCCGCGCTCAGTAATTCGGCGGAGGCGGGCGCGGTCATCGACCAGCTCGATCAGGCCGAGGCCGAGTTCGCGCAGATTGTCGAAGGCGAGCGCAACGATCGCGAAGATCTGGTCGCGACGTACGATCGGCTCGAATCGATGCTCAGCCGGATGTACAACACGTACGAGAAAAAGAAGGACGACTGCGTACAGGCGATCGACGAAGGGGGCAGTTGCGACTACAGCGAACCGGAGCAACTGGCGCTGCGCGCGCTTTATCCGCTGTCCTGGCTGCGCTTTGAAGGTGCGGCAATCCACGGCAACGACCCGGCAACCGCGAAACGCCTGCTGAACGAAGCGATCGACGGCTTCACCGACAGCTCGCTCCTTATCCTCTCGCCGGAGCTGATTCGGGAAAATCTGCTCGGCCGCGCCTACGCCGAACGTGAGCTTGGCAAGTACGATCGGACGGAATATCAGAAGGCTATCGCCGATTTCAGGAAGATCATCGCTGAGGGCGAATCGCGGCAGTATCAGGCCGCCGAACAGGGCCTGGCGACCACCTATGCGGCGATGGGCCGCAGCGGCGAGGCACAGAGTCTCAGCTCGCAACTGTCGATGAGCGGACCGATGACGCGCGCCCAACGCAACGGCATCGAGATGCTGCGCCTGCGCGACATGTTTCGCGGCGAGGCCGCGACCACCGATCCGGCCAAACGCGCGGCGGCCCACAAACAGATCGTCGATTTTATTCGCGATCGCGAAGATGACCACGACGGCTGGGCTATCGCCATCGCCTCCGCCGCTCAATATTGCGACGATCCGATTGCCGAGTTCGGCGCCTCGCGCGATCCTTTCGAGAGCTGGTTCCTGGCCAACGTCCTCTACTACAAGCATCAGAACCTGGAAGCCGCAAAATATTACTGGCAGGCGGCGCAAAGCGGCAGGTATATCCAGGGCTACAAGTACGCCGCCGAGATCTACTATGCCCAGGGCCATACTGACATGGTCGAGAAGATCGTCGACCAGCTCGCGCAGCAACCCGCGAATCCCGACGCGCAATGGGCCTCGTACATGAAGTACAAGATTCCGCGCCTGCAATGGGAGCGCGGCGGGATGCGCGACGCCAGACTCGAGCAGGCCTGGGTAACGGCGGCGAATGAATACCTCCAGAGATACCCGCGCGGCCAATATGCCTACGATCCGCGCTTCCGCCTGGCTGAGCGGCTCCAGAAGCGAAAGGACTACGTCGGTGCGGCGCGCGAGTATGAGCAGGTAACGGGCAACGCCGATTACGAATTTACCGCCTATTTCAATGCCGCCGACGCCTATTCACAGGCGCTCGGCGGAAACGCGGCGCTTGAGACTCCGCTCGGCGCGAACTCGATGGCCCCGGCGAACCCCAAGCAGGCGGCGATCCGCGCGGCCGCACTCAAGGATTTACAGGCGGCGATAAATCTCGAGCCCACCGCCGAGCGTGAGGCGAGCGGTGCGCAGCGCACGGTCATGCACGATAGCCGCGGTCGCGCGATCTACATGCTCGCGCTCCTGATGGAGGGCGAGCCGCAACCCGACTATCGCCTGATCGCCTCGGACCTCGCCAATTTCGAGAGCCAGTACCCCGGAATGAAGGAACACTTCAAGCAGACCTTCGAGTGGCGCGTTACCGCACTCGAAAAGACTGACAACTTCACCGCAGCCGCGCGCGAGATTCACTCCCTGGTCGGCGGCAGCGCGGTTCCGCTGGATATCGATTATGTCAAGGAAATCGGTCTCGATTTCTGGAAGGCGGCGCAGGCACGCGAAGCGCAGGGTGATAAGCCCGGAGCGGTCGAGGATGCGCGGCTGACCGCGGAAACCTATGACTACTTCGAAAATCAGGTCAACCAGGGTAAGCTGCGGGCAAAGGACCTGACCGGCACGCTGTCAATTCTTGGCGAGGCCTACCTGGCCGCCAACGAACCCGCTCAGGCTGAGGCGATTTTCGAACAGGTGGTTAAGGCGGATCCGGGCTCGCCGGACGGGAACGCGGGGCTCGCGACGCTCGCGCAGAAGCGTAAGGATTATAAGGACGCGCTCGACCTATGGACGCGCGTCGAGTCCGTCGCGGCGGAATCTGATCCACTGTTTTTCGAGGCCAAATATCGGATGGCCGAAATCTTCGCGATGGAGGGCAATAACGCCGACGCCTGCAACAAGCTCGAAGCGACGCGCGACGAGCATCCCAACCTCGGTTCACCCGAAATGAAGATTCGCTGGAGCGAGCTGGAACATCGGCTCTGCAGTAACCATACGGAGAGCTAGAACGTGCTCAGGAAAATCCATCACATCGGGGTCGTGGTACCCAACCTTGAAGCGGCAAAGGCGTTCTGGTGCGACGCCCTCGGCTTGCCTCTGACCAAATCAGCCGTGGTCCAGGACCAGGGCGTCAAGGCCGCCTTACTGCAGGCCGGCGAAACTGAAATCGAGCTGCTCGAGCCTTTGAATCCGGAAAATGGCGTCGGCAAGTTTCTCGCACGGCGCGGCGGCGGTCTCCATCACCTGTGCTTCGAAACCGATGATGTCGAGCGTGAACTTGACGCCGCCCGCCAGAAGGGTATCCAGCTTATCGACCAGAAGCCGCGCCCGGGCCTCGCCGGCATGATCTGCTTCCTTCATCCGAAAGCCACCCGCGGCGTCCTGGTCGAATACGCCCAGCCCTTCGCCGACGAGCATCACGGATGAGGCAAGGCGGCGCGCGCCTGCCGACGACCGGGCATTTCGGGTCCGCCCCGGCATCGATTGTGGCAAGGGGTTGAGCCTGGTCGCGCCGGCCCCGCGGCCACTCACCTTGCGCCCGCCCCCTTCCGCTGAAACAATGCGCTATTCGCCGGGCTGCTGCCCGGTACTTTTTTGATGCGACGGATCGAGACCTGGATAGTCCTGCTCGCGCTGGCCTTCTATGCGTGGCTGCTGCATCGCATCGGTTTCAACAGTGTAAGCGACAACCTTCGGCGCGTTGGCTGGGGTATCGGCGCGACCATCGCGCTCGAGGCCTTGGCGCGAATGGCCAACACGCTCGGCTGGCGCGCGGTCATTGTCGATTATCCGCCGGACTTGAGTCTCGGCGAGCTGTTTATCGCCCGGATAGCCGGCGAAGCGGTCGATTACGTCACCCCTTCGGGTCAACTCGGCGGGCAGTTCGTCATGGCGCTGATGATCCGGCGCAAGCTCGCGATGGCGCTGGGACTCGCCTCGGTTATCGTCGCGGCGCTGGCCGAGATGCTCGGCCAGATCGGCTTCCTGACGGGCGCTATCGCCACCACCCTGCCCTACGAAAGCCGCGTTCATCATCTTTTTTGGCCGGTCATCGGCGGTATGGCGATCGTGTTGATGCTGGCCGGCGGCTTTCTCTTCGTGCAGTTGCGCCACCCCTTCTCCCATCTATGGAGGGCGCTGACGAAGTTTGATTTCATCCGCTTCAACAACCTCGAAATCCGCGAGGCCGCGGACCAGGCCGATTCCGTCTTGACCGAGTTCTACGCCGGTCATCGCTTGCGCTTCGCGCTGGCCTGCGTCTGTTATCTAATGGCGTGGAGCCTCGGCCCGCTTGAGATCTTCATCTACATGCGGCTGCTTCATCAGCCGGTTACCTGGATGGTCGTCCTGCTGATCGAAGCTCTCGGCCAGCTTATCGAGCGTGCAACCTTTCTGATTCCGGGAAAGTTAATCAGCCAGGAAGGCGGCAAAGCTTTGATCTTATCCGCGCTGGGCTACCCGGCCGGAATCGGCTTTACCATCGGTTTTCTGCGCCGAGTCAAGGAGCTGATCTGGGTGACATTCGGCCTTGGCGGATTAGCCGTTCATCGATTGGTCATCAGCCATGAACCGTCGATACTGAATCCGGCAATTGAACTTCGCAAAGATGCGCGGAGCGCATAAAGGAGATTTTCATGAGACGTATCGTCCTGACCCTGCTGGCGACCGCGCTCTTCGCCGGGATTGCTCACGCCGGTGTGGTAGTCGAGGAACAGCAGACCACTGATCGCGGGATGGGGACGCCGACCACCAACCAGATAACCGTCATGACCCAGGGCAACAAGCAAAAATACGTTTTTGCCGACGGTCGTCAGGCCTCGATCCTCGACCTTGATAAGGGTACGCGCCTGATGCTGATCCAGCCGCGCAAAGTCTACCTCGAGATGCCGTTCCCGCCGCACGGCATGATGAGCAGCAACGTGCCGTCGGTCACCTTCAAGAAGACCGGCAGCGTCGAGAAGATCGCTGGCTATTCGTGCGATGATTACCTCGGCACCGGGACCCTCCCCGGCGGCAGTATCAAGGTCGAGACCTGTGTTTCGACCACCGCCCCGGGCGCCGCCGGCTTTACCCAGTTCCAGAAGACGATGGCCGAGAAGGTCAAAGGCACGCCGATGGCCATGATGGCCGCGACACCACCGGGTATCCCGCTCAAGCTCAACACGACACTGACACCGACCGGCCCCTCGGAGCGGCCGCCGGTGACGGCCAAAATCACCGTTACCAAGGTTACCGAGGAAAATCTGCCGCCCGATACGTTCGAGGCGCCGAAGGGTTACACCAAGCAGAGCATGCCGATGATGATGGGCCATATGCCGCCGCCCGGGATGCCCGGTCATGCCGCGCCGGGTGCGGCCGCTCCCAGCCCCGGTGCTGCGCCGAGCAAAGTGCCGGAATAGGACCGACGCCCCGACGGCCGAGGGGCGCACGAGGCTGTCCGCAAGTTTAACTCGATCACGTTGGTCGTTGCGGTTGCAGCCGTGCAGGCTTTCTCCTAATTTCGGCGCATCCATCCAACCGGTCAGGGGGATTCAAGCGTGGCGCGTGAAGTAAAATTCGGCGTTTTTCTGCCGACCAGTGATTTCGCTCAAGCACGTGCAGCAGCCGAACGCGCTGAGGCGCTGGGCTTCTACTCGGTCTCGCTCAACGATCACTTCTTTGCGCCGATGGCTCCGGCGGAGACGCCGCAGCTCGAGTGCTTCACCACCCTGAGCGCGATCGCCGCGCTGACGCGCCGCGTGAAGATCGCGCCGGCGATGGCCGCCATGTCCTTCCGTAATCCCGCGCTTCTCGCCAAGATGACGTCGACCCTCGACGTTATCAGCGGCGGCCGCTTCATCCTCGGTATCGGCGCCGGCTGGATGCGCGATGAATACCATGCGCACGACTATCCCTATCCCACCAACCGCCAGCGGCTCGATCAGCTCGCCGAAGGTATCAAACTGATTCGCACGATGTGGACGGCCGAAACGCCCACCTATCATGGGCCATTTTTCAAGGTCGAAAAAGCGTTCAATTTCCCGCGCCCGCTCCAGAAGCCCCATCCACCGATCATGGTGGGCGGCAGCGGCAGCCGCTTGTTGCAGATTACCGCGCGCGAAGCCGATATCGCCAACCTGATTGCTCCCATCACCCGCGACCGTATCAGCCTCCAGAGCATGGTCAGGTTCGATAAGGCGCGGCTCAAGAGCAAGATTGCGCAGTTGCGCGACCTGGCGGAGGCCGCCGGCCGTCCACCGGACGCTATCGAGATCAGCACCTTCGGGTCGCTCACGCTGTCGCCGCATAAAAGCGTGATCGATGACGCCCTTGCCGTGACCGCGAAGATGATGGGCTTCCCGGATACGGCAACGGTGCGGAACTCGCCAGCGATGCTGTTCGGGACGCCCGACGAGGTCAAGCGCGAGCTTCGCTCACGCATCGAGGAGCTGGGCATCACCTACTTTATCCTGTCGGGCTCGCTCGAAGCGTTCGAACTGTTCGCTTCCCAGGTGATGCCGGAATTTGTCTGAGCGAGCGGCCGGTCGCGAGCGCCCTCAGCCGCGGGCGCGGACGAAATTCGGCTTGCGCTTCTCGGCCATGGCCTTGACCGCTTCCTTGTGATCCTGCGTGGTCAAGGTCAGGGCTTCATAGGCGAGCCCGGCGTCCATGATCAGATTCGCCTGTTGCTTCAACCATTTGTTGACGGCGAGCTTGCTCCAGCGGATAGCCCAGGTCGGACCGTCGGCAAGCCGTTGGGCAATTTCCCGCGCCTTCGGCATCACCTGGTCGGCGGGCACCGCATGATTCACCAGTCCGATGCGAGCCGCGTCGGCACCCGTCAGGCTATCGCCGAGCATCAGAAACTCCTTGGCGCGATTCGGTCCGATCAATAGCGGCCAGATAACCGCGCCGCCATCGCCCGCCACCGCCCCAAGATGAACATGCGTGTCGGCGAGCCGCGCATTTTCCGCCGCCACCGTGACGTCGCACAGCAGCGCGACGTTGGCGGCGAAGCCGAGCGCGTCGCCATTGATCGCCGCGACGATCGGCTGCTCGACATCGAGCATGTTTTCGATCACCCGGCGACCGTCAGCCATCACGATACGGCGGCCGCCGCGGCCCTTGGCCTTGCTCGGCTTGTCGCGACTGGTGATATCGCCGCCGATCGAAAAGGTGTCGCCGGCGCCGGTCAGCAGGATCGCGTTGACGTTGCGATCTTCCGCGAGGTCGAGCCAGACCTGCTCGAACTCATGATGGAGCGCGGCGTTTACGGCATTTTTACGCTCGGGGCGGTTGAGCGTTACGGTCGCGATGCGATCCGCCACTTCCACCTTCAGGTACTCATAGGCGCTGTAATCAATCATCGGAAGGAACCTCCGCTCTCAGAGTTGCACGGCTTTACTTCGGCTTAGCTAGCACCGAATCGCCTGCCGCTGCCAGCCGCGCCGCCGTTCCTTTCGACGCCGCCTAATGAAAAACGGCGGCGGGGAGTTCCCGCCGCCGTTTCAGCAAACCATCTCACGCATGCAGCTTAGTGATTGCGATTGTAGTGCTGCTCGCGATTCATGAACTTGTACGGATGGGTATGCCATTCCCGCGCCGCGTACGGATGCGTGCGCAGGTACTGCTCGAGCCCCGGATGGGCGTTCAGGTAGGCGCGGTTGTCAATCAAACTGGGATTCGCCGCCAGTTGCTGCGCGACCTGCGGATTCTGGTCCAGGTAGCGATCGGTGTTGGCAAGCGGCGCCGCATACCCGGGCGCGCCCGGATGCCATCCGTTCATGTGCTCCCCGTGCCCCATGAAGTAATAGGGATGGTGCTTCAGGTCGTAAGCCACTCGCGGATGATTCGCGAGGTACTCCTGCAAGCCGGGGTGATTGGCCAGGAACTGCGGATTATCCACCAGTCCGGGGTTGCGCGCCAATTCCTGCGCGACTTCCGGATGCTGCGACAGATAGCCGTTGTCAAAGCGCCACTCGGCGTTGTTGTAAGCGGCCGGATTGTTGGGGTTCCAAGGGTGATTCGGCCCACCCGGATTCCACCCCGGCTGATTCGGCCCGCCGGGATTCCACCCATACGGAGGGTTCCCATTGCCGTAGCCGTTGCCGTAGCGACCCGGACCCCAGCCATTCACCTGATCTTCACGACCCATGAACTTGAACGGATGCGACTTGATGTCGCTTTCGATGGTCGGATGGTTGTTCAAGTAATCCTTGAGGGCCGGATGGTTGTTGAGATACGTCGGATCGTCCACCAGGTTGGGCTTGTTGGCGAGCTGCTGGGCGATATCCGGATGCTCGCGCAGGAAACCATTGTCGAACTTGTACAGCGCGCTGTTGGCCGGCGCATTGGGCCACAGCGGTGCCCATTGATACTGCTGCGCCATCGCCGGTGCACCAAATCCGACACTCAACACCAAAGCGGCAATGCCAGTCGCTGCCGCCTTAAGTTTGCTGCTTTTAATCTTCATAAAACCCTTTACCTCCACTCGGCGCCTCCACGCGCCTCTCTGCCCTGTTCGACGGTTGGGAAACGGCTCTCGTTTACAGCTCAGTCCAGCTACCAATTGGCATTAGGTGGCGATTGTTAGCAGTAAACGGATACAGTCCTGGCTTCGTCGAATCGCCTGTAAGGGGTAACATCGGTCCGGCTTAGCCAGGGTAATTAAGCAACCGACGGGCCAACGCCCGAGACGACGCTAAGACGCCGTGAGCCAGATGGACCGATGACGACCGATCAGACCGATGAGGAACTTTGCCGCAGAGTCGGTGAAAAGGATATGCGCGCCTTCGATCTTTTGGTCGATCGCCATCAGGCGCGCGCCGTGCGGATGGCCACGTCGATCCTGGGCAACGAAGCCGACGGTCGGGACGCCTCCCAGGAAGCGTTCATCCGACTGTTCCAATCAGCGCATCGTTTCGATGGTCGCTCGCGCTTTTCCACCTGGTTCTATCGGATTCTCGTCAACTTGTGCATCGACCAGCAAAGACGCAATCGTTGGTGGAATAAGGTCGTGCCGCTCGCCGGCCCCGGCACCGATAATGACGACGAACCCGGCATCGACCTTCCCGCCGACGAGCCGGGGCCGGAGGCCGAGGTTATCCGCAATCAATCGGCCCGCCGCTTACGACAGGCGCTCAAGGATCTCTCGCCCAGTCAGCGGGCTGCGGTCATGCTGCAGGTCCAGGAAGACCTGTCGAGTCGCGAGATTGCCGAAATACTCAAATGTTCGGAGAACACGGCGCGCGTCCATCTGCATCGAGGGATCACGCGCCTGGTCAAGACTCTAAAGGAAGACTCCTGAATCGAGGAAGCATCGAGCATGTTCGGCAGGCATCCGCAATATGAGCTGATCCCGTATCTGCGCGGCGAATTGGACCACGCCGCACGCGAACGGGTCGCCAATCATCTGCATGAATGCGCCGCCTGCGCCGCGCAGCTTGACGCAGCCGCGCGCGCCCTTCAGCTCCTGGCGCGGCAGCTTCAGGATCTGCCGACGCCCGAGTGGACAGCTTATCGGCGCGAGCTGCGCGTGAAACTGGCGGAGCGCCAGGCGCAAAGCCGGCCGTGGTGGCGCCTCGGCGCAGTCTGGGGCTCTCTGGCCACCGCCGGTATCGCTGCCGCGCTGCTGGTGGCGCTCAATCTGAACCATCGCGCGCCGCTCGAAACGCCGCCGGTCGAGCAACTGGCCCTGGCCGACGCCAACGTCGATTTGTTGCGCAACTATCCCGTGGTTGAGCGGATGGATATGCTCGAAAACTATGATGTCATCGAGCATCTCGATGAACTCCAGGGAGCTGCGCCACCGGCCGCGCAGGTTCATCAATCGTAGGGCGATCGCGAGGCTGAGCTTGGCACTGGCAGCGTCATTTCTGGCCGCGACGAGTCTGATGGGAGCGACCGATTCGAATCCGGATATCAATATGCTCCTGAATCTTGACCTGTTCAGTTCATCGGCTTCCGCCGCGCCTGACGCGACCCCGGACACCGGCAACGCTGCACCCGAATCGATGCTCGACCAGATTCGTACCCTCAATGCAATGGGCTACCTGGGAGATCCCAACGATGGTGCCGACGCGTCGACGCCATCGATGCCATCCGACGATGCGCCAGGGTCGGCGGCCGAGGACCTCGCACCACAGCCATGAGCGCCGTAAGAACTGCCATACTGACGCTCTTGCTGAGCATCGTCGGCCTGATCGCAGCGGCGTCCGTCGCGCTCGCTCAGGCGCCCGACTTCAGCGCGCTGACTCCGGCTGAGCAGGCCTTGATCCGCCAGCATCCGGATCAATGGGCCGCGCTCACCCCCGAACAGCGTCAGCGGGTCCTGGAGAATTTCCAGCGCTGGCAGTCAATGAGCCCGCAGCAGCGTGATTTCGCTCAGCGCAACTATATGGAGTTCCGCAGCCTGCCGCCCGATGAACGCGCGCGCGTGCTCGAGGGGCTGCGTCAATGGCATCAGTTGCCGCCGGAGCGCCGTCAGCAATTGACCGACGCCTACACGCGCTTCAAACAGTTGCCGCCCGATCAGCGTCAGCAGATTCTCCAGCGCTATCAGCGGTTTCAAAGCCTCCCCCCCGAACAGCGCCAGCGGATGCTACAGAACTATCAACGCTGGCAGCAGATGACGCCCGAGCAGCGCCAGACCCTGCGCCAGCGCTGGATGGCAGTACCGCCAGAGCAGCGCCAGCGGATGGGTGAAGGGTTCCAGCAGATACCGCCCGACCAGCGCCAGCAGATGCGTCAGCGGTGGAACGAGATGACGCCGCAGCAGCGTCAATATATGCGGCAGCGCTGGCAGCAGGGACCGCCCGACCAGCGGATGCAGCTCCAGCAGCGTTGGCGCGAGATGACACCGGAACAGCGCCAGCAGATGCAGCAGCGCTGGCGCGCCGCACATCCGAACTTCGGGCCACGGCGCCACCCCCATCCGGCGCCCTGAAAGAGCTGAGGCTTCGCGTGATCGGCGGCCGGTCTTCCCGGTAACGCGGCGGCCGGCGAGATCAGCGCAGGCTGAACAGCTTTTGCTGCAACGCCAATGACGGCAATTCTGCCGACGGTCCAGCTAAGAGGCTGCCGAATCTATCAAACCGACCAGTCTCCGCTCGGGCATCGAGCGGCGCGAGGAAGAGCGGTTACGATCGGTTGACAAGCGGCTAAGGCGTACCCGCGTTATTCGGCTTTCCAGTTAGGTTTGCGCTTCTCCGCGAAGGCGCGCGGACCTTCGATCATGTCCTTTGACTTGAACAGGCGCGTCGTTGCCGGGTACTTGGCCGCAGTCGCTTCTTCGATGGACATGTGGAGTCCCTGATACGCCTGTTCCTTGCTGGCCTGCACGGAAAGCGGAGCACATTCCATGATCTCGGCCGCCCAGCGCTCGGCCGTCGGGATCAGGTCCTTGAGCGGCACCACTTCATTGACCAGGCCCCAGCGATGGGCTTCGGCGGCCGTGATATGACGGCCGGTGAGGATCATGCCCATCGCAATCTTGAGCGGTATCGAGCGTGGCAGACGATGGACGCCGCCGGCCCCGGCCATCAGGCCGACGCGCGGCTCCGGCAGGCCCAGACGAGCGTGGTCGGCGGCAATGATAATGTCGCAGGCAAGAGCGATTTCGAGGCCGCCGCCGAGGGCGAAGCCATTCACCGCGGCGATGATCGGTTTGACGATATCATAGCGATCCGTGAGACCGGCGAACCCGCCGCGCCATTTAGGCATCGGCTCACCATGATGCGCGGCGGTGTACTTCAGATCGTTGCCGGCCGAGAACGCCTTATCGCCCGCACCGGTCAGGATCGCCACCCAGAGTTCCTTGTCGCCGACGAAGTCGTCCCACACTTTCTCCATCTCGACATGACATGCCGGATGCATCGCGTTCATCACTTCGGGTCGGTTAAAGGTGATGTAGGCGAGGTGGCCTTTTTTCTCATACCTGGTGAATTGCAGATCCATCGTTGCGCTCTCCTGGTTCGCGATGCGGTTCAGCTTCGCGATTATGCCTGATCCTCGAGCAATTCAAAAAATGCGTCGATACTGCGCAGCAACTGGCGCTTGATCTGTTCGCGCGTACCCTCAATCGTATGCATCGTGACGCGCCGCGAGCCGCCGTCCGACAGGTGCACTAGGGCCGGCTCGATCGTGCCAATCGCACCGTCGGCGAACATGCGCATCCCGTAGATCAGCGCGCCGCGCGGCGCCGCGCCCTTGACCAGCTTAAGCCTTCTGTGCATCGGCAGACTCTCCGCTATCCCTCCGCGCATACTAGCCGCCGCGCGCGGGCCTGTAGAGCCCTCGGCTTATCTGCCCAAGGCCGCCGGGCTAAATTGACGCGCTACCGCAGGCTCAGGAAGAATCTACGCGATGAGCCGAACTTTGCTGATCGCCGTTCTCCTCGCGCTAGCTGGGGGTTGTCTCGCCGCCTGCGGCCTGGTGTACGACACCTCGGCCGGCGTTCGCGGCGCGCGCATGGAGGATTCGCTGAAGGTCGGCGAATCCAGCCTCGAAGTTCATGACAAATGGGGCGAGCCTGATATCCGGACCAATGCCGGTGATGATACCCAGGTCTGGAGCTACGTGACGCGGCCGAATTCCAACGATGTCGCCGCGAGCCTGCTTTATACCTCGACCAAACCCGGGGATACCGGTAAGTTTCTTGATCTGAAGTTCGTCGACGGCAAGCTCGTTTCCTGGAACTCGGTGGAGCATACGGTCCCGCCCAAGCAGGGTATGGGCTTCAGCTACGGCCTGGGTCCGGTCGGCGGTAGCGCGCCGGTCACGCACTATTAGGGGGCGGAAATATCCGTATGTTGCAACTCGCGCGACCCATCATGTGTAATTGAACAGGCTCTCCGGCCACCGTGAAGTATGGCGACCGCGCGAAAAAGTTTCGAAACCATTCTCCTCGACCGTTCGTGGGTCTCTCCCCAGGATCTCGAAAAGGCGCGCCAGCGCAAGAAACCCGGCCAGGAGCTGGCTGAAGTCCTGGTGGATATGGGTGCCGTCGAGCCGCAACGGGTCGCCCGCGCGCTCGCCCAGGAGTTTCGCCTCCCGTTTCAGGCCCAGATCGATGTCCATGCGGTCGAACCGAGTCTGATCAACAAGGTTCCGATAAACTACGCCAAAAAGAATCATTTGTTGCCGCTTCATACTGAGGACGGCTGCGTCAGCGTGGCAATCAGTGATCCGGCCAACTACGAAGTGCTTGACGACCTCACCGTGCTATTCGGCAAGACGGTAAGTCCGATTGTCGCGCCGGTTGAGATAATCGACGAAGCGATCAATCGGGCTTACGATCAGGCAACCACGACGACGGCCCAGGACCTGATGATTGACCTCGAGGACGGACCGCTCGAGCAGGTGGCCAGCGAGCTGGCTTCCGAACCGCGCGACCTGCTCGAGGCCGACGATGCGGCACCGATTATCAAGCTGGTGAACGGCCTTTTGTCGCAGGCCGTCAAAGATCGCGCGAGCGATATCCACGTCGAAGTCTTCGAAAGCGATCTGGTCGTCCGCTTTCGCGTTGACGGGATGCTCTACGACGTCCTTTCGCCACCGAAGCGCTTTCACGCGGCGATAGCTTCACGGATCAAGGTTATGTCGGGCCTTAATATCGCCGAGAAGCGCCTGCCGCAGGACGGTCGAATCCGCGTGCGGATCGCCGGCCGCGATATCGATATCCGCGTGTCGACGATTCCGACCGCCTTCGGCGAACGCATCGTGCTACGTCTGCTGGATCGGGCGCAGGCGCTGGTCGATATCAACCTCGATCACCTGGGATTTTCCGGCGACAACCTGCGCAAGATCGACCGTCTGATCCATCAAAGCCACGGCATCATCCTCGCCACCGGTCCGACCGGTTCGGGCAAAACCACCACGCTGTATGCCTGCCTGAGCCGCATCAACTCACCGGAAAAAAACATCATCACGATTGAAGACCCGATCGAGTATCAGTTGCGCGGCGTCGGCCAGATGCAGGTGAATCCCAAGATCGAGCTGACCTTCGCCAACGGGTTGCGCTCGATTCTGCGTCAGGACCCCGACGTCATCATGGTCGGCGAAATCCGCGACAGCGAGACCGCCGAAATCGCCATCCAGGCTGCTCTGACCGGCCATCTGGTGTTTTCAACGCTCCACACCAATGATTCTTTCGGGGCGCTGACGCGTCTAATCGACATGGAAATCGAGCCGTTCCTGGTGTCGTCGTCGGTGCTCGCCGTGCTGGCGCAACGGCTGGTGCGCAAGGTCTGCCCCGATTGCCGCGAGCCCTACGAGCCGGACGAAGCCGAATTGAGCAGAATCGGCCTGCGGCGCGCCAACCTGACGGCACCGATCTACCGCCCGCGCGGATGCCGCGCGTGTCGTAATACCGGTTATCGCGGGCGCATGGCGATCCAGGAACTGATGGTCATGGACGACGAGATTCGTTCACTCGTGATGCGCAAGGCCGACGCGGCCTCGATTCGTCGCCAGTGCACCTCGCACGGGATGAAACTGCTGCGGCAGGATGGCGCCGAACGGATCATGGCCGGACAGACCACGATCGAGGAGCTGCTGCGCGTAACCCAGGAAGATATCGCCTAAAGCTGCACTCAGACTGCTAACATGCCGGTCTTTGCCTATCGAGGATTGGCGGCCAGCGGCCGCAGCGTCGCCGGCGTTATCGATGCCGACAGTCCGCGCACCGCGCGCGGCAAGCTGCGTGAACTCGGCATCTTTCCGACCGATCTCAGCGAAACCGCGCGCGCCGCCACCACCGAACGCCCGAGCGTCAGTTGGCTACCCACCTTAAGGCGGAAAATTCCGGCGCCCGAACTGGCCCTGCTTACGCGCCAGCTCAGCACGCTCCTGAGCGCAGGCGTGCAGCTCGTCGATGCCCTCGGGACCTTGGGCGATCAGACCACCCGGCCGCATGTCAAGCGGATGCTCTCACAGGTGCGCGAGCGGGTTCGCGAGGGCTCGTCACTGGCCGACGCGATGGCGCTGCATCCGGAGATCTTCTCCGATCTCTATGTCGGCATGGTGCGGGTTGGTGAAGCCGCGGGCGCCCTCGAAGCGGTGCTCGACCGCCTCGCCGACTACAGCGAAAAGCAATCGGAGTTCGTCAGCAAGGTTCGTGGCGCGCTGACCTATCCGGTCATCATGATCACCGCCGGCTTTCTGATCATGGGCTTCCTGGTCACCTACGTGATTCCGCAGGTGGCCACGATTTTTCAGCAGCAGCACGCCGCGCTGCCCCTGATGACGCGCGTGCTGATTCGCCTGGCCAATTTCCTCTCCGCCGATTGGCTCGTGCTGGTTATCGGCCTGACCGCGCTGGTGGCGGGCGTGATGTTCGCGCTCTCGACCGCCCGCGGTCGCCGTTTCTATGACACCTGGATCCTGCGCACTCCGTATCTTGGGCGCACGCTCACGAAGATCATCTGCGCGCGGTTCGCGCGGACGCTCGCGACCCTTCTCGAAAGCGGCGTGCAGTTGATTCCGGCGCTCACCGCGGTCCGACGCGTAGTCTCCAATACGCTGCTCGGCGAGGCGATCGAGCAGAGTCGCGACAGTATCCGCGAGGGCCACGGGATGGGGCATACGCTTCAGCGCAGCGGCCTCTTTCCCTCCTTGATGATCGAAATGATCAAAGTCGGTGAACGCTCGGGCGAACTCGAACAGATGCTGCAGCGCGTCGCCGACAATTACGAGCGCGAGGTCGATTCCTCGCTGGCCCAGCTAACCACGCTGCTCGGACCATTCATGACGATCCTGATGGGCGGGGTCATCCTCGTGATGATGTTGTCGATCCTGCAGCCAATCTTTCAACTTAATCAAATGATGCAGTGAGGTGTGAGGCGCATGTTTCAGACGGGTAAATCCAGGCGCATCCGGCTCGAGCAGGGATTTACTCTGATCGAGCTGATGGTCGTCATCCTGATCATCGGTCTGCTCGCCACGATCGTGGTGCAGAATCTGCGCAGCGCGACCGATCGCGCGAAGCGGGTCAAGGCCCAGGCCGATATCGCCCAGATCAAGAGCGGGCTCGATCGCTATTACCTTGATGCGGGCAGCTATCCCACCACCGACCAGGGCTTGAACGCGCTCGTCAGCCAGCCAAGCACCGGCAACGTGCCGAGCGACTGGCAAGGGCCGTACCTCGAGAAGATTCCGCCCGACCCGTGGGGACATTCCTACGTCTATCAGAGCGACGGGACCGACGGTTATACGCTGAAGTCGCTGGGACCTCACGGCGTCGAAGGCGACGGCAATATCGACGGCAGCACGTCGTGAGCTTAGTCCGAACACGACGGCGCAGCGCCCCTCTCAGTCCTGCCTTCACGTTGCTGGAACTGGCCGTCGTGCTCTTTATCATGGGGCTCGTCATGCTGATCGCGCTGCCGTACTTCGGCGGCATGCACCGCTCCGAGCTGCGCAGCGAGGCGCTCAGACTGGCCAGTCGCACGAACTATCTTTATGAAGAGGCGGGCGCGCAGAAGGTGCTGCTGCGCCTGACCTTCAGCCTCGACGCGAACGGTTACGCGGTCACGCGGCTGGATCCCTTTGCTGCCAACCCCCAGTTCCAACTGGAAACCGGTCCCGCCGGTGGGGCCGTGCGTTTCCCGCTCGGCGTCCGGCTGCGCGATGTGTGGGTCGAGGGGATGGGTGATTTCCGCCGCGGCACCATCAGTACGCAGTTCTATCCGAGCGGGGCCGCGGACGCGACCGTGATTCATCTGGTCGATGACGCCGGCGAGGTCCTCACCCTCGCCATCAACCCTTACAGCGGCCGCACCGCGATCGCGCGCGGCGATATCAGCCCGGGCAACGCCGGCGCGATGTTCCAGGGATGACGACCCGGGCCGAAGTCGCGGAACCGCCCTGCGTATGCGGCGCCCAACGGCGTTGTGGCCACGATCGCCCGCGGCCCGCCGCCTATCCGCGACGGCCGGCGATGCGTGCCGCCTTCACCCTCCTCGAGGTGATGATCGCCGTCGCCTTCATCGGCATCGCGATGACCGCCCTGCTCGCGCTCCATCATACCGATCTCCAATCGGTGATCCGGGCGCAGGAGCTGACGCGGGCGGCGATGCTGGCGCAGGGCCTGATGTCGCAGGCCGAACTGGAACGGTTTCCGCCGAGCGGGCACTCTCACGGTGATTTCAATCGGCTTTATCCCGGGCTTTACCCGAATTATCGATGGGTTCAGGAGGTTGACCAGTCGCCGGTCTTCCCGGATATCGAGCGCGTGCATATCACCGTCGAGTACGGTCCGCGCTTCATTAACAGCTTCAGCCTGACCGAATTCATGCGTAATCCGCAGCCGATGCAGCGCGCTGCGCTGCCGCAGTAATGGTGCGCGCGGAAAACCGGATGGCGCGCGAAACGGAATCACGGCGGCAGCGGCGGGGCGGCCCGCGCCTCGCCCCCGCCTTCACGCTGATCGAGTTGATGGTGGCGATCGCAATCCTCGCCCTGATCTTCGTGATGCTGGCGGATTCGTTTCATGCCGTCGCCACCGGCAAGGTGAATGCCGAAGCGCGCATCGCCACCGCCGAGCAGGGCCGTCATATCCTGTGGCAGATGAGCAATGAGCTTCGCGGCAGCGTGCAGACGCTCTTCGGCCCGCCGAGCATCGTTCTGATTCTCGGTCAGGGCCGGATGGAAAATAATGTGCCGCTGGACGACCTTAGTTTCTCGACCATCGACCCGGGCCATCGCCGTTCCATCGAAGACTTCGGCGCCGAGGATACGATCACCTACACCACCGCTCGCAATCCGAATCAGCGCGGATGGTTCATCCTCACACGAACGCAGCGCAGCAGCCTGCTCAGCAGCGGCGAGGGCGGTCCGGGGGTGAGTCTTGAGCTGGCCGACAATCTGCTTTCTCTGCACTTCCGCTATTTTGACGGCAATATCTGGAACGAGTCCTGGAACTCAGGGAGTCTGCCACCGCAGCGACAGTTGCCGCAGGCGGTCATGATCGATCTGGTGCTGGCGCAGCCGAACGGCGCGCCACTGCCCTTGTCCACCGTCGTCACGCTGCCGATGGCGTTCAACCAATGGTGAAGTCGCGCCTAAGACTGCGGCGCGGCGTTGCCCTGATGGCGACCATGCTGGCCATCGCTCTGATGACCATCCTGGTCGGCGACTTCACCACGTCCGCCGCGCTCGGTTATCGCAGCGCAGCCAACCAGGCCGATGAGCTGAAGGCCCACTATCTCGCGCGGTCGGCGGTCGCGGTCGGTCTCGCGATCCTCGAACAGAGCTCGATCGCCAACACACCGATCAACAACGGCACCACCGGCTCGTCGATCCACGACAGTCTCGACCAGCCGTGGGCCCAACCGGCTGCTCCGGTGCCCATCGATGGCGGTTACGCCTCGGTCGCGATCGCCGACGAAGACCGCAAGCTGAACGTCAACCTGCTGCTGGGCAATCGTGGCGATATCGATCCCAACATGGAGCCGATTTTCGGCCGCTTGATCGAGAACCTCGGCCTCTCGCCGGATCTCCTGCCGGTCCTCGAAGACTGGCTCGATGCCGACAATGTTGCGCGCGATGGTGGCGCAGAGGCGGATTTCTATCTGACTCTCACCCCGCCGTACGAGCCGCGCAACGGTCCGATCCCGACGGTGTATGATCTGCGGATGCTCAAAGGAGTCGACGACGCGGCCTTTATCAAGCTTTCCCAATGCCTGACCGCGGTGCCGACGCGGCAGATCAACGTCAATACGGCGCCGCCCGAGGTGCTTGCGGCGTTATCCCCGGCGCTTGAGAATGACCCGAGCGTGGTCCAGGAAATCGTCGCGCGGCGGCTGACGGCGCCGTATCTGAGTATCACGGACCTCAAGAACGAGGCGTCTTTGCCGAATGATCCGCAGTTTCAGTCCTTGTTGGCCGTGCGCAGTAATTTCTTTACCATAATCGGCGAAGGAGATTTCGCCGGCGCGCGGAAGCGTATTTACGCGACGTTCAAACGCGGCGAGATCAATCCGGTGACGGGCGCGCAATTCGCCCTGGTGGTCTGGCACGAAGACTAAGCCGCCGGACGGGTGGGGCGGCGTTGCCGGGGTGAGCGTGGTCGGCTAGATGGGACAGCGCATTCTTGCATTGGAGCTGGGCGGCGAATCGGTGCGCGCCGCCCTCGCCGACCGCACCCTCAAGCAGCTCGATCTGATCGATCTGTTCGAGCAGCATCGCGGCGACGGCGAACATGACCTCGTCGGCGCGCTGAGCCGGATTGTTGCCACCAGCGGTCCGCCGGATCTGACCATTTCCTGCCTTCCCGGCGAAACCGTGGCCAAGCGCCTCCTCGCCCTGCCCTTTGCCGATCGCCGCCGGCTCAACCAGGTGGTGCCCTTCGCCCTCGAGGAGCACCTGCCCTTTGCGATTGACGATGCCATCGTCGCCCACGCGCGGATCGGCCGCCGCGAGTCCAACTCCATCGTGCTCGCCGCCTGCGCGCGACGCGAGGAGGTCCGCCGTCATCTGGATCTGATGGCGCGGGCGGGACTCGATCCCAAGACCGTGACGCTCGGGGCTCAGGCGCTGGCCGGCTTGCTGGCCCATGCGCGCAATGGTCAAAAGCGTCCCCACCTGATGCTCGAAGTGGCGGACGAATCGACTTCGATTATCCTGGTCGATGAAGCCGGGGGAATTCGCGCACTGCGAACAATCGCGCAGCGGCTCGACCTTGATGCGCCCGCGGCGCGCACCCTTCTGGCGACCATCCGCCAGACCCTGCTGGCCCACGCCCACGAACTCCATGATGCGGATATCGTGGTCGCCGGTCCCCGCGCGGCAGATCAGGCCTTTCGTGAAGAGCTCTCGGCCGACCTCGATCTGCCGGTGCTCGAATTCGGCGACTTTGACTGCTCCACGCTGATCCACGGCGCCAAGGAGACGACCCGGTTCGCCGGATGCCTCGGGATGCTGTTGAGCGAGGCGCCGGTTGAACCGCTGGAACTCCTCAATTTTCGTCAAAACGAATTCAGTTTTCGTGGTCGGATCAAGGGGATCGCCTCGTGGCGGCTGCCCGCGGCGCTGGCGGCGACCCTGGCCGGCGTGGCCGTCCTGCATCTCCTGCTGGCGATCATGGTGAACGCTCGCGAGCTTCACGTCCTCGATTCCGCGATCGCCGCCAGCGTCGCTCCGGCGCTGGGTGATACGGATCCTGCCACGGCTCGCGCGACGCTGCAGAACAAGCTCAAGGAGATGAACGGCCGACTGCGGCTGCTGGGCGGTAACCTCGCGGGCGGCTCGCCGCTTGATATCCTGCTCGATCTGTCGCGCGCGATCCCAGCCTCGGTATCCATCCGGGCCGACAGTGTTTCGATCGACGATACCGGCGTGAAACTCGAGGGCTCAGCCGATTCCTTCGCTACCGTCGATCTGATCAAGCGCGCGCTCGAGCGCAGCGGAAACTTTTCCTCGATCGAGGTCGAGCACGCCGGCACCGGCAGTGATCCCGGTCGCGTCGAATTCCGACTGAGCGCGAGGCTCAATTCCGGAGCGGGTCTCTGATGCTCGAGCGGTGGCGCAACCTGATCCCGCGGGCGACGATGCCCGACCCCCTTCGGCGCCTCCCCGGCAAGTTGGCCGAGCTGCTCGAACCGCTGCGCCCCTACTATGACCGCGCGGCGGCGACGGTCGCCCCGGCATGGCATCGCGCGCGCACCTATTACGAGCATCGTGAGCCGCGGGAAAAACTGCTCCTCAACGTCGCCGGCGGCGTCCTCGGTCTGCTGCTCGTCTATAGCCTCATCTATTCACCGATCGTGAACCTTCGCGACAGCCTCGCTGACAGCGTGGCGACCCGCCGCCAGGATCTGGTGGACATCCGCAGCATGATGCGCAGCTACGACCGAGTACGCGCCGAGCTCGCCGCCGCCCAGCAGCGCACCGTGCCCAATCCCAAGACGTTTTCGTTGTTCTCGATTATCGAGCAGACGCTGACCCGCAGTGTCACTCGCGATCATATCGGCTCGATTTCACCCACCGATCACGAAGTGCCGGGGGGCTTTCGCGAATACAGCGTTGATGTCAAATTGCAGGACATCACTCTCGACCAGGTAGTCGACGTCCTTTATGGCGTGCAGACGCTGCCGAACCCGGTCGCGGTGTCGAGCCTGCAACTGCGCTCGCATGCTCGCGACAGCCATTCCTTCGACGCCGACCTGACCTGCGTGGCGCTTGCCAAGGATGGCTAAACGGGATGCCGCGCCGGAACGCCCATTCGTGCGCCGCCGCGTGGTTGTCGCGGGCGGAATTCTGACCGCGCTCCTGCTCTTCGCGCTGACTTTCATCGCTGCCTTTCCCTACAACGCGAAGGTCTCGCAGATGCTGGCACCCTATCAATTGCGGCTGGTTTACCAGGATCAGCGGCTCAATCTTCCATTTGGCGTGCGCCTTGAGAACGTAAGCCTGCTTTCAACCGCCGACTCGGGACAAGCTCCTTTGCTGGAAAGCAAATCCGTTGCCCTCGCGCCGAGCCTCGCGAGTATCCTTGACGGCCGCACCGGGGTGTCGCTGTCGGCGCAGATCTTCAACGGCGTCCTGCGCGCTACCATCGCGCAGAAGCCGAACGCCGTCACGGTGGACTTCGATGCGCACGGGCTGAGTCTCAGCGGGTTGCCGCGCTTCGGACCCGAAGGATCGGCGCTGACCGGCGCTCTCTCCGGCAAAGGCTCCGCCGAAATCCAGGGAGCGGCCATAACCGGCGACCGGGGCGAAGCGACGGTGCGGGCCGAACAGGTGACGCTGCAAATCACCGAGGGCTTCCCGTTGATCCATCTCGGCGAGGTAACCGGTCATCTTCTGCTGAGTAACGGCACGCTGACGTTTCAGGACGTCGAAACCCACGGCGGCGACGTCGATAGTCGGGCCGATGGCGTCATCCGTCTGGCGCCCGATCTGCATCTCAGCACGATCGAGGCGCAGATCGCGCTGACCCCGACTCCGTCGGGACACGACCATTTCGGCCTGTTCTTCCACATGTTGCCGCATCCGCCCGACGAAGGCCCCTATTACGTCAATGGCCCGCTCCTCGCTCCGACCATCACCTGAGTCGGTCTATTCAGAGGACAATCTGGTCCACGGTTGCGCGTACAGGGCTCGCCGAACTTCATCGATGTAAGGGAGCGCATTGTGATCATACCATCCGCCGGAAAAATGCATTCCGGTGCATCCCCATAGCAGGCGATCAACATTTCCAGCGGCAACGTCCAGACTATAGGTGTTCGGCTGTTGCGCAGCGCTGGCAAAATAACTGGTGAACTTGCCATCGAGGCATGCCCGCTCCTCGGCGTAACGATAATCGGCGTTGAAGGCCGTCGAGTCCTTAATCATGGGCCAGGTGGCAGGCGCATAGTAAACCTTGGTCTGAAGAATTCCCCACGACTGATAGCAGCAATTCGGACAATCATAGTCCCAGAGCGCATCGAAGGTACCGCGTACGCATTGACTTCGATCATAACGCCTGTCGCCGCCACCGCGAGGCGGGTTGGTCCCGCCCTGGATCCACTTGCTCTCCGTCCAGGCCTGCGCGCGGACAAGATTTTCGTCGATGCCCCACTTGCACGCCGCCCATCTGAGGATCATGTCAGTACTGCCGGTATAATCGCCGTCAATTCGCTCATAATCGACGCCGGGCAGCGTCGGCTTAGCCATCGCCGCTAGATGAAAGCCGGCAAGCTGCAATTTCGTCGGGATCTGGTGATTAAAAGGTATATTGCCGATTACGGTTTCAGGGGTGGGCGGAATTTCCGCGGCGCATTCGGCGCCACTTGGCAGGCTCGCATGAGGCGGCAACGTCGCAAAGTACCTGGTTGATCCACCATCCAGGGAGGCCGCCAGCGCCGGTTTGTTGCTCAGTACTGCGATCAGCAGCGCGAGTGCGCAAGCTGAAGCGATAAGTCGCGATAGCATCGACATCCCACCTCGCCGCTCGGTTATTCGGCGCGAAATTTCTGCACAAAAGCATCACTTATGCCCGGTCCGTCGCGGACAAATGCGTGCGTCGCTTTGAAAGATTTTCGGCCAGTCTGGCGACGCCGTTACCAATTGGGAAATTTTTACAAATCGTCTGGCCAAACGGAGTGATTACCTCTCTTCCGATCCATACGTCGCGCACTAAAGTTTCGTTTAATTCCGGCAATTCCAGTTGGCACATTGACTGCTGACTGGAAGCGACCGACCTGGTCAGGCCACGCGATGCAACAAACTCAGATTTTCGATCCGCTGGTCGCGTTCGATCTCCCAAAACGTACCCGGACGCGAGCGGTCGCGACGATTATAGCTTTGGGCATGGCGGGGCTGTTGATTGCCTTTACGATTTTCAGCGGAGACTATCGGCTGCCCATCTATGTGATCGGCGGGGTCGCATTCCTCGGTCTGCTCGGCACCGCGCCCTACGCGTGGCGCCATCCCGCCTATCTGCCGTTCGCCGCGGCCTTGGTCTACCTGATCACGATGCTGTCACCGCTCACCGACACGCTTCGCGCCGGCGTCCACTACTCGTGTCTGGCGCTGTTTGCATTGCCGCTGGTACCGCGACTTCGCCAAACGGGCCTGTTGAACAAGGGAGGATTCCGTCTTTACTGCGGCTTTTTCCTGTGGGCAGGTCTGACCTGCCTCTACTCGCTGGCTCCCGTGTTTTCGATCGCGCGGCTGACTGCAGCCGCGCTCGGCTTTGCGATGGCGCTCGTCGCGATAATGGGTGTCGAATCCGACAGCGATGTTCACGAGCTGATTTATCACTTTTACCTGGCATGCGCCCTTTTCGTCGGCATCAGCCTCGCATCATTCGCCCTGCCCCATTCGCTGGTATGGCAGACCCCGATGGATAGCCTGAGTCCCGATCAGGCGGCTGCCATCGCTCTTCAACAGCCGGACGCTCTTAACCAGTTGGTCCAGGGCGACATCGACCGCTTCAGGGGACTCTTCGGCAATCCGAATGCGATCGGCGAACTGATGATCGCTACCGTGGCCTCCGGTCTCCTTTGCTGGCCGCGCCTCAAACGATTGCAGAAATCGTTGTGCGCCATGGTCTTGGCGGCCGCGCTCGCGATGGCCGCGCTGGCTGATTCGCGATCGGCTTTGCTCGCAATGATGATTGGCGTGGCCTTGTATGTTTACTGGCGTTATCGAGCACTGGGATTGATCGGTCTCTGCACTGCCCTCGCCGCGGTTGGGGCGGTGGCGATAGCACGCGGCGGTCTCAGCGAGTACGTCTCGCGCGGATTGGGAACGTTGACCGGCCGCACCGATATCTGGAGTTATGCCATCGGCCGCATTGCTGAACGACCGATCCTGGGCTACGGCTACCAGGTCAGCGGGGCGATCTTTGCCAGCCGCTTCTTTCCCATCTGGTATGGCCCGTGGGATATGGGCCCGCACAGCTCTCTGCACGACGGCTATATCGCGTGCGCGGTCGGGGTCGGCGTCCCGGCGACGCTCTTGTGGCTGTTCCTAACCCTGCGACCCTGGGTCTCCCTGTTCCGGGCGTCTGCGGACCCATGGAACCTGAAAAGAATCGCCCTGCTGGTCGTCCTACCAGCGTTGGTCTACAACATAACCGAAGCGACGCTCGTCGACTTCTATGGGTTGTTGGCATTCCTGTTCGGGCTCTGCTGGGCGCTCGCCGAGAAATATCGCTTGCGCGCGCTCGCTGCCGACCGCGCTGCGGAGCAGGCGACGTTTGAATCGCTACCGGCAGCAGCCCAGGCGCTTCAGGCGGCCGCCTGGACCCGTACGTGAAACCCTCCGCAATCGACTGGCGAGCGCCGCAACCGCCGCACGAACGGTTGCGACGCTCTCGCCGAACCTCTTGCTATTGCGGCCACGGCTCCGACGCCATCACTGACTTGACGTCGCTGATATAGCTCTGCGCTCCGCTGTCGTACCAGGCGCCGGAATAGTGGAAGCCGATGCATCCCCATAGCACCTGATCGGTGTAGGTAGTGCCGCCGATGTTCTTATAATTGGCCACGTCGGTCGCATAAGTGTTGGGCTGCTGCGCACTGCTGGCAAAATAGCTGGTGTAGGCACCATCCATACAGGCGCGCGTGTCGGCAAACCGGTAGTCAGCAGCGAATGCCGTGGACTGCATAATCTCCGGCCACGTCATCCATTCGTAATACACCTTGGTCTGCCAAATCGACCATGACTGGTAACAGCCGCCGGGATATGACACCACGCTGCCGTCCGGTTCGTCGATCGTGGTATTGTACAGCGCGTCGAACGATCCGTTCACGCAGGTCGACTCGGCGCTGTGCGGGTCGCCAGCAGCACCCTGCAGCCACCCACTCTCGACCCATCCCTGCGCACGGACGACGTTTTCATCTATCCCATACTTGCAGGCGGCCCACCTCATAATCATATCGGTTGAGCCAGTATATTTGCCGTCGACGCGCTCGTACTGAGTATAGTCGTTCACGTACGTATCGTTGTAGCCGCCGGCCGCATAGGCTGCGAGCTGCGCGCTTGTCGGCTCGATCGCGTTGAAGGCGGCATTCGCTGGCTGCGTTTCCGGCGTTGTCACAATCTCAGCCGCGCATTGGGAGTCGCTCGGCAGCGTCGCCCAGTAATTCAGCGTCGAAAAGTAGGCCACCGGCGTCGGCGTCGCGGATGGGGTCGGCGTCGGCGTCGCCGAGCTGTTCGCGACGGTTACCAGGATCGAGCTGTTGCCAATCGGCGTGACGCCGTTCTTCAAGTATGCCCGGACGCCCAGCGTATGTTTGCCGTTCGCGACTGTGGCGCTGTTCCAGGTCAGCGGATTATAGCCCGCAACCTGTGGAACCCCATCAATATACAGTTGTGTCCACCATATGCTCGACGACAGGGTCATGTTTACGGTAACCAGTCCGGCGACGGTTGCGCCGTTAGTCGGATACGTAAGCACCACTGGCAGGTTTGCCGCGGGTGACCTACCGGCGGTCGCGATAGCCAGAGTTATACACATCGCGAGAAGCAATGCGATTGAAAGCCGTGGTCTCCTCGATGAATAAATGCGAGTGTTACGCATAATCCAGCGCAATCGGTGCGCATCGACGCACCAATCCCCCCGAGCGCGAGATCCTTGACAGGCGCTCCGTTAGACGAGTTGACTACGTTGCGGTTCGACGGCGTGGCGGGCACTGATTGGTGCGCGCAACCCCCTTTGTGGTACGCCTGCGTTGAGCGGAAAGTAGTATCAGGTAGGAGACGGATATCAGTTCTGGAAAGACGTAGCCCGATCCGCAGTAACTTCACTGCTGCGCCGCGCGGCGCTTAACCGACACCTGCTATATGATTTCCCCCCTCTGAGATTTGACGGTCCCCCCGGATCGTCCACGCGCGTTATATAACGTTCGGCCGCCTGGCGCAATACAGAAAGTATTTCAGTCTTCAGAATCATAATCGCGCCTTTGAGCTAAAGGAGCGCCTTTCGGCAGCGATGCCTTAAATCCTGTTGGGCAGCGCTTTACCACCGACTTCCAGTCGCCTTATTCTGCCGTTATGAGCAACGTCGAAATTGGTTCCAGCCGCGAATTGCACGGCAAAGTCGCAATTGTTACCGGCGCCGGCCGGATGCGCAGCATCGGCCGCCCGATTGCCCGCATCCTCGCTGCCGCAGGCGCCAGTGTGGTGATCACCGGTACCGGCCGGCGCCCCGAGGATTATCCCGACGATGAGAAGAGCGCCGGATGGCGTGATATCGCAAGCGTCGCGGACGAGGTGCGCGCCGCCGGCGGCTCCTGTCTGCCGCTGGTCTCGGATATCCGCGACGAAAACGCGGTCGAAGATCTGGTCAAGCGCACCATCAGCGAATTCGGCCGTGTCGATATCGTCGTCAACAATGCCAGCGCCGCGCGCGGACCGGATCGCGTGCCGACCACCGAGATGCCGCTCGAGGTCTGGAAGAAAGTCTTCGCGACCAACGTGGACGGCACCTTTCTGCTCTCGCGCGTCGCCGCCCGCAGGATGATCGCGCAGGGCGAAGGCGGCAGCATCGTCAATATCTCGTCAATCGCGAGCAAGCTGGCGCACGCCAACATGGCCGCGTACGCCGCCTCCAAGGCCGCGATCAACGCGCTCAGCCGTTCGATGGCACTCGAGCTCGCGCCGCACAAGATCCGCGTCAATGCGATCTGTCCGGGGATTATCGATACCTTCCGCATGGACGATCTTGGTCGCGGCGAAACGTGGAAGAACGTCGTCAAAACGATGATCCCACTGGGCTATCCGGGGGACGGCAGCGAATGTGCCGAACTGGTGCTGTTCCTGGTGACCGATCACGGCAAGTGGATCACCGGTCAGGCGATTAATGTCGACGGCGGCACCGTATGGAACTGAACTGAGGCGCGCCGCGCCTTCCGGCAAATTTGACGGCTGCTGACCGCGCGCCTAAGCTGCGCTCATCATTCATTCCATCGGGGAGGACCCGGTCGATGGCAAGCGATCTCGAACGACGGATCACCGAGCTGGAAGACATCGAGGCGATCAAACAACTCAAAGCGACCTACTGCGACATCTGCGACGATGATCATAACCCCGAGCGCATCTGGCGAATCTTCGCCGAGGACGGCATCTGGGAAGGCGGCGGCTTCGGACAGGCCAAGGGACACGAGGCCATCCGCAAACTCTTCCAGAAGTTCCAGCAGATGATCAGCTTTTCCCAGCACAACGTTTTCAATCCGCGCATCACGCTGGACGGCAATCGCGCGCATGGCACCTGGTACCTCGTCGGTCCGTTTACTTTTCGCGAGGGCGGGATGCGCTGGATCGCGTGCCGCTACGAGGACGACTACGTGAAGATCAACGGCGAATGGAAATACCAGCATCTGCGCGCAATCATCCGGATCAACGCGCCGTACAAGGAAGGCTGGGCAGAGCATCCCGTCGCCTGAAGCCTCGATTTGCGCCGGCGCTATTCTGTCGCGAGCCGTCATCGCGCAGCCGGTTATAAGGAGCACCACATGAAATTCGGACTGATGTTCGCCAACGCCGGCGCCTTCAGCAACCCTGACCTGCTGGCGCATCTCGCAACGACCGCCGAGAGCTGCGGATTCGAGTCGTTGTGGACCGTCGAACACGTCGTGATACCAAAGGGCTATCAGACGCCTTACCCGTATTCGAAGGATGGCAAGATTCCCGGCGGCGAGGATGTGCCGATTCCGGATCCACTGCTGCCGCTCGGTTTTGTCGCGGCGCTCACCAAAAAGATCAAGCTGGCGACCGGCGTGATGATCCTCCCGCAGCGCCATCCGCTGTACGTCGCCAAGGAGATCGCATCGCTCGATCTGCTGTCGCAGGGACGGACCATCCTCGGCATTGGATCGGGTTGGCTGAAGGAGGAATTCGACGCGCTCGGCCTCGACTTCCATCAGCGCGGCAGTCGCACGGACGAGGCCATCGCGGCGCTGCGCGCCTGCTGGTGCACTAACCCGTCGAGCTTTCGCGGCAAGCAATTCAGTTTCGGGCCGCTGATGAGTTTCCCGAAACCCGTGCAAAAGCCGGTGCCGATTCATATCGGCGGCCATTCGCCGGCGGCGGCGCGCCGCGCCGGCCGCCTCGGTGACGGCTTCTTTCCGGCCGTCAGCGAGGTGCCGAAGCTCAAGGAGCTGTTCGCGCTGATGCGTGAGGCGGGAGCAAGGGCCGGTCGCAATACGGATGGGATCGAGCTTTCGTGCATCGGTCGCGCGAATCTGGAGGCGCTGAAGCCGCTGCAGGATGTCGGCATCGCACGGGTGATTCTGGCGCCGCCCGGCTTCGACAAGGACGCGCTCTCGCGCGGTCTCGAGAAGATCGGCAACGAGCTTATCGCACGGGTGTGAGCTCGAAGGGATGAATTCGCGATTCGAAGACGCGGGAGCTCACCTTCCGGGAAGCCGCAATTCAGGCAGGCGACAGTGTGAGGCCTCTGATGCGTGAGCACGCCGGTTTCGTTCGCAACCGCCTACATCGTTTTCAGAGCAGGGGTAGCCGACCATGAAAGCTGGAATCATCTTCGCCAATTCGGGACGCTTCAGTAATCCGGAACTCTTCGCGCAACTGGCGCGGGATTGCGAGCAACTCGGCTTCGAGTCCATCTGGACCGTTGAACACGTCGTCATCCCACAGCCCCATATGCCCTATCCGGGGTCGCGCGACGGACAAATGCCGGGCGGCGACGAGGTGCCGATTCCCGACCCGCTGCTTCCGCTGGCCTATGCCGCCGCCATCACCAGCCGGATCAAGCTTTCGACCGGGGTGATAATTCTCCCCCAGCGCCATCCGCTCTACCTCGCCAAGCAGCTCGCCACGCTCGACGTGCTCTCGAAAGGCCGCATGATGGTCGGGATCGGCAGCGGCTGGATGAAAGAGGAATTCGAGGCGGTGGGGGTGCCGTTCACCAGGCGCGGCGCGCGCACGGACGAATCGATCCAGGCGATGCGGGCGGTATGGCAGAACGACGTGGCAAGCTTCCACGGCAAGCAATTCGCTTTTCAAGATGTCAAGAGTTTTCCCAAACCGATGCAGAAGAACGGCATCCCGATTCATGTTGGCGGGCATTCGCCGGCCGCCGCGCGGCGCGCCGGCCGGTACGGCGACGGTTTCTTTCCGACCCTTACCGATCCGGCCCGTTTGAAGGATTGCTTCGCGATGGTGCGCGAAGCAGCGCAGCAGGCCGGCCGCAATCCCGCGACGATCGAGTTTTCCGCGATGGCGGCGCCCAAGGCCGATTCGCTCAAGGCGCTGCGCGATGTCGGCGTGAGCCGCGTGGTCTTCTCTCCGCCATCGTCCGATCCGGCGAAGCTGCGTGCGGGACTGGAAAGCGCCGCCAACGAAGTCGCGAAGGTCTAGCCATGCCACTCGATTCGTCGCTGGTCGGAACCAAAGTTGGCCCGATTGAGGCCGAAGTCGACGCGCGGTGGACGATGGCATATGCCGCAGGCCTCGAGGATATGGCACCCTGCTATCTCGATACGCGGCGCGGGGAGGGTATCGTCGCCCATCCGATGTTCCCGGTGTGCTTCGAGTGGCCGGCAGCGGGGGCGATCCGCGCACGGCTGCGCGCCTCGATGGCCCCGGGCGAGCCGGCGCGCGGGGTGCACGCAACCCATCACACGATTCTTCATCGCGCGATCCGTCCGCCGCTGCGGGTGCAAACGACCGCGGAGGTCATCGGCGTCGAGCGCCGCTCCGCCGGCGCTTACGAGACGGTGCGCTTTGAAACGCTGGACGAGCGCCGTGTGCCGATCGCAACGACCTACTACGGCAGTCTTTATCGCCAGGTCGATATAGCGGGACCTGAGCGGCCGGCTACCGTTGCAACCCCCGGCCTCAAGGCTGAACCGCCGGCGAATCCCCTCCGCGAGCAAGCGCTTCGCGTGGCGGCGGGCGCCGCGCACATCTACACCGAGTGCGCGCGCATCTGGAACCCGATTCACACCGATACGGCGGTTGCGGCGGCGGCGGGATTACCCGGACTCATCCTGCACGGCACGGCGACGCTGGCGCTGGCCGTCTCCGCGATTGTGCATCACGAGGCCGCCGGCGATCCGACCCGGGTCCGCGAGATTTATGCGCGCTTCGCCGCGATGGTCCTGATGCCTTCCGAGATTCGACTCCGGATCATGCGTCAGGAACGCGGCGACGGCGATGAGAAGATTCATTTCGAAGTGCTGAGCGCCGAGGGCGGTCGCGCGATTCGCGACGGCCTCGTCGTTCTCAACCGCTAAGCTTTGCGTATCATCGAAACCAGGCTCGTCGAAGAAAAGGAAACTGGATGAAGACCCGGGCTGCTATCGCACGTAAGGCCGGCGCGCCCCTGGAGGTTACTGAAGTCGACGTCGCCGGACCGAAGGCCGGCGAAGTGATGGTCGAAATCAAGGCCACAGGGGTCTGCCATACCGACGCTTACACCCTGTCGGGAGCCGATCCCGAGGGGCTCTTCCCAGCGATCATGGGACATGAAGGCGCGGGTGTGGTGGTCGAGACAGGCGCCGGAGTGACCTCCGTCAAGCCCGGCGATCACGTGATCCCGCTGTATATCCCCGAATGTCGTCAATGTCCGGCCTGCGTCTCGGGTCGAACCAATCTCTGCACGGCAATTCGCGAAACACAGGGGCGGGGCGTAATGCCTGACGGGACCAGCCGCTTCTCACTCGACGGTGCACCGATCCATCACTACATGGGGACCTCGACCTTCGCGAATTTCACCGTCCTGCCCGAGATTGCGGTGGCGAAGATTCGCGAGGATGCACCATTTGACAAGGTCTGCTACATCGGCTGCGGGGTGACAACGGGCATCGGCGCCGTCATCAATACGGCCAAAGTTCAGGTCGGTGACCGCGTCGTGGTCTTCGGCCTCGGCGGGATCGGGCTCAACGTCGTGCAGGGCGCGCGCCTGGCGGGAGCCGGGATGATCGTCGGCATCGACCTCAATCCGGCGCGCCGCGCGATCGCCGAGAAGTTCGGCATGACCCATTTCGTCAATCCGGACGAGGTCCGCGGCGATCTGGTTCCATATCTGGTTGACCTGACGCGGGGCGGCGCCGATTTCGCCTTCGAATGCGTCGGCAATGTCAAGCTGATGCGGCAGGCGCTCGAATGCTGTCAGCGCGGATGGGGCACGTGCGTTATTATCGGGGTCGCCGGCGCGGGTCAGGAAATCTCGACGCGGCCCTTCCAACTGGTCACCGGTCGCACTTGGAAGGGTACCGCGTTCGGCGGCGCGAAGAGCCGCCGCGACGTCCCGAAGATCGTCGATTGGTACATGGAGAAGCGCATCAACATCGACGATCTAATCACCCACACGATGCCACTCGAGCGGATCAATCACGCCTTCGATCTCATGCACGAAGGCAAGTCGATCCGCAGCGTGATTGTTTACTGACGAACGGTCTCGCCGAAGCTACAGCTTGCCCTCGGCGAGCGCCTTATCGAGGGCGCCGATATTGACCTCGTGGCCGTCGGCCATCACCTTGAGGAACGCGTGCAGTGTCTCATCGGCGACGGCGGGTAATTGCTCGTTGATCTTGCGGATCACCCAGCGCTGCCCACGGTTGAGCAGTTCGAGCTTGCCCTTGAGGTCCGGCACCGCGCGCACCTTCTCGACGAAGTCGCCCGTTTTGTTGGACGGCGTTCCGCCCAGCCGCCGCACATGCGCCGCCAGTTCGCCCGCGTAGTAGCCCTCGTCGTGCCCGACCTTCTTCAGCATCTCGCGCAGTTCGAGCGATTGCGGCAGCGCGGTCAGCTCGTGCAGGACGCGCCCGCCGGCCCGTTCGGCCTCGCCCAGCGTGTTGAGAAATGATTCGAGTTGCGTGTCCATTTTCTCAGCCCCTGATCGATTAGCTTTAAGTCATCCCTTCCAGGGGTTGCCATAGCTGTCGAGACAGACCACCTCGCTGAGCGGTTTGCGCTTCACCTTGAAATGATGGCCCTGCGGGTAGCCGATTGGCATCAGTGCATAGGTCTGGACATCGTCGGGAAGATCGAGGACCTTGTGCACCTCGTCCTCGAAGAAACAGTGCACGGTCGTGAGCGTCGTGCCCAGACCGAACGCGCGGCAGGCCAGGATAATGTTCTGAACCGCGGGGTAGATGCTCGAACCGGCGATACGGACCGAACCCGCCATCTTGGCCCGGATATCCTCCGGCAGTTTCGAGGACGTCCACATCGAGGCCTTGAGGCATGGCACCAGCAGCACCGGCACTTCGCCCATGTGCTCGAAAAGATGGAGCACCGACTTGAACCAGCGGTCGTACTTCGCCTCCTCCATGTGCGCGGGACGCGGCGCCCCGGCATAGAGCTTCATCAGGATATCGGCGCCGCGCTTGTAGATCGCGCCCAGTTGACGGCGCTTCTCGGCATCCTTGACGACGATGAACAGCCACGATTGGGCGTTGCTGCCGGAGGGTGCGCGAATCGCCGCATCGAGGATCTTTGTGATGATTTCGTCGGGTACCGGGTCCGGTTTGAAACGTCGAATCGACCCCGCCGAATACATCACTTCAAAAAGATTTTCTTCCGCCATCGGTTACTCTCTTGATCCCTGATCGCTTCCCGCCTCGTTTTGCCGCAGAGCGCGGCGCGAGGTCTTCGCTGCCAGCCCGCCTCGCTTACGCCGGCTGACGATCGGCCGGGATGCCCAACAGCTTCTCGAACACCTTGGCGCGATCCTTCGGGTCCTTGACCATCGGACCGGGCTGCACGCGATGCTTCATGATCTTGTCGTCTTCGACGAACTCGCGGACCGAAGTGCAGTACTCGAGCAAGAGACCGTTCGGGTCATTGAAATAGATCGAACGGCACCATTCGTGATCGACGACGGGGGTAACATCGACGCCTCTGGCGAGCAGGTCAGCGCGCTTTTTCTCGAGGTCTTCGACGGAATCGCAGTCAAACGCGAAATGATAAAAGGCGGGCGGCAGATGCTGCGCGCTGTTGATATCCGTCTTGAATTCCTGGGGGATGTTCGGCACCTTCTCCGGACACATGAAGGCGACCAGCGTGCCGTCGCCGGTATCCATGAAAACGTGCTTGATCTTGCCGCCCTCCGGCGGTTCAAGAACGTCACACCACGCGACCTTCCAGTCGAGCTTGGTGGTGTAGAAATCGATCGTACGGTCGATATCGAGGGTCGCCAATCCCAGGTGATGGACCCCCATGCTGCCCTTGCGTTTCATAAGTGCCTCCGCGGCGATCGTTGCCATCCGTTTCTTAGCATCCTCGCCGCATCTGCAAAAGGAAAGCTCACCTGACGGTTTGGCCGTCACCATCCATAATTGTGGGTACCGGGCCGATACCGACGGCGCTGATGGTCGGCGGTTTGCACTTGGCGCCGACCAGGGTAGTTAGCGGAGTGCACGAGGTCTCACTGCTGCTTTCGAGAATTTCGCATCCGCCCGAGCCGGTCCCGGAAGGCAACGACAGGCTGACGTCGTCGATTTCGACGAAGGACCCCGGGGCGCTGACCGTCAGTGTCAGGCTCAGGTTGGTGCCGTCGCTCGATGTACAGCCGACTCCGGAGAGCGGCATGTTGATTGCGTTGGCAGGATTAAATCCCGTGAAGGACTTGCACTTGCCCTTAGCGGGAACCGTGAAACCGACGCCAATATCGTCCCAGGCCGGGTTGGGCCAACCAGTGATGCAATAGCTTTTGGCGCTCGCCGGCGCCGCGACGAGCAGCAGCGCGAGCGCACTTGCACCGATTAAGCAGATCACCGCAATCGCATTCCGACCGTGAGCTGAAGACACGTCTTTCATAAATGCTCCTGGCACGTCCCGTTAATGGCATTCGGTCAACCAGTCGGACTACGGTAGTGTCCTAATTTCACTGTGGCTTGCCAGTCAAGCGATAAACTGGATATGTGGGGCGCAAGGGTTCGTCGGCTTGCCCATCGCAGCACCCGAGGGCCGGAGCGATGCCCGAGCGCATCGCTCCTCGCCCCCGCAGCGCGATCGTTTCCGACGAGCCTTATTCCTTCGTCGTTGAATCCGGCGACGGCGTCCACCGCAGGATCGGTCTGCGCGCAGCCGTTACCTCGTCAACCCGCGCCACCGGCGTCGTATGCGGCGCCTGCTTGACCATCTCCGGCTGCTCGAGCGCCTCCCGGTAGATTTGGTTCATCGCCGCGATAAAGACATCGAGCGTTTCGCGCGCTTCGGTCTCCGTCGGCTCGATCATCAGCGCTCCCGGCACTACCAATGGAAAATAGATCGTCGGGGGATGGAAGCCGTAGTCGAGGAGACGTTTGGCGAGGTCGAGGGTGCTGACGCCCGCGCGCTCTTCGAGATCATGCGTCAGCACGCATTCGTGCGTTGAAGGCGCTCGCTTCGCTACCGGAAAATTCTTTTCCAGGCCGTGGCGGACATAGTTCGCGTTGAGAATCGCGAGACGGCCGATTTGTTCCAGACCTTCACCGCCGAGCGCGAGGATATACGCGTACGCCCGCACGAGCATCCCGAAGTTGCCGTGGTAGGCGCGCAGCCTGCCGATTGAATCCGGCCGCTCACGATCGAAATCCCACAAACCGTCGGCGCGACGGACCAGCCGCGGCAGCGGCAGGAAACGTTCCAGCTCCCGGGTTACGGCGACGGGTCCGGCGCCCGGTCCGCCGCCGCCATGCGGGGTCGAAAAGGTCTTGTGCAGATTGACATGGACGATGTCGGCGCCCATCGCTCCCGGCTTGGCGACGCCCAGCAAAGCGTTGAGGTTCGCGCCGTCCAAATAAAGCAGCGCGCCCGCCTGATGCAGCGCCTCCGCGATCGCGCTGATTTCGGCTTCAAAAATGCCCAGCGTGTTGGGATTCGTAACCATCAGCGCCGCGGTCTGATCATCGAGCAGACGGCGGATCTCGGCCGCTTCGAGATAACCATGCGCGCCGGTGCGCGCCACCACCACTTCGAACCCGGCCAGCGTGCAGCTCGCCGGATTCGTGCCGTGCGCGGTATCAGGGATGATTACCTTGCGCCGCTTGCCGCCGCGACGGCGATCCCAGGCGCGGACGATCAGCAGCCCGGTCAATTCGCCCTGCGCTCCCGCCGCCGGATGAAGCGAAACTGCATCCATTCCGGTAATTTCGGCCAGCGCGCCTTCAAGCCGCGCCATCAGTTCCAGCGCTCCCTGCGCCATCGCGGGCGGAACGGCCGGATGGAGCTCGGCGAAGCCCGGCAGGTTGGCGATCTCGTCATTGACCACCGGGTTATACTTCATCGTGCAGGAGCCGAGCGGATAGAAATTCAGCGCCTGCGCGTAATTGAGGCGCGAGAGGCGCAGATAATGCCGCAGGACCTGCGGCTCGCTAAGCTCCGGGAAACCCGCGATCGTGTCGCGGCAGAGCTCGGCGCCCAGCAACTCGAGCGCGCGGGTCTCGCTCGGTTCGCCCTGATCAACTTCAGCGCCGGTTCGGCCCGGCCGACTCTCCTCGAAGATCAGCGGTACACGATCACTGAGCATGTCCATTGAGCCCATCTACGCACGCAGCGCCTCGGCCAGAAGATCCAGGGATTGCGGTTCATTGACTTCGGTAACCGCGATGAGCAGTCCGTCCGCCAGCTCCGGATAGTCGCGCTCGAGCGTGAGACCGGCCAGCACGCCGCGCGCGATCGCGCGTTCAAGGGCGCGATGCGGATCGGGCACGCGCGCCACGAACTCGTTGAAAAAAGCTCCGCTGAAGCGCGGAGAGATCCCGACCGCGGCGAGCTTGGCCGCCGCCTGATGAGCCAGGTCGACGTTACGCGCCGCCATCCGGCGCAGCCCGCTACGTCCCATCAGCGCGAGATAAACGGTGGCGGCGAGGGCGTTCAGCGAGTGATTGGTGCAGATGTTCGACGTTGCCCGCTCGCGCCGAATATGCTGCTCGCGCGCGGCTAGCGTCAGACAGAAGGCGCGCCGCCCCTGCCGGTCGCGGGTCTCGCCGACCAGCCGACCCGGCATCGAGCGCACATGAACCATCCGCGCCGCCATGAAGCCGACTCCGGGCCCGCCGAATTGCGGCGCGATGCCGAAACTCTGCCCCTCGCCCACGGCGATATCCGCGCCCAACTCGCCTGGCGACTTCAGCAGACCGAAAGCCAGCGGCTCGGCCGTAACGGCGATCAGAAGCGCGCCCGCCTCATGAGCCACCTGGGTCATGTGGCCGAGCGACTCGATTACGCCGAAAGCGTTCGGATAGCCCACGACCGCGCACAGCAGATGCTGGTCAGCGAGCTTGCCCAGAGCCTCGCAACTGGTGCTGCCGGTTGCGAGGTCAAGCGGCAACTCGACGATTTCCAGATCCTGTTGCGCCGAAAGATACGTCGCGATGGTTGCGCGATAATCGGGCCATAGGGCCCGCGAGACGACCACGCGATGACGTTTGGGAAGGATCCGCCGCGCCATCAGAACCGCCTCTGCCGCCGCCGAAGCGCCGTCATACATGCTGGCGTTCGCCACTTCGAGGCCGGTCAACTGCGTGATCAGGGTCTGAAATTCAAAAATCGCCTGCGTCGTGCCCTGGCTCGCCTCCGGCTGATAGGGCGTGTAACTGGTGGCGAATTCGGCCCGCGCAGTGATGGCGCGCACCGCCGCCGGAATATAATGACGATAGCAGCCGCCGCCGAGAAAACTGATCAGTTCGGTGGCCGGCGCATTGCGCTGCGCCAGCGCGCGCATCGCCGCGCTCACTTCGCGCTCACCAAGACCGCGATCCAATCGGATCGCTGCCTGTGCGCGCAGTGCCGCCGGCACGTGCGCGACCAGATCGTCGAGCCGCTCAACGTCCAGCGCCGCGAGCATCTGGGCAATATCGGCCGCCGTATGCGGGATGAATCTCATCGTCAGTTCCTGCTGCCCGCCCGGCGATAGAACGGCAGGGCAACCACGGTCGCGCTCACCCGGCGACCGCGAATTTCAACCTCCAGCGCACTCCCGGGCGCAAATCCGGCGGCAGCCTCGACGTAGCCGAGCGCCAGGGGACGAGCGAAGGTCGGGGCATACGTACCGCTAGTTACCGCGCCGATCGGTCGGTTGCCGGACCACAACGGATAGCCCTGCCGAGCGATCGCCTTGCCATCGTCGGTCCGGATGCCGACGAGACTTTTGCGCACGCCACGATCGCGTTGCACGGCGAGAGCTGCCTCGCCACGGAAACCATGTCCGAACTTCACGAAGGCCCCGAGCCCCGCTTCGAGCGGCGAGGTCGCACGATCGAGCTCGTGGCCGTACAGAGGCAGCGCCGCCTCGAGCCGGAGCGTATCGCGCGAACCCAATCCGCACGGCTGCAGTCCGCAGTCGGCGCCGGCTTCGAGAAGAAGCTCGAAGATTTTTGCCGCGTCGCGCGCCGCGACAAAGATCTCGAAGCCGTCTTCGCCGGTGTAACCCGTCCGCGCGATCGTGCTCTCGATACTCCCCGCCAGCTTCGCGCGGATGACATGAAACCGTCGCATCCGCTCGACAGACGCCGCCATCGGCGCCAGTATGCGGACCGCATGCGGCCCTTGCACTGCCACCAGGGCCGTTCCGTCGCTTATGTCCTGCAAAATGACCTCTGGATGGGGAGCCGCGGCCAGCGCCTCCCAGTCGGCGGCGATGTTAGCAGCGTTGACGCAGAGCATGTATTGGTCGGCGCCGAGCCGACAGACGATCAGATCGTCGATCGTACCGCCATCGTCGGCGCACATGATCGTATATTGCGCCTGACCTTCGGCGAGGCGCGCAGCCGAATTGGTCAGCGTCGCTTCAAGCAATGATAAGGCGCCCGGCCCCTGCACCATGAACTCGCCCATATGGCTTAGATCGAACAGTCCCGCCGCCGTCCTGACCGCGCGATGCTCCTCGAGGATGCCGCGATACTGCAACGGCATCGCAAAGCCCGCGAATTCGGTCATCCGCGCGCCGAGGCGCCGATGAGTCTCATAGAGAGGGGTACGCTTGACCGCTTCCGCCACCACCTTTAACTTTATCAGAGCGTCGCAATCGCAACGAAACCCGCTCTGCCTAATCTCATCTCACCATCGTGTCTTCCCTTGCATCACTTAGCCAATCCCGGGGGCGTGCCGTAACCCGATGCCGGCAATAGTGATGGATGGCCGCGCGCTCGTCCAACATCTGAAGCCCGAGCTTCACCGCTATGCGCGCGAGCTTGGCGATAAGTACGGCGTCACGCCGAAACTCGGTGCGATTCTTACCGGTGATGATCCCGCATCGATCCAGTATGTGCGTAACAAGCGGCGGATGGCCGAAGAGTTGGGCTTCACCGTTGAGATCGTCACGCTGCCGTCAAGCGACGCGACGACCGCGCGACTGCTGGGCGTGATCGAGCGCTTTAACCTCGATCCGAACGTAACCGGCATCCTCCTGCAGCTACCCCTGCCACCCGCGGTCGATGTCCATCGGCTGTTCGACGCGATTGCTCCTGAGAAAGACGTCGATGCGGTCGGCGTCAACAGCATCGGCGGCTTCTATCGCGGCAAGTGGGGGCGTTTTATCCCTTGCACGCCGCGCGGCGTGCTCGCGCTGCTCAATTATTTCAAGGTGCCGACCGACGGCGCCAATGCTCTGGTGCTCGGACGCGGCGACGTCGCGGGCAAGCCGATGGCGTTGATTCTGGGCGGGCGCCTGTGCAACGCGACGGTCACCTGGGGCCATCGCCATACCCGCAACCTCGCCGAGCTCTGCCGCCAGGCCGATATCCTGGTGTCGTGCGTCGGCGTCGCGCCTCCCGATCGCCCTTTCCTTATCACCGCCGATATGGTCAAGAAGGGAGCATGTGTTGTCGATGTCGGCTTCCGTCGTCTCGCCTCCGGACAGTTCGGCGGCGATGTGGACTTTGCTGCGGTCAGTCGGGTAGCGGGATGGATTACGCCGAATCCCGGCGGCACCGGGCCGATGACGGTGCTGGCGCTGATGCAGAATCTAATCGATGCGGCCCGGTACCGACTGGGCCTCGAACGCGCAATCTATTCGGTTTGAATGGCTAATCCGAAACCCGACCAATCGCATAGCGAAGACACCGATCTGGAAGTGCGCCGGCGCACCATCAGCAGTTTGATCGTCGGCCCCGCGCGCGACGTCCGTGATCCGCAGATCTTCCACAGCCTCTCGCTAATCGCGTTTCTGGCCTGGGTCGGTCTTGGCTCCGACGGCCTCAGTTCATCCTGCTATGGACCGGAAGAGGCGTTTCTCGCGCTCGGACCCGATAAATATCTGGCGGTTTTTCTCGCCCTGCTGACCGCCTTGACGGTCTTCATTATTTCCGCCTCGTATTCCCAGACGATCGACGAATTCCCGACGGGCGGCGGCGGTTATCTCGTCGCCACCAAACTGTTGGGGCCTTTCGCCGGACTGACCTCAGGATGCGCCCTGGTCATCGACTACGTCCTCACCATCTCGATCTCGATCGCGAGCGGCGCGGACGCGATTTTCAGCTTCCTGCCCCTCGACTGGCTGCCGTGGAAGTTCTGGGCCTGCCTTGCCGTCGTCATCATCCTGATTGCGATGAATCTGCGCGGAGTCAAGGAATCGGTGCTCACCCTGCTGCCGATTTTCATGGCCTTCGTGGTGACTCATGTCTTCCTGATCACCTTTGCCCTTGTGGAACGCGCTCCCGAGCTGCCGCAGGTCACGCGCAACGCGATCGGGCAGGTGCACAGCGCGGTCCACAGTATCGGGCTGGCGGCGCTGGCGATCATTTTCCTGCGCGCCTACAGCCTCGGCGGCGGCACCTATACCGGGATCGAGGCGGTCAGCAACGGACTGCCGATCCTGCGGGAACCGCGCACCGTGACCGGCAAGCGCACCATGATCTACATGGCGATTTCGCTGGCCTTCGTCGCCGGCGGGATTCTTTTCGGCTACATGCTGTTCGACGTCGGTCCGGTCAAGGGCGAGACTCTCAACGCGGTCCTCTTCGATGATCTCGCGGCGCACTGGCATCTCGACGGCTTGGCGATCGGACCGGCCATCGTCACGTTTACCCTGCTGACCGAAGGCGCCCTTCTATTTGTCGCGGCGCAGACCGGTTTCGTCGACGGACCGCGGGTGCTGGCCACGATGGCGACCGACCGCTGGCTGCCCCGTCGATTTTCGAATCTTAGCGGGCGCCTGGTGACCCAGGACGGTGTGCTCGCGATGGGTGTGGCGGCGGGCCTGATTCTTTTCGGCACCCATGCCAGCGTCGACCTGCTGGTGGTGCTCTACGCGATCAACGTGTTCATCACGTTCACACTGTCACAGTTGGGCATGAGCGTGCATTGGTGGCGTGAGCGCAAGCGCGAGCCGCGCTGGCGCCGCAAACTCGCGATCAACGGCGTCGGGTGCAGCTTCACCGGCCTGATTCTCGTGCTGACGGTCACCTTGAAATTTTACGACGGCGGCTGGGTCACGGTCGCGATGACCGGCGGACTTATCGCGGTCTGCTTTGCCGTGCGTCGCCACTACGATCGCGTGCGGCAGGCGATCGCGCAGCTCGAAGCCGATATCCTGCCCGAGATCTTCGCCGCGGCCGAACGCACGCCCCCGGAGCGCGATCCCGAAGCGCCGACCGCCGGGATCCTCGTCAGCGGCTTCAACGGTCTCGGCCTCGCGACCTTGACCACCGTGCAGCGGCTCTTCGGCAACCAGTTTCGCAACGTCGTGTTCATCGCCGTCGCCGAAGTCGACTCGGCCCAGATGAAGGGGCCGGAAGAGGTTGAAGTCCTGCAGCAGCGGGTCGCCGACGATCTAGAGGAATATTCGCGCTTTGCCGCCGATCTCGGCTTTCATTCCGAAATCTGCGCGGGGCTGGGTCCCGACGTGCCGCTCGAGCTGGAACGCGCCTGCCTCAAGGTCGCGCGCGAGTTTCCGCACGTCGTCTTCTTCGCCGGCAAGCTGGTCTTCACCGATGAGCTCGACGGCTATATCAGCCGCTTCCTGCACAACCACACCGCGCTTGAAGTGCAGAATCGGTTGCAAGCGCGCGGCCTGAGCCTCGTCATTCTGCCGATTCGCGTGTCGTCCGAGCATCTGCGCGGCGCCGCCCGCGCCGCGAACCCCGCGACCGCAGCCGCCGCCCCGCATTAAGTTTCGCGGCTCCCGCCCTTGCAATCATCGTTACGGGATTGTTATGGTAAGCGTCGAATTGACGCAAAGTCGGTCGTGTGCGCCTGAAAAATCGCCGGCAGAGAACACACCGGGCTTGGCACGAGGATGCATACCATGAACATACAGACTCCGGTCAACGGCGCCGAACTATATCGCAAGCTGCAGGCTCTTAACGACGATGCGTACACGCGCGAAGTCTGCGAACGCCATGCCGCGACGATCGCGGAAATCATGCGTCTCAAGAAGGAACGGCGCGCGGTGATTCTCGCGCACAACTATCAGCGTCCGGAGATTTTCGAGGTCGCGGACTTTATCGGCGATTCCCTCGAACTGGCGCGCAGGTCGAGCGAAGTGCGCGACGCCGAGATGATCGTCTTTTGCGGCGTCCACTTCATGGCCGAAACCGCCAAGGTCTTCAATCCTGACCGCATGGTTCTGCTGCCCGACATGCGGGCCGGATGCTCGCTGGCGGACGCCGTCACCGCCGAAGCGCTTGCCGACCGCAAGGCCGAACTGCTCGCCTTGTATCCGGACCTGAAGGTGGTCTCGTATGTGAACTGCACGGCGGACGTCAAAGCGCTGTCCGACGCCTGCTGTACCTCCGCCAACGCGGTGCGGGTAGTCAACGCGATCGCCGCCGAGCATATCCTGTTCGTGCCCGACAAAAACCTCGCCAACTACGTCCAGACGCAGACCAGCAAGCAGATAATTTCATGGGACGGTAACTGTTACGTTCACCATCAGATAACCCCCGACGAAGTAGAAAAAGTACGCGCCGGCATTCCCGGCGTGGTGGTGCTGGCCCATCCCGAGTGCCGCAAGGACGTACTCGCGATCGCCGATGCGGTGCTCTCGACCAGCGCGATGGTTCGTTATGCCGAACAGAGCCCAGCCGACAAGTTCCTGATTGTCACCGAATGCGGCTTATCCGACCGTCTGCTGATGGAATTGCCGGACAAACACTTCTTCAAAGCCTGCAAACTGTGCCGCTACATGAAGATGATCACGCTGGCCGGCGCGCGGGATTCGCTGGTTAATCTGCGTTATGAGATCACGCTTCCGGATGAGGTACGCGAAGGCGCCCGCCGCGCCCTGGAGCGGATGCTTGAACTGGGCGCCTAAGCGGTTGCGATGACGCGTGGCGCCGGCCGGCTGCGGACGGCCGCGACGACCAGGCTTTCCCGCGACGCCCGGCCGCGAGTCGCCGTCGACACCATTCTGTTCGCGTTCCGCGACCATCAGTTGCAGTGCTACCTGGTCGAACTCGCACGCGGCGAAGCCGCCGGCCAGTGGGCCTTCCCCGGCCGTCTCGTGCGCATTGGCGAAAAACTCGATGAAGCGGCGCGCGCCGACCTCGCAGCCTCGACCGGCCTGCGCGACGTCTACCTCGAGCAGCTTTTCACCTTCGGCGATCCCACCCGCGACCCCCGGACGCATGTCGTGTCGGTCGCATACATGGGGCTGACTGCGGCTCCGGAAACGGTCAGCGCCTGCTCCGCCAAGTATGCACAGGGGCGATGGTGCGGGGTCGAACGTCTGCCACGACTCGCCTACGATCACCCACAGATGGCTGATTACGCCCTCAATCGTCTGCGCGCGAAGCTCGAATACACCAATATCGCGCTCTATCTGCTGCCGCCGGCCTTTACTTTCGCGCAGCTCGAGGAGCTCTACGCCACCGTGCTCGAACGCGAATTGGACCGCCGCAATTTCCGCCGCCGCATCCTTGCTAGCGGCCTCCTGCGACGATTGTCGCAGGAGCGCCGCGGGGCGCATCGCCCGGCCGCCCTTTACGAATTCGCGCCGCGCAGCTTGCGCACGATCGAAATGTTATAGTCAGCGGTAAAACTCCGATGAAGAAACGCTGGCGAAACCACCTGGGAACGGCCATCGCCGTTGTCGCGCTGCTGGCAGTCGCCCTCGGCGCGGGCTATCGCTTGCACAGTCTGAGCGATGATGCCGCGGCCGCCGTCACGACGCCCGATCCGGCGCTGTTCAAGGGCGATACGCGGCGCGCCTATGAGATTGCGCGCGACCATCCTGAGCTGCTGATGCAGCTCCACTGCTACTGCGGATGTGAGCAGCAGGACGGCCACAGGAATCTCTTCGACTGCTATCGCACCAACCACGCCTCGAGCTGTGAAATCTGCATCGGTGAAACGCTGCTCGCCGCGCGGCTGGCCGACCAGGGCATGCCGGTCGAACAGATTCGCGCGGCGCTGCGCCAACGCTATGATCATTAGATTGACGCGCTATTCCTATCGCTCCGAGTCCCATGCAATTCCCGATTCCGGCGCTAAGTCTTAAGGCGAAGCTGATCGGACTCATCGTGATGCTTCTCGCGCTCAGCCTGGGCGCCGAGATGATCGTCAGCCTGCGCACCCAGGACAAGATCGTCAAGCTGACCGATCGCAAGGTTCAGGACCTGGCGAGCCTGATTCAGATCAGCGTGCAGGAGCTGTCTTCGGTCAGTCCGACGGACCGCGATCGCCTGCAGAATTTCATCCGGCGGCTTCATACCAACGGCCTCGAAGTCTCGATCGCCTCGAGCCAGGAACTCGTCATTAACAGTTCCAATCCGCGGCTTATCGGCGATGCGCTAAATCCCGAGGTGGTGCGCGCCCTGATGACCCTGCGGAGCAAGAATCGCGAGGCGCCGGTGGCTGTTCCGGGGATCAAGCTTGGCCTCGCCGATCGCTTCAGCACCGTCTACTTCATTCCGGTCGAGGTCGAGGACCATCTCCTCGGCTATATCCAGGTGGTGGCGAATTTCAGCGATTTTGACCAGCCCCTGCGGGATTACCGCTGGCGCCTGGTCACCCTCGGCCTCGCGATTTTTGCCATCGGTCTGGTCGTTGCCTATGTCCTCGCCGATCGCTATGTCGAGCCGATCCATGCCGTGGCCGACGCCGCTCAGAACATCGAGGCCCGCGGTTTGCGCCCGGTCCCCGAAGCCCGTCGGCGGGACGAAATCGGTCTGCTGACGCGCAGCTTCAACGCGATGATCGGACAGATTCGCCGGGCCCGCGAACGCGAGCAGGAACTCGCGCGGCTCGAACGCTTTACCGCGCTCGGCCAGTTGGCGGGCGCGCTGGCGCACGAGATCAAGAATCCCCTGAACTTCATCAGCCTCGCTCTCGACCGCCTGCGCGCGCGCTACATGCCGTCGGCGGCGCCGGCGCGCGACGACTTCCTGCGTCAGGTCATCATCATGAAGGACGAAATCCATCGGCTTTCCGAGATGGTTCAGACGTTCCTCCATTACGGCCAGCCGATCGCCATCCATCCGGCCCCGACCAATGTCCGCCAGTTGGTGCAGGGCGTGCTGGCGCTTAGCGAACCACGCTTGAAGAGCCAGCGCATCGAGGTCGTCGAGCGCGGCGCCGAAGGCGACCTGACCCTCAACGTCGACGCGGAAAAACTTCGCACATGTTTCGTCAACGTGGTCATGAACGCGACGCAGGCGATGCCCGACGGCGGCAGGCTGACGGTCGACTTCGCGCGCCACAACGGTAATTTGACCGTCTCTTTTGCTGACACCGGCGTCGGCATCGATCGCGAGGTCGCCGACCGTCTGTTCGAGCCGTTCTTCACCACCAAACGCGAAGGCATCGGCCTCGGCTTGTTTTTTTCCAAGGCGATCGTCGAAAAACACGGCGGATCGATCGCCATCGTTCCCAACGAACCGGCGCCCGGCGCCCGCGTAATTTTCACTCTGCCGCTGCGCGAAGTGCATAAGGATCATGACGCAGAAAGCCTCCGTCCTGGTAGTTGAAGACAACGACCTCGAGCGCCAAATCACCGCCGAAACCCTGCGTGAAGAAGGTTTCGCGGTGGACGAAGCCGCCAACGGCCGCCGCGCCATTGAACTCCTTCAGCTCAGTCGTTTCGACGTCGTTCTGACCGACCTGATGATGCCGGGAATGTCCGGCGCCGAGTTACTGGTCAAAGTCAAGGATCAGTATCCCGCGACGCAGGTGGTGGTGCTGACCGCCTTCGGCTCGATCGATAGCGCCGTCCAGGCCACCAAGGACGGCGCGTTCAATTACCTCACCAAGCCGACCGATCGCGAGACTCTGATCATCGCGGTCGCGCGCGCCGCCGAACTCGCGATGGAGAAGCAGGAAAACCTCCTGCTGCGCCGCGAAGTCGCCGGCAAGCTCCAGGTCGAGGGCATCGTCGGTCAGGACCCGGCGATCGTCGAGGTCATCCGTATCGTGCGCAAGGTTGCGCCCTCGAACTCGACGGTCCTGATTCAGGGCGAAAGCGGTACCGGCAAGGAGGTCATCGCCCGCGCGATTCACCGCCTGTCGCCGCGCGGCCAGCGTCCGCTCGTCGCCATCAATTGTTCAGCGATCCCCGATACGCTCATCGAAAATGAATTGTTCGGCCACGAACGCGGCGCCTTTACCGGCGCGACCGAGCGCAAGATCGGCCTCATCGAGAGCGCCGACAAGTCCACGCTCTTCCTTGACGAGATTGCCGATCTCGGCATCGGCGTCCAGGCCAAGCTGCTGCGCGTGCTGCAGGATCGCGAGGTCCGCCGCGTCGGCGCCAACGATTCGACCCGCGTCGACGTGCGTCTGCTGGCGGCCTCGAATCGCAACCTCGCCGACGAAGTCGCCGAGGACCGCTTCCGCGAAGATCTTTACTATCGCGTCAACGTCGTGACGATCACCCTGCCACCGCTGCGCGAGCGGCGTTCGGATATTCCGCTCCTCGCCAATCATACGCTCGAGCGCTTCGCCCATCTGTCGAACGGCCGGGTCCGGGAGATCAGCCGCGAGGCGATGGAAGTCCTGCTCGATTACGGCTGGCCGGGCAACGTGCGCCAGCTCGAGTCGGCAATTGAACGGGCGATTTTGCTGTGCGAGGGCGACAAAATCCTCCCGCGCGATCTCCCGCAGGAGGTGCTCAAGCGCCAGGCGCCCGGCAAGGCCGATCGCGCGCGCACCGGCGATCGCTATGAGATTCCCGCCGAGGGCATCAATTTTGAACGCTTCGAACGCGACCTGATTATTCAGGCGATGGAAAAATCCGACGGCGTCATCGCCAAGGCGGCAAAACTGCTCGGGATGAGCTACCGCACCCTGCAATATCGCCTCGACAAGTTCGGCCTCAACAAACCCGACGGCAAGAGCGGCGCGCCGTCGGAATCGTCGGCGCGAAGCTGAGCCGAGAAACCCGGTGCCGGCCCGCTGACAACCTTCAGCATCGGCGCGGCAGATAGACCCAGCAATGCTCGCGCGCGCCGCCTGCGATCTCTACTTCGATAAGTTGGCGTGTGTAGAGCTGCGGCACTTCCTCGTAGAGATCCAGCGCTGCAAGGTCGTGGTCCGTCAAGTCGCGAAGCTCCTCGCCCGCAACCACGCTTCCCGGACGCTTGACAATGAAAAAGTACGTCGCCTGACGCCGCTCGTAATCGCGCAGGATTGCCGGGACCGTTACGACGTCGCGCTTGAGTAGCCGCCGTCGCAGCCGCGCATCGAGCAGACTGCCATACACAAACAGCCGCGACCGCGCCCGTTCGTCATCATCCGCTCTCATCCGCGATTTCCCGGGCGCATCCCAGACGACTTTGGCGAGGCCCCGCTAGAGCTGCTCGTACCACGCGCTCAGCGCGGCGCCGATTTCGTGCGGCGAGTCCTCCTGGATAAAGTGCAGTCCCTTGACCGTGACCTCGCGCTGATTCGGCCATCGACGACACTGCTCGCGGACCCGCCCGCTGAGAATCATTCCGGGATCGGCGTTGACGAAGAGCTTCGGGATGGCACTCGCTGCGAGCCATCGGGCGTACTCGCTGACGATTTGCGTCACCTCCGCCGGCTCGCCGTCGATTGGAATCTGACGCGGCCAGGTGAGCATCGGGCGGCGCGACTCACCCGGCTCGCGAAACGGCTGTCGATAAGCCTCCAGCTCGGCGGCCGACATCTCGCGCAGGATGCTCGCCGGCAGGATCCGCTCGATAAAGATATTTTTCTGCAGGACCAGTTCTTCGCCGGCGTCACTGCGCATCGCTTGAAAAATACCGCGTCCCGCGCCGGGCCAGTCGCTCCAGGTGAGCGGCGCGACGATCGCTTCCATATACGCGATTCCCTTGATTGCTGCGCGATGGCGATTCGCCCAATGAAAGCCCAGCGCCGATCCCCAATCGTGCAACACCAGCGTCACGTTCCGCCCGAGCCCGAGCTTCTCGAACCACGCGTCGAGGTAGCGCACGTGATCAATGAACGTGTACGCGCCGTTTGCCGATCGACCGGACGCCCCCATCCCAATCAGATCCGGCGCGAGGCAGCGCGCCTTTTCACCCAGATACGGAATGATATTGCGCCACAGGTAGGACGACGTCGGATTGCCGTGGAGAAACACCACCGGCTCTCCGGACCCCGTGTCGACGTAGGACATCGTCGAATCCAGCACCTGCACTCGTTTACGCTCAAAGGGATCGACGGCCTCGATCGGCTTCATGCTCATCGCTGCACCTCAAACCGTTCATAGGATGGACGCCGACGCCAGGCAAGGTGCGCTTGCCGGACCGCCGGTCTGGGCGCACAATTCCCGTCCGAAACCGAAGAGGTGAGGCCATGCCGGAACGCCGACGCAAATTCTACGGCTGGGGTTACGAGGACCAGGGTCCCAACGACGAGCAGAAGAAGCACATGGCTGAACGGATGGCAAAGCGCTTCGGGCTTGCCGAGCTCACCCTGACGCCGGTCCCACGGGAAGCGGAGCTCAGGCTGCGCGAGCCGCGCGTCAAGCCGCCCGACTCGCTGGCGGAGATCTGCTCGATGACCCCCCATGCACGCGCCGAGCACAGCTACGGGCGGAGCTTCCGTGATATCGTCCGCGCCTTTCGCCGCGATTACCCCAACCCGTTCGACTTCGTCGCCTATCCCCGCGACGAAGCCGACGTCGTCCGCCTCCTCGAATGGTGTGACGCCTGCGACGTCGCGGCCTCGCCCTATGGCGGCGGCTCGAGCGTGGTCGGCGGCGTCGAGCCGCCCGCGCATGGGGATTACCGCGGCGCCGTCTCGATTGATTTGGGCCGTCTCGACCGGGTCGTCGAAATCGACCGCGCCTCGCGCGCCGCGCGCATCCAGGCGGGCGTTTTCGGACCCGCGCTCGAAGATCAGCTACGCCCGCATGGGCTCACGCTGCGTCATTTTCCGCAATCGTTCGAGTTCTCGGCCCTCGGCGGCTGGATCGCGACGCGTTCCGGCGGCCACTACGCGACGCTCTACACCCATATCGACGATTTCGTGGAATCGGTCAGGGCGGTCACGCCGCGCGGCATTTACGAATCGCGCCGCCTGCCCGGTTCCGGCGCCGGCCCGAGTCCCGATCGGATGCTCATCGGATCGGAGGGTATCCTGGGCGTGATCACCGAAGCCTGGATGCGTCTGCAGGAGCGGCCGAAGTTCCGCGCCGGCGCCTCCGTCGCGTTCCCGGATTTCATGACTGGGGCCAGGGCCGTTCGCGCAATCGCGCAGGCCGGACTCTACCCCGCCAACTGCCGCCTGCTCGATCCCGGAGAGGCGGCCAACGCCGGCGCCAATCAGGGCGAGGCGGCGGTGATGGTCCTCGCCTTTGAATCGGCCGATCACGATCTCGAAGCGTGGATGAAGCGGGCGCTCGAATGCTGCGCCGATTTCGGCGGACGGGTTCCGCAGGAAGCGGCGCGCACCCGCACCGATGCCGACGCCACGCATGAAGGCGCCGCCGGCGCCTGGCGTGATGCCTTCCTCAAGGCACCGTATCTGCGCGATGCGCTGGTCGCGATGGGCATGGTGTCGGAAACCTTCGAAACCGCCATCACCTGGGATCGCTTCGAAAACTTCCACACGCGCCTGATGGAGCGAGCCCATCAGGCAGTCAGGGAAGTCTGCGGCCAAGGCACCGTCACGGTCCGCTTCACCCATGCCTATCCTGACGGACCCGCGCCCTATTACACCATCCTCGCTCCCGGCAAACGCGGTTCCGAACTCGAACAATGGGACGAGATCAAGCGCGCGGTTTCCGACACCTTGATCGACCTCGGCGGCACCATCACCCATCATCACGCCGTCGGACGCGATCATCGGCAATGGTACGATCGGCAGCGGCCCGAATTGTTTGCCGCCGCGCTCAGGGCCGCAAAGCACGCGCTCGACCCCAATGCGATCCTGAATCCCGGCGTGCTGATTGACCCTGAGTCACCCTGAAGTGGATTCGCCGTCGGCGCAAAATTTCGCCCGACCGAACCGGTTTGAACGCGCGTTCAATGCACTGTTCGGGAGTTTGATCGGGCTTGGGCTCGGGCGCTCGCATCATTACCTGCTACTGGTGCGCGGCCGCAAAACGGGCAGGCTCTATTCGGCGCCGATCGATCTGCTCACGCTGGATGGCAGGCGCTACCTGGTTTGTCCGCGCGGGCGTTCGCAATGGGTGCGCAATGCCGAAGCGGCCGGACAGGTGACGCTCAAGCGCGGCGCGCGGCGCGAACCGGTCAATATCAGGGCGGTCGCCGACGCCGACAAGCCACCGCTTCTGAAAGCCTATCTCGAGCGTTTCAAACTCGCCGTTCAACGTTACTTTCCCGTGCCCGCCGGCGCGCCAGCGGCCGCCTTTGCCGCGGTCGCCGCGCGCTACCCGGTCTTTGAAGTGGTCGAGACCGGCGAAGCATAAGACTGCGCATCGCTCGCGGCGGGGCGCAACCGGAGCGCGGCGCCCACAATCGCCGCCGCCATGATCGGTCAGACCTCTGGCGCAATCAAAACCGTAATCGACGCTCGCGGTGAGCGCTCCCGCGCACAATTCATCAGAACGCGCGCAGGATTTCTCATCCGAGTCCTGCACCGGTCCTGCTTCAATGATATTCTCATATGTCAGAGCTTGAGCTTGTGGAGCAGTCCCGCTTCCGGGCCCTTCCACACGTTCCAATCTGCATTCGAAATGGCATCAGCAGCATCCTCACCGCAGCGCGCCGGCGCCGGCGCCCGACTCTCACCCGTGGAAGCCAGCGCCTCGCGCAAATGGCTGATTGCGATCGCCGTCATGATCGGCGCGACGCTCGAAGTGCTCGACACCTCGATCGTCAACGTCTCGCTGCCGCATATGCAGGGCAGCTTTTCGGCGAGTCGCGACGAAATCACCTGGGTGCTCACCAGCTATATCGTCGCCAACGGCATCATGATTCCGCTGACCGGATGGATTTCGGCGCGTTTCGGCCGCAAGCGCTACTTCCTGCTGTCAGTTGCGGTTTTTGTGTTTTTTTCGGGGCTGTGCGGCGCCGCGCAGACCCTGATGCAAATGGTGGTCTTCCGCCTGGTTCAGGGCGCCGCCGGCGCGGCGATGATACCGTCCTCTCAGGCCATCCTGATGGAAACCTTTCCTCCCGAGGAACAGGGCCTCGCGATGTCAGTCTGGGGCATGGGCTTGCTGACCTCGCCGATGCTGGGTCCGACACTGGGCGGATGGATAACCTATAACTGGAGCTGGCGCTGGAATTTTTACATCAACCTGCCGATCGGCATCTTCGCCGCGATCATGGTTCTGATGTTCGTGCAGGATCCGGAGCATATTCGGCGCTCGCAGGCGAAGGCGCGCCGCATCGATTACCTGGGCATCGTCTATCTCGCCCTCGGTCTGGGCCTGCTGCAGATCGTGCTCGACCGCGGCCAGCGTTCCGATTGGTTCGCCGCCTGGTGGGTCTGCATCTTCGTCGCCATCGCCGTCACCGCGATAATCCTGCTGGTACTGCGCGAGCTGACCTTTCCCGAGCCGATCCTCGACCTGCGCATCATGACGATCCCGCTCTTTGACGTCTCCGTCACGATGGTGCTGGCGATGATCATGGTGGTGTTCGGCCTGAACCTGTTAAACCCGCTCTTCTTCCAGGAATTGCTCGGCTACTCGCCGTGGAAGTCGGGCCTCGCCGTGCTGCCGCGCGGCTTCGGCACCCTTGCCGGGATGTTCATCGTCGGCCAACTCTCGCGCCGCGCCTTCGATACGCGCTGGATGGTCGGACTCGGCTTCGCCATCCTCGCCTGCGCGCTCTGGTGGATGAGTACGTGGACGCTGCAGGTCGCCATGAGCAATACGTTCTGGCCGATGGTGCTCTCGGGTTTCGGCTCCGGGGTGATCTTCCCGACGATGTCGGCCGCGACTCTCGCCTGCGTCGAGCGTGAGCGCATCGGCTACGCGGCGAGCCTCTACAACATGATGCGGAATACGGGCTCCGCGATCGGCATTTCGCTGGTGACCAATCTCCTGAATACCCGTGAACAACTGCATCAGGCGTATCTGGGCCAGCACTTCACCACCTTTCGTGCCTGGACCCTCGATCAGAGCGGGCCGACGATGCCGGGGGCGCCGCAATTCAAGCTCATCCAGGGCTTAATCGACAACCAGCGGCAAGGCCTTGGCTTGATGTATGAGATCGTCCAGCAGCAGGCCTCGCTGCTGGCCTACAACGACATCTACCGGATGCTGGCCGTGGTGGCGGCGCTGTTCACGCCGGCTTTCCTGCTGCTACGCAAGACCACCGGCGGCGCCGGCGGCGGCGGCCATTAGATGCCGGATGCGGCTCCGACAACTCGCCCGCTAGCGGATTTGCGATTAGAATCTGCCCCAAGCCGCCGGCTATGCCGCAAATGCAGGAGGACGCTCGATGTTCGATCGTGAAACCAGCTTAACCGCAGATCAGGCCCTCGAATATCGCCTGCCTTCCAACGTGACGCCCGAGCATTACGACCTGAAGCTGACTCCGGACCTCACCAATTTCACCTTCGCCGGCGAAGAGACCGTCACGCTGAATGTCAGCTCGCCGACCGCCGAGATTGTGCTCAACGCGCTCGAACTGGAAATCGACCAGGCCTCCGTGGAAGGCGCCGGCGCCGCCCGGACCGCCAGCCGGATCGAGATGGAACCGCTGCGCGAGCGCGCCCATCTTCATTTCGCCGAGCCGCTGGCGGTCGGCCAATGGCACTTGCATCTCAAGTTCCGCGGGATCCTCAACGACAAGTTGCATGGCTTTTATCGCAGCCAGTACACCGACGACGCCGGCCGTCAACACACTCTCGCCACCACCCAGTTCGAGGCGACTGACGCGCGCCGCGCCTTCCCCTGCTGGGACGAACCGGCGCTGAAAGCGGTCTATCGCGTCACTCTGATAATCGACGAGAAGCTCTCGGCCTTCTCGAACGCCGGCGTCCTGCGCGAACGATCGCTCGGCAACGGCAAGAAAGAGGTCGTGTTCAAGGACACGATCAAAATGTCAACCTACCTGCTCGCCTTCATCGTCGGCGAGTTCGAAGCGACGACACCGGTCGACGCCGGCACGCCGCTGCGTGTCGTCCACGTGCCCGGCAAGAGTGGTCTCACCCGATGGGCGGCGGAAATCGGCGCCTTTTCCCTCAAGTGGTTCGCCAGCTACTACGGCATCCCCTATCCCGGCGACAAGCTCGATCTGATTGCGATCCCGGACTTTGCGGCCGGAGCGATGGAGAACCTCGGCGCCATCACCTTTCGCGAAACCGCCCTGCTGGCCGACGAAAATCAGGCCTCGCGCGCCGAGCTTGAACGGGTCGCCGACGTCGTCTCGCATGAAAACGCGCACATGTGGTTCGGCGATCTGGTCACGATGCGCTGGTGGAACGGCATCTGGCTCAATGAAGCCTTCGCCACGTTTATGGAGATGCTGGCCGTCGATGCCTGGAAGCCGCAATGGCGCCGCTGGGACACCTTTGGCGTTTCGCGCGCCGCCGCCATGGCGATCGATGCGCTCAAGAGCACCCGTTCGATTGAATACACCGTCCTCAGCCCCGAAGACTGCCGCTCGATGTTTGACGTGCTGACGTACGAAAAAGGCGCGTCCGTGCTGCGGATGCTCGAGCAATACCTCGGCGCCGAGGAATTCCGCAAAGGAATCGCGCTCTATCTGCGCAGGCATCAATACGCCAACACCGAAACCGGCGACCTGTGGGACGCGCTGCAGGAATCATCGGGCCAGCCGGTGCGGGCCATGATGGATACCTGGATCTTCCAGCCGGGCTTCCCGATGGTCAGCGTCGAGGCGGCGAGCGACGGACGCTCGCTGCGTCTCAGCCAACGCCGCTTCTTCTACCTCCCGCCGACGCCGCGCGAAGATCAGCTCTGGCATATCCCGATTATCGTGCGAGCCGCCACCGACCGCGGCGTCTCGACCCATCGCGTACTGCTCACCTCCGCCGAGACGACGCTCGAGTTGCCCGGCAAAGTCCAGTGGGCCGTCGCCAACGAGAATGGCAGCGGATTCTTCCGCGTGCGCTATTCGCCGCAACTTCTCAGTTCATTGACCGCCAACCTGAGTCAACTGCGTCCGATCGAGCGTTTCGGTCTGGTCGGCGACACCTGGGCGGCGACGATGGCCGGTCTCGTTCCGCTGAGCGAGTTTATCGCGATGGCTCGCCTCTTCCGCGAAGAAACCGACATCGCCGTATGGCGCGCTCTGCTCGGCGCCTTCAATTACCTTGATCTGATTGTCACCGCGGCGCAGCGTCCGCTGCTGGCCCGCCTGGTGCGCGAGACCGTCGCGCCGGCCTTTCGGCGCCTCGGCTGGAACGCGCAACCCAATGAAGACGAGCTCACCCGGCAATTGCGCGGCACCCTCGCCGCCGCGCTGGGCACGATCGGCGAGGACTCGGCGGTGCAGGCTGAGGCGCAGCGGCTTTATGCCGAATGGACCGGCGATCCCGCCAGGGCCGATCGCGATCTGATGCCCGCGCTGATCAATATTCTCGCCTGGTGCGGCGACGCTGCGCGTTATCGTAAATTCAAGGAAAACTTTAAGTCCGCGCGAATTCCCCAGGAAGAGCAGCGCTACCTCTTCTCGCTGGCCGGCTTCCGGGACCCGGAACTGCTCCGCCAGACGATGGAAATGACGCTCAACGGCGAAGTGCGCACGCAGAACGCGCCGTTCCTGATGCACTCGCTGCTCTACAATCCGGCCGTCCGCTACGAGGCCTGGGATTTCGTGCGGAGCCACTGGGACGCGATGGTCAACAAGTATCCCGATAGCGCGTTACCTCGGATGTGCGAGGCCATCGTCGGCCTGCTCGACCGTCAGGCCGAGGTCAATGCCTTCTTTGAAGAGCACAAGGTCCGCCTGGGGAACAAGCTTATCGATCAGCATCTCGAGCGGCTGGCGGTCGCCGTTGCGTTCCGCAATCGCGAGGGCGCCAAACTCGACCAGACCCTGGCGAGCTAGCGTAAAGTCCCAGTTTCGCCGGTCGCGAAGCGAGGCGCACCACAGGCATGACTTTTCGTGGTAATCGCGCCGATCATGCGCAGATGCCGGTTCGGCGCGGCGCCGACCTCAAGAATCGCGCCCGCGGGCTGTGGTCTTCAGACCTGAGCCTCTCGCTCCTGCTCGCGCTTCTCATCATCAATATTTTGATCATCCCGATGGTCCAGTTCGTCACCTGGGGACGATTCCTGGCCCGTTCGATTTTGTCCCTGCTCTTCATCTCGGGTTTGATGGCGACGGTCGTGCGCAGACGCACGATGATGGCGGCGGTCGTCATCATCCTGGCTGCCCTGTTGATCGGCTACAAGGACATCCTGCGCCCCACCCTCGCGCTGAATCTGCTCAACGACTCCATCTCGCTCGTCTTTGTCACCGTGGTGATCTTCCTGATCCTGCGCCAGGTCAACCGCACTGGACCCATCACCTCGCGCCGCATCCAGGGCTCGATTGCCGCTTACCTGCTTATCGGGGTGCTGTGGGCGATCGCTTACGATATGGTCGAGTCGATCGCGCCGGGATCCTTTAGAATCGTGCTCAGCACGGGTCCGAGACTGCCGCAACTCGGCTACTTCAGTTTCACCACCCTCGCGACGCTGGGCCTCGGCGATATCCTTCCGGTCAGTCCTCTGGCGCGCTCGCTGGTCGTGCTCGAAGCCTTAATCGGGCAGCTTTTTCCGGTGATCCTGATTGCGCGCCTGGTCGCGATGGAGCTCGAGCATCGGCGGTTGTCTTCCAGGGAATAAAAAAGGGCCGCACACGCGTGCGGCCCTTTTGTCAATCTATGGGGACCTTAGGGAATCCCGGCGGCCATGCCGGTCATGCCCGCGGTCAAGGTTCCCGCGCGCGCGTCGAAGCGATTGATCACGCAGCTATCGGGATCACCGATGACGTCATGCTGTCCATACAAGGTATCGGGCTTGCAGGCCTTGGCGGTCGGATGCTGCACCGAATCCGCAAAGACCGAGTACAGCCCGCCGGTCACGGTCTGTCCGCCGTTCGTGGCCTGAGCGGTAGTCGTCGTCGAATCCGACGAACCCGCGAAAGCCGGCGCTGCCAATGCAATACCGAGCAAAAGACCCGCGGTTGCTGATGCCAACTTTTTCGCTACCATAATAAACTCCTCCTGCTACCGCGCGGTCCGCGTCCCATCGATCCGGATGACGGCCGCATGCGGTACATCTGGTACTATTATCCTGCTGAGCGTACCGCATTCAAGCACCCGCTTTGTCGTCCGGGCGACACTTTTGGTCGCTTTTGCCTGAAAATCGGACCCTTGTGGAGAGACCACCGGCCGCGGCTTCGACCTCCGCGCTTTCTCGGTTATGCTCAACATCAGGTTCCGACCGTGATTTTGATCCTGGACTTCGGCTCCCAGTACACCCAGCTCATTGCGCGGCGGGTGCGCGAAGCGCGCGTCTATTGCGAGATCCATCCGTTCAATCTCGATCCGGAAAAGATCCGCGCGATGGCGCCCCGCGGCATCATCCTGTCCGGCGGTCCCGCCAGTCTCTACGACTCCGGCGCGCCCGATATCGCTGACGAGGTGCTAGAGCTCGGTTGTCCGGTTCTCGGCATCTGCTACGGGATGTACGTCATCGCCCAGCATCTCGGCGCCCGCAGTGCCGGCGCCCAGGCTCGCGAATATGGCCCCGCGATGCTGACTATCGATCGGCCCGATCCGCTCTTCGCGAGGATCGGCGGCTCTCAGCATCAAGTCTGGATGAGCCATGGCGATCGCCTCGAAGCCATCCCGCCCGCGCTTTTTGCGATCGCGCACAGCGCGAACTCACCCTATGCGGCGGTCTGCTCGGACGACGGTCGTCTGCGCGGCATCCAGTTCCATCCCGAAGTCGCCCACACCCCTTGCGGTGCGCAGGTGCTGCGCAATTTCGTGCTCGACATCTGCGGTGAGCCCGGTGATTGGACGATGACGGGGTTTATCGAGTCGCAGCTTCAGGCGCTCCGCGCCCGCGTCGGCGACCATGACCGGGTCCTGATGGCGCTGTCGGGCGGCGTTGATTCGGCGGTCGCCGCCGTGCTGATTCATCGCGCGATCGGCCGTCGATTGAAGTGCATCTTCGTCGATACCGGATTATTGCGCGCGGGCGAACGACAGCGCCTCGAAGAGAACTTCGGCCAGCGCCTCGGCATCGACCTCGACGTCGTCGATGAGTCCGCGCTTTTTCTCCAGCGCCTGGCGCAGGTGATCGATCCGGAACAGAAGCGGCGCATCATCGGACATACCTTCATCGACGTCTTCGAGCGCGAGGCCGCGCGCCTCGGCGGCGCGCGCTTCCTCGCCCAGGGCACGCTCTATCCGGACGTGATCGAATCGGTCTCCTTCAAAGGACCTTCGGCGGTCATCAAAAGTCATCATAATGTCGGCGGCCTGCCGGAGCGGATGCGCCTTGAGCTCATCGAACCGCTGCGCGAACTGTTCAAGGACGAGGTGCGTGAAGTCGGCCGCCGGCTCGGCCTGGGCGCCGAGATCGTCGAGCGCGAACCGTTTCCGGGCCCGGGACTCGCCGTGCGCATCGTCGGCGAAGTGACGCGCGATCGTCTCGAACTGCTGCGCCGCGCCGACGCTGTGGTCATGGACGAAATTTCATCCGCCGGCATCGGCGGCTCACTTTGGCAGGCGTTCGCCGTCCTGCTGCCGCTCAAGACGGTCGGCGTGATGGGTGACGGCCGCACTTACGAGAGCGTCATCGCCATCCGCGCCGTCGAGTCACAGGACGGCATGACGGCGGACTGGGCGCGGCTCGACCCGGCGCTTCTCGCACGCATCTCGAGCCGCATCACCAACGAAGTTCGCGGCGTCAACCGCGTGGTTTACGACATCACCTCGAAGCCGCCGGCCACCATCGAGTGGGAATGACCGTCGGCGGCGGCTTTGGCCGTATCTCATCGAAATGGCGCCGTCGCGGCCGGCATTATCCCTTCAAAGCAGGCGTCGCGAAGCGTGGCGGCGTGATAAACTTACCGGACCTGATTGCGGAAGGACTTTGATTTGACCGTACGCACCCGCTATGCGCCAAGTCCGACCGGCGCTTTGCATATCGGCAACGTCCGTTCGGGATTATTTGCCTATCTCTTCGCGCGCCATAAGCGGGGTCAGTTCATCCTGCGAATCGACGACACCGATCAGGAACGCTCGACCCAGGAATCGCTCGACGAGATTCTCGAGAGCTTGCGATGGCTCGGCGTCGATTGGGACGAGGGACCGCCGGACCGCCGCTATTTCCAATCGAGCCGTTTCGAGCGCTATCGCGAAGGCGCGCGGCAATTGTTGCGCGAGGGCAAAGCCTACCCGTGCTACTGCACCGTCGCTGAACTGGAAGCGATGCGCCAGGCGGCCCAGCGCGAGCATCGCAAACCCGGCTACGACGGCCGCTGTCGCAATCGCACGGCACCGGCCGATCTTCCTCAGGTGGCCCTCCCCGATAAGAGCGCGGGCCGCGACTACACCATTCGTTTCCGCTCGCCGCGCGTCGGCGAAACCGTGGTCGATGACCTGATCAAGGGTCGCGCCGTCTTCGACAATGCCGAGCTCGACGACCTCATTATCTTTCGCTCCGACGGGGTGCCAACCTACAACTTCGCCACCGTGCTCGATGATGCCGACTTCGGCATGACCCATGTCGTCCGCGGCGACGACCATCTGCCAAACACGCCGCGCCAGATGCAGATTTTCTATGCGCTCGGTCTGCAGCCGCCGGCCTACGCTCATCTGCCGATGGTGATGGGACCCGACGGCGCCAAACTATCCAAGCGCCACGGTGCCACCTCGGTCTTCGCCTATCGCGATCTGGGCTACTTCCCCGAAGCCCTGCTGAACTACCTGGTACGCCTCGGATGGTCGCACGGCGACCAGGAAATTTTTTCCCGCGACGAGATGATCGAGTTCTTCGATTTCGCGAACTGCGGCAAATCGGCGGGCATTTTCAACGCCGATAAGCTGCTCTGGCTCAATTTCCACTATCTCAAGGAACGGCCGCTCGAACGGCTCGCCGCGGAGGTCAAGCCGTTTATCGCGAAGCGCGGATGGCCGATCCCGGGCGACGAGGCCTGGCTCCAGCGGATGATCGCGACGCTGCGCGAGCGCGCCAAGACCCTGGTCGAACTGGTGGACTTCGCCCATTTCTATCTGGTCGATCCGATCACGCTCGATCCCAAGGCGGCGGCGAAGTTTCTGCGAGCGGAAATTATCGAACCGCTGACCGCGCTCACCGACGAGTTGGAAGCCCTCGACGGCGAGTTCAACGAAGCTGCCGTTCAGCCGGCCTTCGAACGGGTACTGGCGAAGTTCGGCATCAAGCTGGGTCAACTGGCGCAGCCGGTTCGCGTCGCCCTGACCGGCGGTACCGTGAGCCCGGGAATTTACGAGGTCATTGCCGTGCTCGGCAAAGCGCGGACGCTCGCCCGGTTGCGCCAGGCGATCGCGGCGGCGCGGTAGCCGCGGCTGCTCTAGCGCTTGCGATCGCCGCGTGGCCGTTTGTCAATGGCCGCCGATCGTTTCCAGCAGCTCGACCATCCGCCGGATACCGTCATCGAGCTGCTTGACCGGCAGATGCTCGTTGATCCCGTGAACGCCCTTTTCCTCGGCCGGCGACAGTTCTATGGGAATAAACCCGTAGGCGATAAGACCTGCCTGACGGAAATAATGACTGTCGGTAAATCCGGCAATCATGGTCGGCACCACCGGGACGTCTTCGCTTTCGGCGAGTTCGTCGATGGCGCTCATCAGGACGGACTTGCGGGGCGACGACACCGCCGGAAAGTTGAGCGTTATATCGACCTTAATCGAATCGTCATCGATCACTTTTTTGATCGCGTCGAGGTCCGCCTGCGGATCGTCGCCCGGCAGAATCCGGCCGTCGATTTCAGCCGTGGCGGTGGCAGGAATCACGTTGGTTTTGGGACTCCCCGCGAGCATCGTCGGCGTATAGGTATCGCGGACCAGCGCGGCCTGGCGCGGCACGGCGACGAAACTGCGCACGAATGCGGGATTGTCGCGCAGCGCGCGCTTCAGATGGAAAAACTCGGCCGGGCCGCCGTCGAGTTCCCCGATGTCGCGATAGTACTCCTCGACCGGATCAAGAATCCGAATCGGCGGACGATAGGCGATAATATGATCCAGCGCGGCCACCAGCCGCGTCACCGCCGTCGCCGCCGGTGGGACGGCACCATGGCCCTCCTCTCCCGCCGCCGTGAGCTTCAGCCAGAGCGGGGTCTTCTCCGCGATTGATACCGCGAAATAACGCTTGCCGTTCGGGCGTGCCGTGATGCCGCCGCCCTCGTTGAGCAGATAGCGCGCATCGGCGAACACCCGCGCCTCGTGAGTGACCACCCAGCCGGCGCCGTTGCGCCCGCCTTCCTCCTCGTCGCCGGTGGCAATGAAAATGATGTCGCGATTGAGCAGCAGCCCAGCCCGCTTGATCGCCAGCATCGCCATCAATTCGATCACCCCCGGCCCCTTGTCATCGATTGACCCGCGACCCCAGATGGCGCCGTCTTTGACTTCGCCGGAGAAGGGCGGCACGTCCCATTCCTTGGGATTGGCGGGGACCACGTCCATGTGGCTCAGGAGAACGAGCGCCGCCGCATGACGTCCCGTGCCGTGCAGCCGCGCCGCGATAACCCCGCGACCGGGAAACGGCTCCCATACCGTGGCCGGGATACCGTCGGCGAGGAATTTTTCCTTGAGCAGCTTCGCGACCGGCAGTTCATTCCCCGGCGGATTGGTCGTATCGATACGAATCTCCTGCGACAGCAGCGCGGTGGCCTCGCTTGTCAGCTTGTCGTAGTCGATTTTTTTCGGCGCCGGCGCCCGCTCGATAAGCCTGGTCGGCCGCTTTTGATTTGCCTCGAGAATTTTCCCCGAGCTCAGGACCAGCAGCGCCGGCAGCATAGCCATCAGCCGCAACCATCCTTGACGGCCGCGGCGGTCGCGGAACCGCGCCACGTTAACGATCGCCATAATTGAAAATCTCGACGACCGACTGCAGAAAGGCCGCGGCAGGAGCGCCATCGATCACCCGATGGTCAAACGTCAGCGACAGCGTCAGCATCGAGCGCCGGACTATGTCGTCGCGGTAAACGACCGGTTTCTCGGCGATGCGACCGATCCCTAAAATGCCGGTTTCGCCCAGGTTGAGAATCGGGGTGAAGCTGTCGACGCCATACGCGCCAAGGTTAGTGATCGTGAAAGTGCCGCCGTGCACATCGTCGAGCGTCAACCGACCGGCGCGCGCCCGCTCGGCCAGATCACTGGTCTCCGCGGCGATCTGGCGCAGGCTCTTGCGATTCGCGTTGCGCACCACCGGCACGATGAGGCCCTCCTCGAGCGCCACCGCGACCCCGATATTGATCTGCTCGAGCTCGGTGATCGCGTCGTCGGCCAGACGCGCATTCATCCGCGGATGCTTCATCAACGCCCGCGCCGCCGCCTGAATCAGCAGATCGGTATAGGTGAACTCGAACTCACGCCGCAGCCGCTCGCGCAGCTCCACCGCCGCGGTCACATCCGCCTCGGTGCTGATCGTGAGCTGCGCCGTATCGCGCAAACTCTGATGCATCCGGGCGGCAATCGTCCGCCGCATCCCGCGCAAAGGGATCGTGCGACTCGCGACCATTGCGGCGCTGCCACCGGCCGCCTCCGTCAAGCCTGCTTTCGCGGCGGCGACGGCGGAGGTGGCGACGGCCGGCGTTTTGGCCGCGCGTTCGACATCTTCGCGAGTGATCCGCCCGCCCGGGCCGGTGCCGGCCACGCGGCTGATATCCACGCCAAGTTCACTGGCGAGTTTGCGCGCGACCGGACTGATTGCCCGCCGGCCGCCTTCGCCTCCGACAGGCGCTGCCGCACCGTCCGATAGGGGTGGATCGGATGACGTCGCTGCCGGCGTCGCAGAAGCACCGGCACTGCCATGCTGGGCCGCGATCGTTTTCGGATCTTCGCCCGGCGCGGCGATCACCGCCACCAACCCGCCGCACTCGACGGTCGCGCCCTCCGGATGAAGCCAGACGGCGAGCACGCCGGTCGCCGGCGCCTCGACCTCGTAGAGCACTTTCTCGGTTTCAACTTCGTAGAGCGGTTCGCCCTGGCGCACCGCGTCGCCGGCGGCCTTGAACAGGCGCTGAATCGTACCCTCATGCATCGTCAGCCCGAACTTGGGCATCGTCACTTCGACCGGCATGCGGCTTAGTCCGACAATTCCCGGAGGGGCTCAGGCGCAAGGACGCGCGCGGCGGGACTCTTCGAGCTCATCAGCTACCGTCCGACCAGGCCGCGAATCGCCGCCTCGATCCGCGCTTCATCCGCCACTGTCGCCTTCTCCAACGGCGGGCTGAAGGGTATCGGCACATCGAGCGAAGCGACCCGCGTTACGGGTCCGTCGAGGAAATCAAAGCCTTTCTCCCCGATCAGGGCGGCGATATCGGCGGCGGCGCCGCCGCGCAGATGGCCTTCATCGACGACCACCGCGCGATTGGTCTTCGCAACCGAACTTAGGATGGTCTCTTCGTCGAGCGGAATCAGCGTGCGCGGATCGACCACCTCGACGCTGATCTTGTCGGCCGCCAGCTTCTCGGCGACCTTGAGCGCCTTCGGCACCATCGCGCCGATCGCGACCACGGTCACGTCTTCGCCCGGCCGTTTGACGGCGGCCTTGCCGAGCGGAACGAGATACTCGCCCGCCGGAATCTCCTCGCGCGCGCGACCCAATCCGCCGTGCTCGAACACGATAACCGGATTGTCGTCGCGAATCGCGCTCTTCAAGAGACCCTTCATATCCGCGGGTCCCGAAGGCACGACGATCTTGAGCCCCGGCACACTGAGGAACTGCCCGTAGACCGTTTCGGAATGCTGGGCGGCCGCACCACCCATCGCGCCGTACACGGTGCGAAAAGTGATCGCCATTTTGGCCTGACCACCCGACATGTAGCGCAGCTTCGCCGCCTGATTGCAAACCTGGTCGAACGCACAGTAAAAGAAGCTCGCGAACTCGACCTCGCAGATCGGCCGCGTTCCGGCCATCGCCGCGCCAACCGCCGCGCCGACGAAGCCCGCCTCCGCGATCGGCGTATTGCGGACCCGCGTCGGCCCGAACTTTTCGTACAGGCCCTTGGTGGCGCCGAAGACGCTCAACACCACGTCTTCGCCCATCACGAAGGTCAGCGGATCGCGCTCCATTTCCTCGGTCAACGCCTGATTGATTGCCTGCACAAAGGTGGTGATCGCCATGGGTCTGTCTCCCCGCCGGAGCGTTTCGCTAAATGCCTCCGCTAGTCGGATCGCGAGCTAAGCGTAGAGATCCTCAGTCACCTCGGCGGGATCCGGCAGCGGACTCTCACGCGCGAAGGCCACCGCGGCATCCAATTCCGCGAGCGTCTCGTCCTCGATCTTCTTCAATTCCGCTGCACTGATCCGTCCCGACGCGATCGCATATTGCTGAAATCGAATCAGCGGACACCGTTTCTTCCACTCCTCGATCTCGGCCTGCTCACGGTAGGCCGCGGCGCCCAGAAAGGCCTGCTCACCGACCACGTGGCCTTCCCAGCGATAGGTCTTGCATTCGAGCAGGGTCGGGCCGCCGCCGGCACGAGCGCGCGCCGCGGCCTCGCTGGCGTAGCGATAAACCTCGATTACATCATTGCCGTTGACGACCAGGCCGGGGATGCCGTAGGCCTGCGCGCGGGTGGCGATATCGCGCACGGAGGTTACCGTTTGCGCCGGCGTGAACTCGCCGAAACCGTTGTTCTCACAGACGAAGATCACCGGCAGCTTCCAGACCGCCGCGAGGTTGAGCGACTCGTGGAAGGTGCCTTCGTTCGACGCACCGTCACCGAAAAAGCAGGCCGTCACCGCGTCGCGGCCGGCCACGACGGCGGCCAGCGCCGACCCCGTCGCAATCGGCAGCCCTGCCCCGACAATCCCGTTCGCCCCAAGGATGCCCAGGGCGAAATCCACGATATGCATCGAGCCGCCCTTGCCTTTGCAGTAGCCCGTGCGCTTGCCGTACAGCTCCGCCATCATGCGGTCGAGCTTGCCGCCCTTGGCGATCAGATGGCCGTGCCCGCGATGGGTTGACGTGATGAAATCGGTGTGGCGCAGCGCCGCGCATACCCCTGTCGCGCTCGCCTCCTCGCCGATCGAAACGTGCACAAAACCTGGAATTTCGTTCTTCAAAGCCAGGTCGCGCACGCGTTCTTCGAACATCCGGATGCGCACCATCGTATGGTAGAGGTCGAGCAGCAATTCCTTGTTTAGATCTTCCATGGTGACCTCGCCTCGACGACCGACGTTTGAAACCAGAGGCGTACTTAACGCCGATTAAGGCGACGGTCAAACTGACCGCTCATCGGCCTTGCGATCACGCGACGCCGCGCACGCGACGGGGCCGTTTCATGATGCGGCGCCGCGCGCTAAAACGTTCGCGATGACCATCGCCGCCACCGCGCGCGCCACCCCGCGCCACCGACTCCCGCTCGTCACCGGCGCCACCGTCGGCCGTATCCTGAGCGTGCTCCGGCGCGAGGCCGGAAGCTGGAACGCGCCGGTCCTGACCCTGATGGCGGCCGAAAAGCATGACCCCTTCCTCACGTTGATCGGATGTATTCTCAGCCTGCGCACCAAGGATGAAACGACCGCCGTCGCCGCTCCACGCCTGTTCGCGCGCGCGGCCACTCCTCAGGCGATGCTTGCGCTGTCTGCCGCAGAAATCGAGCGCCTGATCTTCCCGGTCGGCTTTTATCGCACCAAGGCCCGCGTGATCCAAACCATCTGCCGCGACCTGCTCGAGCGCTTTAACGGGGTCGTGCCCGATTCCCTCGACGACCTCCTTTCGCTCAAAGGCGTCGGCCGCAAAACCGCCAACCTCGTGATAACCGAGGCGTTCGGCAAACCGGGAATCTGTGTCGATACGCACGTCCACCGGATCTCGAATCGATGGGGCCTCGTCCGCACCGCGACGCCCGATCAGACCGAGGCGGCACTGCGCGAAGTGCTGCCGCGCCGCTACTGGCTCGAGTACAACGCGCTGCTGGTGGCCTTTGGTCAAACTTTGTGTCAGCCGCTCTCGCCATGGTGTTCACGCTGCCCGATCGCCGCGCGATGTCCGCGTATCGGGGTGGTGCGTAGCCGCTGAGTCGCACACAACTCACCAGGGAGAAGAAGCATGCAGAACGCTCTCGGTCCAATCGGCTTCATCGGTACCGGCCAGATGGGTCTCCCGATGGCCCTCAATCTGCTCGCCGCCGGCTTCGAGCTCAAGGTCTGGAATCGGACGCCATCAAAGGCTGACGAGCTGATCGCAAAAGGCGCCCAACGCGCATCATCGCCTGCCGACGCCGTCCGCGCCGGCGGGATCGCGATTACCATGCTCGCCGATGACGCCGCCGTCGAAGAGGTCGCAGCGGGTACCGATGGCCTCGCTGCCCGCCTCGGCGCCGGCGGAATCCATCTCTCGATGAGCACGATTGCCCCCGCCACCGCCCGCCGTCTGGCGTCCGCCCACGAAAGGTACGGCTGCACCTACGTCGCGGCGCCGGTCTTCGGCCGTCCCGACAACGCCGCGGCGCGCCAGCTTGTGATCTGCACCTCGGGTCCAGCGGCGGCGATCGCGCGCGTGCGCCCGCTCCTCGACGCGATGGGCCGCGCGGTGTTTGATTTCGGCGAACAGGCAGGCGCCTCGAATGTCGCCAAGCTCTGCGGCAACTTCCTTATCGCGGCGGCCATCGAGGCGATGGCCGAGGCTTTCGCGATGGCCGAGAAGAGCGGGCTTGACCGCAACCAGCTCGCGACGATGCTCACCAAAACGCTGTTCGCGGCGCCGGTCTATCAACGCTATGGCGAGATGGTCGCCGCCAAGCGCCATACGCCGCCCGGTTTCCGCCTGCCGCTCGGCCTCAAAGATATCGAACTCGTGCTCGCGACCGCCGGCGCTGCCCAAACACCGATGCCTCTGGCGGCGATCCTGCGCGAGCGCATCATTGGCGGTCTCGCGCGGCATCGCGAAGCGATGGACTGGTCGGCGCTTGCGCTCGGCGCGCTCGATGACGCCAATCTGGAGTAGGGTTTGGGCGCGAATCGCGCCGCTCGTCGCACTGCTGCTGCTCCTGGACGCCGCGCGCGCCCGCGCGATCGACTTTTATGAGATCCAGATCTACACGGTCGATACCGTCCTCTTGGACCATCTGGAACTCGAGCTGCACTCGAACAGTGTCACCACCGCCACGGGGCAACTGGCGCACGAGAACCTTCCCGTTTACCAGATCCATGAAACCCTCGAGGCGACCTACGGCATCACTCCGCACATTGAAGTCGGCCAGTACTTCGCCACCGGCAAGCTCGGAGACGGCTCCTACGAATATGCCGGCAGTCGCTCCAAGGTTCATTTCGGCCTGCCCTTCAGCGACGACTGGCCGATCCGGCTGGGCGGCAACGTCGAACTCGACTACATGCGCTACCAGGCGGAGGATAACCCGCTGACGCTCGAGCTCCGCCCGATTCTTGAAACCGACTATCGCGGCCTTTCGCTCGTGGCGAATCTGGCCTTTGAAAAGCCCTTCGAGGGCCCCAATCACGATATGCAGTTCGCGCCCTCCGGCATGATCACCTATCAGCTTCTGCGCTGGCTCGACCCCGGCGTCGAATACTACGGTGACATGAGCCAGATAACCCATTTGCCCGCGGTCGAGGCGCAGCAGCATTTCATCGTGCCCGCGCTCAATTTCGACCTGCTGCCGCGGCTCGAACTGAATCTCGGCGTCGGCTTCGGCCTGACCCGTGCCAGCAACGGCACCTTCATCAAATCGATCGTCGGCTGGCAATTCTAACGTAGCCGCAATCCGAACACGGTTGGCGGACGTATTTGGCCATAGGCCGGACGCCGCCGAGCGCCGGTGAGGTTTAAGCGTAGGCGCGCAATTATTGTCGTTGCGCCCGCTGGGTGGGTTAACTATTGTCGGAAGGATACTCGCTGCTTCACATCTCGGGGCTGTGACGGAAACGAAGCTACAGGATCAGAAGCTCTGGCTGACGCTGTTCCAGATCGAGGCCCTGAAGAAGCGCCTGAACCTGCTGACCGCGCAATTCGGCCTTTTTTCGACCCTCGCCGTGATCATCGCCGGCACCGCGCTGATTTACCTGGCGGCGCTCGCGATGCCGCCGCTCGCGTTTCTGGCCTGCGCGCTGGTCGTGGTTGCTTCAGCGCTGGTCGCGACTTGGCGCGTGATACGCGTGATGCACCATCGATGGGCGAACCTGCCGCACGCCGCGATGCTGGCTGACAGCCGCGCCGGGCTCAAGGGCCGCTTGCTTACCGTCCTCGCTACGGCCGACGCTCAATCACACTCTGTCCTGTGGCCTTATCTGATCGAGGATACCTATGCTCATCGGCGCGAATTTGAACCCGCCAGGATCGAACCGCGATGGGTTTCGCGGGCGATCTTTGCCTTCACCGGCGTGGTTTTCGCGCTCGTCGCGATAGCTTTCCTGCTCAGGTATCGCCGGCCGGGGCTGGGCGCCGTCGCGGTGATGGCGCCGAGCGAAGTCACCGCGGACCTCAACGATCTCGAGATTGAGCCGGCCGATCCTGCCCTGCAACCCAACGTGCACGTTTATGCCGACGCCGCCACCCTGCGCCAGTTGCAGTCGAAGCTGGCTGACCGGGGTAATCAGGCGCGGACCCATGACCGCTGGTCGCGATGGATGAGCAGCGCTCGCAACTTTGCCGGCGCGCTGCAGGACCAGGTGACGGGCCATAAGCTGTTCAACCTTCCGCCGCTTCACCTGAAGCTCACCAATCGCGGCGATGCCGGCGCCGATCCGGACCACTCCCGACAGGCATCGTCCACCGGAAGCAACAACGCGCCGCCCGGGCCTGGCGGAAACGCCGGGACCGCGCCAAACGGCTCGACGGCGCCATCTGAAGCGCCCCAGCTCGCCCATAACGATACCGCGCCGGCGGTAAATCCGCCCAATGGTTCCGCGAATCCGAACAGTGCCGACCCGGGCGCCGCCGGGCAGGGCGAGGGACCGTCGGGGATCGGTGGCGCGACCCATTCCGGCGGCACCGATCCGACCCATCTGTTCGGACCGCCGCAGCCGCAGCGCCTCGGCGCCGACAGCTTCAAAATCACGATCGATGCGACGCCGGCAGACGAGGCCTCAGCCAAGGGCGCGCCCGCCTATATCCCCCCAAAAATCCAGGTTCCCCTCAATCCCGAGCAGGCGCCCGACGAGCCGATCGCGCGCGCCGAAGTTCCCCCCGAAGACCAGATGACGATCAAGAGAGTGTTCGAGCGATGACCCATCCCGTAGAACCGAACGGCCTCGAACCCGCCTCCTTACCCGACTTTATCCGCACCTTCCGCAAGGTTCAGGCAGAAGTGCACAAGGCTATCGTCGGCCAGGAGCAGGCGGTCGAACAGTTGCTGACCGCCTTTTTCGCCGGCGGTCACGTGCTTATCGAAGGGGTTCCCGGCACCGGCAAGACCACGCTGGTCAAAACGCTCGGACTCGCGCTCAACCTGAGCTTCAATCGGATCCAGTTCACCGTCGATCTGATGCCCGCCGATATCACCGGGACGCGCGTGATTCTTTCCGGCGCCGACGGCCATCGCGAGTTCTCCTTCCAGCCGGGACCCATTTTTTGCCATCTCCTGCTCGGCGACGAAATCAATCGCGCGACGCCCAAAACGCAATCGGCGCTCCTCGAGGCGATGGCCGAGCTGCAGGTGACCTCGGGCGGCACCACCTATCCGCTTGCGCCGCCCTACTTCGTGATGGCGACGCTCAACCCGATCGAGATGGAGGGCACCTACCCGCTGCCCGAAGCCCAGCTCGATCGCTTTCTGCTCAAGGTCCGTCTCGCCTATCCCAACGAAGACGACATGGTGCGCATCATCGCCGCGACCACCGGAGCACAGGAGTCGCCGATCGAACCCGTGTTTTCGGCCGCCACGGCAGCCCGCGAAGTCGAGCGTCTTAAACGCCTCGTGCGCGAAGTGATGGTCGCGCCGGCGGTCGAGCGCTACGCTGCACGGATGGTCCGTGCGACGCAACCGGAGAATTCGCGCGCCCTGGGCGAGCTCAAGTCGCCAATCCATATCGATGCGGTTTCGCGCTACGTGCTGTTCGGCTCAAGCCCGCGCGGCGCGCAGGCCCTCATCCTCTGCGGCAAGGTCCGCGCGCTGCTCGATGGCCGTGCCAATGTCGATTTCGACGACCTCGACGAGCTTGCGCCCGCCGCGCTCGAACATCGCATCATGCTCAACTATGCCGCTCACTCGGATAATATCGAACCTGCGCAAATCATCGCCGAGGTGGTCAAGACCGTCCGGCGCACGCGTGACTAGGTTATTGCGGCATGCTCGAGAAACGCGCCTTCGAGCCTGAATTCCTGCAGAAACTCGATAGCCTGGTGCTGGGCGTCACCCGTGCGCGCACGATTCGCGCCGGCCGCCGCGCCGGCGGCCGCGTGCTCGGAACCGGTATCGAACCCGAAAGTTTTCGCGACTACGCCGAAGGCGACGATCTGCGCTATCTCGACTGGAACGCCCTCGCCCGCCTCGATGACCTGACGATCCGCACCTTTCGCGCCGAGCGTCAGCTCGAAATCACCATCCTGATCGATGCCAGTGCGTCGATGGGCGCGCCGCGCGAGGACGACAAATTCGGCCTCGCCCTGCTCCTCGGCGCCGCGCTCGCCTACGTCGCGATGAGTGAAAACGATCCGGTTCGCCTCGTCGCCTTCAGCGGCGCCAAAGGCGCCACGCAAGTCGTCCGCTCCGGCTTCCATCGCCGGCGCGAAACCTTCCTCGAGTTTCGCCCGTTCGTCGCGTCCCTGCGATGCGGCGGCGAGGCGCAAATGGCCGCCGCGGTCGCCGACCTGCTGGCCGAGCGCCGTCCCAAAGGGATGGTCGTCCTCATCTCGGACTTCCTCCTGACTGAAACTGACTACGAGACCGCGCTCACCCGGCTGCTCGCCGCCCGACACGAGCTCAAGGTGCTCCACGTCATGGGCGAGCGTGAGGTCGCCGGTTCCTATCCGCCCGGCGCTTATCGAATCCGCGATGCGGAAACCGGCGAAATCCGCGAAATCACGCTTAATGCGGCCTCGGCAGCGGCCTGTCGGACGCGCGCCGCGACCCACGCCGAGCGCGTTCGCGCCGCCTGCCTGCGTCGCGGAATCAGCCATGCGCAGGCCTTCGGCGCGGGCAACGCCGACGCCATAATCATGCGCGAGTTTCCGCGCCTCGGGGTTATCAGCTAGTGGGCTTTTTCGTCCCCTCCGCGCTCGCGCTCGGCTTGAGTCTGGTCGTTCTCGTGGCGATCTACCTGCGCCATCGGTCACGACCACTGCTCGAGGTCTCGAGCCTGACGCTGTTCGAGCCGACCGCCGCCCCCGCGGTGCGCAGCCGCGTCCTGCGGCTCGATCCGCTTTTCTGGTTCGACGCCGCCTGTCTGACCGCGCTGACGCTGCTCGCCGCGGGACTATATGTTCACGAAACGCGCCCCGCCCCGCGGCCGCAGCGCCATGCGCTGATCTTCGACCTGGGCGCTTCGATGGGCGCCACTGACGGACGCGGCGATCGACTGGCTGAGGCGCAGCAACAGGCGCTCGCGCTGCTCGATCACGCCGCGCCTGCCCAGGAGTTCAGCATCATCACCTACGCGCTCGAGGCGACGCGGGTCGCGGCGCGAAGCAATCGGCGCTCCGATCTCCGCGAGGCGATCCTGGCGCTGCGGCCGGAAGCCGTCACTCCCGGCCAAACCGCGCTGGGCGCAGCGCTGAGCGACGCCGCGAGCGCCGACGAAATTGACCTGTTCACCGACCATCGGCCGCCCCCGCGCCTGCTCGATGCCGGTCATTTGCACGGCGTCGTCCATCTGCATCTGGTCGGCTCGCCGGGCGCCAATCTCGCGATCGTTGCGCTCGATCCCGGCGTTCCGCGCAATCTCGAAGGCTACTGTCTCGTCCGCAGCTTTGCCGACGTGCCACGTACTACCGAGCTCGCGATCGATCTGGATCGGCGCCCGGTGTTTCATTCACCCCTGATGCTTGAACCGCGCGCGCAGATGACGGTCCGTTTCGGACCCTTGCCGCAGGGCGGCGTGCTCCACGCGCGATTGCTGCAGCCGGACGATCTCGCCGTCGATAATGACCGCTACGCGCTGGCGCCCTCTGTCGCGCCGGCGACCGCGCTCGTGGTTTCGAATGACCGCGGCGTGCGCGATGACCTTGCGCGGGTCCTGCTCGCTATCAACCCGAACTTTCGTGTGACCGCGATCGACGCTTCGGCGGCGGCGCTCCGCCAGCAATCGCGCTACCGCTTTGATCTTGCCGTTCTGCACGAAGTCGATCCCTCCGCGATCAATGCCGCCGCGCGCATGCTCATCTACCCGCAGCCGCGCAGCGCGGCTGGACTCGAGGTCACCGGCAGCGTACCGATGGCTGAACTGCGCCGCGGCAACACCTCACTCGGCAACCCGGTCCTGCTGGGTCCGGCGCGGATCGTCCAGTTGCCGGCCTGGATGGAGCCGCTTGCAACCGGCGCTCCGGCCGGTTCCGACACCAGTATTCCGCTGATCGCTACCGGTACGCCGCAGTCCGGGCCGGTGGGCTTAATCGCATTTGATCTCCGCAATCATCTGCTGCTTAATCCCGACAAGATGGCAGCTCTGCTGGCGACAATCGATGCCGTGCGTCAGCTTCTGCAGCCGACCGACGCGCGGGTGGTTCAGACCGGCAAACCGGTTCCGCTGGCGCTTTTCGCGCCGGCCACCTTGATCGCGCCCGACGGGTCGCGCACCGCGCTCCGCCCCGATAGCGCGGGAATCGCCTACTTCAATCCGCTCGAGACCGGCCGCTATCTGGCCGTCAGCGGCCATCGCATGATCGCGATCTATGCCAATTATTTCGACGCCACCGAGTCCGACCTCGAAGCGAGCTCGCAAGTCCTGCCCGCGCATGCGCCGACACCCGAGCTCGCCGCCGTAAGAACTACGATCGCGGCGGTGCCGCAGGATCGGCTGCTGGCACTCGTCGTTGCACTGCTGCTCCTGGCGGAATCCTGGGTTATCGTACGCACTGCAACCCGCGGCCGGAGTCTTCATGTTTGATCGACCTGAATGGCTTTGGCTGCTCGCGGCATTGCCGCTGATCGCGTGGCCCGCATGGCTCGCGATCACCTCAGGTCACTTATGGGCTGGCTCGGTGAGCGGGGTCCTCCGCGTCGCGAGCTTCATGCTCATCGTCGCGATGCTGGCGGGCACCCGCTTGCCGTGGCGCGGCAGCGCCGACCATCTCGAACTGGCCATCGCGCTCGATCAGTCGCGTTCGATCACTCCCGATCAGCGAACCTGGATGCTGCGCCAAGTCGCCCAAATCCGCCGCGCGATGAGCGAGCGTGATCGCCTCGCCCTGCTCGCCTTCGGCCGCGACGCCTATCCGCTCGCCCGCCTCGCCAACCCGCGAACCCTCAGCCCCAATGGAGGGAAGGTGGATGGCGACGGCACCGACCTCGCCGGCGCGATGGTCGCTGCAGCCGGCATGTTCGACAGCTCCGCTGCCGCCGATCGCCGGGTGCTTCTGCTGAGCGATGGTAATCAGACCGATGGTGACGCGCTGGCCGAAGCGCGCAACCTGGCCGCCGCCGGTATCGAGGTCTCGGCCGCGACGCCGCCGCCACCCGCTCAGCCCCGCGTCGCCATCAGCAGCTTTGACGCGCCTGCCAGTATCCGCGCCAATACCAGCTTCGATTTCCATCTCGACGTCGAGAGCGAAGCCCAAACGCCGCAGGCTGCCTTCCTGCGTCTCTCCGTCGATGGCCGCGAGGTCGGTGCGCGCGCGCTCGCCCTCAATCCCGGTCTGAATCACTTTGAGCTGCCGTTTCGTATCGCGCGTCCCGGCGCCTACCTGATGAAGGTCAACGTCGCCGCATCGCCTCCCGCCGTCACCATCAACAGCGACGCCGAAGCCGCGGTCACTGTTGGCGACTCCCCCAAGGTCCTCATCATCGCTGGTAATGGCACCGATAGTCTCAGCGGGTTGCTTAAACTGCGCGGCTTCCAGGTCGCCTCGACGGCACCCCGCGCCTTACCGACCGACCCCTTCGATTACCTCGGCTACCAGGCGGTGATTATCTCCGATACCCCGGCCGCCGCGCTCGATGAGTCCGTCCAGCGCGCGCTCGCCCACTATGTCTCGGACCTCGGCGGCGGACTTGTCGTCGTCGGCGATACGCTGCGTGACGACCGCTTCCATGATAGTCCGCTCGAGACGGTGCTGCCCGTCGAATTTGTCCCGCAACCGCCGCCGCCCTCGCGCGAGCCGATCGCTATCTATCTGCTGATCGATCGCTCGAATTCGATGAGCTATGATTCGCGGGAGCCGGCCGTGCGCGACGGTGAGCGGATCCGCTACGCGAAACAGGCCGCGGTTGCCCTTCTGAATCAGCTCGATGACACCGATTACGCCGGTGTTATCGCCTTCGACTCCGACCCGTACGTCCTCGGTCACCTGCAGCCACTCGGCCGTGACCGCGAGCAATTGCTGCAGGAGGTTGAGCGTCTCGAGCCGGGCGGCGGGACCGATTTCAAAGAGGCGCTCGAAATTGCCAAACGCGAAATTCTGGAAAGCGGTATCCCGGTCCGCCAGGTAATCCTGCTGACCGACGGTGATACCAATCGCCAATACCACGATCACGATCAACTGATGCAGGACTTCGCTCGCGAGCAGGTCCCGGTCTCGACCATTCGTATCGGTCCGGACCTCGAAAACCTGCGCCTGCTGCAGGACTTCGCCGCCGCCACCGGCGGCACCTTCTACCGCGTCGAGGACATCACGAAGCTGCCGCAGTTACTCGTCCATCTGACGCACGAGGCGCAGAACGTCAAATTCCGCAAACACACGAGCGTCGTCATGACGGCGCCGACCTCGATCCTCGACGGGATCGATCCCCGCCAAATCCCCCCCGTCGATTATTTCGCCGTAACACGAGCCAAGGACGATGCCTCCGTGGCACTCGTGGCCCATCGCGGTACGCAGAGCGCTCCGCTGCTGGCGGCCTGGCAGTACGCGCTCGGGCGTACGGCGATCGTATCGGCCGATCCCGACTCAATCGGCTCGCTCGCCTGGCTGCGCTGGAATCACTATGCCGAGTTCTGGTCGCAACTGGTCGATTGGGTCGCTCGCCAGGGCGATCCGGGTCCCTTCAATCTCCGGCTTCAACCGGACTCTCGGGGTGGTCTAAGGATCGAGGCTCAGGCGGTTACTCCGGGCCCCGTCGCCGACCTCTTCTGCCGGATTTCGAACGGTAGCCAGGCGCAGGATGTCGCGCTGAATCAGGTGGGGGCGACGACCTATCGGGGAGAAATCGCGCCGCTGTCCCGGGGAAGCTACCAGGTCGCATTGATGATCAAAACCCGCGACACCGAGCGACTCCTGCTGCAGCGCCCCTTCGCCAGCGTCGGCGCTCCGCGCGCTGATACCGCCGAACTGGAACTTAAACCGCCGAACGTAGCCTTGCTGCGTGACCTGTGCCGCGTCTCCGGTGGTTCTTTTCAACCAACTACGGATCTCCTGCTGCGCCCCAAGGGCCGCACGACTCTGGTCTGGATGCCGATTGGCGAAGCGATCCCTCCGCTCGCTATTGCTCTTCTGTTGATGGACGTATGGGTGCGGCGGCGCTTCCTTGCCTCATAGGCACGCGCGCCGAACACAGCTCCTCAGAGTCGCCCCGGGCCCTGCAAGAGTGGGCAAACGCGCGCGTACTCCAGACGGGTTCGGCCCTCTCGATCCCCGTCGCTCTGTCGAACCATTTATCCCGCACATCAAACAGGCGTGTGTGCGGAAGGTAGCGCGCAAACAGAGGTCTTTAAGCTTAAAAGTGCCTGGGTAACTTTAAGATTGCTGAAGAGTCTCAAAACCTCTGCAGCTTCGGTGAGAATGATACCGCGCCACCTCACTGACGGGTGGCTTAGGGACGAGGATCGCCGCAGCCCGATCGTTTAACCGTCCGCCGCTGTCTTTGCGTCCGCCGCCAGGACGCAGCTTCACGAGTTTCGACCTGGCGGCGGATAATGGCAGTTCTGCCGTCTTACTGCTGAGCACGCAACTCTTCGAGCTGCGCTGCGCCCTGCTGCAATCGCCACTGGTCGATGGCTTCAACGTTGAAACGCCAATCGCTGCCAATCTTGAAACCCGGCAACTGTCCTTTTTTGAGTAAACGGTAAATCGTCGAACGATGGACGCGGAGGTATTCGGAGAGTTCGCCAACGGTTAGGACTTTCGCATCTGCAAGCACCATATCCTCATCCCTCTTTAACCGCACTTAAGCGGGCTAAACTGCAAATCAATTAGCACATTCATCACCGGTAGGTGAATCCCCTCTGAAAAAACGTTTGATCCCAAACCAGTTCTTTGTGACTCCCGGATCTTCTCGCCGATCCTCCAATACGATAGAGCATCCATCTGCCAATAAGATAGACCATCCACCCACGATTATATTCAACTTTAGGTACACATGTGGCCTGTAATCAAGCGAACCGCAGCTAACCCGTCGAACAACAATCCGCGAACCTTGCCGGCCGAGTTCTCGTGCGCTGGCCTTACTGCTAGTCTGAGCGGCGTGCAGGCGTCGGTCAGAATTGGCGCGTCCGGCTTCAGCTATAAGGAATGGCTGGGCCGGTTTTATCCGCCGAAGTTACCGGCAGTGCAGATGCTCGGTTTCTATGCGGAACGCCTGAACACGGTGGAAATCAATTATACGTTTCGGGCGATCCCGAAGCGCTCGATGCTCGAAGGATGGGCAGCCAAGACACCGGAGCATTTTCGCTTCGCGCTCAAGGCGCCGCAGCGTATAACGCATTTTGGTCGCTTACACGGCGTCGCGGCTATTCTTGGCCATTTCGTCGAAACCGCTACCGCGCTCGGCGCACGCCTGGGGCCGATTCTTTTTCAGCTCCCGCCAGACTTCGCGCGAAACGATCCCGTCCTCGAGGCGTTCCTCGAGACCCTCGACAAGCGGGTGCGTGCCGCTTTCGAGTTTCGCCATCGCTCATGGTTCGATTCAGCAATTTTTGACCTTCTTCGGCGCTATAATGCAGCTCTTTGCATCGCCGAGACGGATACTCTTGTCACCCCGTTGGAATGCACCGCGCCGCACGTTTACCTTCGCCTCCGCAAACCGGCCTACGATACTCCCGCGCTTACCGTCTGGGCCGACCGTATCCGCTCGTTCGCTGCCGACGCGGACGAGGTTTATGTATTTTTCAAGCATGAGGCTGCGGCGCCGGAGCTGGCGGCGGAGCTCGCCCGACTTTTGTCCCAAGGCCTGCCTTGATCCTGCTCCCGCTCGGCACCTACCGTTACGAAACTCGCCGTCCCGACGCGGCGACGTTGATCGAAGAGGCGACCGTCCTGGCGGACCGGATCCGCGCCGTCACCCGAGAGTCCGCCGCCCAGGCGGTGCATCGGGTCGATGCGGCCTTTGATCCGTCAGGAAGCGTGCATCGGCTCGAGATCACTTACACCAGCAGTCTTTTCAAGCGCGACGCCGTCTATCGGGCCGACGACGAAGTTTTCCGCGCCACTATCAGGAGTTTGGCCGGCCAGAGCGACTTGGTGGTCAAGCGCGGCCGCTTCGGCGAGGTCGAGGTCGCCGAGATGGCGATCTTTCGCGCATGGCTCATCGCGCGCGTGCGCGCGCGGGGCCAGATGCGATGGACCGGACGAGTAGCCGTAATCGAGGCCCATTCGCTCGTCGCCGCGTCGATCAAGCAAAGCTGTCGCGCGGAGGCGGACGGCCGCCGATGGCTCCACGAGAAGCGGATGGGCGAAGCGGAGGAACTGGTCTTTGATGCTGACGGCCGACTGGTTACGCGTCGTGACCGTCGCGGACGTGAAGACCGTCTACTCAGTTTTACGCCAGCATCGATGCCGGCTTGAGGGTCAGGCCGCAGCGCGCTCCTTCGGCATCTTGCAGTCGCCGTCGAATTGCGCGCCCTCGTTGAGCACCAGGCTCGCCGTCGTAATTGTGCATTTGAGCCGCGCCGTCGGCAGCAGCTCCAGGCGCTCGCGCGCGACGATTTCGCCGCTGACCCGCCCCGCCACCGTCACGCGTGAACCGGTGATTCGCGCGGTCACGACGGCGCCTTCGGCGATAACGATTTCATCACCGGTTATCTCGCCATCCGCCTCGCCCTCGATCTTTGCCGATGCCCGAAAAACGAGCTTGCCGGAAATTTTCGCGCCCTTGCCGATCCGGGACTCGAACTCCCGCTCCTCGTTCAACGCCATCAGCCAGACCCCCCTTCTCGAGACGACGCTACGGAATATGACCGGAAACCGACGCCGAGGCAATCAGCGCCTGCGCCTCACGCGAACTATCGCCGCCGCTGATAAATCGATCCGGATTCGCTATGCTAGCGACGGCTCTGATGCGCCTTGGAACTGCACTTCCTGCGTTGGTCGGAATCGGACTTCTGGCGATGGTGTCCGGATGCCGCCGGCCGGCGCCGCCGCCACCGGCCACCAGCTCGAACATTCCTCCGATAGAATCCGGGGTCTACGGCTTCTCGGGCGCAGGGGTGCCGATGGAACAGCCCGAGGGTGTCATCGGCGAATGCATCTGGATCTTCGACCGCAACAATCAGCGCCAGATTGCCAAGGCCGATTGCTCGGCGCGCGCACCCGGCAAGTACCGTATCGTCCTAGCTCCCGGGCACTATGTTCTTCACGGGCCCGGCGGCATCCTCCCGCTCGAGATCAAAGCCGGCCAGTGGCTGAAGGTCGATTCGATAGCCTCCCTGCCGCTCGCCCCGTAATTGAAACGGTGTGATAACCTTGCCGGTATGGCTTCAGGGAGCGAACAAATCAGCGCGGTTGATTTAACGCAGATGATCGAAACCGGCCGGCGCAGTCAGGCGTGGCAATCCGGCGATCGCACAGCAATTCCGATTACCCGGAATCCGGAGCTGAACGTCACCCTGCTCCTGCTGCGCGCGGGCGCCCGCCTCTCCGAGCATCACGCGCAGCACTCGATCACCGTCCAGGTGCTCAGCGGTACGATTGCCTTCGCCGCGGGCGGCGCCACCCACGAACTTGGCGCCGGGATGCTCTGCATGCTCGACCCGCAGGTTCCGCATGCGGTGGAAGCGCGCGCCGAAAGCGCGATCCTGCTGACGGCCGTGCGCGGATAGTTCATAACCGCAACGGCCGCGCGGTGGCCGCTACACGCGGCAGAGTAAGCCGCCGTCGATCGCGATTGCCTCGCCGGTGACGAAGCCGGCCGCCGGCGATACCAGATAAAGCAGCGCGCCGGCGATCTCGTCGGGTTTGAGCAGGCGCTTATAGGGCAGATACTTGACCAGCCGCTCGTGGAATTCGCCCGGCTGAGTCTCCGCGCGATCGGCCGCATCGAGCCATCCGCATTCGATCATGTTGACGCGCACCGAGCGGCGCGCCCACTCGAGCGCGAGCGCGCGCACCAGGTTGCGCACCGCCCCTTTGGCGGCGCAGTAGAGCGTCGCGTTCGGCACGCCGCGCTCCGCCATCACATTGGATATATGGACGATCGTGCCGCCGCCGCGACTGAGCATCACCCGCCCGATCTCCTGGCTCGCGGTCCAGACCGACTTGAAATTTTCCTCGATCACGCGATCGAACGCCGCATCATCGGATTCTTCGAACGGCGCGTAGAACGGCGCGTCGAGGGCCGTGACGAGAATATCGAGACCGCCAAGCTGTCGAACCGTAAGATCGGCGGTCGCGCTCAAGTCGCTGCGCAGAGCCGCGCGCTGAACCCGTATCGGCGGATTCTTTTGCCCGGCCGCCGCCACCGCCGCAGCCGTCTGTCTGAGCGCCTCGTCGGCGCCCGCATCCTGTGACGCCAGCAGCACGCGCGCCCCGGCCTCCGCCAACGTGACGGCCGCCACTCGTCCGAGCGGATGCTCGGCGCCGATCACGAGGCCGCGCTTGCCCGTGAGCGCAAAGTCCCTGAGTCCTGCAGGAATCGCCATTGGGGTCCTCGCCGCTAGCTCTCCGGATTCGTTGGGGCAACGCCGGTGGGAACGATCCCGCCAACCAGACCGCCGCCGTCAATTATCAGCAATTCGCCATTGATATGATTCGACGCCTCGGACGCGAGAAAGACCGCGAGCGGACCGACATCGTCGTCCTGTCCAGCGCGACCGATCGGGATAAACTTGCCGCCCTTGAAGAAGCGCATCATCGCTTCGTTATGCGGAAAGATGCCGGGGACGATGCAGTTCGTCTGGATATTGTCGTCGGCGTAGGTCAGCGCCAGCGAGCGGGTCAATTGCAGGATCGCGCCCTTCGAGCAGGCGTACATGTAGTTGTGCTTGCCGCCGCGCAGCCCATAGCCCGAAGCGACGTTGATGATCTTGCCGCGCTTGCGCGCAACCATATGTGGAATCACCGCGCGGGCGGCGTAGAACTGACTGGAGAGGTTAACGTCGATCCCCGTCCGCCATTCGGCGTCGGTGATCTCTTCGAGCTTCTTGCCGAACGAATCCTCGCCGATCCCGGCGTTGTTCACGAGCACGTCCACGCGGCCGAATTCCTTGAGCGCCGCCGCGACCATCGCATTGACCTGCTCCGAACTCGACACGTCGGTCGGCTGCACCAGGAACTTCCGCCCTGACTTGCGTACCTCCGCCGCAGTGTCTTCGAGTTGCGCGACGGTGCGCGCCGCGCCGACGATATCGGCGCCGCATGCGGCGAACCGGATCGCCATCGCGCGCCCGAGCCCGCGACCGGCGCCCGTGATAATCGCGACCTTGCCCTCGAGGCTGAAGTTTTCAAGAATCATGACGGTATTGTCCCTGCCGCCCACGCCGCTTAACGCCTGACGCCGCGCCGACGCTGGCCCTCGCCGGCGTTTTGACCCCCTCCCTCGTGCGGGCATATAGTCGAATCAAGGAGCAGGTCATGTCGCTTAAGATCGAGATGTTCTCCGACTTCATCTGTCCGTTTTGTTACATCGGGTTTGCTACCATACGCAAGCTCAAGCCCGAATTCGACTTGCAGATAGCCTGGCGCGGCTTCCAGATCCATCCTGAATGGCCCGCCGAAGGGATGCCGGCGAGCGAGTTTCGCCGCGAGATGAGTCCGGAAGTTCGCAACGCGCTCTGGACCCGGATCACCGCGATGGGCGAGGCCGCGGGCATCACGATGCGGCCGCCGGCCCTGCTCACCAATTCGCAGGCGGCGCTCGAAGCGGCGGAATTTGCCGCCGAGAAAGGTCTTGGCGAAGCCTTCGAGGAACGCGTCTATCGCGCCTACTTCACCGAAGGTCTCAATATCGGGCAACGCGGCCTCATCGGGGAATTGGCCACCGAAGTCGGGCTCGATCGCGGCGAACTGGATGCCGCGCTCGACTCGAAGCGCTATGCGATGCGGCTGAAGAACCACGCCATGATCGCGCATAACCGCAACGTTGACGGGGTTCCGACCTTTTTCGTCGGCGAATATCCTCTGGTCGGCGCGCAGAGCGAGGAGACCATGCGCCACATTCTGCAGCGCTACGTCAGCAGGCTCGCCACCACCGCCTAAGCCTCCGGATGGCCGTGATGCTCGATCTGCGGGGCATCAAATGCCCGCTCAACTGGGCGCACGCCAAGGTGCGCCTCGAACAGATGGCGCGGGGCGAAACCCTCGAACTACTGATCGACGATCCGCGCGGCGTGCGCGATATTCCGCGCGCGGCCGAAGCTGAAGGCTATATCGTGGTCGATACCGCCCGCGCCGACAGCCGCGGATGGCGCCTCGTGATCGAGAAATAGTACTGCGGGATCGGCGCCGCCCGCGACCCTCGGATGACGTGTCGGCCGCGGACCGGCGTCGTGAGCCGATCCCCGGCCTTTGACCCGTCAACTCTAAGGCACGGTCCAGCCGCCGTCGATAATGAACGGCGCGCCGGTCGCGAAGGAAGCGTCGTCGCTGGCGAGAAACAGCGCGACCCTGGCGATCTCTTCCGGCTGCGCCATCCGCTCCAGCAACGAAATCCGTTTGATCGCCGCCGGATTGGGTGCCGCACCAGCGCGAATCCGCTGCGCCATCGGGGTTTCGATCGCGCCCGGACAGATCGCATTCACGCGGATATTGTAACGACCGTACTCCGCCGCGGCGACCCGCGTCATCGCGATCACACCGGCTTTGGCCGCCGCATAGGCCGTGCTGCCCTTGAGCCCGACGAGCGCCGCGATCGAGGCCGTGTTAATTATCGAACCGCTCCGCTGGCGCATCATGTGGGGCAGCGCATACTTCATCCCAAGCCATACCCCGCGTAGGTTGATCGCAATTACGCGATCGAACTGCTCCTCGGTCATGTTGGCGAGGAACGCTGATTCGCCCTCGATGCCGGCGTTGTTGTAGATGATGTCGAGCTTGCCGAACTTCGTCACCGCCTCATTGACCATCCGCTCGACGTCGGCGGCCTTCGCGACGTCAGCGCGAATCGCGATCGCCTGACCGCCGCTCGCGGCGATCTGATCGACGGTATCTTTAAGCGCGCCCTCGCTGACGTCCGCCGCGGCAATCTTCGCGCCTTCCTGCGCGAACAGGAGCGCCGCACATTTTCCCATTCCCGAGGCTGCTCCGGTTATAATCGCAACCTTGTTGGCTAACTTCATTTCCATCCTCCGATCATCGCGCCCGTTGCTGGCATCGCACGTGCTCAGCCTGAGACTGGGAAGGCAATAGCATTGAAGTGGCGCGATGAAAACCGCCGAAGGCTGACTGGGCTGCACGCTCTCGGGCTGCTTGTGGCGCTTTTCGGGTGGCTCACGGCGGTCGCCCACGCGCAACAACTCCAACTGCCGATGGGTTCCGGACAGCAGCCGCCTGCGCTCTCGATACCGCCATATCCGACCGTCGCGCCGACACCCGCGAGGCCCGCTCCGCGCAGCAACATCGAAACGCTGCCGCAAGTGCAAGCGCCGCCGCGCATTTATGTGCCACCCTCTCCACCGCCGCCCGCCGCGGTGTATCAACCGGCACCGCAACCGACCGCGTCCCCCGCGCCGATTCTGCCAGCGATCTTCCATGGATGCTGGCAGGGTTATGTCGCGACCGTGGATTCGATCGCGCGTCTTCCCGGCGGCGCCGAGCTCGGTCCATGGACGCCCAAAACCTATCTGCTGTGTTATCGCCGGGTCGGCAACGGCCCCTTCGCGCTGACTTTGACCGAGGCCGGAATCGTCAACGACCGCCGCATCACCAACGCCACGGGCAAGATGCAGCTCGTATCCACCGACGGTCGGACGTACGCCGCGATGCGCGCGCTGTTGCAGTTCGATGAGTATCGCCCGCGATACCACGCTTTCGGTGGCAATACCTTTCCGGTCGACGAGCTAACCAATCTCGATTGTCAGATCGAGCCCGACGGCATGCACGTAACCGGATCGGTATATGGGCAGCAGAGCGGACAGCCGTGGTTTCAGGCGCGATGGCATGCACTGTTTGTGCGCACGGCCGGCAAGGTCTCGGAGTAGAGTATCGCGGGTTGCACAAATCGTCCGTTTATCGCGCGTCCGACAAGGTGATCGCCTGCGCGATTTTTGCCGACTTCACACTGCCGCCGCCGAATCTTCGCACGGCTCATCGCAACGGTAAAAGACGAGCGAAGGTAACGTCAGGCCGTCTCCTTGGCGGGAAAGTCAATAAAACTATCGGTATAGAAGACGGCGCCTTGCGCCAATGCAGCGCCTTACAATTGGTATAACAATTGAACTTAAAGCATCGGTACTTCGGAAGGAGAAGTACCGATGGCGGACAAGGAAAAACCTCGGTCGCAGCGCGGCTTTGCCTCGATGGATCCGGCAAAGCAACGGTCAATTGCCAGCAAGGGCGGTCATGCCGCCCATCAAAAGGGCACGGCCCACGAATTCACGCCCGAGGAGGCGCGCGCCGCGGGTCGGATCGGTGGTGAACATTCACGCCGAACGCCGCGCCCGGATCCCGCGCGTGGCTCAGCCAACGGCGATTCCGCGGATGAGCGCGGCGGCGCCTCGGAAGATCACCCGGAAGGCAGCCAACCGGGTCATGGTGACCAGTAAGCGCTGATCAGCTCTCGTCAGTTCTTGCGATAGATTTTCAGGCGAAACGGAAACCACCGGAGGCCCTCCGATGCCGGCGCCGGCGGTCGCGGAGGACGCGAGGCGACGTCAGATCGAATCCCGAAGCGGAGCATGGTGATGCCGAAGAAAAATCCTCTCAAGCGCGCCCGCCGGGACGCTGCGGAAGGCAAGGCGCCGTCGACCCAGGCCGGCGAGTTCGTGCGTGACGAGATCGAACATGTGCGCCAAGGCAAGCATGGGGCGCGTTCGCCCGAGCAGGCAATTGCGATAGGGCTGTCCAGGGCGCGGCGCGCCGGGATCAAGCTGCCGGCGCCGTCACGCGGGCACGCGTCGTCAGGCACCGCTCGGAAAGCGCGTGAGGATCTGCGCGCCGGCAAGGCCCGGCCGGGAAGGGCGAAAGCGACCAAACGCGCCCGCGCGAGCAAAGCCGCCCTCCAGCGCGAAGGTCGGAGCGCCGCGTCGAGCAAGGCGCTCGGTCGCCATGCGCGTCAGGTCGCGGGCCGCCGCAGTCGCGAGGTGCGGGCGGCGGCGGCGCGTAAGGCCGCGCGGACCCGCGCGGCGCGCCGGCGCAAGAACTCCTGACGATACCGCCTTCGTGCGCGCGCCGGGCCGCCAGCGCGTCTAGCCGAGGCTCTTCTCGCGCACGCAGCGGAAAATATCGGACATCTCGTAGAACACCGGCGGCAGGCCCGCCAGATCGGGATGCACTCCCTCCTGTTTCGCCTTGATCAGCGCGCCAATCGCGAAGCGATGCAGACTGAGAATGGCCAGCGCGATCCGTCCGCCGTGCTCGACGTCGATTACCCGATCCATCAGACCGATCAGCATCACACATTTATCGATCAACTGCTCGTAGAGCGGCGTGCCCGACGACTCCGCCGCCTGCGCCGTCCAGCGAGCCAGTCGCACGTAAAGCTCTTCGAAGGCGCGGTTGCCGTCGAGTGTTACCGCCTGCGTCTCGCGGTAGGCATTCGCGTATCCCATCCGCCGTAGCTCCCTTTGATACGTTCGGCGTCAAGCCGAAACCGTGAGATTGCTGCCCGGAATGGTCACCGAGCTACCGCTGCCGCTGCTGCTCGAGGTCGCGAAGAGTTGCGCGATATTCTGGTAACCGGCGACCTGCGCCTGAATCTGCCCGTACTCCAGTTGCAGTTGACTCTCCTGCGCGGTGAGCTGCTGATTAAGCGTCGCGATCTGTTGATTGAGATTCGTCACCGTTTGCTGGTCGCTCGCGGTCTCCGTCGCCACCAGTCCTGTGGTCGGAGCCGCCGCGTAGCTGACCACCGGATTGAGCGCGTTATACAGTGACGTGATCGCCTGGGTGACGCTGGTCGGATCCGCCGACTGCGCCGCCGCAAACGAGCTCTGGCTGAAACTCAACTGGCCGGTCGTCTGATCGACCGTGATACCGAGTTGCGCCAGGTTCACCTGGCCGAGCCCGAACTGCAGGCTGAACAGGGAAGTCCTGAGACCGCCGTCGGCGGCCAGCGGCGGTGCGGCCTGATTCGGCACGGCCTGGGTGTTTTTCTGAATATCGTTCAGCAGTTGGTTGTATGCACTGACGAAGGCGCTGATCTGATTGCCTTCGCTCTGCGTATCGGAGCCGACAGTCAGGGTTGCCGGACCGCCCGTGCCGGTCAGTGACAGGGTCACTCCGGGAACGGCGTTGGTGACCTGGTTGCTGCTCGAGCTCACGATCTGGCCGCCGACCTGGAGCGTCGCGTTCTGCGCCGCGGTCACCTGCGGCGTAAAGGCCGCGACCCCGAAACTGTCGCCGGTTTGCAGCGTCCCCGCGCTCAGATTCAACGTCAGCCCGTCGACGACAGCCACCGGGCTCCCGGCGCTGTACGACGCCGGTACCGTGAAGGAGCCGCTTTCACCCGTGTCGGAGGTGTAGGCGATCGTAATCGGATCGGTTCCGACGGTGCCGCCCGCAGTGACGGTAAACTGATAGCTCTGCGTAACCGCTCCGGTATAGTTCCCACCGACTGTGGGCGTCGCCGTGCCGTTGAGCGTGTTGATCACCGTCGGACCCACCTGACTCTGAGCGAAGTTCGGCGCGGTGCCGCCGCTCAAAGAGCTGGTGATGGTAAAGCCCTGTGTGGAGCCGGTCGTATTGCTGGTGACCAGCAGGCGATAGGGCGCTCCGACAAGACCGGTATTGACGACCTGTGCCGTTACGCCCGCGCCGGCCGCCGTAATCGCACTCGCCAGTCCATCGAGCGTATCGTTCGACGAATCGACGGTTATATTGTAGTTCGTGCCGCCGACATTGATTGTCACGATACCGTCGCCGACGCCCGCCGTGTCGCTCGCATACCCTTGCGAGCCCAGCGACTCGGCCGAGGCGAGTTGCGATACCGACACGGTATAGGTGCCGGCCAGCGGAGCGCCGTTGACGGCGGCGGTAAACGGCGCGTTGGTCGAGACGCCGGTGGTCATCGGCGGCGTCGTGACGCTGTCGTTGAGCGTGGTCAGCGCGCTCTGCAGGTTCTGATAATCCGCGCCGATCGTTCCGAGCGTACTGATGGCGACGTTCTCCGCTGCGACCTGGTTCTGCAAATCGGTGATTGGCACCTGATCGGCGGCGACTGTCGCCTGCAGTATCTGATTGAAATCGAGGCCCGTAAAATTGGACAGCGTGATCGGGGTTACTCCGGCAGCCATCTAATACTCCTGCTTGCGCCGCGACGCGTGATTTGCGGCCGACGCGGCGTCGGCTGACGCCGGCGCCGGCCGCGTTCCCCCCAGGCCGACCTATTGGAACAGCGCCACCAACTGCGACGGGGTCTGATCCGCCTGCCGGAGAATCTGCACGCCCGCCTGCTGCAGCACCGACTGCTGCGTGAAGGTGGCGAAGGTCTGCGCGATGTTCGCGTCCTGGATCGTCGACAGCGCGCTCGTCAGATTCTGCGTGGTCGATTGCAGGTTGTTCGACAAGGCCGTCAGTTGCTGCTCGGCGGCGCCCACCGTGCCGCGGTCACCGGCGATCGTGGTCAGCGCCGCGCTGACGGCGGTCAACGCCGCCTGCGCGTTGGCCTGCGAGGTCAGGCTCGTGCCGTTGATTGCCAGGGTCGTCGTATCGGCCTTATTCAGGGTCACCGAGAGCTGATCGTTGGCGGTGTTGGTCGCGCCGACCTGAAAGGTCACCGCGGTCCCCGACAGCAGCGAGATGCCGTTGAAGCTCGCCCCCGCCGCGATCTGCGAAATGGAGCTCAGGATGCCCTGATACTGCGCGTCGAGCGCGCTGAGCTGCGTGCTGTTGAACGATCCGTCGGAAGCTTCGGTGGCGAGCTGCTGCGCCGTCTGCAGCAGATTACCGATATTGGCGTAAGCGCCATCGGCGGTCTGCAGGTACGACTGCGCGTTCTGGGTGTTGGCATAGGCCTGGTTCAGCGACCCGATCAAGCCCTGGGTCTCCATCGCGATCGCGAGACCGGCCGGGTCGTTGGCCGCGGTCACGATCCGTTTGCCGGTCGAGAGCTGCGCGATCGACTGGTTGAGCGCCGTCTGATCATTGGTCAGCGCGTTGGAAGCGATCAGCGAACCCACGTTGGTGATTAGACTAAGGCTCATAGTGACTCTCTCTCCTCTGCATCCTGTGATGCGCTTGGCGTGTGAGCCGGCTCCATCCGGCTTCTGAGCTTAAGTTGGCCGCTCGCCCGTCACCGACGCCGTCTCGGCGGCGTCTGCGCAACTTCTTTTCCTCGTTTCATGAGCGGACAACTGTCCCGTTTTAAGGACACCGCGGCCGCCGTGATTGTGCCGCTATCGATCATAATTTCAGCCCGCAGCGGTCGCGTTTCGGCGCGCCGCGGGATTTGCGAAAGGTTTCTTCCGTATTCGCGCGCCTTCCCGGCGTTCCGTGGCCGGTGGCATCCGCCTTGCTCCCCGCTGCCGTCGCGATGCAACACACGGGCTTGGCCGCCTTGGCCGCCACCTACGGCCTCGAACGCGCCGAACTCCATCAGCTACAGCTCTGGGGCCAGCGCTTTTTCGACCATCTGGCCGAAGCCCTCGGGCGCCATCTCGGCGCGCCACTGGAGATTGCCGAGCTCGCGCAGCGCTCGCTCGCCTTTGCCGGATTCTGCGCCGCCGCGCCGCTCCAGCATCTGGTGGTAGCGGGTTTCGAAGGTGAACCGGCGCTGGCGTTTCGTCTCGAACACGCGCTCGCGCTCGCCTTGATCGATCTGCTGCTCGGCGGCAGCGGCACTCTGCCAGCCAGCGCGACGCAACCGCCGCTCAGCGCCACCGAACGACGCATCGTCGCCGATATCATCGAAAAGGCCCTCGGCAGCGCCTTCGAGACCGTGAGCGCCGCCCTTTTCGGCCATCCGCGCCGCCTCGAGATCCTGCATCACCTCGATCACGTCGGCGTCCTGTCGCGCACGCTCGAACCGGCGCAGGCGGTAGTCGCCCTCGAGGCGCGATGCGGACTCGGCGAACAGCATGGATGGCTGGGGATCGCCTTGCCGATCGCGATGCTCTCGCAGATCCGCCGGCGCCTCGCCCCGCCCCATCCACCGGCGCCCCTGGCGGCGCGGCCCGGCCTGCGCCTCGCCGCGTTGGCCGACGCCCCGCTGACGCTGCGCGCGGTGATCGGCACGCACACGCTCTCCCTGGGTGAGCTGAGCCGCCTCGGTATCGGTTCGGTGCTCACGCTCGGGAAACTGCAGGACGGTCTGCCGCAGGTTCATCTGGCGGTCGCCGACCATATCCTGCGCCGCGGCACCGTCGTTGAAGCCCGCGGATGGCGCCGGTTCTGGGTCCAGAGTCTCAACGCCAACGAACTCGACAATGACGATAAGGAGGTCGACTGCGATGGATACCCTCAACAGCACGAACAGCTTATCCACTGAACCGCTCGCCCCGCCGGCACCCGCCGCGGAGTTCGACACCACCGCCCTCGATCCGCTGCGGCCGGTGCCGATGACCGTGCAGGTCGAGGTCGGCCGCACCACGATGCGCCTCGGCGATATCCTCGACGAGCTGCAGGTCGGCTCGAGTATCCGGCTCGATCGCCACGCCGGCGACCCGGTCGAAGTCTATGTCAACGGCGCGCTTTTCGCCCGCGCCGAGGTCGTCGTGATGCAGGATCAGATCGGCGCCAAGATTATCGAACTGGTCGAAACCCCGCTGCGTCCCGCGGGTCTGCGCTGAGCCATGGAACAGTCGCGCCATCCCGGCGGCGAAGGGCGTCCGCGCGTGACGCTCGGTCCGGCGGCGCCGGCCGGACTCGCCGACTTCATCGCCCGCGCCGGACTTGAGATCGTGCCGCTGAGCCAGCGCGCTCAGGCGACCCTCTACGTGGATTTCGTCGGCGCGCGCCCCCCCGGTAGCGAAGTGCTCGCGATTGCGGTCCGGGAGCGGGAAAGCGCTCAGGTCCGTCACGACGCCGACCTCGTCACGGAGAGCTGGCCGGCGGCGGCCTGTCTCATTATCTCAACCGCGCTCGGCCTGCGCCCACCATTGCTGACCGGCGACCCCGAGATGCTCTCGACGATCAAGAGCGCGATCGGCGTTGCGGCCGCGCAGATTCCGGTGATTCTCTGCGGCGAGCTCGGCGTCGGCAAGGCCCATCTGGCGCGCGTCATTCATCTGGCCGGCGGCGCGCGCGGGCCGTTCGTCAGCGCCGATTGCGCGCGCTTCGAAAGTCTCGCGCTGCCGCCGGCCGGCACGATTTTCCTCAAGGAGCTCGCCGATCTGAGCGACGCCGCGCAGCTCCAGCTCCTGCGGATGCTGCAGGGGGACGGCGCCACGGCCGCCGGCCCCGCCGCGCCGGTGCGTTTTATCGCCGCGACCAGCCGCACCCCGGCCGATCTGCTGGCGCAGGGCCGGCTTCGTCCGGAGCTCTACTGGCGGCTGAGCGTCTTCACCCTCAATGTTCCGCCGCTCCGCGCGCGCGCCGGCGATATCGCGTTGCTCGCCCGTTACTTACTGCGCCGCACCAATGCTCGTCGCAGTTGGTCGCCGCTCGCGCTCAAGGTGCTGGCCACGCACGCCTTCCCCGGCAATCTGCTCGAGCTCGAGAGCCTGGTTACGCGGCTCGCGCTCGCGCCGCTCGCCGGCGCGGGACAGATCATCGATCTCCCCGACCTCCGGCAGCATCTGATGATCCCGACCGACGAGGGCTGTCTCAGCGGATGGAAAAGCAGCCGCGAAATGGCCCGGCGCGAAATGATCCTGCGAACCATCGCGGCCGCCGGCGGCAATCGGGCCGAGGCCGCGCGACGGCTGGGGATTACCGTCCGCGCCCTCCAATACCATATTACCAAGGCCGGCCTTTCCCGCCGCCGGCGCCTTAATCATCTGCCGACCGCCGAGGCCGCGGCATCGCCGGCGAAGGCCTGGGAAGCCCTATGAAAGGTCGCAGAGAGTTCCGGATCGGAAGCGGCGTGAGGCCGCCGGCGAGCGCGGTGTGCTATGGCCGGAGCTGAAATCAAGACCGTTAACACGGCCGCGCGTATCGACCTCGCCAGTACCGTCGGCGTGCTGGTTGGCCCGGCCTGTATCCTCTTCGGCCAGTGGCTCGAGGGCGGTGAGGTCTCGAGCCTCTTGCAGAAGAGCGCCGCGCTCATCGTGCTCGGCGCCACCGTCGGCGCCTGCATGCTCTCCTTCTCGCCGCGCTATCTCTTCGCCGCCGTGCGCGACCTGCGCAAGGTCATCAGCGAGGACGCGCCGAATCCCTATGACCTGATCGAGCGGATCGTCGCCTACGCGAGTCTCATGCGGCGCGAAGGCCCGCTCGCCCTCCAGCGTCACGCCCGACTGGAAACCTACGGGATGCTCGCCACCGGCCTCAACCTGGTCGCCGCGAGCGTCGCGCCCGAGGCCATGGACGTGATCATGGAACGCGCCTTCCACGAGCGGATCGAACACAACAACGCCGGCGCCGAGGTCTTCGAGGCGGCGGGCGGCTACCTGCCCACCTTCGGCATCCTCGGCGCCGTCCTCGGGCTGATTCACACCATGTCGATGCTCTCGGATCCGTCGAAGATCGGCGGCGGTATCGCGACCGCCTTCGTCGCAACGGTCTACGGCGTCGGTCTCGCCAACCTGGTCGCCTATCCGGTGGCCCGCAAGATCCGCGCGCGCGCCCGCAGCGAAAAGCAGCTCGACAAGATCGTCGTCACCGGCATCAAAGCCCTGCGCGACGGCATGAACGCCGTGGCCCTCCGCCAGCTCCTCAGCGAAGGACTGACGCCGGTGTCGCATACTTCTCCGACCGACAGCGCCGAGGCCGCTGAATCGGGCAAATCGGTGGCATGATGGCGGCCAACGTCGAGGAAGAAGACGATCACGCGGGCGGGCATGATTCCAGTGAACGCTGGCTGGTCTCCTATGCCGATTTCATCACCCTGCTCTTCGCGCTCTTTGTCCTGCTCTATGCCTTCTCGATGCAGTCCACCGATCATGTCAACGAGGCCTGGGAAGCGATGGCAACCGCCGTCGGCGCAAGGCCCCATCGCGGCGGCCTGCGGCCGGAACTCGGCGAGGCCGCCCATGGCGGCCACTCGCCGGCTGAGCTTTCCGCGCAGCAGTTATCGGGTCTGATGCTCCGTCTCCAGGATCGCCTCAAACATTTCGCCCATTCGGGTATCACCACCCGCATCGATTCGCGCGGGCTGCTGATCTCGCTGCCGGCGGTTAACTTCTTCGCCAGCGGCGACGCCAATATCGCGACCTCGGAACTCCCGGCGCTCGCCGCGGTCGCCGAGGTTCTCGACGGCCTGTCGAACCCGATCGAGATCGACGGCTTCACCGACTCGGTGCCGATCAGCAATTCGGCCTTTCACGATAACTGGGAGCTTTCGGCGGCGCGCGCCGCGAGCGTGCTGCGCTTCCTCCTGGCCCATACGCATCTCGCCCCCGACCATCTGACGCTCGCCGGCTACGGCCCCTACGGCAATATCGCGGACAACGCGACCGCCGAGGGGCGCGCGCGGAACCGGCGCGTCGAGATTGTCGTCCGCCCGCTGGTTGCGGGAGCGACGAATACGGCAGGTGCCCGATGAGCGCCCATCACGAGTTGTGGCTGCCGGTGTTGCGACCGCACGAGCGCGGGCGTCTGATGCGTATCCACGAAGAGCTCGCCCGCGAATGGACGCGGGTGCTCGGCAGCCATCTGCTGCCCGAGGCCCGCTTTACCTTCACGACACTCGGCTTCGAGACCTTCGCCGCGCTCGCCGACGGGGATACCGACAACTCGCGCATCGCCGCCTTCATGCTCGACCGCGACCAGGTCGCGGGCTTCCTCCTCGTCAGTTCGGCGGCGATCGTCTATCTGGTCGACGCCCGCCTCGGCGCCGTCGACGGCACCGCCGCCGAATCGGGGCGGATTCTCACGCGGCTCGAGAATGCGCTCGCCCGCGAGGCGCTCGAGCATCTGCTGGCGACCCTGAGCCGCGTTTACACCACCGCCGGACTCGGCTGGCCAAAGCCGACGCGTTTCGGCGAGCGGCTGCGCAACACCCTGCTCTTCGCCCCGGAGGTCTATCTGCTGACCTTCCGCTTTCATATCGAGTCGCCCGGGATAGCCGGACTCGATCTCACCATCGCCGCCGCGATCGACCTGGTCAATCCGCTGCGCGACCTCATCGCCACCTCGCGCCCGCCGTCGGCGAATCTGCAACAGGCGGTGGCCGAGCTGCCGTGCGAAGTCGAACTCGAGCTCGGCGCCTGGGACGTCACCGTCGCCGAATTGGCCGCGCTCCATCCGGGCGACGCCGCGATTCTCCCGGACGGCCAGGACGCCTGGCTGTGCGCCGCCGGCGTCCCGGTCAAGCGTGTCCGCGTCAGTCTCGCAGGCGGCAAGCTGCTCATCGTGCCGAAGGAGCGTCGCCATGCGTCCTGACTCGATTCTGCCGGTCCGCCTGACGGCCGTACTGTCGCGCCTGCGTATTCCCGCAAGAATCCTCGCCGAATTCGGCGACGCCGACCGTCTCGAGGTGGACTTCACGCCGGGCGCCGCCGACGCCGTCACCTTCAAGGTTGGCGACAACGTCGTCGCCACCGCCACTCTCGAGGAGGATCAGGACCGGCTCATCGCTCGCATTACCCGACTTGGTGACCACTTTTCGCGGAGATTCGATCAATGGCAAATCCGGAAGAACGCCCAGACCATGGATTAAGCAAGGCCGCGCTCTTCGTCATGCAGCTCGACCCGCCGGTGCTGGCGAAGCTGCTGCGCGAGCTCAGCGAGAGCGAGCTGACGCGCCTGATGCAGGTTTATTCGCAGCACGCCGACCCCGAGGCCAAGCCGGAACGACTCTCCGGCGTCGCTGGCGAGTTTCTGCGTCTGCGCAACCATCGCCCGCTCGCTCATCTGCGCGAGGCGATGGGTCTCGCCTTCGGCGATACCGCCGAGCAACTGTTGCGTTACGACCGCTGGAAGACCATCAGCGAACGCGTCAATCCGCGCGCGCTCGCCGCGGTGCTCAGGGGCGAACGCCCCGAGGCGATCGCGATCGTGCTCGCGCAGTTGCCGGCCCGCTACGGAGCCGAGGTGCTCACGCTGCTCCCCGAGGAGCGCCGCGCCCTGAGCGTCGAACGTCTGGCCTGCAGCGAGTCGGTCTCCGGCTCGGCGCTCGACGCGATCTCCCGCGCTATCGAGGAGAGTCTGCGCGGCAAGGTCAGCCTCGAAGGCGACAAGGGGCTCGGGGTGAAGAGCGCGGCCGCGATGCTCAACCAGCTCGACGCCGAAACCGCGCTCGGCATTATCGAGCAGATCCGGCAGACCGATCCCAGCCGCGCCACCTGGATCGAACAGGAGATGTTCCACTTCGAGGATTTGGTCAAACTCGATGCCCGCGTCATGCAACTCGTGCTGAGCGCCGTCCCGCCGACCAAGCTTGCGCTGGCCCTCAAAGGACTGGCGGACAACGTGCGCAGCGCCGTGATGGGCGCGCTCGCCGATCAGGTCAAGGAAATCGTCCAGCAGGAAATGGCTGACAGCGGCGCGGTGCCGCTCCTCGAGGTGCGCGCCGCGCGCCGCGAAATCACCGCGATCGCCCTGCAGATGGAACGCGAGGGCAAGGTGCGTCTGCGCCTCGACCAGGAGCTCATTGCCTAGTCTTTTCCAGCGCTGCGCCGACCGCGCGCCGGTCCTCGCGATAATCCTCCTGCTGGTCGCGGCGACGCCGCGCGCCGGCCGCGCCGCGCCCGCCCCCACCCCCGCGGACCCCTACCTCGCCGCGGCGGCGCGCCACCACGTCCCGGTCGAATTGCTCGCCGCGGTCGCCGGCGCCGAGAGCGGTTACCATCCGTGGGCGCTCAATATCCACGGTCACGAGATCTACTGTCGCTCAAAAGACGAGGCGCTCCGCCTGCTCGCCGGTACCGACGACGTCGATATCGGACTGATGCAAATCAACTGGCCGTTCTGGGGCCCGCGCCTCGGGATCAGCAAAACCGAACTGCTCGACCCGCGCATCAATCTCATGATGGGCGCGCGAATTCTGCGCCAGATGCTCGCGCGCGGCGGCAACGTCTGGCGGCGGATCAGCGATTACCATTCCGGCTCGCCGCAACGCCGCGACCGCTACAATCAGTTGGTCTACTCCGCCTATCTGCATTACCTGAATCGCCGCTAGTCCTGAACCGCTACAGCGCTGGTCGCGGATTGAACCACGTCCTGCGACGTTCATCGGCGCCTGCGCCTCTCGTCATCCGCGGCAAGCGCCGTCTCGAAGGTCCGCGCGCCGCTCAACTCGCCGCCCTTTCTCTCGCGAGCGATCCAACGAAAATCGGAAGGAAAAGCATTTTCCGCTTCCGACCCCCGACGCCGCAAATGGCGCCGACGGCGTAATCTTCCGCGATCTGGTCCGCCCCTTGCTCAGTCCCGCTCGCATGGAAATCCTCGGCCCCGATCAGCAGTTGATGGAAGCGGCGCTGCAGGTGCGTTCGGCACGGGCCGCAATCCTCGCCGGCAACGTCGCCAACGCCGACACGCCGGGTTACATCGGCCGCGATCTCGACTTCGACCGCGCGCTCGCCGAGCAGCTCTCCGCCGTCCGGAGCGCGACCGATCAAGCGCCGAACTTCACCGCCGTCATGCGCGCCGACGGCGTGGAAGCCCTGCGTCCGGACGGCAATAACGTCGATTTGAATCAACAACTCGCCCGGTCCTATCAGAACAGTCTCGATTATGTCGCGACCTTGAAGCTCTATGGCGACTCGGTGGGTCGGCTCCGTAGCGCCACCACAACCAGTTAGAAGGGAGGTTCGGTTTTGACGCTGGACGGCATCTTCGCAATCGGTAACAGCGGCCTCGCGGCGCAGGCCGCGCGCATCACGCTCATCGCGCAAAACCTGGCGAACGCCAACTCCGTCGAGGCCTCGACCGGCGAACCATATCAGCGACGCCTGCCGATCTTCACGCCGGCCGCCATCGATGAAACCCCGGGCGCGACGGCCGCCAACGGCGCGGCCGGAGGTGCGGGAGTCCGACTGGCCGCGGTCCTGACCGACACCACGCCGCCGCAGATGGTTTACGACCCGACCGATCCGCGTGCCGACGCCGCCGGGATGGTCGCGCAGCCGACCGTCAATCCGGTCTACGAAATGGTCGACCTGATGGAAGCCTCGCGCTCCTACCAGGCGAATCTGGCAGTAATCCAGACCGCTCATACCGCGGCCCTCAAAACGCTCGATCTACTGAAATGAATCTTGCCGTCTCCAGCCCTCAGGAACTCGCCGAACCGCTACCGCTGAAGGCGCCGACACCGTCCGCCGGCGGTGGTTTCGCCTCCCTCCTGCACGAGGTCAACGATATCCTCGAACGGGCCGATCAACTCGCCGCCGGTTTCGCCGCCGGCAAGGTCGGCCTGACCGACGCCGTGCTTGCCTCCGAGAAGGCCGACACGACGTTCCAACTGGTGATGGCCGTGCGTAATCGCGCGCTCGCCGCCTATCAGGAAATCGCCAGTCTGCAGTTGTGAACGAGCGGCTGCCGAGGCTTGAGCGTCGTGACATGGTCGCGCCTCCGATCGCAGGGATTCGCTAGAGCAGACCGCCGATGGAACCACTGAACGCTACCGTTCTCCGCGCGTGGCAGGCGCTCCGCGCCTTCTACGCGCAAAATCCCGGACTGTGCCGGCTGGCCGCCGCGGCGTTGGCGCTGACCGCGCTTATCTGCGCGGTCCTCTACTGGCTCAACCCGGGCGCGCCGATGATTCTGGCCGGCAATCTCTCGCCCGCCGATCGCACCGCCCTCGCCGTCCGTCTGCGGCGCCATCACATCGATTTCACGCTCGGCACCGATTCGGTCAGCGTGCCGTCGAGTGAGCTGGAACGCGCCCAGCAGTTGCTCGATTCCGGGCCGGGGTTTCCCGGCGGCGGCGAAGATTTCAGCCTCTTCGATCAGAGCCCGATGGGCCAGAGTGACTTTGCCGAACAGGTCAACTATCAGCGCTCGTTGCAGGGCGAACTCGAACGCACCCTGATGGACCTCCACGGCGTCGCCAACGCGCGCGTGATGCTGGCGATGGACAGCCCCTCGCCCTTTGCCCTGGGCGCGAGCGAAGCCGCGCGGGCTTCGGTAATGCTCACGCTCGAGCCGGGTGCGATTATGGACTCGACCACGGCGCAGGCCATCGCCCATCTCGTCGCCGGCTCGGTGCGCGGACTCCAGGCCGAAAACGTCACTGTCACCGGCAACAACGGTGTGATCCTTTATCCGCCCCAGCGTTCCGGCGAAATCGACGAAGCGATCCGCCTGCGCAACGATTTCGAGCATCGCCTCGAAGACAAAGCCTCCGAACTGCTGACGCGGATCATGGGCGAGAATCGCTTCGCCGTCGAGGTCGCGGTCGACGTCGATACCTCGCGCGTCTCGAGTCGCGACACGCTCTACGGCAAAGGCGATCAGGCCGTGGTCAGCGAGGAACATTCGGTCACACCGACCGACGATCAGCCCGGCGGAATTCCCGGCCTCACCTCCAACCTGCCGACGCCGCCGCCCTCGCCGACGCCGGCGGCGAGTCCCGCGGCCGACGCCGAAGCGTCGCGCGATCAGACGCGGGCGGCGACCCAAAGCCGGGCTGAGACCCGCGTCGGCAATGTCGCGCGCAAGGATATCGTGAATTACCGCCCTTCGGCGCGGGAGATAAAAACCATCACCGCGCCGGTGCGTATCAAACGGATCACGGTGGCGGCAGTGCTCGACGGCACCTACGAAGGCGGCCATTTCACGCCGCTCAGCGCCGAGCGTTTGGGGGCGATCAAGAACCTCCTCGCCGCCGCCGTGGGCGCCGACCTCGACCGCGGCGACCTGGTTGACGTGCAAAGTGCCGCGCTCTCGCAACCCTATATTCCGCCGCCGCCCAATCCGCTGGATCAACTCCGCAGCTTCATCAGCAACCCGCTCCATCTGGTCGAAACGATCGTCGGCGTACTGGGCGCGATCATCCTGATGATCTGGCTGCTGCTGCGCGCCGTCTTCCGTGGCAGGCGCAAACCGCAGACGGTGGCGACGCAACCCGCTCAGACCGGCGCCGCACCCGCCGCGCCAACGACGCCGGAGCCCGCCGCCGAGCCGCCTCCGCCGGTTGATAACGGCTACGCCGAAATCCGCGCGCAACTCAATCAGGAGGTCGATCGCGACCCGGCGGCAGCGGCTGAAACCCTGCGCCTCTGGCTCGAGGATAACAGCGCCGCGGCCTCCAACGGCCATCTTCACTAGATGCGGATGCTTGCGCGGTACAGCTTTCCCGATTCCTCGCAGCTTGGCGCGATCGCCGATCCCGCGCGCCAGTCGCGCCGCCGCGCCGCGCTGCAGGCGGCCTTCGACGAGGCCCGCCAGCGCGGTCATGCCGAAGGCCTCGAACAGGGGCGCGCCGAGGCCGCCACGGCGGCGCAAGAGGCGCTCGCGCGCGCCCGCGCCGAGGGTTACGAGGCCGGAATCCAGCAGGGACTTAACGAGATAACGGAACTGGCGGAGGCCCTGCGCAGCGCCCTTGCGCAAATCGACGCCGAGCGCGTCGCGCTGCTCGCCCAGGCCGAAGCGCTGGCCGTCGATCTGGCGCTCGCGGTCGTCGAACGTCTGTGCGGCACCGACAAGGCACGGACGGACTTCATCGAACGCGCGCTTGCAGCCGCGACCAGAGAACTGGCGCCCGCCGCGCCGATCGCGATTCACCTCAATCCCGCCAATGCGGCGATCGGGCGCTCCCGCCTGGCCGCCTTGCCGATTCGAATCGATCCGGCGCTCGGCCCCGGATGCGTGCGCGTCGATGCGGGACGGTTGGTGGTCGAAGCCGACCTCGATCAGGCATTCGCGGAGCTGCGGCAGTCGCTGCTCGACACCCGCGCGCGCCGCCGGCGAGCCTCCTGATGCTCGACGCTGCACCCTATATCGAAGCGCTGCCGGACTTGCGCTTCGAGCCCTGCGGCAAGCTGGTGCGCTCGGTCGGTCTGCTCCTCGAGGCGACCGGTCCCGAACTGCCCATCGGCGCCATCACCACGGTCACTGCCGGCTCGGGACCACCGACCGCCTGCCAGGTCGTCGGCTTCGAGCGCGAGCGCCTGCTGCTGCTGGCCCTGGATGATCCGCGCGACCTTCCGCCCGGCAGCCTGGTGGCGCCCGCGCGTTTTCATTTCAGGGCCGGCCCCTGGATGCTCGGGCGGATCCTCGACGGTCTCGGACGCGCACTCGACGGCGCGCCGATTCCACCTGAAGGCGAGCGGATTACCCTCGAGCCGAGGCCGCTGACGCCGATGGACCGCGGCTTGACCAGTACCCCGCTCGATGTCGGCGTGCGCGCCATCAATGGCCTGCTCACGCTCGGCGTCGGCCAGAAGATCGGCATCTTCTCGATGCCCGGAGTCGGCAAAAGCACGCTGCTCGGATCGATGGCGCGCGGCACCACCGCTGACGTCAACGTCATCGCGCTTATCGGTGAGCGCGGGCGCGAGGCTCGCGAATTCATCCATGATATTCTCGGCGCGCAGGGACTCACGCGCTCGGTGATTATCGTGGTGCCCAGCGATGCGCCGGCGCCGCTGCGGCTGAAAGGCGCGTGTCTCGCCTCCGCGATAGCCGATTATTTTCGTAGCGCCGGCCACAACGTTCTGCTGCTGATGGATAGTCTCACCCGGGTCGCGATGGCGCAGCGGGAAATCGGGCTCGCGATCGGCGAGCCGCCGACGGTCCGCGGCTTTCCGCCTTCGGTCTTCGCCCTGATCCCGAAGCTGGTCGAACAGGCCGGAGCGTTGGCCGACGGCGGCTCGATTACCGGCATCTATACGGTCCTGGTGCATGAAGACAATGACCCGATAGGTGAATTGGCCAAATCCGTGCTCGACGGTCATTTCACGCTGAGCCGCGAGCTCGCCGGCAAGGGCCACTTTCCCGCTATCGAATTGTCCGACTCGATTTCGCGCGTGGCCCATCGCGTCTGCAGCGATCGCCACAATCACCTGCGCAAGCGCTTCGTCGAGCTTTATGCGCGATGGCGCGAAGCCGAGCAACTAATCGCCCTCGGCAGTTACCATCCCGGCGCCGATCGTCGCGCGGACGAGGCCGTGAGCCTTTATCCGCGACTCGAGAGCTATCTGCGGCAGTCGCTGTCCGAGCGGGTTACCTTCGAGGAAAGCGTTGCCCAGTTGGAGAGCGCGCTCGGCGAAAGCGCCGGCTAGTCTCGTCTGCTCGTCAGGATTTCCGCCGCGCCGCTCGACCTTCGGCCGCTATTGCGCAGGGGATTGTGGGGAAGAGCCGCCACCGAGGTCGCCGGCGCCACCGATGCCGCCGACCACCGCAGCCCCGGCCACGGCACTGCCCAGCACTCCGCTCGCCGTGATGCCCGCCGGCGTCAGTCCACCCACCGCCCCCGCATTCGCCGTCGTCACCATGCTCGACGACAACAGCGAACACGGCACCGCCAGCCGATGCCCCGGTCCCACCAGCACGCTCCCCGCCCCCGGATTGCCCGGATTCGAGACCGCCACCAACCCCGCATATACCGCGACATCGGTGAATTCGCTGCACCCCGGATGCTCTTTGCGCGCCACTCCCTTCAGATAATCCGTGGTGTAATCCGTCCCCCGCGCTGCCGCCACCGCATTCGGCGTATGCACCTCGTAGTTCGGCGCATTGCCCGGCGCAAACCGTACCAGCGAATGCAGCAGCCCGCCCAGCAAATCCACCCGCGTATGCTGCCGCACCCCCGCCGCACTCAGACTGTTCGCCACCACTACCAAAGTGCTCGATTCCCCCAACTGCAACTGCGTCCCGTCCACCAGCGTGATCGTCACCCCGCTGTGCGCCCCCGTCGCCAGCCGATCCCCTTCATATATCGCTGCCCCATACACCAATGCCCGCTCCGCCCCCAGCCGCGTCACCGTCGCACTCCCCGTCACCGCACTCACCTGCCCCGCCGCTCCCCCTCCCTGCGCCCAACTCACCCGCGCCAGGAGCAAGCTTAAGCTTAAGAAAACGGCAAAGAGGGGTACTTTATTGCCACGAATATGTTCTTCGAGGAACAAGCTACTCCTAAAGCCCGGTTATGCGTCATAACTGATAACCTAAGGCCATTCTCTCTAGTTTTTGCCGTTAAAGCCAGCCTGAAGAGACTTAGAAAATGCGCTCAAGACCTGCTTCGAGAAGCCGCAGGTCACTTGCTGTTATTACGGAAGCGATTCTCCCATAGATGCCAATCACACTGTCTCCGGTATTCCAGCGTTCGGTTTCCTCCGGGTTAAGCCAAAGCGTCCTATAACACCGCCGACTCAGCTCGCCGAACAGATCGACCCGCGGCGCTTTGCGGTTGTTGCGCCCATCGCCGATGATCAGCAGGACGGTCCCGCGCGTAAGGAGATGAGCATACGTACCCAAAAGCTCCGCACACACCTGCCCAAAGTCTGAGCGGGCATAGAAATCGAGTTGTGGCGTCAGAACAAGATGGCCTTGCTCAAATTCGGCGAGGGCAAGGCGATCGATATACGCAAACGCGGACACGCGCCTGAAGCACTCACGGGCGCCCGCGATCAATTCCAGCGTCAGCGTCGACGCATAGTGTACGGAACCGGAAATATCGGCGAGCATCAACAAATCAACGTGCCGCGGACGGCGACTGCGGAAGCGCCGCTCGACCATCACGCCGCCGTGCTGCACTGCCGCGTGCAGGGTCCGTCGAAAGTCGAGCCGTCCGCGTCGCGCCCTTCGGCTGCGCCGCCCCAATCGCTGTCGCAGGCGCCGCTGTAGCACCGCCAGAATCTCGCGCGCCTGCTCGTATTCAAGCTGCGTGTAGCGGGCGAATGGCGTGGTCTCGATCGTTTCACGCCCGTGGACTCCCGAACGGCGCCTCGCGCGCGGGGAGCGATCTTCGCCAGCGGTATCCGCGTAGTCGCTTCGAGCACCGGGGCGCGTAGCCGTCGCGGCCGCGAATCCTTGCTCCGCGGCGAGCGACTCCCCCTCCCTGGATGTCGCGCCTTTCAGGCGCTTGTCGCCGGGGCGCTCCGGTATCGCCTCGGTCGCGCCCGTCGGCGCCGCGGGACGCCGCACCGCCGACCTTGCGGTCGGCAGCGCCTCGCCGCTTCCGCTGCCGCCGCCTATCCCGACGAGCCCGTCGCGACGCCCGCGGCTGTCGGGCTGTTGCGCTTCGAGGGCCGCGCCGAAATAGCTGCTGAACAGGTCGTCAAAGATCTGGTCATGGTCGCGATGCTTGACCAGCGCCGCGCGCAGACCCTCCTGTACCCGTCCGCGCGAGAGACCGACGACGGCGACCGCGCGCATCGCGTCGAGCGATTCCGCGACCGAGACGCGCACGCCTTCGTCCCGCAGCGCGCCGATGAAGTCCAGCAGAATCGCCGTCAGCGACTGCGTCATCGCGGACTCCGGCGGCCTAGGGGCGCCCGATGAGTGAAAGTAGTTTGTCCTCGACGCGCGTGCGATCGGCTTCGTGCTTGACGAGCAGCCCCAGCGTGGCGCGCACCCCCGGCGCATCGAGCTCCCGCACGCCGAGACGCAGCAATGCGCGCGCCCAGTCGAGCGCCTCGGCAATGGACGGCGCCTTTTTCAAATCGAGTTTGCGCACGGCGTTGACGAGACGCGCGATCGCGGCGGCCATCCGCTCCGGCAGCTCCGGCACCTTCAGCGCGATTATCTGCCGTTCCTGCTCGATTCCCGGATAATCGATATACAGATGCAAACAGCGGCGACGCAGCGCCTCCGACAGTTCGCGCGCGCGATTGGAAGTCAGAATCACCGCTGGACTGGAAGCGGCCTTCAGGGTGCCGAGTTCCGGCACGCTCACCTGGAAGTCCGAGAGCGCCTCGAGCAGAAACGCTTCGAATTCCTCGTCGGCCTTGTCGATCTCGTCAATCAGCAGCACCACCCGATGCGGTGCGAGAATCGCACGCAGCAGCGGGCGCTCCAACAGATAGTCGCGCGAGAATACGTGCTCCGAAATTTCCTCCCAGCGGAGCCCCTGATGCTGATCGGCCTGCAGGCGCAGAAGCTGTTTCTGATAGTTCCATTCGTACAGCGCCCGCGCCTCATCAAGTCCTTCGTAACACTGGAGGCGCACCAACTCCGTCCCGAGCATCGCCGCCACGACCTTGGCGATTTCGGTCTTGCCGGCCCCCGCCGGACCCTCGATCAGCAAAGGCTTGTCGAGCGCGAGAGCGAGATAGATCGCCGTGGCCACACGTTGATTCGTGACATAGTGCGACCTGCGCAAGCCCTCGCTGACCAATTCCTGGGTTATCTCCATGGCGCGCCGCCGCCTCATTCTAGCAGCCGCGCCGCGTTGCGGCTTCCCGGCCGCTTAGGCGAACTTCGCGGCAAGTCGGTTTGCTCTTGCGTTTGCCTGAGCGCCGTCTATCCTTTCCGTGGTTACCTATTTCCAGCTCTCCGCGAGGTGCGCATCGATGAAAGCGATGGTGATGGAAGAAGTCGGCAAGCCGATGGTGGTCAAGGACTGGCCGCAACCCGAGTGTCCCGCCGACGGCGCGATTGTCCGGGTCGAAGCCAGCGGTATCTGCCGCTCCGATTGGCATCTGTGGCAGGGCGACTGGGGCTGGATTGGTTTCCGGCCGCGGCTACCGACCATCCTGGGACACGAGTTCGCCGGGGTGATCGAAGAGGTCGGCAAGGACGTCAAGACCGTCAAGCCCGGCGCGCGCGTGGTGGTCCCGTTGGCCCAGGGATGCGGCACCTGCGGCGATTGTCGTACCGGACATTCCAATCAGTGCATGAGCCAGGGCATGACCGGCTACGCACAGTACGGCGTGCTGCATCATGCTGACTTCAACTTCGCGCCGCTGCCCGAAAAAATCGATTTTGTTGAAGCGTCCTCGATGGGATGCCGCTACGTGACGGCGTTTCACGCTATCCTCGACCAGGGCCAGGTGCGGTCGGACGAGTCGGTGGTGGTCTATGGATGCGGCGGTGTCGGCCTGTCCGCAGTGCAGATTGCGACCGCGCTCGGCGCGCGCGTGATCGCCGTCGACCTGGACGATCGCAAGCTCGAACTTGCCAAAAAGGTCGGGGCGTCGGACGTCGTTAACGGCAAGAAGACCGACCCGGTAAAGGCGGTCCTCGACCTGACGCGCGGCGGTGCCGACGTCAGCGTCGACGCCCTCGGCATCGCGGCCACCTGCCGCAACTCCATCCTGAGTCTGCGCAAACGCGGCCGGCACATCCAGATTGGCCTCACGACGCAGGGTGAAAAGGGCGAGGTCGCACTGCCGATCGATCAGGTGGTGTTCAAGGAGTTGCAGATCGTCGGCTCGCTCGCGATCCAGTCCTTCCGCTATCCCGCCCTGCTCGACATGGTCGAGCGCGGACGCCTTGCGCCGCGTGAACTGATCACCGAAACCATCCCGCTCGAAAAGGCCTTCAACGTTATTCAGCAGATGTCCTCGTTCGAGAACGTCGGCATCAGCGTGATCAATCAGTTCTAGTCCGCGCTCGCGCTTTCTCCTGCGCCGCATCGAGGTCGCCGGCCCGTCTCGCCACTGAGAGCGGGCCGGCGCTTCGATATCCGGTCGAGGAGCCGGCGCAGACGCCGGAACTGCATCGCATACACGTGCGGCGGACAGGCGCCGCGATTGACATACGCCGGATGGTACATCGGATAGATCAGGCGGCCGCCGACGCTTAGCGGCGTGGGCTTCAGCGGATCGAAATTCGCCCCGGCGCCCGCAAGTTCGCGCCACGCCACCCGGCCGAGACAGACGATTACCGACGGCGCGACCATCGCTAGTTCGGCCGCCAGATGGGAGCGGCAATGCTCGATCTCCGCGCGCGTCGGATCGCGATTGCGCCCGCGCTCATCGCGGGGATTGCAGCGCACCAGGTTGGTGATGAAGAAACTGCTGATGCCCGCCTGCGCGATCATGCTCCGCAAGAGATTGCCCGAGCGATCACCGCTGAAAGGGACGCCCGTGCGGTCGCCGCCCAGGCGCCCCGGCGCGAGACCCACGAACACCACCGCGGCCGGAATCGAGCCGGCCCCCGGTACTACGCGCGAGCGGCTCGCCACCAGCGCCGGGCAGCGCCGACAGCCGAGCATCGCCTGCCGCCAATCACTCGGCGCGTTCGCCGCCCTGACCGCCGCGGCCTTCATCAGGTTTCCGTGTGCCGAGCAGTCTTCTGACGAGCGCGCGCCGCGTCGGCCCGCTCGGCATCTCCCTGAGCCTGCGCCACAGGCAGCGCCGACAGAGCGGCGCGAAGTCGTAGCGGGGCTTGTCCGGCCACGCCACACAATAAATGCCCTCCTCGCGACGGCATTCCGCGCACGGATCGATCAGGCGCGCGTCGGCGATCGGGTTATCGGATTCAATCAGCACCATCTTTGATTCAGCGCGGTTGGCGCCTTGCCTTCGCGGGATACGCGCTCATGGATCGGCGCTCAGTCCCATACCAGGCCGCCATCGACATTGAACGACTGCCCGGTAATATTGTCCGCCTCCGCCGACGCGAGGAAACAGGCCATGTTGGCGATATCATCCGGCGAGTTCGAGCGGCCGAGCGGGATCGACGCGTCCATGCGCCGCTCGAGCTCCTCCGCCGTGACGCCGCGTTTGGCGATAAGTTCCTGCTGGATGGTCTCGTAGAGATGGGTGCGCGTCGCTCCCGGGCAGATCGCGTTCACGTTGATATTGTGACGCGCCAGTTGCGCCGCAGCGATCCGCGTCATGGCGATCACCGCGCCTTTCGTCCCGGCATAGGCGATATTCGAAGTTCCGCGAAACCCCTTGCCGGCGATCGACGCGATGTTGATAATCTTGCCGGCCTTCTGCTTGACCATCTCGCGCGCCGCTCGCTGCATGCAGAAAAACAGTCCGCGCGCGTTGATCGAGTACATCCAGTCCCAGTCGGCTTCGGTCACGTCGAAGAAGCCGAGGCTGCGCGTCACGCCGGCATTGTTGACGAGGATATCGACGCGTCCGTAGCGGGCGACGGTCTTGTCGATCAAGGCGTTTATCTGGGCGACGTCGCTCATGTCCGTCATCACCAGAATCCCGCGGCGCTCGATCTGCTCGTAGGTCTGATGGGCGCTGGCTTCGTCGATTTCGGCGACCACCACCTGCGCGCCCTCATGGGCGAAACGCCGCGCCATCGCGTTGCCCATCCCGCGTCCGGCGCCGGTAACGATAGCGACCTTGTTTTCGAGCCTCATGAGCGTACTCCTTCATCGGCGACTTCTAGCAGGCAGCCGGGAAAAATCAATTTGACGCTGGCACCGTGTTAAACTCGGCGCTGATGAACATTCCGCCGGAGCGTGCCGCGGCATCCGCGGGCAAGCTGTATGCCCGAATCGTGATACTGGGCGCGACCGGCGCCGGCCTCGAGGCGCTTTCCTATCGGGTGCCCGACGAGTTCACCTTGCGTCTGCGGCGCGGCCATCGCGTGCTCGTCGAAGTGCGCTCGCGCCGCCTGACCGGCATCGTGCTGGATCTCGAGTCCGACCCACCGGGCACCGGCGAGCTCAAGCCGATTATCGAGATCCTCGAGCCGCAACCGCTGTTCGACGGACCGCATCTCGAGCTGATCAAGTTCCTCGGCTCCTACTACATGACCGGTCTCGGCGAAGCGTTTCGCGCCGTGGTTCCGGCCACGGCCCGCGTCGAATCGCGCCGCCTGTACAGCCTCGTCCGCGCGCCCGACCCATTGCGCGCCGCGACCTTCAACGCGGCCGAGAGCGCGATCGTGCAGGCCTTGAGCATGCGCCCGATGACCGCGCGCCAGCTCCGCGCGAGGGGCGCGCCGGAGGATTTCGAGCGCGTCGTCGAGCGTCTGATGCGCGAGGGCCTCGTCGAGCCGCGCGACGGCACCCGCGGACGTCATCGCCAGGCGCAACCGACCTTCGCGCGTTTCAAGGGCGCGCCCGACGGCGTGCGCCTGCGCAGTGCGCGCCATCGACTGGTTCTGCAACGGCTCGCCGCCGCCCATCCGGCAGCGGTGGCGATCGCGGACCTGCGCGCCGAGACCGCCGATGTCCATCTGATCCTGCGCGCGCTCGCCCGCAGGAATCTCGTTGAACTCATCGCCGAAGAGCCGTGCCCGATGCCGCCGCACGCGGAACCGCGGGCGCAGCAGCTCACGCTCAACTGGGAGCAGACGGCGGCCTTCGACGAGATCGTCCCGGCCGTGCGCGAGTCGCGCTTTGCGAGTTTTCTCCTGTGGGGCGTCACCGGCAGCGGCAAGACCGAAGTCTATCTGCAGCTCGCCGCCGCGGCTTTGGCGGCCGGCCGCCAGGTGCTCGTGCTCGAGCCCGAGATCGCTCTGGCCGATGAGGTGGTGCAGGCCTTTCAGCATCGCTTTGGCCGCCTCGCCGCGGTCCTTCACAGCGCCCAGAACGTGGCCGAACGCTGGGCCGCCTGGATGGCCGCGATCGACCGCCGCTGCCGCGTTATCATCGGACCACGCTCGGCCGTCTTCGCTCCGATTCAGGACCTCGGACTGATCGTCGTGGACGAGGAACATGACCCGGCTTACAAGCAGGAGGAGGGCATCCGTTATAACGCCCGTGACCTCGCCGTGGTCCTCGCCCGCCTGAGCGGCTGCCCGGTCGTCCTTGGTTCGGCGACGCCTTCCGCCGAGTCCTACGCCAACGCGCGACGCGGACGCTACAAGCTGGTGCGCATAACGCAGCGCGTAGCCGGACGCGCGCTGGCCGCGGTCGAGTTGATCGATCTGCGTGCGCATCTGCGCACCGCGTCCGCACCGGCGACCGCCGCTTCACCGCCGCCGACACCTCAAGCACCCCCTACGGGACCGATGCCGGCGCCAGATCCCACTGCCGCAGGGTCTCCCGTACCGCTGGCGCCGGCGCTGCTCGAGGCGCTCCGCGCCAATCTTGAAGCCGGCGGGCAGAGTATCGTCTTTCTCAATCGCCGCGGTTATCACAATTTCCTGCAATGCCATCTGTGTGGGAACGTCATCGCCTGCCGCAATTGCAGCGTCAGCCTGACGTTCCATCTGCGCGACCGCAGCCTGCGATGCCACTTCTGCGGCGAGAGCGCGCCGGCTCCCGAAGGATGTCCGGAATGCGGCGGCCCGGGACTCGAAGGGCAGGGTTTCGGCACCGAACGTCTCGCTGGCACGCTCGCCACGCTGCTGCCGAGCGCGCGGATCGCGCGGATGGACAGCGACACCAGCGGACGCCGCGAAGCGCGCGCGGCGCTCCTTCGCAGTCTGCGTTCCGGCACCATCGATATTCTGGTCGGCACCCAGATGATCACTAAGGGCTTCGATTTTCCCGGGATAACCCTGGTCGGAGTGGTGCTCGCGGATTTGAGTCTCAATCTTCCCGACTTTCGTTCGGCTGAGCGCACCTTCCAATTGCTGACCCAGGTCGCCGGGCGCGCGGGCCGCAGCGATCGCACGGGGCGAGTCGTGATCCAGACCTACGCGCCTCATCATTACAGCATCCGCGCCGCCGCCGATCAGGACTACGCGCGCTTTATCCGGCGCGAACTCGAGCTGCGCCGGGAACTCCGCTACCCGCCCTTCAGCCGGATGGCGCTGGTGCGGATCGAGGGACGCGACCAGGCCCAAGTTGCCGCCGTCGCCGGCCGGGTCGCCACGCTGCTGGGGCGCAGCCATACTCCGGCAGAGCTTCGCGTGCTCGGGCCGGCGCCGGCGCCAATCGAACGTCTGCGCGGGCGCTACCGCTGGCAGGTGGTGATCAAAGCCGTCGAGTTGAAGATTATCCGCGACGCGCTCGCCATGACGCGCACGCAGACGGCCGCGGCGGCGCGCGACGCGGCGGTCAAGCTGCTCATCGATATCGATCCGCTCAACATGATGTAGTCGCTCAACCTGATGTGGTGGTCGGGCCTTTTTGCGCGCACCCGTTTGCTGCTACCATCCGCGATTCAATTGGACGGAGGACGGCGGCGCGTTTGACGTTTACCATTCCCACTCCTCTCAGCACGGTCGATATCGCGATGGAGGACGGCGCGGTAATCCGCCTGCGTCGTCATGGCAACCCCGACGGTCCGCGCCTCGCGCTGAGCCACGGCAACGGGCTTGCGATCGACGGCTACCTGCCCTTTTGGGAGCTGCTGCGCGAGCGCTACGACCTCATCCTGTTTGATTTCCGCAACCACGGACAGAATCCGCTCCATCGGTTCGAGCATCACCACTGGCCACGCTTTATTCTCGATCTGGAGCGGGTATTCGCGGCGATCGCGGATCATTTCGGCGCCAAGCCCATAGCCGGCGTCTTCCATTCACTCTCCGCCGTGACGGCAACGATGCAGACCCAGCGCTACGGCCCGCGCTGGTCGCCGTTGGTGCTGTTCGATCCGCCGTTCTATCCGCCCGAGCGCCTGCACGCGCGGATGGCCGAATTCAGCGACGCCCAGGCGATCGCCGAGCGCGCCGCCAAACGCAAGAATGCCTTCGCCGATCCCCAGGAGCTTGCCGCCAGCTTCGCGCGGCGAATGAAAAAATGGCCGCCGCAGGCCTACGAGCTGATGGCCCGCGCAACGCTGCGTTATGACCCGGCGAGCCGTGAGTGGGTGCTCGCCTGCCCGCGCGAATTCGAGGCCCACGTGTTCGGCAGCAATCGCGATCCGGCGACGTGGGAAGGTCTCGGCGCGATGCCGGTACCGGTCAAACTGATCGGCGGTGACCCCGACGACGAGGAGGCGACGCCGCCGTCGCGGATCGCGCGCGAAGCCGCGCGCGAATTCAACCTCGAATACGAGACGATTCCGCACACCTCGCATTTTCTCCAGATCGAGCGACCGCGCGAGTGTGTCGCCGCCATGGAATCATATCTGCGTGACCAGGGCTTCATCTCCTGACTCACCGCGCAGCTCCCGGCGCTCCCGGCCGGTGATCGACATCCGCGGGCTCCGCGTCGAGCGCGAGGCTGTGGTCCTCGACGGTATCGAGTGGACCGTGCGGCGCGGCGAGCACTGGGTCATTCTGGGCGCCAACGGTTCCGGCAAGACCTCGCTGCTCAGCACCCTGACCGGCTATATGCCGCTGACCGCGGGCTCGATCGCCGTCCTCGGCGAGACCTACGGCAGCGCGGATTGGCGCGAATTGCGCAAACGCGTCGGCATCGTCAGCTCGAGCATCAACCAATTGATGGCGGGCCACGAGAACGCGCTCGAAGCTATCGTCAGCGGGCGCCATGCGATGATCGGGATGTGGGGCGAAGTGAGTGCGGAGGAACGCGCGCAAGCCCTTAAGATCCTCCGGCAGGTCGAAGCCGAGGTTATCCGCGATCGTCCCTGGCGGGTGCTTTCCCAAGGCGAACGCCAGCGGGTGCTTATCGGCCGCGCCCTGATGACCCGGCCGGAATTGCTGATCCTCGACGAGCCGTGCGCCGGCCTCGACCCGGTTGCGCGGGAGAGCTTTCTCGAGTTCCTCAATCGCCTGGCACGCCGCCGCGGCGCGCCGACGCTGGTCCTCGTTACCCATCATGTCGAAGAGATAACCGCGGCGTTCTCGCACGTCCTCCTCTTGCGCGAGGGTCGCGTGCTCGCCGCCGGCCCGAAAGCGGCGGTGCTGACGGGAAAGGCCTTGTCGCGAGCCTTTGGCGCACCGGTCAGATTGCGGCAAAGTCGCGGCCGCCACGCGCTCGAGATTCACCGGCGCCGTCGGGTCGTAATCTGAGCCTGCGGCGCGCGCGGATTACGCCGCGTTGCGCTTCAGCTTTCCCGCTTTTCCCCGTAGCGCTCGAAATGGACGACTTCGGCGCGCGGCTTCAGCGGCCGCGCCTCGGGCGGATGCGAACTATCGGGATAACCGAACGGCAGGATCGTAAAGACGGCCCAGCCCTCCGGCACCTCCAGTAGCTGGGCGATTTGCGCGCCGTCAAAGTTGCCGACCCAGCAGGTCCCCAGCCCCAGGCTCCACGCCGCGGTCGCCATGTTTTGCACCGCCTGCGCGCAATCAATGTCCGCCCAGCGGGTGTTGGTCGTGTCCTTAAGCACGACTATCGCCGAGGGCGCGTCGCTGACGAACTTCCCGGTGGTGCAGAGCGCGCCGATTGTGCGCAGGCGCTCGGCGTCGCGAATCACGATGAATTGCCAGGGTTGGCGGTTGCGCGCGCTCATCGCATGCCGGCCGGCATCGACGATTTGCCGCAACAGCGCAGGGTCGACCGGGCGCGGCGCAAAACTCCGCAATACCTTGCGTTCCCGGATTGCCGTGAGCGTGTCCATCGGCCGCTTTGCCTAACGCGCGGATTTACGTTGCACCAGGAACTCGTCGAGGAGCCTGGACGCGCGGTCCTGCGCCGAGACCATCTGCTGCGTGCGCAGAAAGAACTCGACGATCTCGTGCAGACCGACCTCAGGACCGGCTCCCGCCACCGCTACCAATTCCTCGATCAGGCTCGGAAACTTCTCGCCCGGAATATAGTAATTGGCCCAGCCGAAATTGCAGTAGCGATGGAGGATCTTGGCGATCGTCTTCTCCAACGATTCCTGGCGATTGCCGGTTTTTTCTTCGTTCTTGGTCAAAAAGCGCACCTCGCGTTGACCGTTCTGTTATCGCAACGATCGCGCGCAACGGCAAGTCGGCGGCGGCGTTGCCGCGATGCCTCAGGCGGATTTTTCGAGCGTCTCTGCCGGCACGGCCTCCTCTTCGGCCCAAAGCAGCTTTTGATAATCAAAACGTGAGTTTTCGATGACGTTGTACTTCACGATCGCGAAGTATGGTGAAAGATCAAAGTCGCGCGGCGTGATCAGGGTGGGGGAAACCGATCGTAAAAGCCCCGGCACCACGTTCATGCGGCGCGAAAAGCGATCGAGCAACCCGGCGATCTTTCGCACCGGCGCGAAGCCCTCCGGAAACGGCTCGTAGCGCGGCACCACCGGAAATCGCACGCGCATGAAACATTCCGCAATCATGCTCGAACAGATAACCCGCGTCGGATCGCCGCTGCCGAAGTGCAGCGCGTGGCGGCGAAATCGCGCCGGCACCAGATGCACCGGTAAGAAATAACGCATCAGGTCGAAGACATTGCGAAAATCGTAGCGTCGTCCGACCTGGGCCAGGGCATAGTTGACCACTTCGCGCTGATCCGCATGGGTCAGACCATGCGGACGACAGAGACGCAGATTGAAGTTCGCGTACTTGGCGACCGGCGTCAGCACCACCCCACTTTCGACCAGTGCCTCGACCAGCAACCAGTTCGCCTCCTCGCCAAACCTCCCGATCAGCTCTTCGCGCAGCGCCGGGTCGCGACGCAGGGGCTCGTCGCCGACATATAAGCACGAGTGCGACCACGAGCTTTGGGTTAGATACTTGATACATTCGCTGATACGTTCGTTCCCCTCGATCAGGATGACGTCACCCTTGCGCAATGCCCGCTTCAAAGCCGCAAGATCGTTGGGGATGGTCAGCGTGTAGCGCCCGAGCGGTTTGGTCAGGAGTTTGATCGCGAGACGGATCAGGCCCCGCCTGAGATATGTGAAGGGGTTAAGCTTGGCCAGTCGCGACATCGTCGGCTCAGACAAACAAGAGGTCGCCTTCAGTTTAGCGCTCTGTCATCGGCTTTGGATATCGCCGTTGCGAGCTACGTGCCGAGTTTTGCTTCTCTGTCCCGGAACGCCTGATTCTTCGGGTCAATATTTTCGTAATTAATTTGCCCCTCCAACGGCCCCTTGCCAGCCTGACTCCCGCCGTCAACGGCCGATGAGCATCCGCTCATCGAAGGAATCGCGAAAGGAGCAGGTAGGTTATGGATGGCAAACGGTGGATTGCGATCGGATCGGTCGGTGTTCTCATGGGCGCCCTGGTGTTGCTGAAGCCGCCCACGGATCCCGTTCAGGCAGCGGCAGCGGCGAGTCAGACGACGGCGCCACGCGCGCTCGACGTTGCAGGAATCGGCAACGGGACCTTAACGGTCGATACTGCTACCTGTGGTGCTCTGACGTGCGCGGGCGGCGACACCTGTGATTGTCTGACGGGGACCGATACCGTCGCGGCCAATCAAGGCTTTCACGGCGGCAGTCTCACGTACTCCATCCTCGAGGACGTCACCGCCGCAACCGGCGTATCGTGCAATCCGGCGATCGGCAGCGGCACGCTGACGTCGAAGAATGGGAAGAACGGGGTCACCCTGAGTATCGCGGGCGAAGTGTGCCCCACCTCGGATACGACCACGCCGGTCGATACGTTCGCCGGCACCTACATCGTCAACGGTGGGACCGGCCGCTATTCGAGCAGCAGCGGCGGAACCGGCGCGATGAACGCCAGCCAGAGCGGCGCCAGCGGGACTTCGCAGGTAACGCTGACCGGCTCGATTGAGAAGGTTGCGACGGTGCCGTCGCCCAGCGCCTCGCCGTCAGCCTCACCCAGCTCATCGCCCTCGGCTTCGGCCAGTGCGTCGGCTTCACCCAGCGCCTCCGCTTCGCCCTCGGCCAGCGCTTCGCCCGCCGTCTAGAGGAGTCGCCGGCCCGATCCGATCGGCGATGGTGGTCGCCGGTCGGATTTAGCTCCTTAGCCGTTGAACGCGCCGACGATCCCGTAGAAGGGGACCTGGAGGGTGGGCTGTGACGGGTCGTCAGTCTTGATCGCGACTGCGCCGCGCAGCGTGCCGTCGGGTGAGTTGGGCTCCAGTTGCAGCGTTAGCTTGTACTCCCGGCCCGGCGTTATCGGATCGACCCGCGCCGACACGCCCAGATTGTTGGTCGAAACCCCGACCACTTTGATCGGCCGGGGACCGCTGTTGGTCAAGCGCGCATAACGCACCGCTCCGGCATGCGGCTGCACTATCCCGAACGAGACCTGCGCTGGCGCGACATTGAGATCGCCCACCACCGAGCCCGAGACCGGGATTTCGACCGGACCCAGATTGGTCGCGACCTGGATATCATCGCTGAACGGCTCGGCCGGAGCGGTCGGCATCAGCGTAACCGTGAGTTGTGCGCCCGGCTTGCCGTCAGTTCGCGGCTGCTCAGCAACCTTCAGATTCGGATTCGTGTTCTTGATCGACACAATCCGGAAATCATGCGACACCATGTCGGTCAGCATCACCGTCCGCGTATTTGCGCTTCCATGTCTGACCTTGTCGAAGACCAGCGGCGACGGATTGGCATCGACCTTGACCTTGACGTCGCCCTTGATTTTGAGGACGAGCTGTTGGTGGTGGGGGTCGTTGGTCGCGACCGTGATATCGCGCTCCGCCGGCCCCTTGTCGGCGCTGGTGTCGAAGGTCGCGGTAATCTCCGAATAGGAGCCGGCCGGCACCACCGTTCTGGTCGGCGCCGCAACCGTGCATCCGCACGACGTCTGCACCGCGCCGATAGTCAGTGAACCCGGTCCAGCGTTGTCGATCCGAAACGTATGCCTGACCTTGGTGCCCTGAAAGACGCTGCCGAAATCGTACGTCGCGTTGCCCACTTTGGCGGTCGGCACGCCGCCGGACGTCCCGCCCGTCAGGTCCGAGAGCCCACTGGCGGTCGACGAGGAAAAACCACCCTGCAACGGGTTGCTGAGGTTGCCGGCGCCTTGCGCAAGAACCCCCGGGGGCGTCGCGGCCAACCCGGTGGCGGCGACCGTCAGCAGGAGCAAGCGGCGATATAACTTCAACGATTTCATCAATTTCAGAACGATCAGGACGCCTTCGCCAAACGCGCTTCCGGAGCCGGCTCGGGACGGCGCTCGAAACGCTTCAGGAAGTTGGTCGAGAAGCGTCCCTGCACGAAGTCCTCGTCCTCGAGGATCCGCAGGTGGAGCGGGATATTGGTCTTAATTCCCTGGATCACGTACTCGTGGAGCGCCGCCTTGGCGCGATTTATCGCGGCGCGACGGTCGCTCGCGTGAACGATAAGCTTGGCGATCAGCGGATCGTAATGCACCGGCACGCGGTAGCCGTCGTAGAGCGCAGTCTCGACGCGCACGCCGAGTCCACCCGGCGCATGATGGTTCGCAACGATCCCCGGCGACGGCAGACCGGTTTCCGGGTCCTCCGCATAGACGCGAAATTCGATCGCGGCGCCGTCGAATTCGACCTCGCGCTGGCGCAGCGACAGCGGCGCGCCGGCAGCAATCAGGATACTCTCGCGGACGAGGTCCGTGCCGGTGACCATCTCGGTCACCCCATGCTCGACCTGGATCCGCGTGTTCATCTCGATGAAGTAGAACTCGCCGTCGGGCGCGAGCAGAAACTCGACCGTGCCGACGTTGGCATAGCCGACCACCTCGGCCGCGCGGACCGCCGCCTTGCCCATCCGGGCGCGCAGACGCGGGGTCATGACCGGGCAGGGGGCCTCTTCGAGCACCTTTTGATGGCGCCGCTGGAGCGAACAGTCGCGCTCGCCGAGATGGAGCGCCTTACGATTATTGTCGGCAACGATCTGAAACTCGACGTGACGCGCCTCCTGGAGATACTTCTCGAGGTACATGGTGCGCGAGCCGAAGGCCGCCATACTCTCGGCCTGGGCCAGCGGAAAGAGTTTCCGCAGATCAGCTTCGCTGGTTGCGATCCGCATCCCTTTGCCGCCACCGCCCGCCGCGGCCTTGATGAGCACCGGGTAGCCGAGCCGCGCGCCGTCATTGAGAGCGTCGCGCAGTTCGGTCACACCGGTCCCTTCGCTGCCCGGCAGGATCGGCACGCCGGCGCGTTTCATGATGCGCCGCGCGCGCGGCTTGTCGCCCATCAGACGAATATGACGCGCCCGCGGACCGACAAAGTTCACGTTCGAACGGCGACAGGCCTCGGCGAAATCGCCGTTCTCCGAAAGGAACCCGTAGCCCGGATGCACGGCGTCCGCGCCGTAAGTCAGCACCGCGCTCATGATCGCGGGGATACTCAGGTAGCTATCCTCGGCCGCCGCCGGCCCGATACATACCGCCTCGTCGGCCATCTGCACGTGCAGCGCGTCGCGGTCGGCGGTCGAATAGACCGCGATCGTTTTGATACCGAGTTCGCGGCAGGCGCGAATGATGCGGATCGCAATCGTCCCGCGGTTAGCGATCAAGAGTTTTTTGAACATCGCTCGATTCTCCCAACCCTCACCCTCGTGAGGTTGCTGTCCGCCCCACCACTGCCTCGCGCTCAGCTCACCTCGAGTACCAGCAAGGGTTGCCCGTACTCGACCGGCTGCGCGTTCTCACACAGGATCTGCACCACGCGACCGGCGATCTCGGCTTCGATCTCGTTCATCATTTTCATTGCTTCGATAATGCATAACGTCTGCCCCTTGCGCACCGAGTCGCCGACTTCGACAAAGGCCGCGGCGTTGGGGGACGACGCGCGATAGAACGTACCGACCATCGGACTGGTGACGAGGCGCTGATTTTCCGCCAGTTCAGGCGCCGCACTGCGACCGGAATCGCGCGCCGCAGGAGCGCGCACGTGGCGCGCCGGAGTCGGCGGCGGTATCGCGGGAGCTGACGGCGTCGCGGCTGCAGCCTGAAAGGAGCCGTCGGCGCGCCGCACCAGGCGTACCTTGCGCTTGCGATCGTCGATCTCCACCTCGGCCAGCTCGTACTCACGCATCAGGGTGAGCAGCGCCTTGATCTCTTGGAGCGCCGCGCTGTCGCCATGGTCGCGGGCGCGCGGCGGGTCTGCTTTGGAAGGACGCATCTTCTGGGGCATTCGTTTCGACCTTTAATTCACACCCGTTCGGCCCGCCACCGCGACCATCGAGACGGTCGCGCGCAGCGCCAGGACATAGCTCTCGGCGCCGAACCCGATCACACGGCCGGTCACGATATCGGCGATAGTCGAGTGATGGCGAAACGGTTCACGCTTGTAGACATTCGACAGATGAACTTCGATTGTCGGGGAATCCAGTGCCGCGATCGCGTCGCGAATCGCGATGCTCGTATGAGTGTACGCCGCCGGATTGATGATCAGCGCGTCGATACGCCCACGCGCCTCCTGCAGCCGATCAACGATCGCACCCTCGCTGTTCGACTGGAAGGTGCTCACCTTGACCCCAAGCTCGCGCCCGAGCTCGACCAGACGATGGTTAATCTCGCGCAGGGTAGTCGAGCCATAGACCGCCGGCTCGCGCTCGCCGAGCAGATTCAGATTGGGGCCATGCACCACCAGCACGACCGGCTCGCGGCGAATCTCGCGGGCGCTCGCGGCCTCCTTGGTCTTGTTCGCCATCGCTTGCCATCGATTCAATCTGACGCCGGTTAAGCTTTCAAGCAGCCCTGGCCGCCCCGGTTTGTATGGGACCGGCGACTCTCGTTATCGTGGCAGCCGTAAGCCGGCCTTGCGACTATCGGAGATGACCATATGACGAACCGGGAACGCTTCACGATCGCCGTCCCAGACGCCGCCCTCGACGACCTGCGGGAGCGCCTCAAGCGCACGCGCTTTCCGCGCGATTTCGGGAATCCGCACTGGGAATACGGCGCGCAGACCGACTATATCCGCGAGCTGGTCGAATACTGGAGGACGCAATACGACTGGCGGGCGCACGAGCGCGCCATGAATTCCTTCAGTCATTACCGCACCACGATCGACGACATCCCGATCCACTTTATCCACGAACCGGGCAAGGGCCCGCGCCCCATGCCACTTATCCTGTCGCACGGCTGGCCGTGGACCTTCTGGGACCTTCATAAAGTGATTCGCCCCCTTGCCGACCCCGCGGCTTTCGGCGGCGACCCCAACGACGCCTTCGACGTCGTGGTCCCGTCCCTTCCCGGCTACGGCTTTTCGACGCCGCTTAACAAAACCGGGATTAACTACTGGACCACTGCCGATCTCTGGGTAAAGCTGATGCAGGACGTGCTCGGCTACCGGAAATTCGCGGCCGAGGGCGGCGACTGGGGCGCGATCATTTCGGCGCAACTGGGTCACAAGTATGCCGATCGCGTGATCGGTATCCATGTCCACCTGCTGGTCTCGCTCGGCTTCTTTACCGGCGGCGGGCCGACGCCTGAGGATTATGGACCGGGCGAAGAGGGCTGGCTCCAACGCAATCGCGATTTTCTCGAACTCGAGTCGGGCTACATGCGCGAGCAATCCACCAAGCCGCAGACTATCGCCCATGCCATCAACGATTCACCGGCAGGGCTGGCCGCCTGGATCGTCGAGAAGCGGCGAACCTGGAGCGATTGCGGCGGCGACGTCGAGCGGCGCTTCAGCAAGGACGACCTCTGCACCACGCTAAGTCTCTACTGGTTCACCGAGAGTTACGGGACCTCGGCGCGCTACTACTACGAGGCTGCTCATAACCTGTGGCAGCCCTCGCATGACCGGATGCCGGTGGTCGAAGCGCCGACCGGCGTCGCGGTGTTCCTGAAGGAAGTGATGCTGATGCCGCGCCGATGGGCCGAGCGCTACTACAATCTGAAGCGCTGGACGGTGATGCCGTCGGGAGGCCATTTCGCGCCGATGGAAGAACCCGAGCGGCTGGTCGAGGATATTCGCGCCTTCTTCCGCACGCTGCGTTAGTGCTTGAAGCTGAGCGCGCGCTGATAAACTTCGCGCCGCCGCGCGCCGGTGAGCTTCGCCACCGCCGCGCTGGCGTCCTTGAGGCTGAGACCGGCCTCGCGCAGCACGGCTATCGCCGCGGCTTCATCAAGCCCGCCGCCGGCGGCTTCCGCCTCGCTCGCTCCGGCAACGACGAGGGTCACTTCACCGAGCGGCGGATGCGTCCGGAAATAATCCAGAAGACCGCCGAGCGCGTCGCTGCGCGTCTCTTCATGAATCTTGGTCGCCTCCCGCACAACTACGCCGCGGCGATCGGCGCCGAAGATTGACGCCATCGCGGCGAGCGAATCGACCAGACGGCGGGCGGTCTCGTAGAGCACGATGGTGCGCGGCTCATGGCGCAGGCCTTCCAGGCGGCGACGGCGATCGCCCTCGCGGGCCGGCAGAAATCCCTCGAAGACGAAGCGATCGGTGGGTAAGCCCGCGATCGACAGGGCGGCGATCACCGCCGACGGCCCCGGCACCGCCCTGACCGGCACGCCGGCGTCGTGCGCGGCGCGAACCAGCCGATATCCCGGGTCGGAAATTCCCGGCGTGCCGGCGTCGGTCACCAACGCGACCGTCGCGCCGGCCTGGAGGCGGCTAATCAGCTCCGGCGCGCGCCGCTCTTCGTTGTGCTCGAAGTAGCTGAGCATCGGCGTGTGAATCCCATGCTCAGCGAGCAGCCGACCCGTGCGCCGGGTATCTTCGCAGGCGATAAGATCGGCTTCACGCAGCACGCTGAGCGCGCGCGCCGACAGATCCTCGCGATTACCGATCGGGGTCGCGACCACGCAGAGCGCGCCGACCGCCGCACGGGCGCCGGGCGCATCCGGATGCCTCGCTGCGCTCAGATGAGCAAACGCGGCGGCGCCGCTACGGATTCACGTTCATCTGGACCGGCCGGAAAAGCCGCGATTTGAACTTCCAGCCGTCGCCCACTTTGACGTATTCGTCCTCGTAATAGCCCGTCCCGACCCATTCGAGATTCTTCTTGAAATTGCGCAGCTCGACATAGCAGCGACCCGTCGCGCGCCCATTCCCCTTGAGGTCGATCACGTGGTTGTGGATGTACGGTCGCGGCGCGAGCTCGCCCTGCCCAAGGCCGCCGTAGAGTTTGAGCAGCCCCTCGCGCCCGGTCGCCTTCTGCTCGCGCTTGAAACCCTTGGTGATAAATTCGCCGTCCGCCGCAAACAAATCGACGATGCCGGTCGTGTCGCCCTGCCAGACACAATCACAATACTTCACCGGCAGTTCACGAATCGCCTCACGGTCAGCCAGCTCCATTGCGATCTGTTCGATACTTTTAGCCATGACTATTTGCGCTCCTGGATGTCAGTGGTGCCGCTCGCCAGTTTGGGTTCCATATGGACCATCTGCGCGCGCCGCGATTTGAACTTCCACGCATCGCCAACCTTGACGTACTCGTCATTGTAAAATCCCGTGCCGAGCCACTTGAGATTGTCGCTGGCGTCGCGCAGCTCGACGTAGCAGCGACCCGTCGCACGGCCGTCGCCCTTGAGCTCGATCACGTGGTTGTGGATGTACGGTCGCGGCGTGAGAGTCGCCAGCCCCGCCTGGTAGGTCTTGAGCAATTCGGCGTGTCCCTTGTTGGTGACTTCACGCCGATTGCCGACCACCGTGAACTCACCGTCGTCGGCGAACAGTTTGACGAGACCCGCGACGTCGCCCTGCCAGACACAGTCGCAATAACGCTGCGGCAGCTCCCGAATCGCCTCGCGATCGGCCAGCTCCATGATGGTTTGCTCAGTCGTCTTCGGCATGGATCATCCTCCGATGTGCTCGGTGGATGCTTAGCACCGAAGCCGCATCAGGTAAAATCCGCCGCGCGCGGCCACGCGCCATCGCCTGACCGTAACCGCCCGCGCGCGCCCGGCACAGCCTGCCGTCGTCAGTTGGATCGCACAGGTAAACGCGCGAGCAACTCGCGCAGCTTGCTGAACTCCATCGGCTTGGTGAAGAAACCATCGAAGCGGCCGCGATAACCCTGCGGGTCACCCTCGCTGAGACGCCATCCCGACAGCGCCATCAAAGCGGTCCCGGGAACCAGTTCGCGGAGCCGGCGCGCAACTTCATAGCCATCCATGCCGGGCAGACCGATGTCGATGATGGCCGCGTCGGGCTGAAACTCCTGCGCGCACGCCACCGCCGCGGCTCCGTCGTTGACGACCCGGATGCGATGCCCTTCGCTCTCGAGCAACAGCCCCAGCGCTTCCGCCGCATCGACGTTGTCATCGACGATCAGGATCCGACGCGGCTCGCGCCTGCTTGCGGACGGTTCGCCCGCCGCGGCCGTCTCGCGCGAGACCGCCGACACCCGCGGCGATCTCATCGTCGACTCGCCGCCTTTACCGAGCCCACCACTCTGAACTGACACCGTTCCACCCTGCATCTCGGCAAACTGCCATAACCATCCGCGGCCGCTTCCGCGTCCCTTTGTGGCCCTACCCGGCGAGAGTCCCCCTCTCGAAGCGAGGCTTTGAAACTTCGTGCCGGGCTTGCAGCGCGACCGCAACCGATCCTTGCTTCCGGTTTACTTACACGCATTGTCCGGCAGATTCAAAACGATCCGCGCCCATCGCGCGCCTATGGCATCGATCCGCCGCGCAGTACGCGGACTTTGCCGGATGCCGATCGGCACGCTGCATAGCCGGATGCTGATCTGCGGCACAGTCATTGCCTAGCGCTTAACGTCATCTTTGTTTCGGAGCCTGTGGGCTTTTAAGGAGAATCGTTATGAATGACTTTGTTGCGGATCTCACCGCTATCAAGGAACGCGCGCGGCGCCATATGGAACAGGGCGCCGTTACCGAAAATTATCAATGCGATGCGCCGAAGGTCATCAAGGTACTCAATGAAGTTCTGGCGACTGAACTGGTCTGCGTGCTGCGTTACCGCCGTCATTATTACATGGCGAGCGGCATCAATTCCGAAAGTATCAAAGCGGAGTTTCTGCAGCACGCGAATGAGGAACAGCAGCACGTCGATCAGGTCGCCACGCGCATCGTGCAGCTTAACGGCGCGCCCAACTTCAACCCGGAAGGCCTCGCCCGCCGCAGCCACTCCGACTACCAGGAGGGCAAGGATCTAGTCTCGATGATCAAGGAAGATCTGGTCGCCGAGCGGATCGCGATAGAATCCTATGCGGCGATCGTGCGCTGGCTCGGCGATGGCGATCCGACGACCCGCCGCCTCATCGAAACCATTCTGCAGGTTGAAGAGGAACACGCCGACGATCTGAAATCGCTGCTGGACCGGATCTAGGATGAAAAAAGGCGCGAACCGACAACTGCCGATTCGCGCCTTTTTACCGAATCCTGACGACGCTCAGGGCGCCGCGGTGGTGGTCGTCGTCCGCGACGTCACCGTGCCGTCACTCGACTGCCTCGTCGTTGTCGTCGAATTTTCGGTCGGCGTCGTCGTGGTTGACGTGCTGTAGCTCGGCGTCGGCTGCGTCGTCTCGGTACTATGGTAACTGAAGCATCCGACGGTGCAGAGCAGACTCACCGCACCCAGGCCGACCATCGCTTTCGAAACGAATCCCTCAAGTCGCATACTGTGACCTCTTCTTCCGGTGATGCGGACGAGACGCCCCGGGAGATGCTGAGATCAACCGACCGCCGTTCCGCTTGGGGTATCGTGAAGCACTTAAGATGCCAACGGGTTTAGGCGGCTCGTGCTATCTTCAGTCCGTCTTTGTGAGCATCGACGTCGAGCGCCGCGCTTTTGACGCGCCTGAGACAAGCGCAACGGCCGCCTCCCGGTAAGGGGTGCCAGGCGTGGCCGGCGAAATTGCCGGAAATGCGCGGTTCACGGATCAACTCCGCCGCCACGTTCGCGGCAACATGAGACTCGACACTTAGTAAAAATTCTCTTCCCGAAGATGGGCGCACGATGCGCAAGGGATACTGTCGCAGTTGACGAAGTCGCGCCCGGAGCGGACTTTGGCGATGGTTCGCGCAGAAGGTATCACGGAACAGCTTTTGCTAAATTCAACCTGCCGTGCGGAGGTGCGATCCTCTTTTCGGCAGACCAGACGCGGAGAGCCAATTATGAGCACTTATGATGATACGATCGATGGCATCAATCAGGCAGCGAACCAGGGCTACGACATGGCGCGCGATTATGCCGATCGCGGCATGAGCTTCATGCAGGATGCGACGCGTGACCTGCGCGAATTCGCGCGGCGCGAGCCCTGGCTGGCGCTGGCCGCCTCGTTCGCGATCGGTTATATGGTCGCCAAGATGATGCGCCGCGTTTCTTCGTAGCGGCGCTGCGTTCGAGCGGGCAAGCCCATGGCAGAGGTCGGAAATTCGCTTTCGCGTCTCGGTCGGTCAATCACCACCGTGACGCGAAACTATCCCCTGACCCTGCTGGCGACAGCGGCCGCCGCCGGAGTGGTTGTCGGCGGCGGCGCGCGTTCACCGCTCGGCCGCTTGCTCCTGAAGCTGGCCGGGCAAGCGTTTCTCCAGGCTTCCGTGCTCGATCTGTTCGAGAATCTGGTTGAGCCTTCCGGCGGCCCCGAGCCCGACCCGCGAAAGCCGCCTCACGCGGACACGGGCCTCTGAATCCCGCGGCGGCGCGCTGAAGTAAGCGTCCAATGGTACGGCGCAGGCTTCGTCTCCGGCGCCGAGCAGCCGGCTATCAGGCCTTCGCGCTATTCGTGCTCGGTGAAACCCTCGAGCGCGCGCGAGCGACTGGTCTGGCGTAATTTGCGCAGCGCCTTGGCCTCGATCTGGCGAATACGCTCGCGCGTGACGGCGAATTGTTTGCCGACTTCTTCGAGCGTGTAATCGGTCTTTTGCCCGATTCCGAAGCGCATCCGCAGAATCTGCTCTTCACGCGGCGTCAGCGTCGCCAGCACCTTGCGCGTCTGTTCGCCGAGGTTACCCTGAATCGCGGCTTCGACCGGCGACGGCGCGAGCTCGTCCTCGACGAAATCGCCGAGCGAGCTTTCTTCCTCGTCGCCGATCGGGGTTTCGAGCGAGATCGGTTCCTTGACGATCTTCAGGACCTTCTGGACCTTGTCGAGCGGCATCTCCATCTGCTCGGCGATCTCCTCGGGCCCCGGCTCGCGGCCGAGCCTCTGCACGAGCAAACGGGTCACGCGCAGGAGTTTGTTGATCGTCTCGACCATATGCACCGGGATACGGATGGTGCGGCCCTGATCGGCGATCGCGCGCGACATTGACTGGCGAATCCACCAGGTCGCGTAGGTCGAGAACTTGTAGCCGCGCTGATACTCGAACTTGTCCACCGCCCGCATCAGGCCGATGTTGCCTTCCTGGATGAGGTCGAGAAAACCCAGCCCGCGATTGGTGTAACGCTTGGCCAGGCTCACCACCAGACGGAGGTTGGCCTCGGTCAGTTCCTTCTTGGCGCGCCGGCTCTTGTCCTGCCCGGACGCGATGGTCTCGATGGTGCGCGAGAATTCATCGATATCGGCCTTGACGCGGCGTTCGACCTCGCGCGCAACCTTCTGCGCTTCCTTGATTTTCGCCGCGATATCGAGCAGGTTTTCGCGCGTGCCGTTGACCTTCAGCAGATGGCGGCGATCTTCGACCTCGGCCGCCTCGCGCAGCAACTGCGCCTTGGTGCGTCCGGTCGCCTCCTCGTAATGATGGATCAGCGCGCGCGCCGCCTGCGCCTCTTTCAATAGGCGGCGCATTTCACCAATCACGAGATCCTGGAAATGGCGCGATAGCTCGAGATCGCGCAATTCCTGCTTGATGCTATCGCGGAGGCGCGCGATCGACTTGCTGATCTTCTGTTTGTCGGCGCCCGAGCGGTCGCGCAATTTGCCTTCGAGGGCCTCGATCCGACTGCGCAGCGACTTGAGCTTCTTGGCCGCCGTCGCCAGCTTGAGCATCTGCTTTTCGTTGGGTTCCGGACCGTGCTCCTCTTCCGAGTCGTTCGGCTCTTCGTTGTCCTCGAAAATATCGCGCAGGTCCGCTTCACCCGCCTCGATCCGGTCAGCGACGTCGATCACCAGGTCGAGGGTAACCGGGGAGCGCAGCACCTGCTCTTCGACTTCGTTCTCGCCCGCTTCGATCCGCTTGGCAATCTCGACTTCCTGTTCACGCGAGAGCAATTGGAAATTGCCCATCTCCTTGAGGTAGAGCCGTACCGGATCCGACGATTCACTGAGCGAGTCGGCCGGGGTTTCGGCCGCTTCATCCGGTTCTTCCTTGGCTTCGCTCTCGAGATCGCTGTCGACGCCCTCGGTCGGGACGTCGTCGAGGACCTTGATGTCCATGTCCTCGAAGCTTTCCAGGGCGGAGCGCAGATCGATCGGCGAGGTGACGTCCTGCGGCAGAAAATCGTTGACTTGATCGAAGGTCAGGTAGCCCTGCTCGCGGCCGAGATCAACCAGGCCCTGAAGTTCTTTTCCTTCGTATTTTGGCTTCATGCTCGAGGGATCCTGTCCTCGCTGGCGAACGGTTTAGCGATAGCGACGGCGTGACCCAGACGCCGGCCTATTTCCGATAACAGCAACGCTTGTCAAAACGACGGGAGTGTATAAAACGGACGAGTTAACCGTCAAACGGCTCATTCTATTGCAACGGGCTCTTTTGCGTCAAGCGTACCTAACCGCAACCACACCGGCATCGACCCACCATTAATTATAACGCGCGTCGCAAAATGCGCCAGTCGGCGCGCGCCCGGCGGGTTTCCCTAGATAGCGCTTCGGCCCGTCAATTTCCACCGCTACCGGCCACTGGCCATGGAACTTCAGGCAATTTTGTAGGTGACGAGCGCCTCCGCGATGAGACTTTGCCGATTATCGCGGACCTCGACGCTGATACTAGCTATCCGCTTGCCATGCCTACTTACGACGGCTTCTGCCGTCAGGTCACTCTGCACTCCCGGTGCCGTATAGTTCACCGCCATCGAGATGGTTGCGCTGCGCTCGGTCGCCGCAAGCGTCCAGACCGCAGCGCAGGCTGCAAAGTCCACCAGCGCGGCGATGGCGCCGCCGTGGATCGGCACCGTGGGCGGACCGTAATTGAGCAGCCGTTCCGCAAACGGCATCCGCACCGTCACTCGACCGGGTACGGCCGTCTCGACGCGAAGACCGAGCGACGCCGAAAAGGGTCCGTCCTCGAGGGTGGCCAATGCGGGAAATTCATCGCGCGCGATCCGACTCATAAGCGCGATTTTGAACGATCACGCTCAAGGCCTCCATAGGAGCCGCTCAGCCCTCCGGCCCGGACGGGTCAGACAGATCGCTCGTTTCGCACAGCCTGGCACCCGAAGCGCGACCGGGGCGCCGGCGGTTGCCGGCGCCCGACCGGCGAAAGCGACCCTGCGCTCCTACTGCACCGGAGGCGGTGCGGTCCCGCTGGATGACCCCGCAGCGTTCGCACCCATTCCGCTCGCGCCATTGCTGCTCGACGATCCGTTGGTACCGGCATTGGCGTTCGGATCATAGGTTGATCCGGTCGCACCGTTGCCGGTCGTCATCGAGCCGCTACCCGGGTTACCGGACATACTCCCCGATGCGGTTGAGCCGGCGCCGGTCATCGGATTGACGCTGCCGGGAGCCGTGGCAGCCCCGTTGCCGCCGGGACCGCTCGCGACGCTCCCGGAGCCGGCGGACATCCCGGAGCCGGCGGCGCCGGCGGATGCACCGCCGGCCGCCTGCGCGAAAACCTGCGGTGAAAAAGCGCCGATCGTCAGTACCACGCCGACGCCAGTGGCAATATTGAACAAACGTCCTCTGAGCTTCACAAAGATGCCTCCTTGAAGATGCCGATTTCACCTCATCGGTGAATACCGCTTAACGGCTGACTCGAGTGCCGCAACACCGATGCCGTGACGAGCGAGGCGACCTCGGGCGTCCTCGGCTTGCGGGAGACAGTCTTGATGAACCCCGGGGGATGATCACGCGGGATGGCCTAGCGATCGGCGCTTTAGCGGTTGCGTAACGGGCGATAACTCATCGCCGAAGCTTCGTCGCGGGCGCGGCGGAGCGGAAATTTTTGCACAGGTCGCGGGTCAGCCGACGGCCCGATGGCACAACTCGTCGGCGCCGCCTGCGCCTTCCCGAGGAGCTTCGCGACGAAATTCCACAGGAAGCTGTGAGCAGTCGCGGCGCCCGACCGTATCTGAATTGGCCGCGCGGCGCTAGAATTTTGCCGCTGGGTTAAACGACGGGAGGTCGAACTTGAGCTTCGTTCATCTGCACGTGCATACGCAGTACAGCCTGCTCGACGGCGCCAACAAGATTGGTCCCCTGTTCGAGCACGTCAAAGGCTCGGGCATGCCCGCGATCGCCATGACCGATCATGGCAATATGTTCGGTGCGGTCGAGTTCTATCAGAAAGCGCGGCAGAGCGGAGTCAAACCAATCATCGGCTGCGAGGCCTACCTGGCCCCGGGCAAGCGCACCGACCGTTCGCAAAGCCAGCGCGGCGACGACGTGGAAGGCGGCAGCAATTTTCATCTGATCCTGCTTGCGCAGAACCGCCAGGGTTATCGCAACCTCTGCCGGCTGCTCACCGCCGCCTATCAGGAAGGCCTCTACTATAAGCCGCGCATCGACAAGGAGATCCTTGCCGAATGCGCCGACGGCCTGATCGTGCTCTCCGGATGTCTCAGCGGCGAAGTGGCGCGCGCGCTGCGCGGCGGCCGGCTCGATCAGGCGCGCGCGGCCGCCGAATGGTATGCGCGCACCTTTCCCGGCCGCTTCTATCTTGAACTGCAGGATAACGCGCTGCACGGCCCCCTGAACGAGGCGCTGCGCGAGATCGGGCGCACGGCCGGGATCCCGCTGGTGGCGACCAATGATTGCCATTATCTCCATCGCGACGACGCCAGGGCTCACGAGGTGCTCCTGTGTATCCAGACCGGCAAGACGCTGGCGGATGAGACGCGATGGCGCTTCGATACCGATGAGCTCTACGTCAAGACGCCGGAAGAGATGGTGGCGGCGTTCGGCGCGGACTCCGAGGAGATTCGCAACACGGTGGCGATCGCCGACCAGGTCGATTTCGAATTCGAAAGCGGCCGCTTTCATTTCCCCCTGTATCAGCCCGAGGGCGAAGCCCCGCCCACCGTCGAGGAGCTCGATGCGATGCTGGTCGAGCGCGTCCGCACCGGCCTCGAAGAACGCCTGAGGCACCAGCATGCGCGGCGCGGCGACTTCGATGACGCGGTGTATCGCGAGCGGATCGAGCGCGAGTTGCCGGTGATCCGCGAGATGGGTTTCGCCGGCTATCTACTGATCGTCGCCGACTTTATCAACTATGCCCGTGAAAAAGGCATTCCTGTCGGTCCCGGTCGCGGTTCGGTGGTCGGCAGCCTCGTCTCCTATGCCCTCGGCATCACCGAGGTCGATCCGATCGAACACAAGCTGCTGTTCGAACGATGGCTCAATCCGGGTCGCCGCTCGATGCCGGATATTGACGTCGATTTCTGCTTCGAACGGCGGGACGAAGTGCTCGACTACGTCCGCAAAAAATACGGCGACGACCGCGTCGCGCAAATCATCACCTTCGGCACGATCAAGGGCAAACAGGCGATTCGCGATGTCGGCCGCGTGCTCGGCCTCTCCTTCGCCGAGACCGATCGCATCGTCAAGCTCTATCCGGCGCCGAAGCAGGGGCGCGATTTTCCTCTGAAGGACGCCTTCGAGATGGAGCCGCGGCTGCGCGCCGAGCGCGAAAAATATCCCGAGCTCTTCGAGTACGCCTTCAAACTCGAAGGCCTTTTGCGCCACGCCTCGCGCCACGCGGCCGGGGTCGTCATCGCTGACGAGCCGCTGCGCGATCTGGTGCCGCTCTACGTCGATAAGGAGCGCGCCGACAATCCCATCGCGATCACGCAGTACTCGATGAAAGGCGTCGAGGAACTGGGACTTATCAAGTTTGACTTCCTCGCGCTCAAGAACCTCACGCTCATCACCGAAACCCTCGACCTTATCAAAGCGGGCGGCGGCAGTCCGCCCGACCTCAATCAACTGCCGCTCGACGACGCCGAGACCTACCGGCTGCTCGCGCGTGGCGACACCGTCGGCGTCTTCCAGATGGAAGGCTCGGGCATGCGGCGCTTTATCACCGATCTGAAGCCGTCGTGCTTCGAGGACGTGATCGCCGCGATTTCGTTGTTCCGGCCGGGCACCCTCGACGCCGGGATGGTCGAGCCCTTCGTCCGCCGCAAGCACGGCAAGGAGCCGGTCGAGTACGACCATCCGCTGCTCGAGCCCGTGCTGCGCGATACTCACGGCGTCATCATCTATCAGGAACAGGTGATGCGCGCCGCGCAGTCGCTCGCCGGCTACACGCTCGAAGAGGCGGATATCCTGCGCGCAGCGATGGGCAAAAAGAATATCGCCGTGATGCAGAAGGAGCGCGAACGCTTCGTTACGGGGGCGGTGCGGAACGGCGTTGACCGCACGCTGGCCGCCTCGATCTTCGAGAAAATCGCCACCTTCGCCTCCTACGGTTTCAATCGCTCGCACGCCGCCGCCTACGCCCTGACCTCCTATACGACGGCCTATCTCAAGGCGCACTATCCGCGCGAGTTCATGGCGGCCCTGATGTCGCTCGACATGGACGACACCGACAAGACCTACAAGAATATCGCCGCGCTGCGCGAGATGCGGATTCGGATCCTGCCGCCGGACATCAACCAGAGCCGGGTCAAGTTCACCGTCAGCGACGACGCCATCCGCTTTGGCCTCGGCGCCATCCGCGGCGTCGGCGCGAGGTCGGCGCAGGACATGATCGCGGTGCGCGAGAGCGGCGGCGCGTTCAAGTCCCTGGCCGATTTCTGCGTCCGCGTCGGCACGCAGATTCTTAATCGGCGGCTGCTCGAAGCCCTGATCAAGTGCGGCGCGTTCGATTTCACCGGCGTCGCCCGCGCCGCGCTCACCGCGCAGATCGACGACGCGCTGCGGCTCGCGCAACGCAACGAAAGCGACGCGGTGCGCAATCAGATAAGTCTCTTTGCCAAAAGCGGCGAGACGCCCGTGCTGATCGCCCGTGAGACCGTCGCCGAATGGCCGCGCGCCGAACTCCTCAATTACGAAAAAGAGGCCCTCGGCTTCTATATCACCGCCCATCCGCTCGACCGCTACGAGCGCGAGCTGCGGCGGATCGGCAAACTCACCACCGCCGACCTGCCCAATATGCCCGACGGCAGCAAGATCCAGATTGCCGGCGTGGTCCAGGCGGTCAAGCTCAAGAACAACAAAGCAGGCAAACGCTACGCCACCTTCACGCTCGAAGATCGCGTGGGCGTGGTCGAATGTATCGTCTGGCCGGAGGCCTATCAGAATTACGAGGCCCTGATAGCCGGAACCGAGCCGATCGCGCTCAAGGGCAAGCTCGACGTCGATGATGAGCGCGCCCAGGTAATCGTCGATGAGATCCGACCGCTCAGTGCGGCGCTGACCGACGCCGTGCGCGAGGTCCGAATCCGCGCCCCGCGCGACCGCATGGTCAACGGCGACCTCGAACGTCTGAAGGACCTGCTGCGACGCTACCGCGGCAACTCGATCACCTACCTGCATCTGGGCCTCGACGACGGCAACGAAGCGGTCTTTGTCCTGGGCGACGATTATCGCGTCGCACCCACCGAGGCCTTCGTGTCGGAGATCTCGGCGCTGCTGTCCAAGGACGCCGTGGTCTTGCGATGAGCCGCGAGGACGGAGGAAGCGCAGCGGAAAGGGCCGCTTACGAGCACGCCAACGCGCGGGGCTATCGCAGGACAACTTGACGAACCGCGCCAGCGCACACGGAAATCGCGCCTTAATCGGCGCCGCGAGACTCCTCATCTGGCTCTTTCTCGTGCTGTCCGCCGCGCCCTTCCTGCCCGCTCAACTGTACGCCGACCGTCCGCCGACTGCGGCCGCGAGCGCATCTGCTGAACCCTCCGATAACTCCGCCGCATCCGCCGCCACCCTGCAGGATCAACTGCGCGCGACCTTGAGGAGTCTTTCGGCGGCCCTGACGCCGCCGGCCGAGAGCGAGCGGGACTACCGCCGCAAGCGCTTCGACGATCTCTTCAGCAGTCCCGCGCTCTGGATCACCGCGATCATTTTCCTTTTGTTGGTGGTTTTCTGGATCATTTACCGCAAAGAGCTGCGCGACCTGGTCGGCAATCTGCAAACCCTGAAAATCGGCGAATATCTCGAACTGGCGCGGGTCACGGTCGAGGAGATGCGCTCTTTCGGCGAAGATGATCCCGAATTCGAGAATCCCGCCCATCAGGTGGTCGGCGCGCCGCTCGAGAACTTTTTCTCGTTCCTGCGCTACCCGGAAATCAAGCTGGCCGATTCGCTCGAGAGCCCGTTTATCGCGATGAACTGGCCGCCGCTGCCCCTGTTGCGCAACCTTGAAGCGGCGCTCAGCATCCAGGTCGATCGGCTGAAGGCCTCGCCGCACTTCCGCGAAGACCATCCGCCGAACGATTTCAACGAAGCGCGCAAACGTCTGTTCCGCGCCCTGGTCTCACTCGGCAACTACTACGGTTTCGTTAAACGCGACGGCACCGAACGGATCGATCTCGAAAGCGCGCAGTACTTCCTCCGCCGGGCTATCGCGCTCCGGCCGGAGGCGGGCGAGAAGGTCCAGTTGACGGTGGGCTACGCGCAATTCTGCCTGGGCGCAATCAACGGGATGCTCGGGATCGAACTGCTCGAGCAGGCCCAGCAGAACCCGCAAAACCTCGCGGCCCCGGCGTTGGCCGCGTTGCGCGGACGCGGGCAGGACCTCGCGCTTGCCGGAATCGATCTACTGGAACGCGCAAGCACCAACGGTTATCGGGTGCCGAGCCAGTACCACGTAAAGGCCTACCTGCTCTATTGCGTCGGGCGAATCGAAGACGCGGCGGAGGCGTGGCTCGAAGCCGCTACCCTCGCGCGACCACCTTCCGCCAAGATGTATTACAATCGAGCCTGCGCTCTGGCCCGACTCGCTCGCTATGCCGATAGCCTGACCGCGCTCGAGCAGGCGGTCGAGCTCGTGCGTACGCGCGGGGTCGGCGCCGACGGTTTCGATCCGCGCACGGCGGCGCGCGATCCGCTTGAAGGCGCGGAATTTGAGCCTTTCCGCGCGGGCGACGCGAACGCCGTCAACGCCCGCTCGGCGCACAACCGAAGCTTCGCGGAGTTGATCCCGTGACCGTCAGTCGCTGGGCGGCCGCGGCACGAAATCATCAGGACGCGGCGGTCGGCCCGGTCCTCGCTTGGTGATCGATCGGTCCATGCATCGATCCTAAGCCGCGGCGATCATCGCCGCAAGCTGAAGCGGCCAAGCCGCGTCCCTCTACCTCGCGGTCTAACCGAGATTGCTCTTGAAGAAGTTCACCATTTTCGGCCATAGCTCGAACGCCGCGGCCTCGCGATAGCTCGGGCGATAGTCGGCGAAAAAGGCGTGCCCCGCATTCCGGAACATCTCGAACTGGAAGGGCTTGCCGGCGCGCTGCAAGCGGTCGCACAGCGCCTGCGCATCGGCCGGAGACGGATTCTGGTCCTCTTCGCCACACACGATAAACAAGGGGCAATGCAGCTCCGGCGCAAGATCGATAACCGGCGTCGGCCGCTCCGGCGTCGTTAGGGCGTCCGGCGTGGCGCGCGTGATGAAGCCGCCCCAGCAATCGATCGCGGCATCGATGCGGTCGCTGCTGCACGCTATCAGGAGCGTCCAGCGACCACCGACACAGAAGCCGACGCATCCAACCTTCCCGTTGCATCCGGGCTGGGCGCGCAGAAAGGCGGCCGCCGCCGCGCCGTCACGGACGATCTGTGCATCCGCGAGGCCGAACATCTTGGTCCGCACCTGGTTCATGTCCGACGGATTGGCCGGCGCGCCGATCCGCGAATACATATCCGGCGCCAAGGCGATAAAGCCGGCGTTGGCGAAGCGGCGCGCCACGTCGCGCTCGTGTTCGACCAGTCCGAACGCCTCATGCAGCACGATCACGCCTGGATAAGTGCCCGGCGCCTTCGGTCGGGCGAGATAACCCTTCATCGCAAAGCCGTCACTGGAAAAAGTAACGTCGCGGCCTTCGAGCGCGTCGAGATTTTTGACTTCACCGGCTAGCGCCATCGATGCCTCCGCAGAAAAGGAAAATGCCCGTTGGGTTTCTGCTTCCCAATAGCGCATTTGCCGGTTGTGACCAAAACCGCCGACCACTTACTTTACCTGCCGTTATCCGGCAAGCTTGGGAGGACGGCAGGCGGGGCTGCCTCGTGATGCATGCACCTCACGTGGACGTAACCGGATGGATTGGCGCCTGGGGTTATCTGGGCGTGTTTATCTTTGTCTTTATCGGCAACCTCGGCTTTCCCGTTCCTGAAGAGACCGTTTTGCTGATCGCCGGCTTCATGGCTGGTCGCGGCGAACTCGACCTCGGTCTCCTCTACGCCGTCGGCACCGCCAGCGCGGTAACCGGCGACTGTTGCGGCTATACCTTCGGCCGGATGCAGGGGCAGCGTCTGTTCGAAAGCCTGGCCGGGCGGTTTCATTTTATCCGGGTCCGTTACGAGCGCCTGCGCCGCTTCTTTATCGCGCACGGCAACAAGGCGGTGTTCATGGCGCGGTTTGTCGCCGGCGCACGCTTTCTGGCCGGTCCGATGGCCGGTGCGGCCGGGATGCCTTTCCTGCGCTTTCTGGGCTGGAATATTTTCGGGGCGGTGGTCTGGTGTCCCCTGGTCACCACGATCGGCTATCTATTGGGTGGACAGCTCGAATGGCTGGCCCGTCGCGCGACCGTCGGGATCGAACTCCTGATCGGCCTGGTACTCGCCGCGCTGCTGCTCTACTGGTGGCGGGAAACCCATCGGCATCAGCAGCTCGACGCGAGCGATTGAAGCGGGCGGCCGCTCACACCCGCGGTTCAGTCCGCGGCCGAATTTATCCGTTGGAGGTTTGACACATGGCGCTGCTGCCTTACGTTGACGAGAGCAAAGCTTCGCCCAAGACCCTCGAGATCCTTGGCAACACGCCGCGCAAGCTCAATGTCGCGCGCATGATCGCCAACGCCTCGGATGCCGTGTTTCAGAATTTCTCGCGGCTCGGCAATTCCCTCATGACGCGGGGCAAGCTCGACGGCAAACTGCGCGAGATCGCGATCCTGCGCAACGCCCGCGTCTGCAACTCGCTCTACGAGTACACGCAGCACGTGCCGATCGCCAAAAGCGTCGGGGTGACCGACGAGCAGCTCGCCGGCATCGACAATTGGCCGAACGCCACCTGCTTCAGCGAGGTCGAACGACTGGTGCTCGAGTTCACCGACACCATCGCGCGCAATGTCAAGGGCGGCAAGGCCACACTGCAGGCGCTGCAAAAGCATCTCGGCCCGGGCGAGATCGTCGAGCTCATCATGGCGGTCGGTTTCTGGGGGATGGTCGCGCGGGTACTCGAAACCACCGAAGTGGACCTCGAGGACTTCGCCGGCAAGGTTAATATTCTCGAGCGCGCCGGTCGTTAGAGCGGGAATTCACGCCGCTCCGGACGCTCGATTAGCTCCTCCAGCGATTTTTGTCGCCGCCCGCAGGCGCTATCCTGAAACCATCATGGTGACCGCCGACCAAGCCCTCCAGATTGTGCTCGACAACGTTGCGCCCCTGGGCGTCGAGCGCCTGTCGATTCGCCAGGCGCTCGGGCGCGTGCTGGCCGAAGAGATTCGTTCGCCGCGCGACATTCCGGGCTTCGCCAATTCCGCGATGGACGGCTTCGCCGTACGCGCGGCCGACGTAGCCTCGGCGAGCGAGACGACGCCGGTGCGCCTGCGCGTGCTCGAGACCGTCGCGGCCGGCCAGATGCCGACCCGTTCGATCGCGGCCGGTGAGGCGACGCGCACCATGACCGGAGCGCCGATCGCCGCCGGCGCCGACGCGATCGTGCCGGTCGAGCGCACCCGCAGCGCCGGTGCGATAGTCGAGGTGACGGCCGCCGCCGCGGTCGGCGCCTTCGTCCGTCCGCAGGGCGAAGACCTCAAGCGCGGCGAACTCGTGCTGGCGGCGGGCAAGCTGCTGACACCGGCCGATCTCGGCGTGCTGGCGGCGCTCAACCGCGCCATGATCGATGTCTATCGCGCGCCGCGCGTCGCGATCGTCGCCACCGGCGACGAGCTGGTCGACGTCGATCAGATCCCGACCGGCGCCCAGGTCGTGAACTCGAGCGCGTATGCGCTGGCGGCCGCTATCATCGAAGCCGGCGGCGAGCCGACCATTCTTAAGGTCGCCCGCGATCAGCGCGAGGAGGTGCGCGCGCGCTTCGCCGAAGCGCTGGCCTTCGACGTCGTGCTGACCACCGGCGGCGTCTCGGTGGGCCAATTCGATCATGTCAAGGAAGTCATGGACGAGATGGGTCTGCGCCAGCTTTTTCACGGCGTGGCGCAAAGGCCCGGCCGTCCACTCAAGTTCGGCACGGTAGGCGGCAAACCGGTCTTCGGCCTGCCGGGGAATCCGGTCTCGACCATGGTCTGTTTCTATCTATACGCGCGACCGGCGCTTGCCCGGATGGCCGGGCGGAACGCCGTCGGCCTGCCGCGTGTGGTCGCGCGATGCGGCGCGGAGATCCGGATCGCGCACGGGCTCACCGAGTTCGTTCGGGTCCAGCTCTCGCGCCGCAACGGCGAGTTGGTCGCGACCCCGACCGGCAACCAAAGCTCGGGCGTCTTAAGCTCGCTCTCACGCGCGCACGGATTGCTGATCGGTCCGCGTGAGCAGGACCGGCTGGCCGAGGGCGCTCAGGCTACCGTGCTGGTGCTCGACACCGGAGCGGTCGCCGACGCCGACGCCTTCTTCGAGGAGCGCCGCCGCCAGAGCCATTGAACGATTAGGGTCGCGACAATCCCCAGAACGATCGAGCCGATGATTATCGCGGAGACCTTGAACTGCAGGGTGGCGGCAAAAGGGATCAGGTGAATTTCAACCGGGGCAAGCTGAAAATTCTCGTACAGTATGTAGAGCAGCCACGCGGTCAGCACGGCGCTCACCCAGAACTTGGGGCGTTTCCAGAACTCGGTCATCGCATAACCCTGACGCTTGTAAGGTTGTCAGTCGAACGCCGCGAAGGCAACTCGGATGCCGTTTAGAATCGGTCAAGGTTTTGATTTTCATCCGTTTGAAGCCGGCCGCCGCCTCGTGCTGGGCGGCGTCGAGATCGCCCATTCACACGGCCTGCGCGGTCATTCCGACGCCGACGTCGCCGCCCATGCCCTGGCCAATGCGCTGCTCGGCGCGACCGGCCGCGGCGATCTCGGCCGCCGTTTTCCGGACGATGATCCGCAATACTGTGACGCCGACAGCATTCAGTTGCTGGTCACGGTATGGCGCGAAACCGCAGCGCTCGGATGGCGCCTCGTCAATGCCGATCTGACGCTGATTGCGCAGCGCCCCAGGCTCGCGCCCCATCTGTCGGAAATGTGCGCGCGGCTGGCGCAGGCGCTCGACGCCGACGCCTCGCTGATCAACGTCAAAGCCGCCAATCCTGAAGGAATCGGCGCGCTCGGCCGCGGCGAAGGCGCCGCCGCCTCCGCGATCGTTCTCCTCAGCCGTGAGTGATCCTTCCCGACGCTTCCGGTTCCGCGGCGGTTCGGACTAGACTCCAGCAACTTCGCACGAGGACGTAAAATGGCTGCAGATTACAAGATCGAAGGTGAATGCGATCGGCGTTTCGCCCGCGTCAAGGAGGCGTTCGAAGCCAACTTCGCGCGCGACGCGGAAGTCGGCGCGGCGGTCAGTGTTACGCTGGACGGGCGTCCCGTAGTGGATTTATGGGGCGGATGGGCCGATGCGGCAAAAACCCAGCCGTGGCAGCGCGATACGATCGTCAACGTGTATTCGACGAGCAAGGGCATAACCGCCATCTGTGCTCATCGACTGGTTGACCAGGGCAAGATCGACCTTGACGAACCGGTCGCGACTTATTGGCCCGAATTCGCGCAGGCGCGCAAGGCCACTCTCCCGGTCCGTTACCTGCTGAGCCATCGCGCGGGCCTCCCCGCCATCCGCAAGCCGCTCGACGATGCGACGTTTTTGAACTGGCAGGCGATGTGCACGGCGCTGGCCGAGCAGGAGCCGTGGTGGCGGCCGGGCACCCGTCACGGTTATCACGCCATGACCTTCGGCTGGCTGGTCGGCGAAGTGGTCCGTCGCGTCAGTGGCAAAGCCACCTTCAGCGCCTATCTCCGGGATGAAATCGCCGGTCCGCTCGGCCTCGATTGCCATATCGGGCTCGGACCCGAACACGACGCGCGGACGGCCGAGATGATTCCCGCCAGGCCGAAAGCGGGCGAACCGAATCCGTTCGCCGAGATGGCCAAAGACCCCGAATCGGTGAGCGCCAAAACCTTTGGTAACCCGGGAATTCTAAATCGCCCCGGCTTCGTCAACACACGCGCGTGGCGCGCGGCCGAGCTGCCCGCCGGCAATGCGCATACCAACGCCCGTGCGCTCGCGCGCCTCTATGGGGCGCTGGCGCGCGGCGGCGAACTCGACGGCGTCCGCGTCCTCAGCCCAGACGCGCTCGAGCGATGCTGGACCGAGCAGTCCTTCGGGCGCGACGAGGTGCTGATGCTCGCGTCGCGCTTCAGCGCGGGCTTCATGCTCTCGCAATCAGGGGCCATGATGGGGCCGAACACGCATACCTTCGGCCATCCGGGCGCCGGCGGCTCGCTCGGCTTCGCGGATCCCAAGGCGCGGATCGGTTTCGGCTACACGATGAACCGCATGAACCTCGGGCTCTTGATCGATGAACGCGCGGTGCCGCTGATCGAGGCCGTTTACGCGTCGTTATAAGCGACAGACTATCGAGGATTGGCGCATCACGGAATTCTCACCTTCCCGCGCCGCGAATGGGCGGGAAGGTGAGTTGGCGGTCGTCACTCAGCGCGCCACCCATCCACCGTCGATCACCAGCGAGTGACCGGTCACGAACGAGGCGGCGTCGGAGAGCAGCCACGCAACGCCCTCGCCAATCTCGCTCGGCTGACCCATCCGGCCGACCGGCTCGCCGGCGGTAAGATCGCGTTCGTTCATTCCGCCGGCATCGACGATTCGCGCGACCATCGGCGTATTGATAACGCCCGGGCAGACGCAATTCACGCGGATATTCTTCTGCGCGTATTCGAGCGCGGCGGTCTTGGTCAGCCCGATCACCCCGTGCTTCGACGCGTTGTAGGCCGATCCGCCCTCGAAACCGACGAGGCCCGCAACCGACGCCGTATTGACGATCGACCCGCCACCCTGTTTCAGCATCTGCGGGATTTCGTACTTCATGCAGAGCCAGACGCCTTTGAGATTGATCGCGATGGTGCGGTCGAAGTTTTCTTCCGAGCCGTTTTCGACCCTGTCGTGGCCGATTTTGCCCTCGATCCCGGCGTTATTGAACGCGCCGTCGAGCCGGCCAAAGGTCTCGACCGTCTTGGCGACCATCGCCTCAACCTGCTTGGTGATCGAGACGTCGGCGGCCACGCAATCGGCCGTCCCGCCGGCTTCCTTGATCATTGCCACGGTCTTGACCGCGCTGTCCGGGACGTAGTCGGCGATCATCACCTTGGCGCCCTGTTTGGCGAGCAGCAATGAAGTGGCGCGGCCGATTCCGGAGCCGCCGCCGGTGACCAGTATGACTTTCCCTTCGAGTGTTCCTGCCATGTCCTTGCCTTCCTCTTATTGAGCTACGAAGCCGCCGTCGATCGCCATCGAATGGCCGGTTACGAACGAGGCCGCGTCGGAGAGCAGCCAGATCACGCCGGCGCCGATCTCCTCGGGCTGTCCCATGCGCTTGACCGGTTCGGCGGCGATGAATTCCTGCTCGTTCATGCCGCCGCTGTCAACCATCCGCGCGACCATCGGCGTATTGATCAAGCCGGGGCAGACACAGTTGACGCGAATATTCTTCTGCGCGTATTCGAGCGCCGCGGTCTTGGTCAGCCCGACCACGCCGTGTTTCGACGCGTTGTACGCCGAGAGCATCGGCACGCCGACGAGACCGGCGCCCGAGGCCGTGTTGACGATCGCGCCGCCGCCCTGCTTGAGCATCTGCGGGATCTCGTGCTTCATGCAGAGCCAGACGCCTTTCAGATTGATCGCCATGATTCGATCAAACACGTCCTCGGGATAATCAACCGTATCGGCCATCTTGCCTTCGATTCCGGCATTGTTGAACGCGCCGTCGAGCCGCCCGTAGGTCTCGACGGTTTTGGCGACCATCGCCTCGACCTGGCGCGGAAGCGACACGTCGGCGGCAAAACAATCGGCGGTGCCGCCCGCCTCCTTGATCATCGCGACGGTCCTGACCGCGCTCTCGGGCACGTAATCGGCGATCATCACCTTGGCGCCCTGCCGCGCGGCGAGCAGCGCCGTCGCCCGTCCGATTCCCGAACCACCGCCCGTGATGAGAATGACCTTGCCGTCGAGCACTCCTGCCATGTGACTACTCTCGTCCGCTTCCCTGCGGGAAGGCTACTGATTGCGTATTAACGCGCGGTCCAGCCGCCGTCGATCGTCAGCGGATGACCGGTGACGAAGGAGGCCGCGTCGGAGAGCAGCCAGACCACGCCGGCGGCAATCTCTTCCGGCTTGCCCAGGCGGCCTATCGGCTCCCCGGCGATCGCATCCGCTTCGCGCATCCCGCCCTTGTCGAAGGCCCGCTGCACCATCGGCGTGTTGATCACGCCCGGGCAGACGCAGTTCACGCGGATATTCTTCTGCGCATATTCGAGTGCCGCAGTCCGCGTCAGTCCGACCACGCCGTGCTTGGCGGCGACGTAGGCCGGGATACCCGGAAACCCCAGCAGGCCGGCAATCGACGCGGTGTTCACGATCGCGCCGCCGCCCTGCTTGAGCATCTGCGGAATTTCGTACTTCATGCAGAGCCACACGGCCTTCAGATCGATCGCGACGACGCGGTCAAAATTCTCTTCCGTGCACGCGATAGTCTCGGCCATCGCGCCCTCGATTCCCGCATTGTTGAAGGCGCCGTCGAGCCGTCCGTAGGTCTCGAGCGTTTTCTGGATCAAATCCTCGACCTGCCGGGTAACCGCGACGTCGGCGGCGACGCAGGCCGCCGTGCCGCCGCCCTCCTTGATCATCGCGACGGTTTTCTCCGCGCCCTCGGGCACATAGTCGGCGATCATCACCCGGGCACCCTGGCGTGCCGCCAACAACGCCGTGGCGCGGCCGATTCCCGAGCCGCCGCCGGTGACGAGCACAACCTTTCCTTCAAGTGCGCCTGCCATATCGCAGTTCCTCCTTGTCTGGGCCGCAGGGCCAATGACACGCGACGCTCAGCGCGCCGTCCAGCCGCCATCGATCACCATCGAATGGCCCGTTACGAACGAGGCCGCGTCCGAGAAGAGCCAGCACACGCCCTCGGCAATCTCTTCGGGCTTGCCAAGGCGCCCGACCGGTTCGATCGCGACCATCTGGTTCTCACCCACCATGTTCTTATCGAGCGCCCGTTCCACCATCGCCGTGCGAATGAATCCGGGACAGACGCAATTCACGCGGATATTCTTCTGCGCATATTCGAGCGCTGCGGTTTTGGTTAAGCCGACGACGCCGTGTTTCGCGGCGGTATAGGCGGCGGTGCCGGCCAGCGCGACCAACCCCAGGGTTGACGCGGTGTTGACGATCGCGCCGCCGCCTAGCCTGAGCATCTCCGGGATTTCGTACTTCATGCAGAGCCAGACGGCTTTGAGATTGATCGCGATTACGCGATCAAAACTGTCCTCCGGATAACCGGCGGTATCGGCCATCGTGCCTTCGATTCCTGCATTGTTGAAGGCGTAGTCGAGTCGCCCGAAGCTCTCGACGGTTTTGGCGACCAGCGCCTCCACCTGTTTCGCCACCGCGACGTCCGCCGCGACACACTCCGCCGTGCCCCCCGCTTCCCGGATCATCGCGACCGTCTTAAGGGCCCCCTCGGGAACATAGTCGCCGATCATCACCCGGGCTCCCTCGCGCGCGACGCGGAGTGCGGTCGCTCGTCCAATCCCCGAACCGCCGCCGGTGATCAGCGCAACTTTCCCTTCCAATGCTCCGGGCATACCTCTCCCTCCTGAAAACGATCGGACTTTCTTATGGCGCTAATGGGTCAGGATTTGCAAATCGCTGCGGACGGGCGGGCGAGCATCAAACCGCGAGGCCGGCGCGGGTGCCCCCGCGGTTCTGACCGGCTCGATACCGTCGACGGTTGGTTGATGTCTTCAATGGTCGGCGGATGACGTGGCGCGCCGCCGGTCATCGCTTGCGGCCGTAAGCCCCGCCGCCCGGGGTTTCGATCCGGATCCGTTCCCCCGCCGCCAGTTGCACATTCGTCTTGCCGGGCAGACGCCGGCGCCTGCCGTCTCGAGCGATCCTGAAATTGGCGCCGCAGGCGCCCGCGCCGCCCCCAGCGAGGCCCCAGGGCGCCGTCACGCGGCGTTCGGTAAGCAGGCTCACGTTGGCCTCGGTCAGGCATTCGATCTCGCGCACCAGCCCGTCACCGCCATCGAAGGCACCGCGACCACCCGATCCGCGCCGGATACGATACTCCGTCACGCGCATCGGATAGTAGGCTTCGAGCGCTTCGATCGGCGTGTTCAGGGTGTTCGTCATATGCGTATGCAGACCCGAGGCGCCCGGGTAGCCGGGCGCGGCACCGGCCCCGCCGGCGATCGTTTCGTAGTAGGAAAAGTGCCGCTGCCGGAAATCGTCGTAACCGCCGATCGTCAGGTTCGACATCGAACCGGAACTCGCGGCGGGAATCCGCTCCGGAGCCGCCTTGGCCAGCGCGCGCAGCAGCACGTCAACGATCCGCTGTGAGGTCTCGACGTTGCCACCTGCTACCGCCGCCGGCGCCCGCGCATTGACGATCGAGCCTTCCGGCGCGACAAGCCGGATCGGACGCATCAGACCTTCATTGGCCGGCACGGCCTCGGCCGCCAGGCATTTCATGACATAGAAGACCGCGGATAGCGTGATCGCATAGTTCGCGTTGACCGCCCCGCGCACCTGCGCCGCCGATCCGCTGAAATCCACGGTCGCCCGGCCGCCTCCGATCCGGATAGCAACGCGCAGCGTGATCGGTCCGCTGCCGCAGCCGTCGTCGTCGAGCTGGTCGCTCGCCGTATAGACACCGCGAGGGATTTTCCGCAACTCGGCCGCCATCAGGCGTTCGGCATATTCCTTCAGTCCCTCCATCGCGCGGGCCACCGTTTCCCGTCCGAGCCCCGCCACCAGGTCGCGCGTCCGCTGAGCGCCGACGCTGAGCGCCGCCAGTTGCGCGCGCAAATCACCCTCGCGCTCCTCCGCGACCCGCGTGTTGGCCAGGAAAAGCGCCATGACATCGCGCGCGGGACGTCCGCCGACCATGATCCTGACCGGCGGCATCCGAAAACCTTCCTGGTAAATCTCGGTGGACAATGCCATCGATCCCGGCGCCATCCCGCCAATATCCGCATGATGGGCCCGGTTGGCCGCGTACGCGAAGGGCCGGTCTTCGCCCTCAAGAAAGATCGGCATCACGACCGTGACGTCCGGCAGATGGGTCCCGCCGGCAAAGGGATCGTTGACCGCCGCGACATCACCGGGCGCCAGCTCCAGATGAGCGATAGCGGCGCGAACCGACAGTGGCGTCGACCCGAGATGCACTGGGATATGAGCCGCCTGCGCGACCAGCTCGCCCTGCTGATCGAACAGGGCACAGGAATAATCGCGCCGCTCCTTGATATTCGGCGAATAGCCGGTCTGCCCGAGCACCACTCCCATCTCATCGGCGATCGCGGCCAGCCGATGGTTCATCACCGCGAGCGTCACCGGGTCAAGCTTCATCGCAGCTCCAGATGCAGATTGCCGTAGTCGTCGCAACGCAGCGTGAACTCCGGCGCGACATACGCGGTCGCGCTCATCTCGACCACGATCAGCGGGCCCGCCAGCCGCGTTCTGGGGCCGAGCGCCTCACGCTCAAAGATCGGAACCATCCGGGTCGTCGCGCCGACCAGCGTCCGGAGACGCCCGAGCGGCTCGGCCGCGCGTGATCGGCCGCGTCGACGTGGCGGTACGGCCGCCGCCGGGACGTAGGAGCGAAGCCGCAGATTCACCACCTCGATCGGCGCCTCAGGCGTCGCATGGCCGAAGGTGCGGCGATGCTGTTCGTGGAAGGCCTCGACGAACCCCGCATCGAGCCTCACTTCGAGCTCAAAGGATTGGCCGCGGTAACGAATGTCGGCATACAGTTCGTGGCGGATATCGGCGGCGCGGGCGCCTTCGGCGACCAGTTCCGCCCGCGCGCGCCGGATCAGCGGTTGCGCCCGGCGTTCGAGCGCGTGGAGTTGTGGGTCGGTTTCGCGAATCGTCAGCGATAGTTCGCGGCCGACGGGCGCGCCCAGCGCTCCCCATGCGCACAGCAGTCCCGGATTCGACGGCAGCACGACGTGCCGAATACCGAGATCGAGCGCGAGCTCGCTCGCATGCATCGGACCGGCGCCGCCGAACGCCAGCAAAGCGAAATCGCGCGGATCGAAGCCGCGCTCGACCGTAATCACCCGGATCGCCCGTTCCATGGTGGCGTTCACCACACGGATCACGCCGTGGGCCGTGGCGGCGCCAGCGCTCTTCGTCGCGCGTCCGAGCAAACTCAAGGCTTTCGCGGCGCGCGCCGGATAAAGCGGCATCGCACCGCCCAGAAAGCGGTCGGCCACCAGCCGGCCGGCCACGAGGTTGGCGTCGGTGACCGTCGGCGCGACGCCCCGTCCATAACATGCCGGTCCCGGATCGGCCCCTGCGCTCTGGGGCCCGACCTGCAGCGATCCGCCAGCATCGATTCGGGCAATCGATCCACCGCCGGCCCCAACCGTATGAATATCGATCACCGGCGTCCTGACCGGATAGCCCGCCGGGTGACTGAGCGGACGAAGCCGCGCGCGGCCATCAAACAGCGCAACGTCCGTCGACGTTCCGCCCATGTCGAAGGTGATAAAACGCTCGACGCCCATGAAGCGCGCCAGCGCCCCCGCGCCGACGACGCCCGCCGCCGGGCCCGAAAGAATCGTGCGCACCGGCTCCGCGCACGCCTGACCGACCCCGATCGCCGAGCCGTTCGACTGCATGACCCGCATCCGCGACCCGCCGAAGCCCTCCTGCAAACGCTCCAGATGGGTCACCATCCGCGGCGCCACGTAGGCGTTGACAACGGTCGTCGAGAGCCGCTCGTACTCGCGATACTCCGGCAAGAGCCGATGCGAGATCGAAAGCGGCAGCTCCAGTGCCTGGAGGGCTTCGGCCAGCGCCTTCTCGGTGCGCGGATTCGCGTACGAATGCAGCATGCAGACGGCGATCGCTTCGACCCGATGGCGGCGGAGCGCGGCACGCAGCCGCTTAAGCGCAGCGTCGGTCAAAGACGCTTCGACCTCGCCGTCGAACCGGGTCCGACCGCCCACGCCGAAACGCAGATGGCGCGGGACCAGCGGCGCCGGGCGGGTCGGTGCCAGCGCGTACAGTTCCGAGCGGTTCTGCCGACCGATCTCGATCAAGTCCTCAAAACCGCGATCGGTCACGATCGCGACGCGCGCGCCCTTGCGCTCGAGCAGCACGTTGGTCGCCACTGTGGTGCTGTACGTGATGCGCTCGGCGGAGTGGTCGCCGAGCAATCTGCTGAGGCCCTGCAGAACGGCGCGCGCCGGATCATCCGGCGTCGACGGTAACTTGAGAACCCGCAATTCGCCGCCGATAGTGGCGACGAGGTCAGTGAAAGTGCCGCCGGTATCGATACCGACCCGGACTGTCGCCGAACGCGCGGCGCGGGTTGAGTCCGCCGCCTCGTCGAGCTGGCCGGCCATGCCCGCCGACTTCAATCGGCCGGCTTCGCGGGACTTTTCTCGGCGCTGGTCGAGCTTTCGCTCGAGGCTTTGGCGCTCGCCGCCTTGCTCTCGCCGTTGATGCTCGAAGTCGTGCTGCTGCTGGCGCCGCTGTCACTGCTGGCCGACTCGCTGCGGTTCTTGCGGGCATAGTCCGTCGCGTACCAGCCGTTGCCCTTCAGCACAAACGAGGTCGTCGAGATGATTCGATGAACGTCACGGTTGCAGGTGGGGCAATGCTTCAGCGGATCTTCGGTTATCCGCTGCGTCACTTCAAAGACTCCGCAATGCTCGCATCGGTATTCGTATATCGGCATATGACCCAGCGACCCTACTCTACCGGAAATCGGCGCGGCCGTTTAGATATCTGCACGGTAGGTAACCACCGATCCGGCGCTTGTCAACGCTTCGCGAAATCTTCACCCGCCCCACAGCGGAGCGCCTCGTCTCATCCGAAAGCCACTCCGCCGGTCATCAGATACTGGCCGATACTGACGAGTACGACGCGCTGAATAAAGCCAATCACCAGCAGGACCACGACCGGCGACAGGTCGATCCCGCCGAAAACCACCGGCAGATGCTCCCGCACGAGGTCAAAGACCGGCTCCGTCGCCGCATAGAAGAAGCGTACGATCGGGTTATAAGGATTAGGCTCGATCCAGGTCAGGACGACCGCGATCAGAACGACCCAGAAATACAGATTCAGCAGTTGTTCGAGGGTGACCAGCAGCCACCCGATGAGGTTGTTCCAGAGGATCACGCTAGCTCCGTCATCAGTTGCCGCCGAGCTCCCGCGATCGCCGCGCGGCGGCCTGCACAGCCTCGGCGACGATATCAGAAAAGCCCAACTCCGCGAACTTGCGCAGCGCCGCCTCGGTCGTCCCGCCCGGCGATGCCACCACCTTGATCAGCTCGTCGGCACTCATCGGCGAGCGCCGCAGCGTCTCTTCGGCTCCGCGGATCGTCTGCTGCGCCATCGCCATCGCCATCCTGGCGTCGAGCCCTTCCTTGACGCCGGCCTCGGCGAGCGCCTTGGCAAACAGGTACACGTATGCGGGACCACTGCCACTTACGGCCGTCACCGCGTCGATCAGGTTTTCGTCGGCAACCGCCACCGCCTCTCCGACCGCGCGAAAGATGCGGAGCGCGAAGGCCAAGTCGGCCTTACTTGCGCCCGACGACGGAACCAGCGCCGCCATCCCCTGGCCGACCATCGCGGGCGCATTGGGCATCACGCGGACCACCCTGGCTTGCGCCCCGAACGCCTGCTCGAAGCGCGCGATTTTGATCCCCGCCGCGATCGAGATGAACAGCCGATCCTTCGGGCGCAGCGGCTTCGGCTCGCCCTTACGAACTTTGGTCGAAACCTCGCTCAGCAGCGGCGCCAGGTCATTTAGCACTTCGTCGATATTCTGCGGCTTGACCGCGAAGAGCACGGCCGGCGCCTCGCGCATCACCAGGCGATTATCCGCCGTCGTTTCGATCTTGAGCTGGCGCTTGAGCTTGCGCCGCCGGCCGGCGTCGACGTCCGAGGCGATAAGTTCGGCCGGACGGAACATTTTTTTGGTCAACAAGCCGCGCATCAACGCCTCGGCCATGTTGCCGCCCCCCAGAAATCCGAGTTTTCGCATGCTCTATCGCTCGCCAAAGACCGCACGTCCAACCCGCACGATCGTGGCGCCCTCCTCGATTGCGATTTCGTAGTCGTCCGTCATGCCCATCGAAAGCTCGCGAAGCGGCATCGCGCTGGTCGCGAGACGATCGCGCAGATTCCGCAGCGCGGCAAAATAATGCCGCGCGGCGCCTTGCGGACCCGGCGGCGGAATCGTCATGAACCCCTCGATTTGCACCAGATCGCGCGCCTTCTCGAGGAGTTCCGCCAAAGCGTCCGGCGCGACGCCGCTTTTCGATGCTTCCCCACCCAGGTTCACCTCGATTAGCACACGGACGCCGGGTCGCGCGCTTGCCCGAGCGAGCGCTGCGGCCGTCCGCACGCTGTCGAGACTCTGGATCAAATCGAAGTGCGCGGCGGCCAGACGAGCCTTGTTGCTCTGCAGATGGCCGATCAGATGCCAGCTTGCGCCGTCGAGCCTGCCGACGCTTGCCTGCTTGGCGATCGCCTCCTGAACGTAATTCTCGCCGAAGACCCGCGCACCGGCTCGGTATGCCGCAAGGATCGCTTCCGCCGGCTGCGTCTTGCTGGCCAGCACCAGCCGACATGCATCCGATGGCCGCCCGGCACGCTCGAGCGCCGCGGCCATCCGCGCCGTGACCTCGCGCCACCGCGCCGCGATCTCACTCTCGGACAGCATCGCGCGCGCACCGCCGCAGAGCCTCGAGCACCGGTCGCACGGGGAGCCCCATCACGGTGTCGCGCTCGCCGACCACATCGACGATAAACTTCGCCCCGTCGCCCTGGATTCCGTACGCGCCGGCCTTGTCGAAAGGCTCGCCGGTGTTGATGTAAGCTTCAACCTCTTGCGGGATGAGGACGCGAAACCGCACCTGCGCGATTACCGGCTCGCTCGCAAGAATCCGCCCGCCCAGCGCGATCGCATAGGCGGTAATCACGGTATGGGTGCGTCCCGAGAGCCGGTTGAGCATCCGGCGCGCATCGGCGGCATCGAGGGGCTTCAGTAAAACCTCGCCGTCCAGCTCGACGACCGTATCCGCGCCGAGGACGAGGCGCTCGGGGATTCGGCGGGAGACGGCGAGGGCCTTGTCGCCCGCGACCCGCAAGGCATAATTCTCCGCCGTTTCCGATGCTCCGCGAGTCTCGTCGACGCCGCTTTCCACAATGGTGAACTTGAGTCCTGCCGCGGCGAGCAGTTCGCGCCGCCGCGGCGATCCCGATGCCAGGATCAGCTCGGATTCATCGGCCACAAATTTTTCGATCATCGATGGCGTGCCGGCTCGAGCCTCGCCGGCGCCAGCCGGCACAGGGCCGCTCGCGCTCCCCCGATTGATGTAACCTTCGTCACTCGTTAGCAATGTTCCATGCCCGCGCGACAACGACAAGATGTTCGATCGGTCGTTATCCGTCTGGCGTGCACCATCGTCCTTGCCCTCGCCCTGAGCAGTCTGCTGCGATCGCCCGCAGCGGGCCAACCGGCGACCAACGATCCGCGCGCGGCCCTGGTCGAGGGCTACCGCGCCTATGAACGGCGCGACTTCGCCACGACCATCAGCGCGATGCAACTCGTGCTTGCGAAACTGCCCGAGGCGGCCGACTACGCCGCCTACTATCTCGCCAGTGCGCAGGCCCAGACCGGCGACCTCATCAACGCGGCCGCGAACTATCGCCATCTGCAGGATAACTACCCGTCGAGCATTTTTGCCGCCGACGCCGGCGTCGAGTACGCGCGCGCCGAGCTTAAGCTCGGCAATCCGGCGAACGCCGAAGCCGCGGCGCGCCGCGTCGCGCTCGCGACCGGCGATCCGAGCGCCGAACAAAACGCGCGTCTCCTGATTGCTGAAGCGGCCGCGGCCCAGGGCAGGTTCGCCGAGGCCTACGCCGAGGCGCAGGCGCTGCGCGAGCGCTTTCCACGCGGCGGCGCGGATCCGGCGGCGCGGGCTCTCGCCGATTCGCTGCGCGCCGCCCATCCAGCGGTGGTTTCGCTCGCACCGCTCGAATTCCACTATCGTGAGGCTGAGTTGCTGGTGCGCGAAGGCGCCCTCCAGCGCGCGCGTGGCGAAATCGAGGCGGCGCGGGCCTTGAACCCGCCCCCCGGATTGCGCGTCGATCTGGCCTGGCTCGAAGCCGCGGCCTCGCGCGACGATCTCGAAGCCTGGCGCGCGGCCCTGCTGCACTACCTTGCCCTCGCTCCCACCGATGCACACGTCGCCGAGGCGATGACCACGCTCGGCCATCTTTATTGGCGCGCTAACGATACCGTTCAGGCCCGATACTGGTTCGATCGCGTCGCCGCGCGTTATCCCAGCGACGCGGCGCGCGCGGCCGAGGCGATGTTCGACGCGGCCCGCACCTGCGAGGACGACGGCGATCGCGACGCGGCGCGTCGCCGCTACCTACGCCTGATAGCCCGCTATCCGGCTTCCGACGCCGCGGCCCAGGCCCGTTTTCGCGCGCCTTTCATGCTCTATATGGACGGTCATTATGCCGCGGCGGCGACGGAATTCGCCGCTGCCGCGCGCCGTGCCGACGATCTCGACTGGGCGATGTTCGCCTACTGGCAGGCGCGCGCGCTCGAGCAGAGTGGTAACCGCACCGCCGCGCGCGCCCTGCTCCGCGCCGTCGCCGCCGACAAGCGCAGCAACTATTATCCGGCTCTGGCCCTCGACCGCCTCCGTCTCGATACCGCTTCCGCTGCCGCTTCGCCGCCCGCCGCGTTCCCCAACGCGCCGATACCGGTAGCCGACGGCGTCGCCGGTTTCCATCTCGCGCGCATCGCTCTGTTTCGCCAAATCGGCCTGCGCGAGCTCGAAGCCGGCGAGTTGCGCGCGATCGCGGCCACCGACGATCCGCTTATCCGCCGCTTCATTCTTGACGAGGCCCAAGCCGCCGGCGCCTGGTACGACGCCATCCAGGTCGCCAACCGGATGGTCGCCAGCGGCCAGTTGAGCAGCGCCGCCACGGAACGGATCCGCTATCCGCGCGGCTTCTGGGATCTCATCAGCAGGGCCGCCAGCACCCAGGGGCTCGATCCGTGGCTGGTCTCCGCCCTGATTCGGCAGGAGAGCCTTTACAATCCGCGTGCCGTCTCGGGTTCCGATGCGCGCGGGCTGATGCAACTGTTGCCGACAACCGCCGAACACTGGGCCCCGGCCGCCGGTCTCAACCCACTCGATCTCGATCTCTTCGATCCGCAAACCAGCGTCCGTATCGGCACAACCTATCTGAAAGCGCTGCTCGCCATGTTCGACAACGATCCGCTCAAGGCGGTCGCCGCCTACAACGGCGGCGAGCATGCGGTAGCGGCGTGGAGCGCGAAGTTCCCCGGCGACGGCGATCAATGGGTCGAGAATATCGGCTACAAGGAAACCCGCGACTACGTCAAAAAAGTCATCGGCGGACGCCGCGAATACCGGCTTCTCTACGAGCCCGCCTATGCGGACGTCGTCGCCAGCGTCTCGTCATCGGCGAACTTTTGACGATCGCCCCACTCTGTTAAGCTGCTAGCGATGGCCCTGCTGCGCATCCGCAAGTTCCCTGATCCGATCCTCAAGACCGCCGCCAAACCGGTCGAGAACATCGACGGCGAGCTCAACCTGTTCCTCGACAGCATGGTCCAGACGATGTACGCGGCGCCCGGCGTCGGTCTCGCCGCGACTCAGGTCGGCGACGGACGCCGCGTCGTGGTCATCGATACGGACCATGAAAACCCCGGTAAACATCTGCTCAAACTGATCAACCCCGAAATCGTCGAGCGCGACGGTTCGATCCTTTGGGAGGAAGGCTGTCTCTCGGTGATCGATTACACGGCCGAGGTGAAGCGCGCCGCACGCGTGCGCGTCCGCGCCTGGACTCCCGACCAGAAGCCAATCGATCTCGACGCTGACGATCTGCTCGCCGTCGCTCTGCAGCATGAGCTCGACCATCTCGACGGTAAGCTCTTCCTCGACCGTATCAGCCGTATCAAGCGCGACCTCTATAGGCGCCGGCTGACCAAGATGATCAAGGAGGGTAAGGCCGATGGGAAACCCTCCTCCGCCGCACTCATCTGACCCGCAAGCTCCATTCCGGGCGATTTTCCTGGGCACGCCCGCGCTGGCGGCTCATGTGCTCGAGCGGCTGATCGGCGACGGCGCCGGTCTCGTCCGGATAATCGCTGTCGTCACTCGTCCCGACCAGCCGCGCGGCCGCGGACTCAAGTACGAACCGTCCGAAGTGGCGGCGGTCGCCGACCATTTCCAGCTCCCGCTCCTGAAGCCGACCAGGATCCGCACAGCCGAGTTCCCGGCCCAACTCCGGGCATTTGCCCCCGATCTGCTCATCGTCGTCGCCTACGGCCGCATTCTTCCTGCTGAAGTCTTGCAAGCGGCGCGCCTGATGCCGATCAACCTGCACGCCTCACTCCTGCCGCGTCATCGCGGGGCCTCTCCGATCGAGGCCGCGATCCTCGCCGGCGATGCCACCACGGGTGTAACCGTGATGCGCATGACCGAGCGGATGGATGCGGGGCCGATCCTGCTCCAGCGCGAGCTTGATCTCGCACCGGACGAAACCCAGCGCACCCTGAAAGATCGTCTCGCCGACCTCGGCGCGCGCGCGATGCTCGAAGCGCTCGACCTGCTGCGCTGCGGCAGGCTGACGGAGAGGCCGCAGGACGAAAGCCGCGCCACCTATGTCAAGCCGATCAAAAAAGAGGACGCGCGGATAGACTGGCGCGCCGACGCCGCATCGATTGAGCGGATGGTTCGGGCTTACGATCCCTGGCCCGTCGCGCGAACCTCGATCGACGGCACCGACCTGATGCTGTGGAAGGCCCAGCTAAGCGACGCGACCAATCCACCCGCTCCCGCCTGTCCCCCCGGTACCATCACGGCGCTGCGACCTATGCTGACGGTCCAGTGCGGGATCGGCACCCTGGCGTTGCTCGAAGTTCAACTCGGCGGGCGCCGTCGCATCTCCGGTGCCGACTTTGCCCGCGGACGCCGTCTCGCACCAGGGAGCCGTCTTGGTACCTGACCCCGCGCCAGGTCGGCGGCGCGCGCCGACCGGTCTCGCTACGCGTCGCGCGGCCCTCGACATCCTGACCCGCGTCGAGCGCGATCGCGCCTTCGCCGACGTTCTGCTGGGCCATCGTCTGGCGGCCTTCGCGAAACCGGCCGATCGCCGTCTCGTCACCGAGCTGGTGTTGGGCGTGAGCGCGTGGCGCGGCCGCCTGGATTATGAGCTGGCCCAACTCTCGCGCCTGCCGCTCGCCCAACTCGATCCGATCGTGCTTAACGTTCTGCGAATTGGCCTCTACCAGTTGCGGCGCCTCACCCGCACACCCCCGCACGCGATTATCGATACTGCCGTGAGCCTCGCGCGTGAGCATCGCCGCGAAACACACATCGGCGGCTTCGTCAACGCCGTTCTGCGCGCCGCCCAGCGCACGGCGGTCGCACTGCCCGATCGTCGGCGCGACGAGCTCGACTATTTGGCGATCGCCTACTCCCATCCGCGATGGCTGGCCGAAAAGCTGGTCGAATGGTTTGGGACAGCCGAGGCCGAGGCGCTGATGGCCGCGCATAACGAGCCCGCACCCAACGTCCTCCGCCTGAATCTGGCGCGCGGCACGCCCGCGACTCTGCTGGCGTCAATCGAGCGCGAAGGGATGACGATCGCGCGGCGCGGCCTGCTGCCGGAAACCGTCTATCTTAAGGGCGCGGCAATTTTCGCCTCCTCCGCGTATGGCGACGGCCTGTTCCTGCCGCAATCCGAAGCCTCCCAGATGGTCACGAGATTGCTCGATCCCAGCCCGGGCGCGACCGTAATCGACCTCGCGGCGGCACCCGGAGGCAAGACCACCCATCTGGCGGAGCTGGTCGGCCGCGACGGCCGCGTCATCGCCTGCGATGCGAGTTTCGTCGGCCTCAAGCGTATCCGCGAGCTCGCCCGCCGCCTGCACCATCCCCAGGTGCTGGTCGTACGATGCGACTCCGCGCGCGGCGTGCCGCTGCCCTCGGCTTCGGCCGCCGCCGTCCTGCTCGACGCCCCTTGTACCGGCCTCGGTACTCTGCGCGAGCATCCGGAACTCCGATGGCGCCTGCAGCCTGACGACTTCGCACGGATGGCAAAGCTGCAGTTGCCGATGCTGCATCAGGCCGCCGCCACCGTGAAACCTGGCGGCGTGTTGGTCTATTCCGTTTGCAGCCTCGCGCCGGAAGAGGGTGAAAAGGTGGTCGCCGAGTTTTTGCGCACCAACCCGCAGTTCGTCGTGCAACCGCCGACGACCGGCCCGCTCGCCCCCTTGATCAACCGCGACGGCTTCCTGCGCACCCGCCCTGACCGCGAGGCGCGCGACGGCTTCTTCGCCGCCCGCCTCGCTCGTCGCCAGCTTTAATCGCATCCGAACGCCGACGGCGATCCCGGGCGCTTTGTTGAACGGCCCTGACGGTCTAACCTGATCATATGACGCGGAATTACAAGATCGCGCCTTCGATCCTCTCGGCTGACTTCGCCCGGCTCGGCGACGAAATCCGCCGCGTCGAAGCCGCCGGTGCTGACCTCATTCATTTCGACGTGATGGATGGGCACTTCGTGCCCAATCTCTCGATCGGGATTCCCGTCCTCAAGTCCGTCCGCGCCATCACTCGGCTGCCGCTCGATGCCCATCTGATGATCGAACATCCGGAACGCTACCTTAAGCCGTTCGTCGAGGCCGGCGCGGATTCGCTCTCCGTACACGTCGAGGTCTGCGCGGACCTGCCGGCCGTCGCCGCGGCAATTCACGCCCTCGGCGCCCGCGCCGCGATCGCGATCAATCCGGAGACGCCACCTGACCGTGTGCTCGCCGCCGCGCCGCACTTCGACATGATTCTCGTCATGAGCGTCCATCCGGGCTTCGGCGGCCAGAGCTTCATCCCCGACAGTCTGGCGCGGCTGCGCCTGATTCGCGCCGATCTCGATCGTCGCGGCCTCGCACTCGACCTCCAGGTCGACGGCGGGATCAAGGCTGACAACATCGCCGAAGTCGCGCGCGCCGGCGCCAACGTCTTCGTTTCCGGCTCCGGCATCTTCGGCCATCCCGACTACGCCGCGATCATTCGGCGGATGCGTCAACAGGCAACCGCCTGATCGCTACGCCGCCGCCGGCTTACATCCGCGGCGCGACCGCGCAGTACGCCTCGCCGAAGGCGGCGTGGCGCGCGAGCGCTTCACGCATGGCGCCGATCAGCGGCCGTAGCACGCGCGGCTCCGACCATCGTTCTCCGTAGAGTTTGCCCTGCAGCAGCCGTCCGATCGGCCCCAGCTCGGTCGGCAGCTCGACCAGTTGCACCGGCTCCTGCGGGTTCAGTTTGGCCATCAGCTTGGCCTCGGCGAGCGCGGCGTCGAAACCGCCCAGATGATCAATCAGTTTGAGCTGCGCCGCCTGGACCCCGGTGTAGACGTGGCCCTGCGCGAGCCCATCGACCTCTTCGACCGTCATATGGCGCTGCTTCGCCACCAACTTGAGAAAATAGTTATAGGTGTCGCCGAGGATGCGATCGTGAAAGAGCTCTGCCTGCTCCGGCGTGAAATCGGTGAACTCGTCAAACATGTCGGCATTCTGGCCATGACTGATGGCGCCCGTATTGATGCCGAGCGCGGTCGCCCCACCGGAAATGTCGAACTTCCCGCCGAGCACCCCGATTGAACCGGTGATCGTTCCCGGATCAGCGAAAGTCCGCTGCGCCGGCGTGGCGATCCAGAATCCGCCCGAGGCTGCGTACGAGCTCATGCTGACGATGACCGGCTTGCGATGCGCACACAGCTCGACCGCCCGGCGAATCAGCTCCGAAGCGATCACCGATCCGCCGGGCGAATTGATCCTGAAGACCACCGCGCGGATGGAATCGTCCGTGCGCGCCTCCTTGAAGGCTTCGACCATATCGTCCGAGCCCATCGATTCACCCCCTGGGGAGAGCACCGGATCGTAGCCGCCGCTGCCGCGCTGAATCGCGCCGACGCCGTAGATGACCGCAATCTTGGCGCGCGAGGCCAGGCTGAATTCGCCCGGACCGACGTAGGAATCCGCCGGAATCAGCTCATGATGCTCGCCGCGATAATGCCGCACACGATCGGTGAACTGGTCTTCGTACTCCAGCCGATCGACCAGGCGCGCCTTGAGACCGTCCGCCGCGGTCAGCGGCGCGCGGTCAATGATGCTGTGCATGTCGGCGCTCTCCAGATGCCGATTGTCGGCCGTCTGATTGACCAGTTGATCGAACATGCTGCCGGCCAGCGACTCGTCGTCCTCGCGCTGGGCGGGGGTGAAATCCTTTTCGGTAAAGACGTTGGCCGCGGTTTTGTACTTGCCGATCGCATCAAAGACCGGCTTCACCTTGATCCAGTCGAAAAACCCGCGCGCGAAAACCTCCCTGAGACTCACGCCGAGCAGGTTCATTTCGCCCTGCGGCATCATCGAAACCTCGTCGGCGGCGCTCGCCACCAGGTAGGGCAGGTTGCCGAAGTCGCTCTCGCCGGCGGTCTCCAGGTAGGCGGTGGTCCACTTCCCGTGCGCGCGAAAGGTCGCGATCATCCCCGCCAGCTCCTGCGCCTGCGCCAGCTCCATCGTCGGATCGTAGATCTTGATCGCGAGGCCGACGATCCGCGGATCGTCCTGCGCCGCCGTGAGCGCCGTGCGAATCTGACTCAGCGAGTTGCCTTCCGTCGCGATCGTGCCGAACGGCGACGGCGACTCCCGCTCGCTCATCGGACCATCCAGGGTGAGCACGAGGACTGATCCCGGACGATAGCGGTGGGCTATGTAGCGGCTGACGCCGATTATCAGAGCGATTAGCACGAACAACACCAGCGTGCGCACTATCCATCGCAAAAAGCGTCGAATCATGGGCGTGGATCACTTCCTCCTTGAGGGCCCGCAGGGTCGCCTGGTCCACTTGCGCCGCGGGCGGCAAAACTCGAAAGATAACCAACCATATCGCCTTGTCATGAAGCCAGCGCCTCACCTCCTGCGGTTTCCGCGATGACTGGTCAGCCAACTGCACCAAGGTTGGACGCGGCCCGGCGCCCGCCGATGCTCAACGAGCAGCCGGTCGGCGCGAACCATTACCGGATCGTCGCGCTCTGCTTCGCCGCCTGGAGCTTCGACTTCTATGACCTGCTGCTCTATTCCTTCCTGCTGATTCCGATCGCACGCGATCTCCGGCTGAGCCCCACTCAATCGTCAGTGGCGCTCGGCCTCGCCCTCGCGATGACCGCCGCGGGCGGCGTCGCCTTCGGTTTCCTTGGTGATCGCTTCGGACGCAAACCGGTGATTATCAGCACGGTGCTGATCTATGGGTTCGGCACGCTGGTGTGCGGCGTCGCGCATTCCTTTGCCCAACTCCTGCTCTATCGCAGCTTCACCGCGATCGGCGTCGGCGGCGAATGGGCCGCCGGACAGAGCCTGATCGCCGAAACCATGCCGCCCGCGTATCGCGCGCGCTACGCGGCTTACGTGCAGGTAGGCGCGCCGCTCGGCGGGTTGATGGCGGCGTGGTTCGGCGGCTACCTCGAACCATGGATCGGCTGGCGCCTCGTGTTCGCGCTGTCGGCCGTGCCGGCTTTCGTGGTCGCGGCGGCGGCGATGCGCTGGCTGCCGGAAAGCGACGTCTGGCGGCGGCACGCGACGCGGCGCTGGCTCGATCGCGCGGAACTGCGCTCGCTCGCACCCTACCATCGCATCGTCGGGCTCCTCTTCGTCATCCTCCTCGTCAACTCGGAGGCTTACTGGTTCACGTACACCTGGATGCCCTCGTATCTGCGCGTGACGCGCGGTCTCGGCGCCGCCGCCAGCAGCACGCTCATGATGCGCATGCAGCTCGGCGGTATCGTCGGTTACGCCGTCTTCGGTCGTGTCGCAGACTATTTCGGCCGCCGCCCGGCTCTCTGCGGATTCGGTCTCCTGATGGCGCTCGGGCTGCTGCCGGCGACCATGTGCTGGGGGGTGGCGATGCGGATTCCAGGCCTGCTGAGCATCGCGTTCGTGATGGCCGGAGTCGGCACCGGCACCTGGGCCGGGGTCGGACCGATGATCGCGGAACTGCTGCCGACCAGAGTGCGCAACACCGCGCTCGGCCTGCTGCTCAACGTCACGCGCGGAATCCAGTTCTTCACCCCGCTCGCCATCACCTTCGGCGCCGCGTGCATCGGCTTTGCCGCGACGCTCGCCTGCGGCGCGATCTTTTCCGTCGCCGGCGCGGCCCTGGTCTGGCTGCTGCCGGAAACACGCGGCCGCGCGATGGAGGAAATCGAACTCGGCGTCCGCTCCTGAGCGCGAGCGTCAGCGCGGCGCGCCGTTGCGGCGAGCTCACCGCCCCTTGCGGACGCTTCGATGACCGCGCGCTACTGCAACGGCGGCTCTTCCGCCGGCTGCATTACCGGCGACCCGTGATGCATCACCAGCATCCATTTCTGACCGACGCGTTCGAACACATTCGTGGCAAGAACGGTCGATCGTGCAATCCCGTCGTAGCCGCGCTGGGTCAGATTCTCTTCACACAAAACCACGGCGAGGTCGCCATTTTGCAGGAGTTCGAGTTCCCGCACCGCGAACTTCATTTCGAAGGTGCTTTGAAAAATGCGCTCCCAGCTCTGCATCACCGGGCCCCATCCGCTGAGCGATCGCCAGCCGGGATGGATGCAGACGATTTTGGGATCGCGCAGCCACACCGCCTCCATGGTCTCGAGTTCGAGCGACTCGAAGGCGCGATAGAACGCCTGATTCGCGGCGATGACGGCTTCGCGGTCGGACATGATTTTACCCTTAAAGCCCAAGCCAACTCTGCGCCGGAAACCGCGCCGACACAATAGGACACCGGTGGTCGCGGCCGTGGTCGGGTCCGCCCGCCGCAAGCTCACTTGCCGTTTGTCAATTTCGCTTGCCTCAAGGACTTGCCTCCGTGCGCAGACTCGCTATGTAGGAAGCATGGAATACACAAAACTCGGCAACACTGGCATAACCGTTTCGCGCATCTGCCTCGGATGCATGACCTATGGCGGCGGACCGCAGCCACAATGGGCGATGCCGCGCGACTGGGCGCTCGGCGCCGACGAGGCCCGCGAGCACTTCGCCGTCGCCCTCGATGCAGGGGTCAATTTCTTCGACACCGCCGACGTTTATTCGGTCGGCGCGAGCGAGGAAATCACCGGCCGCTGGCTGAACGAGATGGCCTCGCGGGACGATATCGTCGTCGCCACCAAGTGCCACGGCGCGATGGGCCCCGGGCCGAACCGCCGCGGCCTCAGCCGCAAGCACATTATCGAAGCCTGCGAAAACTCGTTGCGGCGCCTCAGGATGGATTACATCGATCTCTACCAGATCCATCGATGGGACTTCACGACGCCGCTCGAAGAGACCCTCGACGCGCTCGATCAGCTCGTGCGCGACGGCAAGGTCCGCTACCTCGGCGCCTCCAGCATGGCGGCCTGGCAGTTCGCCAAGGCCCTGTTCACCGCCAAAGAGCACGGCTGGCACCGGTTCGTCGCGATGCAGAACCACTACAACCTGATCTATCGCGAAGAGGAGCGCGAAATGATTCCGCTCTGCATCGATCAGGGCGTGGCGCTGATCCCGTGGAGTCCGCTGGCACGCGGCTTCTTTGCCCATCAGGAGGGTGCCAAGACCAAACGCGCGGAAACCGATGCCTTCGGGCGCGCGATGTATCAGCGGCCCGACGAAGTCGCCGTGGCAGAGGCCGCCATCAAGATTGCCCGCGCGCGTGGGATCAGCGCGACACAAGTGGCCTGCGCCTGGATCCTGCAGGCCCCCGGCGTGACCGCGCCGATCATCGGCGCGACCAAAACGCACCACCTCAAGGAACTGTTCGACGCGGTCGAAATCAAGCTGACCGCCGAAGAGGTCGCGGAGTTGGAAAAACCCTACGTCCCGCACCCGATTATCGGGCACGAACAACCGAGCGGGCGCCGCATGGTCCGCTGATCCGGCTCACCGGAGTGGCGGGGGGCGACGGGTGCCTCGCCCCCGCCTCACCGCTACTCCGGTTTCTTCAAACCGAGCCGCTCGTAATACTTCGCCGGGATCTTGCTCTTGTCCTTGTAGATGATGAAGTTGCAGTGCTGCCGGCCGAGCTCGGCTGCCGGTTCGATTACCACGAACGGCGCGCCGTGCGCCTTGATATCCTGCAGCTCCATGATCGGCTCGTGCGCGCAATAGACCGGAAATTCCTCCCGCCCATAGGTTAAAAGCTGCTTGCCCTTGACCGTCAGCAACGCTTCCGGCCCCTCGTACTTGCCTTCGAGTATTAAGCGCCCGCCGCTGCCACACGGCCGCATCTGCAGAACGATCTTCTCGTCGTCTTCCTCGATATGGAGCGGCATCAGATGGGCGCGCAGACCCGCAACGAACATCTTGACGCGGGCGCGCAACGCCGCTGCGTCATCGCCCTGCGGCATCTTCTCGAGGTTCGGTAGCCACCACGATTTGACCCCCGCATCCATCGCCTCCTCGAGCGCCTGATCGCCGAAGCGCCTGCCGATAAAGCTCAAGGTGGCGGCGGCCCAGTTGCGATAAAGATCGTGCATGCTGAGAAACTCGTTGTACATCCGCTGCGCGAGCTTTTTGGCGGCCTCCTTGTCGCCGGCGTCGATCGCCTCGATCACGCGATCGACGCTGAGCTTTTCCATCTCGGCAATTTCATCGGGGCGCAACAGGCGTTCGGCCATTAGTCTTTCCTCCCTGAAACTCATGGGGAATCTTCAAAGAAAAGCCCGGCCCCCGCAAGCGCGGCGAAAGCGCGAGGCTTGTCGGGTCGGCGACAATTCGCGATATTCCCCGATGCCGACGGTTTTGTTTCGGCAGCCGGTCGGCTAAAGCTGGTCTGATATTGAGAAGCGCAGGCAGTTAGCGTATTTAATGCCGGATCGGCGCTACGGCCTGAGCGGGAGAACAGCGTGGAAACCTCTTCGCACGACATACTGATGATTGGCGGCGGCGGCGCCGGCTTGCGGGCCGCGATTGCGATAGCGGAGGCGATGCCGGGGGCCGATATCGCGATGGTGTCCAAGGTTTATCCGATGCGCAGCCATACCGTATCGGCGGAGGGCGGCGCGGCCGGCGTCGCCGGTGACGACGATACGATCGACGAGCATTGCTACGATACCGTCTCCGGCAGTGACTGGCTCGGCGATCAGGACGCTATCGAGTATTTCTGCAACGAAATCCCCAAGGAGCTCCTGCGGCTCGAACACTGGGGATGCCCCTGGAGCCGCCAGCCCGACGGTCGCGTCGCGGTGCGCCCGTTCGGCGGCATGAAAAAGATGCGCACGTGGTTCGCCGCCGACAAGACCGGCTTCCACATGCTCCACACCCTCTTTCAAACCTCGCTTAAGTACACCTCGATCCTGCGCTACGACGAGCATTTCGTCACCCGTCTGCTGACCGACGACGGCGCCGTGCGCGGCGTGGTGGCAATCGAGCTGCGCACCGGGCGCATCCGCGCCATCATGGCCAAAGCGGTGATTATCTGCACCGGCGGCCTCGGGCGCATCTTCCCCTTCACCACCAACGCGAACATCTGCACCGGAGACGGGATGGCGCTCGCCTATCGCGCCGGCGCCCCCCTCAAAGACATGGAGATGGTGCAGTATCATCCGACAGGTCTGCCCTTTACCGGAATCCTCATCACCGAAGCCGCGCGCGCCGAGGGCGGCTGGCTGCTGAACAAGGACAACTACCGTTTCCTGCAGGATTACGACCTCGGCAAGCCGACGCCGACGCCGGTGCTGCGCAGCATGGAACTGGGGCCGCGCGATCGGGTATCCCAGGCGATCTTCGGAGAATTCGAAAAAGGTCGCGCCTTCCACGGCCCCTATGGCGATTACGTCCATCTCGATTTGCGTCATCTGGGCGAGCACAAAATCGAAACGCGCCTGCCGATGGTGCGCGAGCTCTGCCTCAAGTACGAAAATATCGACCCCGTGCGCGAGCCGATTCCCGTCCGCCCTGTGCAGCATTACATGATGGGCGGCGTGCATACCGACATTAACGGCGCGACCCCGCTCAAGGGTCTGTATGCCGCCGGCGAGGCCGCCTGCGTCAGTATCAACGGCGCCAACCGGCTCGGTTCCAATTCGCTCGGCGAGTTGCTGGTGTTCGGCGCCCGCGCCGGTCGCCACGCCGTCGAATATATCGGCAACGGCGCGCCGAACGGCAATCTAAGCCATCTCCTGGCACAGGCTGCCGACGAAGAGCATCGCCTCGAAACCGACTACCTGAAGAAGAGCGGCGGGACGGAACGGATCGCCACCCTGCGCGAGGAGATGCAGAAAACCATGGAGCGCGGCTGCGGCATCTACCGCGAACGCGCCTCGCTGGTCGAGTCGGCCAACAAGCTGATCGAGCTGAAGGAGCGTTTCGCCAATATCCTCATCGACGACCATTCGCGCACCTTCAACACCAATCTGACCCAGGCGCTCGAGCTCGGCTTCATGCTCGACGTTGCCGAAACCATCGTGCACAGCGCCCTCAATCGCGAGGAATCCCGCGGCGCCCATCAGCGCCGCGACTTCCCCAAGCGCGACGATCAACGCTTCCTGTGCCACTCGCTGGCCTCCCGCTCCGCCGAGGGACCGCCGCGCATCGAGTATCTGCCGGTGGTCATCACGCGCTGGCCGCCGGGCGAACGAATCTACGGCCGCGACCATTAACGCGTCCCCTGACCATGAGATGCGAACAACCAATTTCTCCGCATTCCAGCAGGATCTGAGGTGAGGTAACTTGGAAACTTCGAGCACAAATGCTCAGTCCGGCGCGATTGGTATCCTTGACGAGACGATTGTCCTCGAAATCGCCCGGTTTCATCCGGAGAAGGACACCGAGCCCTCCTACGACAGCTTCGAGGTGCCGCTGCGCTCCGACTGGATGGTTCTCGACGCGCTCAACTACGTGAAGGACCATCTTGACGGTTCACTGGCCTATCGATGGTCGTGCCGGATGGGCATCTGCGGAAGCTGCGGCATGATGGTCAACGGCGTGCCCCGACTGACGTGTGAAACCCTGCTGACCTCCGTCGCTCCCGGTCCGGTGCGGATCGGGCCGCTCGATCACTTTACGGTCGTCAAAGACCTCGTGATCGAGATGGACGAGTTCATGGGCAAGCTGCAGAAGGTGCGTCCATGGATTGTGCGCAAGGACAACTATCAGCCGAAGCGCGAATTCATCCAGACGCCCGCGCAGCTCGAAGTCTTCAAACAATACAGCCTCTGCATCAACTGCATGTTGTGTTACGCGGCCTGCCCGGTCTTCGGCCTCGATCCGTCGTTTACCGGTCCGGCCGCGCTCGCCCTGGCCGAACGCTACAATCTCGACTCGCGCGATCAGGGCGCCGCCGAACGCACCGATATCCTTTCTCAGCACGACGGTATCTGGGACTGCACGGTGATCGGTGAGTGCTCGGAGGTCTGCCCCAAGCACGTCGATCCGTCGATGGCCATCCAACAATACAAAATTGACGCGACCAAGGACTGGTTCAAGACCTGGTTGATGCCCTGGGGGAACAAGTAGGACCCATGCCGCAATACAAGGTTTACCAACCTGCAACCTATCGGCCCCGGATGTCGCCGTATTGGTTCTTTGACCGCTGGCCGTACCTTAAATTCATGATTCGCGAGACCAGTTCGGTCTTCGCCGCCTACTGGGCAGTGGTGATGCTCGCGCAGATCCGCTCGATCAGACACGGCGCCTGGGCTTATGCGCGCTTCGAGCACTGGCTCAGCAACCCGTTGATTATCATCCTCAACGCCGTCGCCCTGCTGTTCGTCGCCTTTCATGCCGTCACCTGGTTCATGCTGGTGCCTCGCGTCTTCGTCCGCCAGATGACTGGCAGCGGCGCGATCCCGGACGAACTGGCGGCGGCGCCTAACTTCGGCGCCTGGATTGTAGCGTCGATCGTCGTTGGCCTTTTCCTGGTAGGGGCAATCTAGATGGCCGCACATGCACGTCGTTCGAATCGTCCGCTGGGCTGGGTGATGTTCGGCACCGGCGGTTTCCTGGTCGCGTTCTTCTTTCCCATCCACATCCTGTTGACCGGAGTATTGCAGCCGCTCGGATGGGTGCCGACGCCCGACCAGCACCACATGCTGACCCTGCTGGAGAATCCCATCACCCGGATCTACCTCGCGATCCTGCTGATCTTCGCCTTCTGGCACGCCGGCTATCGCCTGCGCGATACCATCTGTGACGCCCTCGGCGTCCGGGCCCTCGACTTCCCGATCATGCTGGTATGCTTCATCGGCGCCGCGGCCGGTACCGTCGCAACCCTCTGGATGCTGCTTACGGTGCCCTAGTCGGGCGCCTGATCGCTTCCCGCCCTGGCCGTCGAGAAAACCGATGCGCGCTATCGTAATCGAGCGTCCGGGCGATGAGCAGGTGCTGCAGCTCGGCGAGGTCCCACCTCCGCTCCCGGGACCTCACGATCTTCTGATTAACGTCTCTCATGCCGGCGTCAACCGCGCCGACCTGATGCAGCGGCAGGGGTTCTATCCGCCGCCGCCGGGCGCCTCGCCGCTGCTCGGCCTCGAATGCGCCGGCACGGTCGCGGCGATGGGCGCGCAAGTCACCGGATGGCGGGTCGGCGATCGGGCGATGGCACTGTTGGCTGGCGGCGGTTACGCCGCACAGGCCGTGGTCGATCAAGGCTCGGCGATGCATGTTCCGCCGACCCTCTCCGACGCCGAGGCGGCCGGCATCCCGGAAGTCTTCCTGACCGCTTTCGTCAATCTCTTCATGCTGGCTGGCGTCCAAGCCGGCGAGACCGTGCTGGTCCATGGCGGCGGCAGCGGCGTCGGCACGGCGTCGATTCAGTTGTTGCGCGAGGCCGCGGCGCGCTCGCTCGTCACCGCGGGCTCCGCTGCCAAGTGCGAACACTGTCTGCACTTCGGCGCCGACGTGGCGATCAATTACCGCGACGGTTCATTCGTCCCGAAGGTCAAAGCCGCGACCAACGACCGCGGCGCCGACGTTATCCTTGACAGTATCGGTGCTGCCTATCTCGCGCAGAACCTCGAGGCGCTCGCCCACAGCGGCCGTCTGGTCCTGATTGGACTGATGAAGGGTGCCAAAACGGAAATCGACCTTACTGCGGTCCTGCGCCGCCATCTGAAAATCTTCGGCTCCACGCTGCGCGCGCGTCCCGTCGCCGAAAAGGCCGCGATCGTCACCGCGTTCCTCGAACGCTTCGGTCCCGCTCTCGAAGCCGGACGCCTCCGCCCGCCGATTCATGCCGTAATCCCGCTGGCCCAGGCCGCCGAAGCTCATCGGATGATGCAGGCGAGCGAGCACTTCGGCAAAATCATCCTGAAGGTTTAGCCGATTTCGCGCGCGCCGGGCGCCGCTCTTTCGCGATTTTCCGGTATCGTCTAGCTTGGAATCAGGCCTTGAGATGGCGCAGGCGCAACCAATCGCGTCTGAGGGAGGTTTATGGCCGGACTTATCTCGCCGGTACGCGGCGCCGCATCATCGGGCAAATCCGCTGGGCAAGGGAAAAACGATCCGTGCACCCTGGTAATCCTGGGCGGCGCCGGCGACCTGAGCCACAAAAAGCTGCTGCCCGCGCTCTATAACCTTGCGCTCGAAGGCGGCCTGCCCCCGCAGTTCGCGATCGTCGGTTTCTCGATCGAGTCGCTCGACGACGACGGCTATCGCAAGTTCGCCCGCGACGGCATCGAGCGCTTTTCGCGCCGTCGCCTTACCGAAGCGGGCTGGAACAACTTCGCTCCCCAACTGCACTTCGTTTCCGGATCCTTCACCGAACCGAAGGATTATCTGAAATTGAAGGAGCAGCTCGACCGAATCGATCAGCAAAACGGCAGCAGCGGCAACCATATCTTCTATTTCGCGATACCACCGAACTTTATCGAAGTCTGCGCCCGGAACCTGCAGGAGGCGGGACTCGGGATGCCGGCGGCGGCCGCAAATCGGTTCACGCGCGTCGTTGTCGAGAAGCCGATCGGACATGACCTCGCGAGCGCGCGCGAAATCAACCAGCAGTTGGCCCGATATTTCGACGAAAATTCGACCTTTCGCATCGATCATTATCTCGGCAAAGAGACCGTCGAGAACCTGATGGTCCTGCGCTTCGCCAACCTCATCTTCGAGCCCATCTGGACCTCGCACTACATCGATCACGTGCAGATTACGGTGGCCGAAGACGAAGGCGTCGGCACCCGCGCCGCCTACTACGATCACGCCGGCGCCCTCCGCGACATGGTGCAGAGCCACATCCTGCAGGTGCTCTGCATGATTGCGATGGAACCGCCGCGTTCCACCGCGCCCGACGCCGTCCGCGACTCCAAGCTCGACGTCATCCGCTCGCTGCGTCCGTTCGAGCCGGTGGACGTCGAACGCTGGGTGATCCGCGGCCAGTATCAGGAAGGCCTTATCGCCGGCGAAAAGGTCAAAGGTTATCTGGCCGAGGAACACATCGCCCCCGACTCGATGACCGAAACTTTCGTCGCGCTCAAGTGCTATATCGATAACTGGCGCTGGGCCGGCGTCCCCTTTTACCTGCGCACCGGCAAGCGGATGCCCAAGCGCGCCAGCGAGATCGCGATTTTCTTCAAGCGCGTGCCGCGCGTTCTCTACAACTCGCGACCAACCCCCACGCTGGCGCCGAACGTCCTTTCCATCCGGATCCAGCCGGACGAAGGCCTTTCGCTGACAATCATCTCGAAGCTGCCCGGATCGCCCTTGCGCCTTGCGCCGGTGAAGGTCGATTTTCAGAACTCGACAGCTTCGCCGGAAGCTTACGAAACCCTGCTGCGCGACTTGATTATCGGCGATCAGACCCTGTTCATGCGCCGCGATACGGTCGAGGCGGCATGGGCCTGGATTCAGACCGTACTGGATGTCTGGAGCGTCGCCGCGGTCGCCCCTTACCCGTACGCCGCCGGCTCGTGGGGCCCGACCGAGGCCGCCGTGATGATCGGTAAGGACGGCCGCGCCTGGCGGATTTTCTAGCGGCGGGCGGGAACTGATTGTGGGCGATTCGGCGCAGATTCTCGCCGGCGATATAGGCGGCACCAAGATCCATCTCGCGATCTACCGGGTCTCCGGCGAGCGGCTGGAAATGGCGCGCGACCGCGTGCTCGCGACCGCCGACTACCAGAGTCTCGAGGCTGCCGTCGCCGAATTCGCGCCGGCTGCCGAACCGCTCGCTGCGGCCTGCTTCGGCGCCGCCGGACCGGTTATCGACGGCGTCAGTCGTCCCGTCAATATCCCCTGGCCGATGCGTGAGCGCGATCTGTCGCAGCAACTCGGCGGCGCGCCGGTGCGTCTGCTGAACGATCTCGAAGCCACGGCATGGGGCACCCTCTTCCTGCCCGATTCCGACCTGGTGACGCTCCAGGCGGGCGCGCCGCCGAAGGCGCCGTCCACCGCGGTGGTCGTCGCTGCCGGGACCGGGCTCGGCGAAGCCGGCATGGTCCACACGCGGCAAGGCTGGCATATGATCGCCAGCGAAGGCGGTCACAGCGATTTCGCGCCGCGCGGGCCCGAGCAGATAGCCCTGCTTGAATTTCTCGCCGGCGAATTCGGCCACGTCAGTTTCGAGCGTGTCCTCTCCGGACCCGGTCTGCACAACCTCTACCGCTTCCTGCGATCACGCTCGACAACGAGGGAGCCCGAATGGCTGACGGAGCAGATGCGCGCGCACGATCCCTCGGCCGTCATCGGCGAAGCCGCAGTGGCCGGTAAAGACCCCGAGTGCGTGCGCGCGGTCGAGCTCTTTTGCGCCATCTACGGCGCCGAAGCGGCCAATCTCGCGCTCAAATATTTTGCCCAGGGCGGCGTCTACGTCTGTGGCGGAATCGCCCCCAAGCTTATCGACATCCTGCGCCAGGGCGGCTTCGTGCGGGCGTTCTGCGACAAAGGCCGCTTCCAGGAGATGCTCTCGCGGATCCCGATTCGCGTCTCGATGAATGAAAATACGGCGCTAATCGGCGCTGCTCACGTCGCGGCGTCGATGCTTCAATGAATCGAGGCTGTGCTTTAACCGAACAGGAGCCGACACGATGCTGACGCCCAGAGTTCGCGAAATTCTCAGCTATTATCAGTCAGAAAACCCCGGCGTCCGCGCCAATTTGGCGCGCATCATGAATCACGGTCGGCTCGCCGGCACTGGACGGTTTGTCATTCTGCCGGTCGATCAGGGCTTCGAGCACGGCCCCGCGCGCAGCTTTGCGCCGAATCCTCCGGCCTACAATCCGCTCTATCACTTCGAGCTCGCCATCGAGGCGGGATGCAATGCGTATGCTGCGCCGCTGGGATTCCTCGAAGCCGGCGCCCCTGATTTTGCCGGCGAGATCCCGCTAATCCTGAAGCTCAACAATCACGACCTCCTGCTCGACGAGCGCGATCCGGTCTCGGCGGTGACGGCCAGCGTCAACGACGCGCTGCGGCTCGGATGCGCCGCCATCGGTTTTACGATCTATCCCGGCTCGGCCTATCGCCGCGAGATGTATCAGCAGCTTCAGCAGCTCGCTCAGGAAGCCAAGGCGCGCGGCCTCGCCGTCGTCGTTTGGTCCTACCCGCGCGGCTCCGGTCTTAGCAAGGAAGGCGAGACTGCGCTCGATGTGGTGGCTTATGCGGCGCAAATCGCCGCCCAGCTCGGCGCCAATATCATCAAGGTCAAGCTGCCGACCTCCCATCTGGAGCAGCCGGAAGCGCGCAAGGCTTACGCAGCGGCGCGGATTCCGCTCGAACCGCTCGCGGAACGTGTCCGGCACGTCGTGCAAAGCTGCTTCGACGGCCGCCGTATCGTGATTTTCTCCGGCGGCGCGCGCGAGGAGGATGCCACCCTAATCGAGGAGATCAAGGCGATTCGGGCCGGCGGCGGCTTCGGCTCGATTATCGGGCGCAATTCCTTTCAGCGCCCGAAGGCCGACGCCATCAAACTGCTGCATCAGATCATGGAGATTTACGCCTCCTAAGCGGGTGCGATAAAGTCGCCGCGTCCCCAGTTCCGGAGATTCAGCGGCGGGGGCGACTGCGTCGAACTGGAGCGAGGCAATTCACTCTCGCGGGAGCAACCTTATGCGCTACGACGAATACCAGCATCTGCTTTTCGAACGGCATCCTGACGGCATCCTGCTAATCACGATCAACCGTCCTGACGTGCTGAACGCCACCAACAATCGTCTGCACTGGGAATTGAGTCGCGTTTGGCGCGATATCGACGACGATCCGGAAACCAACGTCGTGATTATCACCGGCAAGGGCCGCGCTTTTTCGGCCGGCGGCGACCTCGACATGATCGAGCAGATGAAGTCGAATCACGCCAATATCTCGCAGGCGATGCGCGAGGCGGGCGATATCGTTTACAACATGATCGACTGCAGCAAGCCGATCATTTCGGCGATCAACGGAGTGGCGGTCGGCGCCGGTCTTGCCGTGGCCTTCATGGCCGATATCTCGATCGCCGCCGAGAGTATGCGTATCACCGACGGCCACGTGCGCCTCGGCGTCGCCGCGGGCGATCATGCGGTGATTATCTGGCCGCTCCTGTGCGGGATGGCAAAGGCGAAGTATTACCTGATGACCGCCGATTTCATTGACGGCAAGGAAGCCGAACGGATCGGTTTGGTCAGCCTCTGCGTGCCCAATGACCAGTTGATGGACAAGGCCTTTGCGGTCGCGCGCACCCTCGCCCGCGGGCCGCAGCAGGCCGCGCGCTTCACCAAGCGCGCGCTCAACAACTGGCTCAAGATGTTCGGTCCGGCGTTCGACGCCTCACTGGCGATGGAGATGCTCGGCTTCTTCAGCGCCGACGTCGCCGAAGGACTCGCCGCCGTCAAGGAGAAGCGCGCGCCCAATTTTCCCCATCTCAAGACCCCGGGGCGCTGAGCTTTACTGCACGAGCGGCTCAGTCCGTCGCCGCCGCTTCCAGCGATTACGGGATTCTGGAATACTTGGCGCTAACTATTGGTCAGGGGGATTTTGCGCGTGAGGAACCGAGTGCCGCTCCACTTCGGGATGATCCTGGCGATCGCGGGATTGCTGCAGGTCGGCGCGACATCAGCCTTCGCCAACAAGGTCGATTGCACCAAAGTGATGTCCGAAGTCGCCGCCGGCAAGAAAACCAAAGACATCGCGAAGGATCTCAGCATCTCGACCAGCAGCGTCTATCGATGCAAGAAAAAAGCGGCGGGCGGCAAAACCACCGCGAAAGCAGCTTCGACGGCGCACATGAGTTCCGCCGCCAGCCCGGCTGCCGCAGCGTCGCCCTCGGCGACTCACCACTAGGTATCAGCGGTCGCGTCGCGCCTGGCTCGCACCCGCCTCGCGACGGAGAAGCCGCGCGCATAACTCGCCGTTGAGCGCCGCATCGATTGTCGTCCAGGCCATCGCCAGGGCGCCGTCGTACACGGCGCGATCGGCGACCGGCGTGGCGCAATGCGCCGTGAACTCCGGCTGATGATTCACCGCCGGCAGCGAATCGAGCCCGATCATCGGATGGATTGACGGCACTTTCAGCGACACGTTGCCCATGTCGGTCGAGCCCGCCGCCCGCGACAGATCACCACTGCTCATCCGCCCCTGCGCATCCACCAGCCGTCGGCCGACGGCGAGGGCGTTGCGCCGATAGAGCGCCAGCAAATCCGGGTCATGACGCATCTCGGCGTACGGCTTGTCGCCGCCGGCGAGATGGAGGGTGGCGCCGGTCGCGATCGCACCCGCCTCGAAGCATCGATGGACGCGGGGGATGAGCGACTGCAGTTTTTCGAGACTCTCCGCGCGCGCCATGTATTTCGCGGTGGTGCGCGCCGGAATGATGTTCGGCGCCGCCCCGCCGTGGGTAACAATGCCGTGGATGCGCTCGGTGTGGCGAATATGCTGCCGCAGCAGGCCAATGGCGGTTTGCGCAATCACCATCGCATCGGCCGCGTTGATGCCGCGTTCGGGAAACGCCGACGCGTGCGCCTCCTTGCCGATATATTCAATCTCGAACAGCGCGGCGGCGAGAATCGGCGGCTCAGCCATATCGACCGGCGCCGGATGCACCATCATCGCCGCATGAACGTCATCGAATGCGCCGCGATCCACCAGCTTGATCTTACCACCATCGTTGCCGGCCTCTTCCGCCGGAGTTCCGATCAAACTGACCGTCAGTCCGACGTCGTCCGCGACGCGCGCCGCGGCGATCGCCGCGCCGACGCCCATAGCCGCGATTATATTGTGCCCGCACGCGTGACCGATCTCAGGCAGACAATCGTATTCCGCGCAGATCGCGATATGCAGCGGTCCCGATCCCGCTCGTGCGACCAGCGCGGTCGGCAAGTCATGCGCCGCCCGCCGAACTGTGAAGCCCGCCTCCACCAGCGCATCAGCGACCCACGCCGACGCCTTTTCCTCCTGCCATCCCAGCTCAGGATGCGCATGAATGCGATGGCTCAGTGCGACAAGCCCCTCGCGGTGTTGCTCGAGCCGTTCGCGAGCCGCCTCCTTGACGTCCATCGGTTAACCCTCCCGCGCGCGTCGCTGACCGGGATTGCTCTTGTTGACGCCCACCCCATCAGCTAATCCATGACGATCATGGCCAAATGCGAGCTTTGCGAGCTGAAAGAGTATACACCCTGGTACGCCACATTCACGCAGCCGTTCAAGTTCACCCTGCTTGATTGCGACTCATGTGACACCCCGATGGCGGTTCTGGGCGATCATCGCGTCAGTCCCACCGACGAAGAACGGGAGTTTATGGTGGAAGCGCTGTCGCTCATCGCGCGCAAGAAGTATGGCACTGACGGCTTTATTATCGACGGCGTGATGCGGCAGATTCCCGACCATTGTCATATTCACGCCCGACCGAAACGCTGGCCGCGCTGGTAGCGCTAAATCTTTAGATAGACTTTTTGCGTTGAGCCGCATTGTCCGCCTGACGCCCGCCCTCGATCGTCAAATCCTCTCGCCGGGGTCTACTGCGCCATTTTGCGACGACTGCTTGGCTATGGTGCGCCATTGTGCTATACGCGCAACGCAGTTTCCTGACCGGATCGGGAGGGGACCGGCTTTACCAGGAAACATTTGTTCCCAGGGAGGATTTTTGGGGGAATGACGACAGGGACCGTCAAGTGGTTCAGCCCGAAAAAGGGCTACGGTTTCATCACGCTCAGTGACGGCAAGGAAGTGTTCGTTCACTACAGCGCGATCGACGGCCAGGGCTTTCGCTCGTTGGAACAGGGGGAAGAAGTTTCCTTCGAGGTGGCGGAAGGACCCAAGGGTCTCCAGGCGGCCAAGGTGATGCGCCGCTAGCGCCGACACAGTGAGCGCGCGTGGTTGGCGCACCGCGCGCGCTTGCTAAAATAGCGCGCGCCATGGGGTTGGGCGCGCCGCAAATTGTCAACCGGGAAGCCGTTCGCCCGGTTTGCTTGCTTTCGGATCATTCAGGAACGCTGGCCGCCGTCGTCGCGGTCGGTGCCGCGATTCGCCTCTACCTCTGTTTCGCCAACTTCTGCATCTCCGGCGATGGCGCCGCCTATCTCGGGATGGCGAAGGATTACGCAGCCGGCAACTGGCGCGCGCCACTGACTTCCGTATTCTCCCCCTTATATCCGCTGCTCATCGCCGGACTCCACTGGGTCGTCCCGAATTGGGAACTCGCCGGTGATCTCGTTTCGGCGCTGATGGGCACGGCGGCAATCGGCAGCATCTACCTGCTGACCCGTCAGATGTTCGGACGGCGCGATCTCGCGCTCGGCGCCGCCGCCTTCGCCGCGATTCATCCCGACCTTGCCGCCTATTCCGCCTCGGTCAGAACCGAATCCGGCTACATCCTGCTGACCACGACCGCGACCGCCCTGCTGTTCATCGCGGTTGCCCGGCGGCGTCGCGGTTTCGCGCTGCTTTGCGGCCTCGTCAGCGGACTCGCCTACCTGTACCGCACCGAAGCGATAGGCTTTCTTATGCTCAACCCGCTGTTTCCTCTGGCCGCCGCGCTGCTCTACGGCGATCTGCCGCTAATAGACGGGCTGGGGCTGGGTCTCCTGATTTTCCTGGGCGCAATGACCTTCGCCGTCCCCTACCTCGTCCTGGTCCACGCCGCTACCGGCGTCTGGACGATTAGCCGTGAACTCACCGCGGCGATTATGTTCACGCTCGGCAGCGCCACCGGCGATTCGCAGAAATGGCGGGAGCTCGCGTTCTCGCCTCATGCCTCCGCCTGGAGTGCCCTCGTCCGCCATCCGATGGTCTACGTCGGCGCGATCGCTCAGGACTTCGGGGCCTCCCTCTACGCTTTTGCTCAGGCCGCGGGTCCGGTGATTGGCGTACTACTGCCTGTCGGCTTATGGCAGCGGGGACGGCGGATCGTGTTTTCCGCGCGCGAGGCCTTCGTCAGCTTTCTGATCCTGTTCTATTTCTGCGGCTTTGCCGTAACCCTCACCGGCGCTCGCTTCATGATCCACCTGATTCCTTATACGCTCGGATGGATCGTGATCGGTCTCGCCGAGATAACCGGATGGTTCGCGCGCTATGGGGCAACGCACGGATGGCGGTCGGCCCGCGCGATTCCCGCGTTTCTCGCCGCCGCTATCATGTTGCCGCAGACCCTCTGGCCGATTGGCTTCGACATGCGCGGTGTGCGCTATGCCGGCGAGCGGATCGCGCAATTGAATGCGACGCATGCCGCCGTCGCCGCGCGCGACGGGCGCGTCGCCTGGTATGCTGGAGCGCGCGCCGTGCAGCTCCCCGCACGAGCGGCCCCGCCCCTGTGTGACTGGCTCAGAACTCACGCGGACGTCGGCTACCTTTTGCTCGACAATCACGACGAAGCGCTGTTTGCCGCCCGCCACCAGGCCTGCGTTACCTTGCTCAGTCGGTACGCGCGCTATGGCTCCGGTTATTACGACCTGTATGCCGTCCGGCGGGAGGCGGCCTCCTAGTGGCTGCGCCCGCGCTTTCATCGGCCGCCTCCGAGCGGCCGCCGGCGCCGGCGACCGGATCGCCGCCGCAGACGGGAGCCCAGGGGCTCGCGCGATGCGACCTCTCGGTGGTAGTGCCGATTCATAACGAGGAAGCGGCCCTCGATGAACTGATGGCGCGCCTCAACACCACCCTCGAACGTCTCGCGCTGACCTACGAGATCATCTGTGTCGATGACGGCAGTACCGACCGCAGTCTCGACCATCTCCTGACGCTGCGCCAGCGCTATCCTGCTATCCGTGTCATCAGCCTGTCGCGCAACTTCGGCAAGGACATCGCACTCAGCGCCGGCCTTGATCATGCCAGCGGCGCTGCCGTGGTCCCGATCGATGCGGACCTGCAGGATCCACCCGAACTGCTCGAACCGATGATCGCCAAGTGGCGCGAAGGCTACGATGTCGTCTATGGAACCCGCCGCCGCCGCGACGGTGACAGTCTCTTCAAACGGATCAGCTCGAAATACTTCTATCGCATCTTCGAGCGCCTCACGGATTTCCCCATCCCGCGCGATACCGGCGACTTCCGCCTGCTCGATCGCCGCGTGGTTGACGTGATTGTCAGGCTCCCCGAGCGCACGCGCTTCATGAAGGGACTGTTCGCCTGGGTCGGCTTTCGCCAGGCTTCGATCGTCTTCGATCGCGAAGAGCGCCGCGCCGGTCGCACCAAGTGGAGCTATTGGCAGTTGTGGAACTTCGCCCTCGACGGGGTAACTTCGTTCAGCTCGATGCCGCTTAAGGTGTGGAGCTACCTCGGGCTGTTCATCTCGCTCGCGGCGTTTCTCTACGCGGTGTTTCTCGCGGTCTTGAAGCTCGCCCGCGGCATTGACGTCCCCGGTTATGCCTCGTTGATGGTCGCGGTGCTGTTCTTTGGCGGCGTGCAGTTGATCTCGCTCGGCATCATCGGCGAGTACCTCGCCCGCACCTACAACGAGGTCAAAGGTCGGCCCCTCTACCTGGTGCGCGACCGCTGGGGCTTCGAGCAAGAGCATCCCTCACGCTGATTCATGGACCCGCGCCTTTATCCGCAGATGGCGAAGGTCGAAGACACGCACTGGTGGTTCGCCGCCCGCCGCGCCATCTGCAGTGCCCTGCTCGATCGGCTCGCGCTGCCCGTCCCCGCCGACATCCTCGAGCCCGGATGCGGCACCGGCGGCAACCTCGCGATGCTGCAGCGGCGCGGCGCCGTCTTCGCCCTGGACTGCGACGAATCCGCCCTTCAGTATGCTGCGGCGCGCGGCGGGGCCATCCTGGCGCAAGGCTCTCTTCCGGACCAGATTCCCTTCGCTAACAAGCTGTTCGATCTGGCGGTGATGACCGACGTCATCGAGCACCTGGATTGCCCGCTTGAAGCGCTCAGGGCGGTCCGCAATCGCCTCAAACCGGGTGGTTGGATCCTCCTGACGGTCCCCGCCCTGCCCTGGCTATGGAGCGATCACGACGTCACGCATCATCATCGGCGACGTTACTACGCCGGCGAGCTTCGCCGACTTCTGCTGAACGCCGGTTTCAGGATCACGCTTTTGAGTTACTACAACTGCCTGTTGTTTTTCCCGATTGCGGCCGTGCGCCTGTTGACGCGGATCCTGCGCGGCGCCGATCACGGCGATGGCCGCCACGACCTCAACGTCCTGCCCGCGCCGATCAATCGCGCGCTCGCACGAGTCTTTGCCGCCGAGCGCCATCTGATCGGCCGGGTTCCGCTGCCTTTCGGCGTCTCACTCATCGCCCTGGGGCAGGCCTGATGACGACGCCGGCTCGAATCCCATCCGCCGCGCTAGCGCGCCGGTCGGCCGGACGACTGATGCTCGAAGCACTTGGTGTAGGGCTCGGCGCGCTCGCAATCCTGCTGACCTTCGCGCCAGACGCGCCGTTTACTCGTGAGCTCGGCGTCTGTGAAGCAGGCGCCGTGCGCGACATCCTGGCCGGCAATATCATCGTCCCGCACATGGTGCCGGGGCCGCCGGTCCACGTGCCGCCGCTCTACTGGTGGGTCGTGGCGGCGTGGGTCAGGATGTTCGGATGGAACGAATTCGCCTTTCGCATCTGGAGCATCGTTCCAGCGGCGGTAACCTGCGCCGTCGTCTATCTGTGGACCGCGCTCCGCATCCGCCGCGAGGCCGCCCTCTGGGCGGTCGCGGTATTGCTGTTCGGCCACGTGTTTATCGACGCCGCGCGCCAACCGCGCATGGACGCGATGCTCATGATGTTCGTCACGGCGGCGATCGTGAGTCTCGAGACCGCTCTGCGCTCCCATGAATGGCTTTGGTTTCTCATCGGCGCAGCGGCAATCGGCCTCGGTTACCTGACCAAGAGCATCCTCGGCATTGCTATCCCGGGTCTCGTCATCGCTGCCTATCTGATCGTTCGCGGCCGGATACGCGACCTGTTCAGCCCGGCCCTTATCGCCGCCTTCACGCTCGGCCTCGTAATCGGCTGCTCCTGGTATGCCGCCGCGTATGCGGTCGCCGGCTCCAACGTGCTGGTCTTCCAGATCGAAACGCACCTCCTGAAGCGCTTCATCCCCGCGGCAATGGGCGGTGCCGACTATTGCGTCAACCCGTTCTGGTACTTCGCTCCGCTTATAGTCGTCGGCGCCCTGCCCTGGACGCTCTACAGCGGGTCATTCGGCCTCGCGGTGTGGGAACGTCGTCGCGCCCTACCCGAGCCGATCGTGTTCGCCTTGTGCTGGTTTGCCGCGATCTTGCTGTTCTTCTCGGCCTCGCGCGGCAAATGCCAGGTTTATATCCTGCCCGACTTTGTTCCGCTGGCGATTTTGCTCGGTTGGACCATCGATTTGGTCTGCAACGATCGCCCCTCGGCGCCGGTCGCGCGCTTGTTCGCCGCCGGGTCGATCGCCGTCGCGATCGCCGCCGCGCTGAGTGTGCTCGGCGCGATAATCGCGATTGCGAGAGGCGTTCCGGACACATGGCTCGCCCGCCTGCATCCGACCGATCGTCATTTTGCCGAGATTTTCCTGAATCTCGCCGACGCCCGCGATTATCACGTGCTGACCTGGATGGTCCTTTCGGCACTCGGCGTCCTGCTGATCGCGCGCGGACTGGTCCGTCGTCAGGCGACATTCCATGTTTTCGGGGTTTTGATCATTGCCGTCGCCGCTTCGCGTTTCTGGTTCGGCTGTATGAATCCCGAACTGGCCGAGCGCGAGACGTTGCGCGGCTTCGATCGCGAGGTTCTGAACCTCGTTCCCCCCGACAAGGCCATCGGCCATCTCGGGATGGAAGACTGCGATTTGTATTTTTATTCGCCGCGACCGATCGCGCCGATTTACCGTTTCCGCTGCGATGCACAACCGCCGCTTCCGCCCTTTATCCTTCTGCGCAAGAGTCGTTTTGACGCGATGGCTCCGGCCCAACGCGCCTGCCTGACCCCGGTCCTGATCTCAAACGCCGTCGACGGCGAAGGGCCGCGGATGCTGGTCCAGCAATCCGGCGCCGCACCCTCAACCCCCAGCGCGGACGGCGTTTCGCCGGCCCCTTAAGTCAGGCCTTCGGACGCGGATTTGTGCTCGCTTCGGCTCCGCGCTAAAAGACTTTCGCACCTTGAGATGCAGGAGGAATCCGATGCTGAGACTGCACGGCACTTCAAAGTCCCGTTCCGCTCGTTCACTGTGGGCTGCGGAAGAATTGGGCGTCAAATACGAACACGTCCCGACTGAGGTCGCCAAGGCCAAAAGTCCCGAAAACCTGAAACTCAACCCCTGCGGCCATATCCCGGTTCTCGAAGACGATGGCACCGTCCTGTGGGAGTCGATGGCGATCAACCTCTATCTCGCCGAAAAATACGGGAAGGCACCGTTCTGGCCGGCCAATCCCGAAGGCCACGGACAGTGTTACAAGTGGAGCTTTTTCGGCATGACCGAGGTCGAGCCGCATCTGATGACGATGCTCATGCATCGCATCTTCCTGCCGGCCGATCAGCGCGACGAGAAGGCCGTCCAAAAGGCGGCTGATACGCTCAAAGCGCCGCTCGCCGTGCTCGAAAACCAGTTGAACGGACGCGAGTATCTGCTCGGCAACGACTTCACTATCGCCGACCTGAACGTCGCCGCGGTGCTGAGTTTCGCGATGCTCGCCAAGCTCGATATGAGCGGCGCGCCGCGCACGCAGGCCTGGCTGCAGAAATGCCTCGGCCGCGAAGCCAATCAGCGCGTGCGCAAACTGCCCTAGCCGGCTCGCGCAAACCGCGCAACTCTGCAGGTCGCCCGGAGATCCGGGCGACCTGCCTACCGAGCGGCGACGACGCCGGTCACATCTCCCGCCGCGATAACCTTGCCACGCAATGCCGCCTGTACCTTATGCCCGTCCGCGTCGTTCGATAGCGCGAGCCGCGACGACAGCGCCAGAACCCTGAAGTGATAATGATGCAGCTTGCCCGGCGGCGGGCAGGGACCTTCGTAACCCACGTGACCAAAATCATTGCGGCCCTGAACGGCCCCACCTGGCAAAGCCCCATCGACTGGCACTCCTTCGGGCAGGCTGGTGGTGGTGGGCGGAAGGTTAAAAACCAGCCAATGGATAAACGCCCCGGTCGCCGCGTCCGGATCGACGACCGCGACCACCAGCGATTTGGCCTCGGCCGGCACCCCGCTCCAACTCAACGGCGGCGAAATATCCCGCCCCGCGCAAGTGTATTGCCCGGGGATCGCGCCGCCGGGCGCAAAAGCCGTGCTCGAAACCGCGATTCGCGCGACCTGCGCACCCGCGACACTTGTCCACATCAACAGAGAGCCGATTAGAAGCGCCGTCATCCAGCGATACATCGTGCGGTCCTCAAGGTGTGTAGGGATTTTTTGTCGTGCCCAAACGAGCATTGTAACGGAAACGCGTAACTAACCAATTTCAGCTACCGGCGCAAGCGAACCTTTTTGTATCACACCACCGGAGTCTCTGATGACCGGTTGAGGCATATCAGAGTTGACAACCTACGCTCGCGTCCTTGACGCAACTTTGGTTTTTTGGTTACTTTTCGGATTGCGAAAAGAAAATTAACCTAACATTGGCACTGCAAAGCAAAAACGCATGCTCGGATCAATCAATTCCCGGGCCTAACTTGAATAAAAGGGGATTGGGAAAAAATGGCCGAAGGAAAATATGCGCTGCCGCGCGTCATGACGGTTCGCGAGCTCTCCGCCTATCTTAGGGTGCATCCGTCGACCGTGTACAAGCTCCTGCGTCGCGGCGAGCTGCCCGGCTTTCGGATCGGCACCGACTGGCGTTTTAACGCCGAGGCCATCGATAAGTGGTGCCTCGAGCGCAACTCGCGAACCGACGAATCCGCCGAAGACAGCGATTCGAAGTAAGCGCCGCTCATTCGTCTTTACTGGTGCCCCTGCGCCTGATTGCGCGCAAAATAGGGCATAACCTTCTCGGCGAAGAGCTCCATACTGCGCATCACCCGCGTATGGGGCAGCAGGCCGCCCGGGTTGAACCAGGCGATTACCCGGCCCATGTGAAACTCGTCGCGCAGCGCCTCGAGCCGCGCGCAGCAGTCATCCGGCGTCGTGAACACAGCCATCGAATCCCGCGCCTGCTCGTAGGTCGTGCTGCGCACCTTCTGCGCCAATTCCATGATTCTCCGCGCGCCGCCGTCGGTCCCGGGGGTCGCTGAAGTGTACAGACTGGCCACTGCCTCGAGCAGATGACGGATGCCGGGTTCGGTGTCGCGCCGAATTTCCGTCGGCTCATCCCCCACATAAAGCGGCATCAGCAGCGACAGATCGTCGTCGCTCGAGGGGAAGCCCGCCCGGCTCCGCGCCTCCCGATAGACCGGTAGCAGGCGTCGCAAACGATTGAAGGAATTAACCTGCGAGGCGGCAAAAATGCGATAGCCTTCGCGGCCCATCAGCTCGAACGAATCCTCGCTGTTGGCGGCGATCCGGATCGGCGGATGGGGCATTTGCACCGGCTTCGGGACCACGCGGATTTTTTCAATCTGGTAGAAGCTGCCGGAATAGGAAAATTCCTTCTCGCTCCAGGCGCGCCGGATTATCTCGAGGCCCTCGAACAGCCGGTCGCGACTCTCGCTCTGCTTGATCCCGAAACCGCGAAAATGATTGGGAATCGCGCCCCGGCCAACGCCGAACTCGACCCGCCCGTTACTCATCACGTCGAGCGTCGCGACTTCCTCGGCCACGCGAATCGGATGGGACAGCGGCAGCAGCACGATCGCGATGCCGAGCCGCAGCTTTTGCGTGCGTTCGGCGATCGCCGCCAGCGGCAACAGCGGCGCCGGCATGATCGACAGGCTCGGATTGAAATGCTGCTCGACCGGCCAGACCGATTCGAAACCGAGCGCTTCGGCGTGCACCGCCTGCTCGATCGTGTCGCGGTAACGCTGGACCGCCGACTGATCGCGATGGCACGGCAGTTGAAAATGTATTCCGAACTTCATCAGCTTCTCACCTACCGCCGCGATCAGTCGGCCCTCGGCTAGATTCGCGCGTTGCGCTCTACCACCGGCGTGAATCGTTTGATCAGTTCGAGCGCCTTGCCGTCGGCGGTTGCCGCCACCGTCTTCTGCGACAACAGGATGATCCGATCGGCGCCGGCATCGCGATAGCGTTTCAGCTCGTCGCTCGAGGGCCCGTCGTCGAGTGGATCGACGAGCGGACTTATCTGCACCGAAGTCTCGGCACGGCCGTGCTCGCGCAGCAGTTTGCGCAGCGCCGCGACCTCGCGCTGCAGCTCGGCCGGACCGGGAACCAGCGGCATCCAGCCGTCGTAGCTCCGCGCGACCCGCTCGAGCGCCTTCGGACCGTGGGCGCCGAGCAGCACCGGCGGCCCGCCCTTGCGCGCCGGCATCGGCTCGCATCGCACGCTTTCGAACTTCACCAGTTCGCCGTTATAAGACGCGGTACCCTGCGACCACAAAAGCTTCATCGCTTCGATACGTTCGCGCGTCAGCTTCCAGCGCGAAGCGAACTTCGCCCCCATCACCTCGGTCTCCTCGCGCAGCCATCCGGCGCCGATGCCAAAAAGAAAGCGCCCGCCCGAGAGCAGGTCGAGACTCGCCACCAGTTTTGCCGTAATCAGGGTTTCACGCTCCGGGATAAGACAGATACCCGTTCCGAGTTCGAGCTTGCGAGTGACGGCCGCCGCCGCGGCAAGTCCGATAAAGGGATCGGCCCAGCGGCCGTAATGCTCCGGGAGTTTGCCGTTATCGGTAAAGGGAAAGATGGTCTGCATGTTGGTCGGAATCACCGGATGTTCCGGGATCCACAAGGAATCGAATCCGGCCGCCTCGGTCGCCCGCGCGATTTCCGTGATGTCGCCGCCCTGCGCCGTCATCGCCGCCAGAAAGCCAATCTTCATGTCACAGTCTCCCGTTCAGTTTTGAGCCCAACGCCCGCGACCGATCGCGCCGCCGTGGAGCTAACCCAGATCGATCGCGAGATCGCGCGGACGGTTGGTTTCCCACGTGATGATCAGCGAATACTTGGGAATCTTCCAGCCGTTCCCGCTGCGTTTCAGATGGTATTCATAGTAGCCGCCAAGATCCCAAATCGCCTGCGCCGGCCGGTCTTTGGGCGGGATATGACGGGCATACATGTATGAGAGGCAGGTCGCCGTATCGCCCGCCACCGTTACCCGATAGTCGGTGAGAAAATGTTGGGTGGCCGCAAAGCTGGTGATCACTTTCGTGACGCTCTCGGTAAAGCGATCGGCGTTGACGCGTTGATGCGGCCGGTCGGCGCCCTGGGCGACCGTCAGCAGCACCTCGATCTCGTCCGTGAAAATGGATCGAAAGAGTTTCCAGTCGCGCGAGTCAATTGCGACCGGATAGCAGGCGACGGTTTCGCGCACCCGCTCGCGATCGATAAGCCAGTGGATTTTTTCGATCTCGGTCATACCAAACTCCGCCACAAACTCCGCGGCTAGCGGTAATAACTCGCGCACGCTACCACCATCGCGCGAAGCCTGCCAAACCGTAGCGCGGCCCTTTCGATGCGCGCCGACGCCGATGCTCGTTCTGCGAAAAACCCGGCGCACGCGAGGCCTCGACGCGATGCTTCCAGCTATGGCGCAGCGCATCCCGATGCGGCTATTCTCCTGCTCGGCGGGGCCGGCCGACGACCGCCCGGGAGGATCCAAGGATGGCGATAAGGCTGCGGCAGATTTGCCTGGTGGCAGAGCAATTGCGACCCGTGCTCGACGATTTCAAGGCAATCTTCGGCCTCGAGGTGTGCTTCGTCGATAAGGGCGTCAAGGTGTTCGGCCTGGAAAACTCTCTGATGCCCGTCGGCAATAATTTCATCGAGGTCGTCGCGCCCATCCAGGAAAACACTGCCGCCGGACGCTACCTCAAGCGGCGCAACGGCGACGGCGGTTACATGGTCATCTGCCAGTGCGATTCCCACGAGACGCAACTCGCGCGCAAGGCGCAGGCGGCCAAAATGAATATCCGGCTCGCGCTCGAACACGAATCGCCGACCTTCCACGTGATGCAGCTTCATCCGGCCGACACCGGCGGCGCCTTCTTCGAGATCGATTGGGACGCCAAGGGCGAGCCGGAAGGCCATTGGGAACCGGCGGGCGGGAGCGCCTGGCCGTCGGCCCGACGGACCGATTGCATCAGCAACTACCTCGCCGTCGAACTCCAGGCCGCGGATCCACGCGGGCTGGCCGAGCGATGGAGCGCGATCGCGGGCATCCCGCTGCGCCACGACCACCGCGGGCGGACGGAACTGCCGCTCGATAATGCCGCTATCCGCTTTGTCGAAGCGACCGACGGACGGGGCGAAGGCCTCGGCGGTATCGACGTCGTTGCGGTCAATCGTTCACGCATCCTGAGCGCAGCGGCCGAACGTGGGCGCAAACTTAATGATAATCAGGTGAATATCTGCGGCGTCCGCTTCAACCTGGTCTGACCAAGCTGCGGCGAAAGAACGCGCGCGCTCGAACTGTGTCCTGAGAACAGGCGGAAAGGATCTTGATGAAGGCGTTGATTGTCGGCGGGACCGGACCTTCCGGTCCCTTCCTGGCGAGTGGACTGATTCAGCGAGGCTTTCAGGTTACGATTTTCCATCGCGGCACCCACGAAATTCCGGAAATCGGCCCCGAAATCGAGCATATCCACGGCGACCCGCATTTCCGCGAAACCGTCGAGTCGGCGCTCGGCGATCGCACCTTCGACGTGGTCATCGCGACCTACGGTCGCATCCGCTTCATCGCCGAAGCGCTCGCCGGCAAGACGCCCTGCTTTATCGCCATCGGCGGCGTGCCGAGCTATCGCGGCTACTTCGATCCGACGGTGAACTTCCCGACCGGCCTCAAGGTCCCGGTACCCGAGGATGCGCCCCTGGTGCAGAGCGAGCAGGAGCAGCGCTTTTCGTGGCTCATAAAAAGCACCGAAGATGCCGTCCTGAAAGCCCATCCGAACGGCGTGGTCTATCGCTATCCCTACGTTTACGGACCGTATCAACTGGTGCCGCGCGAATGGTGCATCATTCGGCGCATCCTCGATAAGCGTCCCGCGATCCTGCTGCCCGACGGCGGACTCTCCCTGATGACGCACGGCTACGCCGAGAACCTGGCGCACGCCGTCCTTCTCGCCGTGGATAATCCCCGCGCGGCGGCCGGCCAGATCTACAACTGCGGCGACGAGGAACAGTTGTCGACCCGTCAGGTGGTCGAGGTGATTTGCCGCGAGCTCAACCATCCGATGGAAATGATCAGCGTGCCCGATTCGTTCGGCAGCGCCGCGCGCGCCATCGCGATCGGCGGCAGTATCAATCACGCCGTGATGGATCTGTTCAAGATCAAGACCCAGCTCGGCTATCGCGATCGCGTGCCGGCGGTCGAAGCGATCGCCAAGACCGCCCATTGGTACGTCGAACATCAGCCCGAACCGGGCGGGGAGATCGAGCAGCGCCTGCAGGATCCGTTTGACTACGCGGCCGAAGACAAACTGATCGCGATCCTGCGCGAGGCGCAGAGCAAGGCGCAGGCGGTAGCCGCGCGCAAGGTCGAGCGTATCGCGCATCCGTACCCCCATCCGAAGGAGCCGGGACTGACGCGCGACCATCGCAATCGCTGATCGCCGCGCCCCCGGAGGCCTAATCGGCGCGCGCGATCTTGTGGCGGATCGCGTAGCGCACGAGGTCCGCCGTCGTGCGCAGATCGAGCTTCTGCTTGAGGTTCTCGCGATGGATCTGCGCAGTCTTCGGACTGATGCCGAGTTCCTGCGCAATTTCCTTGCTGGTCGCCCCCTGGCTTACCAGGCGCAGCACTTCCCGCTCGCGCGGCGTAAGTCGCGGCCCGCCCTGATCGTCGCGACTCGCGCCACCGACATGTTCGAGAAAGATCGGCGTGACCGACGGACCCAGGTAACGCTTGCCTTCCGCCACCGCGCGAATGGCCGCAAAGAGCTCGTCGGGCGCATCGGACTTCAGCAGATAGCCATGCGCTCCCGCGTCAATCAGGGCCTCGATTACCCGCTCGGGTTCATCGTGGGCCGAGAGAATCAGCAGTTTGGCCGCGGGCAGAAGCTTGCGGAGCCGGCGCGTCGCGCTGATACCGTCGAGGCCCGGCAGTTCGAGGTCCATCAGGATGACCTGCGGGCGCGCCTTCGGCGCGACTTCGAGCGCCTCCCGCGCCTCTCCCGCTTCGGCCACCACCACGCAGCCGCGCTGCTCCAGCAGGGCGCGGAGCGAACGGCGGACGATCTCGTGGTCCTCCACGATCATCACGCGGCAGCCGGTGATCGTTGCTGTCGTCATAAGACGGGAATCCGCGCGGCGACGCGGGTCAGTCCGTTCACGCGGCGGATGCGAAAGGCGCCACCGAGCAGCTCGACCCGTTCCGCCAGCCCGACCAGTCCGACACCCGGCGAACGCTTCGGCTTGCGCCGGTCGAAACCTCGGCCGTTGTCGTCGATACGAAGACCAAGCGCGCCGTCGGACTTCGTCAGTTCGATCTCGACCCGGGTGGCCTCGGCATGACGCAGGATATTCGAGAAGACCTCGCGCAGGATTTGATAACAGAGCTCCTGCACGGAACGGTTAAGCCCGCGAACGCGCGGCGGCCAGGTGAGGCGCGTCTCGATCCCAGCCTCAGCGAGGCGACGCAATTCGAGCGCGATCGTCTCGCGGAGGTTAACGCGGCCGAGCGCCGGCGGCCGCAGCTCGCGCACCCGCGTGCGCAGCGCATCATCGAGCTGTCTCAGCACGTCGCGTGCGGCGGCCGGATCGGTTTCGAGCGCGATTCGCGCGGCGGTCAACAGTTGCGCGAGGTCGTCATGCAGATCGCGCGCGATTCGGCGGCGTTCTTCATCGATCGCGCCGTATAGGCGCACGCCGAGCGTCCGCACCAGGGTCTGCAGGCGGGCGACCTCCTGCTCCACGCGCCACACGGCCACCAGCGGCTGCAGCCATCGCTGTATGCGCTCGAGCCGCGCGATCATCTCCTTCTCAATCGGCGCTTGAGCCCACAGGATCACAACCGCGTCCGCGAACGGAATCAGCGCGCACGCCGTCCCGCGATCGCTCGCAGCGCGACCGCGCAGCCGCTGAAGCGCGATCGTGCCGCTCGCCGACGCCGCAGCCGCGGCGGTCTCTATCTCCGCCGTGAGCGCTTCCGGTTTTGCCGACGACCCGGCGATCAGCCGCCATCGCTCCCGCGTGCTTATCAGGACGCTCCACGAGTCAAGTCGCGCCGCCTCGGCCACCAGTCGCGCCAGACCGGCAAGCCGTGCCGGCGGATCGAGCTGCGCGAGCGTCGTCCGCGCATTTTCGATGAGGGCGGTTTCGGCCTTGAGCGCGGCGAGATGCGCTTCCGTCTGCGCGAGCTCCGTTCCGATATCGGCAGCGACCCGCTGCCACGTCGCACCCGCACCGCGCGCGGCCGCGGCGGCGCCGATCCGTTGCGCGTAACCGCCGATCAGACGCGCTCGCGCATTCATTTGTTCGTCGAGCGCGGGCGCACCCAGCAGGATCAGCAGAAGCTTCAGATCGCCCGACTCGACGATACCGGCAACGGCGCCGCTCAGGCGATAGCGGTCGCTGCGCCCGTTCAGGATCGGACGCAGATCGGCCGGGGCGAGCCGTCTGAAGCCGCCCCCGGACCGCGCCGCTCCGCAAAGTTCGCGCTCGGCGACCGCGACCAGCGGCGCCGCCAACTGATCAAACTCCGCCGGCGCCGCCGCCAACCCGCTGCCACCCGCCGCGGCCCAGCGCATGATGCAGACCTCAGCGATGTCGGCTGCCACCGCGACGCGCGCGAGGTCGTCGAAATCACTCGCGAGGGGATTGTTCGCTGGCCTGCTTGTGCGCGGAAGCTCTGATGCCGCTGAGACGGCTGTCACAGTCTGGCGGTGCGCCATCCATCAGTTAAATAGCATGGCGGGCGTACCTATGGGAGTCTGATTGCAGCTAACGATGCTCAAGGATTCGCAGTTGCACCAGGATGGCCGAGCTCCTGACCGAGCAACTGCATCTCGGCGCCGAAGCGCGTCCAGTCGCCGCTTTTGAGCGCCTCGAGCGCCTGATTGTAGTGCTCTGCGGCAGCGCCGAAGTCCTTCGGTGCAGCGTTGGAAACCACGACGGGCTTACCTGGTGTTGGCGCCTCTGCGGCCGTCTCGGTGACGGTCGGTGGCGCGCCACCGCCCCTGAAGAGCGCGGCCAGCGTGGAATCGAGGTCGGTGCCCATCACCACGCGATCGCTGTAGGCGGCAAGCACCCGCTGCAGTTCGGGAAGCTGGCCGTTCTGCGCGCGAATATAGAGCGGCTCGACGTAGAGCAACGATCCCTCGGTGGGAATCACCAGCAGGTTGCCGAGCAGCACCTTCGATCCCATCTGGTTCCATAGCGAGTATTGCTGCGAGATCTCCGGGTTCTGGTTGATCCGCGCCTGGATCTGATAAGGACCATAGAAGAGCCGCGCCTTCGAGAACTGAAACTCGAACAGATGACCGTAATCGGCGCCGTCGCAGCGCGCGGCCAGCCAGGCGATCATGTTGTCGCGACCCGCCGGCACCATCGGCATCATCAAAAGGTACTCGGCATTCTTCTCTCCCGGCAGCCGCATGATCACATAGTACGGCTGCATCGGCTGAGTCTGATCTTCGTAGGTCTCGCGCGGAAAGGCCCAGACGTCCTCGCGGTTATAGAAGACCGTCGGATCGGTCATGTGGTAGGTCGCGTAGATTCCCGCCTGGATAAGAAAAAATTCCTCCGGGTAGCGGATGTGCAGGCGCAGATCCGGCGGCATCGCGGAAAGCGGTTTGAAAACCCCCGGATAGATCCGCTCCCAGGTCTGGATAATCGGATCGGTCGGATCGACCACATAGAAGGTGACCGCGCCGGTATAGGCGTCGATCACCACTTTGACCGGATTGCGGATGTAGTTAATCGGCAGCCAGTTGCTTGGTCGTTGCGAGTATGGATAGTGATCGCTGGTTGTATAGGTATCGATAATCCACGACAGGCCGCCGTCATGGACCACCAGGTACGGATCCGGATCCTTGTCTAGGAAGGGTGCTATCTCCTGCAGGCGCTGGCTGATGTTGCGCCGGAAAATGATTTTGCTTCCGGGAACGATATTGTCGGTAATCAGCAGATTGATATCACGGAAATAGATGCTGAGCAGAACGCGCCGCCACAGGCTGTCAGCCGCCACGCCGGCGCCGCCCTTGTAGTAGCCATAGACGTTGTCATTGCCGTGCGGATAGTCGAACTCCGGCGTGCGCGCATCGACGATCCCGTAAACGTCGCTCGCTTCGCCGAAATAGATGGCCGGTCGGGTCACCGGCAGCGGGATATCCGACACCGGCGGAATGTCCTTGATATAGAGAATCGGCAGGCCTTCCTGATCCTTGGTATTGACCGGACTCATGACCAGCCCGTAGCCGTGCAGGAACTTGAGATGGCGGTTGACCCAGGTCTGGGCGTTGGGCGGCAGCAGGTCCACGTTCATCTCCCGCGCCGACAGCATCACCTCGTTTTCCTTGCCGTTGAGCCAATAGCGATCGATATCGGGATCGCGCACAAAGTTGTAGTAGAGCCGAATTTCCTGCAACTGCTGGTAGGTCGCGCGCAGCGGCCGGGGATCCCAGAGCCGGATATTCTTGATTGTCGCCGAATCCTCCTGCAGCGAAGCCTCGGTCAGGTGCCCGGTGCCCTGGAACTGCCGCACGTCGAAACTGTCAATCTGATACGCCTGCCGCGTCATCATGATGTTGCGTTTGAGATAGGGCATCTCGACCCGCAATTCATCCGGCTTGACCCAGAGCCGCTCGACGACCGGACTTAGGAAGTTGAGCACGATTGACGGGATGAACAGGACCAGCGCGGCCGCCACCGGCAGACGCAGGCTGCCGTCGCGAACATTGGCGAGACAGATCCCGGCCGCCACGATCGCGAGGATCACCAGCACCCACAACCCCGGTTTCCACAGGATCACGTCAACGTAGCGCACCCCGCTCACGATCCCGTTGCTGTGCAGGGTCAGCGCGTAGCGGGCGATCCAGTTGGCCCAGGCGCGCTGGATAAAGAACGCCGCCAGCAGGATCGAGAGATGCGCCGCGCAGCTGCGGCTGATTTGCGGCGGTGATTCGCGCAGATCGAGCGCTCCCCGCAGCCAATAGACCGCGATCGTAACGATCGCGGTCAGCACCACTATCGCCAGCAGCAGGCTGCTGAGCTCCTCCAGCAGCGGCATCGTGAACACATAGAAACCAACGTCCCGCTTGAACGCCGGTTCGATGATGCCGAAGGGCACGCCGTAAAGGCCCTTGAGATACACATCCCACGAGCCGGCTTCACCCTGGGCCACGAAGAAGCTGAGCACCGCGGCGGCGATCAAGATGAGCGTGCGCCACGGCACGCGATCACCGAGCGCACGCACCAGTTCGGGTAAATTGACCTCGGTGACCTCGCCGCCGCGCCGCACCACGTGCAGACGGTCCCGCTCGCGGCTCGACCGCAGCGCCATCAGACCGCTGCCACCCATGGTCAGAAACGCCACCACCCAGACCACGGCGAAAATGATCAGTTGCGCGACCAGCGTGGTGGTGAAGATCTGTTCGTAACCGATCTCGCGAAACCACAGCAGGTCAACGATCAGGCCGTCGCCGAAACTCAGGACGAACAGGACCAGGAGGAGGATCGCCGCGAGAGCGATCAGAAGCCGACGGGAGCGTATCACCTTGATGAGTGTTTATGCGCCTCGGCCGACTTGTGCAACATGTTCACGCACGACGTCGGCCGGACACAACCAGAGGAAGAGGCGCAGGGAAAGGTAGATGGCAAGCAGCCAGTCAAGTTCGCCGATGAACGGCACCACGTCGAGTTCGAGGGCCGGCGGCGTGAACATCAGCGCCAGACCCAGGAAAGGCACCAGTTTTGCCATCCACGACACCCGTGCATCCTTCATCAGGCGATAGAAGACTTTGAGGAACTGCGGCAGGTAGCGGACGAGCCCGCCGGGGCGCGCCGGGCTCCACAGGCTCATCTTGAGAAACTCCTGAAACATCCCGACTGTAAGTTTAGCATATGTCGCGAAACTCCTTTACCACCCGCGTCGGCGCACGGAAATTCGCGATGACTTGCGCTACACTGCCCCTCCGGGTGCGACCGTGATGAAGCGACACATGGCACTGGGCGACTTCCTTGTCGCGTACCTGCGCAAAATCGGCGTGCGCCACGTTTTCGGTATCCCCGGAGATCTGGCACTCAAACTTTTTTTCACGCTCGGAAAAAAACACGGCCTGGAAGTCTTCACCCTCTCGCACGAGCCCGGGGTCGGCTTCGCCGCCGACGGCTACGCGCGGGCCACCGGCAAAATCGGCGTCATCTGCGTGACCTACGGGGCCGGCGGACACAACACGGTCAATCCCGTCGCCGGTTCATTCTCGGAACGCGTGCCGCTGCTGGTCATCTCCGGCGGACCGGGCGAGGAGGAGCGCAAACTCGGCACGTTGATTCATCATCAGGCGCGCGAGATCGAATCCCAGTTTCGAATCTTCGGCGAGGTTACCTGCGCGGCCCGCGTCCTGACCGATCCGCGCAGCGCCGCGCACGACCTGCACGAAGTCACCCGGGCCATCTGGGCCGAACAGCGCCCCGGCTACATCGAAATCCATCGCGACATGGTCGATCGCGAAATTGAAGTGCCCGAGGAATTGATCGCCTGGGACGGCCATTTTCAGTTTCATCCGTCCGACGCGCACAAGGTCGAGGAAGCGGCGCGCGAAACCGCCGCGATGTTCAACGGAGCCAGGCGCCCGGTGATGATCGCCGGCATCGAAATCCATCGCTTCAAGGCCTCTGCGGAACTGATTGCCCTCGCCGAGAAGATGGGCGCGCCAGTCTTCACCACGGTGCTCGGCAAGGGCGCCTTCCCGATGGACCATCCGCTGTATATGGGCGTGCATGTCGGCGCGATTTCGCCGCCGCCCATCGTCGCCCGCATGGACGAGGCCGACTTCGTCCTGAACCTTGGCTGTCTCCGTACCGATATGAACTTCGGCAATCGCGAACCGTCGAGCATCGAGGAGAAGTCCGTCTGGGCGGTCGATCGCCGCGTGGACATCCGCTATCACACCTACACCAACGTCGGCATTCGGGATTTTGTGCGCGCCCTGCTCAAGCAGGAACTGCGGCATCATCGTGAAACCGTCACCTACGCGAGCAATCTGACCGATGGTGCGCCGTCCCCGCCGCGCCCAGGCGCTCCGCTGCGCGTCGCCGACGTCCTTCGCGCGGTCAATGACTTCGTGGCGGAAAATCAGAACTATCTCGTCGTCGCCGAATCCGGCGACATGCTGTTCGGCGGCCTCGACCTGCGCATCCCCGGCTCCGGAAGCTATTTCGCGCAAGGCTTTTACGCTTCGATGGGCTTCGCGGTGCCGGCCGCGCTCGGCGCGCAAATCGGCCGCGGCTTGCGTCCGCTCGTGCTATGCGGCGACGGCGGCTTCCAGATGACCGGGCCGGAAATCTCACACGCGCCGCGTTTCGGCGCCAATCCCATCGTGATCGTGGTCAATAACGGCGGCTGGGGCATCTTTCGCCCCATCGCCTCCGACCGCCGTGACCTGCTCGAAATCCCGCCATGGCCCTATGCCCGACTGGCGCAGGATTGGGGCGGCGTCGGCTACGAAGTCAGCAATGCGAGCGACCTGCGCAGCGCGCTTCGCGCGGCCCACCAGAGCAAGAGCTTCGCGATTATCGACGCGCACATCGCCCGCGACGATCTTTCACCAGTCACCGTCAAGTACATTAAGGCGGCGGCCCGACGATCGCAGCCGCCGCCCGGCGAACGCCACGGTCGGAACAACGGCCCCCGCTGAATCGGCAGAGCGCCCCGCCGCGCCCTCGTCGCATCATCCCGCGCCGTTCCCGTCAGAGAGGACCAGCTTTTTTCCGCAGCGGGCAAAAATTCCGTAACGAATGCCAACCTCTCTCGTAATGTTCATTGACCTGCTTCCATACTCCCCCGGAAGAACGGGTCCGACCGACTCTGGTCGTTGGAAGGAGGCTTCGGCCGATGCCACTCCCCCGGCATGCGAACCGGCCTCCTTCCAAGTTGAACATCCCTTGTAATCACCGCAAAAAATACGTAGCGATCAATCCCGACGGCGGAGCTGCCGGCTCTACGGCGGAACTGCCGGAAAGCTCGAAGCCAGGAGGCACGGCCTGATGGATCTGCGGCTCACGGGAAAAACCGCATTGGTACTGGGTGGCAGTAAAGGACTGGGACGCGGCGTCGCCGATGCTCTCGCGGCGGAGGGCGTCGCGGTTGCCATGGTCGCCCGCGGTCAGGAAGCCCTCGACAAGGCAGTGGCCGAGATCAAGGCGCGTGGCGGACGCGCGATCGGTATCGCCGCTGACGTCGCCGACTGGCCTTCGATCGAACGCGCAGTCAGCACGACGCGCCAGCAGCTCGGCCCGATCGATATCCTGCTCAACAACTCGGGCGGGCCGCCGCCTTCGCCGGTCTCAGGCGTCGCGCCCGAGGTCTGGGAGGCGCAGTTTCGCCAGATGGTGCTGGTCTTCTTCCGCCTGACCGACCTGGTCTTGCCCGACATGAAAGCCCGCAAGTGGGGTCGGATCATCAACGTGGCGTCGGAATCCGTGGTGCAGCCCATCGCCGCCATCGGCATCTCGAACACCCTGCGGGCCTCCGTCGTCGGATGGGCGAAGACGCTGGCCGGCGAAGTTGGCCGCGACGGGATCACCGTCAATACCCTCCTGCCGGGACCGTTTCTCACCGATCGCATCACCCAGGTCGCCCGCGCCCGGGCGCAGCGCGAAAGTGTGGACCTTGAGGAGATCACTCGACGGATTGGCTCCAGCGTGCCGGTGGGACGGATCGGCGATCCGGCGGAATTTGGCGCCGTCGCGGCATTTCTCGCCAGTCCGCTGGCGGGCTATATCACCGGCTCGATGATTCGCGTCGAAGGCGGTTCAATCAGGTCGATTTAGACGGCCGCCAGATCATCCAGGCGGCGACGGACTAAAGACTCGTTTCGAGCAGGCCCTGCGGCACGCGTACCGGATAACTGAATTCGGTCGGCGGCGTACATCCGCGGATCAGTCCCGGATTGAGTTCGCGCAGCAATGCGAGGCTCGCGTGCACCTTCTGGGCGATTAGCTTGAGCGGCGTCCCACCTCGTACCGGCAAGATCTTATAGGTCGGCGCCGTATTGGTGTCGGCCTTGACGCCGAGCTCACGATGCTGATGGGCGATAAAGGCGACCGCCATGAAGCGATTCAGTAGCGATCTTGTTCGATATGGTAGCTGGGCTAAAAGACGATCGTAGGGTGAGTCCGACCAGTTAAGATAGCGGTTGACACCATTTTCGCCGTTATTCCAGGCGACCAGCGTCATCCGCCAATCGTTGCCGGTTTCCGCGTGCAGGTCGGTCAGATAGGCAGCCGCGGCGCGGGTGGACTTGACTGGATCACGCCGCTCATCCACCCAATTATTCACCACCAACCCATAGCGGCGCGCGGTGCCCCGACTGAGCTGCCACGGACCCGCGCCATCGTCGGAGAAACCGCTTTCCGCGAAAGTCAGATAGACCAAATCTGAGGGCAGCCCATGCTCGCGCAGGACGGAGACCATCTCGGGCATGTAAGGGCTGCTGCGGCGGAAGGAGCGCTCGAGACCCTCCGGACTCGACAGGTACTGATCGACGTAGGTCTTGACCGCGTGGTTGAGCTCGATCGGAAAAGGCGCGACGCCGACCGGATTGCTACGAACGAAGAGCGAATCGTCTGATGGAAACGCTTGGATTGGCGGCGTCGACGCCAGTTGAACCGGGCTTGCGACTACCGGCTTGTCCGCTGCCGGCGGCGCCGCACCCGTGATCGCGATTGGGTTGGCGGCATCGTTGCTCACGTCCATCGCCGGTGCGCAGCCCACAATAGTGATGAGCAGCAACGCCGGTATCGCTAGCCGTTGGATAATTCCCCGCATCCGGCCGGTCCCCCGAAAACTCCGTCCAAGGTAACGGCTGAGGTTTCGGGAAGCAACCCCATCGTCATAAAAAAATCTAATGTTATTAACAACTTTCAAAGCGTGTCCGACGCCGGCGATCGCGAGGAACTGGAGCAGCGTCGGCGGTTGCATCATGATGCAGGGTTGGCTGCCTGCGCCGATTCGCCTCGGGATGTGAACCCGCGGTAGGCTCGGGGCGACTCGCTGACGATTTCGATGAATGTATGGCGCGACATAGTCGATGGGCTGCCCGACGCGGTGATCGTGCTCTCTTCAACGCGCGAACCGACTGTGCACAATGCTGCCGCCGAAGCGTTACTCGGCGGATCCCGGATTACGCAGGCGCTGACCGCGCACCTGCTCGAAGCCAATGATTGGCTCGCGCGGATGGTCGAGAGCTGCCTGTCTTCGGGCCACAGCCTCGACAGCGCCGGCGCGCGACTCGTCCTCGAAAAGCGCACGATCGCCGTCCGCGCGCAGGTGGCCCCGCTCCTTGGACGACGCGGCGAGATCCGCGGCGTAATCATGCTGCTCAGCGACCTGTCGCATCAGCGCGGAATCGAGCGAGCGCTCGAGGCCGACGACCTGGTGGTGCGGCTCTCGCCGGCCGGGCTGGCCCACGAGGTGCGCAATCCGCTGACCGGCATCAAGGGCGCGGCGGAGCTCCTGGCCAGCCAGTTTCGCGCCGACCCGCGCGCCGTACAGTTCTGCGACGTGATCCTTGATGGCGTGAAGCGCATCACCTCGATGGTCGAGCAGGTGCTGGCGGTGTCGAACCCCAAACCGCTCAGGCGCGCCCCGGTGAATATCCATCAGGTGCTCCATCAGGCGCTCAGGATGGCCGGCTTGTTCGATACGCCGCCGGCGGGAATCGTGGTCGAGCAGATCTTCGATCCGAGTCTGCCGGAGCTGAGCGCCGACAGCACAGCGCTCGAGCGCGTCTTCCTCAATCTGCTGCGCAACGCGATCGAGGCGATTCAGGCAACGCCCGCCGGTCGTGGTCGCATCCGCGTGCGGACCGCGATCGAGACCGAATTTCGGCTGAGCTCCCACGGACGGCGGCGCCAATTCCTGCGCGTCGAAGTGAGCGACAGCGGCAAAGGGATGACGGCCGACGAGATGCAGCAGTTGTTCACGCCGTTTTTCACCACTAAAGCCGAGGGCACCGGCCTCGGCCTCGTGCTGAGCCATCGAACGGTCGCCCTGCACGGCGGCAAGTTATGGGCGCAGCCGGGCGGCGTGGCGCCGGCGAACGTCAGCGGTCAGGGTAACGCCGAGCAGACGGCCGGCATGACCTTCTGCGTTATCCTGCCCTGCGGTCCTGAGTAAGCGGCGCGGGCGCCCTTGCAGGGTCTTTCCACCCACCTGCCGATGCGTGGAAAGACCCCTTTGGCGCGCGGCGAAAAGGAGGGCGCCGAAGCCAGGCTTCGGCGCCCGAAAGTGCGGGACTAGTACTGGTTGATGATCGACACGCCGACGTTTTGGAACGTCGTCATCTCTTCGAGCACGCGGCTCGCGCCTTCAAGGCCGACGGTCTCGGTGATCATCGATTTGGGATCGAGCTTTTTGGCCTCGACCATTTGCAGCATCGAGGGATAGCGCGACGCCGGCATCCCCAGCGAGGCGATCAACTGCAATTCCATCGTCACCATCCGGTCGATCGGCAGCGCCACCTCACCCTTCTCGGCCTGCGTCGTGAGACCGATCTGCAGCGAGCGACCCTGCTTGCGCAGGCTCAGGATAGCATTGCGGCAGGTAGTCGCGACGCCGAGCGCATCGACCGCGACATGCGCGCCGCCCTTGGTGATATCGAAGATCGCCATCGCCGGATCTTCGTTGCGCTTGGCGTTGACCGTATGCTGAGCGCCGACCTTCTTGGCGAGCTCGAGCTTGCGATCGTCGAGGTCAACTGCGATCACGTTGGCGCCGATAGCCGCCGCCACGTGGATCGCCGAAAGACCGATCCCGCCGCAGCCGTGAACTGCCACCCATTCACCCGGACGGACCTGCGCGCGATCAACCACGCCGTGGTACGAGGTCATGAAGCGGCAGCCCATCGAGGCGCCTTCCAGGAAACCGACGCCTTCGGGCATCGGCACCAGGTTCTGGTCGGCGTTCGGGATACCAACATAACGGCCGTAGCCGCCCCAGTAGGAAAAGCCCGGAATGGTCGGGTTGGCGCAGACGTGGGATTGGCCGTTGCGGCAGTATTCGCAGATCCCGTCGCCCTGACTGAAGGGCACCAGCACGCGATCGCCCTTTTTGAAGTTATGAACGTCCTTCCCAACCTCTTCGATAACGCCGCAGAATTCGTGACCCATCACCAGTGGCATCGGCGGGGTCAGACCGATCCAGGCCCAATCGCCCGACCACGCATGCCAATCCGAACGGCAGATTCCTTCGGCTTCCGCGCGCAGGATGACGCCGTTGGGCGGACATTTCGGATCGGGCATCTCCTTGACGACGAGCGGCTTGCGCACCGCTTCCATCACCGCTGCTCTCATGACCTTGGCTCCTTGAGATTTACGATTTTCCGGACGATCGGCACCGTCCTGGAGAAACGCGGCGCCGCCCCGTTCACGGATTTGGTATAGTCCGCGAATAGCACGGGCGCAAATCCCGCTTCGTTGTCAGATTTGAACGCAGCTTGGATTAAGGAAGGCGACGCGCGGCGAAGCGCTCGGCCGACGCCACCAGTTGCAGATGGGAACCGCCCGCCGCCGCGACTCGCGCGCGACCGCTCGCTGCCGGCTGCTCGTCGGGTTCGAGCGCCCTTGTGACCGCGGCCGAGGATACGGCGCAGTCCGCGGCAATATCGGCGGCGGTGATCCGGCGGTCAGTCCGACGACCGGCCATCAGCCCGAGCCGCAGGATCAGATTGCGCAGCTCACTGACATTATGATCGAACGGCAGCGCGCCCAGCGCCTCCCGCGCGTCGGCCGCGAGCCGCGGACGAGGATTGAAACTGTCGAGAAAAAGCTCGCACAAGGCGCCGATCTGCACCGTGCGCGCGCGGAGCGGCGGCATCGCCAGGCGGCCTTTGAAGAGACTCAGAAGGGGCCGCACGAGCGTCTCTGTTAGTCGCGCGGCGCCGGCCGGAGACGCCGCCGTCGCAAGGTAGGTCACGAAGTGGCGCCGTGCCCTGATGACCCGGGCCAATTCCTCCTGCGACGCCGCTGGCAGCCGATCGATATTCGCGAGGATCACGCGGCATCCCCGCAACGAACCGCTCGGCCGCGGCAGGTCCGGGCCGCCGATACCGAGCAGGCGCGAGAATTCCGCACCGTCGGCACAGTCGAAACTCCGCACCTGGTCCGGGCTCGCGCTGAGACGCGCGATTAGCCCGGCGAGCGATCGGCGTCCGCTGCCCGGCTCGCCGGTAATCAGCATGTGACTCGAGCCGGACTCCAGCGCCTGACGAAGCACGTTGAATCCCGCCGAATCGGCGAAGAGCAGCGGTTCGTCCACCGCAAGGACGCCGCCGAGCAGCGCCGAGGCGGCCGCCTCCGCCGTCGCGCAAGCCACGCTCCAGCTCAGCCGCGATTCCCGACCGTCGCGCGCGTGAAGCGTCCATCCGCCCTCGTCGCGGCGTGAAAAGACCGCCACCATCGCGGAATCGAGGCCGCCCGCGCCAAACGGATCCAGACCGATGAGCGGAAGCAGACGAAGAAGCTCGCGTGGGGGCTCGCCGCGCAAGGCTATCCGCCCGATCGTTCGCTGCGCAAGTTGGAGCATCAGAACCTCCTGGCGAAACCCGACTGCAAGCCTGAGGCCATATCAATTATATAGAGCCCTGATTCGGTAACAAAATAATAAATTAGATGAAAAATGCGCCAGTCTGCCGTCGCCCGACCCATCCCGCTTTGCGCTCCTGCGACGGCGCTCAGGTGCGCCTCCGGCACATGTTCCACATTGACGCATGAACGGCGGTCGTAGGGGTACGCCGCCCAATCGTGCTATCTCCAAGAAAGCGACGTCACCGCGCATCGAAGGTTGCGCATCTGAATCACCGGTCCGGCAGTTGGCGCCTGAAGACAAGCTGCTAAGCTAAACCATAGGAGAGTTATAGCTCATTCTCCCGCAAAACGTCCTGAAGAGCCTCACCGTGCTGTACCACCAATCGCGTAGCCGACCCCTCGGGGTACTGATGGGGATACTTCTGATGCTCGCGGCTGGCTGCGGCCGGAGCGGTGAGACGAGCGGCGCCCGGCAGTTACCGCCGGTACCGATTCTGGCCGCGCGGGCGACGCAACGCCCCGTGCTCAAGCAGCTCCATGAGATCGGCACGGTTGAGGCTTACGCCACCGTCAATATCAAGTCCCGCGTCGAGGGTAACCTGGTCGCCATCGCCTTCCAGCAGGGCGACTTCGTCCGCAAGGGTCAGTTGCTCTTCACCCTCGACCCGCGACCGTTTCGCGCCGCCCTCCAGCAGGCAGAGGCCAATCTTGCCCGCGACGAGGCGCAGCGGCGGCAGGCGCTCGTCGACGCCCGGCGCTATGCCTTCCTGGCCCAGCAGGGCGTCGGCTCGCGTCAGCAAGCCGACCAATCGCAGGCCAGCGCCGATACCTGGGTGGCGACCGTCGCCGCCGACGAGGCGGCAGTCGAAACCGCTCGCCTGAACCTTCTGTACAGCGAAATTCGTTCGCCGATCGACGGCCACAGCGGCAACCTGCAGGCCCATATCGGCGATCTGATCAAGCCCGACGCCGACACCCCGCTGGTGACGATCACGCAGATACAGCCGGTTTACGTCGATCTCTCGATCCCCGAGGCGAACCTCGCCGAAGTGCGGGCCGCGATGGAACAGCAGCAGCTCAAGGTCGAGGCTTTCATCCCCGGCATGGCAAACGGGCAACTGCCGCCCGAGCAGGGGGTGCTGAGCTTCATTGACAATACCGTCGATAAAACGACCGGGACGATCCTGCTGAAGGGTCTGTTCGCCAATCGCGATCGGCGCCTGTGGCCGGGCGCCTACGTCAATACCGTGCTCACGCTCGGCGTGATCCCTGATGCTGTCGTGGTGCCCAGCGAGGCGGTCGAAAACGGCCCCCAGGGCAATTTTGTCTTCGTCGTCGGCGCCGACAATCGCGTCCAGATGCGGCCGGTCGTCGTCGGCAGCCAGGTTGACGGCGCGACCGTCATCGAGCGCGGCCTGCGCGGCGGCGAAACCGTGGTCACCGACGGCCAACTGCGTCTGTTGCCCGGCTCCGCAGTGACGGTCAAGCAGACCCTGTGAGTGCTTTGCGATGAATCTTGCCGAACCGTTCATCCGCCGTCCCGTAATGACCACGCTGCTGTCGGCAGCGATTCTGATTTTCGGCGCGGTCGCTTATCGCTTTCTGCCCGTGAGCGACCTGCCGAACGTCGATTTCCCGACCATCGAAGTCAGCGCGAGTCTGCCCGGCGCCAGCCCCGAAACCATGGCCTCGTCGGTGGCGACGCCGCTCGAACGCGAATTCTCGACGATCGCGGGCCTCGTGCAGATGACTTCGTCGAGCACGATGGGCGCGACGAATATCACCCTGCAGTTCAGCCTCAGCCGCAACCTCGACGCGGCCGCGCAGGACGTCCAATCGAAGATCACCGCGGCCGAGGACGAACTGCCGCGCGGTATGCCCACCCCGCCCTCCTACGACAAGGTCAATCCCGCCGACAAGGCCATCCTCTACCTCGGCCTGAGCTCCTCGACCCTGCCACTCTCGCAGGTCGATGAGTACGCGGAGACCAACCTGGCCGAGCGCATCTCGATGATCAACGGCGTCGCCCAGGTCGAGGTTTACGGTTCGCAGAAGTACGCCGTGCGCATCCAGTTGGATCCGCTCGCGCTGGCGACGCGCGGCATCGGGGTCAACGAAGTCGCCGACGCCGTCGAGAACGCCAACGTCAACCTGCCGGTGGGCAATCTCTACGGCCGCCACAAGGCCTACACCGTCCAGGCCAACGGCCAGTTGATGAACGCCGCCGCCTACGCCAACCTGATTGTCGCCTATCGCAACGGCATGCCCGTGCGCCTGCGCGACGTCGGACGCGCGCTCGACAGCGTGCAGAACGACAAGCTCGCCGGATGGTACAACGGCCAGCGTGCCGTCGTGCTGGCCGTGCAGCGCCAGCCCGGCACCAATACGGTCGAGGTGATCGACAATATCAAGCGCCTCCTGCCGACGATTCGCAGCGAAATGCCGGCGTCGGTCCATCTGGCGATCCTCTACGATCGCTCGGAATCGATTCGCGCCTCGGTCAACGACGTCGAATTCACCCTGATGCTCGCCCTTATCCTGGTCGTCATGGTCATCTTCCTGTTCCTGCGCAATCTGTCCGCGACCGTGATCCCAAGCCTCGCCCTGCCGATGGCGATCGTCGGCACCTTTGCCGTGATGTGGGCGCTCGACTACAGCCTCGACAACCTCTCGCTGCTCGCCATTACTCTCTCGGTCGGCTTCGTGGTCGACGACGCCATCGTGATGCTCGAAAATATCGTGCGCCACCTCGAGATGGGCAAGGGCGTGCTCGAAGCCGCCCTCGACGGCTCCGGCGAAATCGCCTTCACGATCCTCTCGATGACGCTCTCGCTCGCCGCGGTCTTCATCCCGGTGCTGTTCCTCGGCGGCATCATCGGCCGCCTGCTGCATGAGTTCGCGGTCACCATCGCGGCAGCGATTCTGGTCTCGGGCTTCGTCTCGCTGACGCTCACGCCGATGCTCTGCAGCCGCTTCCTCGGCCACCCGCAACGGCGGCAGCATGGTTATCTCTACAACCTGACCGAGCGCGGCTTTGACCGGCTGCTCGAGGCTTATCGCACGAGCCTTGAGTGGGTGATGCACCATCGGCGCTTCACGATGCTGGTGCTGCTCGGCACGATCGTCGGGACGGCCTGGGGCTTCTACGCCACCCCCAAAGGCTTCCTGCCGTCAGAAGACGCCAGCGAAATAATCATGTTCACGCGCGCCGCCGAAGGAATCTCCTTCGACGCCATGATGGCCCATCAGCAGGCGCTCAACGCGATGGTCGCGAAGGACCCCGACGTCCTCAATTTCTTCTCGAGCATCGGCGTCGCGGGACCGTCCGGAACGCTCAACTCGGGCATTATCTTCGCGCATCTGGTGCCGCCGGCGAAGCGCCGGCTGAGCGTCGATCAACTGGTCAACGTGTGGATGGGCAAATTCAATTCGATTCCGGGCCTGCTCGTCTTCGCCCAGAATCCACCGCCGATCCAGATCGGCGCCCGCTTCACCGAAAGCCAGTATCAGCTCACCCTCCAGTCGCCCGACACCAAACAGCTCTTTGCCTATGCCACCGAACTCGAACAGAAGATGCGCACGCTGCCGGGCCTGCGCGGCGTCACCAGCGATTTGCAGATGAAGGATCCCCAGGCCTTCGTCGATATCGATCGCGACAAGGCAAGCGCGCTCGGACTGACCGCCCAGGATATCGAGCAGGCGCTCTCGCTGGCTTACGGCTCCTCGCAGGTCTCGACCATCTATACGCCGAACAATGAATACTGGGTCATCATGGAGCTCGAACCGCAGTACCAGACCGGCCCCGACGCCCTCAAGCTGCTCTACGTGCGCTCCTCGACCACGGGGCAACTGGTGCCGCTCGCGACCGTTGCCCGGATCACGCATGCGCTCGGCCCGCTCTCGATTAACCATTCGGGCCAGCTTCCCTCGGTGACGATTTCCTTCGATATCGTGCCGGGGTTCTCCCTCGGCAATGCTCTCGCCGAGGTCAAACAACTGGCCAACTCGGTGCTGCCGGCCAGCATCACCGCGCAATACTCCGGCGCCGCCGAAGCCTTTCAGAACTCGGTCGGTAATCTCGGCCTGCTGCTCGTGATGGCCATCCTCGTCATCTACCTCGTCCTCGGCATCCTCTACGAGAGCTTCATCCATCCGCTGACCATCCTCTCAGGCCTGCCGGCCGCCGGCTTCGGCGCCCTGCTGAGCCTGATGGTCTTTCATCTCGAGCTCGATCTGCTGTCGTTCGTCGGCATCATCATGCTGATCGGCCTGGTCAAGAAAAACGCCATCATGATGATCGACTTCGCCCTCGACGCTGAACGCAACGAGGGCAAAAGCGCCGCCGACGCCATCTTCGAGGGCTGTCTTATCCGCTTTCGCCCGATCATGATGACCACGATGGCCGCGCTGCTGGGCACGCTGCCGATCGCGATTGGCGTCGGCGCAGGTGCCGACGAACGCCGCTCGCTCGGTATCGCGGTGGTCGGCGGTCTGCTCTTTTCGCAGTTGCTTACCCTTTACATCACGCCGGTCGTCTATACCTACATGGATCGCTGCCAGCGCTGGCTCATGCGCTCGGCGACCCGCGTCGAACCGAGCCCTCCTGAAGCGGCCGCCCCGCCGCGCCGACGCCGCGCCGCCTCGGTCGCTTGACGCGCTCTCCGCACCGCCCCACCCGTCCGCTTCCGGCGTGCGCCGCGCTGCGCGCGCGTCGATCGCTGAGCGACCGCGCGAACCTGCGGCCTTCTCGGCGCGCCTCTGCAGATGCGCGCCGATCGCTGATCCTCTGGAAACGAACGTGTTGGCCTGGAAAAAAGAGTACCGGCGCGGATGGCATCCGACGAAGGGGGGATTCGTCGAACTGTTCCACGCCGGCTGCGTATGCCGATAATCGGGGGGAGACTACCGGCCAAGCGCCTCAGTGTACGGCAGCGCGCTTCAATTGCGCAATTGAACGAAAGTGATAGACGACGTAAGTCGTTATAGATACCGGTTTCGCGGCGCCACGGCCCTTCCCGATCCTGCCGATCCGCGACCGCGAACCACGACACTACCCCCGCGTTCGCGCACGCATTAAACTGCCGGTACCGTGCTGCTAGAGACTCACGAAAACAATCGCGTCACGAAGCTTGCCTGGGAGCGTTTCGTCGAAGAGACGCTCGCCAATCTCGGAGCGCTCATCCGGCTGGACACCACCAATCCGCCGGGCAACGAACGCCGCGCCGCCGATTTCATCGCCAAAGCCCTTGGCGCTGAGGGCCTCGACGCGACGATCATCGAGCCCGCGCCCGCCCGCGCCAATCTGATCACGCGCCTGCGCGGACGCGACTCCGCTCTGCCGCCGCTGATGCTCTCGTCGCACACCGACGTCGTGCCGGTCGAAGCCGCGCGCTGGACCCGGGCGCCCTTCGACGGCGCCATCGCCGACGGCTGCATCTGGGGTCGCGGCGCGATCGATATGAAGTCGAAGTGCGCGATGGATCTGGGTCTCGTGCTCGCCCTGAAACGCTCCGGTCTGGTGCCCGACCGCGACGTCATCCTGGCGGCCGTCGCCGATGAAGAGGCGGGCTCCGAACTGGGCGCGCGCTTTCTGGTCGCCCATCATCCGGAGCTGGTGCGCGCGGGTTTCGTCCTCAATGAGACCGGCGGCTTCACGCTGCATCTGGGCGAGCGTCGTCTTTATCCGATCCAGGTGGCCGAGAAGGGTTTCGTGACCGTGCGGATGACCGTTACCGGTTCCCCCGGTCACGGCTCGATGCCGCGCGCCGATACCGCAATCGCGTGGATCGCCGACCTTATCACGCGCCTCGTGCGCACCCCGATGCGCCGGCGGGTCACACCTCTGATGCGCGCGACGCTGCACGAACTCGGTCTCACTCCCGAACAGGCGCCGCCGCTGTTCCGGCCGATGCTCGCCAACACGGTCAGCCCGACCATCGTGCGCGCCGGCTACAAGGACAACGTCATTCCCGGCGAGGCCTCGGTCGTCCTCGACGGCCGCACGCTGCCGGGCGAGAGCGAAAGCAGCTTTCTGCGCGAGCTCCGTGAAATCGTCGGACCCGAGCCCCTTCTCGAAGTGATCAAATCGGCGCCACCCGCCGAAGCGAGCCCGGATACCGAGCTCTTCCGCCTGATCAAAACCCGCACCGAAGCCGCCGACCCGGGCGCCCTCGCCGTGCCCTGGATGCTGCCCGGGGCCACCGACAGCAAGTTTTACGCGCAGCTCGGCGCGATCTGTTACGGCTTCGCGCCGGTCAAACTCGATGCCCGGATGCCCTTCGGCTCACTCTATCATGGCAACGACGAGCGGATGCCGATCGCGGGTCTGCGCTGGGGTCTCCGGCTTTACGCCGACGTCGTGCTGAGCTTCCTCGGCCTGCGCTTCGGCGACGTCTTCGCCTGACCGCGGTTACTTCGCGGTCGCCCGCAGCAGGGCGTCGTTGATCGCCTGGCTCTTCTGGGCCGAACCGGCGCTGGTGCCGAAGTAGAACCCGATAATGTTGGCCCATCCGGTGGCCACCACGCCGAGCAGCGTGAACAGAAGATCCCGGAGACCGCCGTTCACCCCGACGCCGCCGCCGAACAATAATACAAAAAGTAGGACAAAGAAGCCGATTGTTACACCGAAGGCCAGCACCATGTTGGTCCAGTCATGCGTCTCGACCTGGCGCCGGCGCGCGTCCTGCGTATCGGCCAGTCCCGCCGACGCTTCGCGCACGGCGCTCTCCGCCGCGTCGACGATCGCGGTCAGCGAGCTCTCACCGCCCTGGCGCGCGCGGAGCTGCGCCTCCTGCTCGGCGGCGAGGATTTTCAGCCTGTCGCCGCGCTGCGCCGCGTTGCTGACCTCATCGATTGTCGCCTCCGCGTCGTTGAGCAGGCTCCGGCCGAGCGCCCGCACGGCGATCTCGGCCTCGGCGCCATCGAGCAGGGCGGCAAGGCGCGGCGCGTCATTGACGATCGCCGCCCTTAGCGACTTGAGCTTCCGGCTGTCTTCCACCATGCTTGCCCTCAAACGTAATCCAGCAGACTGACGGCGCGGTTGATCCAGCCGCGCAGAAACGTCGCCTGCGATCGATTGGCCGCCACGATTTCGGCGATTTTCTGGATGCGACGGCCCAGTACGCGGCGCGACAGCTTGTCGATCTCCCGGTACGCGTGCAGCGCTTGCAGCGTCGCCGGTCCGAACCTGCCGTCGTCGACAATCCCGAGCTCCTGCTGGAGCCACATGGTGGCCCGCCTGACCCCGAAGAGCACCCCCGAATCGGCGAGAATAAGCTTCAGCGCTCCCAGATTCTCTTCGGTTATCTGATCGAACCCCGGATCGGCCAGATACCACTTCTTGTAAATCTGCCGCGCCACCTGCCGATCCATCGCCCTCACCTCGTCGGCACTCGCCGGCGTGTCCCGCTTCAGCCAGCGACCATAGTCGGCGGCGGTGATACCGAAATTGGTCGGACCGCCATGGTCGTTCGGATTGTCGGTGAAGCCGCCCTCGTTCTTCAGGATCACATCCACAATCTGATCGTCCGTCATCGCTTCATTCCCGTTGGCGCGCCGAGGCGCCCGCGCCTGACTCTAGTATACTTCGAGCGTGAAACCGCCCATTAGGCGGTTATGGCAGCGTGACCGACGAAAAGAAAGGCGTTGCCGGAACCGGCGGACCAGAAACCTGTGGAGAGCGCGCCGACCGCGACTACATCGCGCCCGTATCGCCGCCGCTGTCCTCCGAGGGCGCGGGCGCGCTGTTCTCGTCGGGCGGCGCGCCGGCGCCGCTATCCTCCGACTGCGGCGGCCCGCCGATCGGCGTGAAGGTGACCAGCAGACGATTCGGATTCGACACCGGCACGATAGCGTAGCGCGACACCGGCGTCGTGTTCAGCGTGATTTTCGTTCCGTTGTCGTCCGGCTGGATGTCACAGTCGCGGAAGATCGAACGATCGAAGCTCAGGTGATGCGCCAGCGAGGCGGCCGGCGTCACGCCCTTAAGGTAGATCGACAGGGTCGAAGAGCCGCTCTGACTGTCGAGCGTGTCGTCCCACGTCACCGGACCCGTCAGATCGAAAATGACCGACAGCGGCGGATCGGCGGACGAGAGCCGCACACCGCGCAGCGTAGCCGGTCCGGGCTTCGGATCAGTGGACGCCGCTGCCGCCTGCTTGCTCGGCAGTATCGGAAGTCCGTCCGGACCGTAAGCGGCGTCGCCGGCGGAAGCCAGATTCTGCAGGCTTTCGTGGACGGCGACGTGATCGGCGTTCTGATCACTGCTGCTGAACCCGCTTTCGGCGAGCACCGCCTGCAGGGGATCTTCCTCGGTATCGACCGGCTGATGGAGCTTGGCGAGCTCCGCGTGCGCCTTGGTCGCATACGTGGTGTTGGGGTACGAATGCTCCAGCGCCGTGAAGGCCTGCGCCGCCGAATACTTCTTCCCCTGTTTCTCGAGGGTTTCGCCGAGATCATACAGCGCGTCGGGAGCGATCGGCGTCTCTGGATAGAGCGCCATCAATTCGGCCATCCGCGACTCGGCCGCCTTATAGTTCGAGCGCCCGTAGTAGAAATTGCCGATCAGATATTCATGGCGCGCCAAAAGCTCGCGGCAAATCTCGACCTTCTGATGAGCCAGCGCGGCAAAATCGCTCTCCGGGAAGCGCTGCTCGAGGGTCTGGAACTGCTGCAAGGCCAGTTCCGTATGCGTCTGATCCTGGTCGGGGCGGCCGATCTGGTCAAAGTGCGCCATCCCCAGATAGTACGACGCCTGCTCGACGTACTTGCTCGTCGGATGCATCCGCAGGAAATCGTTCAGCGCGCCGATCGATTCCGCATAATCGTGATTTTTGTAGTAGGCGAGGCCGATCTTGAGCTCGGCCTCCTCGGCGTAGGGGCTGAACGGATACTGGTCGATCAGTTTTTCGTAATCGGCGATCGCCGGCTGGTAAAAATGCTCGTTATATTCCTCGGTCGCCTGGGCGTAATAGTTCTGCCCGCTCGGCGGCTTCCGCTGCGCGCATCCGGCGAGCATCAGCATCCCCGCGCAGGCCGCTGCGATAATCACCCCCGGCTTCATAACCAATCTCGGAAAGGTTAGACAGTGCTCATCCTGAGCGCAAGACAGCCTCCCCCGGGGGCGCCGGGCGAGGCTGTTGTCATCGATAGATCGGGTTGCGCGGGCGATTTCAGGACGGATTCGCGGGCTTTTCGACGTTGGCCGGCGGCGTCACCTCGGCGGCCTTGACCGGCGTTGCGGGAGTATCCGGCTCGTTCATCGCGCGTTTGAAGTCCTTGATCGCGCGGCCCATCGCGCCGCCGATATCGCCGAGCCGGCTCGGCCCGAAGATAATCAGGATGATCAGCAGCAGAATCAACAGGTGCGTCGGAGCAAAAAGGTCCATATCAGCAGCTCCCGGCCCGACTCGCGCCGAACCGAAAAAAGTTCACGGTTCACTCTACCCCGCGCCGCAACGGATCGCTACCGCCGCCGTCACCGATGCGGCGCCTTAACTGGGAGCGTTGGCCGCAGTCTTCAGCGATACCACCGGCTCGCGCGTAGTCCCCGGGATATACGGACGCGATCCGGGTTCCCGTTCGAACGGATCGGTAAGACCGAGCTCCCGGCCCATCTCCCGCACCGCCGGCAATACTTCGGTGCCGAGCAGCCTGATACTGGTCATGCGGTCCTCGAAACTCACCGGCCCCTGGGTGGCGAAGAAGCCGAACACGCTCGGGCGCAGGGTCTCGAGGATCCGCCGAATCTTCGGCAGCACGGTCTTGGGCGTTCCCGAAATGACCGCCATGCTTTTGACCGTCTTCGGATATTGCCGATAAATCGCCGCCTTGGCGTCTTCGATAGTCGCCTCGCCGCGCTTGAAGCGCTCCTTGGTGCTGACCTTCTTTGGCTCGGCCTGAGCGCGCCCGAGCTGCTCGGCACTCACGCCGAGCGTTCCGGCGCCGGTGCCGCTCGCCGTCTGCCGTGCCAGGCGCCGCGTCGCCTCCTTCGAGTTGTAGCCCGGCGGCAGCGTATGCTCGGGACGCGAGAAGTTGACCTGGCCGCCGCCGAACAGATGACACTTGCCGAGTTCCTCGGCCTTTTCCTCGCTCTCGCAGCAGAACACGTGCTGCAGGTAACCGAAGTTCTCGGGACCGGCGAGATAGCCCTCCTGCGCGGCGACGTCGCCGTAAAGATTCCAGAGTTCCACCGTGGCCTTAAGCCCGGTGCCGAGCCCCAGGTAAAGGTACTTGTGGCGGGCGCACCATTCGACCGTCTCGGGGCTGAGCACGCCGGGAATCCAAATCGGCGGACGCGGCTTCTGATACGGCGTCACCCACGGATTGACGAAACGATAATTGAAATGCTTGCCCTCCCAGCGGAACGGACCCGGCCGCGTCCAGGCGGCGAGAATCAGATCGTGCGCTTCGTTGAAGAGTTCACGGTTATAGGCCGGGTTGGCATTGTTGAAGACCTGTTCGCTGCCCGCCCCGCGCACCCATCCGGGCACCAGCCGTCCACGCGAGATACAATCGATCGTGGCGAGCTCCTCGGCCACCCGCAGCGGATTCTTGAACGTTGGCAGGGGATTACCGAGCAGCACGATCCGCACCTTCCTGGTAATCCGCGCCAGAATCGCCGCCTCGACGTTCATCACGCCGCCCATGCAGAACGGCGTCCCGTGATGCTCGTTCAGCATCACCGCGTCGAAGCCCATCTCTTCGGCGTAAACCGCCTCGTCAAGATATTCCTGATAAAGCTGGGCGCCTTTTTCGCGATCAAAGAACTTGTTGGACACGCCGAAGAATGCGCCGTTGCGGATAACTTCGTCTTCGGGCACATAGCGATACGGCCGCTCGGTGAAGTACATCAGTTGCATAAGAGTCGCACTCCTTCGTTGACGGATCTGCGCCCCCGCCCGCAGGCAGGCGAAACTATCAGCGAGTATTTAGACGAGTGCGTCGCTTTTGCAAGCGCCGCGCGGCCGCGCCCGAGGGTTGCGGATAGCCGACTTTGACCTGTGACGACGGCATGGCGTAGGCTCGTGCCAGTCGCAATACGGCTAATCCTTCAGGAGCAAAAGCGATGAGCGCTGCCGAAAACAAAGAATTGATCCGCAACATGTTCGCCGAATTGTCCAAAGGCAATGCCCAGGGCTTCCTGGATAAGTTCGCCGACAACTGCCGCTTCACGATTATCGGTACGTCAAAATTTTCCGGCACCTGGAACAGCAAGCAGGAATTTGTCGCCAAGGTGCTCGGACCGCTGGGCGCCCTGCTCGAAGGCGGGATCACCATCACGCCCGATAACTTCATCGCCGAGGGCGACTACGTGGCGATGCAGGCGCGCGGCAAATCGAACACCAAAGCCGGCGGCACCTACAACAACACCTACTGCCAGGTGTTCAAGCTCGCGAACGGCAAAATCGTCGAAATGACCGAATATCTCGACACCGAGCTGGTGGCGAGCGCCTTCGGGCGCTAGGCTCGCGGCGCCAACGGACCGCGCAGGAGGACTCCGCATGCCGAGGTGCTCCGCGGCGGCCCGTTGGCTTAAGTGCGAAAATTCGGCTCGGGCGCTCTGCTCCCGTTTCGCTCGCCGCGCGATACGGTTTCGCGATCACGCTCCGCTTGCGTAGCACCGGCCCTCGCCGCGCAGCGGCACAACGTTTGCTGAGCACGGCGGAAGAGGTGTTATGAAGATGGGCAAAGCGAAGCGGATAACGGTAAGCAGACTCTCGCGCGGCGCGGCTATCGGGGGCGCGCTCGCCTTTTTGACCTGCAGCGTCGCGGTGGGCGCGCGACCCGCGGCGGCGCAAAGCAGCCTTGATCCCGCCCTCGCCTTCGCCGTGCTATCGGGCGATACCCTGCAACTGGATGGTTCGTCCAATCCGCCCGACACGCTGCATCCGACCGGCGCCGTGGGCAAAGTGACGCTCGGCAAGGGGGCCGAGGTCGGCTCCGGCGATTGTCTCTCGCTCAAGAAGATCACACTCAAGAAAGACGCCTTCGTCGACGGCGTATGCGCCACTGACGGCGGCGCCAACTCGGTCGTTCTGAAGAAGGGCGCATCCTGCGGCGGCGGCACCAACACCACTCCCGCCAATTCCTCGATCACGCCGCTGACCAGTTATCAGAGCCTCGGTGCGACCGCCTGTCGCAACCCTGCCGGCGTGGATCAGGGCAAACTGGTCCTCGACGAGAACGGCACCGCCACCATCACCGCCGTCTCCGGCTTCCAGGAATTCGATTATTCGAAGATCACGCTTAAGAAGTCCTCGCAGTTGACCATCAGCGGACCGTCGGACGCGCTGGTCGTGATCAACGACGCCGGTGCGCTCACCCTCGACAAAGGCTCGTTCATCACCGTCAACGGCCTGCCCGCCAATAACGTGCTGGTGGTCGCCAAGAACGTCATGCTGAAGAAGGATGCCGAGCTGCAGGGCACCATTTTCGCCAACGGCACCTGCAATCTGCACAAGGACGCGACCGTTGACGGTCAGTTGTATTGCGCCAAGGCGGCGACCGTCGGAGTGTCCGCCAACGTGCTCGGCGAGCCGCTCGAGGAATCGGTCGCGATGGGCGACACCTGCTCCTAGCCCCAGGCTCAGGCGGCGGCGCGCGTGCGCGTGAAGCGCACCGGCATGTGCTTGATTCCGGCGATCAGATTGGACTTGAGCCGTTCAACCGGCCCCGCCAGTTCAATCTCCGCGATCGCCGGCAAGAGCCGCTCGAGCGTGAGACGCAGTTCGAGGCGCGCCAGATGGGCGCCGGCGCAGAAGTGCTCGCCCTTGCCGAAGGCGATATGCTCGTTCGGCGCGCGGCGCACGTCGAACCGGTAAGGATCGCTGAATACGGCCTCATCGCGATTCGCCGACGGCAGCCATAGCGCGACGTACTCGCCTGCGCGGATCCTGCGGCCGCCGAGTTCGGTGTCGCGCGTGGCCAGCCGCGCGATATGCGTGATCGGACTCGACCAGCGCAGGATCTCCTCGATAGCCGTGGTCATCACGGCCGGATTTCGCACCAGTTCCGCGCGCTCGGCGGGATGCTGAATCAGCGCCAGCAGCCCCGCCGAAATCGCATTGCGCGTCGTTTCGAGTCCGCCGACGATATACAGGAAACCGTTGGCGCTCAGCTCGGAATCGGTGAGCTCGCGTCCGTCGAGCCGCGCATTGCCGAGCACCGTCAGCAGATCTTCGCCATCGCCGCCCCGTCGCTGCCGGGCCAGCTCGGCCGTATAGCGGCCCAGCGCCTGCGCGCCGATCATCCGCGTCTCGAACGCCGAACCGGATGCGACCTGGTACTCCGCGTCCTCGAAGCCGACCGACATGTTCCCCCATTTGAACATGTTGGGCCAGTCCTCGCGCGGGATGCCCATGATCTCGCAGATAAAGGCCATCGGCAGCCGCGCCGCGACATCGACCACGAAATCGCACTCGCCGCGCTCGAGCACCGCGTCGAGGATCTCGCCGACCAGCGCCGCGCCCGGACTCGCATATTTGCCGACCGCCCGCGGCAGAAAAAGGCGGTTGAAGGCCCGTCGCATCGCCGTATGCAGCGGCGGATCGGTCATGATCATCATCTGGCCGGCGCCCATCATCTCCGGGGTGATCTGCTCCATCTCCGGACTCGACGGCACCGTGAGCACCCCCTTTTCCGAACTGAAGAGGGTCGGCTCCGCGAACGCCGCGACGATATCGTCGTAGCGCGTTATCGACCAGAACGGGCGCACCAGCCCCTGGGTCCAATGCACCGGATCCTTCCGCCGGAGCTCGGCCCATAGCGGATGGGGATCGTTATCGACGAAGAAGGCCGGGTCGGTCAGCGCGCGATCGATCTCAGTCATCGGAGTGCCTCAGGCGGTTCGATAGTGGATACTCTTGGCGGCGGGCGACGCCTCATCGCGATCGCTCGCGCGCACGGCGCCGCCCGTAATCCTGCCTAACTGCCCGCCGCCGCTGACGGCTGATAGTTCACCACGGCGTCGCGCTTGCCCGACGCCGGCAGCGGCCGGATCCCCGGCTTTTGCTCGAACGGTCCCGGCAGATCGAGCTCCTTGGCGATCTCGCGCACCGCCGGCACCACCTCCTCGCCGAGCAGGCGCAGACAGGTGCGCCGATCCTGCGCCGACATCGGCCCATGATGGTACCAGAAGGCGAGGATACCCGGACGCAGGGTCTCCAGTAGATAACGCAAGCGGTTGATCACGGTCTTCGGCGTCCCCGCAATGATCAATCCCAGATCGCGCGAGGACTGGTAGTTCTTCTCGATGTTGGCCTTGATCTTCTGCACATCCACTTCGCCCGGCGTGAAGTGCAGAATCTCGGCGCCCGTGCGCGGATCGGTGAACTGCTTGGCGAGTCGCCGGGTCGCCTCCTTCGAGTTGTAGCCCGGCGGGAACATCCATTCGGCGCGCGCAAACGAGCCGAAGCCGCCGCCGTAAACGAAGCCGTGAGCCAGCTCGCTCGCGCGTTCCTCGGTCTCGGCCACGAAGACATTCTGCAGATAGCCGAAATTCTCCGGCCCCGCCTGATAGCCCATCCGCGCCGCCGTATCCGCATACAGGTTCGACATCTCGATTGTCGGTTCGAGATTCGTGCACAGCGCCACGTAGGGATAGCGATGCTCCGCGCACCAAACCACCGTCTCCGGACTGATCAGACCCGGGATCCAGATCGGCGGATGGGGCTTCTGGATCGGCAACTGCCACGGATTCACGAAGCGATAATGGTAGTGCTTGCCCTCGTAGCGCCACGGCCCGGGCGTCGTCCACGCCTTGATGATGAAATCGTGCGCCTCGTTGAAGCGCTCGCGGTTGTACGCCGGACTGATATTGTTCGCGATCTGCTCGCTGCCCGCCCCGCGCACCCATCCCGGCACCAGCCGCCCGCCCGAGATCATATCGATCATCGCGAGCTCCTCGGCGAGCCGCAGTGGATCCGCCACCGGCAGGGGATTCCCCAGCAGGACGATTTTGACCTTCTTCGTGATGCGCGCGAGAATCGCCGCCTCCACGTCCATCACCGCCCCCAGGCAAAAGGGCGTCTGATGGTGCTCATTGAGCATCACGCCGTCGAAGCCCAGCTCCTCCGCGTAAACGCGCTCGTCGAAGTATTCGTTGTAGAGCTGGCCGCCCTTGACGGGATCGAGATTCGTGTTCGGAATCCCGAAGTAACTGCTGCCGTTGTTGATAATGTCGTCTTCCGGCACGTGGAAATACGGCCGTTCCGAGAACGTCATTATGTGCATCGCGCCACCTCCCCGAAGGTTTCGCTCGAACTGATTTCAGGCTTGATCAAAACGTTGCCGATGGCAACCTTTGCGACCATCCGCGATCCCGCCGCCCTCGGCGTCGCGCATCGCGGATGGTTCGGCGCCCGGATCTTCAGCGTGGCGCGCGTCGCAACTCAGCCGCCGAAGTAGCTGCGCGGATTGTCCACCGTCATGCGGCGGATCTTCTCCTCGCCCACGCCGCCCTGACGCAGCGTCGGGATGATGTTCTTGCAGATATGGGAATAGTTCCAGTTCGGCGAGGCCTTGATCATCTCTTCGGCCCCCTTGGTCATCCGCCCAAGCCAGCAGGAAACCGCGTCGTGCGACAGCATGATCCGATCAAAGCCCACCGCCAGCAGCCCGAACAGCGACGCCAGCCGCATCTTGTCCGAGGCGATCGGCTCGATCCCGAAACGGTCGAAGCCGAGCCACGCGCCGCGATTCAGGATGTCGAAGTAGTAGCGCATGTTGCCGACGCCGCAGGCGTGCCCGATCAGAACCCGGTTGAAATCGACGCCCTCTTCCTCGAACACGTCGAGCGTCTCGCGGCCGAACGGCGCCAATTCGTTGTTGTGGCAAAGGATCGGCGCGCCGGTCGCCTTCTGCGCCCGCGCCGCCGCCCGCAGCGCCTTGATCTCGAGCTTGGTGATCGCCGTATCGTTGGTCCACCCGGGGACGCCGCCCGTCGCGGTCTTGATAATCCCCGCCTTGATCCCGGTTTTGCCGATACCTTCGGTCAGCTCGCGCACGTAAATCTCGGCCATGTCATCGGGGCCGATCATCCGCATATGCATCGGATAGCCGAGCGCCTCGTTATACACGCCGGTCGCGATAATGATGCGGATGCCGGACTTCTCGGCCGCCTCCGCGGCGAATTCCGGATCGCGCCCAAGCTCCATCGGACACGGATCGACCATCGAGTTCACGCCGAGGCCCTTGATCTCCTTGAGCTGTTCGACCACTTTGGCAAGCTCGCGCTTGCGGTCGAAGCCCGCCATATCGAACTCGAAGCCGGGCATCCCGGCCATCAGATGCTCATGGATGAGCGTGAAATTGAGATCGCGGGGCTCGCATTTGCCCAGTACCGTATTGATTGACATCGCTCGCTGCTCCTTCGCCGAATTGGATAGTTTCCAGGGTTGGCGATCTCTTAATACAGCCGCCGCGCTTTGGCGAGACCGCGACAAAAAAAACGCGCGGGCGAAGGCTCGCCCGCGCGCTGCAATTCGATGCCGTATCCGCGCCGTCTCAGGCCGCCGGCTGCATCGACGCCGAACTGCTCGCCGCAGCCTGCGTCGGCGCATTGAGCGCGGCGCACGCATACTTCAGCCACTTCGTCGTGGACATCTCGTCCTCGATAAACAGCTTCAGCGCTTCCTTGGACTCTTGGTCGTCCTTGATCGACTCGATAAACTCGCAAATCGGCTTGAAAATCTCGTCAGGGTTCTTCACCAACGCGTCGAAGCGCAGCAGTTTCTCGTTGTCGCTCAGCTTGGGATCGGTCACGCACGCCGCAAACTGCCGACTCTCCTCGCTCACCTGCGCCTTGCATTCGGCGCCGAGGTCGCGCAGGCGCTGCTCGAAGATCCGACCATGATAGCTCTCGCGCTCCGAGATAATCCTGAGCCCGCTGCGGATACAGTCGGTCTTGCACTGCTTCGCCCATTCGTTGAACGCAACGCCGGCATTGCACTCGGCAACGCGCGCCCTATCCAGGAAGGCCACCACCGCCTCGCGCTCGCTGCCGTAGGTCTTGCCCAGCGCGCGGAAGCCCGATCCATTGCCCGACACCGAGCCGTTCTCCAGCGCCGCCATCTCGGACTCGAACGTCTGCTCGCTGATAATCCCGGCGCGATAGGCGCGCAAAAGTTGCTTGAACTCAAAATCCCGATTCATGGAACATTCCTCCTGGAGGCCCATGTCGGGCCCATCTGTTCTCCGGCAGCCACGATAGGCCGGCCTTTTTGCCTCTGTCAATCCGCTTAATTGTCCCGCGCCGGGCATCCTGTCTCCTGCAACCGCCGCTACGTCATCAGCCGCCGCTACGTCTTTAGCGCTACGTCATTAGAAAGTCCGCTGCGTCATAATAATCGAGGAGCAATCACTTATGACTGACGACCGATCCGGACTGGAAATCGCCGAGTATTTCGCCCGCCTCGCGCCGACCTATGGCGCCGGCGAATACTATCGCAAGCGCCGCGCCGCGGTCCTCGACGCCCTCGTCGCGCGCGGCCGCCAATTCCCGCGTCTGCTCGACCTCGGATGCGGCAACGGCACCTATCTCGCGGCGTTTCGTACTCGGCTGGATCCGGACTTCCTCGCCGGCGCCGATCTTTCGCTCGGCATGCTCGCCGCCGCTAAGCGTCGCTCAGCGGCCGATCTGCTCGTCGCCTGCGATGCGCACGTCCTGCCATTCAAATCCGCGGTCTGGAACGGCGTCTTCTGCAGCCATCTGCTGCAATTCATCGCCGATCTGCCGCGCTGCCTGCGCGAGATCGCGCGATGCCTCTCTGACGGCGGCACGCTCATCATCGCCGGTGGCGAATTCGGCACCGCCGAACGGCTCAAGCAGATGCTCGGCGATGCGCGTTGGTCCGCCTTCCGCAGCGAGCTGCCGCGTCCGCGCGGATCGCATCGCCATCGCACCCTCGAAGACTACCGCGACGCGGCCACCGCCGCCGGTTTCACCGTCGAGGCCCGCCGCATCCCCTTCAACTGCACCGCGGCTGACCTCGCCGAATTCTATCGCGTGCGCTGGCTGCCGCTGGTCGCGCCTGAGCCGCGCGCCGCGATGAGCACCGCGCTCGACGAGCTGATGCGCGCGCACGGCGGCGAAGAAATCGCGATGGAGGAAGCGCTGCTGCTATGCCACAAAGGGTCAGTTGACGCCGGTAACCTATCCGGCTTTTAATGCGGCATGGCCGGAATCGTTTCTTACGGATCGTATGTCCCCTACCGGCGGCTCAAGCGGGCCGCGATCGCCGCCGTCCTCGGCGTGCCGGCGACACGCGGCGAACGCGCGGTCGCCAGCTTCGACGAAGACAGCATCTCGATGGCCGTCGAGGCCCTGCGCGACGCGCTCAAGAGCGCCCCGCAGACGCCCGTCGGTTCGCTTCTGTTCGCCACCACCACCCCGCCCTACGGGGAAAAGCTCAACGCGGCGATCCTCGGCGCCGCCACCCAGCTCCCGGCCGAAATCCGCGCCGCCGACCTCACCGGCTCGACCCGCGCCGGCCTTGCCGCATTGCTCCAGGCCGCCGATGCCGCCGCGGCGAGCGGCACCTTCGCCGCCGTCGCGATGGCCGATGCGCGGCTCGGCGCGCCCGAAGGCAAGCTCGAACAGCAGAGCGGCGACGGCGCCGCCGCCTTTGTCCTCGGCACAGAGGGCGTCATCGCGGAGATCGAGGCCAGCGCCTCCTTCACCCGCGAATTTCTCGATACCTGGCGGGCACCCGGGGAGCGCTTCGCCCATTCCTGGGAAGAGCGCTTCTCGCTGACCCAGGCCTTCGGCCCCCTGCTGCAGAAGGCCGTCACCACCGTGATGGATAAGGCCGGGCTCAAGCCGGATCAGGTAGCGCGCGTCATCTTTGACGCGCCGAACCCGCGCGCCGTCGATGAATTCGTCCGCGCCGCCAAGCTCGACCCGGCCAAAGTCGCCGATCCGCTCTCCCTCACCGTCGGCCAGACCGGCGCCGCCCATATCGGCCTGATGCTCACGGCGACGCTGCCGACCTGCAAGCCCGGCGACCGTGTGCTCGTCGCCAACGTTGCCGACGGCGCCGACGCCGTCATTCTGCGCGTCACGCCCGCGATCGCCAATTTCCGCCCCATCCATTCGGTCGGCCGGATGGTCGAGTCGAAGGGCGACGTTTCTTACGCCGGCTATCTCAAATGGCGCGAGATCCTGCCCACCGAACCGCCCCGCCGTCCCAATCCCGAGCGTCCGGCGGGCCCCCCGATGCTCCGTTCCGAGAAATGGAAGTACGGCCTCGTCGGCAGCCGCTGCACCGCCTGCGGCACGCCCCAGTTGCCGCCTCAGCGCATCTGCGTGAAGTGCCGCGCGCGCGACCGCATGGAACCCTATCCGTTCGCCGATCGCGTCGGCCGCGTCGCCACCTACGCCTTCGACCGTCTCGCCTATTCGCTTAATCCACCGGTGATCAACGTCGTCGTCGATTTCGAGGGCGGTGGCCGCTTTCTCTGCGAGATGACCGACTGCGAACCCGACAAAGTGGCGATCGGCGACGAGGTCGAGATGACCTTTCGGCGCCTGTTCACCGCCGACGGTATCCACAACTATTTCTGGAAGGCGCGTCCCAAACGCTAGCGCGCCGATTCGCCACGCCGGCCTCTTCACGTCGTGCGCCGCACTCGAGTCGCGCGGAGCGCATCCGCCGGCGCCGCTGCGGGTAGCAGCAATGAACTCGCTGTGCTAATGATGCATCAAGGTTCTCATCGAATCGCTCCGGGAGGATATTCCTGATGGCCAGCCGCGGAATCAAAGACCGAGTCGCCATTATCGGCATGGGATGCACCAGGTTCGGCGAGCATTGGGACAAGAGCGCCGAAGACCTGATGGTCGAGGCCGCTTACGATGCTTACGAGTCAGCCGGTGTCGATCCCAACGACGTCGACGCGTACTGGCTCGGCACGATGGGTTCCGGCGTCTCCGGTCTGACGCTCAGCGAGCCGCTCAAGATTCAGTACAAACCGGTTACCCGCGTCGAGAACATGTGCGCCACCGGTTCCGAGTCGCTGCGGCAGGCCGCCTACGCCGTCGCCTCCGGCGCCTTCGATTGTGTGATGGCGATCGGAGTCGAAAAATTGAAAGACTCGGGCTTTTCCGGTCTCGTCGTCACCAATCCGCCGAACGACGGCACGCCCGCCAATATGACGCCGCCGGCCCTCTTCTCGCTGCTGGCGCCCGCCTACTTCAAGAAGTACGGGCTCGATCCGGAAAAGGGTCGCGACGTGCTGGCGCGTATCGCCTGGAAGAACCACAAGAACGGCGCGCGCAATCCCAAAGCCCAGTTCCAGAAGGAAGTGCCGATCGAGGCCATCAAGAATTCGCCGAAGATCGCTGATCCTCTCTGCATCATGGATTGCTCCGGCGTCTCCGACGGCTCCGCTGCCGCTATCGTGGTGCGCGCCGAGGATGCGCACAAGTACTGCAAGAATCCCATCTATATCAAGGCGCTCTCCTTCGTCGCCGGCCCGGCCGAGGGTCCGATCTCCCAGGAATACGATTTCACCACCTTCCCCGAAGTGGTCGCCACCGCCCGCGACGCCTATGCCCAGGCCGGAGTGACCAATCCCCGCGAGCAGATCAGCCTCGCCGAGGTCCACGACTGCTTTACGCCCACCGAACTCGTGCTCTACGAAGACCTCGGCTTCAGCCCGCGCGGCACGGCATGGCAGGACGTGATGGAAGGCTTCTTCGACCTCGAGGGCAAGCTGCCGGTCAACCCGGACGGCGGCCTCAAGTCGTTCGGCCATCCGATCGGCGCCTCCGGTCTCCGCATGATGTACGAGATGTGGCTGCAATTGCGCGGCGAAGCGGGACCGCGTCAGATCAATAATCCCCGGCTCGGCCTGACCCACAACCTTGGCGGCCAGCCCGGTCGATGCGTCAGCTTCGTCTCGGTGGTCGGCAGTCAGTTGGGCTAGCCGCGCCGCTCGCTCGTGATGAACCACGGGGGAGGAAGCTTTCCTCCCCCGTTTTTCTTTGTCGTTCGCGCGAAGCGCGCTACAGTCTCCGCCTAGCTATGCCGATTGCTATCGAACAGGTCCGCGACCGTCTCGGCGCTCTCGCCGACAAAGGCAAAGCGCTGATCGATGGCCGCCACAAATCGGAATTCTCCAACCAGGAGATGGTCGATACCGCGGGTTTCCGCGAATGGCGCGTCGGCTGCGTCGCCTTCCTGCGCGAAGCCCTCGGCCCCGAAAGCCCCTACGCCAAGGAATTCGAGTTCAACTGCGACAGTCCGTTTCTCTCCGCGGTCGTGCGCGGGATGGCCGTGCTGCGCGCCACCCGCGAGTATATCGAGTTCGGACCGGTCGCCCGCGTCGAGGAACTCGTCGCCGCCGAAATCTTCACCGATCTGATCGGCATCGCCTCCCGCCTCCTGCGCGAGGGCCGTCACAACGCCGCCGTGATTATCGCCGCCGCAGTGCTCGAAGACGTCATGCGTCGCAGCGCGCGCCATCGCCAAATCCCCATCCGCGAAAACGTCGATAACCTGCTCGAGCTCAACGCCCGGATGGTGGCTGGCGGCGCCTATCCTCCAACCCTCGGCAAGCGCATCGAGGAATGGGCCCAACTCCGCGCCCGCGCCGAAGCGCTCGTGCTCGACGCCGACGAACGGCCGGCACTCGAAGCCTTCATCAAGGGCGTGCGCGACTTTGTTAACGATCACCTCTTCTGATACAGGTGCGGCGCGCCCTCTCATCGCAACCGCCGGAGCGCGCGCTCAGGCGCCGCCGTACCGGCTGACGATAGGAATGATCGCGGTCTGCGGCGCCCCGCCGCTCACCTCCGCGCGTCCGCCCTCGATAAACATGTCAATCTCGCTGCGGATACCGAACCGACCCGGCAGATAGATCCCCGGCTCGACCGAAAAGCACGCGCCTTCGATCAGCGCCCGCTCGTCGCGGGTTTCGAGCGAATCGAGATTCGCCCCCGTGCCGTGCACCTCGCGCCCGATCGAATGGCCCGTGCGATGCACAAAGTTGTCGCCATACCCGGCCTCCTCGATCACCTCGCGCGCCGCGCGGTCGGCCTCGGCGCCGCTCACCCTTCGCCGCGCAGCGAGCCGCTCCTGAATCAACGCCACGGCGGCATCGCGGGCCCGCGCCACGATCGCGAAAACTGCGGCATACTCGGCGGGAACGCTCGCTCCGACGTAGCCCATCCAGGTTAAATCGCCATAGATACTGTCCGGCGCGAGCTCCTTGGCGAACAGATCGATCAGCACCAGATCGCCCTCGGCGATCGGCGTGTCGGGCGTCTCGATGGGGCTGAAATGCGGGTTCGCCGCGTGCGCGTTGACGGCCACGATCGGGGCTTCATCCGTGCGCATCCCATGGCGTTCCACGCGCTCGAGCACAAAGCGCTGGATCGCGTACTCCGAGCACGCGATTTTCCCGCGAATCCGCCGAACAATCTCGGTGAACGTCTCGTCCACGATGAGCCGCAGACGCTCGGCTGCCCGGCGATGGCCGGCGAGCTGCGCGGGCGTCAGCACCGCTTCAAAGAGCTGAATCAAATCCGCCGCCGTGACGACCTCAACCCCGCACGCCCGCACCAGTTCGAGCGTGCCGCCGTCCACGCGCGAGACATAGGGAATCGCGCACGCCGGCGAATAATTCATCGCGATACGCCGGCAGCCGCCAAGGAGCGATCGCACACCCGCGATCATTTCCCGCTCGGAGCGATAAACGATTCGCCGCCCCGCCGGCAGTGCGTCGAGGCGATTCGCCTCGACCGCCGACACCAGGGCCTGCGTGCCGCCGTCCGCGCCGACCAGGAAAAACCAGCGGCGCGTCGAAAGCCCCGTCTCCGGTAGTCCCAGAACGCGGTACGCGAGCGGATCGCTCAGTCGGAAGTCGTAAAACAGCCAGCCGTCGATCCCGGCGTCCTTGACCGCCCGCGCGATCTGCCCGAGCCGCTCCATCCACCAAGCGCTAGCAGACCGGCCGCGCGCTGCCAATCACCCGCGGCGATCGCGCGCGCCGTCCGCCGCCGTCAGGACCGCCCCGGCAGCTCCGCGAAGTTGCCCCAGGCGTGGACCCGGCGCGCCGTGACGCGCACCAGCGGATTACGCTCCGGCGCGAGCGCCATCGCGCGATACTGCGGATATTTCGCGCGCAGATTCGTGATTACCCGCTGATATTCCGCCGCGTCTTCGACGATTGCCGCCGCGCCCTGGATCATCACGTAGGCGAGCGCGCTCCAGTTCTCCTCGTAATGATCAACGACGATGGCCGCGCGCGGATTTTCGGCCAGATTGCGCATCCGCTTGATCGCGCGGCCGTGCTCGCGCTTCGGCTTCTCGTCGATCACGAAATAAAGGAGCTCGCCGCCGTCGTACCAGAAACACAGCGGCACGTTATGCGGCTGCCCGGAGGTATCGGCGGTCGCCAGATGGGCCACGCGCGCGGCCGCCACGAAGTTCCGCACGCGCGCGTCGTTCAGCGCCGACCTGCGATCAATCTCGCCCGCTGACGTTGACATGCGCCCGCCGCGGCCTTCCCCTCGGACCGTCTAGCGCTCCTCGCCGAACAGAAACAGCGCGAACGCGAGCATCGTGAAGATGAAGTTCGGCGTCCACGCCGCCACCCACGCCGGCATCACGTCCGATCGGCCGAGCGAAGACGTCAGGCCGAACGCAAACCAGTAAAAGAAGCCAATTACGATCGCGAGCCCGAAACTCCGTCCGAGATTGTGATAACGCGGCAGCGGGTCAAGGCTCAAGGAGATACCCAGGGCGACCATGATCAGGCACGCCAGCGGCATCGCGTACTTGAGATCGAGATCGACGATATAGCCACCCGGGTCCAGCCCCTTGCGGCGCAGGTCGCCGATATAGCGTTCCAGTTCCCATAGGCTGAATTCTTCCGGCTCGAGCTTGAGCAGGCTCAAGTCCGCCGGTTTGAGCGATTGACCGAACAGGCCCGTCGGTCCTCCCGGCGCCACCCGTCCACCGGTCAGCAGCTTGAAGCTCGACGGCTTCGCGGGGATCCAGCCGTGACCGTTCCAGGTGGCCGCCTCCGCGTGCTCGATATCGCGCAGCCGATAATCTGGCCCAATCCGATAAAGCGTCACCTCGCGCAGGGTTTTCGCCCGCGCGTCGTAATGCGCTGCCGACAGAAACCCGTTCGCCACCCGCACCCAGATCTGCTGGGCCCCGAACAATCCCTTGATCTCGCGCTTCTTCAGTTCGACCTCGTACAGGTAGCGTGCCTCGCGCGTGGTAATCGGCACCACCGTTTCGTTGAGAATGAAATTAAACACCGAGATCAGCACGGCCAGCGCCAGCACCGGCGTCGCCATCTCGAGCCGGCTGATGCCGAGCTGCTGACAGGCCAGCACCTCACCCGACCGATTCAACAGGGCGAAGCCCAGCAGCACGCCCGCCAGACACGCCACCGGCAGAAGCTGCGAGACGATCAACGGAATCTTGAGCGCAAAATATTCCAGACCGAGCAGACCGAAACCGCCGTAGCGAATCAGGTCGTTGAAGCGATCAAACATGTCGCCCAGCAGATAGGCGATCGTAAACGCCGTCAGGCAGACCAGGAACGGACCGAAGAACTGACCGCCGATAAAGCGATCCATCGTCGGCGACAGGCGCGGACGCATCGTCAGGCCGCCGCCTCCGCCGGTTTGCGCTGAAAGCGCTCGACCAGATCCCAGATAAAATCGCCCGCGCCGCGCCCCTGGTCGCCGCGATCGGTGGCCGCGCGCAGAAACAACCACGCCGCCAGCAGCGCGAAGACCACGTCCGGGATGCTCATCGCGGCGTAAGCGTTCAGCACGCTGCGTTGCGCGAGCGCCTCTCCCGCGCGCATCAGCGAGTAGTAGAGGAAGAACAGCGAGATCGCGACCCCGAACCGCTCCGATTGCCCGCCGCGCGCCGGCTTGAGCCCGAGCGGGATACCGATTATCGCGAACAGAATCGTCGTCAGCGGCAGCGTGAACTTGCTCGCGAGCTCTGTTTCCGCGTCCCGATTCGGCTTCCCCGCCGCCCGCGCCTGCGCGATCGTGGCGCGCAGCTCGGCCAGCGACATCTCCTCCGGATCGCGGAACGTGACGCCCATGTCCTCATCAGGATGCACACTCAGGTCGTAGGTGCGGAAGCTGGTCACGTGACTCGTCGCATTGGTAGTGTCCACGCCGAAGATCGAGCCGTCGTCGAGCCGCAGCGTGATCGACTTCGCGCTGCGGTCCGGAATGATCCGCCCCGACCGCGCGATGATCGTGTTCTGCTGTTTCGGATCCCGCCCGTCGGCGATCATCACGCCATGCAGGCTCTCGTCCTTCGACGAGATATTGTCGACGTAAATCACCAGCCCCGGCACCGTTCGATTAAAGATCTTCTCCTTCAGTCCCGCGGTCGACTTGGTCTGCGTCAGCTCAAAAATCTGCTCATGCAGCCGGGCATTCGCCCACGGTCGCACACTGAAGGCGAGCCACGTCGATAACCCCCACACCACCACCGCAATGCCGATTACCGGAATCGACAGGCGATACAGGCTGATCCCGCAGGCGCGCGCCGCGATAAGCTCCCGATCCCCCGACATCCGCCCGAAGCCCATCAGCACCCCAAGCAGCACCGCCATCGGAAAAGTCAGCTCCAGAAAAGCCGGCATGATGAGCAGGATAAGGCTGCTCACGTCGGCGACCGTCACGCCGTGGTTGACCACCATCTCGACCAGCTTCAACAGCCGCCCGGTCACCAGCGCAAAGGTCAACAGCAACACCCCCGAGGCGAACGGCGCGATCACCTCGCGCGCGACATACCAATGGATGATCTTCATGCCCGGTATCGGTTCACCGTCGTGACGACGCGTGAAACGCCGATTGTAGCAAGTCGCGCAACCTTTGCCATTTGGAAATGCCGCCCGATAAGCGCTAAAAGTCCGAGGCGGAGGACGGCGCTATGGCTTCGCTCAGCGGCAATGAACTCGTGGTGCGGGCGCTCAAGGATGAGGGCGTCGAGACCGTGTTTTATCTGACCGGCGGTCCGATGGTCGATGTGGCGGCCGGATGTATCAAGCACTTCCGCGCCGTCGACGTGCGCCACGAACAGGCCGCCGCGATGGCCGCGCACGCCTACAGCCGCGTCCTCGCGCGACCGGGCGTCTGCTTTGCCGCCTCCGGTCCGGGGGTCACCAATCTCATCACCGGCGTCGGCAACGCCTATCTCGACGCCGTCCCGGTCGTCGCCCTGGGCGGCGCCAGCGCCATCGCACAGGAAGGCATGGGCGCTTTCCAGGAGATGCGGCAGGTCGAGATGTTCAAGCCGATCACCAAGTTCTCCGAACGCGTCTTCGATACGCGGCGCATCCCCGAGATCATCAACAAGGCCTTCCGCATCGCCACCGGCGGCCAGCCCGGTCCGGTCTACGTCGATCTGCCGGGCGACGTGCTCTACAGGAAGGTCGATGAAAGCGAAGTGATTTTCCCCAAACGTCCACACTCCGTGCCGCGCGTCTCCGGCGATCCCGCGATGGTCCAGCGGGCGATCGCGATGCTCCGCCAGGCCCGGCGCCCGCTCATCCTCACCGGCACCGGGATCATCTGGTCCGGCGCGATGGCCGAGCTGACGGAGTTCGTCGAACTGAGCGGCATCCCCTTCTATACCACCCCGCAGGGGCGCGGCGTCATCGCCGAAGACCACGAACTGAGCTTTCTCGGCGCCCGCAACTTCGCCTGGAAGGAGGCCGACGTCGTGCTCGTGGTCGGCACCCGCCTCAATTTTATCGTCGGCTTCGGCCTGCCGCCGCGATGGTCGGAGAACGCGAAGTTCATCCAGGTGGATATCGCCGACGAGGAGATCGGCCGCAATCGGCCGGTCGAGATCGGCATCGTCGGCGACGCCAAAATGGTCCTGCGGCAGTTGATCGACGAGGCCGGCAAACCCTTCCCGCGCAACCACGAATGGCTCGAAGTGCTGCGCAGCCAGGACACCCGGGCGCAGGAAAAAGCGGTCGCCCTGCTGAACTCGAACAGTAAGCCGATCCATCCGCTGCGCCTCTGCCGGGAAGTCCGCGACTTCATGGATCGCGACGCGATCCTCGTGGTCGACGGCCACGAAATTCTCAATTTCGCCCGCCAGTCGATTCCTATCCATGCCGCCGGCCACTCCGTCAACGCCGGCCCCAACGGCTGTATGGGCGTCGCCGTGCCCTTCGGCCTCGGCGCCAAGGTGGCCAAGCCCAACACTCAGGTCATCGTGCTCAGCGGCGACGGCTCCTTCGGCATGAACGGGATGGAAATCGATACGATGGTCCGCCATAACATCCCAGCCCTCATCGTGATCAGTAACAACGGCGGATGGGCCGGCGTCGGCGGGATGGATGCCGGGCGCGACCTCGGCTTCAGCCGCTATGACAAAATGGCCGAAGTCTTCGGCGCCTACGGCGAATTCGTCGAGCGGCCCGAGGAGATCCGTCCCGCCCTCGAACGCGCCGCCGCCTCGGGCAAGCCCGCCGTCGTCAACGTCGTCACCGATCCCCACGCCCGCTCCTCGACCGTCTCCTTCGCTAATTATCGGGCGATCTGAGCAGTGTCGTTGGATGCCTCGCATTACGCCGCCGTCGAAACCACCCTCGACGGCCGGCGTTTGCATATCCGCGCTCTTCGCCCCGACGATCGCGACCGCCTGCGCAACCACTTTATGGCGCTAAGCGACCAGGCCAAAATCTTTCGCTTTCACGGTGTCAAACGCTCGCTGAGCGACGCCGAACTGGATCGCCTGACGCGGCTTGATTTCGTCCGGCACGTCGCCCTGGTCGCCACTTTCGATGAGGCCCTCGACGCACCCCTCATCGGCGTCGGCCGCTATATCGTGACCCCGGCCCATGCCGACCGTGCGGAAGTCGCCTTTGCCGTACTCGACGCCTTCCAGGGCCACGGCATCGGCTCGCGCCTGCTGCATCATCTGGCGCTGATTGCCGCCGCCCACGGCATCCGCGAGTTCCAGGCCGAGGTGCTCGACGCCAACCGCGCGATGCTCGAAGTCTTCGCCGACAGCGGCCTGCCGGTGATCGAGCGCAGCAGCCGTTTCGGCGTGACGCACGCAGTCTTTTCCATCGCCCAAAGGACGCCGCCGCGATGGGCAAAGCCCGCCGCCCCTCACTCCTGATGGCTCCGTCCTGATTACCGTCCGCCGTCGCCGGATCGCTCAACGGTCTTCAGTGAATCGTCTGCCCCAGCGAATTTACTATGCCATCGCCGCCGTCCTCGTCCTCATCATCGTCGCGACCGGCGGCTATATGCTGATCGATCACATGACGCTCCTCGAAGCGCTCTATATGACCATCATCACCATCTCCACCGTGGGCTATGAGGAGGTCAAACCACTCGATGACGCCGGACGCATCTTTACGATATTCGTGATCATGACCGGCGTCGGCACCGCCTTTTATGTGTTTGGCGCCGTTACCGAAGCCGTCGTCGGCGGCCAGCTTCGGGATTTCGTTGGTAGAAACAGCATGCATCACAAGATCGCTCAGTTGCACAACCACGTCATCCTCTGTGGCTATGGACGCTTCGGCCGGGTGGTCGCCGAGGAGCTGCGCCGCAACGACAGGCGCGCCGTCGTGATCGAAAACGATCCCGCCAAGGAGCCCGAGCTGATGCGCGCCGGTGAGCTGTTTGTGCTCGGCTCGGCGCTCGACGAGGAGGTGCTCACCCAGGCGGGCATCGAACGCGCCGCCTTTATCGTCGTCGCGACCGCCTCCGATCCCGACAACGTCTACATCAGCCTCTCGGCCCGCAGCCGCAATCCCCGCATTCGCATCTATGCGCGCGCCGAATCCGAGATCGGCCTCAAGCATCTGCGCCTCGCCGGCGTCGACGGCCCCATCTCTTCCTACCAATGGAGCGCGATGCGTATCGCCAATGCCATCACCCGACCCTCGGTCGTCGACTTCCTCGGCCTGATTCTCCCCGGCCGCGGCAACGAGGAAATCGATATCGAGGAAGTCACCATCCCCCCGCAGAGCCCGCTCTGCGGTCAGCGCATCGGCGACATCGAAGGCGCGCACGAGCGCCTGCGGATCGTCGCGCTGAAGCGCGGCAACGAGGCGATCGCCCTGGTTCCCGCGCCGACAACCGTTGTCGCCGCCGGCGATCTGTTAATCGCGATCGGCGCCCGCGCGAGCCTCGAACGGCTCGGCGCCGATTGACCGACTCCCGCCGCCATCTAACGGCGCAGCCGCCCCTCGATATCGACCCGCGTCCGCAGCGCCTCGAGCTCCGCCGCGCTCGGCGCGGCCGTCGTCGCTACCGCCGACGGTATCACCAGCTCAAACCCGGTCGCCGCCTTGACCGCCTCGAGCGTCACCCCCGGATGCAGCGAGCGCAGGCGCATCCGCCGCGATTCCTCCGCAAAATCCATGACGCACAGCGGCGTCACGCAGAGCCGCGGCCCCCCGCCGGGAAGACCCAGTTTCCGGCGCGCATCCGCGCCGCCGCGCCCCCAACCGAACGCGCTCACATAGTCGCAGCGTTCGACCAGCACGCGCGGCGTATGATTGTTCAGCACGATATAGTAGCGGCCCACATGAGTGCTGAGCGTCGGCGTGCCGACTGAACCCGGACCGCGAAACCGCAACCGCCGATAGTCCTCGCCGATGCCGATCAGGTTCGTGTTCCCATAGGCATCGACCTGCACCCCGCCGATAAAGAACACGTGATTCGACCAGTCCTTGACGCGATCGAAGCGATGACCCGTGTCGCTGTACGACTCGGCCCAACGCACCACTCGCCGATCCCAGCCGTAAGCCGGCATCGGCACGCTCGCAAGATGCGCCACGTTCATCCGCGCGCCCAGGAAGACCAGTTCCATGTTCGGTCCGTGCATCAGATGCGCCAGACGCACCGCCGCCTCCGGCACCGGCGACGCCACCCCGACCCGCAGCACCTCGCCGTCGTTCAGCTCGCGCGCCAGTACGACCGCCATCAGTTCCTGAACCGTGTACGTCGTGTCCATCCTGATCCCGTCCCTATCCCTGCCCGTAGGCGCGCGCCCGATGAGCCCCCGAACCCTCGATAAGTCCGGCGCTCGCGGCCATCCGCCGCCCATAGCGTTGATTCAAGCGCAGTCCGTAGGCCATCGCCGCGCCCGGCAGGACGACGCCGAAGATCAACGGATGGCCATAGCGCATCGCGACCGCGCCCATCAGCGCGCCAAACGTAAAGATACTCGCCCAGACCTGCGTCAACCGCGCGCTCATCTGCCGCAGCCAGCGCGCCGTCCATTGCTCGCGTGCGACCGCCTCGCGCGCATATTGCATCGTGAACGGATAACCGCATGCGAGCGTCAGCCATGCCACGATCGCGAACACGCCCCACGCCATCACCAGATGAAACTGTCGCACCCACGTCGCGCCGTAAAGCACGATCAGAGCGGTCTCGAACCCGAAGTAGCCGAGCGAAGTGACATTCATGATTTTGGTCGCGCCGCGCCCATACTCCGCCAGCACGATCACCGCCGACAGCACGGCGCCGAGCGCCGCCGCCTCCAGCCAGTGTCCATACGCGGCGACGACGCCATAGGCCGCCCACACCAGGATACCCAGCCGGCCGAGGAAACCTGCTCGAGGATTTTCGCGCGGCGGCATGCTCTCAATATTCGTGCAACGCCAGCAGCCGCTTAATCCCGATACGCTCGAGATAGTCGCCGAGGCTCGCCGGTTCCCGGCAGTAGCGCTCGAGATAGGCGCGCAGCCGCCCCTCCTCGCCCGCGCCCGCCGCCTCGGCGTATTCGCGCAGATGATCGTTGTCCTGAATGTAGTATCCGCGCGAATAAAACGGATGGGCGCCGTAGGGCGCGCGCACCACGGCGTCGGCTCCGGCAATCGTCGTGCGCCACGCGTCGGCGCGCACCTCTTCGTTCGCGATAATCTTCTCGACCTGCACGATCGTGCGGTCGGCCGCGCGATACATGAACAGATCGATCCATCCCGGACCGCCGAGATGCTGCACGTTGCCGTACGGATCGGCATGCGCCGCATGCAGGATCGCCACGTCCGGTTTGATCGGCGGCACGGCGATCAGCGTCTCGCCGCTGATTGGATCCGTAAAGACCTTGAGGTCAGGATTTACCTCCGGAAGCGAGGTGCCGACGCCCCCGCGCCACGGCAGGAACGGCAACGCCTGCGCCGCCGCCTGCAACCCTGCGCACAGGATCCCTTCCTCGCACTCCCACACTTCAATCGCGCCCCGCTCCGCCGCGCGGCGAAACGCGGGCGTCACCGGATAGCCGAAGCCGCCGCCCGCATAATAGCTGACCACCTTCCGCACGCATCCCGCAGCGATCAGCAGGTCGAGCGAAAAGCCAGCGTCAACCACCGTCAGGTCGCGCACTCCGCGGCGGATAATCTGTCGCACCAGCGCCATCGGCGTCGGCTGACCGATCGCGATGGTCATCCCGCTCTGAATCCATTCGGCAGCCTCGAGCTCGTCGACGATACGCGTGCGGCGCGCGCTGTTCATGCGCTTCTCCCCCAGCTATCAACCATTGGCGCTTCGCTCCCGACGTTAGTACACTCCCGCCATCGCATCCCACCGTGCAAGGGGAGATAACGATGGCCATATTCAAGTTCGAGGACTACGCGAACCGTTACGGCACGATCAAGATGGAACGTCGTGACGGCATCCTGCAAATGACGCTCCACACCAATAATGCGGAGCTTAAATGGGGCATGCAGCCGCATGAAGAGCTGTCGTACGCATTCAACGATGTCGCCCGCGATCACGAAAACAAGTGTGTAATCATTACCGGCACCGGCAACGCCTTCTGCGCCGAGGCCGACGCCGGCGGCGGGCGCGGCGTGCCGATCAAGGGTACCGGCGAACCCGCGCCGCACGGTGTCCGCTCCACCACCTGGGACCATATCTATAACGACGCCAAGTATCTCTTGATGAACCATCTCAATATCGAGGTGCCGATGATCGCCGCGGTCAACGGTCCCGCCCTGATCCACGCCGAGCTCGCCGTCCTCTGCGATATCGTCATCGCCGCGCCCAACGCCGAGTTCCAGGACGCGCCCCATTTTCCCAACGGCGTCGTTCCCGGCGACGGCGTCCACGTCGTCTGGCCGCTGGTGCTCGGCCCCAATCGCGGCCGCTACTTCCTGCTCACCGGCCAGAAACTGTCGGCGCAGCAGGCGCTCGATCTCGGCGTCGTCAGCGAAATCGTCCCGCGCGACAAGCTGCTCGATCGCGCCTGGGAGCTCGCTCGCCAAATCACCGTACGGCCCAGTCTCGCCGTGCGCTACGCGCGCGTCGCGCTGACCCAGAATCTGAAAAAGCTGATGCTCGAAAACCTCGGCTACGGCCTCGCTCTCGAGGGCCTCGGCGCCGTGCAATCGTTCCCCGGCGCCCGCGGTCCGCGTGAATCGCGCTAGGCCGCATCGCCGCAGCCGCTTGCCTTAATTCATTCTAGACCACGAGGAAACGCATGAAGCTCGGAATGTTCCTGATGCCGTCGCATCCGCCGGAACGCTCGCTCAAGGCCGGCAACGACTATGACCTCGAAGTGATTCGCACCGGCGACCGCCTCGGCTACACCGAGGCCTGGATCGGTGAGCACTTCACCTCGCCCTGGGAGCCCAATCCTTCGCCCGACGTCCTGATCGCGCAGGCCCTCACCCAGACCGAGCGCATCGTCCTCGCCCCAGGCGCCCATCTGCTGCCCTATCACCATCCCGCCGAACTCGCCTGCCGCGTCGCCTTTATGGACCATCTCGCCCAGGGCCGCTACATGTTCGGTATCGGCGCCAGCGGTCTGCCGAGCGATTGGCAGTTGTTCTGTGTCGATGGCATGAAGGGCGAAAATCGCGAGATGACCCGTGAGGCGCTCGAGATTATCCTCGGCATCTGGGCCAGCGATGGCGGTTTTCAGTACCAGGGTCGCTACTGGAAAGTCGACGTGCCCCGGCCGATGCTGCGGACGCTCAAACATCATCTGAAGCCCTTCCAGAAACCGCATCCGCCCATCGGTATCGCCGGCTTCAGCCCCGGCTCGGAAACCCTCAAGCTCGCCGGCGAACGCGGCTTTATTCCGCTCAGCCTCAACCTGAGCACCGCCTATTGCGCCTCGCATTGGCAGGCAGTGCTCGACGGCGCCGCCCGCACCGGCCGCCAACCGACCCGCGACCAGTGGCGGATTGTGCGCGAAATCTTCGTCGCCGATACCGACGACGAAGCCTATCGCCACTGCGTCAAGGGCGCGATGGGCCGCATGATGAATGAGTATCTGCTGCCGCTCTTCGCCGACTTTCAGTTCACCCCGCTGCTCAAGAACGATCCCAAAGTTCCCGACGCCGATATCACTCCCGAATATCTGTGGAACCACGGATGGCTCGTCGGTTCGGTCGCGACCGTGCGGCGCAAGCTCGGCGAAATGGTCGATCAGGTGGGCGGCTTCGGCACCCTCCTCCACTTCATTTTCGACTACGCCGACGATCCCCAGCCCTGGTTCAAATCGATGCGGTTGCTGGCCGAAGAGGTCATGCCGCATTTTGCCGAGCGCCGACCCAACGGCGCCGCGCTGCACGCTTGAGGTCCGCCCATGATCTTCGTTCTGGTTCACGGCGCCTGGCACGGTGGATGGTGCTATCGGAAGGTCGCGCAACGCCTGCGCGCGGCCGGCCACGAAGTCTATACCCCCACCCTGACCGGCCTCGGCGAACGTTCCCATCTGATGAATCGCGCCGTCACCCTCGATACTCATATCGAGGACGTGGTTAACCTCATTCGCTGGGAAGAGCTCTCTGACGTCATCCTCTGCGGCCATTCCTACGGCGGGATGGTGATTACCGGCGTCGCCGATCGCATTCCCGAACGCCTTCGCGCCCTCGTCTACCTCGACGCGATCGTTCCCGCGAGCGGCCAATGCCTCTTTGACTTTGTCGCCCCGGAAACCGCTCAGGCGATGCGCGACGACGCGCGGCAGAACGGCGACGGCTATCTGATGACGCCGATTCCCGCCGCCGTCTTCAACGTCAACCCGGCCGATGCCGCCTGGGTGGATCGCCTGTGCGTCAAGCATCCGATCATCTCCTTTGAACGCCGCCTCGAACTCTCGGGCGCCGGCGAGAAGGTCGCCAAACGCACCTTTGTCCTCGCCCCTGATTGGCCTCCGCCCGGCACTCCCGGCCTCGTCTCGCCCTTTCTGGAAATCGCTGAAAGTCTCAAAAAGGATCCGCGATGGCGCGTCGTCACGGTGCAGTGCGGCCACGATCTGATGGTCGACAAACCCGATGAAGTCGCGCAGGTGCTTATCGCGTCAGCTTAGTTGCGCAGGGGGAATACTCAATTGGCTGAATATTCGATCAAAGATAAAGTTGCTATTGTCGGCATCGGCGAAACCCAATACTACAAACGCGGCCAGGCGCCCGTAAGTGAGTTTCGTCTCGCCTGCGAGGCGATTATTCGCGCTGCCGATGACGCCGGCATTGACGTCCGCGACATCGACGGCATCTCCGGCTACGCCAACGATCGCAACGAGGCCTCGCGCCTCGCCACGGCCCTCGGCCTGAAGCACCTCGGCTTTGCCGGGATGGTCTGGGGCGGCGGTGGCGGCGGCGGCTCGGGCGCCGTCGGCAATGCCGCCGCCGCGGTCAACGCCGGCTACACAAAATACTGCGTGGTCTTCCGCGCCCTCGCCCAGGGGCAGTTCGGCCGTTTCGGTCAGGCGCCCCGCAGTGAGTATATCTCCGGTCCCGCCGCCTATACCGCACCCTACGGCCTCTTTGTGCCCGCGCAATGGGTCGCCCTCAGAACCCACCGCTTCATGCACGACTATAAAATCAACCAGGAACCGCTCGCCGCCGTCGCCATGGCTGATTACTATCATGCGCAGTTCAATCCGCGCGCGGTGATGTATGGTAATCCGCTGACCCGCGAAAAATATAATCAGTCGCGATGGATCTCCGAGCCGTTCCATCTTTACGACTGCTGTATGGAGAACGACGGCGCCGCCGCGCTCATCGTCACCACCGCCGACCGCGCCCGCGACGCCAAAAAGAAGCCCGCATGGATCATGGCCGCCGCGCAGGGCTCCGGCTATCGCCATTACGCGCAGGTCGAAAATCAGTACGATTTCTCCTCGGCCAATTTCAAGACGCTCGCCCCGCGACTCTTCGAGATGGCCGGAATCACCCCCAAAGACGTTGACTGCGCGCAGATTTACGAGCATTTCAGCGGCGCCGTCATGATAAGCCTCGTCGAACACGGCTTCTGCAAACCCGAGGAAGTGATGGAATTCGTCACGTTCGAAAATATCACTGCGCCGAAGGGTAAACTGCCGATTAACACCAGCGGCGGGAATATCGCCGAATGCTATATGCACGGCCTCGAACTCGTGCACGAAGCCGTCCGTCAGGTGCGCGGTGAATCAACCTGCCAGGTGCCCGATTGCAAGATCTCGCTGGTCGCCTCCGGACCGATGGTCTCGCCGGTCAGCGACCTGATCGTTCACAGCATGTGATTTTATCGCAACTGAAGTTGACGTTTATTCTCAATTCCATACGGATAGTAAAATATCGATGAGCTCAGAAACCAAATACTGTCTACCCGAGGGTCTTCCGCTCCCGCGCGCTCAGCGCGATGGACTGGACAAGGAATTCTGGGATGCGACGCGGCGTCACGAACTGGTGGTGCAGCGCTGCAAGAGCTGTAACGCTTTTCAATGGGGTCCCGAACAAATCTGCCATAAATGCTACTCGGCCGACCTCGGATGGCATCGCGTGTCCGGACGCGGCCGCTTGTATAGCTGGACCCGGACCTGGAACCCCGTCCATCCAGCGCTGCGTGACGCCTGCCCATATATCGTCGTCGTCGTCGAACTGCCCGACGCCGACAATGTCCGGATGGTCGGAAATCTGGTCGGTGACCCGCATCAGCAGCCGCGCTTCGATGCCGAGGTCGAGGCCGTCTTCGAAGACCATACCGCGCACACCCTCGTGCAGTGGCGCATCGTAAACTAGTACCACCCCGCTTAAGGCCGCGTCATGTCAGCGCCGCTGCGCACCCCTATCTGCGATTTGCTCGGGATTGAGTACCCGATCGTTTCCGCCGGGATGGGCGGCGTCGCGCTCGCCGAACTGGCGGCCGCCGTCTCCGAGGCAGGTGGACTCGGCACCCTCGGTCTCGCCGCCTTCGGGCGCGAAGCGATCATCAGCGAAATTGCCGCCGCCCGTGCGCGGACGCAAAAGCCGCTCGCGGCCAATATTCTCATCCCGTTTCTCCGCCCCGGCATCGTTGAGGCGATTGCCGCAACCGGCATTAGCGCGCTCACGTTCTTCTGGGGCGATGCGCGCGATCATCGTGCGGAGATCGCCATCGCCCATCGCGCCGGCATCAAGGTTATCTGGCAATGCGGCTCCGTCGATGAAGCGCGCTGGGCCAGAGCAGCCGGCGTCGATATCGTGATGGCGCAAGGCTTCGAGGCCGGCGGTCACGTGCGCGGCACTACCACCTCGCTGGTCCTTATCCCGGAGTTGCGCGATGCGATCGGGGACCTGCCGCTGCTTGCTGCGGGCGGCTTTGCCGATGGCCGCGGTCTCGCCGCGGCACTCGCGCTCGGCGCTGACGGCGCGGTTTTCGGCACGCGTTTCCTGGCTGCGCAAGAAGCCGCCGCCCATCCCGCATACAAGCAGCGCCTCCTCGCCGCCAACGCCACTGACACGCTTCATACGACGCTGTACGACCTCGGCTGGCCCGATGCGCCGCATCGCGTGCTGCGTACGGACCTGGTGGAACGCTGGGAGGCGGCCGGACGACCGGCTTCCGGGTCGCGTCCTCTGGAAGGGCTCGTGTCGGCGCGCGCCCAACGCGCCGACCTCGAAATCCCGCTGGTTAACTACACGGTGATGCCGCCGACGGATTATATGGAAGGCGACTGCGGCGGACTGCCGCATTACGCCGGCCACTCCTGCAGTTTACTGCATGAAATCATTCCCGCAGGCGACATCGTCCGCCGGATCGCAACCGAAGCTCAGACGGTAATCGAAAAGCGCCTGCTGAAATTGATTAGTCACTGATTCCGACTGATTATTCCGCCATCGGCGGATGGCCTCTCGCCACGTTGACGCACCGCCCGCAAGGCATTACCGCGGCAGCCTCAACGGTTGATGATGCCGTCGGCCGAGACGTCGAGCTTCCAGGCGAGCGCCGGCCCGCGATGCGTTTGAAGATAGTCCGCCAGAGGGCATCCGCTGAGTTCGTCGAGTGCTGCGCGATAATCGGCGGCGCCGAAACCGCACCGGGCGAGAAACGGTGCGGCTGCAGCGTCGGCCAAGGTATAGAGGGTGCGGGCGCCGCGGGTTACCGCGGCCGCGCGCGCCGCCGCAACAAGGCGGGTGCCGATTCCACGCCGGCGCATCGATGGCGTGACGAAGAGCGATCGCATCAGCGCGCAATCGACGATCGTCTCGACGGCGACGACGCCAATGACTTCGGCGTTGCGAGTCGCGGCGATGACGCAAATGCCGGGATGGTCGAGGCCGACGGTCAGGAAGCCGGCAGCTTCGAGCAGCGGCCTGATGCGCGCTGCGTTGTGCGTTTGCGCGAGGCTGATGGCATCGGGGGCGGCGCGCTCGCGGACCTTTTTAACGCGCGCGCGGGGAAATGATCGCGACGAGTCAGTAGTCATTGGTCCGCCGCGTGAGACAAGATAGTCACTGTAAACCGGACGATACATGTTTCACGTGAAACATCGAAAGGCCGGGCGCCGAGGTTTCACGTGAAACATTACACGGGTGCGGCGGGGACGAGATATCCACAGGAATTTCTGGTTATTGACAAGTTTTTACATCGGTGGCTGTCATCGCTACTTGACAAAACGTCGCGACTGCGGCGTGGCGGGTGGGTTGACTGAAAAGATCATTTCTTCGGTGCGGGGACGAGCTGAGCGCCGGTTTCCTCGTCGATTACGGTGATCGCCTTGGCCGGGCAGGCGCGCGCCGCGGCCAGAATGACGTTGTCGGGGGCGCCCGTCTGATTGTAAACCTCGGCCTTGTCATCGTCGCCCATCTGGAAGACGCCGGGCGCCGTCTGCATACAGTCTTCGCTGGCGATACATTTGGCTTTGTTAACGGTGGTCTTGAGCTTGGCCATCGGGTTTTCAAACCTCGCGAAAGGCACAATAGGGCCGGAGCGTCGGGCTCGCAAGCCTCAGGGCTTACGCGCGGGCGGCGGGATTGCTATGGTCGTGCGGCGCTTCGCGGAGGACCGGCGAGAGTCGGCCGGCGAGGCGGCAGGCAAAGCAACAGGCGGGTCGCCGAGCGAGCGCAGGTCATGGCGGCAGGTCACGGCAGCAGGTCATCGCAGCAGATCATGGCGATTGTCGGTACGGGGATTGACATAATCGAAGTCGAGCGGATCGCGCGAGCGCTCGGCAACCCGATTACGGGCGAGCGGTTTCGGCGGCGCGTCTTCACCGCTGGCGAAAGGGCTTATTGCGAAGGACGCGGGCGCGCGCGTTACCAGAGCTACGCGGCGCGGTTTGCCGCCAAGGAGGCGGCGATGAAGGCGCTTGGCACCGGCTGGAATCGGCATGCGGGATGGCAGGAGATCGAAGTGGCGCGGGAGCGGGGCCGGCCGCCGCTGATTCGTCTGCACGGCAAGGCGGCGGAGTTCGCCGCGGGGCGCGGGATTGCGCGCCTGCAGGTGAGCCTGACCCATACGGCGACGATGGCGATCGCGCACGTGATTGCCGAAGGCTAGCCGCGGCGGCTTTACGGCGCGCGCGCCAGACAGCACAATTCTTCAAAAACCAGCGATCGAGGGCATCATGAAACTGAAGGACGCGGTTGCGGTGATCACCGGTGGCGGATCGGGATTAGGCGGGGCGACCGCGCGGGAATTCGCGGCGGCGGGGGCGCGGGTGGCGATTATCGACCTGCCGAATTCACCGGGTCCGCAACTGGCGGAGAGCTTCGGCGGCAACGGGCTCTTTACGCCGGCCGACGTGGTTTCGGGGACCGAAACGGAGAGCGCGATTGCGCAGACGGTCGCGCGGTTCGGCGCGGTGCATATCGCGGTCAACTGCGCGGGGATTGGTCGGGCGCAGCGCACGATTGGGAAGGACGGGCCGCATTCGCTCGAACTGTTCAACCGGGTGATCCAGGTCAACCTGGTAGGGACCTTCAACGTGATTCGGCTGGCGGCGGCGCAGATGGCGAAGAATGCGCCGAACGCCGACGGCGAGCGCGGGGTGATTATCAATACGGCGTCGATTGCCGCCTTCGACGGGCAGATTGGTCAGGCGGCCTATTCGGCGTCGAAGGGCGGCGTGGTCGGGATGACGTTACCGATCGCCCGCGACCTCGCGTCGTCAGGGATTCGCGTGTGCACGATCGCGCCGGGGACGTTCGACACGCCGATGCTGGCGACGCTGCCGGAGCCGGCGCGCAAGGCGCTGGGGGCGCAGATTCCGTTTCCGTCGCGTTTGGGCCATCCGGAGGAGTTCGCGGCGCTGGCGCGTCATATCGTGGAGAATGCGATGCTGAACGGCGAGACGATTCGGCTCGACGGGGCGTTACGGATGGCTCCGCGATGAGGATAGCGAGCGGTGAATGGAGCGATTAGCGAGGCCGCAACCGATGCGTGGCCGTTGATTATGTTGGGCGGTTATCGTGGCGGGAGACCGGCCGGATCCGCACCATTTTGATTTTGACCTTGACCGCGGCATTCGAACGCAGGTTGTTGAAAAACTGGAACAAAGCCCCGGTCGTAGCGTCGCGAGACATCCTTCAGGATGCTGTAGCCGCCCGAGTAAGGAGCGGTGCGTCGGACGGGATTTCAGCGACGGTGGCATCTCTCACCGTATTTTCCTTTTTCTTTGAATCGAATGCGCGCGAGCTTGCGGATGCCCTGCCCTTGACGACTCAAAACCCAGATCTCCACTGCTTCCTCCGCCACCAGCATGAGGACCTCCGCTTTGGAGTATCCCACGCCGAAGTGGGTCAGTTTTCAATCGGCGACCCGGGTCAGTTTCGCATCGGCGCTGGCAATGGAAGGAGGGGAAGGCCGGGGCTGACGACCGGCTAAGGAAGCTGCGGGAGGAGGAGCGGAGGCGGGACGGGTGGGGGTTACCAGGGCTGGATGAAGGCGGGGAGCGGGATGGGCTCGACCGGGGGAATGGCGGGCATCTGCGGAACGGGGACGACACTTGCCTGTGGACGGAGTTGCGGGCCCTCGGCGGAGATGGCGGTGATGTAAAAACGGTTGGGCGCGTGCTGATCGACCAGCATCAGCATCCCGCCGGCCGACAGGCGAAAGGGCAGGCGCATGATCATGCGGTCGCCCTCGAACATCGCGAGGTCCATCGCGAGTTCGTTGTCCTCGACGGCGAGCGGCGCGACGTGCAGGATATGGCCGCCGGGGAGGTTGAAGGCGACGGCGCCGCCGCAGGTGGAGTTGGCGCTCTGGCGGCGGACGAGCTGGTACTCGGAGTAGTCAAACATCAGGCGGAGGCGATCGGAGAGGCCGCTCTGGTTGAGCCGCGGATCCATCCGGACGGGCACGGAGCGGCGCAGGGCGACGGCGCTGGTATCGGCATAGCGGGCCTGAATCGATTCGACCTGGATTTTGATGGGCTGATCGCGGCCGGCGTCGGAGGCGGCGTAGACGATACCGACCGAGATCGCCGCGATCCAGAGCGGCAGCATCACAAGCCCTTTGAAGCGACGCATAGGTCAGGGCTGATCGGGCACCCAGACGACGGTGGTATGGGTATTGGGTTCGTTCCAGACGGCGACCGATTGACTATCGCCGGCGCCGAGTTCGGCGGCGAGATCCTGCATCGCGCTGGCGCTCTGGACCTCGGGCGGTTCGGTCGCGGCGAACTGATTGACGGGGGTTGAGCTGGCGACCGCCGGGGTCATCCGCCGGGCCGGGGAGGAGGTTCGCGCAAAGGCGATCGGCGCGACCGGCCGCGGGAGGGAGGAGGTGAGGAGCGGCGGCGAGTCGTGGGTGGGGCCCTTGACCAGTTTCTGGACGGCGGGATTGGCGATTACCACGGTCAGGACGGCGGTAACGGCGGCGAGGCTGACGACCTCGATGGCGGTGCCGATGCGGCCGAAGGACTCGATGAAGGCGCGGACGCGATGGCGCCATGGCCGCGGCATCGCCTCGAGGCGGGCAAGCACCGCGGGGGTGAGATCGACGGCGGGCGGGCGGACGGTATTGCGGAGGGCGACGCCGAGGGCGCGGTAGTCTTCGAGGGCGGCATTACAGTCGCGACAGGTGACGATATGCAGGGCGACGTCCTGCATTTCGTGCGGTTCGAGCTCGCCATCGTCGAAGGGGCCGAGGAGAAGCTGAATCTCGCTACAGGAAACCATAGGCTCAATCCGATTCGAGGTCCTTAAGCAGCGCGCGGAGGCGGTTGCGCGCATAATGGAGACGACTCATCACGGTGCCACGGGGACATCGGAGCACCTCGCTGATTTCGTCGTAGGAGAGGCCTTCCACTTCTCGCAGAAGTATCACCGCACGATGCTCCGGCGTCAACTCATCGAGAGCGCGGCGCAGATGGGCATTGAGTTCGCCGCGGGCATGTTCCTCGAAGGAGTTGCGGGCCTCGCTGGGCAGGCGGGAGAGCTCATTTTCGCCTTCCTCGCCGCGCAGGACAGTGTAGCGGCCTTCACGGCGGCGGAAATCGATCGCGAGATTGGCGGCGATGCGATAGAGCCAGGTCGAGAAGCTCGAGCGGGATTCGAATTTGGACAGATTCTCATAGGCGCGGACGAACGTTTCCTGAGCCAGTTCGAGGGCATCATCGGGGTTGTGGACGACGGCCATGGCGACGCCGATCACTCGCCGCTGATAGCGCTCGACCAGCGTGCCGAAGGCTTGCGCGTCACCGCTGCTCGCCCGTTGGATGAGCTCGGTCTCGTCGGCCACTGGGCGCGCTGGTTTACTCAAATGGGTTAGACGGAGGCGATGAAAGGAAATTCAGCCTCGGGGCGGGGTCGGGAAGGTGGGCAAAAGGGGCGCACGAGGGTTCAAGCGGTCGGGGTAAGGGGGAGCATCTCGGCCCAATTGGAACCGGCCTTAAGATCGACCATCAGCGGCACCTTAAGTTGAGCGACGTCCTCCATCGCGCTCCGAATCGCGGTAGCGGCGGCGGCAGCGGCGTCGCGGTCGGCCTCGATCAACAGCTCGTCGTGGACCTGCAGGACCATTTTAGCGCGAATCGAGGCGGCCGAAAGCATCGCGGCCAGACGGACCATCGCGAGTTTGATCAGGTCGGCGGCAGTGCCCTGGATGGGGGTATTGATGGCAATGCGCTCGGCCTGGGCGCGGGCGCCGCCGTCGGGCCCGTTGAGTTCCGGGAGGTAGCGGCGGCGCCCGAACATCGTGGTGACGTAGCCGCGTTCGCGGGCGTCGCGGAGGGTCTGGTCGAAGTAGGATTTAACTCCGGGCATGCGTTCAAAATAACGTTTGATATAGGCCTGGGCTTCGGCGAGCGGAATTTCGAGCTCGGCGGCGAGCCGCTGTGGTCCCATACCATAGATGATGCCGAAATTGATGACCTTGGCGAGGCGGCGGGCCTCGCGGTCGTCTTTGGCGGCGCCGAGGACGTCGGCGGCGGTGCGCGCGTGGATATCCTCGCCGCGGGCGAACGCCTCGACCAGGGTGGGGTCATCGGAGAGATGGGCGAGAACGCGCAATTCGATCTGCGAGTAGTCGGCCGAGATCAGGATGCGGCCGGGGTCGGCGACGAAGGCGCGGCGGATGCGCCGTCCCTCTTCGGTGCGGGTCGGGATGTTCTGGAGGTTGGGTTCGGTGGAGCTCAGGCGGCCGGTGGCGGTGAGGGCCTGGTGGAACGACGTATGGAGCCGGCCGGTGGCGGGATCGATCAGCTCGGGGAGGGCGTCGCAGTAGGTGGATTTGAGTTTGGCGAGGGCGCGGTATTCGAGGAGTTTGCGCGGCAAGGGATGGGCGGCGGCGAGTTTCTCGAGCGCGTCGGCATCGGTGGAGAAGCCGCTCTTGGTTTTCTTGAGACCCTTGGTCGGCAGTTTCAGGTCATTGAAGAGGATGTCGCGTAATTGCAGGGGCGAGTTGAGGTTGAACTCGCGGCCGGCGAGCCGGAAGCATTCGCTTTCGAGCTGGGCGAGCTCGCGGCCGAACTCGGCGGACATCTGCTTTAAGGCGGAGGCGTCGATACCGATGCCGGTGGCTTCCATCTCGGCGAGGACTTTGGCGACGGGCAGTTCGATTTCGCTGAACTGGCGCACGAGCTGATTGCGATCCAGGGCGGTGGCGAGGGTATCCCAGAGGGCTTCGACGGCGAGCGGTTCGGCGCCGGGGGCGGCGGGTCCGCCGAGCGGGGCGAGGTGCTCGTGGTAGAGGTCGTCGAGCGCGGGTTCGGGCTTGCCGGGATTGATCAGGAAGCCGGCAAGCATCGTGTCGAACTGGACGCCGTCGAGCGCGACGCCGTAGCGGCGCAGGAGGTTGAGGTGGCGTTTGACGTCGTGGCAGGCTTTGGCGGGCCGGGGGGCGGCGAGCAGTTCGCGCGCGCGCGGAAGGAGATCGCGGGCGAGGGTGTAGAGGGCGGGACGGCCGGCGGCCTTTAGCTTCAGGACGATGGCGCCGGCGGCGTCGCCGCCGAGGTGAAGGCTCAGGCGATCGGCGGCGCGCAAGTCGTCGAGGAGCGCGGGGAGGCGCTGCTCATCGATGCGGACTTCGGTGATTTCGGCTGCGGGAGGGGCTGCGACGGTTGCGGGAGCGAGTTCGGCGACGAGGCTCCCGAACTCGAGTTCACGCATCAGGGCGATGAGCGCGTCGTGATCGGCGCCGGACCAGGCGAAGTCGTCGGGTTGCAGTTGCAGGGGGGCGTCGGTCGCGATGGTCACGAGCTTGCGCGCGAGCTCGGCGTCGGCACGATGAGCGCTGATTGCGGCGACGAGTTTCGGGCCGATGCCGGGGACTTCGCGCAGACGATCGAGATTGGCGAAGACCTTTTCGAGCGAGCCGAAATGCTGAATCAACGCGCTTGCCTTCTTTTCGCCGACACCGGGAATGCCGCGGATGTTGTCGATGGCGTCGCCGGTGAGCGCCATGAGATCGATGACGAGAGCGGGATCGACGCCGAGTTTTTCCTTGACCTGGCGGGCGGCGACGCGCTCGTCCTTCATCGTATCCCACAGGGTGATATGGGGACCGACCAACTGCATGAAATCCTTGTCGCCGGTGACGATGACGGTATCGAAGCTGTCGCGCGCGCCTTTGACGGCAAGGGTGCCGATAACGTCGTCGGCCTCGTAGCCGTCGATGACGAGGCGGGGGATTTTGAAGGCGTCGACGGCGCGATGAATGTAGGGGATCTGGCGCACGAGATCGTTGGGGGTCTCGACGCGGTTGGCCTTGTAGTCCTGGAAGAGGTCGTCGCGGAAGGTTTTGGTGGGGGCGTCGAAGACGACCGCGATATGGGTGGGGCGGGCGTCCTTCAGCAGCTTCATGAGCATCCGGATGAAGCCGTAGACGGCATTGGTGGGCATCCCGCGCGAGTTGTTCAGTTGCGGGAGCGCGAAGAAGGCGCGGAAGACATAGCCCGAGCCATCGACGAGGTAGAGCGTGCGGCGCGCTTCAGCCATCGAGAGTGATTATAGCGGCGTCGCGGATAATCGGCATGGGCGAAGTTGGGCGGTCGGGCACGGGATCGTTGGTGAAGGATGGCGAAGAACGGCGGCCCTCTCCGCTCGGGGAGAGGGCCGCGTTGAGATTACGTCAGTCGGACGAAGCGGCTAGTTGGCGAGGGCGGCCGCCTGGCGCTTTTCGTCCGCGGCAGTGGGCGGCGCGACCTTGTAGAGCTTCTGGCCGTTGTCCCAGAGGATCTTGCGGCGGACCGACTCTTCGCAATCCTCGAGGCCGCCTTTGATCCGGGCAAAGACCTCCTCGCCGTAGAGCGAAGTCGGATGGGGGAAATCGGTTTCGAAGAGGATATTGTCGGCGCCGATTTTGTCGATGAGGCGGCGCGGGGCGATCTGCTCGAACCAGTAGCAGGCGTAGACGTTGCGGGCGAAGTATTCGGAGGGCAGCATATCGCCGAACTCGGGCTGGAGCTTGGCGACGCTGTTGCCTTTGTACTGGTAGTCGGCGGCCTCGAGCATAAAGGGAATCCAGCCGATGCCGCTTTCGACGGAGACGAACTTTATAGTGGGGAAGCGGGCGAGGACGCCGGAGAACAAGAGGTCATTCAACTGCAGGCCGTTGCGCAGGAAGATCTCGACGGCGAGCTCGGTGAACGAAGCCATCTTGCCGTAGATTTCCATCTTCTGCTTGAGCAGACCCTCGGTCATGTCGCCCGAGCCGATATGGAAGCTGAGCGGCAGGTCGAGTTCGCAGGCGACCTCCCACAGCGGGTTCCAGTGCTTATCGCCAAGGAGCGGCAGGCCGTAATACTGCGGCTCACCGGTAAAGAGGATGCCGCGATGGCCCATTTTCTCGCATCGGCGAATTTCCTTAACGGCCTGGTTGACGTCCCAGAAGGGGATCGAGGTGATCGGGATGAGGCGGCGCGAGTCGGCGGAGGCCCATTCGGTTTGCCAGTCGTTGTAGATCTGGACGCACTTGATCATGAGATCGGGGTCGTTGAGTTTCAGGAACTGCTGCGCGCCGAAGCCGCCGACGTTGGGATACATGACCATCGCCCAGATGCCCATCTCGTCCATGTACTTGAGGCGGGCCTTGGCATCGTAGGCGCCGGGATGCATCTCTTCGTAGGTTTTCGGCGGTTTGGCGAAGCTGCCGCGGCCGGCGGTGGCGGTCATGCCGGCGCTGGCGAGCAGACTGTTGCTGTCGCCGAGCACCCAGCGGACGGTGCCATGCTCGTCGGTGATCGTGCGGGGCACCTTATCGCGGATATTAGCGGGAGCGCGGCTTGTCCACAGATCGGGCGTTTCGGTTACGTGCGTATCAACATCGATGATGGTGTAACTCATGGTGTCTCCTCGACTTCATGGCTAGCTGTGAGGAGCTTCGCGCATTTCGCGGTCGAGCACAAGAATCGCGAAGATCGGGGGTGGAGGTGCGGCGGCCGTTAATGCGGCGCGACCGGCGACGCGGCGGGAGACGCGGACGGATGCGCGGTGGGTGAGCTCGTGGGTGACGGCGTTGGCGTCGGCACCGCGTCACTGTGGAGGCGGTCGGCGGTGTTGCGCAGATCCTGCACGGCTTGCGGCTCGATCTGATAGACGTCGGAGTCGAGACTGGTGGTGGCGTAGGCCTGATGGCGCGTCTCGACCTTTTCGTCGGAGCTCTGCGGTTTGGTGGTGATTTCGAGCAGCGAGGCGCGCACGACGCCGAGCGATTTGCCGCCGTCGTCGAACATCGCGATGGTAATCGCCGGCGTGACCATCCCGTAGCGTTGGGGATCGGTCAGGTTATCTTCGACGATCGCCTTGGCGGTGAGGGTGTGCAGTTGATCGAGCAGGCTCTGGACGACGGGCTGTTCGGCGGGCGCGCTCTTGCCGTCGGCGGTGACGAGCCATTGATTTTTGCCATGGCGCTCGACGGTTTCATCGAGGCCGGCGCCGGTGAGCGTCACGCGACTGACTTTGGATGGATCGAAGCGCACGACGGTCTTGTCGCGGAGATCGTCATAACCGACGTCGGCCGACGCGAAGACATCCTTGGTGACGGTATAGACGGGATCATCGGGAGCGGTGCCGGTGCGCGAGTAGACGGCGTTGCTGCCGACCTTGGGATCGACATAGCCGAAGGCGAGCGTCTGGCCGTCCTTGTGATCCGGCGCATAGAGCGTAATCGCCAGCGAGGGGTTGGCGAGGCCGTACTTGCCAAGGTCGGGCTTGGCGTCATCGACGAAATCGGTCAGGCGGACGTTGTCGAGGAGGCGCAGCAGGCGCAGGACGGCTTCGTTATCCGCGGGATAGCTGGTCGGCCGAGTGATCATCCACTTGTCGTTGGTGCGGGTGAGTTCGAGGGTGCCGGTCGCGCGGCGCATCACGATGCGATCGGCGTCGAGCGGGTTGAGCGCGGGGAAGAGGCTCCGCGAGCGCAGGTCGTTGACATGACGATTGACATCGGCGGCGAACGACGGCGCGACCATCACGACCGCGGGCTTATCGGCCACCTTGATGAAACCGGCGTTGCCGATGGGCGCCTGCCTGCCGACCATGATCGAGGGAAGGGTTTTGCCGTCGGTGGTGACAACGGTCACGGTGACGGCGGGGACGGCGAGGCCGAAGGGCGCGAGGTCGGTCGGATGTTCATCGGCGGTGCCGGTGATTTCGAGGCTCGCGATCTGGTTGGCGATGGAATCGACGGTGCCGCTGTCAGCGGGCGCGTTGACGGGTTTGGTGATGTTCCATTTGCCGGCGCCGGCGCGCTCGACGACGATATCGCGATCGGGCGACTTGAGCTCGATGGAACGAATGTCCTTGGCGTCGAGGTGATAGACCTTGGGATTGGCCTCGGGGGGCGGCTGATGGTTGAGGTAGAGCGCATAGCCGCCGACGATGATCAGCAGGATGAAGACGACGAGCGTATTGCGCAGAGACATGACGAGCGATGCGCGCGATTGACTAGTTGCGCCGTTGCCACCAGACGGCGAGGCCGGTGAGCAGCAGCAGTTCGGGAATCAGCAGGACCGAGAGGACAAAGACGATATCGAACTGCTGGATGGTCAGGTTGAACCGCGAAGCGCGGAGCGACTTGGGGCGAATGGTGATGGAATTGGTTTGGCCGGCGAGCCAATCGACGCTGTTCATGAGAAAGTCGCGGTTGAAGAAGTTGTCGATGTACTGATTGTCGGCGATATCGGTATCGCCGAAGACGACCATCCGGGCGGTGCCTTTGCCGCGTTTGAGCTGGTCGAGATTGGCCTCAACGGCGACGGCGACGCTGACCGGGCCCTTGGTATCGGTGGCGGCGTCGAAGTGGGCGGTCTGCTTGTTGAAGAGGGAATTCAGATCGGTTTCGGCCCACGAGGTATCGGAGGTTTTGGCGAGTGAAGTGACGTCGAGGCCCGGTTTGGGGGGATCGATCGGATCGACCGTGCGCACCATCGGAAAGACCGTCTGCTTGTTGAAGCCGTAGGTGATTTCGTGAGTGGGGTACATATTGACGGTCGGGTCGAGACCGAGGGCGGGGCCGGCGAACAGGCGCACCACCTGATCGACGACCACGTTATTGCCGACCTTGACGCCCCAGTCGCCGAGCAGGTTGACGAGGGCGGTTTCGTCGTAAGCTTTATCGGGGCGCTGCGGCCGCAGCATCGCGAGCATCCGCCCGCCGCCGTCAAGATATTGCGTGATGGCGTCGAGCTCATGGGGCACCAGGGGGCGGGTCGGTCCGGCGAGAATAAGGATGGCGCAGTCGTCGGGCACCTTGGGCTCGGAGACGAGAACGACTTTTTTAACCTGGAAGTTCTCGCCCTCGAGGCCCTTCTGAAATTCGTTGAAGCCACCGGGCTGCAGGGCTTCGTCGGGGTCGGCCTCGCCCTCGCCGATAGCGAAGCAGGCGGTCTGGCCGCTGCCCGACTTGATCAGTTTCATGATGCCGTTGGTGATGGCGCCTTCATTGAGGTCGGTGACGTTGCTGCCGGAGCCGGTATCGCCGCCGTACTGCAAGTGCGTGGTATCCATGGTGGTGACTTTGAAGCGCTCGGCGAGCTCGGGATGCTTGTTGGGATCGACCAGCTCATAGGTAATCAGCGGGGAGGCGTAGGCATACTGCTGGTAGAGTGATTCGGCAGTGGGACTGTGGCCGCCTTGCACGAAGCCGTAAAGCTTGAGCGGCTTCTTCAACTGTTTGACGACGGTGACGGATTGCGGTGAGAGGCTGAAGACCTTTTGCGCCGTGAGATCGAATTGACGATGGTAGCGCGAGGCGAGGAAGTTGGCGGCGACGAGGAGCAGGACGAAACCGACCGAGTAGACCGCGGCATTGGCGCCGTAGCGCGTGCGGCGCTGACCGGCGATAGAGCCGAGATCGCTCCAGCTCGCGGCGAGCCAGCCGATGACGGCAAAGCCGCCGACGATGAGGTTGACGAAAATGTACAGGCGGGCAAAGCCGCCGCTGGTCAGGGCATAGCCGATGAGCCCGAAGATCAGGAGTACGAGGCCGAGGATGCCGGTCAATGCCGATGAACGCCTCATCGGATAACTCTACCTGCCTTTGCCAAGGTGCCTGGGTGAAAACGACGCCGCGCGACCATCTAGCGCCAACGGGCGGACTCGACTGAGCGTTGCGTGAGGAACAGCGCAAGCAGGATCGCGCTGAGGAAGAAGACGATGTCCTTGGTATCGATGACGCCGCGGACCATGGTCGAAAAATGTTCGGGCAGCGAGAGATAACCGAGGATCGACCAGATGGTGCCACCGCCGGCTTCGGCCGGCCACGAGATAACGTAGAGGAGGATGAGCAGGCCGAAGGAGCTGATGGCGGCGATAATCTGGTTCTGCGTGAGCGAACTGGTGAAGAGGCCGACCGCGACGAAGGTCAGGGCCAGGAGGGCGAGGGCGAGATAGCCGGCAAACATCACGCCGACTTCGGGGTTGCCGAAGATCATCAGGATGACAGGGAAGATCCAGGCGGCGGCGACCATGATGAGGGTGAAGGTGGCGGCGGCGATGAATTTACCGGCGACCACTTCGCCGGTGCGGATGGGCGCGGTGAGCAGCAGTTCGTAGGTGCCGGTGCGTTTTTCCTCGGCGAAGACGCGCATGGTCAGCGCCGGCATTACGATGACGAGCACGATCGAAAGGTCGTGGAGGAGCGGATCGATGACGCGGGCGTTGAGGTTCATCTGCTGGAGCTCGGACGCCTGCCCCATCATCTGGATGATCTGGATCATCTCGTCGAACTGCCGGAGCATCGCGAAGAAGAACCATCCGCCGAGCAGGAGGAAGACGGTGAGCACGACGTAGGCGACGGGCTGGACGAAATAGCCCTGGAGCTCCTTGGCGGCGATGGTGAGGGTGTTGCGCATGGTTTCAGGCTTCGGAATGGCCGGCGCCGACTTCTTCGAGCATCTCTTCGGGGGCGGTATCGGCGGCGTGATCCTCGCGGGCGATGGCGGCGAGGAAGACCTCTTCGAGGGTGGTGCCGGCGGGGATATCGGACAGTTGTTCTTCGAGGGCGATACGGCCGTCGTTGATAATCACCACGCGATCGCAGATCTGCGAGACTTCGGGCAAGATGTGGGTGGACAGCACGATCGTGCGGTCGCCGGCGAAGCTGCGGATGAGCTCGCGGATTTCATGGATCTGCCGCGGGTCAAGCCCGATGGTCGGCTCGTCGAGGATCATCACGGGCGGATTGTGAATCAGCGCCTGGGCGAGGCCGACGCGCTGGCGATAACCCTTCGAGAGCTGGCCGCAAATCCGATGGGCCATCTCCGTGAGGCCGCAGACTTCGAGCACGTGAGCGACGGCGTCGGCGACTTCGTTGCGGCGGACGCCGCGCAGTCGGGCGACGAAGCGCAGGTAGGCGTCGACGCGCATATCGGAATAGAGCGGCGGGGTTTCCGGGAGGTAGCCGATGAGGCGGCGGGCTTCGAGCGAGTTGGCGAAGATATCGAGACCGTCGATGATGACGGTGCCGGAGGTGGCGGGCATAAAGCCGGTAATAATGCGCATCGTGGTGGTTTTACCGGCACCGTTGGGTCCGAGAAAGCCGAGAATCTGGCCGCTCTCAGCCTTGAAGGAAATGCCTTTGACCGCGACGAAATTGCCGTAGCTTTTGGTAAGGTCTCTGACCTCGATCATGGCTGCGCAGCCGCGCCCACCTTCCTCCTGGTCCTTCGGCTAAAAAATAGGACGTTGCGGAATCGCGACAAATTCAGGCGCTCAAACAACGGACTAATAAAGCGACGGCAAGGGCCAGTGTCAATATAAGAAGTGGGCGGCGGACGCGGCGCGGCGTGCGGGAGGGGTTACGCGACGGTTAATTTCGCGCGGCGGAGGGCGGGACGGCGCGACCGTTGGCTGGCCGTCGGCACGCTTCAGGGCTCGTGGCGGCGCGCCGGCGCCGTCGCGTCGGCCGGCGCCACGGTGCTACTATCGAGGGATGCTGCCGTTGGCGCGCAGTCGCGAAGGGGTGTTCAAGCTGGTCTCGGGCTATCGGCCGGAGGGTGATCAGCCGGCGGCGATCGCGGCGCTCGCGCAGAACGTGCGCGACGGCGTGAAGCATCAGGTGCTGCTGGGGGTGACGGGATCGGGCAAGACCTTCACCATGGCGAACGTGATCGCGCAGGTGAACCGGCCGACGCTGGTGCTGGCACCGAACAAGACGCTGGCGGCGCAGCTTTACAACGAGTTCAAGAGTCTATTTCCGGAGAACGCGGTCCGCTACTTCGTGTCGTACTACGATTACTATCAGCCGGAGGCGTACGTACCCTCGACCGATCTGTATATCGAGAAGGACGCGAGCATCAACGACGAAATCGACAAACTGCGGCATTCGGCGACCAAGGCACTGCTCGAGCGCAACGACGTGGTAATCGTCGCATCGGTTTCGTGCATCTACGGGCTGGGCGAGCCGGAAGTATATTTCGAGATGCTGGTGTTTCTCGAGGAGGGGCAGACGATCGAACGCGATCGCGTCCTGCGCAAGCTCATCGAGATTCAGTATCAGCGCAATGACTATGATTTCCATCGCGGGACATTTCGCGTGCGCGGGGACACGGTCGAGGTGTTTCCGGCGTATGAAGAGAGCCGCGCGGTCAGGATCGAATTTTTCGGCGACCAGGTGGAGGCGCTGAGCGAGATCGATCCGCTGCGCGGCCGGGTGATCCGCAAGCTGCAGGCGGTGGCGATCTATCCGGCGTCGCACTATGTGACGACGTCGGAGCGGATGGCGACGGCGGTGCGCAATATCCGGGAGGAATTGAAGGAGCGGCTCGAGTTCTTTCGCCGCGAGAATCGGCTGCTCGAGGCGCAGCGGCTCGAGCAGCGCACGCTGTACGACTTGGAGCTGCTGGCGGAGATGGGTTTCTGTCCGGGAATCGAAAACTACTCGCGTCATCTGACGGGTCGCGCGCCGGGGCAGCCGCCGCCGACGCTGCTCGAGTATTTTCCCAAGGATTATCTGTGCTTCATCGACGAGAGCCACGTGACGATTCCGCAGTTGGGCGGGATGTATCGGGGCGACCGATCGCGCAAGAGCACGCTGGTCGAGTATGGTTTCCGGCTGCCGTCGGCGCTGGATAATCGGCCGTTGAACTTCGAGGAATGGGAAGGCTTCGTCAACCAGGCGATCTATGTCTCGGCGACGCCGGGCGACTGGGAACTCGCGAAGTCGGGCGGGCTGGTGGTCGAGCAGCTCATCCGGCCGACCGGTCTGATTGATCCGGAGATCGAGGTGCGCCGGGCCGGCACCCAGGTCGATGATTTGCTGGAGGAGATCCGCAAGCGGGCGGCGGCGGGCGAACGCGTGCTCGCGACCTGTCTGACCAAGAAGATGGCCGAGGATCTGACTGACTATTATCACGATCTGGGCGTGCGCGTTCGCTATATGCATTCGGATATCGAGACGATCGAGCGGGTCGAGATAATCCGCAGCCTGCGCAAGGGCGAGTTCGACGTGCTGGTCGGGATCAATCTGCTGCGCGAGGGACTGGATATTCCGGAAGTATCACTGGTGGCGATCCTCGACGCCGACAAGGAAGGGTACCTGCGCAACGCCCGCTCGCTGATCCAGACGATTGGCCGCGCCGCGCGCAATCTGCGCGGCAAGGTGATTATGTATGCGGACACGGTAACCGGATCGATGCGGAACGCGATCGAGGAGACCGAGCGGCGGCGCGCCAAGCAGATTGCCTACAACGAGCAGCACGGCATCACGCCGACGACGATCACCAAGGCGATCGATGCGTCGCTGGTCGAGATGTATTCGCCGGAATGGGCGGTGGTGCCGGAAGTTGATACGCCGACCAAAGTGCCGGCGGAGGATGAATCGGTGCCCGCGCACGAGCTGCCGGATCATATCAGCAATCTGCGGCGGCGAATGATGGAGGCGGCGGACAAGCTCGATTACGAGCGGGCGGCCGAGCTGCGGGATCGGATCAAGCGGCTCGAGCGGCAGGTTTTCGGCCTCGAGCGGACGCCGGCGCCGCCCGCCGCCCCGCCGGGGAGCGCGCCCGCAGCCGCTGGCGCGGCGAGCGCAGGCGGCACGCGCGCGAACGCCGCACCGCGTCCGGTGGGCGCCCGGGGGCCGCGCACGGCCAAGCCGGCGCGGCAGGGCCGCCTGAAGCTCCGGCCCGATCGGCTCGACTAGAGCGGTCGGCGCCGGCTGCGCTTCAATCCTTCTCGAAGCTCGGCCCGGACCAGCGCGTGGGAACGTCGAAGACCGAGGGGCCGCCGAGGAAGCTCCCGCGCGCGACGAAGCCGCCGTCGACGACCATCGCGGTGCCCGTGACCCATTGCGAATCGTCGCTCGCCAGATAGAGGGCCATCCCGGCGATATCGTCACCATCGCCGACTTTGGGGATCGGCTGGATATTCTGCAGCAACTGCCGGGTCGCCTCTTCGCCACCGGGGATATGCTTGTGGAGCAGCGGGGTGTTGATACCGCCGGGGCAGATGCAGTTGACGCGGATGCGATCCTTGCCGAGTTCGACGGCGGCGCACCGGGTGAGATGGATCACGCCGCACTTGGCGACGCTGTAGACCAGGGGACCGGCGGCGCCGAGGATACCGGCGATGGAGGCGGTAGAGATAATCGAGCCGCCGCCGACTTTGCGCATCTCCGGGACCGAATGTTTGATACCGAGGAAGACGCTGCGGAGCAGCACGGCGAAGGTGCGATCCCAGTTTTCGACGGTTGTATTTTCGATGGGGCCGAGCGCGCCGCCCAGTCCCGCATTGTTGTAGGTGATATCGAGGCGGCCGAACTCGCTGACGGCGCGGGCGATAGCGGCCTTGACCTGGGCCTCGTCGGCGACGTCGGTTTTCTGGAAGACGGCGCGGCCGCCGTTTTCGCGACATTCGCGGACGGCCGCTTCGCCGCCCTCCTGATTCAGATCGGCGATAACGATCGCCGCGCCTTCACCGGCAAAGCGGATTGCGGTCGCCCGGCCCATCCCGCTGGCCGCGCCGGTAATCACCGCCACCTTGTTATCGAGTCTGCCCATGATCGTGGTTTCTCCTCTGATGGATCTTAAGCTCGTTCGGAAGCTGCTGTGCGATCGCGCGAAGGGTCAGCTTTTAATTTCGAAGGAGGGGCCGACATAGCCTTTGAAGTTGGCCCAGGTGGCGGTGGTCATGCGGCCGAAGGAATGGGCGCGGGCCATGAAGCCGCCGTCAACCAGCATCGAGGTTCCGGTAATCCACTCGGACTCGTCGCTGGCGAGGAAGAGGGCCATGTTGGCGATATCTTCGGGCTGGCCGATCCGTTGCAGCGGCTGGGCGTGAGCCTGGGCTTCGGCGCCGCTGGATTCGCTGGCGCGCCGTCCCATGATGGGGGTGTCGATGCCGCCGGGGCAGATGCAGTTGACGCGAATTCGGTCCTTGGCGAACTCGACCGCGGCACACTGGGTGAGGTTGATCACGCCGGCCTTGGCGGCGCTGTAGGGATGAGGGCCGAAGCCGCCGCGCATCCCGGCGATCGAGGCGGTCGAGATGATCGAGCCGCCGCCCGCCTGGCGCATCGGCGCGATCGAATGCTTGATGCCGAGGAAGACGCCGCGCAGGAGGACGGCCTGGGTGCGATCCCACTCTTCGACCGTCACCTCTTCGAGCGGTCCCAGCGCGCCGACCAGTCCGGCGTTGTTATAGGTGATATCGAGGCGGCCGAATTCGCTGACGGCGCGCGCGATCATCGCCTTGACGTCAGCTTCACTGGCGACGTCGGTTTTTTGAAAGACCGCGCGGGCGCCGTTTTCGCGGCATTGCCGGACCGTGCTTTCGCCGCCTTCCTGGTTGAGATCGGCGACCACGATAGCGGCGCCCTCGGCGGCAAAGCGGATGGCGGTCGCGCGGCCCATCCCGCTCGCCGCGCCGGTGATGACGGCGACCTTGTTGTCGAGCCTGCCCATGACGAGAACCTCCTGCCTCGAAGCGGCGGTGACTGGGCATTGATAGCAACCCCGATCCGATCCTGCCAACCCCAAAAGCGCGCAGTGCTATAGTTGAGGGGATGGCGGATGGCGACACGATCGGACGGCGTTACGGCTCGCTGATCGATTATCAGCAGGCTTTGCCGCTGGCCGAGCCCTTGCCGGCGACTCCCGTCGAAGAGGATAACGCGGCGGCCGGCGAGGCCGCCGCCTTCGCGCACAAGCTCGAGACGGTACCGGTCGAACCGGGGGTCTATCTGCTCAAGGATCGGAGCGGCAAGGTCTTGTACGTAGGCAAGGCCAAATCGTTGCGAGCGCGGCTGCGCGCCTACTTTCGCGAGGGCGGAGACGGGCGTTTCCAGGTGCGCTTCCTGATGCGGCGGGTGCACGATTTCGACACGCTGGTGGCGCGCAGTGAGAAGGAAGCGCTGATTCTCGAGAACAACCTGATAAAGCAGTACAAGCCGCGCTACAATATCCGGCTGAAGGACGACAAATCGTATCTCAGCGCCAAGGTCACCAACCATCCGTGGCCGCGAATCACGGTGACGCGGCGCATCGTCAAGGACGGCGGGCGCTACTTCGGTCCGTTCGGATCGGCGGACGGTCTGCGCGAGACGATCGACGTTATCCGCAAGGTTTTTCCGCTGCGCACCTGCTCGGACGGGGTGTTCCGCAATCGGGCGCGGCCCTGTATCGAGTACCAGATCAAGCGCTGCCTCGGGCCGTGTTGTTTGCCGGTCGATCGCGAGGAATACGGCCGGCATCTGCATGCCGCCGAGATGCTGCTCGAAGGCCGCAACCTCGAGCTCCTCAAGGAGATGCGCGAGCGGATGCGATCGCATGCCGACCGTCTCGAGTTCGAGGAGGCGGCGCGCGTGCGGGATCGGGTGCGGGCGATCGAAAAGACCGTCGAGCGGCAGACCGTGCTGCATCATTGGGGCGGCGACCAGGACGTTTTTGGACTTTATCGGCAGGGCGGCTTCATCGAAGCGATCGTGCTGATGGTGCGACACGGCAAGCTGACGAGCACGCAGGCGTGGAGTTTCCAGGATCTCGAATTTCCGGACGAGGAGGTGCTGGCGGACCTGCTGACGCAGTTCTATGCGGGTGCGCGGTTCCTGCCCGACGAAGTGATCGTGCCGGTCGAGCTGGATGACGCCGCGGTGCGCGCCGAGCTGTGGTCGGAGCGGCGCGGACGGAAGGTCGAGATTATCGTGCCGCAGCGCGGCGACAAGCTGCGCCTGCTCGAGATGGCGAATCAGAACGCGCGGCAGAGCTTCAGCTCGCGGCGCGACAACGAAACCACGCGGGAGCAGATGCTCGAAGAGCTGCGCAAACGGCTCCATCTGCGCAACTCGCCCAAGCTGATCGAATGCTACGACATCTCGAACCTGCAGGGCGCGATGGTGGTGGGATCGCAGGCGACCTTCGATGAAGGACAGCCGCAGAAGGCGCTTTATCGACGCTACCGGATTCGCTCGTTCGAGGGGCAGGACGATTTCGCGAGCCTCTACGAAGTGCTGAGCCGGCGTCTGCGGCGCGCCAAGGAAGAGGGCGAGTTCCCCGATTTGTGGGTTATCGACGGCGGGAAAGGTCAGCTCAACGTGGCGGTCGAAGTGTTGAAGGAGCACGACCTGTTCGAGCAGATCGACGTGATTTCGCTGGCCAAGCAGCACGTGCTGAATGATCGGCGGGCGCGGGCGGTCGAGAAATCCGAGGAGCGGGTCTTCCTGCCGAACCGCAAGGACCCGATCGTGCTGCCGAAGAACTCGACCGCGCTGTTTCTGCTGGTGCGGATTCGCGACGAGGCGCATCGGTTTGCGATCACTTACAATCGCGAGCTGCGGCGGCGGGCGCGCCTGCGCTCGGTGCTCGACGATATCGAAGGGATCGGGCCGGTGCGGCGGCGCGCGCTGCTGCGCCATTTCGGGAGCCTGCGGCGGATTCGCGAAGCGTCGGTCGAGCAACTGGCGCTGGTGAAGGGCGTGAATCGGGAACTGGCGGAAGAGATTCGGCGCCATCTTGATTCGATGACGGCGCTGCTCGACCAGGAGGATCGCGTCGAACGCGAAGAGGATCGGATCGCGCAGGAATATCTCGACGCGGGCAACGGCCAGTTGCAACTGATCGCGTCGGAGGACGGCGCGCCGCGAACGGAAGAGGTCTGAGAAAAGGCGGGGCGGCATCGCCTTAGCGACGCCGCCCCGGGCCGAGAATTTTCGAGGGCTTAGAGGGCGCCCAGGAAGTTCACCATATCGGTCTGCTGCTGCGCGGTCATCCCGATATTGAAGTGCACATTATAGAAGGTCACGACCTGCTGGAGGGTTGCGGCGGCGCCGCTGCGGAAATACGGCGGATGCGCGAGCAGGGCGTGCAGGGTCGGAGTCTTGACCTTGCGCACATCGTTGCAATTGCCGTCGATCAGCACTTGACCGGGATCGGTGGTGAGGGTCACCGGCTGATTCTTGCCGGGGCAGGCAATCGAGAACTCGGGCAGGTAGTTGCCGGTTTCGAGCGTCGGATCGTTGGGTGCGTCGTTAGCCACCTGGGTCATCAGGACCGGGACATCGGAGGCGTCGCCGACGTTCGGATCATTGTGGCATCCGGTGCAGCCGGAGATATTTTTTGGATTCGGGCCGACCCTGAAGCGGAGATCGTTGAAGAGGCCCTCCCCGCGGGCGATCGACTCTTCCTGGAGCGAGACCGGGTCGGTGCCGGTCAGGCTCGACCAGGCATTGAAGAAGGTCATGGCGTTGACGTTGAAACCGGGCGTCAGCGGCTGGTTGATCCCATAGTAAAAGGCCGGCGCCGTGATGTTCGCGAGGTTCTGGGCGGATTCCGTGGCGCCGTTGGCGGTCAGACTGCCGGCGATAGCATCGGTCTCCTGGGTCGAGTAGAGGCCCTCCTGGAAAGCCGCCATGTCGGCCAACTGGGCGGCAGTGGGCTGCCCGGTCTGCTCGTGAGTCTCGGTGGCGTGGATATCAACCTGGTTCAGGGCGGCGGTCAAGCCGATGGTCTGCGGACTGGGCACGCGGCCGTCCCAGAACAGGACACTCTGGAAACTCATGTTGGTCGTCGGCAGCGGTCGGCGATAGACCGAGATGCATTGGGCGCCGGGGCCGTAGGCCTGCACGCAGGCCGCCTGCACGTTGGGGTTGTTCAATTGGCAGTTGGTGGGATCCTTGAGGACCTTGATGACGTAGTTCGGCGTGGCGCCGGTGAAAGTCACGGGTGAGATGGGCAGCATGACGCGGATGAGGCCGTAGTTCAGCAGCAGGTTATGGCTGGTCGGCTGATCGAGGCAATCGGCGCCATCGACGGCGGCAAAGAGCGGATCGGAGAGCGGGCGACTCTGGATATCGGCGAGGCTCAGGCCGAAAGCGTCGGCAGGCTCGTGGCAGGTTTCGCAGGTACGGCCGTTGGTGCCGAGGGCCTGGAAGAAGGCGCCGGTTTCGGACGACGGACCGGCCGGCTGATAATTGACGAAGGTTCCGCCGCCGGGCTCGGTATGGGTATCGACCTGAGGCAGGGTCTGCGCCTGGGCGGCGCCTGCACGGCAGAGGCCGATGATCATCACGGCCGCGAGGATAACGATGGATACCGCGATAAATCTCTGCGGTAACTGCTTAAGCGACATTGCAACCTCCCCTGCTGCTTGTCGAACAATCAAATAAGGGCCAGAGCACCCAAATCAAAGACAGAGCGTCAGAGCATCTAATCGCATAAAGGCCAGTATAACGCAAGCGACTTATTTCTATCACGCTTCAGCCGGTTTTCTATCATCGGGCCCATAGCAGGCTGAACTGAGCAATTGTTCCGCATTATTATCGTAACTTGGCCATCCTAATGCGGCGGTCGGATATTCGGGGACGGCGGCTTATCGGTGGTCGGGCGTATCGAGGTCAGGCCGGCGCCGCGAGGACGGCGCCGGCCAAGGTCCTCATCTGCGGCGCATCAGAGCGCGCCGAGGAAGTTCTGCAAATCGGTCTGCTGCTGGCTGGTCAGGCCGATGTTAAAGTGAGTGTTGTAGAAAGTAATCACCGTCGCGAGGGTTGCCGCCGAACCGTTGCGGAAGTACGGCGCGCGCGCCAGCAGGCCGTGCAGCGAGGGGATCTTGACGCCGCCCTCATCGCCGCAGACGCCGGTAATCAGAATGCGGCTGGGGTCGGTCGTGGTGGCGACGGTCGAGGTTCCGCTGACGCCGGAAAAGGGCTGCGGCGGAATGCATTGGATGGAGAAGGTCGGCATATAGCTGGCCGTGTCCAGGGTGGGATCGAAGGCGAAGTCCGTTCCATAGTGGATAATCTTGGCCGGATTATTCGAGTTATTGCCGACGTTGGGATCGTTGTGGCAGTTGCTGCAGGTCACTTTGGTGGCGCCGTCGTTGAACACGATTGTATTGAAGTCGGTTTCGCCGCGGGCGATGGATTCTTCGGCTTCGGAAACCGGGTCCGTGCCGGTCAGGCTCGACCAGGCGGAGAAGAAGGTGAACACGTTCTCGTTGAATCCGGGGCGGTTGGTGCTGTTGAGGCCGTAGGAGAAGGGCTGCGAAGCGAGCTCCTGCGGGGATTCGGTGGCCCCATTGCCGTCGAGCGAGCCGGCGTTGTTGTCCGAAGTCTGGGTCGTGTAGAGCCCTTCCTCGAAGCTCGCAATCGCGCTCAGTTGAGCGGAAGTCGGCGGTGAGGCGGCCTGTTCGTGCTCGGTGACGGCGTCGCTCGCCTGTTGCTCGAGCGCCGCGGTGAGTCCGAAGGTTATGGGATTAGGCTCGCGACCGTCCCACATCAGATTGCCGAGGAAATTGACATTGGTTGCCGGCAAGGGGCGACGATAGAGAGAGATGCACTGATAACCGGGACCGAACTCGGCCTGGCAGGCGGCCTGCACGTTGGCGTTCGAGAGCTCGCATTTGGTTGGATCGCGCGTCACCTTGACCGTGAAGTTCGGCACCGAGCCGTTATAGGTGGTCGGCGAGATCGGCAGCATGATGCGGATGAGGCCGTGCTTGAGCAGCATCGTGTGCGAGTTCGGCTGATCGATACAGTCGGCGCCGTCGACGGCGGCGAAGAGCGGATCGGTGCCGTTGGTGGCGGTGTAGATATTGTTGATATCGGTGAGACTCAGTCCGAAGGCGTCGCCGGGCTCATGGCAGGTCTGGCAGGTCCGGCCATTGGAACCGAGCGCCTGGAAGAACGGACTGGTCGCTTCGTTGGTCGGACCATTGGGCTGGTAGTTGGTAAAGCTACCGCCGGAATCGGTGTGCGTATCGATTTGCGGGAGAGTTTGTGCGAGCGCAACTCCGGGGAGGAGAAGCCCGGAAAACACGGCAAAAAGGAATATTGGCAGAATTTCGCGAGTTTGCGGGAGATTTAGGATTCTAAACTTCATAGCGATCTTACCTGCAGAAATTCGGTTTAGTCAGAACGTCTTGGCTTCTCATGACACATCGCATGGGAAGAGGCAAGCTTTAAGAAATCTAGGGGATGAATTTGCGCGAATGGTTGTCAGACCGCGACCCGTCGACGTTTCGCGGTTGAAGGGCTTTTGCTAATTGACAGGCGAGGTTTTTGATCGAAGCGACCGGATGAATTGAGGCGTAACGTGGCAAACTGGACAAAAGATGTGATCAAGGCGGCGAACACCGAACTGAGCATCGTCAGGGGCGGGAGCGGGAAGCCGCTATTGATCCTGCATGACGAGCTCGGCTATCCGGGCTGGATGGCGTGGAATGCCTGGTTGGCGGATCGGCGCGAGGAGATCATCCCGCTGCAGCCGGGCTTCGGGCAGAGTGCGCGCGTCGACTGGGTGCGCAGCTATCGCGATTTGGGGGGGCTTTACGCGCAGGTGCTGCGCGAGCTTAACCTCGCGCCGATCGATGTGATTGGCTTTTCGGCGGGCGGGTTTATCGCGGCGGAGATGGCCGCCGCCTGTCCGCACGTGTTTTCGCGGATGGTGCTGGTCGCGCCGATGGGGATAAAGCCGCAGGACGGCGAGATTCTGGACTTCTTCGAATTGACGATCCGACGGCATCTGCGGGCGACGGTCGCAGATCCCGAGAACACCCCGGAGTTCGGTCGGATCTACGGCGGCGAGATGACCCCCGAGCAGTTCGAGGCGTTCGAAGATGCGCGGGCGGAGACGGCGCGACTCGGCTGGGAGCCGTACATGCATAATCCGAGTCTGCCGCATCTGCTTTACGGCGTCAGGACGCCCACGCTGCTGGTCTGGGGCACGCGGGACCAGGTGGTGCCGCGCGGCTGTATCGACGGCTATCGCGCGGCGCTGGCGAACTGCCGGGTGGTCGAGATCGACGGCGCGGGCCATCGCCCGGAGATCGAACGCGAGGCGGAGTTCAGTCGCGCGGTCGGCGGATTTTTGGCAGAGTAGGCAAATGGCGCAACGATGCCGCAGCGGCCGCGACCGCATCGTCGCACGCCGGTGCCGGCGTCACTAGCTCGACGAGCGCGGAGCTCCCGGGAGGAAAGCCCCAGATGAAGATTGGCTACTTCACCGAACGTCCCTACAGATGGCTGCCGGAGGAGGTCGTGCTGAAAAATCGCGCGTTCTTCGGCGTATCGAACAGATACTTCGATCGCGACAAGGCGGCCGACGATTACAACTACTACCTGGACGAGTATTGCTACGCCGAGGAGTTGGGCTTCGACGTCGTCGCCCTGAACGAGCATCACGGGAACCCCTTCTGCATGGGCAGCGTGATGAATGTCGAGGCGGCGGTGCTGGCGTATCGCACGAAGCGGGTGAAAATCGTGCTGATTGGCAATCCGTTGCCGGTCATCAAGCATCCGCTGCGGATGGCCGAGGAGCTGGCCGAGATCGACCTGATCTCGCGCGGGCGGCTGATCACCGGATGGGTGCGCGGGGCCGGCAGCGAGCAGTTTTTCAACAACGCCAACCCGGCCTACAATCGCGAGTACTTCAACGAGGCGCACGATTTTATCGTGCAGGCGTGGACGCGGCCCGGGCCGTGGCGTTACGAGGGCAAACACTTTCATTATCGGCACGTCAATCCCTGGGCGCTGCCCTACCAGAAGCCGCATCCGCCGATGTGGATTCCCGGGGTAATCAGTCCGGAAACGGTGAAGTGGTGCGCGGAGCATCGCTATCCGTATATCGGGCTCGGCACGATGCTCGGACCGACCTGCGACCTGTGGGACTACTATGCCGACGAGGCGGCGAAGCACGGCTATCAGGCGGGGCCGGAGAATTTCGGCTACCTGATTCCGACGGTGGTCGCCGACAGCCAGGAGAAGGCGGATAAGATCGCGGAAAACTTCGTTTACGGCGGCGGGCAGAATGCCTTCTCGGCGCCGGAGTTCACGATGCCGCCGGGCTATAATTCAAAGAGCGCGATTCGGGCGCTGGCCAAGCAGCCGACCGGCAGTTGGCTGGGGGTCAGCGGCGAGAAGCTGACGCAGCAGGCCCGGGGCGGCGACGAAGCGCCGGTCGATTACGCCGAAGTGCATCGCAAGCTGGTGGCGGGGCTCGAGAAGGTCAAGCGCAATTACCAGGTGATCGCCGGAACGCCGGCGACGGTGACGCCGAAAATTAAATCGATCCTGAAAATCCTGCGGCCGGGCGTGTTCATCATGTTCAGCGTGCAGGGACCGGTGAGCAACGAAGAGCGGATGGCGAGCATGCGGCTTTTCGCGCAGGAGGTGATGCCGGCTCTGCATGACTACGCCAAGGAGATCGACCTGCCCGATCCTTTCCAGCGAACGCCGGGATCGGTCGTCTTGCGCGCGGGCGTGAAGCGGGATGCGGTGGCCGATCGCGGTCCGCTGACGGAGCTCGGTCTGCGTTAGAGCAAATTCGCGCTGGCCCATTGGTGGCCACGCCGGAGCTTGAAACCAGCTCCGGCGTGGTTTTGTTTCGGCTGATCGCGGGGGCCGGCTGAGCGCGGGTCAGCGCTGGTGATACAGCGGATGACCGCGGAAATTGGTATGCACGCGGCTGAAGTGTTCGCCTTCGAGGTTGGCGAAATAAAGATCCTGCAGGCCGGGGCCGCCGAAGGCGCAGTTGGTCGGATGGTCGAGCTTTTCGCTCTTCGGATCATCGATCAGCATCGTCCAGTTGCCGTTCTTATCGACCTTCAAAATCTGATTGGTCGGCAGGAGGATCTTGTCTTTGGGCGGATCTTCGGGGCGTTTGCCCTTGCCGGGCAGGGTGATGTACAGGTCGCCATCCGCATCGAAGGCCATCCCGTCGGGGATCGCGGGAAAGCCCTTCGAGAAGACCTCGGGTTTGCCGTGAGTGCCGTCTTTTTTGATGGGAATGCGCAGGCAATCGAAGCGGGTGGACTCGAGCACATAGACCGCTTCTTCCCGGGGATCGATGGCGGTGCCGTTGGCGAGGTAGAGGTCCGTGGCGATAACCTCGCTGCGGCCGTTTTTGCGAATCAGGCAGAGCGCGCCCTTGGGCTGTGGATTGGTCAGTTCATCGCCGATCTTGTGGATATTGCTGGTGCTGGAATTCGAGACGTAGAGGTTGCCCTCGGCGTCGTAGGTGGCGAAGTTCGGCAGCGAGAGCGGCAGGTCGCCGGCGCGATCGGCGACCATCGAGACCTTGCCGTCCTGCGTCACCCGCATCACGGCCTCCTTGCCGAGATCGCAGTAGATGATGTCGCCATTGCGATCCATCGTGACGCCATTGGGAATCGAGCCGCTCGGCAGATGGACGAGCTCCGCGACTTTGCCGTCGGGCGTCACCTTGTACATGATACCGTTGCGGCCACCGCCGTAGACGCAATTGGCCTTGTCGACGACGACGCCCTCGGCCTTGAGCACGCCGCGTCCGAACACTTCGATCTGACTGACTGAGAAGGTAGGCATCTGCTGAGCCCTCCGCGATTTCGTGGTGAGATTACCGCAAGTTCCGCGACGAGGGGGACGATAGCATTATCGGCCGCGAAAGCGCTAAGAATCCGAAGACGGTGACGGCAACACTGGACGGCGCGACGCTCGGCGAACGGATGCGCACGGCCGCGGCGCGGGGCGAGTCAATGATCGCGCTGGAGGGGGCAACGATCGTCGGGACGCTCGACCTCGCGGGGACGCGCGTCACGGTTCCGCTGATCTTCACCGACTGCACATTCGAGCGTCCGCTGGATCTCCGCGCGGCGCGCCTTGAAACACTGCTGATTAGCGGATGCGAGCTCGGGGGAATCGCCGCGGAGGGCGCGCGGATCGCCGGCGACTTCCAGCTCTGCGAAGGCAGCCGCGTCGGCGGCGCGGTGCGGCTCGACCGCGCGGTAATCGGCGGCAGCGTATCGTTCAACGGCGCAAGCTGCACCTCCGACGATGGTCCGGCGGTCGGCCTCGACGGCGCGCGGATCGCGGGTCATGTGATGGCGGCCAACGGCTTTGCGGCGAGGGGCGGCGTCAGCCTGCGCGAGGCGGTGATCGGCGGGATGCTCTACTGCGCGCACGGCAATTTCGAGAATCCTGAAAGTATCGCGCTGGATGGCGAAGGCGCGCGGATCGCCCAGAACGTCGCGCTGAACCATCAGTTCAGAGCGCGCGGGACGGTTAAGCTCCGCGGCGCGAAGATCGGGCGCGATCTGTATTGTCCGCACGGATCGTTCGCGACGCCGGGCGGCGACGCGCTGCTGGCCGAGCGAATCGAGGTGGCGGGTCGCGCGGTGCTCGGCGAGTGGTTCAGCGCGAAGGGCGCGGTGCATCTGGGCGAAGCGGCGATTGGCGGCGATCTTTTTTGTGTGGGAGGAATTTTTCAGAACGCGGGCGGAATCGCGCTGGCCGCGGAACGGATCCGGGTCGGCGGCAATGTCCGGATGCACGGCCGCTTTCTGGCGCAGGGGAGCGTCTCGTTTGCCGAGGCCACGGTCGGCCGATCCTTCCTGTGCATGAACGGGGTGTTCGAGAATCGCGGCGGGACCGCGCTCGAGGTTTCACGCGCCGTTATCGGGCGGGATCTGATCCTCGGCGAGGAGTTTCGCGCGGTCGGTGCGGTGCGGCTCGATGAAGCGCAAATCGGCGGCGCGATCGACCTCGAGGAGGCGCAGTGCGACGCGCTGAGTCGCGAAGGCGTGGTAGTCGGCCGCTAAGGCGGTCGGTGGCGGCGACCGCAGCGTCGGCTCTTCACGGGAGCGCGACGCTGCGGCGCGGGTGAACGATGCCTACAGCGAGGCGTAGATGGCGTCGATCAAGGCCTTGGGACGCGGATCCATCAGCGCTTCACTGCTCATCTGGTTCATGACGTAGCCGAAGCCGACTTTGGCGTCGGGATCGGCAAAGCCAAGCGAACCGCCGGCGCCGGGATGACCGAAGGCGCGCGGATTCGGGCCGAGCATCGCTTCGGGCTGGGAGAGCATGAAGCCGAGGCTGAAGCGGGTGGTAATCGGCAGGACGGCGTCGGGGCCATTGGACTGTTCGGTGTAGCAGCGGCCGATTTGTCGGGCGCTCAGGACGCGAATGCCGTCGATCTCGCCGCCGCGGGCGAGCGCGCCGTAGATGCGGGCGAGGCCGCGGGCGTTGGCATGGCCGTTGGCGCCGGGGATTTCGGCGGCGCGCCATGCGCGCGAATTGGTGGTCGTCGCCTGGAAGAGCGCCGGCGGATTGAAGATCGCCATGGCGCTGACGGAGGTCGGATCCTTGAGCATCTCGGCAAACAGGTTGGGTTCACCGGGTTGCGGCGGCGGCGCGAAGATGATTTCGGCGGTGCGCGCGTCGAATTCGGGACCGATGCCGATGTAGGCTTCGGCACCGAGCGGGCGGGCGATCTCGTCGCGGAAGTAGGTGCCGAGGCTCTTGCCGCTGACGCGGCGGACGACTTCGCCGACGAGCCAGCCGAAGGTGATGGCGTGGTAGCCGTGTTTGCTGCCGGGGGTCCACCAGGGTTCCTGGCGCGCCAGTTCCTCGGTGACCCGGGTCCAGTTGAAGACGTCATCGAGTTGCAGGGGAGCGCGAATCGCGGCGAGGCCCGCCTTATGGTTGAGGAGCTGGGTAACTTTGATCGAGCCTTTGCCGGCGGCGGCGAACTCGGGCCAGTAATTGGCCACCGGGACGTCGAGATCGAGTTTGCCCTGATCGGCGAGGCGATGGGCGCACATCGCGCAGAGACCCTTGGTGGTGGACCAGACGTTGACGATGGTGTCGCGGTTCCAGGGCGTGGTTTTGGCCTTGTCGGCGTGCCCGCCCCAGAGATCGACGACGCAGCGGCCGTCGACGACGACCGAGACGGCCGCGCCGACCTCGCCGCGTTTCGCGAAGTTTTCCGCGAAGGCGTCGCGGACGCGCGCGAAGCGGGGATCGCATTCACCGTTGATCGTTGCAGCCATAATCAGCTCCTCATGAACCGGGTTGGTGGCTTGGCCGAGAAAACTCGAGGCGGCTGTGCCTTTTTTAGACCACGGGGGGCAGCAGTTTCAATTCCTGGAAACGGCGAAACCATTTGCGCAGCATGTCCTCGGTATCCATACAGTCATGGAAACCGTGCTGGCGCGCCTTGATCGTGCTGACCAGCGTCACGCCCTCGTGCCGGCCCGCCGTGTTGAAAGTGAAGTCGGCCAGATGGAAGGACTCGCCGACGAAGGCATGCATATCTTCCGGCGCGCGGAGTTGATACTTGCGCACGATGGCGGCCCATTGCGCGGCATATTGCGGCATTGTGGCGGCGAGTGAGAGCGGTTGCGGCGGTCCGACCTTCATGCCAAGGGCCTCGGCAATGGTCGGCCAGACTTCGGACCAGACGAAGACATCGCCGTTGGTGATGTTGTAGATTTCGTTGCGACAGAGCGGGGTGTCGGCCGCCCAGTGCATCGCGCGGGCCAGCAGATCGACGTCGACCATCTCGAAAATCAGGCGCGGACCGCCGGGATAGGAGAGCGGGAGACCGGCTTCGCGGCGGATCGCCGCGTAGACGCCGATCGCGGGGATGACGTTGAGATTGCTGCCGACCGCTTCGCCGATGACGAGTTGCGGACGCAGGATGGTCCAGGCCCATCGCTTGCCGGGCTGGCGGGCGCGCAGATAATCCTCTTGCAGCCAGTAGAAGTTCTCATGGGGATGGCGCGGGGCGCGCTCGCGCGCCGGAATCGCGATCGGGCCGAGATGGGCGCCGTAGGCCTTGGTTCCCTGCAGGAGGGTGACGTGCTGGAGATTTTTGGCGGCGGCTTCGAGCGGCTCGAACAGATTCTGCAGCATCGTCAGATTGGTCTGCATCTGCTCGCGATCGCGCCAGCCTTCCATCAGGCCGGGCTTTTCGTTCACCGCCGCGTAGACGAGGTGCGTAACGTCGCTAAGAGTGCTGAACAACTCGGCGCAGGCGCGTTGATCGAGCAGGTCCACGGCGACGAAGCGGGCGCCGGGAACGGCGGCAGGTGTGCGGCGCGAGACGGCGACGACTTCGCAATCGGGGAGGCCGGCGAAATGACGCACGGCGGCGTGGCCGACCAGTCCCGAGGCACCGGCGACGAGCACTTTGCGGCGCGCCATCGGACTACATCCCGCTGATCAGTTCGAGGATGGTGCCGTCGGGGTCCTTGAAGCAGACGACGCCTATCGTGGAACCGCCGGGACCGTTGATTTTTTTCAGCGGCGCGACGAAATCAACTTTTTTATCGCGCAGCTCGGCATAGGTCCGGTCGAGGTCATCGACGGTGAAAGCGATGCGGCAGATGCCGATATTGTTGAGCGTCGGGTACGGCGCGCCCTGCGGCGGCGGATCGATGAACTGCACGAGGTCGAGCACAGGCGCGTGAGGATCGTCGCCGAGGCGCATGAACACGCCGCGCAGTTTGCGCGCCTTGAGCCCGAGGGCGTCGCCGACGCTCGGATCATCCAGCGTGAAGTCGTTGACCTTGGTGAAGCCGAGATCCTGATAGAAACGAATCGAGCGCTCCATATCGCGGACGCAGATATTGACGTGAAAGAGTCGCTGGAGCATCGCATGGTCCTCCGTTCAAGTGTCGAGCGTCCGGCATCGGGGCGGGCGCCGGAAGGGCTTCACCTGCGGGGGCGGCGGCGCCGGTCCGCAAGTGAAGCGATCGGCCATTGCCTGACGTCGCTGCTGGCGCGCGCGCCGCGCTAGGCGGCGAGTCCGTAAAACTCGGCGACGTTGTCGTGCATGATCCAGTTTTTCTGATCCTCGGTGAGGGTCTGCGAATGCTTCTTCAGCAACTCCTGGGAGTTTGGCCAGGTCGAATCGCTGTGGGGGAAGTCATTGGCCCACATGAGGCGGCGCGGGTTGAGCATATCGGCGCTCTTGAAGGCCACCCAGTCATCCTGAAAGGTCATGTAGATGTGTTCGGCGAAGTATTCGCTGGGATACTTCGAGAGCTTGTCAACGGTCAGCCAGTAGCGATGGCGATCGTAGGCGTGATCGAGCCGATACATGAAATGCGGCACCCAGCCCGCATCCGCCTCGACGCAGGCGATGCGCAGTTTCGGATGGCGCTCGAAGATCCCGCCGAGGACGAACATGCCCATGATGTCCTGGTTGGCGCGGATGATGGACATGAAGGAATTCATGCGCGGGCCGCGATTGGCGACGGCGATACCCTCGCGCGAAGTCAGGATATGGAAGCTGAGCGGCATCCCCATCGCGACGGCGGCTTCGAAGAATTCATCGTAAATTTTGCTGTCGTAGTCTTCCTGGACGGGGAAGCCGGGCATCATGACGCCCCGCAGGCCCATCGCCTTCATCTTTTCGAGGTCTTTGATGCCTTCGTCCGGCGTGCGCATCGCGGTCTGGCCGAGGCCGAGCAAACGGTCGGGATGATGCGAGCAGTAGTCGGCGATCCAGAGGTTGTAGGCGTCGAAGCAGGCTTTTTTGTAGTCGGGATCGGGATGATTGCAGAGGATCATGCCGACGCTCGGATAGATCACTTCGGCGGCGACGCCGTCGCGATCCTGGTCGGGGATGCGGGCTTCGGGGTCCCATCCGCCGCGATGGAGCTGGTCGAATTTCGCGAAGCGCGCGGACGTCGCGAGTTCCTGGGCCGGCACGCCGGCGGCGGCGACGAGGCCCATCGGGATGGTCTGTTTCATCCCTTCGATAACGTAGGTATCGCCGCCCTTCTCGTCCCATACGACCTTGGGCGCAATGTCGCGGTACTTGTGGTCGATGCGCGCGATATAACAATCGGGCGGTTCCATGATGTGCGAATCGGACGAGATGATCGGTTTGGAAATGATGGTGTTTGCCATAGACTTCATTGCTCCTTCGACAGTCGTGTTCACCGGAACCGGGGACGGCTGCGACACGCGAAGACGCGCTCCGCGCGCCTCACGGCCGGCTGACGATCGCCGGGTTCTCGGCGGGGCCGCCTAAAATCCAGTTTGACTTCTAGTCGAGCGACGGCACGGCGTAAAGCGCAGCGCGGGGTGATAGGTCCGCGCGGCGCGGTCACCCGCTTTCCCATCGCGGCACCGGGGTTTGCCTGACGCGCGGGATCGAGCGAGACTCGCCGAGAGGTGACGAAGATGGCGTACCCGGTCGATTCGTCAACGATTCGCTTTTACCATGCGCACATTTATTACGATGATGCGTCGCGCGGCACGGCGGCGCGGCTGCGCGCGGAGATCGAGCAGCGTTTCGAGGTGGTGATGGGCCGATGGCGCGACGAACCCGTCGGACCCCATCCGCAGGCGATGTACCAGGTGAAATTCGATCCTGCGGAGTTCGCCCGGATCGTGCCGTGGCTGATGATCAATCGGGCGGGGCTGAATATCCTGGTGCATCCGGATACCGGCGATGCGATCGCGGATCACGCGGTCAATGCGCTCTGGCTGGGCGACAAGCTGCCGCTGCGGATCGATATTCTGCGGCAGTTCGTCGCGGCGCAGGCGGAGCCTGCCAGATAAATCCCGCGCGGCGATGGGGATGATCCGGCGGTGCGGGCGGCACGGGTGGAGTTAACAGCTCGCGCGCGGGTTGTGCTAACCAAGAACAGCAGCGACGCTCAAACCCTCGAACGGGAGGAGACCAGAAGATGGCCAGTCAACAACTGCAGAAGGTGCTCGACCTTATCCGCTCGGTGCCGCCGGCCAAGCCGGATACGACCGTTGCGCAGATGCGCGGCGGGATGGAGAAGGTTGCGGAAAAAGTGGCGCCGGACGTCAAGTGCGAAAAGCTCGAAGCGGGCGGCGTGCCGGCCGAGTGGATCTGCGCGCCGGGGGCCGCCGAGGATCGGGTGATCCTGTACCTGCATGGGGGCGGCTACGTGATGGGCTCGATCAATACGCATCGCGCGATGATCGCGCGGATCAGCCGGGCGGCGAAGGCCAAATGCCTCGCCCTGGACTATCGGCTCGCGCCCGAGCATCCGTTTCCGGCAGCGGTCGAAGACGCGACGGCGGCCTATCGATGGCTGTTGGCGCAGGGCTACAAGCCCGGCAAAATCGCGATTTCGGGCGATTCGGCGGGTGGCGGGCTCACGCTGGCGACCCTGCTCAAGCTGCGCGACGACAAGGTTCCCCTCCCCGCCTGCGCCGTGCCGATTTCGGCATGGAGCGACATGGAGGGCACCGGCGAATCGATGAAGACGCGCGCCAAGGCCGATCCGATGGTTGGATCGGCGGGGCTGTTCGACATGGCCAAGGCCTATGTCGGCAATGCCGATCCGAAGAATCCGCTGGCGTCGCCGCTGCATGGCGACTACACCGGATTACCGCCGATGCTGATCCAGGTGGGCGATGCCGAGACGCTGCTCGACGACTCGACCCGGGTGGCGGCCAAAGCCAAAGCTGCGGGCGTGAAGGTCGATCTCGAGGTATGGCCGGAGATGATCCACGTGTGGCACGTGTACGCGAAACTGCTGCCGGAGGGCCAGCAGGCAATCGATCGGATCGGACAGTACGTGATCGAACATACCGCCTGATCGCGTTTGGCGCGGCAAACTTAAGGGGCGCGGTGCGGAAGGCCGCGCCCCTTTTTATTGGGCGATCGCGCTCGCTCAGTAGCCTTTCGGCAGGCCGAGCAGGCGTTCGGCGATAATGCCGCGCTGGACTTCGGAGGTACCCTCCTCGATGGTGTTGCCGCGCGATCGCATCAGGCCGTATTGCCAGCGGCCGTCATCGACGATGTAGGGCGAGTCCTCGTTCAAGGCGGCGTGCGGGCCCTGGAGGGCGAGCGCGAATTCGTTCATGCGCTGGTTGAGCTCGCTCCACAAAAGCTTCGAGATCGAACCTTCGGGACCGGGCGTGCCGCCGCGCTGCAGGCGCGAGAAGTTGCGGTAGGCGAGATACTTCATCGACTCGACGTCGATATAGAACTGGGCGAGAGTCTGGCGGACGAGGCGGCGATCGAGCTTGCAGGAACCGTCGGCGAGGCCCTTGCGGGCAAGCGCGGCGAGATCCTGGAAAACGTTCTGAAAGCGCATCACGAGGGCGAGCGAAAGCGTCGCGCGTTCGTTCATCAGGGTGGTCAGGGCGACGCCCCATCCGCCGTTCAGCGGACCGAGGAGATTTTCGCGCGGGACGCGGACCTCCTCGAAGAACATCTGGTTGAATTCGGCTTCGCCGGTCATCTGGCGCAGCGGCTGCACGGTCACGCCGGGACTGTGCATATCGACCAGCAGGTAGGAGATGCCGCGATGCTTGGGCGCGCTGGGATCGGTGCGGACCAGCAGCATGCACCAGTCGGCGAGATGGCCGATCGAGGTCCAGACCTTCTGCCCGTTGACGATAAAGTGATCACCGTCCAGCACCGCCCGGGTTTGCAGGGCGGCGAGATCGGAGCCGGATTGCGGTTCGGAGAAGCCCTGGCACCAAATCTCTTCGCAGGTGAGGATCTTGCGGATATAGCGGCGTTTCTGCTCTTCGGTGCCATGTTCGAGGATAGTCGGCGCGCCCATCGAGAGGCCGAGTTCATTGAGCGGGGCGGGCGCGCGGACGCGCGCCACCTCTTCGTTGAAGATGGCGCTTTCGACGATGGTCTTACCCTGACCGCCATACTCGACCGGCCAGGAGATACCGAGATAGCCAGCGTCGTAGAGTTTCCGCTGCCAGTCCTTGAGCCGGCGCACGGTCGCGTCATCGATGGCGAGGGCGAAGCCGCGGTCGGCGATATCGGTGGGCTTGTTGCGTTCGAGCCAGGCGCGCGCGCGGGCGCGGAACTCGGCCTGTTCCGGCGTGTCGCTGAGATCCATCGTTGGTTCCTAAAGCGTCGAGGATTGTCATTCTTGTAGCGCAAACGCTCACGGTTTTTGTAGTGCCCGGGCATTTGCGCGGCGCGCGAGCCTGAGACAGAGTCGCGCTATGGACCAGGCGGCGGGGCTTTATCGCGGGGGATGCCACTGCGGGGCGGTCGCCTTCGAAGTGCGTGGACCAATCGAACGCGCGATCGTATGCAACTGCTCGATCTGCGCGAAGAAGGGTTATATCCACTGGATCGTCGCGCGCGAGCGCTTTCGACTGCTGACGGCCTGGGAGGAGCTCGCGGTTTATCGCTTCAATACCGGCGTGGCGCGGCATTACTTCTGTCGGCGATGCGGCGTGGCGTCGTTCTACGTCCCGCGTTCCGATCCGGATAAGATCGATGTGAATCTGCGCTGCGTCGAAGGCGTCGAACCGGGCCGGTTGAGGATCGAGCATTTCGACGGTCGCCACTAGGAGGAGGCGATCCAGCGCTACGAGCGGTCGAGCAATGACTGAGATAACGGTTCTCGGCGCGGGCGCCTTCGGTACTGCGCTGGCGGTGATCCTCGCGCGACGCGGCCGATCGGTGACGCTTTGCGTGCGCCGCCCGGAGCATTGCGCCGAGCTCATCCGGGAGCGGTGCAATGAGAGCTATCTGCCGGGAGTGGAGCTGCCGCCGAACCTCGAGCTGACGAGCGATTGGCCGCGCGCGGTCGCAACCGCGCAGTTCATCGTGATGGCGGTACCGTCGCGCTTTGCCCGCGCGGCGCTGACGCCGCTCGGCAGCGCGATTGCCGCCGACGCGATCGTCATCAGCGTGACCAAGGGCCTCGAACCGGATTCGCAGATGACGATGAGCCGGATGCTGGCGACGCTGGGTGTCGGGCGCGACTCGCTTGCGGTGCTCTCCGGGCCGGCGTTCGCCGCGGAGCTCGCCCGCGACAAGCCGGCGGCGCTGGTCGCGGCCGCGGCCACGGAAACGGTCGCGGTGGAGGTGCAGAGGCTCTTTGCCGCGCCGCGCCTGCGGATCTACAGCAGCCTGGATATGGTCGGCGTGGAGATGGGCGGCGCGGTCAAGAACGTGATCGCGGTCGCCGCCGGGATAGCGGACGGGCTCGAGCTCGGTTCGAGCGCGCGCGCCGGCCTGATCACGCGCGGTATCGCCGAAATGACGCGGTTGGCGGTGGCGAGCGGCGGGCGTGCGGACACGATTGCCGGGCTCGCCGGGCTGGGCGATCTGGTGCTGACCTGCACCAGCGATTTCTCGCGCAATCGTCGCCTCGGCCTGATGATCGCGCGCGGTGAACGCCCGCCGGCATCGGCGCCTGGCGTCCCGGTGGCCGAGGGGATGACAAATTCCGCCAGTATCCGTATGCTGGCTGCGCGGCGCGGCGTCGAAATGCCGATCGTGGATGCCGTCTATCGGGTGCTCTACGAGGGGTTGAAGCCCGCCACGATGGTTGAAGAATTGCTCAGGCGTGAGTTGAAAGCCGAATTTGGAAGCTGAGAGGCACGCAAGGATTTAATGGCCAACAAGGGAACCTGCAAAGCGGCCGAGTGCAGCCGCGAAGTGGTCGGTAAGGGTTATTGTCGCAAGCACTATCGGATGTGGCGGCATGGCGAAATGCCGAAGCCCCGCTATAAGACCTGCACCTTCGAGAAATGCCGCAAGCGATGGTTTCGCGGCAGCCTGTGCGAAGAGCACTTCAAGGCGAAGCGCGGCGCGAGCGCCGGGGCCGCGGCGGCTCCGGCAGCACCGGCAGCGCCGGCCGCAACGGCCTGAGCGCGGCGCCGGCCGCCATTGGGGTTCCCGGCAGGAGGCATCGGGATGACCAGGGTCATCGTTGCAGGTGCCGGCGGCCGCATGGGTCGCCTGCTCGTCTCGATAATCGCGCGGGAGAAACCCTTCGAACTGGCGGGAGCGCTCGAAGCGGCGGAAAGCGGCTTCGTCGGCCAGGACGCCGGTGAACTCGCGGGGGTGGGTCGGCTGGGAATAGCCGTGACCGCCGATTATTCGACGCTCGCTCGTCCGGACACGGTCACGCTCGATTTCACCAATGCGGCGGCGGCGCTCGCGCATCTCGAGGTCGCGGCGGAGAGCGGAGCCGCGATGGTTATCGGATCAACCGGCTTCACCCCGGAGATGGAAGCGCGCGCCCGCAGACTGGCGGCGCGCACGCGCACTGTGATCGCGCCCAACATGAGCGTGGGCGTCAATGTGCTGATGAAGATCACCGCCGAGGTCGCGAAGATCCTCAACAACTTTGACGCGGAAGTCCTTGAAATCCATCACGGCACGAAGATCGATGCGCCGAGCGGAACGGCGCTCGCCCTCGGCCGGACGATCGCCGAGGCGCGCGGGCTGGATTTCCAGGCCAATGCGATCTTCGGCCGCGAAGGTATCACCGGGGTGCGCGAGCCCGGGAAGATTGCCGTCTTCGGTCTGCGAGCGGGCGACGCCGTCGGCGACCATACGGTCTTCTTCGGCGGTCAGGGCGAACGCCTCGAGCTGACCCATCGGGCGCAGAGTCGCGAGGGCCTGGCGCGCGGCGCTTTGCGGGCGGCCGCCTGGATCGAGAAGCAGCCGCCCGGCCTCTATTCGATGCGCGACGTGCTTGGCCTCTGAACGCGCCAAAGACCTAGCGATGAGCCGGCTGGGCGCGCTGCGGCTGGTCGCTCGCGGGCTCGTCGCGGATACGCCGCCACTGTTCGAGCATCCGCGGTAAGACGCGCGGATGACCCCATTCGTAATAGGCGATAATTGCCGCGAGCGCGAGCAGATTGCCGCCGATGATATTCCACCATCCGAGCTCGGCCGTGGTGCGCTGATTGAGGAAATCAACGAAGCTGACGAAGCTCACCTCGAACCAGACGAACAGCACCAACACACCGAGTGAGACCAGCGGTTCGCGCTCCGACGCCGCCATCGTAATCGAGGCGGCGATGCCGAACATGATGAAGGCGAAAAAATGCAGAACGGTATAGCCGAGCACCAGGGCCAGGGTCGGCGCAACCGGACCGGTCGGCTCGAGGCCGCTGAAGATTAGCGCGCCGAGCAAGGCCGGCGTATGGAACGGTCGGCCGGCGGCATAGTCGGCGATAAGAAACCATACGGCGATAATCACCGCGCCAATCAGCCCCGAGATGACGCCTTCGCGCGCGACGGCGACCCACGGACCGAGCAGATTCTCGAGCAGGACCGGCTCGAACCAGAAGAAGCAGGCGAGCATCGCCGCCGTCGCCATCAGGTTGCCGGCAAGGATCTTCCACCAGGGCATCGCGGCGGCGGCAACCGGTCCGGCAAGCATCAGGATGGCGATGAAAAAGACTTCGAAGCCGATGGCAAAAATCAGGAGCGGGGCGAAGAGCTCGGGATTATCCTCGGCGGCATCGATAAAGAGCGCACCGATCGCGCCGATAGCGGCGAAGGCGAGAAAATGCACCACGCTGTACTCGGCGACCAGGCCCCAGGCCGCGCTGGTCATCGCGACGGGCTGTTGCGCGCCGTGCAGCAGGACGCCGGCGAGCATCGCGGGCGTCCACAAGGGACGTCCATTGATGGCATCAAACAGGAAGAACCAGGCGGCGATCACCGCTCCGCCAATCAGCCCCGCAACAATTCCCTCGCCGACGATGCGTACCTTTGAGTGATGCATAGGACCCTCCGCACGTGAGAGTTTTCGGGCGAGCGCCTGCTTCAGCTAGCTGAGGCTATCTGGAATGGGTTGAGGTAGGCGTTAGGATTACCCTCCGCTATCGGATGAACGGCTCGCTTCCGTTCATATCACCGCTTTAGGCCTTTTTGGGCATCGGCACAAGCCCCCTGTCCGGCGCGCGGAGGCACGGGCCGGAGATTAAGCGGCGTCGAAGCGGTGGCGAAAGCGCGAAAAGCTAGATGGCGTGCGAGCGCTGCCGAGGGAGGGGTCGGAGCGGTACCGGTCGCCGATTGAATGGCGGCGTCTCGTCTTCGCGACGCGCCCAGCGGAAGAAGATCGCGCTGAAGACGAACATCAGATAGACGCCCTGCCCCACCCACATGATGATGCCGCCGAGCACCTGGTCGGCCATCGGCGAAAGCCCGAAAGGATGCGGCCCTTCGACGTAGTAGATGTAGACGACCGACTGCGCCATCGTGATCGGCGCGGCTACGGCGGTCATCGGAATCATCAGCAGGAAGATGTACATCACCTGCATCGGGTAGGACAGGCGGGGATACTCGGGCAGCGGACTCAGCAGCGGGAACCACAGGATGAGGCCGACGAGCAGCAGAACGGTATCGACGTCGCCATAGACGGGATGCACATGACAGACGCGGTCGCAGACCGGCGGGAAGTGCACCAGGGCGAAGGCCGCGCCGAAGAGGATGTAGGCGACGAGGGGGCGAGTCAGGAAGCGCGCGAGCGGCTCAATCAGGCGATGGGTCAGGACCGGACGCGCCATCCAGTCCGGGGTGCCGGCAAGAATGAGCGGCGGCGCGATAAACACCAGCACCAACTGCTGAAAGATATAGAGCGCGAACGAACGTTGCTTGACCAGTTCGTCCACTGGCCCGGTGAGGGCGCCGACGATGGCGAGGATGGCGCCGCTGAAGGCAATCAGTTGGATGACGGTCGGCCATCGCTTCAGCGCGAGGGCGAAGGCGGCATACCCTCCGACCAGCAGGGCCAGGACGATGAGCGTCGCGGGATCAGCTTCCCAAATCACACTACGGACCGGGATGGTGAGCGAGAAAACCCAACAGCAGCGTCAGTGAGATCAGGATGAGCGCGGCGAGCGTCAGCGGGAAGAAGAAAAGCCCCGAGAAGATCCGACTGTCGAAGTGCAGATGCATGTAGTAGGCGGCGACCAGATAAAATTTGCCGGCCGAAAGAATAAGCAGTAGCGGCACCAAGACCGATTGCAAAGCCGGGATGTAGTAAACGCCGATTTCGCAAACGGTCAGCACCGTCAGGATGCCGGCCACCACGAGATACTGGACCGCGGTCGGATGATGGGACTCGGCGGCGGCGTGGTGGGCCGGTGCGGTAACGTGTTCGACTGCAGACTCGCTCATGCGCCCTTCACCGTCCTCATCAGATAGACCAACACGAAGATAACGACCCAGACGATATCAACAAAGTGCCAGTAGAGGCCGCAAATCTCGACGGCCAGCGAGCGTTTGGCGTTGAGCTTGCCGAAGATGCCCGCAAAGGCCATCACCAGCAGCCAGACGACGCCGATAAAGACGTGGAAGCCGTGAAAACCGACCAGGGTATAGAAGCATTGACTGAACAGGTTGGCGTTGAAGACCATCCCGTGCTCGAGCCAGAAATCCCCGAACTCATAAACCTGACCGCCGAGGAAGATACAGCCGAAGAGGGCGGTGCCGATGAGCCAGATCGTGCCCCACTTGTGATCGTCGCGCTGGAAGGCGGCGAGCGCCAGCACCATCAGGAGACTCGAGGTCAGCAGGACGAAGGTGCTGAAGGAGGTCAGTGGGATATTCAGGATGCCGGCGTCGTAAACGCCGAGACTGCGTGATTTATAGACCATGTAGGTCGAGATCAGGCAGGCGAAGAACACGGTTTCGGAACCGATGAAGCTCCACATACCGACCTTGCGACTATCGAGGCCCAGGAAGCTTTCGGCCACGGCGTGGGGATTTTCCTCACCCCAGTTCGGATATTCGAAGGCCATCGCGATGGCCGAGAAGACCAACAGAGCCATCGCGGTGAAGATGACGCGATACCATCCGATGAGCATCCCGAGCGCCATCCCGAAGATACCGAGACCCATCAGGAGCGGATAGAGCGAGGGTGCGGGGATATGGATCTTACTTACATCGACCAGCGCCGGCGCGATAGCCGGAGCGCTCTGCGTGAGGCCGGAAGCCTCGACGCTGCCGTACTTGGCAACCCAGAAGGCGTCGCGCGCGGTAACGGTCGGCACTTCGGCGAAATTATAGATCGGCGGCGGCGTCGGCACCGACCATTCGAGCGTTCGCGCATCCCAGGGATCTTCGGTGGCGCGCTCGCCGTTGGTCAGCGACCAGTAGATATTGAGCAGCAAGGGAATGAAGGACAGGGCGATGATATAGGCGTTCCAGGTCTCCCACTTGTTCCAGAAATCCCAGCCCATGTGGGGAGCATACGTATAGATGCGCCGGGGCATCCCGAGCTCACCGAGGAAGTGCATCGGGAAGAAGGTTGCATTGAAAGACCAGACGGCGAGCCAGAAGTGCCATTTGCCCAGGGTTTCACTGAGCATCCGACCGGTGACTTTGGGCCAGTAGAAATAGAAGCCCGCGAGAATCGCGAAGAGCGCGCCCAAGCCGAGCACATAATGGAAGTGAGCGACGATGATGTAGCTATCGGTCTGCTCGAGGTCGATCGGCGGACTCGCATGCATCATCCCGCTGAGGCCGCCGATAGTAAACTGGATGACGAAAGCGAGGGCGAAAAGATAGGCGGTGGTAAAGCGCAGGCGTCCGCCCCAGACAGTAAATAGCCAGTTGAAGATCTTGATTCCCGTCGGGATGGCGATCAGCAGGGAGGTGACCGAGAAGGTCATATCGGCGACCGGCCCCATCCCGGTGGCGAACATGTGATGGCCCCACACTCCGTAGGAGAGGAAGGCGATCGCGATGATCGCGTAGACCATCATGGGATAGCCGAACAGCGGCTTTCCGGAAAAGACCGGGATGACCTCCGAGATCAGCCCGAAGGCGGGGAGGATCATGATGTACACTTCGGGGTGACCGAAGATCCAGAAGAGATGCTGCCAGAGGATCGGCGTCGCGCCGGCAATGACGCGATAGTAATGGGTATCGAAGTAGCGATCCATGAACAGGAAGATGAGTCCCACGGTCAACGAGGGGAAGGCGAGCAGGATGAGAATGACCGTGACAAGGATCGACCAGATAAAGAGCGGCATCCGGAAGAAGGTCATCCCCGGCGCGCGCATGTTGATGATGGTGACGAAGAAGTTCAGCGCGCTCATCACCGAGGAGACGCCGAGCACCAGCAGACCGAGATCGAAGAAGTCGATATTCGGACCGGGCGAATAGTAGCGTTCGGTCAGATTGGCGTACCCGAACCATCCGCCGTTGGGCAGTCCACCGTAGAGCCAGCCGAGATTCAGCGTGATGGCGCCGAAGAGGAAGATCCAGTAGCTCAATGCGTTGAGGCGCGGAAAGGCGACGTCGCGCGCCCCGATCTGCAGCGGGATAAGGAAATTGCCGAAGAAACCGGTCTCGAGCGGCATGATGACCAGGAAGATCATCGTGAGGCCGTGAGTGGTAAAGAACTGGTTATAGGTCTGGGCGGACAGGAAGTGATTATTGGGGTACATCAACTGCGTGCGGACGGCCATCGCCTCGAAGCCGCCGAGCGCCATGAAAAACACGGCCGTCACGCCATACAAGACGGCGATTCGCTTGTGATCGATGGTGGTGAGCCAGCCGTAGATGCCGCCACCTTCGAGGTAGCTGGTTTGTTCAGCGTGAATCGGTCTTGGTTGCGCAGCCATTTTTGCCTGCCTCTACTTAAGGCTTTCTAGATAAGCCACCAGAGCGTTAAGGTCATGACCACTGAGACCCAAGGTCGGCATGTTCGCGCCCGGTTTGACGGCATCGGGATTGTGGATCCAGAGCGCCAGATTCTCGGGCGTATTATCCATAATCGCGCCGGCGATGGTACCCCGGCTGCCGAAGTGAGTCAGGTCGGGTCCGCGGAAACCGTAGGTATACTGCGGTGAAAGGCCGCTGATACCGCGCACCGTGTGACATACCGCACAGGGCGCGTCAGCGAAGATCTTGGCGCCTTCGGCCGCCAGTCCTTCAGTCGGATGGACCGGCGCCGAGAGCTGATGCTTGGTCCAGGCGTCAAACTGTTCGGGCGTATCGACGAAGACGCGGAAGCGCATATTGGCGTGCGAGTCGCCGCAGAACTCGGTGCACTGACCCCAGTATTCACCGGGCGTGTTGGCGGTCAGCGTGATATGGTTCTCCTGACCGGGAACGACGTCGCGCTTGCCGCCGAGGGCGGGCATGAAGAAGCTGTGAATGACGTCGCGGCTGACCATCGCGAAGTTGATTTGCCGATTGACCGGGATATGCACCTCATCGGCGGTGACGACCCCGGTCGAGGGGTAACGAAACTCCCACCACCACTGATGGGCGATCACGCGAACCTCGAGCGTATCGGGCGACCAGGTATAGGGCTGGGTTTCGATAATGGTCTTGACCGTGGGAATGGCGATGGCGATGACGAGGATCATCGGGATGACGATCCAGGCGGTTTCAAGAAAGACGTCGGTGCGCCAGGAAAACTCAGTGGGCTCGCCCGTGCGGGTCGAGAAGACCATCAGGGCAAGCACAAAGATCGCGACGACGATAATCAGAACGATGATGTCGATTACCGTGACTTCGACGAAGATATCGTAGAAGCGCTGGGTCAGCGCCGAGCGCGGCGACAGCGTATCGAGGCGGTAATGCGTGCCGGGCGGCGGCGCGCATCCGACGACGCTCAAGAGCAGGAGCGTCAGCCCTGACCAGGTCGCAATGCGGCATCGATTGAGTCTGAATGGCATCGTCATAGCTCGTCGGGTGAGGCTGCGGCGGCGCGCGCGGCGAGCCTCAGTCCGGGTACTGCACAGAGGATATACAAACCGAGGAAACCGGCGGCGATTGCAAGTTCTACCCAACCGAGCGGCAGATGGTTGGGGAAGAGTGACGGCACGATCATGATGTAGTTAACGATCCATACGCCGATGAGGCCGAGCACCGTAACCGTCCCGAGGACCGCGGGATTCTTTTTCGGCGGCACCGCCATCAACACCGTGAACGGCACCAGCCAGATAAGGAAGGGACCGCTCCAACTGAGGTACGTCCAGGGCTGATGCCAGAAACGCAGCAGAATAAAGAAGGTCTCGGTCGGCAGGTCGCCATACCAGATGACCAGGTACTGCGCGAAGGAGAGATAGATCCAGAAGATCGAGAAGGCGAAGACGAGCTTGCCGAAGTCGTGCAGCACGGTGGGATCGCGAAAGACGTTGCCTTCGCCGAGCGCACGATAGAAGCGCGTGGCGACGAAGCTCGCGGCGCAAATCCCGCTCCAGAAGCACATCGCGAACCACCACCAGCCGAAGAGGGTGCTGTGCCAGAGGGGCGACAGCGACATGATCAGATCAATGGCCAGCATCGTGTAGAGATAGATATAGAGAATACCGAGGATCGGACCGAGGCGGCGAATGCCGGTCGGCGGCATCTCGATGGTGGCGGGCTCGCTGGTCCATGCCGCGGCGGCGGGGCCGCGCGAGAGGTGCACGAACCATGCGCTCACGAGACCCATCACGATAATGGCGATCCAGTCGCGGGTGAACAGAAAGGGCACGTTGAGCCAGGCGGCCTTCTTCGCCACCGGATGGGCAATCCAGGGGAAGATCCGGGCACGGCCGAGATAGACGCCGGCGAACAGCACGATGGCGAGCAGCAGGAAGGGCCATCCGGCCTCGGCGACCCGGTAATGCACCGCGCGGCGCGTCCAGCGACCCTGCGCCAGATAGAAGCCGACGGACAGCAGAACTCCGCCCTGGGCGACGCCGAGAAAGAACAGGAAGCTGACCAGATAGGCGAGCCATACACGGCGCGCGTCACCCAGGCCGAGTGCGACGACGAAGCCAATGATACCGATTACGGCGAGCACGCCGCCGATTAGATTCACCCGCTGCCAATCCGGCTCGACGGGCGCGCGAAATGATCGGACGGCGGCCGCGCCCAGCGATTGCGGTTGCTGATCGCTCATCTTCCCCACCAACTCTCAGTGACCGTGGGCAGCCGCTGCGGGCGCCGCCTCGCGTTGGATATCCTCGGCACCGGCGCCGCGCAATATGCTCTCACAGCGTGATACTTCGTTTTCCGCGCACTGCACGACCAGCCCGAACTTGTCGGCATTGAAGCGCGAACGGTAACCCGGTTCGGGGTCAAAGACCGGCATCCGACTATGGAAGAAAAAGCCGATAACGCCGGAAATTCCGCCGAACAGGATCATCAACTCGAACATGATGACGACATAGGGCGGAATCGAAGCGACGGGCCTTCCGCCGGTATTGAGGTTCCATTCGAGCGAGGTCCCGATGGTCAGGGCGATGGCGCTCAGGAAGCCGGTGAGGCCGCCGGTCAGCACCCACCATCGCACGGGGCTGCGACCGAGGCCACGCGCTTCGTTCGCGGCCTCGAGCAGCGGCTCGCTGGGATACGGATAAAAGGCGCGGAAATTATGGATGTGCGCCGCGTGCAGGGCCTCGATGCCGCGCGCGCAGTCCTCGTCCGTCGCAAAGGTCGAGATTAGGGAGATTGCTTCGCTCATGCCGCCCGCCGATAGGGATAGACTTCGCGCACTGCCTGGCGCAGATACTTGATACCGTCCTTCAATTCAGTCGTCGACACGATCGGGAGGAACTTGGCGAACAGGGAGAAGTTCATCAGGAACCAGCCGAAGCTGCCGATAGTGATGGCGATCTCGGTGGCAAAGGGCATGTAGAACTTCCATTGCGAGGGATCCTGATTGGTCGAGAGCGAACCGCTGATAATCACGAAGCGCTCGAGCCACATCCCGATATTCACGAAGATCGAAACGATAAAGAGCCAGATCGTGGTGGTCCGCACGGTCGGAATGAAGAGCAGCAGCGGCACCACGCAATTGCAGAAGATCATCAGCCAGAACCAGTAGCCCTGGGGACCGAAGTAGCGTTCGTGAAAGGTCGCGAGCTCGATCGGATCGCCGGTGTACCACACCATGAAGGACTCGGTGGCGTACGAGTAGGTCATCACGACCGAGGTCAGCAGCACGATCTTGGAGAGGCAGTCGAGGTGCCAGATCGTAATGAGATTCTCGAGCTTCATCAGTCGGCGCATCGGGATGGCCAGGGTCAGCACCAGGGCGCATCCGGAGAAGATGGCGCCGGCGACGAAATAGGGAGCAAAGATAGTGCTGTGCCATCCGGGCAACTGCGTCATCGCGAAGTCCCAGGAGACGACGCTGTGGACCGAGAGCACGAGGGGCGTCGCGAAGGCGGCGAGCAGCAGGTAAACCATCGAAAAATTCCGCCACTGGCGGTCGGTCCCCTGCCATCCGAACGAGAGGATCGAATAAAGGATGCGCCGGAAGCCGGTCGCCTTTTCGCGCGCATTGGCGATATCCGGAATCATGCCGGTAAAGAGGAACATGACGCTGATCGTCAGATAGGTGCTGATCGCGAACAGGTCCCATACGAGCGGCGAGCGGAAATCGGGCTGCAGCGAGCGCTCGTTGGGATAAGGCACGAGCCAATAGAAATTCCAGACGCGACCCAGATGGATCAGCGGGAACAGACCCGCCGTAGCCACGGCAAAGACCGTCATGGTTTCGGCGAGACGGAAAATGCCGGTGCGCCAGCGCACGCGAAAGAGGTAAAGGATCGCCGAAATGAGCGTGCCCGAGTGCGCGATACCGACCCAGAAGACGAAGTTGGTGATATACACCGCCCACATCGTCGGCTGGCCGTACCCGGTAATATTGAAGGTGTAATAGATTTGGTGCAGCCAGTAGGCGCCGCCCAAAGCGGTCAGACCGGCGCAGAACAGCACCCAGAGCCAATACTTCACACCGCCCGGCGAGAACGCAAACTGCGCCTGCCGGTCAACCTCAATCAGGGTCGGGGATTCCGTCGTGATTCCGCTTTCGACTGCCGCCGCCATCTATGCCTTCTCCCAATAGAGGCTTCTGAGATAGGTAACCTGCGGGAGCGCATTGAACTCCGGCAGCATCGTATAGGTGCGGCCCTGGTTGTGGGAGCGCGCGCTGTTTTCGAGCCGCCGCTTGATGATCGCGCTGTTCGGATCGTTCAAATCACCGAAGGTTATCGCGCGCGCCGGACACGCCTGGGCGCAGGCCGTGATGATCTCGCCGTCGACCAACTGCCGGTTGGCCGTGCGCGCGTCAATCTCGGCGGTGGTGATGCGCTGGATGCAGAAGGTGCACTTCTCCATCACGCCGGGTCCGCGCACGGTAACGTCGGGATTGAGTTGCAGGTTGAGCGGCTCCGGCCATTCGGCCTGGAACCAGTTGAAGCGTCTGACCTTGTACGGACAGTTGTTTTCGCAGAAGCGCGTGCCGACGCAGCGGTTGTAGATCTGCGCGTTGAGCCCCTCGGGCGTGTGATGAGAGGCGAAGACCGGACAGACCGGCTCGCACGGCGCGTGATCGCACTGCTGACACATAATCGGAGCGATATAGAGATTCGGCGCCTTGGCGGCTTCGGCGGCGGTCGGAATAAACCGCTCGATCCGAATCCAGGACATGATGCGACCGCGATCGACCTCAAACTTGCCGCCCACGGGAAGATTGTTTTCGGCATAGCAGGCGGCGACGCACGCGCTGCATCCGGTGCATGCCTGAACGTCGACGGTCATTCCCCACTTATGCCCGGGATATTTCCAGGGATCGTACATCTCATAGGCGGTTTTGGGGGTGTCGGCCTCTTCCTCGCGGACGATTTCCGGCTGCCTGCCGGCGGCCAGCTCCTCGACGCTCATGGCTTCGACGATGGAACGCCCCATCATGTCGCTTTTGCCGAGCGGCGTGACGATCTTGTACTGCTTTTCGAGCACACGGACGGTGACCGGCACGGCGCGCGAGCCGGCGGGCAGATATTCCCACAGGTTGACGCCGCGGCCCTTCGCGTAGCGGCCGTAAGCGGTATGACCCTGACCGATCGGCGCGGCGAGCACGCCCGGCTTGACTAGCGGCGTCACGTTGGCGGTCAGTTCGAGACGCCCGCTCGGCGTGGCGATCTCGAGCACGTTGATTCCACCATACAGATAGGTCGACTCGTAGGTTTGCAGGCCCAGCCGGGCGGCGGTCTCCGGATGAACTTCGACCCAGCCATCCCAGACAATCTGATTGGTCGGTTCGGGAATTTCCTGCAGCCAGGGCTTGTTGGCGCCGCGGCCGTCATAGAAAAAGATGTGCGGAAAGCCGACCAGGGTGAACTGACTGCGGCTTTCGGCGCGCGGCGCGAGCGGCGTGTTGAGCACATCGCCCTTGAGCGTGACCGCGGTGACGGCGGCTTCCTGAAAGGCCCCGCCGGTGCGCAGCGCCTGGTTCCAGAAATCAGTGGCATTGGCCGAAGGCGCCAGCTTGCCCTGGAGGTCCTGCCACGCCGAGGTGATCGCATCCTGGGCGTTCTCCCAGGCGATCGTCTGTCCGGCGGCGGCGTTTTGCGCCGAACTGATAAGCACGTCGTGCAGCGGCCGACTGGCGAAGACCGGCTGCATCACCGGCTGCCCGAGACCATAGACGCCGGCGCGCGGCGCGCTGTCGCGCCAGCTCTCGAGCGGATGATGCGTCGGGAGGAGCAGGTGCGCGCCCGCGGCGGTTTCGTCCGGCACTTCACCCATCCAGACGAGGAACGGCGCGCCCTTGATCGCGGCGGCGGCGCCCCACTCGCTCGGCATCGTGAAGACCGGATTGGCCCCGCCCGCCGCCACCACGACGTCGACCGCGCCGGAACTGATCGCGCGGATGATCGCGTGAACCTCCTCCGGACGGGTCGTCGCTTCGGCCGGCGCGCCCTCGAGAAAGACCATCGTTCTGCCGACGTTGCCGGTCAGCGCATTGATGAGATAGGCCGCGATATAGGCCTGGGGATCGTCGCCGCCGGCGAGCGCGAGCGCGCCGTCGGCCTGACCGAGCCAGGCGGCGAGCTGATTGAGCTGATCGACAGCAACACCCGACCGCTGGCTGACGCTGGCGGGATCGAAGGCGGCGGTAAATTTCTTGACCGCCTCGGCATCGACGGCGGCATTTTTCGCCAGCCATCCCTGGCTTGCGATGATGTTCAGCACCGCCATCGCGACGTCGCCCTCGGTGCCGGGATTGGCCGCGACCCAGAGGTCCGACTTGGCGCCCGTCAGCCCCATCCTGGGACTCACGTAGGCGGCCTTGCCGATGGTCACGCCGTTGGTCCCGTCCCGGGGGGTGCGGAATTCGGCGAATTGCCGCGTCTGTTCGACCGGCGAACCCCAGGTTTCGAGGAAATCGGCGCCAAAGGACACGATCGCCTGAGCCTGGTTGAGCCGGTAAACCGGTAGATCGCGACGGCCGAAGCAGGCGTCGGCGGCCGCGCGCGCCGGCTCATCATTGATGCGCGCCCAGAAGGCCACGCGGGAACTGCCGTAGGCCTGGGCCCAGGTCACGGCGATCTTGTCGAGCGTCGGCCCTTGCGAGGCGCCGATGAAGGCCACTCGATCCTTGCCCGCCTTGGCGGCGGCGGCGAGACGATCGTTGAGGAGCTTAAGCGCGTCTTCCCAGCTAATCTCGCGGAGCGTGCCGTCCGGCAGGCGGCGCTTGGGCTTGCCCAGGCGGTCGGGATTATAGACTCCCTGCAGCGCGGCCTGACCGCGCGCGCAGATGGCTCCCTGGCTTATCGGATCGTTGGGATTGCCCTCGAGCTTGATGACGCGGCCTTCGCGAATTTTCGCGATAACGCCGCATCCCGCGTCGCATTCGTTGCAGAGCGTCGCGTAGTACGAGGGCACGCCCGGAATGATGTTTTCGTCCGGGATTACATACGGCACGATTTTGCGCGCCGCCGGCTCACATCCGGGAATCGCGGTCGCCGCGCCGGCGGTCGCCGCCAGCTTAAGAAACGTACGTCTGCTGAGTCCGTCCGACATTCACGCTCCCCAATTAGTGGTGACAGACAAAACAGTCCTGCGTGGCACCGCGTTGTTCATGACATTTGAGGCAGAAACCCATGTTGATTTCATGAACCGGGACGACCCGATCCATGGTTTCGACCGGACCGTGGCACTCCTGGCAGGCGACGCCGGCCCAGATGTGCGGCTTATGCACGAACTTGACGAAGTCGGGCAGCGTGTAGACCCGGTTCCAGCGAATCTCGAAGGGCGGCTGATGGGTATCGGTCCAGGGCTGGGTGATGGGCTCGATACCGCCGAGCAGGCTGCTGCCGTGGCATCCGACGCAGCGCGCCACCGGCGGCACGCCGGAGGTCGCCGAGACGCGCGCATACTCGTGGCAATACTGACAGGGAATTTTGTTGATACCGGCATGGACGCGATGGCTGAACGGGATGGGCTGTTCGACGTCGGCCCGCGGGGCCCAGGGACGCTCCGAAAACGCGACAGTAAAGGCGCCGCCGATAAAAATCAGCAGAGCTATCGGGATCAGGATACGGTTGGTGGTACCCATCTGGTGTCTAACTGGCCCTCCCCGGCGGCTCCGTGTCGATACTGTGCGTGCGCGGGATCGCGCCGCCCCTCCTGGTCATCATCATCCCCTACTGCGATCCGCCCTTACTGCGATCCGCGCTAATCTGAGTGCGTCGGCTTAAGTAGCAGCACTTTTGTCTGCGGTCAATGCGGGGCGAGTGCATGATCATCATGACCTTCGGCTGCGGCCTCCTGAGCAGAAGATTGTCTAACATCACAAAGCCCCTGACACAAGCAAAAGTTATATCGTGCGGCGCCGTCGGCGGGCACCTGCGGGACGCGTCTTGTGGATATCCCTGGCGGGCGTTGTGGAGAATCGCGACGGTTCCCGAGGGTGGCGAAGTCTCGCGATTTCGAACCTTGCGCGGGTTATGTTAATAATTTTGCATCGCTTTTTGCGGGAGTTGACCCATACCGGTGCTGATCAAAGCCGCTGCTCGACTAGGTCTGTTGCCGCCTTATCTCTTCGCCGAGTTGGATCGGGTGAAACGCGAAGTCCAACAGACCGGGGTGGATGTGATCAGCCTCGGTATCGGTGATCCCGACCTGCCCACACCCGGCTTTATCGTTGAGGCGTTGAAGCGGGCGGCCGATGACACGGCCAACCATCGCTACCCGGACTACCAAGGCCTTGATCGTTTTCGTGCGGCGGCGACCGGATGGTATCGGCGGCGCTTCGGCGTGAGCCTCGATCCGGCGCGTGAAGCCTGCGCGCTGATTGGTTCGAAGGAGGGTATCGCCAATTTCGCCACGGCGGTGGTCGATCCGGGCGATATCGTGCTGATTCCTGACCCGGGCTATCCGGTCTATTACTCGGGATGCGTCTTCAGCGGCGGCGAGGCGTACTTCATGCCGCTGCGGGCGGAGAACGGCTTTCTGCCGGACTTCGGCGCGATTCCGGGGGAAGTTGCCCGACGGGCAAAGCTGATGTGGCTCAATTATCCGAACAATCCGACCGCCGCCACCGTCGAACCCGAGTTTCTCCGTCAGGCGGTCGAGTTCTGCCTCCGCAACAATATCATTCTCGCCTTCGACATCGCGTATTCCGAGATCGCATTTGACGGCTATCGGGCGCCGAGCGTGCTGCAGATCGAGGGCGCGCGCGAGTGCGCAATCGAGTTTCATTCGCTGTCGAAGACCTATTCGATGACCGGCTGGCGGGTCGGCTTTGCGCTCGGCAATGCGGCGCTGATAGCGGCGCTGGGGGCGGTCAAAACCAACGTCGATTCGGGGGTGTTTCAGGCGGTGCAGGAGGCCGCGATCGCTGCGCTCGACGCCGATGATCGCACGGTGCGCGAGTATTGTTCCATCTATCAGCAGCGGCGCGATCTGATGGTCGGCGCGCTGCGTGAGATCGGGCTCGAATGCGCGCCGCCGCGGGCGACCTTTTACCTGTGGGCGAAGGTGCCGCAAGGCTACAGTTCAACTTCGCTGACCGAGCAGGTGCTGCGCCGGGCGGGCGTGGTGATCACGCCCGGATCGGGCTTCGGCAAGTGCGGCGAGGGCTACGTGCGCTTCTCTTTGACGGTCGCCAGCGACCGACTGCAGGCTGCAGTTGAACGTCTCCGCGCGTTGCGGCTGTGAAGGAGATGCCCCATCGGGCGTTTATTGGAATCGGATCGAACCTCGGCGATCGTGCAGAAAACTATCGCCAGGCCATCGTGCGCATCGCGGCGCTGCCCAAGACCCAGGTGGTGCGGCAATCGTCGATTTACGAAACGGAGCCGGTCGGGGAGCTCAAGGGCGCCTTCCTTAACGGTGTGATCGAGATTGCAACGGAAATGAACGCCGACGCGCTCCTGCGCCAACTGCTGGCGATTGAGCAGGCGCTGGGACGGCGCCGGCAGGCGTCGAGCCGGCGCGCGCCGAAGCGGCCGCTGCCGCGGACGATCGATCTCGATCTGCTGTTTTTCGACAACGAAGTGATTAATTCAGCGCATCTCGTCGTACCGCATCCGCGGCTTCACGAGCGGCGTTTCGTGCTCGCACCGATGGCGGAGCTGGCCCCGTCGCTGACCCATCCGCAATCGAACAAGACCATTTCCGAGCTGTTGGCCCAGCTCAAATCACCGCAGCGGGTGACGTTGGCGCGCGCCGAGCTGTTGCGCCCTCGAACGCGCCGCCCTGAGGTAGCCACGAAATGAAATTTTTTGTTGACTCCGCCGACCTGAGCGAAGTTCGTGAAGCCGTCAGTTGGGGTTTGGCGGACGGTGTGACCACCAATCCGAGCCTGTTGGCGAAGACCGGGCGCCCATACGCCGAGGTGCTGCGGGAGATCTGCGCGGCGATTGACGGGCCGGTCAGCGCCGAAGTTGTGGCGACCGAAGCCGCGGCGATGTGCGAAGAGGGGCAGAAGCTCGCCCAGATTCATCCCAACGTGGTGGTGAAGTGCCCGCTCACGATCGACGGCTTGAAGGCCACCAAGGCGCTGAGCGCGCGCGGTATCCGGGTCAACGTCACGCTGGTGTTCAGTCCGCTGCAGGGACTGGCGGCGGCGAAGTGCGGCGCGACGTACGTGTCACCCTTCGTCGGCCGGCTTGACGATCTCGGCCACGACGGTTTTGCGATGGTCGAGCAGTTGGTGCGGATCCTGCGCAACTACGCGTATCCGTCGCAGGTGCTGGTGGCCTCGCTGCGTTCGCCCAATCACGTGTTGCGCGCCGCCGAGACTGGGGCGCAGGTCGCGACGGTGCCGTTCAACGTGATGCGGCAGATGCTCGAGCATCCGCTGACCGCGATCGGGCTCGAGCGTTTCCTCGCCGACTGGCACAAGACCAAGCAGAAGATCTGACCTTGCCGGGCCGCCGCTAGCGGATGCCGAGCGCTGTCGGCGACCGCGCGAAGCGGATCGCGGCGGACGAGCCGCGCTAATAACTCGTAACGCTTTCCGTTGCCGTCTTCTAATAACGCTGCTAAACTTCGCTGGGTATCACTGACCCCGAGCCGCAGGCTTCAAACCGTTGCGCGGTATGCGGCTCACAACGGAGCCGTCTCGTGAGTAGTGACCCCGACAAACATCTGACGTCCAACCCCGCCCTGAACGCCTGGATCGGGGACGTTGCCCGGCTGACCTCACCGGAAAAGATCGTTATCTGCGATGGTTCGGCGGCCGAGCGTGATCGCCTGACGACGGAGGCGGTTGCGAGCGGCGTGCTGATCCCGCTGAATCCGCAAAAACGTCCCGGCTGTTATCTCCATCGCTCGAATCCGAACGACGTCGCGCGCACCGAAGAAGTCACCTTCGTCTGCACGCCGAACAAGGACGACGCCGGGGTAACGAACCATTGGATGGCGCCGGACGAGGCCTACAACAAGCTCGGCGCGCTGCTGAAGGACTCGATGCGGGGGCGCACGATGTACGTGATCCCCTACGTGATGGGACCGCTCGGCTCACCGTTCGCCAAGGTCGGCGTGGAGATTACCGACAGCATCTATGTGGCGCTGAGCATGCGAATCATGACGCGGATGGGCCGCGCGGCGCTCGCTTTGCTGGGGGAGTCGGAGCATTTCAATCGCGGGCTGCACGGTACGCTCGATCTCGATCCCCAGCGGCGCTTCATCTGTCATTTTCCCCAGGACAACGCCATCTGGTCGGTGGGCAGCGGCTACGGCGGCAACGCGCTACTGAGCAAGAAGTGTTTTGCCCTCAGGATCGCGAGCTGGCTCGGACGGACCGAGGGTTGGATGGCCGAGCATATGCTCATCGTCGGCCTGCGCAATCCGCAGGGCGAGACCCGCTATATCGCGGCCGCGTTCCCCAGTGCCTGCGGCAAGACCAACCTGGCGATGCTCCTGCCGCCGCAGGCGCTTGGCGACTGGAAGGTGTTTACGGTGGGCGACGATATCGGCTGGCTCAGGATCGGTCCTGACGGCCGGCTGTGGGCGATCAATCCGGAGAACGGCTATTTTGGCGTCGCGCCCGGAACCAGCGCCCGCTCGAATCCCAACGCGATGCGCATGGTGGGCCACGACTCGCTGTTCACCAATGTCGCGATGACGCCGGATGGCGATATCTGGTGGGAGGGCATGGACGCGCCGCCGCCGGCGGGTCTTATCGACTGGCGGGGCAAACCGTGGACGGCGGGTTCAGGCGCCAAGGCGGCGCATCCGAACAGCCGTTTCACCACGCCGATGACCAACAATCCGGCGCTTTCGCCGCACGCCGAAGATCCCGAGGGAGTGCCGATTTCGGCCATTATCTTCGGCGGACGGCGCGCCACCACGATGCCGCTCGTGCTCGAATCAACGAGTTGGGTGCATGGCGTGCTGATGGGCGCGACGATGGGCTCCGAGACCACTGCGGCGGCCGCCGGACAGGTGGGCGTGGTGCGCCGCGATCCGATGGCGATGCTGCCGTTTTGCGGCTACAACATCGGCGACTACTTCCGCCACTGGCTCGCGATGGGCGCGAAGATCAGCCATCCGCCGCGCATCTTCATGGTCAACTGGTTCCGCAAGGACGGCAACGGCAATTTCGTATGGCCGGGCTACGGCGAGAACCTGCGCGTGCTCAAGTGGATGCTCGATCGAATCGACGGCAAGGTCAGCGGCCGCGAAACTCCCGTCGGGATCGTTCCCGCGCCCGGCGAGCTGGACCTGAACGGCCTCGAGATCTCGCCGCGCCAGCTCGAGCAGGCGCTGGCCGTCAATCCCGATGAATGGCGCGTCGAGCTCGAATCGGCCGCGCAGTTCCTGCAGAGTATCGGGGCGACACTGCCGGCCGAGCTCACGGAAAAGCATCGCGAGCTGAGCCGTCGGCTCGCAGGCTGAGCCGCCGTTGCTGAACCGCTCTTAAGGATCAGCGATTACCCGGTATTCGCGGGCGTCCCGTCCTCTCCGGACGTCCTCGCAGTCTCGACCGCCGCATGACCCAGGCCCGCGCGGCGTCAACGGCCGCGCGCAGCCATCAAGTCACGGCCCGCTTCAAAGGGCGGGGCGAATTCCGGCTAGTCGCCCGGTTTGCGCAGAAAGGCCGGAATATCGAGCCGGTCATCGCCCTCAGCGGGATCGTTCTGCGCCATCCGCGTGGGCCCCTCGCGACCATTTTCCGCGCGCCGCTTGAACGCCGGGATATCCAGCGTGCTGTCGTCCACGATCATGCCCAGACGGCGGACCGGCCGATTCTGGAACAGCGGATTCTGTGGTGGCGGCGGTGGGGTAGCGACCGGCGGCGCCGCGAGCGTGGTGGTCGGCTGCGGCTGAATCGGATCAATCGGCCGCGTGGAGGCCGCCATCACCGGTGTCGTGATCGCCGCCCCGGATGACGAATAGCGCGACATCCCGCGTTCCAGCTCGCGTTCACCGAAGCCGGTGGCGATGACGGTGACGTGGATTTCGTCGGCGAGGTTCTCGTCGATGACGGCGCCGAAGATAATGTTGGCGTCCTCGTGGGCCTCTTCCTGGATGAGGCTCGCGGCTTCGTTCACCTCGTAAAGCGACATCTCGGGGCCGCCGGTGACGTTGATCAGCAGGCCGCGGGCGCCCTTGATCGAGACGTCCTCGAGCAACGGACTCGAGATGGCGCGCTGGGCGGCCTCGAGCGCGCGATTTTCACCGGAGGCACGCGCCGCACCCATCATGGCCATGCCCATCTCGGCCATGATCGAGCGGACATCGGCGAAATCGAGATTGATGAGACCGTGCACCGTGACCAGTTCGGAAATGCCGCGCACCGCCTGGAGCAGGACGTCGTCGGCTTTCTGAAAGGCTTCCTTGAGCGAAGTGGTGCGGCTCGCGATCGAAAGGAGACGCTGGTTGGGGATGGTAATCAGGGTATCGACCGCGTTCTTCAGTTCGCGCATCCCCTCCTCGGCCTGGGCCATGCGCTTGCGGCCTTCGAACTGAAACGGTTTGGTGACGACGCCAACGGTCAGGGCGCCGCCTTCGCGCGCGATCCGCGCAATGACCGGAGCGGAGCCGGTGCCGGTACCGCCGCCCATGCCGGCGGTGACGAAGACCATCTCGGCGTCGCCGATCGCCTCGCGGAGCGCCTCTTCGTCCTCGAGGGCGGCCTTGCGACCGATCTCCGGATTGCCGCCGGTGCCGCGGCCCTTGGTCAGCATCTGGCCAATCTGCATCCGCACCGGCGCGATATTGGCCTTGAGCGCCTGGGAGTCGGTATTGACCGAGATAAATTCGACGTTGCGCAGGCCGGCGGCGATCATGTGATTGACCGCATTGCCACCACATCCGCCGGCACCAATCACTTTGATACGGGCTCCCGGATCCACACTTTCGACCAATTCGATCATCCCGGCCTCTCCTCCACCCCTCATCCTCATGGTTGTTGTACTCACATCCGCTCTCCGCACTGCCACCGTTTCGAGTTACTAGAAAAACTCCCGCATCCAGTCGCCGACCCGGGTGCGCAGCCAGCCCCAGCGACCGCCGCGTCCGTTGCTGTGAGCGCTGGCCTTCTGCCGGGCAGCGCGCATCAGCAGTCCCGCCGCCGTGGTGTACATCGGTTTCATCAATGGTTCGGGCATGTCCCGGGGATTGAGCGGCAAGCCGCGGCGCACCGGCAGGTTAAAAATGCGCTCGGCCAGTTCCTGGGTGCCTTCGAGCAACGAAGTCCCGCCGACCAGAACCACGCCGGAGCCGAGGCTATCGGCCACTCCGGAACGCACGATCTCGCGCTGCGCCATGGAAAAAATCTCTTCCATACGCGGTTCGATAATCTCGCCCAGCAGATGGCGGCCGATGGCGCGCGGATCGCGTCCGCCGACTCCCGGAACCTGCACGATCTCATCGCGACCGACGATAAGATTCGTGGCGATACCGTGATTGATCTTCAGCCGCTCGGCCTCGGCCAGCGGGGTCCGCAGACCGGCCGCGATATCGCTGGTCAGGTGATTGCCGCCGATTGGCACCACCGCGGTATGCATCACGGCGCCGTTCAGGAAGACGATGATATCGGTGGTGCCGCCGCCGATATCAATGAGGGCCACGCCGAGCTCGCGCTCTTCGGGGAACAGCGCGGCGTCGGCCGAAGCGAGCGCCTCATACATCAGCTCGACCGGCGGCAGATTGGCGCGCTCACAGCACTTCATCAGGTTCTGGCCGTAACTCTGGGCGGCGGTGACAATATGGATGCGGGCTTCGAGCCGCACCCCGGCCATGCCGAGCGGATCGCGCACGCCTTCCTGATCATCGACGGCGAACTGCTGGGGCAGCGCGTGCAGGACCTGCCGATCGAGCGGGATGGCAACGGCGCGCGCGGCTTCGATCACCCGTTCGACGTCGCGCGTGCCGACCTCGCCGCCGCGCACGGCGACGATGCCATGGCTGTTGAGGCCGCGAATATGCGCGCCGGCCACACCGACCACCGTGGGACCGAAATGCACGCCGGCGCCGCGCTCGGCCTCGGCGGTCGCCGCGCGAATCGCCTCGACCGTGGCTTCGATATTGACCACCACGCCCTTGCGCAGACCGGTGCAGGGGGCGAGACCGTAACCGAGAATCGTCGGCGCATGATCCTCGCCGCACTCGGCGAGCAAGGCGCACACCTTGCTGGTGCCGACGTCGAGCGCGCTGCAGATGGTTCTCATCGGAGCGGCGCCGCCTCCTCGGCGCGCAGGTCGCGGCGCGCCATCACGCGATTGAGGCTGGTCGCGCGATCGCGCCGGGGCGTTTGAAACGCCGCCGGACGCAGCCGCGCAACCGCTTCGCCGGGCACGGTCAAGTCGAGCGCCGCGAGCAGGTTCCAGTGCGCCTGCCAGAGCGTGAGCACCTGCGCGGCATGCGCAATTTCAACGGGGGCGTGATCGAGGTCCAGGGTTATCGGCAAGGGCGGCCGATCAAGGAAAAGGGTTGCGGTAGCGGCGCCCTCGATCCGCATCTCGGAGATTCTAAGACCCAGTCCCGCCTCGGCGCGCACGATGATCGACGCGTAGTCGAGCAGCCGTTGCGCCGACGCGTCAGCCAGCGCGGCGCCGCTCATAATCGGCAGATCGTTGACCGTCGAGGACGCCACCGGGCCGTGCAGCGCGCCGGCCGTGTCGAGCTGATAAAAGCCGTCAGGATGCTCGACCAGGGCGATGGCGTCGGCAGCGGGCTCTGCCGTCGGTGGATGGGGGCGAAGCCGCGGCGGGAAGAGCCGCAGAGCGGGAAGCAGGCGTTGCAGGCGGGCGGCAACGTCCTGACCGCTCGAGCTCAAACCGGTCAGCACGCCGAAGGCGAAAAAGCTGCAGAGGGCCAGGCCCGCCAGTCGCCCGGTCCATTGGGTTCGCTCGTTCGCTTTTGACCGTTTCGCCGCCACCACCAACCACCTCGACCACTGCAAACGCCCTGCGTTTGCGCGTTGCTCGGCGCGCCACGCGCGCCCCTGCTACCACTCGCCGACGAGCCGAACCTCCGTTTCGAGTGTGATCCCAGTCTGTACCTTGACGCGGTCGCGCGCCAGATCGATCAGGGCGCGGACGTCGGCGGCACGTGCACCACCGAGATTGACGATAAAATTTGCATGGCATTCAGAGAACGCCGCCCCACCCTGGCGCACGCCCTTGAGGCCCGCGGCTTCGAGCAATCTGCCGGCAAAGGCCTGCGGTGGGTTCTTGAAAACGGAGCCGGCGTTCGGCAGATCGCGGGGTTGCCGCGCGAGGCGCCGCGCGTGAATCTCGCGCACCCGCGCGTCCAGGGCCGCGGTGTCGCCGGGCGCGAGGTGGAAGTCGGCGCGCGTGATCACGAAGCCCCGGGGCAGACTGGTGCGCCGATAAGCGAAGCCGATTTGTTCGCTCGGCAGGCGGCGACGCGCGCCGTCTTGATCGACGCCATGGACGGCGGTTACCACCCGCGCCATCTCGCCGCCGAAGGCGCCGGCATTCATGACGAGCCCGCCGCCGACGGTGCCGGGAATTCCTTCACCGAATTCGAGGCCGGCGAGACCGCGCGCCGCGGTCAGCCGCGCGACGTCGCCGAATTGCGCCGCGGCGCCGGCGCTGACGGCGACGCCGTCGATCGTAATCGCGCCAAAGGCGGCGCCGAGCTTGACGACGAGGCCGCGGATACCGCGATCGCTGATGAGCAGGTTGGTGCCCGCACCGAGGCAGAACGCCGGCACGTCGTGACGCCGGGCGAGCGTCAGCGCGGCGGCGAGTTCGTCCTCGTCTTCGGCGAGCAGAAAGAGATCGGCGGGACCGCCGATTTTGAACGAGGTCAACTCGGCGAGGGGATGATCGACCCGCAGGCGCGCGCCGAAGCGCTCGCGCAAACTCCGCTCAAGCGCGCTCATCGGCAGACCTCGTTTCGTCGAGGAGGGCGAGCACCTGCTCGCCGAGCTGATAAACGTCGCCCGCGCCCATCGAGACAATCAGATCGCCGGCCGCCGATTCGCGCGCGACGCGCGCGGCCGGTTCGGCTTCGCCGCCAAGGTAGCGCACGTCGGCATGGCCGCGCGCGCGCATCGCTTCGTAAAGATGCCGTGCGGACACACCCGCGATCGGCTCTTCACCGGCGCTATAGACCTCGGTCAGGTAGAGAACGTCGGCGTCGTCGAAAGCGGTGACGAAGTCGTCGAAAAGGTCGCGCAGACGGGTGTAGCGATGCGGCTGATAGACGACCGCGATACGGCGGCGGAACGCCGCCCGGGCGGCGGCGAGGGTGGCGCGGATTTCCGCCGGATGATGCGCGTAGTCGTCGAGCACAATACGGCCCGCCGCCTCGCCCTTGATCTCGAAGCGGCGCGCGATCCCACCGAAGCTCGCGAGGGCGCGCGCCGCCGTCGCGAAGTCGAGGCCGATTTCGAGCGCGATGCCGATCGCCGCCAGGGCGTTGAGGGCAACGTGATAGCCCGGCGTTGGCAGCGTCACCTGACCGAGCATCCGGTTCCTGCGGCTTACGGCAAAGCTCGTGGTCAGTCCGTCGATAACGATATTTTCGGCGCGCAAATCGGCGTCGGGCGCGACGCCGTAGGTCACCACCGACTTGCGCACATGGGGCAGCAGGCCGCGCACGTTAGGACTGTCGAGCCCGAGCATCACCGCGCCGAAAAAAGGCACGCGATTGATGAAGCTCAGATAGGCCTCGCAGGCGCGTTCGATAGTTCCATAATGGTCGAGGTGTTCAGGATCGATGTTGGTCACGACGGCGAAGGTCGGCGTGAGCAGCAGGAAGGAAGCGTCGCTCTCGTCGGCCTCGGCGACCATGTACTCGCCCTGGCCGAGTCTCACGTTGGCGCCGTGCGCGCGCAGCCGGCCGCCGATGGCGACGGTGGGATCGAGACCGGCGGCCTCGAGGATGAGACCGATGAGCGAGGTGGTGGTGGTCTTGCCATGAGTGCCGGCCACCGCGATACCGACCTTGGCGAGGCGCAGGAGCTCACCGAGCATCTCGGCGCGCGGAATCACGGGAATCTTCGCCGCGCGCGCGGCCGCGACCTCGGGGTTCGAGAACTTCACGGCGGCGGAAATCACGACCGCGTCAAGCTCCGCCGACAGGTGACTCGGATGGTGCCCGTAGGCGACCGCAACGCCGAGTTCGGCGAGCCGCGTGGTGACCGGCGTCTCGCGCAGATCGCAGCCGCTGACGACGAAGCCCAGGCGCTGACAGAGCTCGGCGATGCCGCTCATGCCGGCGCCGCCGACGCCGATGAAATGCAGACGGCGCGGACGCGCGAGCAGGGCGGTGGCGACGGTTGTCATGCCGCGCGACGCTCCCGGACGACGGCGAAACATACCTGAGCGACGGTGGCGGCGGCGCACGGTCGGGCGGTAGCCTGCGCACGGCGGCCCATCTCGAGCAGCGCGGCCCTGTCAGCGGTGAGCTCGATTAACTCGCGGGCGAGATTTGCGCCTAGTTGTTGATCGTCGGCGACGATGCGCGCGGCGCCGGCGCGGACCAGCACGCGCGCGTTGAACTCCTGCTGGCGATCGCGATGGAACGGATAGGGAACGAAGATGGCGGGACGGCCGGCGAGCGCCATTTCGGTCACGGTCATGGCGCCGGCGCGCGCGACGACCAGATCGGCGCCGCGCAAAGCGGACGCCATATCGTCGATAAACGGCACGACTGTGGCCGCGAGCCTCATCCGCGCATACCCCTCCGCTACCATCCCTTGATCGGCTTCGCCGGTCTGATGCGTAATCCGCCAATTTATAACGCTTTTTGCATCAATTTCAAAGGCTTTTAGGACACCGAGATTAAGACGATGGGCGCCGCTCGAGCCGCCTAAAACAAGGATTTGAAGCGGATCGGCGGAGTCGCGGGGCGCCGCCCCGCTCCATCTGAAGCGCACGGGATTGCCGGAAACCACCACGCGATCGGCGGCAAAGCTCGGGGCGGCATCGGCGAAACCAAGGCAGATCCGGTCGGCGAGGCGCCCCATCAGGCGATTCGTCATCCCGGGCCGCGTGTTCTGCTCCATCAGCACGAGCGGCACGCGCGAGGCGGCCGCGGCCACGGCGAACGGCGCCGAGACGTAACCGCCGGCACCCAGCACGAGGTCGGGCCGGAAACGGCGGATGAGCCGCCGCGCCTGGGCGATCGCGGCGACGAATTCGCTCAGGGCGCGGAGACGGGTCAGCGGGCCCTTGCCGGTCCATCCGCGCACCGCCATCAGTTCGCACGGCAGACCGTGCTGCGGCAGCCAGCGCGCTTCGAAACCGTTGCTGGCGCCGGCATAAAGGACGGTGCTCTCCGGCGCTTGACGGAGGATTTCCTCGCCCACCGCCACGGCGGGAAAGAGATGGCCACCGGTGCCGCCGCCCGCGATAAGCACTCTCATTGGGGGGCGACTCTCCGCGACAAGGCGAGCAGCGCGCCGAGCGCCGTCAGGGCGGTGATGGTTGAGGTCCCGCCGTAACTGAGAAACGGCAGCGGCAGACCCTTGGTCGGCGTCAGGCCGATAACCACGGCGATATTGATCACAGCCTGCAGCGAGAGGAGCAGCGTCAGGCCGACGGCGAGCAGGCTCGCGAACGGATCGGTTTCGCCGCGCGCGATACGCATCCCGCGCACGAGGATGATGAGAAAGAAGGCAATCACGAGGAGCGCGCCGGCGATGCCGAAATCTTCGGTGATAACGGCGAAGATAAAGTCGGTATGCGCCTGCGGGAGGTAGAACATTTTCTGGCGGCCGAGGCCGAGTCCCTGTCCCCAGGCCCCGCCCATGCCGAGCGCGATGAACGACTGAACCAGTTGGAAGCCCGCTCCGCGCGCGGTTTGCCACGGGTTCAGAAAGCCGACGAAGCGCCGCAGGCGATAGGGTTGGGCGATAGCCTCGAGCGCGAGCAGCAGCAGCGCCGCGCCGCCCGGCAGCGCGAGATGAAGCGCCCGGGTGCCGGCGGCGAACAGCATCCCGAGCATCAGGATGACGATCATGACGGTCGCACCGAAGTCCGGCTGCATCAGCGTCAGGAGGGCGAGCGGCGCCGTCAGCAGAAATGCCGGCAGGGGTCCGCGCTCGAAATGTTCAATCGCGGTGTCGCGGCGGGCGAGCAGCGCCGCCAGCACGAAGACCAGACCGAGCTTGACCAGCTCCGAAGGCTCGAGCAGCAGCGGTCCAGCGCGCAGCCATCGCCGGGCCCCGCCGCGAGCGACGCCCAGTCCGGGCACCCAGATGAGCAGCAGCATGATGAGGGCGAGCGCACCGAGCGGCAGCGCGATGCGGCGGAGTCCCCTCAGGGAGAACTGCGAGAGCGCGGCGCAGACCGCGAGACCGATCACGACGTGGACAAGCTGCGCCATGAAGTAACGGAACGGGTCGCCCGACTGCGCCCGGCCGAGAAAATAGGTCGCATCGAGGACCATCATGAGGCCGAGCACGATCAGCACCCCGGCAGGCGCGGCGAGCCAGGGATCGACGCGGCGCCGTGAGAGCTCTTCAGAGCGCGCGAACCAGCTCCTGAAATAGACGACCGCGTTCTGCATAGTCCTTGAATTGATCGAAACTGGAGCAGGCCGGCGAGAGCAAAACGGTGGCGCCGGCAGGGGCCCGCGCCGCCGCCAGAGCGACTGCTTCCGGCAGGGTCGCGACGCACTCGAGCGGCGCGGCGCCGTGCAAGGCCGCGCGCATCCGCTCGCGCGCCGCACCGATCAGAATCACGAGCATCACTTTGTCGGCGATGGGCCGCACGAGGGGTTGGTAGGAGCCGCCTTTGTCGACGCCGCCGGCGATTAAAATGATCGGTGCGGGCGTCGCCACCAGCGCTTCGAGCGTCGCGCCGACATTGGTGCCCTTGGAATCGTCAACGTAGCGCACGCCGCGATGCTCGCGGACAAATTCGAGGCGATGCGGCAGGCCTCGAAACGCGGCGAGGGCGGCGGCGATCGTGCGCGGTTCGACGCACATGGCGAGAGCGGCCGCAGCCGCCGCTGCCGCGTTGATGCGGTTGTGGTCGCCGGGCAGGCTGAAGCGGGCGAGGTCGATCGCGCCGGTGCGGCATCCCAACTCGAAGCGCACCGCCTCCGCGTCGAGCCATACCGCCGGGCGCTCGGGCGGCGGCGTGCGGCCGAAGGCAATCACGGTCGCTCGCAGCTCGGGCGCCAACCGCCAGACTTCCGGATCTTCGCGGTTGAGGATCGCCCAGTCGGCCGTCGTCTGATTCGCGAAAATGCGGGCCTTGGCCGCCGCGTATTCGGCCAGCCCCGCGTAGCGATCGAGATGGTCAGGGCTCAGGTTGAGGTGAATCGCGACGTGCGGTTTGAACGCGACGATGGTTTCGAGCTGATAGCTTGAAACCTCGACCACAGCCGCATCGAGCGCCTGGCCGACGGCGTCGATCAAAGGCGTGCCGAGGTTGCCGCCGACGAAGGTCTTCATCCCGGCGGCGCGCAGAATCTCACCGACGAGAGTCGTCACCGTGCTTTTGCCGTTGGTGCCGGTAATCGCGACGACCGGCGCGGCGAGGAAGCGGGCGGCGAGCTCGAGTTCACCGATTATCGGGAGCTGCTGGCGGCGCGCGGTTTGCAGCAGCAGGGTGTCGGGCCTGACTCCCGGGCTGACCACGACGAGCTCGACCCCTTCGAGCCATCGCGGGTCGTCGGGGCCGCAATGGAATTCGCCGGCAGGGAGCGCGCGCGACGGCAGATCGTCACGCCGATCGACCATCACGAGCGACGCGCCGCGCGCGGCGAGGAAGCGCGCCGCGGCCGTGCCGCTGACGCCCATCCCAATCACCATTACGCGCCTCTGTGCCAGCTCCATCCGCGATGATCCTTCGCTCAGCGCAGCTTCAAGGTGCTCAGGGCCACCAGTCCGCAGACGATCGAAATGATCCAGAAACGGACCACGACGACGGTCTCGGGCCATCCGCTCAGTTCAAAATGATGATGAATCGGAGCCATGCGAAAAATGCGCCGATGGGTCAACTTGTAATAGTAGCGCTGCAGGATAACCGAGACGGCTTCGAGGACGAAGACGCCGCCGGCGATCGGCAGGACGAGTTCCTGCTTGGCGAGCAAAGCCACGGTGCCGAGGGCGCCGCCGAGCGAGAGCGCGCCGACGTCACCCATCATCATCGAGGCGGGATAGGCGTTGTACCAGAGGAAGCCCATCGAGGCCGCAATCAGCGCGGCGCAGAAGATCGCCACCTCACCGGCCCCTTCGACGTGCGGCACGTCGAGGTAGCGCGCGAACTTCAGATTGCCGGCGACGTAGGTAAAGACCCAGTAGCAGAAACTGGTGGTCATCACCGGGCCGATCGCGAGGCCGTCGAGCCCGTCGGTCAGATTGACGGCGTTGGACGAACCGACGATCACCACCGCGGCGAATGGGATGTAAAGCCATGCCGACAGCGTCGGATGCAGTCGCTTCAGAAAAGGGAAGTTGAGGGTGCGATTAAACGAGAGGATGCCGAAAAGGATGACGCCGGCGGCGAGCGCGCAGGCGAATTGCCACACCAGCTTCTGCGGCCCGCTCAGCCCTTTGCCGCGCCCGCGCTTGAGCTTCAGGTAATCGTCGGCGAAGCCGATCGCGCCGAAGCCAACCGTCACCACGATCGCGAGCCAGATGTAGGGATCGGCGGGATCGGCCAGCAGCAGCGTGGCGGCGACGCAGGACGCGACTATCAGCAGGCCGCCCATAGTCGGGGTGCCGGCTTTCTTCTGATGGGTACCGGGAACGTCGTCGCGGATGGTCTGGCCGATTTTGAGCGCGCGGAACTTCTCGATCAGCAGGGGACCGAAGGCGAGCGACAAAGCGAGCGCGGCCAGCCCGGCGAGCACCGAACGAAAAGTCTCGTAGCGCAGGACGTTAAACGCGGGAAAGCGGCTGTGCAGGGGGTAAAGCGCCAGGTACAGCATCGCGCGTGGCGCCCTTCTAGCCGGCGATGGTTGCGGTCAGTTCTTCGACGACGCGACGATCGTCAAAAGCGATCCGCTGGTTGCCGATCAACTGGTAGTCTTCGTGACCCTTGCCGGCAATCACCACGATATCTCCCTCCCGCGCGATGGTTAAAGCGATCGCGATGGCGGCCCGGCGATCGGCCTCGACGATGTAACCGCATGAGCTCGCCGCAGTCCACTCGGCGAGTGGGCGGCGGCCGCTTTGAACCAGTCCCTTTTCGATCTCCGCAATGATATTGCGGGGTTCTTCGGAGCGGGGATTATCATTGGTCACGATGGTGATGTCGGCGAGTCGTCCGGCAATTTCGCCCATCAGCGGCCGCTTGCCGCGATCACGGTCACCGCCGCAGCCGAAGACGCAGATGAGCCGGCGCGAGCAGAGGGGGCGCAGCGTCGCGAGTACGGCCGCGAGCGCGTCGGGCTTGTGCGCATAATCGACCAGCACCTTAACGCCCGGCGGACCATCGACCGCCTGCAGTCTGCCCGGCGCCCCGGCGCATCGCCGCACCCCTTCGCTGATCGCCGCGGGCGCGAGGCCGAGGGCCGTCGCGACCGCGCAGGCGCCAAGAATGTTACGCAGATTGATCTCGCCGAGCAGGGGTGACTGCACGTCGAAGCTCGCCTGCGGCGTCACGACGGTGGCCGTGAGACCATCAGCGCGGTAGCGCTGAGCGACGGCGCGCACATCGTGGTCGGAGCCGAGGCCGAAGCTCAGGCGCTCGCCGCGCACGGCCTCGAGCACGCGCCGTCCCCAGGGGTCGTCACCGTTGACGAGGGCTACGGCCGCGCCGTGCGCGCTGCGCGGCAGCAGTTCGGTAAACAGTCGCAACTTGGCGGCGAAGTAAGCCTCTTCGCTCGCGTGATAATCCAGATGATCACGGCCGAGGTTGGTAAACACGGCGGCGCGAAAGCTCAGCTCGTCCACGCGATGCTCGGCGAGGCCGATCGAGGAAATCTCGGCCATCGCGGCTTTAGCTCCGGCCTCGGTCATGGTCCGGAGCGCAGCTTCGAAGTCGGCTGACTCGGGCGTGGTGAGGCCGCGGTAAAGCGTCTGACCGTTAAAAAAAGCGCCGATGGTGCCGATGATGCCGGCGGGACGTCCGGCCGCTTCCCAGATGGACTGCAGCAGATAGGTGGTGGTGGTTTTGCCGCTGGTGCCGGTGACGCCGATCAGATCGAGCGAACGACTCGGGGCGGCGAAAAAGCGCGACGCGACAGTGCCCATCAGCCTTCGCGGCGACGCGCATTCGACGACGGTCGCCGCGGAGCGCGCGCCGCCGCCCTCTCCATTCCGCACCACCACTGCGCACGCTCCGCGGTCCAAAGCCTGTGTCGCGTGCCGGCGCGCGACGGCGGGGTCGCGCGCAGTCGCGAAAAAAAGATCGCCCGGTCGCACCCCGCGCGAGTCGTAGGCGAGACCGCTGACTTCAACGGCGGTAGCGCCGACGATCCGGCCGATTTCGCATCCGGCGATCAATTGAGACAACTTCATTGCGGGCTACTCTAGCGCGACGCCGCCAGGCGTTCGTCGAAGCGATCCGGGGCGTCAGTATCGCCGGTTCGGGTGGAAAGTATGACGCGCACCGGCGCGTCAGTCATCATCCCCGGCGGCGGTTCCTGAGCGGTCACGTAGCCGGTGCCGCGAGCCGCGAGGTTCAGGTGATAAGTGCGCGCGAGCGCCATCGCGCTGCGCAGGCTGAGACCGACAAAACTCGGCACTCGCTGCGGTCCCTGCGGCCGCGGCGCGGCGGCGCCGCTGCTCGAATCCGTCGCGGTCACGGTAGGAGGATCGGAGCCGTCCGCGGGGCCATCGTCGGCGGGGGCGAAGGGCAGGATACCGGCGGTGGCGTAGCGCGGATGTTCGGGGGTGACGTCGAGGTGCTCGAGGGCGTTCGCGGCGATTTTGCTGAACACCGGCGCGGCGAAGAGCCCGCCGAAGTGTCCGTGCTGCACGTCATACAGTACGACCAGAATCACCAGTCGCGGATCGTCGGCCGGAACGAAGCCGACAAACGATGCCACCAGGCGGTTCTGATAGTAAGTGCCGGTGGTCGGGTTGACCATCTGCGCGGTTCCGGTTTTGCCGGCGACGGTGAAGTCCGCCACCTGGGCCAGCCGCCCGGTACCGTCGGGCGCATCGACCACGTTGCGCAAAAGATGATTCATCAGGTGGGCCGTTTGCAGCGTGACGGCGCGGCCCACGACCTGCGGATGGTTTTCGAAGAGCCGATGATCGTCGGCATCATAGGCCGCCTTGACGACGTAGGGGCGGATGAGGGCGCCGCCGTTGGCGATCGCGCCATAGGCCACGGCGAGCTGGATCGGGGTAACGGCGATGCCCTGGCCGAAACCATGATTCGCCAGATCCAGCGGGCGCCAGCTCGCCGCGGGACGCATCAGACCCGGACTTTCGCCGGGGAGATCGATACCGGTCCGCCGTCCCAGGCCGAAGCCGGCGAGTCCGGCATAGAATCGCGGCGCGCCGAGGGCGAGGGCGATTTTTGCCGCGCCGATATTCGACGAGACTTCGATGATGTCGCCGAGATTGAGCCAGCCGTGGGGACTGTCATCGTGAATGGTGCGGCCGTCAAAGAACCACGCGCCGTTTTCACAGAACAATTGCCGGCTGGGCGTAATCACGTGATCGTCCAGGGCGATGGCGCCGAGGAGTCCCTTGATGGTCGAGCCCGGCTCGAAGGCGTCCTGCACCGCGGCGTTGTGCAGGCGATCGGCGTCGTCCGTTTTATCGGCGTTGACATCGGCCATCGCGAGCACTTCGCCGCTGAAGGGATCGAGAACGACGGCGCTGGCGCGACGCGCCCCGCTCTCTTCCAGTTCGGCGGTCAGATATTCTTCCGCGGCCGACTGGATCGCGGTATCGATGGTGAGTTCGAGTCGCGCACCCGGTTCGGCGCTGCGCAGTTCGACCGGCGAGTTAAGAATCGGATGGCCGAGCGCGTCGTGATAGAACTCGAGCAGCAGCGGCGCGCCGCGCACCCAGCGATCGTATTCCAGCTCGATACCGGAGAGACCCTGGCCGTCCACCCCAGCCTTCCCAACCACCGCCGCGGCCAGGCTTCCCTCCGGATAAAACCGTTGATTCTCGGCCACCGTGCCCAATCCCCTGATACCGTCGAGCTTCAAGCCGGCGACCTGCTCGGGACGCAGATGGCGCGCGAGCCAGACAAAGGGCGACCGATGGAGCCGGACTTCGAGTTCGTCGGCATCGATGCTCAGGGTCGCCGCGATTTGCCGGCGCTGAGCGGCCGTGGTGGCTGCCAGCAGCAGCCGCGACCGCGCATAAACGGATTCGGTTCCCGATGACAGGGCGAGCGGCAGGCCATTGCGATCGACTATCGAACCGCGCACCGCGGCCAGCGCTATCTGTCCGCGATGCTCGTTGTGCGCCATCGCAACGAGGCGCGGACCGTCGACCAGGACGAGAATCAGCAGGCGCGTCGCCGCCAGTAGAAAAAGCCCGCCGACGGCTGCGGTCAGCGCACCAATACGGAGGCGACGGGCTTCGGCGGGAGTCTTCACGGGATGATCACCAGATGACCCGGCGGCGGGGGTCCGAGTCCGTCGCGGACCGCGATGGCACGCAGACGATCATGCGAGGAGAGTTGCGCGACCTCGAGCCGCAGGCGCCGGTTGCGCTCTTGCAATTGCAGCTCCTCGGCACGAAGACTCGAGAGGCGATAACCCTCCTGCGTCACTTCGAGCCGGACGATAAGCGTGGCGAAGCCGACCAGGACGATCGCGCCGGCGAGGATCCCGGTCAGCATCGGGGAGCGTTTGGGCTTGGCGCGGGCCGCGCGCTTCACCCGGCTGTTTTTTCGATCCACCGCAGCCGCGCGCTGCGCGCGCGTCGGTTGTGCGCGATTTCGGCCATGCTCGGACGGAGCGCCTTGCCCCTCGGCAAGACGAACCCGCCCTGCGCCGCGAGCTCGCGAAACCGCTGTTTAACCGGACGATCTTCGAGCGAATGATACGCGATCACCACCATCCTGCCGCCCTTGGCAAGGCGTGCCGGTGCGTCGTGCAGCATCCGGCCGAGGCTTTCCAGTTCGTGGTTGACGGCGATCCGCAGGGCTTGAAAAGTGCGTGTCGCGGGATCGATACCGCCGCTTCGCCGATGGACGGCGCGGCGGATGATCGCGCGCAGCTCGGCGGTGGTCGCAATCGGGTGCTGCCGGCGGGCGTCGACGATGGCGCGGGCGATCCGCCGGGCCTCACGATCTTCGCCATAATCCTGAATGATGCGAATCAGGCCGGCTTCACTTTCTTCATTCACCAGATCCCCGGCGCGGAGCGTCTGCCGCTGGTCCATCCGCATATCGAGCGGTCCCTCGCGGGCGAAGCTGAAACCGCGCTGCGCGTCATCGAGGGCGAGGCTGCTCATGCCGAGGTCGGCGAGGATCGCGTTGACGCAGGGGGTGCCGTTGGCTTCGAGAATTTCGGTGAGATCGGCGAAGTCGCGATGGAAGAGCGCGACGCGCGCGCCGAAGCGGTCAAGGCGGGCGGCCGCGACGCGCAGCGCCTGCGCGTCGCGGTCAAGCCCGATAAGCTGGCAGCCGGTCGCTTCGAGCAGCGCCTCGGCATGGCCGCCGGTGCCAATCGTGGCATCGACGACGATCATAGGATTGCAGGCGCGAACGAGCCCCGCCACCTCCGCCACCATCACCGCCACGTGTTGGGGGCTCGTCGCGCTCACCGCCGTTTGTTCGCTCGGATCCTCCATGGGACTAGATGTTCAACTTGCCGACGAATTCGGGGTCTTCCATCAATTGCTCGGCCGATTGCAGGACGCGCCCGAGCGCCGCGCGATCCCACAGTTGAAAATGATCGATCTGGGCCGAGAAGGTCGCTTCGCGATCCAGCCGCGCGAACTCCCGCAGCTTCGGTGGAATCAGGATGCGACCCTGACGATCGGCTTCTACTTCGTGAGCGCCCCCTATATAAAAAGTCTGAAAGAGTTGAACATTACGATCGAACCGTGCCTTGTCCCGGATCCTGCTTACGAGCGCCTCCCATTCACGGGGCGGATACAATGCGAGGCATCGCTCGCGCTCCATAATATGGTTGGTGATATACAGGCGGTCATGACCTTCGGCCTGCAGCACTTCACGAAAGCGGGCGGGTATGCTGACGCGCCCCTTGTCGTCAATCGCATGGTCAAAACGCCCATTGAACACCGACCAGCGCCCCTGCGCCCCACAATCTCCCACTTTTCCCCACCCACGTCAAGCGGAAATTTTTCGCGCGCGACAAGCCACCGTCGCCGTCGCGCACCGGCCGCAGTTCAGATCGGCGACCCGCCCGTCCGAAGCGTCACTTGGGCAGCGCGCGGTAGAGCAGTCAGGTCGACGCGCGTGCGGTCCCGTTGCGATTAGTGCCGCCGGTCCTCCCTTCATCGTCTGACCTGCGGTTGCAACGGACGGGTTGGTATCGGCACCATTTGCCGATTGGATCGTGGTTCGCGGCCTGAAGGGGGCGGGTCGGCTAAGATCGTTCCGGCGCGCGGTCGAGCCTCAGAGCCGGCGGGTCTCTGATCACGACTTCGTGATGAACCAACTGCGGCGGCGACAAGGATCGTGCAGCGCTGCAAAGTTTAAGCATTCGCCGCTAAGCCGGGTGAGCGACCCACTGCAAAGCGAGGTCGCGCGTCGGCCGGTTTTGCTCGCGGAAATCCTGCCATCGCCACTGGTATGCGAGTTGCGCAAGCCCTCCTCCCGGGAGGCTGATTATGCAACTCGAAGTAAAGTTCGTCGGCGCTCAGCCGCACGAGCACCTGCCCCGGATAGCCCTCTATACGATCGATCTGCGGGGGGCCGCGAAGAAAGTCGCGGTCGCCGAGGAGGGCCGGCTCAACCTTGGCGACGATCCACATCGGACCCTGCGCGGCACGATCGCGCTCGGCCCCGACGTGGCCGACCCTGCGAAACTCGATACCAACCTGCTCCAGAAATTCTCCGCCGGCCAGACCCTGGCCGAGTGGGAGAAGAACCTCGTCATCAATGTTCCGGCGCAGTGGTGGCGATTATGGTGGCCGCTGACGATCTGTCTGGCCGGCAAGGTGCAGCGATGCTTTCCGATCTACGTGGATCCGGTTCCCGTACTGAAAAACATCGCGCTCAACCGACTCGTCTTTCCTTTCCCGCCGATCGAGTTCTGCTTTCCGATCTGTAACGGCGTCGTCGAGGTCTGGGAGTCGACCTGTTGCTGCTTTCCGTTCCTGATCTCGGACGTGCCTTCGCTGATCGACAAGCTGAAAAAGTTTCTGATCGAGAATCCGGTGATGTTTCCGCCTCCGCCGCGGCCGGGTCCGGACCCTGGTCCAATCGATCGGGTGCGCGAGCGACGGGTGAGCCGGGCGATTGCAGAGGGCAAGGTTGACTTTCGCTTCGCACCGAATACGCAGCTTCACGCGGACCTCCAGGCGCTCGAGGCGAGCAGTCCGCAGGAGGCGGTCAGCTACTTCATCGCGCATCCGTCATTGTGGCCGATCTGGTGCAACTGCAGCGTCGCCACGCTCGGCGAGGCCGGGCTGCAGCCGGACGGCTCATTCCAGTTCTGTTTCGAGTGGTTTCCGATCCCGTTCCTGCCGTGGTGCTACCGCAGCTACTTCTACAAGGTTTACCAGCAGAGCGGCGGCCAACTGGTCTGCATCTATGACGGGCAAGCGGCGCATCAGTACTTCGCCGCCGACGACTTCGCCAACCTTTCAACCCTGAGCGGCAGCGCGTGCGGCAATCCCAATCCGATCCCCGGCACCGATTTTGTCGCGCTGCAGCAGATCGGCAGCACCTCGACCCACGTGCTGCACAGCAATTACGGCGTCCCGTCGGGTACCACCGATACCACGCAGACCGGGGCCTTCAGCGTGGCGGCGCCGCCGTCGAACGGCGGGTTGGTGAACGACAACAATGCGCCGTGGTGCAAGACGCTGAATTTCATGTTGTATTTCGACCCTGGGATGGCGGCGCTCGGCGCGTACTACTACCGGATGAGCGTCGCGCCGGCGGATCTCAACGGTAACCCGGTGGGGCCGATGCAGCCTATTCTGAACCCGGTCGCGTGGGCCAAATACGCGCTGGGACCTTCGGGCATCGAGACCGACGGTCAGCCGCTGGGACCCAACACGGTGGGCGGGAATCAGGGTCTGTACGTGATTCCCTATCAGTCGGCGACCGTTCAGCCGGTCGGCTCGACCAGCCCTGACCAGGACTGGGAGGGCGGCCAGTACCATCAGTACTTCAACACCGCCGACGCCGGGGCGACGCCGCCAGGTCCGGTCAACGGCCGCTTCCTGCTGGCCGTCGAGATCTTCAACAGCGCCGGCCAGCGCCTGATCCCGGTGGGCGCACCGGCGAGCCCGGGCGATATCCCGACCAGCTTCAACTTCATCCGCCTGATGCCGACGCTCAGCGGTCCCGGCAGCACGACCAACGTCCCGTATGCGGCCCTGACCCACCTGATCTGGGCCGACAACCGCCCGGTGGTCGGTGAGATCGACTACTTCAGTCTTGCCGGCGTGAGCAGCGATGCGGAATGCCAGTTCCTTTCGGGGACCGGCGACGACGCCTTCCAAGTCGGATATCGCGCTTACCATGCCGTGCTCAGTGATCCGAATCCGCCCAACCCGACGCCGCCGAGCACCTTCATGTCGAGCTACATCCTGTGGTGGGAGCGCGGGCTCAACGGAGGCAGCGGCACGCTCGACTCGGGAGGGGACCTCGACAATCCGGCGACCCGTGCCAGCGGACCTCCGGCGGAGTCTCCCGCAGGCAACGGGCTGTTGAAGAACCTGTTGCCGGACGGCGGTCCGCAGGCGTGCAGCTTCGCGATCGAGCTCGATGTCTACAGCAAGCACACCGACGGTACCTACCACTACGACGACCTCGACCGGCACGTGCTGGCGGCGGTGGCCTTGAGCCGCACGAGCTGAAAACCTGACGCTTGCCCCGACGTCTTGCGGTGCTGGCAGGGCGTCGGGGCGGCGAAGATCGATCACGTAATGCAGATCAATGAATTTATCCTGGGAGCAATCGCCGTCTGGCGCATCTCCCATCTGTTGGTCAACGAGGATGGGCCCGGTGACATCATGAAGCAGATGCGCGAGATCGCCAGGGGCGGCTTCTGGGGCAAGGTGCTGGAATGCTTCTATTGCTTGAGCCTGTGGGTTGCGGCCCCGGCAACGTTGCTGCTGGCTCGCGATTGGCGTGGCGCGATGTTGCTGTGGCCCGGTCTGTCGGGCGCGGCGATCATGCTGGAGCGAATCACCGTCGGCGGGCAGCCGATCGCCGGCGAGCATTACCTGGAAGAGGAGGAGACGCCCGATGTGCTGCGGTAGAGCTAATTCCGGGGCGCGGACGGTGGCGCAGGCGCCGTCGCCCGAGCGGCGGGCGAGCCTGCGCGCGGCCGCCAGCGGTGTCAGCATCGCTCCTCAGTTCGAGTATGTCGGCAAGACCGCGCTGACCGTGGTGAGTCCGATCACCGGCAGGCATTACCGCTTCGAGCGGCCGGGCATGCGCCTGGCTGCGGATGTTCGGGATCGGTCGTGGCTGGCGTTCGTGCCCAATCTGAAGCGGGCCGATTAGGTACGGGGAAGCGTCAGCTTGCCGAGGACCGCAGGCTGACTGGCAGCGGTGACCGAGGGCAGATTGCCCGGACGTCCGCACGCATCTCGCGATTAGACGTGGTTGCGGAGCATCAGCTCCTTTGGGTGGGGCTCGAGGTAGGCCTGGCCCTCGAGATAGGTGATGGCGAACCTGCGCACATGGTGTCGAAAGAGCGCAATCGGCACGATGAGCGGCACCAGTCCGCGCCGATAATCCTCGATCAGGGTGGCGAGTTCGGCGCGTGAATCCGCATCGAGATAAGGCCGCAGATAGCCGAGCATATGTTGCAGCACATTGGTGTGTCGCGCTCGGGTCGCGAGTTTTTTCATGGCGTCCATGAAGGCGGACTCGTAACGCTCGGCCAGCGGCTTGCGCGGGATGCCTTTGGCGTCGGCAACCAGGCGCCCCAGCTCGCCATAGGCCTTCGGCGAGTGCGCCATCAAACTGAGCTTGTGCATGGTGTGGAAGCGAACCAGTCCGCCAAGGGTCCATCGCGAGGCAAAAAAGCGGCGCAGGCGCCGGTAGGCGAAGACGCGTTCGACGAAGTTCTCGCGTAGCTGCGGATCGTTCAGCCGGCCTTCTTCCTCGACGGGCAGACTGGGATAACGGCGCATCAGGGCCGCCGCGAACAGCCCCACGCCGTCGCGCGTGGGCATCCCGGAGGCGCCGTAGACGCGCACGCGCTCCATGCCACAACTCGGCGAATCCTTTTTCAGGATGTAGCCGGAGAGTTCCTCGCGGCCGAGGGCGTCGAGCCGGCGCTGCGCATAGGAGTGCATCGCCGCGGTGTGGTCAACGGCGGTCTCGTTCGCCACCAGGCGATGCGCCGGCGCCGCGCTATCGCGGACAAGTCGCAGGGTTTCGCGGGGGACCCCCAACCCGAGTTCCAGTTCCGGACAGACGGGAACGTACTCGACGAACCTACCCAGCGTTTCGACCACGAAGTCGCTGCGCTTGTGGCCGCCATCGAAGCGCACCCGGGCGCCGAGCAGGCACGAGGAAACGCCGATCCTGATCGGTTCGTCGGCGGGCGGGCCGGCGCGGTTCGGGGTTATCCGCTCCACTGCTCGATATACGCGCGGCTGTTGAACTTGCGCGAGGTGCTGGCGAACGACATGTAACGAATTTTACCGTAAACCGGCCGTTCGGGACCCCACGCGCGATCGTGTTTGCCGCCGATTGCCCAGGCGATGCCGGCATAGCCATTGGGATCGCGGCCGTCGAGTTCGTAGCGATCGTTGAGCCTCACGCAAATGTTGTAGGCTTCGGCGGCGCTCGGACTCCATTCGAGGATCTTTTTGGCCCAGTACATCCGCAGGTATCCGTGCATCCACCCCGATATGACCATTTGTCGTTGCGCGGCGTTCCATAGCGGGTCGTGCGTCTCGGCGTCGGCAAGCTGCCGCTCGCTGTAGAGATAGGCGCGGCGGTCACGGGCGTGCTCGCTCAAGGTGCGCTGGGCCCAGGGCTCGGCGCTCGCGAGACTGCGAAAGCGCGGATTGTAGCGCACGAAGTTAACTGCCAGCTCGCGCCGCACCACGAGCTCTTCGAGAAACGCCTCGCGATCGCGCGCCGGCGCGTCGGCGTCGCGAACCGTCAACGCCACCGTATGCGGCCCAATCTGACCGAAATGAAGATAGGGCGAGAGCCGGCTGGTGCCGTCGAGATCCGGATGGTTGCGATTGTCGGCATAGCCGCACAGACGGTCGCGGAGGAATCGACGGAGCGCGGTCAGCGCAGCCGCGGTGCCGCCTTGAAAGTGCGCCGGCGCGACGGACCGGTCGAGATGAAGCTGATCGGCGAGTTCGGTCACGAGCGGCAACGAGCCGAGGTCGGCACGGCCGTCCCAGGGCACGCGCACCTCACGATTGCCGACGGGCTTCAGGAACTGGTCGAGGCGCGCGCGGATGCGGGGACGGATCGTGCGGGCGGCGAACTGCTCCTTTTCCAGCAGTCGCGACGGGACGACGACGTCAGCGTCGACGCTCCAGAGGGGCGCGGACCGATAGAGGGTCGCCTCCCGTTGCCATTGCGAAACGCTACGGCCGGGAGCCTCGTCGCAAATCACCAGCGTCGGACGCCAATCGGCGCAGAATCGCGCGAACTCGGAATCGGAGCTGAGGCCTGGGCAGAGCCGCGCGACGAAGCCGATTCTGCGCTTCATGAGCTCGCGGGCGGTTTCCGCAAGACCTTCGATCATGAAGCTGAAATGGCGCAGGTTCGCCATCGGATGGCGCTCGAGGAGGCCGAAAAAAACCACCACCGGCTGTTCGAGCGCGTTCGCCACAGCGATCGCAGTTTCGAGCGCGGGATTATCGAGCGCGCGCTGCGCGCGGCGCATCCGATAGACGACGCAGCGGCCGCGCGGGTCAATGCCCGCTCGAGCGTGCACAGTGATGCGTGGATCAAGCGCGAGCCGGTCGAGCGCTGTCATGCCTGCGGACTATCCCAGATCACCCGGCAGCAATCTCTCTCACCGAATGATCACGGCCGAGGTTCGATCCCTGAGTGGTCGCCCTTGCCGGAGTCACCGCGGGCCGAGCTTCGCCGTCGCCCGATGAGCATCCGAAGCGCGTCGCCCCGCGCAATCGAGCCCCGAACAGATTTCTCAACAATCTCACAGCTCGATCCCTCGTCGACGAGACCCCGAGCGGAACAGAAAGGAAGTAGATCATCCAACCCGCGAGCGCCCGTCGCTTCAATCCATTCTTCCACGGCGCCCGTATATGGGACAGCCACCAAACCTTTTTTGGGGACCAATGGGCTATGGGAGGACCTATGCGAATCAAGTTATTCGGCCGAGCGGCGGCTGCTGCCATCTGCAGCGCCGCCTTCACTGCGAGCGTCGCCTCCGCGCAACTGGCGGCGAATCAGACGGCAGGTTTCGCGAAGGGCAAGAACTATGTCTTCACGTATACCGAGCAATACGATTGCGTCGACGAGCCGGGCGACGATCTGAACTTCAACGGGATACTGGCGCAATCCGATCCGCTCGAATTGCAAACGCCGATCTGCCAGGCGGGAACCAACCCGAGCATCGACCCCACCGGCGCGAAGATTAACACCACGGACAAGCTCTACGTGCTGGTGCCACTGTTTTCGGTGACGCCGGATACCAACCCCAACGACGCGATCCCGTGCCCGACGACGCTGCCGTCGTTCGCTCCGAACGTAGTGGACGGAGTAGCGACGCCGGTGAACGAGCTATGCGGTCCGGCCCTCGGAAACTTTTTCATCGGATCGGCGGCCTTCGGCAACAGTATCCCGGACGCATTTCGGATTCCGAGCGCGCTGGACTCCGGGATCACGGTGCAGTGTCCGAATCCGTCCGATCCGTCGGGGTCGTGCACGATGCATGCGAGCGTGCTGGATATTTCGGCACTGCTCGGCCTGACCGGAGTCAACACGATGGTGCCGTTGGCGAACCACAGCCACATTATAGACACCTCGATCCATCATAAGCGCGCGATCTGGTGGCAGGTCATCTTGGATCTAGTGACCGACCCGACGGTGTGGCCAGCCGCCGACGGCAGCAGCGGACTGACCTCGCTCAAGGCTCTGCGGGCGGCGCAGGCCAAGGGGCAGGTCGTGGCCGACGTTCCGACGAATTTCTTCCTGTTCTTCGGATCGCAGAAGAGCAAGTCGGCAAGCGACGCGATGGCCTCGATGCCCGGAATGTAGATTCCGCCCAACTGACCGCACCAACAGGCGTCCGGGGAACTCCCGGACGCCTGCCCCTTTTGCCCGTCGGTGCTCGCCCGTGCGGGGTTTTACCGGGCGCGTTTGGGCCGCGCGACTGGACTATCTCGCGAGCCATAGCCGTCGGCTTTTACTCCGGAACAAGGTCGCCGGGACGATCGCTTGTAAGAGTCGGCGTGAGCCCGCTCCGCCCTTGGTAGCCCGCGTGGCGAAGTTGTTTCGGTTCGGCCAGCGGAGCGGGGAACAAACGGATTGATGTCCACTATTCTTGTCACGTGACGCTGATTATGGCAGATCTACGCGCCATGCATCCGGTAAATGGTACTCGCTTCCACCTGCGAACCTTGGTTTCAGCGTTGGCTTCGCTCGGTCTGATCCTGCTCGCGGCGCGTTCGTGTTGGGCACAATCGAACCCGTCGACGAGTGCTGACGGCGGCTTCTTCACCGCGGTCGAAGACTACTTTTTGGATTGGTTCCCGCGAGTGACGCGGATCCAGAGCGAACAGCCGTCTTGGGTGACGCCGATCGTGACGGTAACGCCGCGTCTCGAAGAAGAGTTCCGTTATGATCAGTATTGGCAGGGCAATCAATACGGCAAGGCGACCGACGTCTTCGGCGCCGGCAAAGGTCTCGAGCTCATCCCCTTTCAGAATACCGAGTTTATTCTGGGCGTGCCTGCCTGGAATGCCTACAATGGCAAACCGCAGCACGGCAAGGATGTGAAGACGGACGGCTGGGCGGATGAAACTTTCCTGGTCAAGTATCGGCTCCTGTCGGCTAATAAAGAGAACGGCGATTATATCCTGACCGCCTTCATGGGGTTCAGCGCGCCGACGGGGGACGACGGCAACAGCAACCATCACGGAATTTTCACGCCGACCATCGCCGGCGGCAAAGGTTTCGGCGACTTCGATTTTCAGACGACCGCCGGAATCTCGCTACCCGACGGCGGCCTGAAGCGGCTCGGCATGCCGCTCGCGTGGAATACCGCGTTTCAGTATCGGATCGCGCGCCTGTTCTGGCCGGAATTCGAAGTTAACTATACCTGGTGGCCGAATGGCGAGCGGGAAGGTCAGACCCAGGTCTTTCTGACACCAGGCATCGTTGTCGGACGAATCCCGGTTTACCAGCGCGTCGGCATCACGGCGGGCTTCGGCTACCAAGTCGCGGTGACGCGGCGTCCAGCCTACAACCACGCCCCGATTCTGACCGCGCGCATCCCCTTCTAGCCGACCGCTCAATCACTATACGGGCAGCATGGGCTCTCCCTGCTTCCCGGCAAACGCCAACATCGCGCCGTCGCTATCCTCACCTGATAGCGACGGCGCGACGTCATCGGGCCGCATGTTATCGGCGCATCGTCGCCTGCAGTTATCGTGACTGGGTGGCGTCGTCGGATGCAGGCTTAGACTTTTCTCGCTCGGACTCGGCAAATTGCCCCCATCTGCTCTTAATTCGGCCGCTACTCTTTCGTAATTCGCCCATAACATTCGCGGCCTAGTACTGCCCCTCGAACAATGAGGGGAGACTGCACACGCCCTGCCGAGGAGGAGCGGACGCGGCGCGACAGCCTGTCTGTCGCTCGTGCGATCGACCGAGCAGCGTCAGTATTCCGTCTTCCCCATCAGATCTTCCGGCGAGCGCTGCATCCGCAGCGCGACGCCGGAGCTAGGCGGTCGGGTCCGTTGACCCGCGCCCGCATCCCCACATGTCAACTTTTGAGAACAAACATCTGCGCGATTCGACGAGGCTGTCCGCCCGTTGAGCGCAAATAGCAACAGTGGAAAGGAAACGCAGAAAGGAAATGGTATGAGCCTCAGAAGAAGGCGGGTCATTGTCGCAGGTCCGGTCGGCGCGTTGGCACTAGCAGCGACCTTGCTCTTGGGCTGCGCAACGGCGGCCTCCAATCAGCCATCGCCCGCATCCGGCACCAAGGTCTCGTCACAGGGTCCGCCACCGCGCGTTCAGGACTGCGCAATCGTCAGTATCTCGTCCCCGAGCCGTTACGCGTGCAACGGGAAAACCTATACGAGTTTTCAGCTTACCGCCCTGCGCACCGGCGCCAAGGACTAGTGGCAACGATGGTTCCCAGTTGGAAGACGCATATGAGAGTATCGAAACAATATATTGAGGCGATCGCGTCCCTGGCGATAACGCTGCTGTTGGTCTTGTGTTCGGCGCGCCCGGGCCTCGCGCAAAGCGCCGGCACGATGTTCAAGCTCTATGTTGATCCGACGACGCATTTGATTTACACGCAGCCGGGTCGAAATCGCCGACTGTTTGCCGAAATTCCGTCTTCGGCGTTAGTCAGCCAGGACCTCGAAGCGCAACAGCAGAAGACCCAGCAAACGGTCGACAGCGACCATCAACAGCTTCAGCAGCTCGCGGCGCGCAATCAGTATCTGGAGGCAAGCAACGCAGCGCTCGCGCAGCAGATCGCGGAAATCAAGCCCGCCTGGCGGAGCTATGTTGACAACTTCCAGGACAAGTTCCGCGTCGGCACACTAGTTTACGCTGATTATCGTTTCTATACTCACACGAGTTTCCAGCCGCAGGAGTTGACGCAGATTACCAATCCGGGCCCATGGAACGACGATTACAGCTCCTTCGACATCAGCCGCGCGTATCTTAACTTCTTCTTCTTTCCGACCGACGACTGGATCGTTCGCATAACGCCGAACATCTATAAGACCATCGGCGCGGCGGCGGGCGGTACCGAACCCGGCAACGTAAAGATTGGCAGCAATACGGCCTTTGGCAGCAATCTGGACGGCAACCTCGGTTACCGCCTCAAGTACGGCTATCTGCAGTACAAAAGTCTATGGGACAAGCTTAGCGTCGCAGCGCTTAAGGGTGGCACGGTGTCCTTCGGCGAGATTCCCAACCCGCTGGTGGCATGGGAGGAAGACCTCTATGGATTCCGCTACGTCAATCTGACGCCGTGGAATTATCTAAGCTTGTCTTCGACTCAATTGGGACTCTCGATGGAAGGCCCGATTAAGCCATTCGGGGGCGAAACCACTTACGCCGACTATGGTATCGGCGTCTACAATAATGCGAATTTTCATCAGTATGAACAGAGCAACCTCAAGCAGGTGATGGGGCGGCTGTCGATATATCCGTTTGGCCAAAGCTGGCGGTTTCAGGGTCTCGGCCTGACCGGCTTCTATAACTATGGTTATGGGAACACGGCACCGGACAGCGAAAGTATCCCGACTGTCCTCAAGGGTCCCAATGCCCATATCACGCGTATCGCCGCGCTGTTGCACTACTCAGCCGAGCAATGGGGCGTGGCCGGCGAGTTCGACTATGGCAATAACGCCTTCAGCGCCGCCAATATGTTCTCCGGCAGCGCGCCCGGCGATGAATACGGCTTCGTCACCGGAACGCCCGTGACCACCGGAACCATCGCAGGTAATACCTGTTCGACCGCGACCCCTTGCTACAATCCGGCGAGCGGTTTCGGGGCTCAGACCGCAGCTTGGAACGCCCTGCTGAACAACGGGCAGTCGCGTCAGGTCGGAGCCGACTTTTTCGGTCATTTCCACATCCCGGGTACCAACCTCACGCCCTTTGGTATGGCGGAATGGTTCCAGCCCAACAATAAGGTTGCAACCGATCCGCTGGACTTCTTCCGGTTTATTGCAGGGGTGAGTTATCAGTTCAATGAGTACCTGCGCTTTGCGATAGATAGTCAGAACGTGCTTTACTATCACAATCAGATGTCGCTACCGGTCAGCTACCTCGAAAAATTCAATTATGTTCCGGGGAGCAAACTGAACGGCCAGCTCCTGCCGAAGACCGGCTCGATTCCTTACCTCGTACCCTTCGACGTACACTCGATTTTCTTCAACGCCGAATTCAGCTATTGAGCCGCAAAACCTGGGCAGCCCGGTCTGCCCAGGTTCTCTCCTCCTCCCCTGGCGAAACTTTCAGTTCAGCTAATCGCAGGTGGGACTGCGCAAGAAAATCGGTGAGCCGAGTTGGCAAAGGCCATTTCCATTGGTCGTACCGGCTCGATTGTCATGATTGGTGCTCAAAAGCAGCACCAGCAAACACATTCACGCCTCCTGGATGCTAGCGTGGTCAGGTTCAGTTATCCTGAGACAAGGGTTGCTATATGGAATCCTCCGTAACACGTCTCGTAGGGGCGCGCTTGCTTTTTGTGGCTTTTCGTACTATCGAAGGATCATCGTGAATACGGCAGCGGGTCTCTCTCGCCGATCGGGTTCTCCAGGCGGAGCGTTGCGAGTTTTGGTACTTGCTACGGTAGTGTTGGCCCTCTGGCTGCTGCCGGTTCGTCGCCTCCATCAGCCGTACGCGCATTTTCAGAATTCCAATTGGGGCAGCTCGGTCGAAAGACATACGTTCCCCGATCACACGCGAAATGACTTGTCCGACCGTATCGCGCTTGAGCATCAATTACCCAATTTTTTAGTTCCGTTAATTGAACAAACGCGCGATACGGAGAACCTCGCTCGACTCGCCCGGGCCCCCGTGCTGAGTCACCGGCTGCTCCTGCGGCTGAAAATCGCCTCGCCCCCCGACGATAGCACCGACCCTTTCGCCTGACTGACGTCCTTGATTCGGCCGTTTGACGGAGCGAATCGATGGCTGCGAATGCGCATCGTTTCTCGCCGCAAGCATCGAGATGGACTCGTCTGACGGACGTGAACTGCCTGAAGAATTCAATCATCAGGCGAGGTGATAACGTCTAAGGAGAGAGTGAGGAAGTGCACACTTTTTGGTCAGTGAAATTTCGGACGGCTGCCCCGGTATTCCTTGCCCTGGTCTGCTCGCGGGCGCTATGCGCGTGCGCGAGCACCAGTCCCGCGCCTGCAGCGGCGGCGCCTGCTTCGCCGCAGACCGCGCAGCTCGTTGCGCAACTCGAGGCCGCCCGGCAGATCGATCAGCAGGAATCGATGGATCCGTCCGTCAGCGCGCTCAGGCAATTGGACTTCACCGACCAGATGTACAAGGCCGATAGAGCGGCGAAGGAACTGGCGCATGGCTTTCCCGTCTCTCAGCAGGCGCTCGCCGACGCCCTGTGGATCCCGCCGAAATCAATTTCGCCGACGCAGCGCCAGGAGCTGATTCAGGAGTTGGAAGCAGCGCGCCAGCAGGACGATCGCAACGAGCAGGCGATGCTGAACGATATCGCCTGGGGGCGCAATTACGGCGCGATACCAACGGAACAATTCGACGATCGCAAGGCGTTGATCGACTCGGTTATCAAAACCCTCGAGATCGGCGAGCGCGTACGATGGTCCACTATCCATCAGGCCCTGACCGTTATACCCGCATCCAATTAGGCTCTGCGGTTCCGCGACTTATGTTTGTCCGATGAAGATGCCGGTTGCTTTGGCTGTCACTGTCGCCGGCCATCTGATGGACCACGGTATTTCTCGTCTACGCGCCAAATCGGTTGAGCCAAGCCGCCGACGCTGCCTGTGCGGGAGCAAAATCGATCATATTCTGGTTTGAGAGTTCTTTATGCCCGGTTTTTCGTTACGCAATCCTCATACGATCATCGTCGCCGCCCTGATCGTGGCGATCCTCGGAACGACCAGCCTCAGCCAGATGCCGGTCGATGTCTTCCCGTCTCTGCATATTCCCGTCGTCGTGGTGGCGACGTTCTATCCGGGGATGCCGCCACTGGATATCGAAGCTGATATAACCACGCGTTTTGAAAGATTCTTCACACTCGGGAGCGATATTGAGCATATCGAGTCACGCTCGCTCCCCGGCGTGAGCATCATCAAGGTATTTTTTCATCCGGGGGTCGACCTCGATGCCGCCGCGGCACAGTTGGGCGACCTCGCGATGGCGGACTTGCGCCATCTGCCGCCGGGCACGCTGCCGCCATTGGTACTGAAGTCGGGCGCCTCGTCGTTGCCGGTCACGCTCGTAACCGTGTCGGGCGAGGGCTTCACGCAGACCGAGTTACATGATCAGGCGCAGTACAATATCCGCAACTGGTTGGCGACCGTGCCCGGGACGTCGGTGCCGCCGCCATTCGGCGGCAAGTACCGGCAAATAATGGTTTACGTGAATCAGCCGGCGCTGGCGGCTCGCAACCTGACCCTGATGGACGTGGTCAAGGCGCTCAATCGCGCGAATCTGATTATCCCGGCAGGCGACGCGAAGATCGGGCCCACCGACTATTTTGTCTACACCAACAGCATGATCGCCAATCCGGAGCACATAAACGATGTCCCGGTCAAAGTAACGGGCGACGGCCAGCGTCCGGTGCTAGTCGGTGATATAGGCAAGGCTGAGGATGCCGCGGAGATTCAACAGAACATCGTCAGAATCAACGGCCAGCGCTCGGTGTATATTCCGGTTCTCAAGCAGAGCGGCGCAAACACCATATCAATCGTCGATGGTATCGAGGATTTGCTGCCGCACGTCGCTGGCCTTCCCAAGGCGATGAAACTGAAGGCTATCTTCAGTCAAGCGACCTACGTGCGGAACGCGGTCGATGCGCTCGAACACGAAGCCGTAATGGGTTCGGTGCTGGCCTCGCTGATGATTCTAATTTTTCTTGGCAGTTTCCGCTCGACACTGGCAATCTTCCTGTCGATTCCCCTGTCGATTCTGGCCGGCGCATTCGGTCTCTTTCTGACCGGCGGAACGGTCAACATCATGACTCTGGGCGGCTTCGCGCTGGCTATCGGCCGGCTGGTCGATGACTCCACCGTTGTCCTGGAGAACATCAATCGGCATCTCGCCGAAGGTGAGGAGCCGCGCATCGCCGCCGAACGCGGCGCCAACGAAGTAGCGCTGCCAGTGCTGGCCTCGACGATCACTACCATCATCGTTTTCTTCCCGGTCATGTTTCTTTTTGGCGTGGCCAAGTATCTGTTCAGTGCGCTGGCACTCACCGTCATCATGGCGATGCTGGCATCGTATGTAGTCTCGATGACGGTAATTCCCATTTTCTGCGCCCGCTTCTTGAATGCGGCGCAGGCGCGCGAAATGGAACATGGCGCCACCTCGGGATTCCTTGGCGCCTTCTCACGAGTCTATGAGCGTTGGGCTGCGCGCTATGAGATTCTCCTCAATAGCGCGCTGAACCATAAAGCTCTGGTGATCGGAGCTGCCACCATCCTGTTCGCGATAAGCCTGCTGTTTTATCCGCGGCTGGGAACCGAATTGTTTCCGACCACGGACTCGGGTCAGTTCATCGTCAACTATCGAGCGCCGGCGGGTACCCGAATTGAGCTGACGGAGCAATTGACGCAGCGGATGGAGGATGTGGTTCGGCAGGTGATACCGGCGACTGAGCTGTCGACGATCGTCTCCAATATCGGGCTGGCGCCGGGTTTTTCCGCGATCTTCTCGTCGAACGCCGCCAGCGATTCAGGTTTCATGATGGTCGCGCTCAAGCCCGACCATGTGCAGTCGACATTTGTCTACATGAGACGCCTGCAGCGCGCCTTGCATACACAAGTGCCGGAGGTCCAAACCTTTTTCAGCTCAGGCAGTATTGTCGATTCGGTCTTGAACTTCGGACTGGCGGCGCCGATCGATGTCCAGTTCAGCGGCCCTTCGTACAACGAGCTTTTCAACACGGCAAAGGATGCTCAACAGAGAATCGCGCAACTGCCGCTGGTTGAAGGCACCTTTATCCCGGAAGAGTCGAATTATCCGACGCTCAGCGTCAATGTCGATCGCGTCAAGGCGGCGCGGCTTGGTCTGGATCAGCGAGCTGTGGTCACCAACCTGATTACCGCGCTGACGTCAAACGCAATGATTGCACCGTCGATCTGGATCGAGCCGAAGACCGGCAACGACTATTTCCTGACGGCGCAGTATTATGAAAGCGAGATAAACTCGCTCGAGACCCTGCGCAATATTCCGGTCAGCAGTCTGCAGACCGGCTATCAGGACCAGGCCGTGCTGCTGCGCGACGTCGCTTCGATCGTCGAGCAGCATCATCCCGCGGAAGCGGATCATTACAACATTCAGCGTGTGGTCGATGTGTTGGTGCGACCGCGAACGGACGATCTTGGCGGAACGCAGGCCGCGGTCCAGCAGGCACTGGCCGGTCTGCACCTGCCCGAGGACGTCAGAGTTGCGTATCGCGGCTCGGTGGCGTCGATGCAAAAGTCGTTTTCGAGCTTCGGTTTCGGTCTGGTTCTGGCGGTCATGCTGCTCTACCTCGTGATGGTGGCCCAGTTTCGCTCCTTTCTCGATCCATTTTTGATCATGTTTGCGGTGCCGATGGGGATGATCGGCGTCATCTGGACGCTATATCTGACGGGGACAACACTAAATATCGAGTCTTTCATGGGTATAATCGTGATGGTCGGCATCGTCGTGTCCAACTCCATTCTTCTCGTCGATTTCGCGAATCAACGGCGGCGTGAGGGTCAGCCGTTGCGCCAGGCCGTGGTCGAATCGGCGCGGATCCGGATGCGTCCCATTCTGATGACCGCGCTGGCCACCGTCGTCGGTTTACTCCCGCTCGCGCTCAAACTCGGGGCCGGTTCGGAAGCTTCGGCACCGCTTGCCCGGGCCGCTGCGGGCGGCCTCGCGGTTTCGACCATCCTGACGCTCTTTCTGGTACCGACCCTTTATGAACTGGCATACGCAAACAGGAAGCTCTCGCAATGACGCGGCTGCAAATCTGCTTCACGTTTTTTCTTGTGGTTCTTCTATGCGCGAGCGGCGGTTGCCGTTCGGACAGCGCCGATCCGGCGATGCCGCCGCAGGTGCCGGTGGTATCGGTGGCCAAGCCGGATATCGGTACGATTCAGAGCACGATTACGCTGCCCGGCGATCTCATCGGCTATTACCAGTCGACGCTTTACGCCAAGGTAACAGGCTACCTTAAGAGCATTTCGGTCGATAAAGGCGACTGGGTAAAGGCCGGCCAGGTTCTCGCCGTAATCGAAGTGCCGGAACTGAAGGAACGGCTCGGCCGATCGGCGGCGAATTTGGAGATCGCGCGCCTTACTTACGATCGCCTGCAGAATGTTTGGAAAAGCGACCCGCGGCTCGTCGCGCGTCAGGACGTTGATATTTCGTACGCCAAGTATAAAGAGGCGCAGGCCGAGGACGAGGAACTCCGCGCGCTGTACAGCTACACCCTCATAACCGCCCCATTCGATGGCGTCATTACGGCGCGTTACGTCGACCCGGGGGCGCTGATTCACGCGGGCGCCCAGGACCGGCTGATTTCGCAGGGCGAGCGCACCGGTATCGCCGCCGGTCCCGTCGTGAGTATCGCCCGAGTGGACGAGATGCGGATCTACGTGTACACGCCGCAAAACGAAGTCCCGTTTATCCATGTGGGTCAGCCGGCAACTGTCACTCTTGAAAACGGTAGCCTGCATTACCAAGGCCAGGTCGCACGTTTTGCCCATTCGCTGGACCTCGCCACGCGTACGATGCTGACCGAAATCGATCTTAGAAACCCGGATCACAAGCTTTATCCTGGGATGTACGCCAATGTCACGCTGGTGCTGCAGCAGCATACGCACGCCCTGCGCATCCCGCAGGAGGCGGTCGGCGGCGCGCATTCGGATCGAGTCTTTGTGGTCGACAATCACCGGCTCAAAGAGGTTCACATTTCGACCGGGCTTCGGGATGGCCACTATATAGAGGTTTTGTCCGGTCTTAATCCCAACGATCTGGTTGTTCAGCACTATGCGATAGCGCTCCAACCCGGTGAGCAGGTCGAGTCCCGGGTGGTCCAGAACACGGCGGCGCTGGCGTCGCAGTACTAGTCAGCTACTTGAGTCATTTGGCCGAATGGAGTCGTGCAATGCGACATCTTATAATCACGATTGCGGGACTATCCATTTTCATCCTGCCGTCGGTGCCTTGGGCGCAATCGACGCCGACGTCGCCCGCCAACTTTCCCGAGATCGGCAATCCTCAATCTGACCTTTCGGCTCCGAGCTTTTCCGCTGAGCAGCCCTTGCCACTGCCCAATGGATCGCAGATAACTCTGCGTCAGGCCGTCGCCATCGCCTTGCAGTTTCATCCGATAATCGCCGAGGTCGCGGCCCAGACCAGCGCTGCCGAGGAGCGGGTTGGGGAGGCGCGCTCTTATCTCGGACCGCAGTTGAACGCAGTGAGCGAATACCTTCGCAGCACTGACAATGGAATCGGCAATACCAGTTACTATAATCCTTTCGGCCTTTTTCCTCGTATCAGCGGAACCAATCATGATCAGTCGCCGCTGGATACGTCACAGAACTGGGATACCTCGAATAACTACGTCGGTGGGGCGACAGTGTCGCAGTTTCTCTTCGATTTCGGTCGCCGACGCAGCTTTGTCGAGCAACGCCGTTTCGAGGCTGAAGCAGCGGGTTATGATCAGACGCTCGCGAAGGTCAGCCTGATTTTCGAGGTCTCGCAACGCTATTTCAATGTTTTGCAAGCCAAGCAACTGGTCCGGGTCTACGAGCAGGCGATTGAACAACGCAAATTTCATCTGCACGAAGCCGAAGTCAAGGCCAATGCGGGCTTGCGGCCGCAGCTTGACGTCTACATGACGAAGGCGGCACTGGAGCGCGCTCAGCTCTACCTAGTGGAGGCGAAGAACTCCGAGGATGACGCGGTCGCGGCGTTTGACAATGCTCTGGGCCTGGGTGGCCGCACGCCGAATTATGAACTGGTCGACGTTCTGACGTACTCCAAAATCAATGACAAACTCGATTCCCTGGTACTCGAGGCGTTCAAATATCGACCAGATATGAAAGCGCTGTATGCGCAGGCACGCGCGATGGGCGCGCAGGTTCAGGAGTTTCGCAGCGATTATCTGCCCACGGTTAATGCTGTAGCCGGTTACTCGGCGATGGGTACGGGGTTGCCGGCGGCCAATAATTTCAATGCCGGCATCGTCATCACGTGGCCCATTTTCAACAGTTTCCTTACTACGCACGAAGTTCAGGAGACAAAGTATCGGCAGAAGGCCCTGGAGAGTCAGATCGAGGATTTGCGACAGCGCATCATTCTTCAGGTCAAGACGGCCTATCTTGACTGGGTGGCGTCGCTGCAGCGGATCGTGCGCGCGGAAGAAGCGTTGGCGGCCTCGCGGGCCGAACTGGAGCTCGCGGAAAAACGCTACGCGGCGGGGCTGGCAGACATCGTTGAACTTGAAGACGCTCAACGAAACTACACCGGCGATGATGCCGCATATGCCAACGCTCTGTATGGCTTTTCGATCGCACGAGCGGCGGTTGACGAAGCTACGGCGCGGGGTTTGAAGGACCTCGACTAGCCAAGTGCGAAGCGCCGAGGAGTATCACGAAGCGAAGCGTAACGGCCTCACGGGTTGTCGATTGTCGCGCGCGATCGCTTGATTGTCAGCCACGAGCTCGCACGGCTTTGCGAAGCCCGCGCTTCAGCGGTCAGCGGCGCGAGCGCAACGGTCCACTCGCCGCCAATGCGGGCGCTGCAACCGCGCGGGGCAGAAAGCGCGACTCACAGCGTCCAGGTCGTTTGGATAAAACCAAAGTTTGCCTCGCGTCCTGCAGGATAAACGGCGCCGACTACGCTCCCGCCAAAAGCGTGACCGTAGTAAATCTGCGCGGCGATATGGCCGTTGATTTTCCAGGTGATTTGGCAATCCGCCAACGCCCCAAGGTAGTCGCGTCCGAAGCTCGGCCGCCCGGTGTAGCCGAAAATGGAATTATCGAAGGCGCCGCCACCGGCGTACCAGAGGTCCTTGTTCGAATCCAGCCACAAACCATGAAGCGAGCTCTGCACCTCGAGCTGCGGTAGCGGCTTCAATATCAATTGTGCCATCGCGTTATCCAGGTTCATCATGTTGAAGAATGGGAAAAATGCGTAGAGGCGGGGAGTCGGGAGAATTTGAAAGAAGGTCTCGTGGACTCCGTCGTTCGGGTTGCTATCGCCCGAGCCGACCGAGTAACCGATACGCAGCCATGGCTTCCAGGCGATCCGATCCAACCGATATCCGGTCTCGGCAACCACCGAATAAGCGCGCTGGCTTTGGCTCCCCCACGAACCAAACTGTCCCGCGGTCCAGAGCAGAACGTCCGCTACGCCTGGACCAGCACGTTCGGCGCGGACGTAGTCGCCGCCGACCGTGTCAATCGAGACGGGACCGGTGTCGGCCTGTCGTCCACTGAGGCCGCGATTGTCCACCAAGGGCAAACCGCGGGAGTCGTTGTAATAGATATAAAAAATGCGGCCGAGCGATTGACCCCACAGGTCGGAAGAGAACAGCTCTGGTCCCGCGTTGAGTGAAGCATAGACCAAATCGGTATTGCGTATCTCGTCCATTCCATGCAGGTCATAAACCCCTTTGGTCGGCACACCATACATCAATGTCGCCTGCCATCCAGGACGCGCATAGGCGATCGTCGCGCCGTCGAACGAGCGCATGACGTCACTGAAGCCAAAATTCGCGACCAGGCGTTGTGCAATGCGATTCAGCAGCAACCAGTTGAGTTCCGAATCGAGGTCCCTGGGCTGATATTCAGATCCATCGAAAAACTCGAAGCGGCCGCCTTTGAAATCGAAGCCTCCAAGCAGCGTCGGATCGAATTCCACGTAGCCCTGCTTGAGGAAAACGCTGGCGTCATTCACGTTGCCATGGGGCTGATAGTAATTGGCGCCGAGGCCGAGCAGGCCTTTGGGCGGGGGCGCTATCGCGCGGTTCGGCAGATTGATGAAAAAAGGACTCATCAACTCGGCGAAGCCCTTGACCCCGTCGAGTTGATAACCGACGCCCGCCCGGATCCAGCTACCGAGAAAATTATACTGATTTTCGTCCATCCCACCCTTGACGACGCCGGGATTGAACCAGTCCCACACCTCTTCGCGATTCTGCACGACGGCGCTCAAGACCAACGGCTGGCCCGCCACGCTAAACAGATCAACCGTCGCGCGCGCTTTACCAACTTGAGCGGGCGTGCTTACCAAAGAAATCAACAGCGCAATAATGACGAAAGACCACCAGTGCGGCGGCAGAATGTGCGGTACAGAGTTTTCCGAAGAGCTGATACGAGACCGGGCCGAGATGAGTGAATAATGAGACGTCATGCGACTTGCGCTTTCTTCTCCTCGATTTCGATGTTGCTATCGCCGAAGGGGCTTGCCTTGAGCACGAAGGCGAGACCGAGACCAATCAGAGCCAAAACAGTAAAGAGCAGGAAGCAGCGGGCATAGCCTGTCGAGCCGCGTAACTCGGCGATGAAACCCATCAGCGGGGGCAGGACAAATCCGCCGGCTGCGCCCAGGCCACCAACCCATCCGGAGGCTCCGCCGACCGCTTCAGGAACATACTTTGGCACCATCTTGAAGACCGCCGCATTATTGACGCCCATGCCGAGGGCCATCAGCAGCTCCGCGCCGGCGGACAGGTGAAAACTGGCGGAGTATGACATCAGGAGGGAACCGATCACAAGGGTGCCCAGGGCCATCAGGGCGGTGCGTTCGCCGTTCAAGCGATCGGCGCAGAAGCCGCCGACTACTCTGGCGAGAGACGCGGTGATCGCAAAGAGCGCAGTCAGAATTCCGGCGATCGGTGGCGTGAAGTGAAAATACGAACTCCAATAGACAGGCAGCCACGCGGTGAGGGCAAGAAATCCGCCGAATGTCGCGAGATAGAGACTGACAAGCGCCCAGGTTCGCCAGCGACCTGCAGCGAGAACCAATCCGTCGCGGACGCTGCCACTGGGGAAAAGCTGCTGGCCGTGGTCGCGTGCGATACGTCGCGCGTCGCGGTCGCTAACTCCGCGGTGGCGGAGTTGAAAGTACGGAGCGTCGCGACCGAGGAGCGCATAAGCGAGCGTGCCTAGACACAGGAATATCAACCAGGCCCAATAGGTGCCACCAAGCCCCCAATCGGCAAGCGCGATCGGCAGAAGAAAGGAGAAGATGCCGGGCGCGAGATTGCCGAGGCCGGCATAAGTACCCAACGCAAAACCCTGCTCGGCTTGCGGAAACCAATACGAAACCTGTCCGATTCCAACCGAAAACGTGGCGATGCCGCAGCCGCAGAGAACGCCGAGCGCCAAAAGCAACGGGTAACCACCCCGGACCGGCTCGGCAGCGGTCGCCGATCTCAGAAACAGCAGGAGGCCACCCATACCGACCGTTGACAAACTGAGCAGCATCAGAAACGGTTTGCGTCCGCCCGACGTATCCACCCAGGCTGAAAATGGAATCCTGAGCAGCGACCCGGAGAGCATCGGCGCAGCCACGGCGAAGCCGAGGGCTACGGGCGACAAGCCCATGTCGGTCTGAAGCTTCTTGGCCATCGGCCCGAACAGCGCGACGGCCGCGAAGCCGACAAAGAACCCGAGCGTCGCCCCGGCCAGTCCCTGTTTCGGCGTACCGTTCAGTCTAATCAAGGGCATTACTCTCTCCCTCTGCAATTCCCTCCGAAGTCCGGAACGTAACTTTCATTTTTCTCGAAGCAACGTAGCTTTGATTTTTCGCGAAGCGACGCGCGCCGAGTCCGCGACCGTCGCCGCGCACGTTGACCGCTCGTTATCGGGACGGGACGTTTTCGCATCGCTGGATACTCGGCCGCTCTCGCTCAAGCGGTTCCGGGAAGCCGCACGTAAATCATTCCGGCGCGCGTCGCGACGGGATAGCTGTTGACCGCGGAGTGGTTGTCCACGCCATGGCCGTCGCGCAGGGAGAAGCGGTATCCGTGCAGCGGGCAGACGACCGTGCCATTCCCAATGACACCCTCAGCCAGCGGACCTTCGCGATGCGGACAGACGGCATCGAGCGCATAAATCTCGCCGTTGCGCAGGCGAAACAGGGCGATTTTGCGTTTGCCGGCAACAAAGCAGCGCCCCTGTCCGAGGGCGATTTGATCGACACTGCCGGCCAGCACCCAGACGGCGGATTTCTCTACCGAGAGGCTTGCGGTAAGCATCACGCTGCAACACCCGCGGCTTCGCCTCGGACCGGCGCGGGCTCGGCGAATTGAGTGGGTTCGTATAGCTCGCGCCCTTCAGTCCACGGATCGCGATAAGCGGCGACGGCGGCCGCGATTTCCTGATCAAGCCGCGCCGCGGTTTTCTCACAGTCGTCGACGAGCAGGGCTCGTAGACGCGCGATGCCGACGCGTTCGACGAAGCCATAGCTGCGCTCGGCGTAGCGGGCGTTCTCGCGATAGTACTGCATGAAGCGGCCCATCAGGGTCAGCACGTCGTCATGGGTTTTCACGGTCGCCAGCAGATCGCCGGCGCGCACCGTCGAACCCGCCGCGCCGCCGACGTAAACCTGCCAGCCGTTCTCGACGGCCACTGCGCCGAGGTCCTTGACCGTTGCTTCGGCGCAATTGCGCGGGCAGCCGCTGACCGCGAGCTTCATTTTGTGCGGCGACTCGACGCCCTGAAAACGCTTCTCGATCCGGATCCCGAGCTGCGTTGAATCGCCAAGACCGTAGCGACAGAACTCCGTACCAACGCACGTTTTGCAGGTGCGGAAGGCCTTCGTATAGGCGTGGCCGCTGGGCATGCCCAAATCGCGCCATACGTCCGGCAAATCCTGCTTTCTGACGCCGAGCAGATCGATCCGCTGACCGCCCGTGATCTTCACCATCTGCACGTTGTACTTTTCCGCAACGTCCGCTATCCGCCGCAGTTCTGCGGGCGAAGTGACGCCCCCGTAAATGCGCGGCACGACGGAGAAAGTCCCGTCCTTCTGGATGTTCGCGTGAACCCGATCATTAACGAAGCGGGCGTCACGCTCGTCTTCATAGTCGGCGCTCCAGATGGTGCGAAGCAGCGACGCCAGTCCGGGCTTGCTCCCGGGATCGTCGCGCCCGTCGGCGAGCGCATTGAGGACTGCCGAGACCGATTTGAGGCCGCGCATGCGAATCGCTTCGACCAGTTCCGGTTTGGTCATCGGGATGGCCGGGACGTAATAATTAATCGAGGGGTCGTCGTCCACCTGGCCCTTGCAGGCCCATTCGACAAGCTCCGCGACCAGCGATTTGCAGGAACCGCATCCAGTTCCGGCGCGCGTCGTTTCCATCACGCTCTTGACGCTGCGCCTGCCGGCGGCGACGCAGGCGGTGATCTCACCCTTCTTGACGCCGTTGCAGTTGCAGATCTGCACTTCGGCCGGCATCTCGTCAAAGGTCACTTTGGGGTTGGGCGCGCCGGTGTCGAACAGGAGCGAGAGGCGCTCGTCGGGCAGCTTGATGCCGCGATCGAAAGCCTGGATCAGATAGGCGGCCTTGCTGATGTCACCCATCAGGATGCCGCCGGCGAGCCGCCCGTCGCGAATAATCAGTTTCTTGTAAATCCCGCGCCGGGGCTCCATGAACTGCACCACGTCGTCCTGCTCGCCGTCGCCCGCGACAACGCCCATCGAGGCAAGCTCGACTCCCATCACCTTGAGCTTGGTCGCGAGCTTCGAGCCCTGGTAAGCGACTCCGGCGTCGCTGCCGGTGAGATGGTCTGCCAGAACCCGGGCCTGTTCCCACAATGGCGCGACCAGGCCGTACACGCGCCCACGATGCTGTGCGCATTCGCCCACCGCGTAGATGTCCGGGTCGGAGGTCCGCATCTGATCGTCCACGACGATTCCGCGCTCCGTGGTAAGGCCCCAGCGCGAGCCGATTTCGGCGTTCGGCGTGATCCCGGTCGCGATAACGATCATGTCGCAGTCGAGCGTCGTGCCGTCCTCGAAGGCAAGTCCGGTGACTTCGTTATCGCCCAGCACCGCCTTGGTGAGCTTCTGCAAATGGACCCGGATACCCATTCCCTCGATGGTATGCTTCAAAATCGCTGCGGCCTGCTGATCGAGCTGCTGCTCCATCAGATGGCCGGGGAGATGGATAACGTGGACCTCGACGCCGTGAGTCAGCAGGCCGCGCGCGGCCTCCAGACCGAGAAGTCCGCCGCCGATAACTGCGGCGCGACGGCACTTCGCCGCGAATTCGGCAATTCTGCGACAGTCGTCAAGTGTGCGGAAGACGAAGATTCCGGGCCGAAACTCTCCGCTCTGCCGGCGCAGGGCGGCAATCGGCGGCACCGCCGGGCGGGAGCCGGTCGCGATGATCAGCTTGTCGTAGGGATACCAGTTGCCGTCGTCGCAGTGGATCGCCTTGTGCGGCCGGGCGATCACGTCGACGCGCGCGCCGGCATGCAGATCAATTCCATTCTGTTCGTACCAGGACAGCGGATTCAGGAAAATCTCAGAGGAATCCTGCGAGCCGTTCAATACGCTTGACAGCAGGATACGGTTGTAATTGCCGTAGGGTTCCTCACCGAAGACTGAGATTTCAAATTGCTCGCGGCCGCCGCGCGCGACAATTTCCTCGACCGTACGCGCCCCAGCCATCCCGTTGCCGATCACGACTAGTTTTCTTTTGTGAGACTTTATATTTTCCATCGATAACTCTTTTCCGCCTACTGACTATTGAATGGATATTCGGACGCGACGTCGGGATGCGCGGCGACAACCTTGTCTATCCTTGCGGCACACACTTTGAATTCGGGCATCCGGGAAATCGGATCGAGCGCGGGATTGGTCAGCAGATTCGCACAACCCCCGTTCCCCCAATGGAAGGGCGCGAAAACCGTATCCATCCTGATGGCGTGATTGAAGCGCGCCTTCATCAGCGCACTGCCGCGTCGAGTCGTCAGGCGTACCATATCGTTCTCAGCGATGCCGAAGGTTTGTGCGATTGCGGGATGGATTTCGACAAACGGTTCGGGCTGCGCCTTGCACAGCGAAGCGACGCGCCGCGTCTGGTTGCCGGATTGATAGTGCGCGGTCACGCGCCCGGTTGTGAGATAGAGCGGGTAGTCGTCGTCGGGTTCTTCGGCGGCGGAACGGTATTCAACCGGGTGGAAGCGCGCCCTCCGGTCGGGCGTGGCAAACCCGTCGAGAAACATCCGCGGGGTACCGGGATGGGCCTCGCTCGGACAGGGCCAGAATACGCCGTTTTCCCTTTCGATTCGTTCATAACTAATGCCTGAGTAATCGGCGGCGCCACCGGCACTCGCGCGACGCAACTCCTCGAAAACCGCGCGCGGCTCGCTCGGAAAGCCTTCGGCGCAGCCGAGTCGGCGCGCCAGTCCGCTCAGGATCTCGAGGTCGGAGCGCACGTTGGGCGGCGGCTCGAGGGCGCGACGGCGCCGGATTACACGCCCTTCAAGATTGGTCATGGTGCCCTCTTCTTCGGCCCACTGCGTGATCGGCAGAACCACATCAGCCATTTCGGCGGTCTCTGATAAAAAGATGTCGGCAACGGCGAGGAAATCGAGCGCGGCGAGGCGTCCGCGAACCAGCGCCGCGTGCGGCGCCGAAACGACAACGTTGGAGCCCATCACCAGCAACCCGCGAACACCGCCCTCGACGCCGAGATCCTGGAGCATCTCGTACGCCGATTTGCCGGGCCCGGGCAGCGCGTCGGCGTCGATTCGCCAGATCGCGGCGATCCGCGCGCGGTCCTCGGCATTGTCGAGCCGCCGATAACCGGGGAGCTGATCCGCCTTTTGTCCGTGCTCGCGACCACCCTGGCCGTTGCCCTGGCCAGTCAGACATCCGTAGCCGCAGTACAGTCGGCCGACTTTGCCCAAGGCCAGCGCGAGATTGATGAACGCGAGAACATTGTCGACCGACTTGCTTTGTTGCTCGGGACCTCGCGCGGTCAGGACCATCGCGCGCCGGGCGCGTCCCAGCAGACGCGCGGCATCGTAGAGCTGGCTTACGGGGACGCCGGTTATGCGAGCGACGCGCTCGGGCCAGTATGAAACAGCGATTCGTCGCACGCTTTCGTAACCGGTTGTCCGCTGCTCAATAAACTCGTGGTCGATCATTTTTTCCGCGATCGCGATATGCAGCAGGCCATTAGCCAGTGCGAGGTCCGTTCCCGGGGTCAACTGCAGATGCAGATGCGCGGCGCGGGCGGTGGCGGTCGCGCGCGGGTCGGCGACGATCAGCCGCCCGCCATTGCGCTTCTGCGCCTCGAAATACTGCATAATCGGCGGCATCGTCTCCGCAACATTGGCGCCGACGAGCAAAATCACTTCGCTACGCGGAATATCTTCGAGCGGAAACGGCAGCCCGCGATCGATGCCAAAAGCCTTAATTCCGGCGCTCGCCGCCGACGACATGCAAAAGCGGCCGTTGTAATCGATATTGCTGGTTCGCAGCGCAACTCGCGCAAACTTACCGAGCAGATAGGCTTTCTCATTAGTCAGTCCGCCGCCGCCGAACACGCCGACGGCGTCGCGTCCGTACAATCCCTGTATACGACGAAACTCTGCCGCGATGCGGCCGAGGGCTTCGTCCCACGAGACCGGCCGCAGCTTGCCTCGTCGGCAATCCCGCAGCATCGGCGAGGTCAGACGGTCGGGACTCGAGAGCAGCTCAGCCGCGGTCCAGCCTTTCTGACAAAGGCCGCCCTTGTTGGTGGGAAACTCGCGCGGCACGACCGCCACAGCATCATTGTCGCGGAGCAGATTCATGCCGCATTGAAGGGCGCAGTATGGACAATGAGTAGCGGTGGTTGGCGATCTCATTTGTTAGTCGTTCCCGCAATCACAACCGCTAATCGCTGCCATCGTTCCGCCGTATCGATCTGGCCGCGCATTTGCACATGGGAAAGCGCAAGCCATATGCCACGGGTGACAATGCAACGATCACAAGGGCGGTTGCGTCGATGTCGCGATCGGACAGTGCAGGATGCTGTATCGGCTCCTGCCGCTTATAACGGCAAGCGCCTAAGTTTTGATTAGCAGCGGCAACCCGGACGAGATCATTAAGCGCTTTAATCGAGAAGATTCGTGGAGACGATGGAACTGGATACGCGTTTACTGAGGACTTTTCGAGTGGTTGCTGAAACCCGCAGTTTCACCGGCGCGGCGAAGAAACTGCGGTTGACGCAATCGTCGGTCAGCCAGCAGGTAATCGCGTTGGAACGCGGCCTGGGTGTGCAGTTGCTGAAACGCTCGAACAAATTCGTCGGCTTAACCACGGCCGGCGAGATCTTTCTGCAGTGCGCCCGCCAGGTGATCGAGAACCTCGACCGGGTCAGAGGAATCCTTGCCGAACATTCCAAGACCGCTACCGGTCATCTGGCGATCGGCGCGCCGGCGCTCTTCTGTCACTCGCTGCTGCCGGAGGTCCTCGGCATCTTTCACGTCCGTTTTCCGGGAATCGCGCTGTCCGTGATGACGGCGGATCCGGATTCGATGGCGGCGCGCCTCGCTCATCGTGAGCTCGATCTCGCGCTGCTGCCGTATCCAGTCAGGCAGAAATCGCTCGGGATGGTGCAGCTCGGACGCGACGAACTGCTCGCCATAATTGCTCCGGACCATGCGCTTGCCGGACGCGATCGTTTGGCGGCGAAAGACCTGCGGGGACAGCCGCTGATCGTTCCGAACCCTGGGAACAAACTCTGGGCTGCGTGGGACGCCTTTCTAATCGAGGCCGGGGTTTTTCCTGAGATAATCGTCGAAACCGATGATCTCGATCTGGCCAAACAACTTGCCCTTGGCGGCCACGGCATGACGGTGGCGCCGCGATGGTCAGTGCACGCGGAAGTCGAGCGCGGCGAACTCGCGGCGATACCCTTGGGCGCCGGCGGCGTGTTTCGGCAATGGTGCCTGGCGTATCATCATGGCGCCCAACTGACCGGGATGCAGCGCAACTTCCTGAAGATCTGCCAGGAAGAGATGCCGGGTCTGCTCGGTGCGTCAGGGGTCAGGCGCCGGCCGACTCCGGCGACCGCCAAGGGCGAGTCTCTCGCAGATTCTTCTGCAGACGACACGGCGGCGCGCACGGCTGGTTCTGACGCAGGCTAAGCGGAACGGCTCAAACCTGAATGAGTCAATGGCGATCTCATTCGCCGCTTTGGGATGCCGCTCGCTTTCCCGGTCTTCCGGGATTCAGGCGGCTAACCAGGCTTGGTTTGAATTTGGTGGGCCGTCGGAGATTCGAACTCCGGACCTACTGATTAAGAGTCAGCTGCTCTACCAACTGAGCTAACGGCCCATCGCGGGAAACTACGCGAGGCAGAACTTTTAGCAAGAAGGATGGGGTGAGTGAAGGGATTTGAACCCTCGACCACCGAGGCCACAACCCGGTGCTCTGCCAGCTGAGCTACACTCACCACCACAAGTCATTCTATCACGGGTCCAGCGCTTCGCGGCGAAGCTCGCGAACACGCCGCTCGCATCGCCAAGGGCATCGTCGCGAGCTCACGCTCTGGCGCGCCAGAAGGGATTCGAACCCCTGACCCGCGGCTTAGAAGGCCGCTGCTCTGTCCACCTGAGCTACTGGCGCGAATCGGGGCGGCCGGATTTGAACCGGCGACCCCCTGTGCCCAAGACAGGTGCGCTACCAGGCTGCGCCACGCCCCGAGCGTCCGATTGAATTAACATAGGCGCCGAGTTGGCTCAACCGCATCGGCGACTAGGGCTCGCAGCAATGGCGCGGCGATGTCTGACGATTTGCTTTTCAAGATCGCTTCGCGAATCGCAAAGCAGCCGGCGAAGTTGATCTGCGCTGCGATTTTCAAGGGCTCCGGAACAGATCCGTACGGCGATCTCGACTATGGCTTCGCATTTCGCAAAAACCCCATCGTGCCTCCAGCTAGAATTCGTCTGTATAAAATTGTGGTCCGATGGTTGCTTTACTCGACTAACAGGCGTTGCGATGTTCCCCCCGAAAGCATCAGCGCCTGGTCCCCAAGCCCGGCCGGGCTGCTTCCTGTCCCCGATTTAGCGAGCAGCCCGGCCACATCTTTTCCTGCCTCTTGATAATGTTCTGCGATTCGGCTGCCGCCTGCCGCAGCCAGACCGCGCCGGTCGCGCCCGCGCGACTTTATTGCCCTCCACCCATCAGCGCCTTGAGCGCAGCGCCCATCTCGCCCAGCGCCTTGCCGACCGCGGGACGGCTCTGGACCTTGCTCCACCAGGCATTGTACTTCGGCCGGCCATCGAAGGGTGGCTTGGCGCCGAACCCGGGGAGCATATTGACGTAGAAGAAGGTGGTCGGAACGAGCGCACAATCGGCGAGGGAAAAATCGGCGCCAGCGGCAAAGTTGCCTGGCGCTGCCAGCATCGCTTCGAGCTGATCCAGACGGTTCTGGACTTCGCTCAGCTTCTCATTGACGAATTTCTCGTCGCGAGTCTTCGGATTGAGATGGCCGAAGAGCGCGCGCATCGGCGGATCCAGATAGAGATCATGAAAGCGCGAAAATCCGCGGACGCGCGCCCGCTCCTCCGGGCTCTTCGGCAGGAGCGGCGGCTGGGGGAACTTCTCCTCGAGATACTCGTTAATCACTTCGGACTCAGGAATGATGAGGCCGTCAGCGTCGAGCGTGGGAATCTTGCCGAGTGGATTAATCTTCAGATACTCAGGCGATTTCATATTGCCGCCGGGAATCTCAACGATGGCGACGTTGGCGTTCTTCTCATAGATCACAAGACGACATTTGGTCGCGAAGTTTGAAAGATTCAGATTGTAGAGCTTCATCACGTTCTCCTGATCGGCTGTGCGATAGGCCGCTTACGCCTTATCGCAGACGCCTGCCGGTCAGGCAAGCCCGCCCTCGAAGGTCGGGTTCGGCGCGCCAGGCGACGATCGCGCGACGACCGGAACCTTCCCTGAGGCGGCTACGGCAGCCGCTATAAGGTTTTGAGAAAATCGACGATCTCCTGCTGTTGCTCCGCGCTCAGCGCCTGAAAAGCTGCGGCAGCCGCCCGTCCCTGTCCGTCATGGAGCGCGATCGCGGTCGGCAGGTCGGTCGCGCGACCGTCGTGGAGAAACACCTCGCGCATGCGGATTCCCCACAGGGGCATCGTGCGCATCAGCCGTTCATCGTGCGTGATACCCGGATCGTCGTTGACTCCATCGCCCAGTGATCCCATGTCGTGCAAGAGGAAATCGCTGTACGGATGATACGTCACGTTGGCCAGAGCTTTGTTCACGGTGGTTGAAATCGGCGTGCCGTTGATCGTTGGCGGCAGGAACGAGGCTGGATCGGGTGCAGTAGTGATCGCTTCAGTATGGCATCCGTTGCACCCGATCTGCTCGAACAACTTCTGCCCCGTCTGCGCCGCCGCACTCTGCGGTAAAGGCGGCGGCGGCTGCAAGCCGCGCATGAAGTCGGTGAAGCGGTCGATATCGGCGCGGCCGGTCGCATCGACGGTATCCTCGGGATCGTCCGCCGTTTGCAGCGTGACGCCATATTGCTGCACACCCATTGCACAGGTTGTGTTGGGTTGTGAATTGAGATCGTTGGTGATGCCGATCTCGTTCAGGTAGGCGTCGGCTGAAAAACCGACCAAAGTGGCGAAATCATCTTTCCATCCGAAACGCCCGACGTGCGGCGTACCGAGCGCACTGAGGGTCGCCTGACTGACCTCGGCGGCGGGCCCGTCGAAATTATTGAGATCGGTCACCATCCGCACCGTCCCCTGGATAGCCGAGGGCTGAGCCGCGGCGATAGCTTCGAAGGTCGCATCTGCGGTCGCCTCCACGAGACCGTCGCCAAAGAGGGGCAGCGACTGGCGATGCGCGACACAGGTCGGCGTGCCGGTCAAACCGGAATCATTGGCACTCTCGGCAATACAGGTGGGAAGCTCCGGCGAGAAGCCGCGCGCGATCTCGACTTCCTGACAAGCCGACGGCACATTGCCGGGAATACCTATTTCCGCTCCCAAGGGCGGCGCGATCTGACCGTAGGTGAAAATCTGTCCGAGCGCGCCCTGCGCCAATGGTCCGCCGAACATCATGTTATCTACCGCGAAGATGCGGACGGGCGGACCGCCGGTCGAAAGCCGCTGTTCCATCAGCGCAAGACCGCCACCCCCCCGAGCCGGATTACTATGGCAGCCTGCGCATGATGTATTGTTGAACAACGGCCCCAACTGTCCCGGCGGTCCGCTCGTCGCATCAGCCGGATTCAGGGTTTCAACTTCCTGAAAATTCAGCATCCCATTGGTAAAGTTGGTCAGATCGACCGGTGAACTGGCTATTCCGCTTAGCGGCAGTCCGAATGCGCTCGCGGATCCGCCAAAATGGGTGAACCGCGAAGCCTGCGCCCGTCCCGCCGCGAAACTATTCGACTGGGGAATCGTCAGCGCTAATAACAATCCCAATACTATGCACGCGACCCGTATTCGATACCGGGACAGCCTTCGCGTCTCAGCCTTACGCAGGCATGTCGCGCGACGAGGGTGAAAGCCTGAAAAGATCATGCAAACGCGACAAATAAATACTAATAGAGCGTCGTACATGCGAATACCTTCGGCGCGGCATCCCCGTATCGGGACGCACTGCGACCGCTTCAGCAAAGCGCTGACTCACACCACGAACGGTCGTCCTCGTCTGAAGCTCGGCGAGAAAACGCGTTGGGTCGCTTAGCTCTGAATCGAATCGGATTGCGGCGGAGTCAGGACGGTGAACCGCGTCCGCCGAAGGTATGAATCGCGGCGCAGAGTGCGCCACGAGGTCTATACTTGACTAACTCGAAATTACCTGCTGAACCCGGCATAGACCCCCCGGACCGGAAGGCAGGAATACTAGTTTTTAGAAGTGAGGTCAAGTAGGTAGTCAACCAACACCGCTGATAATCGCGACCGGCTGCGCAACCAGCATCCGCGTGGTCGCGGTTGAAGGCGGCGATGGCGCGGAGTCCGGGATTCAACCTTCGGCGCGCGGCGCAGGCTTCAGTATCTGCCGATCGAAGGCGGCCGCGACCGCAGCGATCGAATCGGCTTCGTCGGGGCGCTTGTCCGAGCGCACGCCGACGATGCGCGCAAACCGCAGCGCCATGCCGCCGATATAACGCGGGCTGCGCTGAATATCACTGTAAGCAACCTCGACCACCACCTCCGGACGCACATACACGGTGCCGCCCGCCTCGCGAATTTTGAGCGCCTGCAGACGCGCCGTCATCTCGATGAAGTCAGCGTCGCTGAGGCCTTTGAAGGTCTTACCCACTTCAACGAATTCCCCGCTCTGCTCATCGCGAGCCGCCAGATGATAATTCGAAAGCCAGCCGTGGCGGCGGCCGTAACCCCAATCCGCCGCGACGATTACAAGGTCAAAGGTGTTCACGCCCTTGATTTTCAGCCAGCCGCGACCGCGCACGCCGGGCGTATAGCGGCTGGCGAGCGCCTTTGCCATCACACCCTCATAGCCTTCAGCCAGTGCGCGCGCATAGAAGCCCTCGCCCTGGGTCAGACTGTCAGGCACGATTCGACGCGGCATGGCCAACTGCGCGGCGTCAGCGATCTCCTGCAACGCGGCATGGCGATCGACGTAGGCGGCGTCGGTCAAAAGCCCGCCATCGAGGCTGATCAAGTCGAACAGATACAGGCGCATCGGCTGCTCGACGCGCAGTCGCTCGATCTCGCGCTGTCGACCGAAGCGTCGCATAACCTGCTGAAACGCGAGCTGATGCCCCTGCTGATTAATCGCAACGACTTCGCCGTCGAAGATTGCGTCGCGTCCCACCCTGCTCATCCACTCGACCACTTCAGGCAGACTCGACGTGACTTCGTTCATCCGACGCGAAAAGATATGCACGGCCCCGGCGTGGCAATGAATCTGCACGCGGGCGCCATCGAGCTTGAGTTCGAGCGCAAGTCTTCCGTCCAGGATCCGGAACGCCTCGGCGATGCTCGAAGCGGGCGCCGCGAGCATCGGCCGCAGCGGCTTGACGATCGAAGGCCGCGGCCTGACCGCGCCCGGCGGTTCGGCATCCGCGGGGCGTGCTGACAAGTCCGCCTGCGCACCCGTCGGTTCGACCGTCGGCGTTGCGGCGCAACGCAGCTCCAGCACCAGTCGCCCGAGATCGCTTTCGAGCATGTGGGCGCGGCGAACCTCCGCGATCGGGCGCGACGCCATCCGGGCAATCGCATCGACCATGAGACCTTCGCTCAAGCCGTGCCGCATCTCACCAATCAAAATCTTGGCGAGGTATTTCCCCTCCAGCGGGATGGCGCGCGCGAAGAGTTCGCGGAGAGTGTCGAGCTTGCGCGCGCGCGAGTTGCGCCCTTCGATCGCGGCAATCTCCTGAAAGCGTCGATCGACTTCGGCGATGGTCAGCGTCGGCTCGCGCTGGCCGCCCGCCGACCGCATCAGAATTTCGATCGCCTCGCCGAAGTCGGCGGCGGACGCGAAGATCTCCTCGTCCGGCTGTGCCTCTCCGCTGATCTGGTTGACGATGCGCCAGATCGCCCGGCCGCTTACCTGCAGTTTCTTTGGCGCACCCTGCGGTGACGGCCGGCCGACCATGAAACGCGCGGCGCATGCGGCCTCGTCGACCGCAAGACGCGACAGCAAGTCGCTCGCGAGTTCGACTATCTGGAGCCGGCTGCCGGTCTGGCTGAGCGCCTGACAGGTTTCGGCGAAATCCAGGAACGACGCCACTCTGTCATCATTGAGTGGTCGCGTGGTTTGCGCAACCGATCAGCCAGACCGGGCGACGGACCGCTTCAACGCCGCCGCTCCAGTGGACGACGCGGTCGGTCCGTCGCATGTGGTAACGCCCTAGGCGGCTATCGGATGACTTCGCACAAACGGCAAAAAAACTTCGAGAAACGCCGCTGGCGCCTCGACAAAAAAGGCATGCGCGGCGTGCGGAATTATGTGCAGCTTTGCGCCGGGGATGCGCGCCGCCAGCAACTCCGAATTTTTCGCCGGGATGAGGACGTCGTCGGCGCCGGTAATTACCAGGGTTGGCGTGGTAATGTTGGGCAGGCGGTCGTAGGTCTTGAGCCCATAGGTCGCGTCGATGTGCCGCTTGTAGGCGTAGGGCGGCGTCGGATTCGCCAGCAGGCGAGGAATCGCCGCTTCCAGAAGATCGCGATGGTCCCGGATGAACGTCGCGGTGTAACCGAGCGGCCAGCCACGCCGGATAATTTCCTCCTCGGAGGCGCCATCGCGCGGCGCCGTGAGCAGCTTGATCGATTCCGGCGGCGGCGGCACCGCCTGCTTGCCGCCGAACGTCGTGCATCCGAGAGTCAGCGTCTGCAGGCGCGGCGCATAGCGAAGTGCCAGTTCCTGGCTGATCATCCCGCCCATCGACACACCGAAAACATGCGTGCGTTGAATCTTCAGGTGATCGAGCAGAGCGATCGCGTCCGCCGCAAACATCTCGAGCGAATAAGGCGCGTCGGGCTTGTCGCTCAGTCCGGTGCCGCGATTATCGTAGATGATGACGCGGAAGGAACGCGCCAGTTCATCGATCAGGGTGGGTGGCCATGCCGCGGAACTGCCGCCCAGACCCATGACCATCAGGAGCGGTTCACCCTGCCCCTGCACCTCGTAGTGCAGTCGCACCCCATCGTTCACAAACTCCGGCATCGTATGTGACCTCGTCTCATAGCTGCGATTTATCAGTCGCAAGGCCCCGAACGGGCATCAGCCTGCTTATAGCATCGCCGACCGCACGGGCGCCAAGGCGTCATCCGGGGCTTTGCGGGCGATCAATGGCCGACGCCGCCCCTCATAGGCCGCGATCCCCGCAGCAGCAGGAACGACGGAATCATCACGAACGTCATTACGGCCAGCACCAGATAAATGTCATTGAAGGAAAGCATCGCCGCCTGGGCCTGAACGGCGCCGTAGACCATCCCGAAGCCCTGCTTCTGGCCGCTGATGATCTGCGGCAGATAACCCATCGGCGGAACACCCGGCGCCGGTGCGGGCAGCTTGCCGAAACGCCAGGCTTCGAAGATGGAAAAGTGCTCGGTCAGACGCGCCTGATGCACCTGCTGCTGGCTGACGAGTTTGCTCGTCATCCACGCGATACCCACCGCGGCGCCGGTGTTACGCATCATGTTGTACAGGCTCGCGGCGTTGCCCATTTTTTCCGGCGGCACGCACGACAAGGCCGCAGCGCTCGAGGGCGGAAAGATCATGCCGAAGCCGAAGCCCATGATGATGAGGGGCCAGACGATCGCCCAGGTGTCGGCCTGCAGACTGAGGCGCGACGAGAACCAGCATCCGATGGTGATCAGCGTGAAGCCGACACCGATGAACCTGGTCGTATCGATCCCGAACCGCGCCATATTACCGACCACCATCATCCCCATCATCGAGCCGAGTCCGCGCGGCGCCTGCACCAGTCCCGCACGCCAGGCGTTATAGCCCATCAGTTCCTGCAGGAAGATGGGGTTGATGAGGATCGAGCCGAACAGTACGAAGCTGAAGATGATCGTAATTGACAGCGCGCCGTCGAAAATCCGCAGCCCGAGCACATGCAGTTCGAGGATCGGATCCTTGAAGCGCAGCTCGCGGATCACCAAGCCGACAAAGGCCACCACCGACAAAATGGTCGCCCAGACGACCCAGGACGACTCAAACCAGTCGGCCCGCTGGCCGCGATCGAGCACCACCTGCATCGTGCCGAGACTGAGCACGAGCAGAATGATGCCGAGGTAGTCGATCTGCCTGGTCTCGGCGCGCCGCGTGCGCATGTAGCCCGGGTCGTGCACGAAGGCCGAGACCATCACGAGGGCCATCGCGCCGATCGGCACATTGATGTAGAAGTTCCAGCGCCAGTTCCATTCCTCGGTGATCCAGCCGCCGAGCGTCGGTCCCAGGATGGGTGCGACCATCAGTCCCATCCCCCAGATAGCCATGGCCATCTGCTGTTCTTCGGGGGGGAAGGTCTCCATCAGGATCGCCTGCGATGACGGAATCATCGCTGCGCCGGACGCCCCCTGAATCAGTCGGAAGAGCAGCATCTGGCTGAGCGATTGGGCCGCTCCGCACAGCACCGAGGCGGAAACGAAAGTGAAGACCGAGATCAGGAAGTAACGCTTGCGGCCGAAGCGCGAGGAGATCCAGGCCGTCATCGGCAACATGATTCCGTTCGCCACGAGGTAGCTGGTCACGACCCACGCGATTTCATCGACGCTGGCCGAGAAAGTACCCTGCATGTGCGGCAGCGCCACGTTGACGATCGAGGTATCGAGCACTTCGAGGGTGGTGCCGAGCATCACGGCCAGCGCGACCAGCCACTTGTGTGTAACGTGCGCCGACTCGACCGCGGTCACCGGCGCAACGGATTCAACGTTGGCCTCCGCTTCGGGTGTAATGACTTCGAGTTTCGATGCCGCCTCGCCGTTAGCCATTGCTCAGACCATCAGGCACAGCACGCCTGCTCCGATTAAAGCACCCGCCCAGATCGCATCGAGGTTGATCCAGGCACTGCGTAAAATCTGTAGTCCGATCCATCGGTAGACCACTATCGCGACGATCCCCATCGTCGTAAACATCGCGCCGGTATGGAGCACCACGACCGCGAGACTCTCGATCACGCCCAGCGCTCCGCCCGCCACTGCCGGCATTACATGACCATGATGCACCATCGCCGGCATCGGCGCCGCCGACGGCAGCCGGATAAGGATCGGCAGCAGCATGAGACCGGCGCCGTGGGCCGTCGCCATCAGGAAGGACCACAGGATCAGATCAAACGCCCCTACCCGCATCGCCACCCATCGCGGATGAGCGCGCGGGCGCAGCAGGCGGAAGACCCCGAACAGGATAAGCGCACCGGCGCCGAGCGGACGCAGCAGACCGATCGAACGCGACATCACCTCGACGGCCACCAGCACCACGACGCCGATGGAGATGAAGTGGCCGAGCGCGATCGGGAAGAGGGCCGTGATAACGCGCCGGCGGCTGTTTTCCTGCAGACCAAGAGCGACCGCGAACAACCATCCCATCGATGGATCGAGGCCGTGGTAGGCGCCGAGCAGCGCGATCGCTGCCCACGGCCAGAGTCCACTCACGGATAACAGAACGAATCGGAGGAAGCGTCGCCGCCCTCCAGGCGGATCTGATGGGCCCGTTCGTGCTCAAATGGAATAAAGAAATTCGGGTCAAGGGCCATGCCACCGGCAGGGTTGACATCAACCTTGGCCACCCATCCGCGTACGCCCTCGGGATAGAACTGCGCGTCAATCGCCGAATAGAGCGAATTCGTGATATACACCCGTCGGCCGTCGCGGCTGATCTCGAGCATCTGCGGACCGCCGTTGAGCGCGCCGCCCTTCGGATGGGGCGCGTGGGCCGCGATTCCACCCAGCCGCACCGACCCCGTCAGCCGCGGCTTCAGCGGATCGCTGACATCGTACTGCCGCAACTCGCCGGTGCCCCAGCACGATACGTAAAGAAAGCGATCATCAAGACTGAGCGCGATCTCAGGAACCAGCGGCGGAACCGCTTTGAACTGTTTCAGCGGCGGCGGCAGCAGATCAGGATCGGCCGGTTCGGCCGCGATCTCGATTATCTTGCGGGCCTCCCACTTCCCGTTGCCCTCGACGCGCCGCCAGACCCAGATCCCCGCCGACAAATCCTTCGTCGAGATAACCGTGCAGACAAAACCGTAAGCCTTCGTGGGATCGTGCGCTGGACGCAACTCGAGCGCCATCTGATGCTCGGCACCGAGATCGATCTCCTGCAGATGGCGCCGCCGCCGTAGATCCCACATATGGAGCCGATGGCCGTACTCACCCTTCACCAGACGCTCGAGACTGAGCCCGTTCTCGAACATGTCGGGCGTGCCCCACTCCGACGTCATCGCGACGTCATAACCGAGATGCCACCAGAAGTCGTAACCGAGATATTGCGGTCCGCGCTCAACCTCCCACTGGCCGAGCACGTCGAAACTCTCATGGTCGAGCAGGAAGAGTCCGCCCGGACCGCCGCCGCTGGGCGACCCCATGGCGCTGGCATAGATCGCGTCGGGACCGCAGTGAATCGTATGCACCCGACTGTACCCTGCGCGTGAGGCGATTTCCGCCGGTTCGATCACCTTCACCACTTGCGGGCTTCGCGGATCCGGCTTGGTGTCGATAATGTGGATGCGCGAGGAACGCAGTCCCGGCACGATCAGGTAACGCCGTTCGACATGGGGATGCGGGGCGTACGGACACAACGCCGCACTGCACGCATTCCAACCGAAATGATGGAGCTCGTCGCCGACTCCCGGCATCGCGACGCGTCCCACCACGCTCGCATACGTGGGCGAAGCCGGGTCCACATCGAGCACGCACATCGCATCCGGCTTGCCGTTTTGCGGCGTAGGATTGAAAGTCGCGACGAAGGCCAACTTTTCGGGCGGGCCCTGCATCGCCATCCGTGGTGACGGATAAAACGTCTGATCAGTCTTCCATAGCGCCATAGCGGTTCCCGCTCGCCGAAGTTAGCGCCACGATAGTGGCCGCGGTGATCCCTTTCAAGCTGCGCCCGGCCGCTTCTGCCCCTGCCTAGGTGTTCGCCAGATAATCGCGCACTTCCTTCTCGACCGCAGTGCCCTTGAAGAACTCGCGATTCTGCGAAGCCCACAGGCGCGCGGCGTTGCCGAAGGTGAATGCCGCGAAGTCCGCTTCCGACAGCCCGCACTCCTCGACCAGTTCCCAGGCCTCCTCCAGAACCTCGGTCATGTCGGGCACGTCGAAGTGACTGATATCGGAACTGAGGATGGCGTTCAGCTTGGCGCCGAACGGGTTCGCCGGGGCGAACGCATAGGTGACCGTGGGATCGTCGGACTCGCATCCGAAAAAGAAATTCGGCACGAAGAGGTCGCGGATATCGCTCTTGCGCTCGATGCGCGCCGCGGCAAAGTCATCAAGCTGAGCGGGTGCCGCCTTGCCCATCCCGCCCTCGATCATCATTTGCTGAAACTCCGCGAAGCGCTCGCTGAAGGCTCCGCCGCCATACTCGGCGAAGAGCGCGCGCAGCCCCTCGCGATCAGTCTGCCGCGGGTCAAGTTCGTGAATCGCGACGCCGTTGCGCTTTTCCCAATGGCTGACGAGGCTCGCCAGCAGGCTGCATCCCCAAGCTACGCCGCCCTCCAGGAACGCGAATCTGAGGCGTGGAAAACGCCGGGTCACGCCGCCGATAAACAGGGCCTTGGCGACCGCGTCACCGGCTTCGGCAAAGTGCCCGATATGATTGTAGACGAAGTTGCTGATGGAATTGCGCAAGCCAAAATTGGAGGCCGCCGAGTGAAACGTCGCCGGATAGCCCAGCTCCTCGCATTTGCGCCAGACCGGATCGTAATCGTAGAGGCTGTCGATGCCTAACACGTCGAGCCAGCACGCATAGCGACGACTCACCCCGCGCCGTTCCGCTTCCGGGATCGAGCGGCGGATAAGGCTGCCGAGGGCGACCGCTTTTATCCCGATCGCCTTGCAATGCTCGAGTTCGGCAATGGCCTCTTCCGGAGTATGCATCGGAATTGCGCCGATCGGCGTGGCGCGGTCGGCGTAGTCCTTCCAGGTATCGATCGCGTACTGATTGAAGGCGTAGCAGCCGGCGCGGCGCAACTCTTCGTCGCCCACGTAAGGCGCGAACAGTTGACAGTGCGTCGGGTAGAGAATCGCGAAATCGAGCCCCATTTCCGGCAGCCGTTCATGCATCAGGCGCGGCAGGAACGAAGTCGCGACGTCGAGCGTATTCTTCACCGGCATCCCCCACCAGGCGGGCTGACTGGCGCGCCGATCAAGCCGCTCCTGCGCCGACATCTTCGCGAAGTCGCCCTCGCCCAAAGCCCGCACGCGAGAGTTCCAGCGCTCGACCACTTTCGCGCCTGCGGCCTCGCGCAGATAGTCCATCGCGATCGGTTCAAATTCCCGCCAATGGCCATCGGAATCGATTACCGGATGGCCCAGGCGATCGTGAATGCGTTGCGATTGCGTTTTGCCGTTCGCTGCCATTGCCGATCCTCGGTCGGCGCGGCTTCACGCGCCGCGCTCAGGACATCACGAAATGCGGATACTCACTGCTCAACTCCGGCATCTCAAGGCCGGCCTGTTCGACCCGTCGCTGCAGCAGTGACAGGTAAAGTTCGGCGAGCTCAGCGTTGTCGCGCGACTTGAGTCCATAACTGAGACAATCGAAAGTAAAGCCGCTGCCGGGAGGACCGAAGAAATTGACCGCGCTCGGTAGCCACGACCGCAGGGCTGCGTTGACCCGCTCCGCGCCGAATTGCTCGACCGCGTCGCGCAATTCTCCCGCGGCGAACAGTTCGTGATCCTCCTCTTCGGCAAGGATGATATCCGCCGCGCGGGCATGCGGTGCGTAACTCGACTCGCGATAGTTTACGCCGATCATAATGAGGCCCGTCATGTCGAGGCTGACGCTCGCCATCACGAGATCAAGTGGTTCGGCAGCCTGAGCAGCGAAGCGGCGCGGCGCCGCGAACGAAGGCGCCTTGAGCGCCGTCACCATCGAGCGGTCGGCGCGGGCCTCCGCGAGACCGAGCTCTGCGAGCGCGGCGTAAACCAGATGCGCATGCTTATGTTCCTCGGCCAGGTTCTTGCGCACCGTCGCGAGCGTCGCGCCATCCGTGATAAAGCCGGCAGCGCGCTCGTAGCCCTGAGCGGTGAGCTTCTCCGCCAGGGCGTGCGCCGCCATCAAGCGCGTCAGGGTTTTGAAGTAATTGGGCTCGACGCGTCCGGCGAGGACGTCGCTGGCCTCGATTGATCGCGGCGGGTATTCGCGCCGAACCGCCATCGGATCACGCGCGCGACGGCAGGATTACGGTCGCCGCTCCCGGCGTGGTCTTTTCTCCCTTGGCGTTCTCGAGCCAGATCTCACAATCCACCAGATGATTTTCGCCCTCGACGTACTTCCTGGTCACCCGGCCCTTGCAAACAACGGTCGAGCCCGGCTGATCCATCCCGCGATACTGCACCGACAGTTTCCGGAGCCAGCCCAACTCGCCCGCAAAGTCGGTCATCAGTTGACCAAGGAAGGCATTTTTGAGTGCGCCGTGAATAATAACTCCGGGTAAATTGTTTTTGAGGGCGAAGTCCTTGTCGTAATGAATCTGATAGAAGTCGCCCGAAGCCCCCGCGTATTTTACTAACTGCTGAGTGGTCGGCTGCTTCTCCAACGGTCCGATCGCAGTACCAACTTCCACATCTTCGAAGTATATTTGTTTACGCGTCATTTTAAGTTTCTCCTTGAACCGCGATGCGGACGGGATTCGTCCCCGGCGCGGACCCTTCCGGGAAAGGGCCGTCTAGTAGCGGATTCCGGTAGCGCGTTGAACTGCGCATAGCTGTCCGAACTGGTTGGTATAGGTGGTCTCGACGGTCGTGAACACCATCGGCCCGAGACGGCCCTCGCTTTCGCGGATATCGGTCACGCGCGCCTGAACCGTAATCCGATCGCCGGGGCGGATCGGTTCGAAATATTCCCATTCCGACCCGCCGTCGAGGCCGCGATTTCCCGGGATATCAATCCTGATTTCGGGAAATGCCGCCATCATCGAGCGCAGGAAGGTCGGCGGTGCAATCATGCCGCCAAAGCGCGTCTTGCGCGCCTCGACCTCGTTGTTGAACAGCGGATTGTCGTCGCCGATGGCGTCGGCGAACCGACGGATTGCGCCGCGCTCGACCTCGTAGGTACGCGGCTCGGCCGCTTTACCGATCTGCTTGAGCACTTCTTCGGTCACGTACTTGTTCGGCATAAGCTCTGGTCTAGTATAAGAGGCGCGCTGCCGACAAGCACCCCAGGAGTATCAAGCCATGGCCATACTGACGCCTGAGCGGATCGCCGACCAACTCCGTCAACTGCCAGGATGGGAGTTCAAGGACAACGCCATCTGCAAACTTTATCGCTTCAAGGAATTCATGCAGGGTATCCGCTTCATCGACAGAATTGCGGAGCTGGCCGACGCGATGGACCATCATCCCGATATCCACGTCAACTACACTCGCGTCACCTTCACCTGCTCGACCCACAGCGAAGGCGGCGTCACGGACAAGGACCTTCGTCTCGCTACGACCATCGAGCAGGAGTTTTCCGCCGCCTCCCGATGAGAACGCGATAGCCGGCTAGCGCAGGAAGAGGTAGGCAAAAACCCCGGTCGTCAGCAGGAAGGCCGGCGGCAGGACGCGCCGCGTCGTCTCGCGAATTTGGCGCGCCCGGGCGGCGTCGCGTCGATTGTGCCACGTGTGCACGATCAGGATCTCGCCGACCGAGATGAAGACGAAGACAAAGCAAATCAGGAAGAACATGTTGCAGAATGTCAGGTAAGGCACCGGCGGCAGCACATTGGTTGTTCCCACTGAGAAAGCCACCAGCGTCAGCACCGTCGTAACCGAGATGACGAGCTGGCTGTTGAGGTCGCCGGGCGGGATCCATAACGCGCCCCAGGAAATCGCCACCATCAGGAACAGCGGTAAAAAAATCGTGTAAATGTAGTACTCGGAGACCCGCTGCACGTGAATGGCGAAGACCGCGTGCGTCGGCACCAGGGTACCGTTTTCGATTTCGCCGCGGTCGAGCCGATAACTCATCGGACCGGTGCGCCATAACGGCAACGGCGTATACGGGGCCCGCGACACCCCGGTCGTCGTCGGATCCACTGAGATGCGAATCCGCGAGTCGCCGTTGGCGAACGGATGGACGTAGATGCGCAGGTCCTGCGAGTCAAAGGGGAACGCGCGCAGGGCGAGGTTGGTCGACAGCTCCACCGCGAATTTCTGCACATATTCGGCCGCCCCGTCGCCGGCGACGCTCAGCAGATAAGCTGCTTCCGTGCGCGGTTCGGCCGCATTGTCGAACTGCAGGAGCGGAAACCAGATATCTTCGCGGCGCAGGTAGCGTCTCGTCGGACCGCCCGGCGCAGGATCGAAGGCGAGACGCGGGTCCTGCCATTTTTCGCTCAAATATCCAGTGCAGGTGAAGGTCTGATGGACCTCATCGAGCGAGACCAGATTCAGTAGATAAAAGCCGACGCGCACGTCGATGAGCTGGTCGCCGGGCGGTGGATCGTGCCCGACCTCGGGGAGTCCATCCCGGGCGCTGGCCGCCCGCGGCAAAGCGTTAGCGAGCAGGAGGACAACCAAGAGCGCCGCGCTGAGTTTGCCTTTCAAAGTTTCCGCCCGCGTTCCATCAAGATTGTCGAGGTTTGGCGGATACCGTCAAGAGGAGCCATCTGCTCCTTTAGTCTCCGCTGACAACTGATTGCTGCAATCATCGCGACGCCGCTCGTCCCTGCGGAGGCGGACCTGAGGGGTCGCGAAGCCGCGCGAAGAATCCCTGATCATCGAGATCTCCGCGCGGCCGCGACGGCGCGGTATCCGCCGCTTAGCTCAAGTTTTTCCTGAAGAATGCGACCGTCTTGGCGAAGGCTTCCTTCGCGTGCTCCGGATGGTATGACGGGCGCTCATCGCACATGAAGCCGTGATCCGCGTCGGCATAGAGCACCACTTCCGCTTCCTTGCCGGACCGGCTTAACGCTTCGCGGAATTTATCCACCTCGCTGACCGGGATAAAGGCGTCCTTGCCGCCGAAGAAAGCCAGCACCGGGCCCTTGAGGTTTGCCGCATCGTCGATCGGCGCGCGGCCGCCCGCCTGTCCCGCGCGCGTCATCCCACCGCCGTAGAAGGGTACCGTTGCGCAAACGTCGCTGTTGCGCACCGCAGTCAGGAACGCCACGCGCCCGCCCATGCAAAATCCGGTGGTGCCGAACTTCGGCTTTACGTCCTTGTGTTGCTTGAGCGAATTAATCGCCGCCGTCATATCCGCGACAATCTGGTCATCCTTGAGCGACCCCATCAGGCGCATCGCCCCCGGCAGATCGTTGTAGCCGACCACGTTGTTGGGTTGACGGAAGAACAGGTTGGGCGAAATAACGGCGAAGCCTTCGGCGGCGAAGCGATCCGCCATCGCGCGAATGTGGCCGTTCAGACCGAAAGCTTCCATCACCACGACCAACCCGGGATAGGGGCCCCCGCTGGCCGGTCGCGCGGTGTAACACGGCATCTGCTCGCTGCCGATCGCAACTGTCACGTCTTGCTTGATTATGTCCATGGTTTCCCTCCGTATTGAGGAATTCCTGCGTCGGCCGGAGCCGGACGGCTATCACCTGAGAGTGGCCCACCGGCGAGACGGCGGGTGGCCAAGGCTCTGTTTTGCATAGACGGGCATACCAGACAAGCGGTTGGCGAAGCCGATCAGCTACTCTAAGCGAGGATGATTCCGCTCCGCGACAGTGAGGCTGTGCGCCGTGTAACGCTCGCAAACACGGTCTTGATCGCGGCCAATGTCGCGATATTCGCTCTTGAGCTGCATGCTCCCGCCGATCTGAGCGCGCGCCTCGGCGGCCTCGCGATGGTGCCGCGGCAAATCGCTCGGCTGCATCCGCTGCCGCGCGAATTGCCGGTGCTTGCGACCCTGCTGACCTCACAATTTCTGCACGCCGGCTGGGAGCATATCGCGGGAAATATGCTCTACCTGTTTATTTTCGGCCCGGCGGTTGAGCAGCGGATGGGTCCGGTGCGCTACCTCGCGTTTTATCTGACGGCCGGAATCATCGCCGGACTCGCGATGGTGGCGATGGGGCCGTTATCGCCGATCCCGGTAATCGGCGCGAGCGGGGCTATCGCCGGCGTCCTCGGAGCTTATCTGGTGCTGTATCCAGGGGGGCGCATCCTGACGATTTGGCCGTTCTTCGGCTTTATCCGCGTCATCGAGGTGCCGGCAATTCTTTACCTGCTGTTATGGTTCGGCGTGCAGCTTTACTCGGGTATCGCAAGCGGCGCTGCGGGTCCGCTGGTGGGCGGCGTGGCATGGTGGGCGCACGTCGGCGGCTTTCTCTTCGGCGTCGCGCTCGCCCCGCTCCTCGCGCGTCGAACGGTTAAGCGATCTGCCCTGCAGCGTCGCAAATCACTGTTGCGCCGGGGTTAGGTCGTCAGAGAGGGCTGTGGCGCGCGTGCGCGGATAGTGGGTCACCGCGCCGGCGAGTATCACCGACGTTGCGACCGATAAGCATCACACCTTCAGGAAAATCTCGCGGCTCGATTCGACGGTTAACTGCTTAACGGAGGTCACGCGATCGCTGAATTGCGCAAGTGTCGACAGCTCGCTCGAGCCGACGTCCACCAATACCGCGAAGAGCGAGAACTTGAGCTCCTCTTTCCGTTCCCGCAGATGGGCGAGCCACTCCGGAGCAACCTGCGCCTCACCGTCGGTGATAACCACAATATCGCCGCGCTTCAGTTGCCGGTCTTCCAGCAGCGCGAGAGCGGCATCGATCGGCGCCTGGAAATCCGTACCGCCGCCGGGGAAGTACTCCGCCATCTCGAGCACCTTGGGCAACTCGGGCTGATAACGGCGTCGATTATTAAGGTCGAGCACCTTGAGGCTCTCCGGACCGGAGGAGAACAGCACGGCGCGAAACAATCGTCGGCTCCGCCGAGCAATGTCCATCAGCGTGAGGCTGACGGCCTTTGCCCACAGCTCCTTGTCACCCTGCATCGAGGAGCTGACGTCGATACACACGATCATCGGGCCTTTGCCCTTCTGCTCGTCCTCGCGCAGCCGATACTGCAGAACTTTGCCTTCGAGCAGACGGCGCATGAAGTCGGCGCGCAGGCCCGCATGATGGATCGCGACCAGTTCCGCCGGAATCAGTCGCCCAAGGTCATCGCCGCGCTCGATATCGTAGGCCTCGGCGCTGCCGCGGTCGCGCGTGCGGCGGCGCATCGCGCGCGCGTCCTGCTTGAGCCGACCCACCAGGCGGGCCAGTTCGCCGAGCCGCTTATTGCGCGCCAGATGACGGCCGAGTTCGAGTCGTTCGTTGGCCGACATCCGTCCGCCCTGGCCGAATTCGAGACTGAAATCGTGGCTATCCTGCGCGACGCGGTCGATCTCTTCGGCCAACTGATGGGTGCGGAGTTGCATCCGCTTAAGCTCGCTGCGGTCGGTGTGCTTGAGCTGCTCCTCGAACAGCCGCGCCTTCTGGTTGAGGCGCGCTTCCGAGACCCTGGCGGCGCGCTCGGCGGCCTCCTGCAACTCTTCGATCTTCCGCTGAACTCGTTTGGCCTCGGCCGGGTCCGCGCCCGGCTCGTCGCGCTGCTGATCCGCCAGGTCCCGGGTGCTCCTGATGGCCTCGGCGCGCTGTTCGAGCTCCTGCTCCTGATGCTCGAGCGCCCACAGGTCGAGCATCTCACGGCGATTGATCAGCTTCTCGGAGCGAATGGTTTCCAACACCTGCTCGCCGAGCACCAGCGCCGCCATCACCGCCTTGTCCTCCTGCATGAGCGTGCGCAGTTTCAACAGCTCGAAGGCGGGCGACGGCAGGATCTGCTCGAGCACTGTGCGGTTAAGGACCGCACTGCGCCGGACTCCCTCCGGCCGATTCCAGACGAGGTTGTACTTGAACAGACCGAGAAACAGATCCTGCAGCAGCGCGTCGAAGTGCGGCACCAGCCTTTCGCCGGTCTCGATCAGATCGCGAATCGGTGCCGATGCGAGGCCGAGATCGCTCCAGGCACGGCGATCGTAGCTGTCGCTTTCGAGCCATGCGGCGTTGGTCGCCACGGCCGGCGCATAGCGCGGCCGCGGCTTCGGCTTGCTTTTCGCACGCGGCATAAATCAGGCTGATCGTAACACCGCGCGGCGCCGGACGCATCGCCGGCCCGTCACGAAATCGGCGCGCGGCGAGCGGCGGAAGTCTTGAACCAAAAACCGTTCACTATGAAAATGTTTACCACGACCGCGAATGCCGCGCGCGAGAGACGGTTGCCGCATGGAAAACGGCGCTAAGGATCTGACTCGACGACAACACGCGTTGCTGCTGGCGACAGTGCAGGAATTTATCGCCACCGCCGCGCCGGTCGGCTCGCAACAGGTGGCGCAGCGACACCGCCTCGGCGTGCGCGCCGCGATGGTGCGCAATCTGATGAGCGAGCTGGAGGACGCCGGCTACCTCACCCAGCCGCATACTTCGGCGGGCCGCGTCCCCACCGAGAAAGCCTACCGGTACTTCGTCGATCACCTGGCGCCGACGATTCCCTTCCGCGAGCGCGCCCGTATCGAGCTTCACTATTCGGCGCCCTCCAACGACGTCAACCTGATGGTGCGCGAGGCTTCACGCCTGCTCGCGCTGATGACCAATCAGACCGCGATCGCCACCGCGCCGCGCCTCGAAGTGCTGATGATCGAACGGGTGCAGTTCACCCGCCTGCGCGAGCGCGAAGTGCTCGCGATGTTTATCACCAAGGCCAACGGCATCCATAATCGGCTGGTGGTGGCCGATCGCGATTACAGCCAGGCTGAACTCGACCGGATGGCGGCGTATCTCGCCGAAACCCTGGTCGGCCGCACCCTGGAGCAGGCGCGGGTGTGGCTGGAAGAGCGCCTGCGCGAGGAACGGGCGCGCTACGATCAATTCGTTCGCGGCGCACTCCTGCTCGGCAACGTAATGATCGCCCTCGACGCGCAGGCCGAGGTCTACGTCGAAGGCAGCACCCGGGCGCTTGATCAGCCGGAGTTTACCGATCGCGCGCGGCTGCGCGAACTGCTTCGGGCCCTCGACGACAAGACCGCCCTGCTGGACCTGCTGGATCGTTCGCTGAAGGACACTTCGTTGCTGGTCTCGATCGGCTCCGAGAACAGCGACGCGCGCCTCGCGGGTTTCAGCGTGGTCGCCGCGCCGTATGCGAGCGGCTCTCAGCCCCTGGGCAGCGTCGCCATCGTCGGTCCGCTACGGATGGACTACGAGCGCGTGATTCCGCTGGTCAGCTACACCGCCAAGGCGCTTTCCCGCGTGCTCGACCACTGACGGCGCCGCGCGCTGCGGCATTTTGCTTGCGGCGGCTAGCCGCGTAGATTCACTGCATGAGCAGCGCGTCCATCAGCGACTATATCGATTCCGTGTGGCGGCAGTCCGTGGTGCCGGAACTGATGGAATACGTCCGCATTCCCAACAAGTCGCCGGCCTTCGACAAGGAATGGCGCGAACACGGCTTCATCGATCAGGTCGTCGCGCGCTTCGAGGCGTGGGCGAAGCGCCAGCCGATCAAAGGTATCCAGGTCGAGGTGCAGCGCGTCGAGAAGCGCACGCCCCTTATCTTGATCGACATTCCCGGCGCCTCGGATGACGTCGTTCTGCTCTACGGCCACCTCGACAAGCAGCCCGAGATGACCGGATGGCGCGACGGGCTCGGTCCATGGACCCCCGTGATCGAAGGCGATCGGCTCTATGGACGCGGCGCCGCTGACGACGGTTACGCGATGTTCGCCTGTCTGACCGCGATCGCGGCGCTGGAGGCGGCCGCCGTGGCGCATGCCCGATGCGTAATCATCATCGAAGCCTGCGAGGAATCGGGGAGCTTCGACCTGCCGCATCATATCGAGCGGCTGGGTGAGCGGCTGGGCCAGCCGAGCCTCGTCATCGGACTCGATTCCGGATGCGGCAATTACGAGCGGCTATGGTGCACCACTTCGCTGCGCGGCCTGGCCGGCGGCACGTTACGCGTCGAGGTGCTGACCGAGGGTATTCATTCGGGGGCGAGCGGAATTGTGCCGGACAGCTTTCGCATCGCGCGCCTGCTGCTGAATCGCATCGAGGACGAAAAGACCGGCCGCATTCTCGTGCCCGAATATCACGTCGAGATTCCACCGGCGCGCATCCGCGAAGCGCAGACCGCCGCCGAACTTTTGCGCGACTCGATCCAAACCGAGTTTCCGCTGGTGGAAGGCGCACGCCCGGTGTCCGATGACGCCGCCGAGCTGATTCTCAACCGCGACTGGCGTCCCGCCCTTTCGATCATCGGTCAGGACGGCCTCCCGCAAATCGGCAGTGCCGGCAATGTTCTGCGGCCGTCGACGGCGCTGAAGCTCTCGCTGCGGATCCCTCCCGGATGCGACGCCAAAAGAGCCAACGCGCGGATGAAGGAAATCCTCGAAAAGGATCCGCCGTACGGCGCCAGAGTGAGTTTCACCGGGGACTGGGCGGCGGCCGGATGGAATGCGCCCGAGATCGCGCCGTGGCTCGCGCGATCGCTCGATGCGGCTTCGAACCGATGGTTCGGCAAGGGACCCGCCTACATGGGACTGGGGGGGACCATTCCGTTCATGAGCATGCTCGGCGAGAAATTTCCCGAGGCCCAGTTTTTGATTACCGGCGTCCTCGGACCTCATTCGAACGCCCACGGCCCGAACGAGTTCCTCGATCTCCCCTATGCGCGCAAGCTCACCGGTTGCGTAGCCGACGTAATCGCCGACCATTTCCGTCGCCGCGCATCATAACGTCGGGGCGGCAGTCGCGCCGACGGTCACACGTCCTTGAAAGCGCGCTTCCCCTGGCGGGCGTCGATCGCGGCCTGCGCCGCAGCCAGCCGCGCGATCGGCAGGCGGTAGGGCGAGCACGAGACGTAATCGAGTCCGAGCTGGTGGCACAGCCGGATACTGGCCGGGTCGCCGCCGTGCTCGCCGCAGATGCCGATTTTGAGATTCTTTTTGGCTTTGCGCCCGCGCTCGATGGCGATCCGCATCAGGTCGCCGACACCCTCGGCGTCGAGCTCCTGGAACGGGTCTTTCTGGTAAATGCCGCGCGCCAGGTAGTCGTTGAGGAACTTGACCGAATCGTCGCGCGAAAGCCCATAGGTCATCTGCGTCAGATCGTTCGTGCCGAAGGAAAAGAAATCCGCCACCGCGCCAATCTCGCCCGCTTCGAGGCAGGCGCGCGGGACCTCAATCATGGTTCCGATGGTGTAGTCGAGGCGGCCGCCGTTCTGACTTGCGACCTCCTTTCCGACTTCGCGGATCTGCGCCGCGAGCAACTCGAATTCGCGACGATCGCCGATTAACGGCAGCATGATCTCGGGCAGGACCCTGACCCCTTGCTTGCGCAATTCGAGCGCGGCCTCGAAGATGGCGCGGGCCTGCGCGCGGTAAATTTCGGGATGACTGACGCCGAGGCGCGAACCGCGATGACCGAGCATCGGGTTGAACTCTTCGAGATTCCTGCTGATCTGCTCGAGACGCTCGGGATCGGCGCCAATCGACTCGGCCAGCTTGTGAATCTCGGCGGCGGTCTTCGGCAGAAACTCATGGAGCGGCGGGTCGAGCAACCGTATCGTCACCGGCTTGCCCGCCATCTCGCGCAGAATTTCAATGAAGTCGCCGCGCTGCATCGGGATGATTTTTTCGAGCGCGCGCGCCCGCTGCTCGCTGTTCTCCGCGAGGATCATCTCGCGCACCGCTTCGATCCGGCCGGCGCCGAAGAACATGTGTTCGGTGCGGCAGAGACCAATACCCTCGGCGCCGAAGGCCACGGCCGCCTGAGCGTCCGTCGGCGTATCGGCATTGGTGCGCACGCCGAGTTTCCGTTCCTGGTCAGCCCATTTCATGAAGGTTCGAAAATGCTCGGACATCTGCGGCTGAACGGTCGGCACGCGACCGGCGATCACTTCACCGGTGCCGCCGTCGAGAGTGATCAGGTCACCGCGCCGCAACACCCGATCGGCGACCTTCAGCAGTCCGGCATCATAATCGATCTCCAGCGCGCCGCACCCCGCCACGCAGCACTTGCCCATGCCGCGCGCGACCACCGCGGCGTGACTGGTCATCCCACCGCGCGCGGTAAGAATACCCTCCGCCACGTGCATCCCGTGGATATCCTCCGGCGAGGTTTCATGGCGGACGAGGATCACGCGGCGACCGGAATTCACCGCGGCAACGGCTTCGTCCGCCGAGAACACGATCTCGCCGCAAACCGCCCCCGGTGAGGCGGGCAGGCCGCGCGCGATTATTTCCCTGGCGGCGTCGGGATCGAGCCGCGGATGAAGCAGTTGTTCCAACTGCGACGGTTCGACCCGGGTCAGCGCGGTGCGCCGGTCGATCAGTTTCTCGCCGGCCATCTCGACCGCGACGCGCACCGCGGCTTCGGCGGTGCGCTTACCGGCGCGCGTCTGCAGCATGAAAAGCCGTCCGCGCTCGATCGTGAACTCCATGTCCTGCATGTCGCGGAAGTGCTTTTCGAGCCGCTGCGCAGTCTTGACCAGCTCTTTGTAAATCGCCGGGAACTGCTCCTCGAGCGTCGGGAAGCGTTCGCGCCGCGTCTGCTCATCGAGGCCTTCGGCCGCGGCGGCGCGCCGGCCGGCCGCAATGCTGATCGGCAGCGGCGTGCGGATTCCCGCCACCACATCCTCGCCCTGCGCGTTCGGCAGAAACTCGCCGTAGATGCCGCGCGCGCCGGTTGAAGGATCGCGCGTAAAGGCGACTCCGGTCGCGCAATCGCTGCCGAGGTTGCCGAAGACCATCGATTGCACGGTCACCGCGGTACCCCAATCGCCGGGGATCCGGTTGATCGCGCGGTAGGCGATCGCGCGCTCGTTGTTCCATGACCCGAACACTGCGCCAATCGCACCCCAGAGTTGTTCCTCGGGATCCTGCGGAAGGTCGCGTCCGACGCGGGTGCGGATAAGCTCGCGGAACTCGCTGACCAGCTCCTTCAAATCCTCGACGCTGAGCTCGATATCCTGCTGGACCCCGCGCGCCGACTTCTTGCGCTCGATCAGCTCTTCGAAGGGATCGCGTTCATGCTTGCTTTCGGGTTTGAGCTTGAGCACGACATCGCCGTACATCTGGCAGAAACGGCGATACGAGTCCCAGGCAAAGCGTGGATTTTCGCTGGCCGCCGCCAGCCCCTCGACGGTCCTGTCGTTGAGGCCGAGGTTGAGCACCGTGTCCATCATGCCCGGCATCGAGACCCGCGCCCCGGAGCGGACGGAAACGAGCAGCGGATTCTGCGCGCTGCCGAACTTGCGCCCCATGATCTTTTCGATTCGCGCGATACTCTTTTTGACGCCGGCCTCGAGGCCCTTGGGATACTTCTGACGGTGGCTGTAGTAGTAATTGCAGACCGCGGTCGAGATGGTGAAGCCGGGCGGCACGGGCAGCTTTAACGACGCCATCTCGGCAAGCCCCGCACCCTTCCCGCCGAGCACGTCGCGCATCGCGCCGCGACCCTCGGCCACACCGCCGCCGAAAAAGTAAATCTCCGGATGAACCCGTGCCATCAAAACCCCCGCTGATGCTTAACGATCGCGCTCGATCACATACCGTGGATACGCGCTAGCGATGCCATCCGATGCGTTCGAATAACACGTGCACCAGGTCCTGGATTGCGACGCGTTCCTGGAGCGTGGTATCGCGATCGCGCAGCGTCACCGAATCGTCGTTCATCGTCTGATGATCGATCGTCACACCGAAAGGCGTGCCGACTTCATCCATGCGCCGATAGCGGCGACCGATCGAGCCTGCCTGATCGTAAGCGACGACGAAATAGGACTGCAACATGGCGCGCACGGCCTGGGCCTTTTCGGGTTGACCGCCTTTGCGCAGCAACGGATAGACCGCAACCTTGATCGGCGCCAGCCGCGGATCGAGGCGCAGCACGATACGCTCCTCGTTCTCGACCACGTCCTCATCGTAAGCGTCGAGCAAAAACGCGAGCATCGTGCGATCGACGCCGGCGGCCGGCTCGATCACCCACGGACGATAACGCGTGCGCGTCTCCTCGTCGAAATAGGTCAAATCTTTGCCGCTGAAGGCGGCATGCTGGTCGAGGTCGAAACTGCCGCGCCGCGCGATCCCTTCAAGCTCGCCCCAGCCGAACGGATAGAGATACTCAACGTCGGTCGTCCCGCGCGAGTAATGCGACAATTCGTCGGCGGCGTGCGGGCGCAGGCGCAGATGGTCCGGCTTGATGCCGAGTCGGACGTACCAGTCAAACCGATGCTTGACCCAATAGTCGAACCAGCGCTGCTCCTCCGTCGGGTCCGGAGCGACGAAGAACTCCATCTCCATCTGCTCGAACTCGCGCGTGCGAAAGACGAAATTGCCGGGTGTGATTTCGTTGCGGAAGGACTTGCCGATCTGAGCGATACCGAAAGGCAGCTTGACCCGCTGCGTGTCGATGACGTTGGCGAAGTTCGCAAAGATGCCCTGCGCTGTCTCCGGCCGCAGGTAAATCGTGTTGGCGGTGTCTTCCACCGGACCCATGAAGGTCTTGAACATCAGGTTGAAGCGGCGGGCCTCGGTCAGCTCGCCACCGCATTCGGGACAGCGCTCGCCCTGCAGTTGATCGGCGCGGAAACGCTGCTTGCAGGCCTTACAGTCAACCAGCGGATCGGTAAAGTTCTCGAGATGGCCCGACGCCTCCCAGGTGCGCGGATGCTGCAGGATGGCGCTGTCGAGGCCAAGCACGTCGGAGCGCGTCTGCACCATGTCGCGCCACCACGCTTCCTTGACGTTGCGCTTAAGCTCGACTCCCAGCGGACCGTAGTCGAAGGTGGAACCGAGACCGCCATAGATATCACTGGTGGGAAACACCAGCCCGCGGCGCTTACACAGGTTCACGATTTTTTCCATCGTGACCGCCCGCGCGCCGCGGTTCGTCTCAGATGCTGCCTGCGCCAAGCGACCTCCAGAGTTGTGCGTCGGACATTGATCAAACCCCGGCCCGTCAGCCGAGGTTAATCACCTCGGCGGTCACGCGCCCGCCCGCTTGAATCTCGAGGATTCCAACGGTACCCGGCACATCCACGAGATTATGCGGCAGGGTCGCGCTCCCGGGGTTGATCACCAGGGTGCGGCCGAAGCGAGTGATGCCTTCAAGATGGCTGTGACCCATCACCAGAACGTCGAGGGGCCCGCCGAAATGGGTGTCCATCGCACGCTGAAACACGGCTTCCGACGTCTCATCGGGCGTTGGCAACGCGTGGGTCAAGCCGACGCGCACGCCTTCAACCGTTAGGAGATGCGCCGGGCGGACGCGGTCATCGATCTCCAGCCTGAAGCGATGCCCATCCAAGCCTTCGTCACCATTGCCAAGCGCTGCTATGACGGGCGCAATCGTTGCGAGTTCATCCAGGACCCGATTAACGTAAACGTCGCCGGCGTGCATCACGAGGTCCACGCCCCTGAACACTTCGAACACGCGAGCGGGCAGATGCTCGCATGCTTCAGGTATATGAGTGTCGGAAATCAGTCCGATACGCATCAGGGGTTTCCCGGCGGTGAGTCATGAACGTATCATGTGGCCGGCGGCCTCGCAATTTTGCGCCGCCCGAAGTGCAATCCGAAGGAGGTCGCGCCGTGGCGTGGAGGAACAGGAGAGGCATCCGCAGGGTCGTCGCCACATCGCTAATTTTGCTTTTTGCGATGCTCGCCGGATGCACCCACAAGCTGGTTGCTCACAACGGTGATACCACGGTTGACGTTTACTCGAACAAGGATCAGTTCGATAAGGTGAAATCAATGAAGTCGGAGGGCGGCGCGGCCGGCATCTTCGGCGGCATCGGCGAGTCGATGCTGGCCAAGAAGATCCCGAGCGCCACGCCGGTCAAGATTCTCTCCAGCGACGAGGAAGGCTCAATGATCGAGGTAATGGACGGACCTGAAAAGGGCCTCCAAGGCTACGTCGCCAAGGATAATCTGGATTAGGCTCGGCGCTCGCCTGCTGCCAACCCCGCCGGCGGCGCCTAAAGCGCGTTGGCTCCGCGTTCACCGGTGCGGATACGCACCACCTCTTCCATCGGCAGAACGAAGATCTTGCCGTCGCCGATACGTCCCGTGCGCGCGGCGCGCTCAATCGTCTCGACCACCTGACCGACGATATCGTCGGCGACGATAATTTCGAGTTTGACCTTGGGCAGGAAATCCACCACGTACTCTGCACCGCGGTAAAGCTCGGTATGTCCTTTTTGGCGTCCGAAGCCCTTGACCTCGCTGACCGTCAGGCCTTGTACCCCGACGCTCGACAAGGCTTCCTTGACCTCGTCAAGTTTGAAGGGCTTGATGATCGCCTCGACCTTCTTCATGTGAATCCGCTGCCTCCGACGAGCCACGGGACCCGGGCGCCGAACCGGGATGTGCTCCAAGTTACCTTTTTCAGATATCGAGTCGTTCACGCAAGACCCTTGAGCGTATTCGTGCGCTTCGGCGACGCAAGGGCAATGCCATCGAACTTGACAACACTCTACGAATTGTTCTCTGCGCGGCTGTCTCCGTGATGAGCAACAGGTTAGAAAATGGACATGACACGCTGCGGGCTTAAGCGCCCTCGGCCCGCCGCGAGCCCAGCCGCGGCTCCTCGCCATAGACCAACCGGCGGATATTCTCGTGATGGCGCACCAGCACCAGCGCCGAGATCAGAATCGCGAGCAGGATGTAGGGTCGCGGCGATCCGGTCGCCGCGACCAGGGGCGGCAGAGCGATCGCCGCCGCCAGCGACGCCAGCGAGACAATCCGATAAGCGGCCAGCGTGACGGCGAAAAGTGCCGCCGCCATCGCCAGCGGCAGCGGCGCCAGCACGGCCCAGATGCCAAGCGAGGTTGCCACCCCGCGCCCGCCGCGAAAGCCGAGGAACACCGACGCAATCGAGCCAACGAAGGCGGCGAACCCGACACCCGCCAGATACGACGGATTGGTCATCAGCAGCCGCCCCACCAAAGTCGGTAGCAATCCCTTGCCGACATCGGCGACAAAGGTCAGGGCCGCCGGAAGCTTCCCACCCGCCCGTGCGACATTGGTCATGCCGATATTGTGCGAACCGACCGCGCGGGGATCGAAACCAAACCAGCGACCGATAAGGACCCCGGATGGTATCGAACCGCACAGGTAAGCCGCGATTAACAACAGGTAGAAAATGCCGCCCTCCTTGTCTTTCCGCGGATGCCTGGAAGACGGTCAGATGAATCGGGGTGACTGGATTTGAACCAGCGACCCCTGCGTCCCGAACGCAGTGCTCTAGCCAGGCTGAGCTACACCCCGACGGCCGTTCCGCCCCATCAGCGGACGGAGGCTAGGTTATAGCATCGCGGCAAGCAAGAGGCGAGTTGTCCGCACCGCAGTGCGACCCGTTCCCGCTTCGTTCAGCGGCCGCGAAAGACCGGGGGACGCTTTTCGAGAAATGCCTGCACGGCGTCTTTGTGATCCTGGGTCAAGCTCGTCAGGGTCTGGCCCACCGCCTCGCGGTCGAGCAGCGTGCGGAGATCGGCATGCATCGCCGCGTTCAGGTTCCCCTTCATGTACGCGAAGGCGATACGCGGACCCGCGGCGATCCGTTCAGCGTAGGCGCGGACTTCGTCGAGCAGGACAGAGGCGGACACCACCCGGGCGACCAGGCCAAGGCGCAGCGCTTCGGCGGCATCAATCATCTCAGCGGAAAAATAGAGCTCCCGCGCTTTCGCCGGACCGACGAGATGGGTCAGAAAGTAACTGCCGCCCCAGTCGCCCGAGTAGCCGACTCGCGCGAAAGCGGTGCCGAAGCGGGCGGTATCGGCCGCGATACGGATATCGCACGACAAACAGAGACCCAGGCCCGCGCCGGCAACCGGGCCGTTGACCGCTGCGATCGTCACCTTGGGCATTTCGTGAAGCAGAACGGTGACTTCTTCGCCACGGCGCGTTTGCGCGATCCGCTGATCGACCCGCGCCGCTTCAGCCGTCGATGCGGTCTCGTTGCGTTCCCGCATCCGCGTGACGTCGCCGCCCGCACAGAAGCCGCGACCGCTTCCGGTCAGGACCACCGCGCCGATTTCGTCGTCATGTTGAACGGCGCCAAGCTCGGTGAGCAGGCCGGCCACCATATCGGCGCTGAGCGCATTGAGACGGTCGGGCCGGTTGAGCGTCAGGTACAGGACGCCGTTACGGCGTTCGACCAGGAGGTCCGAGTAATCCGACATGCCTTCCTCCGTGCGGTTATGCGTCAGCGCGATGCTGGCGGCAGATGGGCGGGCGGCGCGGGATCACGTCGTCCGGGTTCAGCGAGCGTATCCCATGGAGTGAGTTCGGCGGGTTCGACATCATCAAATTTCCCATAGTCGAGAGCAAAGCCGCCGTCCGCCGTCCGCAGCATGACATCGGCCAGGCGTCTGCCCCAGAGTAGATCCTGATGACCGTAATACATCCGCGCATGAACGGTCTGCGAGATGGTCTCATCAAGCCCGGTGATCGAGACCACAATCCACGCCATCTGCCGCTCCATTGACTCGGCGGTGATACCGTAGAGCGGGCTGCCGGGAACGATAGGATGGATCGCCGTCCAACTAAAGGCAAAGATCGCGTTGCGGTGACGGATCAGATTCAGGTCGTAAAAGCGGCGCGTCTCCTCGCCTTCAAGGGTTTGTTCAAGGCGCGCCAGTACGACATGCATCTCGGCTTCGACAATCTGATTTGCGCGCACGTTCGCCACACGAAACATCAGGCTCGGCACGCCTTCGCGGTTGGCGATAACCGCATAGCGGCTGAAGCGGATCCGCGCCGTGGGACGCGAGAATTTCGCAAAGACCAGACCGGTCATCAAGGCCAGACCAAGCAGCCCGATGAGCACCTCGAAGCTCATCAGCAGATGGGCCACGAGGGTTACCGGCGCCATCTTGCCGTAACCGACGGTTGCCATCGTCTCGATACTGAAGAACAGGAGATCCAGGTATGAATGCGCATTTTCGACGCCGCCATCGATGTAATACGCGAGGGCGAAAAGCGCATTGACGCCGAAAAAGGTGAGCGTCACCTGGGCGAGCAGGGACGGCCACGAGCAGGTCAGCAGATGAAGATAAAGCTCCGCCGAGAAACCGCTTGGATTGTTGGTGGCCGAATTGTTCACCAACGGTCTGGCGCCGCGGGTAAGCGGAATAAGCTGGTTGTTGCGGCGACTCTCCATTGGCGAACCGAGGTTGGAACGGTGCAACTATTCCAACCCTGCGGATACGAGCAATGATAGCAAATCCGAACGACTTCATGGTCGAGGGTCCGGCGTGCGCGCCGGCGACCGTCATCCTGGCACACGGCGCCGGCGCGCCGATGGACTCGCCGTTCATGAACGTGATTGCCGCGGGATTGGCGGCCGGCGGCCTGCGCGTCGTGCGGTTTGAGTTTCCCTACATGCGGCGACGCCGCGAGAGCGGCCAGCGCGCCGCGCCCGACCGCGAGCCGGTCTTAATCGAAGCGTGGCGCGACGCCATCAGCAAGCAGGGGGGTAGTGCGCGTTTGATAATCGGCGGTAAATCACTGGGCGGGCGGATTGCGAGCCTCGTCGCCGATCAGATGAACGTGCAGGGACTGGTCTGCCTCGGCTATCCGTTCCATCCGCCGGGACGCGGTGCCGGCGCCCGGATCAAGCATCTCGCCGCGATACGCACGCCTACTCTAATCGTGCAGGGCGAACGCGATCCCTTCGGCAGCCGCGCCGAGGTTGCCGCCTACCGGCTGGCCCCGGCTATCCGCATCGTATGGCTCGCCGATGGCGATCATTCGTTCAAGCCCCGCGCGCGCTCAGGCCAGAGCGAGCAGGAGAATCTGCAGCAAGCCGTGGCGGCAGTCATCGAGTTCATCGGCCGCACGACCTCAATCTCCTGACCGTTGCGCGAGATGGCTGAGTGGCTCGGGGTTCGCCCTCAGAGGCGCTCTTTGCCGGTCACCGCGGCCTGCACGCCAGGGCGGGCCGGGGCGACATTGCGCTTGGTTCGAGCCCGGCGGTTGCCGAAAACCGGCGACGGCGAATCGAGCCGGCGGCTGCGCAGGGTGATCGCGCTTTGTTCCTCATCGGCGTTCAGCTCGGCGCCGTAGCCCGCGAGTTCAGCTTCGGCCGGAGTCCAGGCGGCCGCCCCCGCCATCTGCGGCCGCCCGACGCCGACCATCCTGGCGCCGCTCATGCGCTGAGTTTCCGCCACAACCGCTCCGACCAGCCAACTCGCCGCTCCCGCGAAACTGCCAATTACCAGACCTGCAACAAATGCAATCAACATGCGTCGTCTCCAAGCTCAAATCAGACTGGGTCTTTTCGCGACAGGCGAAAGCTAATTAAAGACGTGAGCAAATATCCTGCCGCTCTACTGAAGGCTCTGATGAGCCACTGCGAGTTCCGCCTGAGTGGCCGACGCCGCGGCATCCGTCGGATACAGCTCGAGGTAGGACATCCCCGCCGCCAACGCGGTCTGGATCGCCTGAGCGGCCTGCGTGCCTTGCGGATGATTCTCCTGCACGCCGGTCATAATCTGACCCGCGTAACCATCCTCGACCGCCCAGGTCCAGGTCGCCGACCAGCCGTCGTTCTGCAGCGCGAATTGTGATGGATACTCAGACGCGCCCGTAGCAATTATATCCGTCGCCGCTTCCATATCCTGGTTCAGATGGCCGGGAAAGATGTTGCCGTTGTCGTCGATCGCCGGAAAACCGCCCGGTACCATCATCGCTTCGAGCCTGGTGTCGGGAAAAGCCTGGGCGAACATCTGCATGATATCGTTCCAGGCCGACTCCACTTTGAGCCGCGTGTAACCCACGTTCTGCCAGTCGGCGAGATCGTTATACGACTTGCAGGAGATCGACCCGCTGCTGAGGGCCTGATTTACGTCGGTCGGCAGCAGCGTCTCGCCGGTCTTGGAGCTCACGCCGGTCACTTTTACGGAGGCGATCGTGGGGTTGCTGCTGTAGCGCGCGCCAAGCGCCCCAATCAAATTCTGCCATTTCGCCAGAAACACCGGATCCCAGGGCACGGGGATGGTCTGGACGCTGCAGAGCTTCGGCCCCCACGACGCGATATCCCATACAAACTGCAACTGCTGCGCGCCATCACTATATACCCATGTGGGTGTCTCATAACCGGGCATTACGATTAATGACACATGCTTCTTTGCCGACGCCGCGGATTTCAGCACGGCATCGATCGATGACCAGTTAAAGACATTTTCGGAAGGTTCAATTGCATTCCAAGCGACTTGCAGAACGATTCCGTCGATATTCGAATTGGACTTGATACTCGACAGAATGTTGTTGTTGGCTGTCACCGCGTTAATCACGTAGATCCCTTGACCCGCGTCGGCGGCGCGCGCAGGGTCGGGCTTCAACCCCGCAACGATCATAAACAGCAGCAGCAGATACCAGCTAATCAGTCGTATTCGCATCCGATTTTCCCCCAGGCCTTCTTTGCCTGTTAATTTGGCGGCAATCAGTGCAATGCCGATGCCTTAAGTGGCTTGATAGGCTGTGGAGCCGCGCGTGGTAGCGACGGGCTGCGCGACAGAACCCCGTCGATAGTCAGTCTGAGCCAGTCTCGATTAGCTTGACGCAGGAACGGCGGATATGAGCGACCGCTTGGGCGAGAAAACCCGGGAGGCTTGCCTCGTCGTCGAGCGCGCACGTGCGCGCGATTCACTTCAAGCCGGGATCAAGAGTGGTTGTCGCAATACCACTAAGTGAGACCAGTCAACGGTTCTGGCGCATCGGTTTTGCTGCGCGACGCGAATCAAGTCGTAGTGAATGAGATAGTGACCGGAGCTGAGACGACCCCTCCAAGGAGACGCAACAGAGTTTTCGGTCTCGCTTCAGGTTTATTCACTTGTGCCTGCACATGAATAGTCAAGTTGGTAAAGCGGTCGACGCTGCCTGAGGCATCATTCTTGCGCTCGTAACCCCAGCCTTCGGAAAAGGGGTTTGGCGATGTCTTCGATTACGGGTATCTCATCATTGCCGACGATGGCGCCGGCATCATCGACGCCGTCGGGGAATCTCACGCAACAGCGGATCAGTGACCTGGTGGCGATCGGAACGGCGCTGCAGAATGGTGATCTGGCAGGAGCGCAGCAGGCTTTCGGCGCCCTGATGCAGATAACCTCGTTCGTTAATCCCAACGGCAAGCTGGCGCAGGAAGTCAACGCGCTGGGGAGCGCGTTGCAGAGCGGCAACCTCACGAGCGCCCAGCAGGCGCTGACGAATCTCGGCAACTTGATCGTGGGTTTCGTCGAAAAGCAGGCGGGGGCGACGGGACTGACCCCGAACCAGAGCACCATTGTGAGCGAGCTCGAAGGTATCGCCGGAGTATCGGCCAGCGCGTCGAGTTCGCCGACGACTTCGAACGCGAGCGCCACTGGGGCCTCTCCCGGATTGAACGTTATCGCCTGAGCTCTGACCATTCAGTTCTGCAGCCGGCGGCTCGGCGCGAGCGATGGGCCGATTCGGCCGGGCCGCCGCACCTGCTTAATCCGCGGCCGCAACGAGGAGGCCGACCGAGGTGACTAACTCGACAGTGGTAGGCGGCAATTATCCGCAGAACGCCACGCCGGACTGGGGCGGCGCGTCCGAGGCGCCGCCGCCGGTTCGGCAGGACGTTCGTCCGGCCACGGTGTTGGTGGTCGATGACGACGTGGACATGACCAATCTCATCACGCGCTATCTCGAGACGGTTGGCGTGCGGGTTATCGCCGCGAGCTCGGGCCGCCAGTGCCTTAATCTCGCCGCCCAGCACAAGATCGATCTTCTCCTGACCGACCTGAGTCTTCCCGAAATGGATGGGTTTGCGATCTGTCGGGCCGTCAAGGCATTGCCGGATCTGGCGGAGGTTCCCATCGTAATCATGAGCGTCCGCGACGACGAGGCGACCCGCCGGGAAGGCAGCCAGGTGGGCGCTCGCGACTTTCTCGCCAAGCCGATTTTCCGTCGCCAATTGCTCGCGTTGCTCGATAAGCATCTGGCGCGCGCGCGTGCCTATCCGCCGCGGTAAGGCGGATCGCCCGACGATAAAAATGGGGCGCGGAGCAGCGCGCCGGCCCTGCGGCCTGCGCACGCCGCTCAGGCGAGTATATTGATCAGGGGCAGTTTGCCGAGGGCCTGGCCGAGCGAAACCAGCGCCTGCTGCTGGGTGAGTTGCAACTGCTCGGTGGCGGCGAGTTGGGTCAAATCGGCGCCAACCGCGTCGTTTTGCGCCGAAGCGAGGGTGGTGAGATCGCTGTTATCGGTCGTGACGACGGCGGCGGCGGTCGAGCTGGTCGCGCCGATCTGGGCCCGCGCCTGGGCGATTTGTGCCACCGCCGCCTGGAGCTGCGGCAGGGTCGCCGCCGTGCCCGCCTGATCACCGCTGTTCAGGGCGCTCTGGAGAGCCACGAGCGCGCCAATCGCGCCGCTCGTCTGATTACCGAAAATCGCCGCACCGTTGAACGTGAGCTGCAGCGTCGAACCGTCGCTCAGCACCGCCGCATTGCTGCCGCTGTCGCCGTTATAGTTGCCGGTCGACGAGTACGGCGTCGTGAGCACCTGATTGCCGCCGAAGACGTAAGTGCCGCCATACTGCAGATTCGCCGCCGAGATGACCTGGGCGAGCAGCCCGCCGACGGTCTGGCCGAGCGTCGCCATCTGCGCGGCACTGAGCGTGCCGCTCGATCCTTCGGTGGCCTGCTGGATGGCGCTGTCGAGCGCATTGGCGGCGTTGGCCAGGGCGTTGTCGGCGGTGGCGAGCGTGTTCTGCGCCGCAGTGGCGAGCGCCACGTCGTTCGACAGGGCGGCCTGCTGCGTGGCCAGCGTGGCCCCCTGGGCAAAGGCGGCCGGATCGTCGGACGGCTGATTGACGCGCTTGCCGGTGGCCAGCTCGGTCTGGGTCTGCGCGATTTCGTTGGACACCGCGTCGAGCGCCGAACCCAGACCGCCGAAGAGACTCAGGTCGGAAACCGTCATTGGTTAAGCTCCTGGATCAGAAAGGTGGTCATGTCGCTGGCGGCCTGGACGGCGCGACCGGCGGCCTCAAGGGCATTCTGATACTCGATCATCAGGCTCAGTTGATCGTTCAGCGAGACGCCGGTAATCGAACTCTTCAGTTGCTGCAGTGAGCTGAGCGTCGACGATGCCTGCTGCTGATTGTTCGAGGCGCTGCTGACTGTCGTACCGAAGTCCGCCGCGATCTGATTGAAGGCCTGTCCCAGGGTGCTGCCGGGAAACGCGGAATCGAGGCCGACGGCTGAGGCCAGCGCGACGACCGCCGCCGCGTTGGAGCCGTCGCCGGGGACACCCGCGGCGGTGGCGGCAGCGGCAAGGTTGTCGGGCGTAATCGCCGGATTAAGCGTGATCGAGCCGCCGGGCGCGGTCGGCAGCAGGAAGAGCGGGACACCGGTTGAACCGTCAAGGCCGAACCCCGCCTGCTGCACACCGTTAACCGCGTTGGCCATCGCTGTCGCAAAGTTCTGAACATTGGTTTGTAACTGCTGAAGCGAGGCGGCGGCGGCGAGCACGCCGCCGATCGTCCCGCCGATCTGGGTGGGTTGCACGGGCAGGCTGCCCTGCGCAAAGGCTACCTCGAGACCCGTACTGCTGCCGCTGCCGGTGGTGGCGAGCGTCAGCGCGTTGGCGCCGGAAACCAGCGCGATGCCGCCGACGGTCACGTTGCCCGCGCTGTCGGTGGTCGCGCCGATCAGACCGGCGAGCTGATTGGCGAGAGCGTCGCGCTGGTCGAGCAGGGCGGCGTCACCGGCGTTGCCGGGCTGGGCCGCCTGGATTTCCGCGTTCAGCGCCGCCATCTGCTGGCTCAGTCCGTTGACCTGGCTGACCAGACCGCCGAGCTGCGCCAGATTGCCGGCCGCCGCCGCGGCGAGGTTGGTGTTGAGGCTGCCGACGTCGTTTGCCAGGGTCGTCGCCGCAGCGATCACGGAGGTGCGGACCGTCGGATCGGCGGGAGTGGCGGCGAGGTTACTGTAAGCGTCGATGAGATTCTGGAAGTCAGTGCCGAGATTGGTGCCGGAGCTGGGCGTCAGATAGTTTTCGGCGGCACTCGTCGCCTGGCTGAGCGCCTGATTGTAGTTCTGGTCGGCCTGTACGCCATTGATTTGCGCGGCGAGAAAAGGGGCTTCGGCGCGTTGCGTGCCGACCACTTCCACCCCGGCGCCCGCGCCGTTGCTGCCGGGCAGCACGGCGAGAGTGGCGGTTTCGGCCGAATAATTGGCATTGGAGGCGTTGGTGATATTCGATTCGGTGGCCGCGAGCTCGGCTTCGGCGGCGTAGATTCCGGTGAGTCCGATCGCGTCGAGGTTGACTGACATGGCGTGTTCTCCGGGCCTTATCGCGCAAGCCCGCGGGTCTGCTCGCGCAACAGACGGTCGAAAGTCTGCAGGCGGCGGCTCAGCGCCGCGACCAGTTCGTCGAGCTCGCGCAGCTCCTCGCGGCCGCATGACGGCAGGGTCGAGAGAGCGGCGGCCAAGGCCTCCGTCGCCTCGGCGATAGCGCGGAGGTTGGCAATCGTCAGCGGCCGCTCAAGCAGTTGGCGAAGCTCCTCGAGCTGCGGCTTCATACGGCGCCCGCATTCAGGGCCTGCGCGACGCGGCTCGCCAACTGGTTCAAATCGGGTTGATAGGAGCCGTCCGCCACCGCCGCCTTCAGCCGGGCAACCGTCTCGGGCCGGAAGGAACTGAGCGCGCCGGCCTTGCTGACCATCGTGCCGAGCAGACTCGCGAGCGGCGACAAATCGGCGTGGTCGGCGATCGGCGCGGTCGGCGCGCCCGCAGCGGCTGACGCCGCGTCGCCCGGTTGGACGCCGAGCTGACGCACGTCGGGAACGGCGCCATCCGTCGGCGGAAGCGAATTGCTGAGAGCGAGTACCATGATCGGACACCTATTTGGTAAGCGTTGAGGGAGGAGGCAAAAAGAACGCCATCGCCGGGGGCTCGGGTGGCAACAGGACCGGACCGCGCGAGTCAGCCGCCATCGTGGGCGCGACGCTGTCCAACGACGCTGCAGACGAAGCCGGATCGGGCGCGGCGAGCACGGGCAGCGCGCTGGCGGTCGCGGGAATGTCGCGATTTGCGACAAGCGCCGCCGCGGATGGGACAGCGTCGATGTCCCGTTTTCCGGCGCGGCTCGTTGCGGGCGCGCGCGGGGAGCCGAGTTCGCGGACGATTTCGCGGTTCAGCCGGCTCATCGCCGGGGATTTCGCCAGGATGGCGCCGAAGGCCTGATCAAAAAATGCGCCGTAGACGTCGCCGCTGACGCCGCCACCGATTCCCAGTGGCCCGTTCTCCTCGCCGGTCGCCGATTCGCGCATCTGATGGGACAGGATTGCCGCAAAGACCTGGGTGAAGCCCTGCGCCGCCTTGAGCCGCTGCTGGCGCTGATCGGCGGATTCGATCAGGGGGCGCCCGAAGATGCCGTCAAGCGAATTACTCATGCGAAATCCTCCGAGGAATCAGCGGATAATCAACTCACCGTGCAGCGCACCGGCCGCCCGCAGGCCTTCCAGGATGGCGATAACGTCGCCCGGCTTGGCCCCGATAGCGTTCAGCGTCTCAGCGATCTGCTCGATACTGGCGCCCTGCGGCATCAGAAAAAACTGGCCCTGATCCTCGGTCACCGAGACCTTGGCGGTTTTCTGCGCCACGGTGCGCCCGCGGCTCAGCGGCCCGGGCTGCGAGACCTGCAGCTCGGGCGTGATCGTCACGGTCAGGTTGCCGTGCGTGACCGCGGCCTTGCTGACCGTCACTTCACCGCCGACGACGATCGTGCCGGTGCGCTCGTCCATCACCACGCGATCCGATTCGTCGCCGGCCACCGCGATCTGCTCCATCGCGGCGGCGAAGCTCACGGGTGACATCCAGGGCGGCAGTTTCACTTCGATCGTGCCGGGATCCATCACGGCGGCTTCGGCCTGCGGCATGCGGGAGGTGATCGCGGCGGCGGCGCGCTCGGCGACGCCGGGGTCCGGATTGTCGAGGTCGAGCTGCAGGGTGCGGAGGCCGGCGAAGTCCTCGGGGACCTCGCGTTCGACGGTGGCGCCGCCCGGAATCTGACCGGCGGTCTGGAAATTCTTGCGCTCGGAGGCGCCGCCCGAAGCCCCGGCGAAATAGCCCTCGACGGTAAGCGGACCCTGCGCCAGCGCATAGACCTCGCCGTCGGCCCCGCGCATCGGCGTCATCAGGAGCGTGCCGCCCTGCAGTGAGCGGGCGTCGCCGAGCGCCGAGACCAGCACGTCGATCCGCGAACCGACGCGGGCGAAGGGAGGGAAATCGGCGGTGACCATCACGGCCGCGAGATTGCGCACCTGCAGGTTCGCGGGATTAAGACTCGCCGGCAGCGTGATTTCGTCGTGACGCAGGGTATTGAGCAGGAACTGGATCGAGATCAGCGTTTGCTGGCTGTCACCGGTGTTCTGCAGACCGGCAACGAGGCCGTGGCCGATCAGATGGTTGACGCGGATACCGTGGAGATGGGCGAGCGCGGAGAGCGGAACATAGTTACCCGCGTGACCTTGCGGAAAGCCGAGCAGCCCCCCCTGCGGCGGGAGCTCCGGCGGCTGCCCGAGCGGCGGCGGCGGCAGCAGGATCTGACCCTGCGGATCAGCCGCCCGGACGGGGAGTGCGAGCGTCAGCAGAAGCGCGACGCCCGCAAGCCATTGCCGTAATCGCATCAGAAGAGCCATAGCCAGTCGAGGAGGCGGGTGCCGAGACCGTCGCCCTGCTTGTCGCGGATCTGCCCTTCGCCGGTGATGCTCAGGTCGAGATCCGCGACCTGCGCCGAGGAAATGGAATCGTTCGAATCGATATCCTGCGGGCGCACGACGCCCGCCAGATGGATCGTGTCGTCTTCGCCGTTGACGCGGATCTGGCGCTCGCCCCGGATCGACAGCGTCCCGCTCGGGTTCACCGCCACGACCACGGCCGAGACGGTCGCCGTAAACGTATCGGCGGCCGTCATATCGCCGACGCCGGTCGTGCTGTTCTGCGCGGTACCGTCGACCATGCTGTTGAGGTTGACGATCGGGTTATGCTTGGCGACGGTCTCGGCCAGACCGAAAAGATTCGGCAGTCCGGCGGAAATCGACCGCTGGTTCGAGAGCGCCGTGCCGGCCTTGGATTCGCTCGCGATCGCTTCGACCACGTTGACCGTGATAATATCGCCGACCGCGTGGGCCTTGGCGTCGGCGACGAAATCGACGGCGCTGACGCGCAGCGGAATACTGCCGGGCGAATCGGGCACGAAGGCGACCAGGTCGTGCTGAGTGATCCCGACGCCGTTGTCGCCGAGGCGGGGATCGCCGGCGGCGACCGCCGACGCAATCTGCGGATCGGGCGAGGGCGCGGCGGCGGGCGTCGCCGCGGCCGGGTCATGGTTGGGGAACAGCACGCGGGGCGCCACATGCGCGATCGTTGGCGCGAAGGGCAGCACGGCGCAGCCGCACCACATCGCCGATGCCATCAGGACGGCCCAAGGGTTGACGCCGCGGCGCATCATTCGAGCACCAGTTCGGCGGTCTTGTCGCCGGTGACGGTTGCGGTTATCGGCGCGCCGGTCGTGGGATTAATCAGCGCGGTGTCATCGCCAAGCGCGGCGCCGGCGCGCGCCTGAAGCTGCGTGCGGACGGTGACCGGGCCGTTTTTGACGATCAGCGTGACCCAGTCGCCCGGGCGGATCGCCAGCGGACGCGAGAGCTCGCCCGCATAGATCGGCTGGCCGGCACGGAGCGCCGTCGCGCTGATCAGCGGTTGCGCCGGCAATTCGGTCAGCACGCCGCTCGAGATACTGAAGGCGTCAACCCACTGATCACGCAGATCGGCGGCGCTCACGAGATCACCTGCGGCGAGATCGCGGGCGGCGACGATAACGCGGCGCTCGGCGGCGATCGTCGCGGGACAGACGAGCCGCCGCGCCCCCGCCATCAGTTCGATCAGCACGGTCCGCGACTGGAGCTGCGTCAGGCCGGGCGCAACCGCGCTCAGAACGGCGGCGGGCGGCGGCGCACAGGCGAGCGTTACGCCGTCGAGGCGCATCCCTGCGGGCAGCAGCGGCCGGAGCCGCGCGGTGATCGCCGCAATCAGCGAAGGCCCCTCAGGCGCATCGGGAGCGGCCGCCTGATCGATGGTCTGAGCGAGCGTGGCGGCCGGCTCGAGCGCAAGACCGGTCGCCGACAGCCCGGCGAGCAGCGCGACGACGGCGGCGCGGCCTGGGCGGCGCCCGGACCCGAGCGCCTGCGCGATACCGCCGGGGCGGCGGCGCGGGTCAACGGATAAGGCCATTGGCGATCCCCTGCATCTGGTCAGCCTCCTGCACCGCCTTGGAGCTCGCCTCGTAGGCCCGCTGCGCCTCGATCAACCCCACCAGCTCCTGCACCGTGCTTTCGTTCGGCATCTCGAGAAACCCCTGGGTGATCGAGCCGAAACCGTTCTGCCCGGCAACGCCGGTCTGCGGCGAGCCGGCGGCTTCGCTCTGCACGTAGAGGTTCTGCCCGTAGGGCTGGAGGCCGGCAGGGTTGAGGAATCTGACCAATTGAATCTGCCCGACCTGAGTCGGCACGGTCTGATTGTTGACCTGAGCCGAGACGGTGCCGTCGGCGCCGATCGTAATCGTGCCGGCGCCCTGCGGAATATTGATCCCGGGGAGGACGGCGTAGCCGTCGAGGGTCACCAGGCGGCCGTTCTGATCGAGCCGAAAGCTGCCGTCGCGGGTATAGGCGATCGAGCCGTCGGGCAGCGAGACCTGGAAGAAGCCGTTGCCCTGGATCGCGAGGTCGAGCGGATTGTCGGTCTCGTTGAGCTCGCCCTCGGTGAAGATTTGATCGACCGCCGCGGTTTTCGCGCCGAGGCCGATCGACTCGCCGGTCGGCACGGTGCTGACCTGCGAGGACTGCGTGCCGGCCTCGCGCGGGGTGACGTAGACGAGGTCCTGGAAGCGCGCGTTCGAGACCTTGAAGCCGACGGTCGAAGCGTTGGCCAGATTGTTGGCGATCACCTGGATCTGCGTCTCCTGGGTCTGCATCCCGGTCGCGGCAATCGAGAGCGCTTGAAGCATCGCGGGGTTCTCCTTAGGCCTGCAGCGTGAAGGCCTGAATCGTGCGGTTCTGGTCATCGTCAATCGACTGCACCGAACGCATCGCCGACTCATAGCTGCGCGTCACGCTCATCAGCGAGGTCAGATCGGCAACCGTGTTGCCGGCGGGAAATTCGAGGTAGCCCTGGCGGACAACGCTCGAGCCGGGCAGCGCGGGCGCCACACTGTCGGGGTCGTCGGGCTGGTAGAGATTGCCGCCCAGCGGATTCATCACGGTGTCGCCCGGATCGGCCAGCATCAGTTGCGCCGCCGGCCGCCCATTGACGCTGATCGATCCGTCGGCGGCGATCGTCACCTGCCCGGCGGGCAGTTTGAGCGGGGCGCCGCTCGCGCCGAGCAACGGTTGGCCGGCGGCGAGCAGCGTGCCGTCGGCCGTCAATTGCAGCGCGCCGTCGCGGGTGAAGGCGCGTCCCTGCGGCGTCTCGACCGCGAGAAAGGCCGGGCCGACGACCGCGATATCCAGCGGATTGCCGGTGACGCGCAGCGGCCCCTGGCCGGTGTCGATCCGCGTGGTGATCGCGCTTCCGGCGTATTGCCAGGGCGTGTTGTCGGCGACCGCCTCGATCAGTTGATGGAAGCGGCGGTAGCCCGGCGTATCGGCGTTGGCGAGGTTCTGCGCGACGGTGTTGAGCGTCGCCAGTTCGCCGGCCGCGCCCGAGGCGGCGATATAAAGACCGTTCATGCTTCCCTCCGTTCAGCGAGCGCCGCCTTGAGCTTCCCGAGCACTCGTTTGACGGCGCGCGCGGCGGCGCGCGGCGAGCACCCGAGGACGGCGGCGATCTCGTCGATGGTCAGTTCCTCGTAGAAATAGAGCGACAGCAGCGTGCGTTCGTCCGGCGTCAGGAAACACTCGATCAGGTTGCGCACTTCCGCCGCCTCGGCCCCGAGCAGCGCGGCGTCGCTCTGCTCGTCCGGCAGCGACTCGGGCGAGACGGGGCCACCCTCGGGCGCCAGCAGATCGTCGGCCGTGGCGAATCCCGCACGCGCCACCTTGCGGATTTCACGCATCACCGCGCCATGAACGTGCGCGCGGGCGAAGATACCGAACCCGACCCCGCGGGCGGGATCGAAACGGCGGGCGGCCAGAAGCAGGCCGTAGGAGCCGGCCGAGATAAGGTCGTCGCGCGTCAGGGCGAGACGCGGCGAGAGCCAGATACGATCGACCGTGCTCGCCACCAGGGGCAGATAGCTTTCGACCAGCGCGGCGACTTCGGCGTCGCTCAGATGGGGCGAAACGGCGGCGGCCGGCGCGGGCTGCGTGTAGGTCGGCATTGCGGTCACGGCGCGCCGATCCGTCCAACGATTAAGGGTTCGAGACCTGGCGGCAGGTCGGTCGCGCCGAGCACCACCGCATGGCGGGTGACCCCGCGGGCGATCCGTTCGAACATCCGGCGCACCTGGGGCGCGACCACGATTGCGGGATACTCCATGTTTTTGCCCGCAGCCGCGTTGATCGCCCGGCGGACCGCCTCGGTGGTGGTGCGGATCACGGCCGGATCGGAGACGACCTGCGAGCCATCGGCGAGGGCGGCGAAAAAGGGCTCCTCGAGAACCGGATCGACCACCAGCACGGGGAGCGAGCCGTCGGGCCGCCGCAGCGGCTCGCAGATGATCCGGCCGAGATGGGGTCGGATGCGCTCGGCGAGTTCGGTTGGATCCTTCGAGCTCGCGCCCTCGGCGGCGAGCGCTTCGAGGATAATCGGCAGGTCGAGCACCGAGATGCGCTGGGCCAGCAGGAGCTGGAGTATCCGATAGACGGCCCCCAGATGGATATTGAGGCCGGAGAGTTCCTCGACGATGCGCGGGACCGACTTCTGCGCCGCCTCGAGCATCGTTTCGACGTCCTTGCGGGTGACGATATCGGCGGCATTGGCGCGGACGATTTCGGCGAAATGGGTCACCAGCGCGGTCAGCGCGTCGACCACCGTGTAGCCGTTGCTGCGGGCGACACTCACCTGGTCGCCAGTGATCCAGAGCGCCGGCAGACCGAAGGCCGGCTCGACCGTGTCGAGTCCCTTGACCTGCGGATGGGGTCCTTTGGGACCGGGGACGGCGAGCGACATGGTCGAGCGGAGCTGCCCCCGCGCCACCTCGGCGCCGCGCAGCAGAATCCGGTAGGTATGCTGATCGAGCGTGAGATTGTCGACGATCCGCACGGCCGGCAGCGTCACGCCGAGTTCCAGACGGAGCTTGGGGCGCAGGGCCTGGATCTTGTCGGCGAGCTTCCATGGCTCGTTGACAAAGGGCACCAGCGCGCCGCCGAGTTCGAGACAGAGAATATCGGGCCAGGGCGACGGCGCCGCGGCCGCCTTGGGCTTGACCGGCGCGCCTTCGACGGCCGCGGCACGGACGAGCGCGCGGCTGCGATAGGCGAGCAGGAGGAGCGCCACCGCCATCGCGAGGAACGGCAGATGGGGCAGGCCGGGCATCACAGCGATCAGGCCCAGCAGCGCGGCGGCGCCGGCCAGCACGCCCGGTTTGCCGAACAGTTCGCGGCTGACCGTGCTCGCAAGGTCATGTTCGCCGGCGGTGCGGGAGACGATAACGCCGGCGGCGGTCGAGGTCAGCAGCGCCGGAATCTGCGCGCCCAGTCCGTCGCCCACCGTCAGGATCGTGTAGGTGCGCAGGGCGTCGGTCAGGCTCAGGCCATGCTCGACGACGCCGATGAAGAGCCCGGCGACGAGGTTGATAGCCATGATCAGAATCGCCGCGACCGCGTCGCCGCGCACGAACTTGCCGATACCGTCCATCGCCGCATGGAAGTCCGCCTCGCGCGTCAGCTCGCGACGGCGCCGGCGGGCCTCTTCCTCGCCGATACTGCCGCTGTTGAGGTCCGCGTCGATCGCCATCTGCTTGCCCGGCATCGCGTCGAGGGTGAAGCGCGCGGCGACCTCGGCGACGCGGCTCGCGCCCTTGGTGACCACCGCGAAATTGATGATCGCGAGGACGATGAAGACGACGAGGCCGACGGCGTAATTGTCGCCGACGATGACGCGGCCGAACGACTCGATAACGACGCCGGCGGCGGCCGCACCGCGATCGCCGTGCAGGAGAATCAGCCGAGTTGAGGCGACGTTCAGCGAAAGCCGCAGCAGGGTTGCAATCAGCAGGACGGTCGGGAACGCCGAGAAATCGAGCGCCCGCTGGTTCGAGGCCGCCACCACCAGCACCAGCAGCGAGAGCGAGAGCGACAGCGACAGCAGGAAATCGAGCAGGCCGGGACCGATCGGCGCGACCATCCCGGCCAGCACGAGCATCGCGGTGGCCGGCAGAGCGAAGTCGCCGACGGTGGCGAGGGGCAGGCGCTCGACCGCGGTAGCCATCTAGAGGCTCCCCTCCGGCGATCGCCGGCGGCGCGCTTCGGCGCGCATGATCGTGGCCAGAACTTCGGCGACGGCGCGATAGAGTTGGCGGGGAATCTGGTCGCCGACCTCGACGCTGCGAAAGAGCGCGCGCGCGAGCATCCGGCTCGGCACCACCGGCACCGCGGCCAGACGCGCGATCGTGATGATACGGGCGGCATTCTCACCCGCGCCCTTGGCGACCACCAGCGGCGCCTGGTCGAAGCCGCGTCGATAGCGCAGGGCGACCGCATAATGCGTCGGATTGGTCAGGACGACCGTGGCGGTGGCCGCCTGATGGATTCCGCGCATGCGCTTGAAGTTGCGCCGGCGCGCATTGCGCAGCGCGCGTTTGACCTGCGGATTGCCCTGCTCCTGCTTGAGCTCATCGAGAAACTCCTGCCGCGTCATCCGCAGGTCCGCCTCGTACTGGTAGAGCTTGTGCCCGTAATCGGCGGCGGCGACGACGAGCCCGAGGGCGGCCGCCGACCAGAGGAAGCGACCGGAGGCGGCGGCGAGCGTCGCTACAGACCAGCTCAGCGCGACTCCGGAAGCGCTCGCCCGCTCGGCCCCGAGCGCAATCGACCAGGCCATCAGGACCAGCGCGACAATTTTCACGGTGGCCTTGGCCAGCTCGACGGCTCCGGCGGCCGAAAAGGTTCGCTGGAAGTAGCTCGCGGGGCTCAGCCGATTCGCGGCGAAGCCGAGACGCGACGGCGCAAAGACGAACCCGCCTTGAGCGGTTGCGGCGACTATAGCCAGCAGCGCGAGCGCGCCGCCGACGAGCAGCGGATAGCTCATCAGGCGAAGCGCCGGCGGCGCCGCCGCGCTGAACGGGCCCGCGCTGGCGGCGAGGGCCTGGGTGAAATCCTGCAGTATCCGGCCCGCGGCGGCCCTGAGAAAGGCGGCAACGAGCACGGCGAAGCCGGCAAAGGCGACCGCGCCCGTCAGATCACGACTGCGCGCGACCTGGCCCTGCTCGCGCGCGCGCTGACGCTTTTGCGGGAGGGCGGGAAACAGTTTTTCGTCGCGCTCAGCCAAGCAGGGACCTCGTGGCCTCGGCCGTGAAGGCGAGCCAAAGGCGCATCATGCCGTTGATGAGACCGGAAGCATCGAGGGCGAGGAGGATCAGTCCGGCGGTGACCATCGCGGCGGGCGCCGCGGCGAGCAGATTGACCTGGGGCGCGAAGCGCGCAATCACGCCCTTCGCCAGGGCGAGCACGAAGAGCGGCACGGCGACCGGCAGGGCAAGTTCCAGGGCGAGCGCGAACAGATGTCCGCCAAGGATGAGGAGGTTTGCCGCCGGCGGGGCCGCGAGCGTGCCGAGCGGCGCGACGACCAGGCTGCGGGCGAGCGCCAGGAAGAGCCAGCGCTGCAGGCCCGCGACGAAGAAGAGCATCCCGGCGATCGCGGCGAAGCCGTCGGCGAGCACGCTCGGCATCAGGGCACTGCCGCGCAGAATCGCGCCAACATTGAGCTGCATCCCGGCGCCAATCAGGTCACCGGCCGACATCAGGGCGCCGCTCACGATAGCGGTCGTAAAAGCGAGGACGACGCCGATCGCGAGCTCGCGGCCGACGAGGATAGCCACCGGCAGCACGCCGCGCACGCTCGGCAGAGCGATCGTCGCAAGCGGCATCAGCGCCGCGGCGACAAGCGCGCTCAGCAGTATCTGCACGCGGACCGGAAGGGCCACGCCGAGCACGTGCGGCAGCGCGATCATCACGGCGCCGACACGCACGAAGACGAGGCCGAAGGCCAGCGCCAGATCGTTGCCGATGCTGACGGTCATCGGGCGACCACCTGCGGAATAGCGATCAGCACCTTGGCCAGGAAGGCCGCCAGCGTCGAATCGAACCACGCCGCGGTCATCCAGACCACGCCGAGTGCAATGGCGAGCTTCGGCGTGAACGAGATGCTCGAGTCGTTGATCTGCGTGGCCGCCTGCAGGACTGCGAGGACCAGCGCGGTCACGGTCAGCGCCAGCAGCAGCGGCGCGGCGACACGAACGGCGACCTGCAGCGAATAACGAAACATGTCGGCGGCAATTGCGGGCGTCATCGATTAACCTCGCTCAGGAGAAGCTCGCGCCGAGACTGCCCAGCAGCAGGGGCCATCCGGAAGCCAGCGTGAAAATCAATAGTTTTAGAGGAATCGAAACCATCGAGGGCGGCAGCATGAACATGCCGAGCGCCATCAGGACCGACGAGGTCACCAGATCGATCACCAGGAACGGCAGGTAGATCATGAAGCCGACGCGAAAGGCGGCGGTGAGCTCGCTCGAGATAAAGGCCGGCACCAGGGCGAAGAAGGGCAGCGCGCGCGGGTCGCCGTCGGCCCCCTCGAAGTGTCCGCGCGCCAGCAGGCCGCGAGCCATCGTCAGATCGTCGGTGCGGGTCTGCCGGAGCATGAAATCGCGCAGCGGCTGCTCGGCCCGGTTCAGGGCCGCGGCCGGCGGCAGTTGGCCGGCGAGGTAGGGATCGACGGCGTCGGCGCGAATCTGCCGCCACGTCGGACCCATCACGAGCATCGTCAGGAACAGCGCGACGCCGGTGATCACCATGTTCGGCGGAGTCTGCTGCAGACCGAGCGCCTGACGCAGCAGGGCGAGGACGATCACGATACGGGTGAAGGAGGTCATCATGATCAACAGGGCCGGGGCAAGGCTGATGAGGGTCAGGAGGGCGGCAAGCTCCAGCGGTCCCGCGCCGCGCCCGCCGGTGTCGATGGCGATATCGAGCGCCGCCGCGCGACCGGGCAGAAGCGTCGCCGCGCCCATCCCGCCGGCGATAACGAGGAAGCGTTGTCCTTTCATTCGACCAGGTACTCGCTGAAGTAGATATCCACCACCTGGCTCTGGAACTCGGGCGCGAGACCGCGGCGAATCTGCTCCTTGAGACGCTGCGCCCCGGCCGGCGTCGCGAGGTCGGCGGCGGTATGCGCGCTGACCACGCTGACGATCCGGTCGCGCACGACCGGGACCCGATCGGTCATGCTATCGACGGCGTCCGCCGGCACCGCCAGCACCGGATCGAGCTTGATGTAGTGTTCGGCGTCGGTATCGGCGAGCCTGAGCGTCAGCTCCTTGGCGTCGACGTAGGCCACCGGAGGCGGCGGCGGGGGCGTCGATGGGCTTTTGGATCGAAGTCCCTGATAGCGGAGCACCAGCACTCCGCCGCCGCCCAGCAGGGCGAGCGCGGCGATTGGCATGAGCATGCGGCGCGGCACGGCGGTTAATTGGTTTGCATCTCGACCAGTGTGCCGAGGACGTCGGCCTCGGTCTGGAGCGCCTTGGCATTGGCCTGGAAGTCGCGCTGCAGGACCACCAGCGAGACCAGTTGGCTGGTGGTATCGACATTGGAGCTTTCGAGCGCGTCGGCCTGAATCTGCCCGGCGCCGCCCGCCCCCGCCGCGGTAATCGTGGGCGTGCCGGAGGCCGCGGTGGCCTGGTAGACGCCGCCGTTGCCGAGTTGCAGACCCTGCTCGGAAACGAACGTGGCAAGCGCCACCTGGGCCACGTTGACGGTTTTGCCATTGGAGTAGGAAACCGCGACCACGCCGTTGTTACCGACCGCGACCCCGGTCGGGCTGCCGATGGCGCTGCCGTCGGCCGTGCCGCTCGCGGTATTCGCGCCGCCGAACTGGGTCAGACCGCCGAGATTGAGGGTCAGCGAGAGCGGGGCGGCGCCGGCCGGCGTCGCGGTCAGCGCGATCGCCGGTGAGCCGCCGCTGACCACGTTGCCGTTGGCGTCGAAGCCGATCGTTCCGCTGTTGCCGCTCAGTCCGGTGGTGCTGCCGTCGAGGGTCGCGGTCCAGTTCCAGTTTTCGGCCGCCGGCGCCGTTCCGGGTCCGGCATTCTGGAAAAAGAACGTGAGCACGTGGGCGTTGCCGAGGCTGTCGTAGACCTGCACGCTGACCGAGGCGCTGTAGGTCGTCGAATCCGACGGATTTATCGGCGAGGTGATAACCGGACTGCTCGCGTCGAGGTTGCCGGTGAGCGTGGTCTGGGTCGAAGCGGCGGGCGGCAGTGCGCTCTGCGGGATCACGATCGGGCCGAGGACGCCGCCGGTGCTGCCCGAGGCGCTGATCGGATAGCCCATCACCTGATCGCCGTTAAAACCCTGGAGCGCGCCGTTGGCCGCGATCGTCATCTGGCCGTTGCGCGAATAGACCTGATTTCCCGACGGGTCCTGGAAGATGAAGAATCCGTTGCCCTGGATCGCGAGGTCGGTCGGCGAGCTTTGCTGGGTTATCGCGCCCTGCGAAAAATCGCGGGTGATTCCGGCCGCGGCGACGCCGCCGCCGAGCGGACTGCCGGCGATAAATTCGCCGAGCAGAGTCGAGAAATCCACCGTCTCGGCATCGAAGCCGGTGGTCTGCGCATTCGCCAGATTGTCACTCACCGCGCCCATCGCGGTGTCGACGCCGTCGAGCGCCGTCTGCGTGATTGAAAGTGAACTGCCTGCCATCCTGCTGCTCCCTCAATTGGTTTGCGGGGAAGAGACCGAGGTCACCTGGCTGCCGGCCACGCTCAGGTTGCCGAGGTTGAGTTCGACCGCGCCGGAACTGAGCGCCACGCTCTGCACCACGCCCTGTTCGACCAGGCCCGCAACCGGCGCGCCGGCGCTGTTGACGATCTGCACCGAATACTGACCGTCGGGAGACGACCCCGGCTGCCAGGTGAACGACTGCAGGGTCGCGGCGGTCTGCTGGCCGAGCGAGACGTTCGCCACCTGCTGGCCGGCCGCGTTGTAGACCAGCGCCGTGTAGGTGTCGGTGCTCGGCACCGTAAAGGCGATGGTACTCGCCTGGTTGTTGAGGACACCGATCTGATCGCCGGGGGCGACGACTTCGCGGCCGAGAAAGGCCGACGCCGCCTGCATCAGGTCGGTTGAATTGGTCGGCTGCACCGCCTGATCGATATTCTGCAGTTGACCGAGGTTGGCGAATTCCACGAGCTGACTGGCAAACTGGGTCGGATCGGTCGGCGCCGTCGGGTCCTGGTTCTGAAATTCCGCCAGCAGGATCTGCATGAAATCGGTCGAACTGAGAATCAGCGATTGCGGCGTCGTCGCCGACGTTGCGGCGGCGGCTGACGTCGTGGTCGGGGTGGGGGCGGTCGTAATCGTACTCATTGGGCGTTCTCCGGCACGCTGAAAAGTTCTGGTTGCTCGGCGTCGGCCGCGAGCGCGGGTGTGGAGCGCTCGTCGTAGGCGGTAGGACGCTCGCGACGTTCGCCACGATAACCCACGCCGACGTCGTTCAGGACGAGTCCGGTCGCCGCGAGCGCGTGGCGCAGGCGCGTGAGTTCCTGACTGATCCCGGCGGCGGTCGGCGCGGTTTCGGTGACGATCCGCACGTCGATCCGATCGGCTTGCTGCTGGACGCGGGCGCGGACCGTCTCGCCGGCGCTCAGATCCACCCTGATCGTTGCACTGCGCATCCCTTCGGTCGGATTCGGCAGTGCCGCGGCCGGTTCGCGCAGCGGCGCCGTAACCGCGACGAGTGGGGCGGCTGGGCGCGGATCGGCCGGTGGTGACGCCAGCGCCATGCCGCCCGGGCCTTCATGCGGCATTGGCGCGGGTGGCGCGCCGAAACGCAGCGGCAGCTCGAGGGCGCGTGGATTTCTGGCGGGGCCGCGCGCGGCGTCCGCCGCGGCGATCGGCTGTGGCGCAACCGGTCGTGGCCCCGATACAGTGTCGGCGGATGCCGCGCCGTGCGGCGCCACGGCGGCGACCGTCGCGCCGGGCGGTTGACCGACGGCGCGCAGGCCCGCACCGTCCTTCCCGGGAACCGATGCACGGTCCCTTGGGAGGATCGTGACCGCGTTCGCCCCGGTGGCGTCGCCGGTTGCCGTCGCGGCTGTTGCGGCAGGCTCGACCACTGTTGGCTCCGCCGCGATGGCGGAGGCCGGAGCCATCGATGGCGCTTCGTCGCCCGTCGCTTGTGTCGTCCGCTTCGCCAGCCCGCCCGGCCCGGCCGCGACGGGGGGAAGTGCGGCGGAGCGCGGCGCGACCGCCTGCGGCGCGGCCGATGGTACGCAACCGTCCGCACGAGCGCCGGCCGCCGACGGGTCATCCGTCGATCCCTTCCGCGGCGCGGGTGCGGCGAGCGTCGCAAGAGCATTCGGCGGCCCGCCCGCGCCATTGTTCACGTTGGTTGCGGCAGGCCCCGCGGGCGGCACGGAGCGGGCGACCGCGTCGCTCCCGGAATTGGTGACCGCGGCGAGACCTGGTGCGACCGCCGCCGCGTTCGCGGCGTCTGCGGCGACGGCGCGTCGCCGTGTCGACGCCAACGCGCGCGAGGCGGCCGCCGACGCCGCGGTGGCGGGCGCGCCCTCCGTAGCCGTATCGGTAGCGCGGTTGTAAGGCGCATCGCCAGCGCCGGCAATCGACTCCGGCTCTTCCGGAGCGAGCTCAGCGGCGAAGGCGATCGCGAAGCTGCCGGCGGCAGACTCCGTGCCGTCGCCGAAGGGCCACTCGAACGACTTCATCGAGGGCGCCGAGTCCGACGGCAGGACGGATTCAACGTCGGTCGTTGACACGGCGCCAATTGAAGAACTGATCGCTCTCATGTTCGTCTCGGTGATGCTCCGTGCGGCGCATCGTCTGAACCATCTCGTCCCGGGCTGAGTTTGCGGCCTCGGCCCGCTGATGGGCTCGATAAACCCGCTGATGCAGGCGTTGGGTCTGCGTCCTGAGTTCAGCGGCGCGGCGCGCGCAATCGAGCCGCAGCTCGCCCATCGAAGCAAGCTCGCGGAGCGCCGCGCCCGCCGTCACACAGTCGCTCGCGCGCGAACGTGCCTGGGCGGCCGCGGTCTCGAGCATCGCGATCCGTCCGTCGTGCTCCTTGAGCTGGTTAACTTCGGCGCGCAGCTCGAGTTCGCGAAGCCGGGTCAACTGTTCGATCAAGGTTTTCTGCTTCATGGCTGACGCGGACAGTCACGCGCTCGGAGCAAGGCCCGGACCAGAGGCGCATAGACTGACGCTTTTTCGCGCGCGCCGCCGATTACCGATGCGCTAGAGGCAAAGTCTTTTCCCTGCGCGCTTCCTTGGGGGGCCCGCAGGCACCCAACCCGCTTGCTCAAGGAGCTGGTGACGGCTAATCCTGAAAGAGCGAAACGGCGACCAACCGCCTGCTCGCCCTCCAGTTTGTCTCAGACTGGCACCGTAGTGTCTGACGAGCGGCTCCAGGTTGAGACCGTGCTATGGATCGCCTGCGCGTTAACGAGATCTTTTACAGTATCCAGGGCGAGTCGACTTGGGCCGGCTTGCCGTGCGTCTTCATCCGGCTCACCGGATGCAATCTGCGCTGCGTCTGGTGCGATACCGAATACGCCTTTTACGAAGGCCGCCATCTGACGGTCGCTGAAATCCTCACACGGATCCGCAGTTACGACTGTCGGTTGGTCGAGGTCACCGGCGGTGAACCCCTGCTGCAGAAGGGCGTCCACGCGCTCTTCGCCGCCTTGCTCGCCGAAGGCTTCACCGTATTGGTCGAAACTTCCGGCGAACGCGACCTTGCGGCGGTCGATACCCGGGTGATCAAAATCATGGATCTCAAGTGTCCGGGCAGCGGTGAAGACGGGCGGAACCGCTGGAGCAATCTCGAAGCGCTCACGCCGCGTGATGAGATCAAGTTCGTTATCGCCGATCGACGCGATTATGAGTGGGCACGGGACGTAATTCGTGAGCATCGGCTAAGTGGGCGAGTTAATGCGATCCTGCTGAGTCCCGTTTTCGGACGGCTGAATCCAGCCGATTTGGCGGCATGGATATTGGCCGACCGGCTGCCGGCGCGTCTCCAGCATCAGATGCATAAACTACTCTGGGGTCCGGCGACCCGCGGCGTCTGACGGTCAGCGCCGCGCGGTCAACGAAAATCGTGCGACCGCGGCATGCTTGCGGGCAGCTTCAGTTCCTGGAATTGGCGCGCGCGGATATGAATGACGCCGTCCTCGTGCTGCAGCGGGCCCGCGACAATCAAAATCTGCGCGCGATGGAGCAGCGTGCGATTCGCCTGAAACAGGTCGGGCGTGACGATCGCATTGGCGATGCCGGTTTCGTCTTCAAGCGTCACAAACATAAAGCCGCTGGCGGTGCCCGGCCGCTGACGCACGATGACCACGCCGGCGCATCGCGTCCACGCGCCGTTCGGCAGATCTGCCAGTTGGGCTGCACTGACGATGCCGCGAGCTTCGAGACGCCGCCGCAGATGTGCCATCAGATGGGGGCCCACCGTAAGCCCGCTCGAAGCATAATCGGCCAGCGTCTCTTCCATCGGGGTCATCGGCGGAAACCTCACGCCCTCCTGCCGCGGCGCCGTTTTCCCGGCGCCGGCCAGCAGGCTTGACGGATCGCGCTCGACGGCGGCGGCCTGCCAGAGGGCGTCGCGGCGAGTCATGCCGAAAGCGGCGAAGGCTCCGGCGTAGGCGAGCGCGTCAAGTTCGCGACGATGGGGCGCGGTCCGCGCCGCAAAATCGGCCATCGAGGCGAACGGACGTTGCGCGCGGGCGCGCTCGATCGCGCGGCCGGTGTCCTCGCGCAGCCCGGCAATGTACTTGAGACCCAGGCGCAGTGCCGGCTTCCGGTCATCGCCGCCGGGAAGCCCGGACGCGGAGAAAGTCTCGACGGTGCATGGCCAGTGCGAGCGCATCACGTCGATCGGCAGCACCCTCAGTCCGTGGCGTTGCGCGTCCTTGATGAGCGTTGCGGGATGATAGAAGCCGAGCGGATAGCAGTTCAGCATCGCGGTATAAAAGGCGGCCGGATGATGACACTTCAAATACGCCGAGGCATAGGCAATCAGCGCGAAACTGGCCGAGTGCGATTCCGGAAAACCATACAGCGCAAAAGAGGTAATTGATCCGATAATACGATCGGCCGTCGCTCCGCGGATGCCATTGCGCGCCATTCCCTCGCGCAGCCGCACTTCCAACCGATGCATCCGCTCGGTCGAGCGTTTGAAGCCCATCGCACGCCGCAGTTCTTCAGCTTCGCCGCCACTGAAGCCCGCCACCGTCATGGCGATACGCAACAACTGCTCCTGGAAGAGCGGCACCCCGAGCGTCCGCCGCAGGATCGGCTCGAGCAACGGATGGTCGTAGCGGACCGGCTCACGGCCGTTGCGCCGATTGAGATAAGGATGCACCATTTTGCCGACAATCGGTCCCGGCCGGATGATCGCGACCTCCACCACCAGGTCATAGAAGGTGCGCGGCTTCATTCGCGGCAGCGTCGCCATCTGGGCGCGACTCTCGATCTGAAAGACCCCGACCGTATCGGCCTTTTGCAGCATCGCATAGACCGCGGGATCGTCAGCCGGCAGATGGGCCAGATCGAGATCAACGCGTTCGTGCGCGCGCACCAGCGGCAGCGCCTCCTCGAGCACCGCGAGCATGCCGAGTCCCAGGAGATCGATCTTGATGATGCCGAGGTCGGCGCAATCCTCCTTATCCCATTGGATCACCACGCGACCCGGCATGGTGGCGGGTTCCAGCGGCACGATCTCATCGAGCGGTCCGGCGCCGATCACCATCCCGCCGCTATGCTGGCCCAGATGGCGCGGCAGACCCTGCATCCGCTGCACGATCGCGGTGAGCATCCGGATGCGCGGCGCCTCGGGATCGACTCCGCCCTTGCGCAGCAGCGAAGTAAATTCATCGTGCTGATCGCGGAATTCGTAAACGTAATTGAGCCGGGCGAGGCGATCGATCTGATCGGGGGGAAAACCCAACACCTTGGCGGCCTCGCGAATCGCACTGCGCGCGCGATACGTGATTACATTGGCGGTCATCGCGGCGCCGCGTTCACCATAACGCTGATAGACGTACTGGATGACCTTTTCACGCTGATCGCCGCTCGGCAGATCAATATCGATATCCGGCCATTCGCCGCGCTCTTCCGACAGGAAGCGCTCGAACAGCAGCTCCATCTTCACCGCGTCGACGGCGGTTATACCGAGGGCATAGCAAACCGCGGAGTTCGCCGCCGAACCCCGGCCTTGCGCCAGGATCTGATTTTCGCGACAGAACTGTACGATATCCCACACGATCAGGAAGTAGCCGGCGAGGCCCAGGCGAGCGATCACCTCGAGTTCATGTTCAAGCTGCCGGCGGGTACGCTCATCCGGCATACCCCATCGCTCGCGGGCCCCGGCTGCCGTCAGCGCCCGAAGATAGGAATCGCGTGTTTCACCGGGCGGCAGCGGATAGTCCGGAAACCGATAGCCAAGATTCTTCAGAGTAAATTCGCAACGTTCAGCGATGGCCCGGGTCATGCGGATGGCGTCCGGGCGATCGGCAAACAGCGCCGTCATGACGTCCGGCGCCTTGAGATAGCGCTCCTGATTGACCCAGAGACGACGGCCGGCCTCTTCGAGCGTGAGGCCGAGCCGAATGCAGGTCAGGACGTCGAGCAACGCGCGCTCGCCAACCGGCAACGGAGAAGCGCCCGGTTGCGTCGCGCGAAAGCAAACATCATTAGTGGCGACCAGCGGGATACGGCAGCTTTCGGCAAGCGCAATAAGGCGGCGGTTGAGGCGTTCTTCGTCCGGATCGAGATGACGTTGCAGGTCGAGGAAAAAGTTTTGCGGTCCGAAGATCGTCTTGAGGCGATCACTCAGCGGACGCGGATCCTCACCCTGGGTCAGCATCCGCGAAATCGGGCTTAGCGCGCCGCCGCCGAGGCAAATCAGACCGCGGCCATAACGCTCCAGATCCTCAAGGTCAACCCGTCCCGCCCCCTTGGCCGGATACCTGGGCGTGCCGTCAGCATTCCATCCGACAACCCGCATCTTTGCCGCGGTAATGAGGCGGCAGAGATTTCGGTATGCCTCACGATCGGGTGCCAGCAGATAAAGCCGGGGCGCCAGCGGTTCCAGATCCTCGCGTCCGCGGCGCGCGCCACGGCCTGTTTCACTTTTCGATGCCAGAAGGTCGTAACGCGTATCCAGCGTGACTTCCGCACCGACGATCGCTTTGAGTCCCAGACTGGTCGCCGCCTGATAAAAACGCGGCGCCCCGGACAGCCCGTCGCGATCGCCCAGAGCGATCGTGTCATAGCCTGACTCGGCAGCGGCTTCGACGAGGTCTTCGGGCGTGCTGGCCCCTTCAAGGAAACTGAAGGCGCTGCGCGCTCTCAGCTCGACGTATAGGGAACCGTTTCCCATGAAGTTGCTCGGCCGATCTTCGCTAAGCGAAGCTTTAGCGAAATTAGACCCCGCACTTCAAGCGCCGCCCCACCTCCGACCCGTCATCTGGAGACCTGAGTCAGCTCGTCACGCCGCAGAGGTGACGGTGATTTCGACCGGCAGACCGTCGCCCCATCCGTATTTTTGCTCGGCCAGTGCCGTAACTTCGCTCCAGAGTCTGCGATCCGCGCTGCGGTCGAGCACCCGGGCGAGTCCGTCCGCTTGTTGATCGCCCACCCGCACCCGCACATTGGGATTGCGTCGAATGTTCTTGACCCATCCCGCGGCCTCGCCGGTCTCCGCCAGGAGATAAAAGCACGAACCGTGAAGCACGAACCAGATCTCGATTTCGTGCGGGCGGCCGCTGACGCGGCCGATGGTGGTCAGATACAAGAACGGCGTGTCGGCGAGCTTCTCTATTATCGCCGGCTTCATCTGCTTCTCCTGATGGAGCGGCGCGCCATGCGGCCAGTTTCGGCTGGCGCGGGCGCGAGCGTCAAGCTGCTCCTGCTGCTCGATAGCGCTGGCCGCTCCGCTGCTGTGCGACCCCTCGCGCAGGCGCCCGTTTATTGGTGATCTGGAGGCGTGTATCCTTCTGAATGAATCTGACAAGCCGGCACCCTCGATGAGCGCCGACATCGCACGCAGGTGCGGAACAACTGCCCGTTGCGCAGCGCCGTAGCCGCGTCACGGGCTTCGCAAACATAAATCATCGAGTTTGCGTGACCGTTATCAGGGGGTTCGGGAGCAGTCTTTATGATGTGGCTGGTTCGGCTGGCGCTGCGGCGCCCTCTTTCCGTGGCGGTGATGGCTCTGCTGATGGTGGTGCTGGGCGCGCTTTCCTTCAGCCTGATGAATGCCGACATTTTTCCCGCAATCAATCTGCCCGTGGTCATGGTGGTCTGGGCCTATCCGGGGCTCAGCGCGATCGACATGGAGCGGCGGATGGTGCTCATCAGCGAGCGCGCCTACTCGACCACCGTTGACGGCATCGAGCACATGGAATCTCAGTCGATCACCGGTATCGGCATCATCAAGGTATATTTTCAGCCAGGCAGTGATATCGCTTCGGCGATCGCGCAAATCAACGCGGTCTCGGAGACTATACTGCGGCAGGCGCCGCAGGGCACCACGCCGCCGCAAATCATATCGTATAATGCGGCGAACGTGCCGGTCGCACAACTTAATATATACAGCGATACTTTATCCCAACAGCAGCTCTTTGATTACGGCCTCAACTTCATTCGTTTACAGTTGTTTACGATTCCCGGGTTTTCATCGCCTGCGCCGCTCGGCGGGGTGCAGCGCGCGATCGTGGCCAACCTCGATCCTCAGCGGATGTACGCGACCAGCCTTTCGCCCGTCGATATCGGCAACGCGCTTGCCACCACCAACGTGGTTATTCCTTCGGGAACGGCGCGGATGGGCAACTATGAATACAATATCGATCTCAATTACAGCCCGCGCCGGGTGAGCGAGTTTAATCGACTGCCGGTCAAGATCGTGAACGGCATCCCGGTGTTTCTCGGCGACGTCGCGCCGGTCAGCGATACTCATCAGCCGCAGACCAATGTCGTGCGGATCGACGGTCGCCCGGCCACCGTCCTGCTGGTGATCAAGCACGCCGCGGCCTCCACGCTCAAAGTGGTGAACGCCGTGCGCGCCCGGATTCCGGCAGTGCTCGCCGTCGCCCCGAAGGGGCTGAAAGCTAAACTCACCTTTGATCAGTCCGTATTCGTGCGCGACTCGTTATGGGAAGTCGTGCGCGAGTCCGGCCTGGCGGCGCTGCTGGTCGCGCTGATGGTGCTGATTTTCATCGGCTCGGCGCGCAGCATGTTAATCGTTATTCTGTCGATTCCACTCTCCATCCTGACCGCTATCACCGCTCTGAAGCTCGTCGGTGAGACCATCAACACCATGACCCTCGGCGGCATCGCGCTGGCGGTCGGGATGCTGGTCGATGACGCGACCGTCGAAGTCGAGAACATCCACCGCAACCATGCGATGCACAAGCCGTTGCTGGTCGCGATCCTCGACGGTGCGTCGCAGATCGCCACGCCCACGCTGGTCGGCACGCTTTCCATCTGCATTGTGTTCTTTCCGGTGGTGCTGATGACCGGCGTCGAGCGTTTCCTCTTCACACCGCTCGCGCTGGCGGTGGTTTTCGCGATGCTCACCTCCTATCTGCTGTCGCGCACGCTGGTGCCGACGATGGCTTCCTATCTGTTGCCCGACATGTACGAAGAGACTCCGCCAACCGGATGGTGGAGCCGCTTTCTGCGGCGCTTCGAAACCGGCTTCGAACGCGTGCGCCTGCGCTACGTGCAGGCGCTGACGACGGTCGTTATCCATCGCGGATTTGCGCTTACCGTCATTGCCCTGATTATCATCGGTAGCGTGCCGCTGCTGTGGGTGGTCGGCGAGGATTTCTTTCCCACGGTGGACGCCGGGCTCCTGAAATTGCATGTGCGTGCGCCGAGCGGCACCCGCATCGAACGCACCACTTTGATCGTCGATGATATCGAGCGGGCGATTCGGCAAATTATCCCACCCGCCGAGCTGGAGCAGATAAGCGACAACATCGATTTACCGGTCTCCTACGATCTGGCCTTCTTTCCCACCGATAATGTCGGCCCGCAGGACGCCGAAATCATGATTCAATTGGCGCCCAAACATCATCCCACTGATCTCTATCAGCAACGTATCCGCCAGTTGATCCGCGTTCGCTTCCCAGGCGTTCAGGGCTATTTCATGGCCGCCGACATGGTCAATCAGGTATTGAATTTCGGCTTGCCGGCCGCGATCGATGCGCAGGTGTCAGGCAACGATCTGAATTCCGATTATCAGTGGGCGACTCGTCTCGCCACGCGGATGGCCACTATTCCCGGTGTGACCGATCTCCGGATCGCGGAACCGATTGACTATCCCGCCTTCAAGGCGGACATTGATCGCGACAAGGCGCTCGAGCTCGGCATCACGATGCAGCAGGTGGCCTCCGCGCTGCTTTCCTCACTCAGTGGCAATAGTCTGATCTCGCCTAACTACTGGCTCGATCCGAAGATCGGCGTGAATTACAATGTAGTAACCCAAACCCCGATTCAGTTAACCCAGTCGCTGGATCAGCTTAATAACACGCCGCTCACCAACGGCTCACAGACGTTGAGCACGGTGAGTGCCGAAGCAGCGAATTTGGCACAATCCAACTCGACCGCCTTTAACAACAGCACTGCGACCGTCGCCGTTTCCGGACCGCCCACACAGATCCTGGGCAACGTCGCCACAATTTCCCATGGTCAGGATCCGGTAGTCGTCGCGCACTACACGGTCCAGCGGGTAATCGACGTCGATTGCGGCGTTCACGGCCGCGACCTCGGCAGCACCACCGCGGCCGTGGAGCAGGCGATCGCGGGACTCGGCACGCTGCCCCCCGGAACCAATATAACGGTCCGCGGCCAAAGCCAGGCGATGCGCGAGTCGTTCGCGACGATGGGCCTCGGGCTCATTCTCGCAATCGTGCTGGTTTACCTGTTGATGGTCGCGAATTTTCAGTCGTGGCTCGAACCGTTTATCATTATTTTGGCGGTCCCCGGGGCGATGGCCGGCGTGTTGTGGATGCTGGTTCTCACCGGCACGACGATAAATGTCGAATCGCTCATGGGTGCGATTATGGCCGTCGGCGTCGGCGTCGCCAATGGCAATCTGCTTATCACCTTCGCCAACGAACAGCGCGAAGAGGGCCGCGACTCGGTCGAGGCGGCGATTCAGGCCGGCGCCATCCGCTTTCGTCCAATCCTTATGACGGCGCTGGCGATGGTCCTCGGCATGTTGCCGATGGCGCTGGCGCTCGGATCGGGGGCCGAGATGAACGCGCCGTTGGGCCGCGCCGTTATCGGTGGCCTGCTGGCGGCAACCCTCATGACCCTGTTCGCGGTACCGGCCGTGTACTCGATTTTCAGCCGCACCCTGATTACCAAACGCCAGCGCGATGCGCGCGTTGAGGCAGTTCGTACCCCGGGTGCCTGAGCTTTAAGTAGAAACATGTCAAGTCAAGTCGATAGACATCAGAAGATTTCCGCACTCTTTGTCGTCGGAGCGGTGATCTCCGTCATAGTTATTGTGTGTGCTTCGGCCGGACTGGTGATTGCGCACCAGATGCGGATCGGTAGCCAGAGTGAGGCGCTGGCGCATCGGCTCGCCAAAGGACCGCGCGTGCTGGTCACTCAGCTCGAACCGGGGGCGCCGATGCGAACGCTGGAGCTGCCGGCGAGTATTCACGGCTTTATCGAGACGCCGGTGTACGCCAAGGTCGCCGGCTACATGAAATCAATCAGAGTGGACAAAGGCGATCATATCAAGGCGGGTGAGATTATCGCGGTGATCGAGTCCCCCGAAACCGACAAGGCAGTGGCAGACGCCTGGGCGAACTACTGGCTGCAGGCGGTAACTGACAAGCGCAATCAGCAACTAGTGCGTCAACAGGTCATACCGCAACAGACGGCCGATGACTCACACTCGGCGATGCTGCAGGCGTGGGCCGCTTACCAGCAGCAGCGCGCCCTGCAGGGCTATGAGATCGTTCGCGCGCCTTTTGACGCGATTGTCACGGCGCGCTACGTCGATCCCGGCACGATGATCCCGCAATCGACCAGCGCTACCGGCACCAACTATCCAATCGTCTCGCTGGCTGAGCTCTCGCCGCTGCGGGTTTACGCGTATGCTCCGCAGAGTCTGTCAACCTCAATCAGAGATGGTGATCCGGCGACTATAACTGTGGCCGAATATCGTGGACGCAATTTTACCGGCGCGATCACCCGCCATCCGGAAGCGCTCGATCAGAATACCCGCACGATGCTGATTGAGGTTGATCTGCCCAACACTGATCGCAGCCTCTATCCCGGGATGTATGCGCGCATGAAGTTTACCACGCACACCTCCGGGGCCACTCTTTATGCTCCTGATGACGCCTTGATCTTCCGCGATAACAAGGTCTATCTGCCGATCGTCCGTGATAATCGGCTTAATCTGGTCGCAGTCGATCTGGGACACGACAATGGCTATACCGTCGAGGTCGACGGTGACGGCCTCAAGGCCGGCGAACTGGTCGCAATGAATGTGGGCGAAGCCGCGCGCGATGGCGAAGCGGTCCAGCCGGTGCCGCAGGCTCAGGAGTAATTACCGCCGAGCTGGCACGTCTTATTCCCAACCGGGCTTGTCCCGACCAGCCCTTATGTGCTCGACTGGTAGCTGGAGGTTCCGCTCCAGATGCCAGCTCGCTCGGTCGGCAACGGTAATATTTCATTCGGACTTGTCTCGATACCGGTCAAGCTTTTTACGGCCACCCGCTCACGCTCGGTCAGTTTCAATCTACTTCATGCGAAGGATCAGAGCCGGATCCAGCAGAAAATCTACTGCCCGGTGGATGACGCCATTATCGATCGTAGTGAACTGGTGCGCGGTTTCGAAATCGAAAAGGGCCGCTACGTCACTTTCACCGACGAGGAGCTAAAGGCGCTCGAAGCTCGCAACGAGCACGCGATCGAAATCACGGAATTTCTGCCGCTCGAACAGGTTGACCCGATTTACTACGAGGAGTCCTTCTACCTCGGCGCCGAACCGATCGCCGGCAAGGCCTACCGTCTGTTGGCTGATGCAATGAAACAGACGGGGCGCGTGGCGCTTGGAACCTACACGATGCGCGGCAAGGAGCATCTGGTGCTGATCCGTCCTTATGGCGAAGGGCTGATGATGCATAACCTCTATTACGCCGACGAGGTGCGCCCGGCGGAGGATGTTGATCAGGCCGGCAAGGAACCGGTCAAAGAGGCCGAACTCACCTTGGCCAAGCGTCTCATCGACGAACTCACCCACGAGAAGTTCGAACCCACGAAGTATCACGATAATTTTCGCGCGCGCGTGCTGGAAGCCGCCGAACGCAAGGTGGCGGGTCAGGAAGTGACCGAGGCTCCGGCCGAGGCCCGCCGCGGCCAGGTGATTGACCTCATGGCCGCGCTGAAGGCCTCGCTGGAAAAACGCGGGGTCGGGAGCGATCAAAAGGCCGCGGCCGCAGCACCTCCTGAAGAGGAAAAAGCCGCGGTTGGCGAATCGCGCCGGCGCGTGCGCTCGCGCTCGCCGCAGCCTGCGGGGCGCCGTGCCGCCGCGAAGAAGTAGGCCCTCTGTTCAGCCTCACGGAGTTGACCGCGGAGTCACTGCACGACGATCGCGCAGGCGGCGCGCTCCGCGACGCGCCCGATAATCGCCGCCTCAGTGCTGCCCGTGCGATGGAGGTCGGCGAGCAATGCTTCCGCCTGGCGCTCCGGCAAAGCGATCAGGAGTCCGCCGGAGGTCTGCGGATCAAACACCAGCGTCGCCATTTCGTCGGCGATCTCCTCGGAAATTGAGACGAAGCGGCCGTAGTACTCGCGATTCCGCCCGCCGCCTCCGGGGATCATCCCTTCGCGGCACAGCTCCAACGCACCGGGCAGAAGCGGCAGGTCTGACTCTTCGAGATAAAACGTCACCGCGCTGCCGTCAGCCATCTTCGCGGCGTGGCCGGCGAGCCCGAAGCCCGTGATATCGGTAGCCGCGTGAACCTCGTACTCGAGCATCGCGGTCGCCGCCGAGGCGTTGAGCGTGGCCATCGTTCTGACCGCGGTCGCATAGTACGACGGCGCGAGACGATCGCGCTTGAACGCGGTCATCAGGATGCCCGTGCCGAGCGGTTTGCTGAGGACGAGCGCATCGCCCGGACGTGCGCCGACATTGCGGATAATCCGTCGCGGGTCGATGACGCCGGTCACGGCCATCCCGAACTTGACTTCCTCATCGGCAACCGTATGGCCACCGATCACGGCGACACCGGCTTCACGCGCCTTTTCCGCTCCACCGCGAAGCACTTCGGCGAGCATCTCACCCGGCAATCCGGATTGCGGCCAGCAGACAATGTTGAGGGCGGTCAGCGCGCGCCCGCCCATCGCGTAGATATCCGAGAGCGCATTGGCCGCCGCGATCTGTCCATAAGTGAACGGATCATCCACCACCGGCGTGAAGAAATCGACGGTGTTGACGATCGCAAGGTCGGGCGCGAGACGAAACACTCCCGCGTCGTCGCCGGTATTGATACCGACGAGCACGTCAGGCGGCGATCCGAGGTCGAGCCGCGCGAGGACTGCTTCGAGGTCCGCCGGACCCAGCTTACCGGCTCAACCCGCCGCCTTGCATCGCGCAGTCAGACGAATCAGTTCGCTTCGCGAATGATTGCTGCCGTGTTCCGCTGACATGCTGCGAGTTTATCGCCGCCGCGCCGGACCGCTCAACCGCGACCTGTCGGGGAGCTGATCGGTTTGCTCGGCGAATGCGGCCCTTTACTTCAGCTTTCAGAGCTCGACGGCCGGCTGACGCCGCACCGGTCGCAGATCTGTCGCGGGCCGATTCGATGCAGCAAGCCGTCGCACAGCGGGCAGTTATCGAGCGGCTCCCGGATGACGACGTAACACGGCAGGCACCATCGCTGTCCCGGTTGATGGCCCGCAGGAAGCTCTTCGTGCGTCATCTCCGCTTCATAACACGATCTGGCTGGACGCCGCAGCCGGTTGTGAAGTTGACTCAACAGCATTAAAAAGAGGCGAACGAACCCGGAAATCGCGACCGTGCCGTGGGATGAATTCCATTTTCCGCCGTCGATGCGCAAGCTGCCGCCGCCGGTGCGACACAAGGCAATCGCCATCGCGAACGCCCTGCTCGAGGAGGGCGACGACGAAGGCAAGGCGATTCGCGTCGGTATCGCCAAGGCCAGGCAATGGGCGCTCGATCACGGCGTCAACGAGGAATGACAGACGACGAGGTGCAGCGTGAATTTTGTCGATCAAGTTGATCCTGAACTGCGTGCGGTTTTGGAGAAGATGCCGACCGACCGGCCGCTCGATCTGAGCGACCTGCCGCGGGCGCGCGCCAAGATGAAAAAAATGGTCGCCGCGCTGCTCGCCGGCATGCCACCGATCGAGGGCGTAACCAGCGAGGACCGGATGGTTCCTGGCCCCAAGGGCGATCCTGACGTCCGGGTCCGCGTCTATCGGCCCACGGATCAGGCCGCTCAGCTTCCCGGCCTTTATTGGATTCATGGCGGCGGCTACGTGATGGGCGATGTCGAGGGCGACGACCGCCTGATGCAGCAGTTCGTTAAGCGCGTCGGCTGCGTTGCGGTTTCAGTGGATTATCGGCTCGCGCCCGAAAATCCCTTCCCGGCGCCTGTCGAGGATTGTTACGCCGGTCTCAAGTGGATGTTCACGCATGCGGCCGATCTGCGCATCGACCCGACGCATATCGCGATCGCCGGGGCCAGCGGCGGCGGCGGGCTCGCGGCAGGCCTCGCCCTGATGGTGCGTGATCGCGGCGAAATGCGACCCTGCCTGCAGATGCTGATCTATCCGATGATCGACGATCGCAACGCGACGCCGGCCAGCCATGCGATTACCGATCCACGCGTCTGGCATCGCGAGAGCAATCGGCTCGGCTGGAGGGCTTACCTTGGTCGCGAGGGCGGCGGCCCCGACGTCTCGCCGTATGCGGCCGCTTCGCGCGCAACCGATCTGCGTAATCTGCCGCCCGCTTATATCCCAACCGGCGCGCTCGATCTGTTCGTGGACGAAAATATCGAGTACGCCCAGCGGCTGATTCAGGCCGGAGTGCCGACCGAACTGCACGTTTATCCGGGCGCTTTCCACGGCTTCGACCTGTTCGCGCCGTCGGCCGCGGTCTCGAAGCAGTTCAAGGCTGATCGCGACAACGCGCTGCGCCGCGCCCTGCACGGCAAGTGACTGTACCGGGTGTCGGGCTCGCTCTTGTAGCGCGACAGATGGTTTGAGCAGAATCCGACAGATGGTTTGAGATCGCGATCGCCCCGGCAAGTCGCCGTTCCGCTCATCTATCTATTAGCTGCACTAATGGCGGCGCGGCAGGCAGACAAATGCGCAGCCTCGCGCATCACTCGATGCGAAAAGCTGCGCTCAGTTAGTCCGTCGGCCGCTGCTCAGTCCCTCTCCCGTCCTCCCCTCAATATCCAATTGCGATCCATCCGATCGCGGTCAGCCCATTGCCGTCGGTCGGCGATGACGCGATGTTGATCGTTCCGCCACCGCCAGGATAGCCGCCGTTGTCCCAGTCCGACTCGATAGTGATCTCCGAGAGCGCGAACGGCGTGATACATTCCAGCGTCGCCATGCAATTGGCGAACGCGCCCGGATTCCCAACCGCGTTCGACAGCCAGAAGGCGTTTTGAAACTTGCAGGCGGTGGTGAACGGTACCGCGAACGCTTGCGTGACCGTCGCGTTCTTGAGCTGCGACGCGGTGAAGCCGATCACCGAGATTTGACCGAACTGCACGATCACATTCAGGCCGCCGAGTACCGTGTCGGTCATCGGGACTTCGAAGTAGGACGGATTTCCGCTGAGCGAGCAGGTGAGCTTGGCCAGCGTCGCGAGGATGCCGTTGACCTGATTATTCAGATAGGCGGTGCGATTCGCGAGTTGCTGGTGCGGCTGGTTGTGGATACCGAGACCGCCAAACAGCGAATTTTGCCCCGCGCCCTGGCATGGGTCTCCGACCTGGATCTCATAAACTTCGTTTGCGTTCCACTCGCCCGAAGGATTGTCGATTAGCGTTGCCATTCGTTCGCTCCGCTAGAACGTCAGTTGCCAGGTACCTTGATAAGTCGCGCCCGCCGCAACAGTAAATTCCGGCACGGTCGTATGCGCGATCATCGGACCGGGCGTACTATGCAGCGCGACCAGCGTCCACGTCACCTGATTATCCGCCGTGGTTGCATTGAGTGTCGTCGCCCAGGTCGGCGCCGCCGATCCCGTGTCGCCAGCCCCGGTGATCCCCGTGCATCGCTGCAGATTGCCGTTCGAATCTTTGATGAGCGCCCCGATCGTTTTGGCAGTGGACGCTGCCCATGCTGGAAATGCGGTGACGCCGACGATGTCGGGCAGCACGATCGCGGCGGTATTCGCGAATAGTCCGAGCTCCTGGACTGCGATTCCCTGCGCGCCATAATCAGTCGTGCCTATCGCCCAACCGATCGCGGTGGTGGCTGTGCCGGTGAATGTTGCTGACACCGGCGCATTATAATAGGCGGGTGTCGCGTTCAGGCCGGTGTCGTTGACCGTCGCCGGCGTGCCGCTCGATCCATAGCCGACCGCCGAGACAAACTCGCCACTGCCCTGATTTGCGAGCAGATTCGCGAGGCAGGGCAGCCCGGCATTGACGAACAGATTCTCGCGTTCGAGCGTCCACAACAGCCGCCCGCGCACGTACTTGCGAATAGTCACTCGGCCGCGCGGGCGCGGCCGCTTTTTCAGCCATCGCAGCGCGTCGCGCACTTCGGGCGAATCAGGTCTAAATAGCATTTTGCGCAACTCCATTCACCACCACCGGGCCATCTGCGACGTATGGTTCGTTGGCGCCGCAATTGTGGCCGGTGCAGAAATAGTGACCATTACAGAGTGGTGCGATCACCGAGTATACATCGGTCGAGCGCAGCCCGACCATCTTGAAGCTCGTGCCATGATCGACCGGCGGCGGCGCGGTATCGAGCACCACGCTGGCCGCTCCGGAAAGTGTCGTGCCGTTATCGATTGGCGTCGGCGCCGAATCCTCGATCGGCGGAAAGACAAAGCTCAGCGCGTCGAGCCAGCATCGCGCGGGCTTGAAAAACGTCGCCGCGGCGGCAAGCGAACTCAGATCCGCTGGCGGCGCCTGACCGATCGCGAGCGCCCACTGAACGCGAAACACCGCCCACCCTTGATTCGAGGGCCACGACGATCCGCCCCATGCATTTTGCCCCTCGAGGATGGTCGCATTCGGCCATCCGAGCGCCGCGAACGCGACCTTCAGCGCGTATGGCGTCCCGAGCGTTTTATGCAGCGGGATCGCATTCGCGAGCAACTGCTCGAGCGTTGACCCGGCGAGCAGGAGACTCCACTCTGATGAGAGCATGTCGAATTGCCACGCCAGATACGGCAGGATCGCCGCGGGCACGCTGGCGAGGCGATAGATGAGCAGCGGCGACAGGTCGATGCGCGCCATCCGATCCTGGATCGCGGAGAAGGCCTGCCCGCGCGCGTCGTTTACGGTCGGCGTCAGACTCAAATTAGCCATCAGCTATGCTCGCTTCCGACCACGAACGTGAGATTGATCGCGGTGCAGTTCGCCCATTGTCCGGCCGTGAGCTGCGTATACGCCGGCGAGCTCAGCGAGACCTCGTAGACACCATTGACGGACAGCGCCTCGATAATCTGACTCGGCACGATATCGCGTTGAATCCGCGCCGCGAGGTTTTGCGCGAAGACACTCGCCGCCTGGTTGACCGCAGCTTCGACCGTCGTCGGATCGGCGTCAGAGTATAACGTCACGGTCGCGGTGATTACGTAGTCAACCTCGGTCACCGCCAGGACGTTCACCGTGTCGGTCAGCGGGCGCACGGTGTCGGCGCTCAATACCGCCAGCACTTCATTGAGCAGCCCAGATCCGGCGATGCCCGCGCCGTTCGGCGAGGCCGCCGGCTGCGTGACCGGACCGAGGAGAACATAGACATTAACGGTGCCCGGCGACGGCGAGACGACCGAGGCGTCGACGATCGACGGATTCACGCCGAGCGCGAAGAAGCGGTACGCGTCAGCCGGCCCGCAATCCGAGAACTGGTTCGGCGCGGCCTGAATCCGGGTGCGAAAATGGTCGTCGGTCTCAGGCGATGATCCGCCATTGGCTTGCGCGGTATTGGTCACCGACGCGATTAGCGCGTTGGGGTTGAGCAGCACGTTAATCGATCCGCTCAGATACCCATTCGCGGCGGCGCCCGCGACCGTGCAATTCGCGTTGACCGTGCCGGTGGTCGCGCCGGTCGGAATCGTCAGCGCAGAGGTCGTCGCAAACACGAACTGCCCGTCGGCCGTGCCGACCTGCGTGCCGGCGGGAATCGTCAGCGGAACCGTCAGCGCATTATTCAGGGTGAATTGCAGCGTAGTCGACGCGGGCTGCGCGGGAAGGCGCGTCACCCCGAGCATCTGACCGATGAAATCGAGCGCAGGATACGAGGCGAACGCGAGCAGGTTTTGCTCGCCAGTGTACTGGATCGCCAGCCGCACCAGCAGCTCGCGATAGGCTGCGCGATTAAGATAAAGACGCTCGGGCTGCGCGGGATAGAGGATGCGGCCGGTGGTCGTCTGGTAGTCATCGATCATGTCATTGATGATCGCGTTGACGTCCGTGCCGTCAGCATCGGTGATAAACGACGGCGGATCGCCTGAGAGCACGTTCGGGAGCGGCAACGCGGCCGGCTGCGGGAACACCGCGACCAACTCCCACACAGTCGTATTGTCCTGCGTGGTATCGCCGATATTTTGCGGCCATGGCAGAGGCGGATTCGGGCCGGTGATTCCGCCCAGGACTGACAGCTCGACGTTGCCGTTCGCGTCGATAATGACCGTTGCGGGCGGAATCGTGGCATTCGGCTGCCAGGTTGGGTTCACATTAGCCACTTGACTAACTATTCCGCCCCGCGCTCAATTCGCAATCGAGCTCCCAATCGTCACGGTCGTCGATTGTGCCTGCGCGCCAGGCGTCTTGAGCTGCCAAGTCACCGTGACGTCGAACGCCGAATAATCCGCCGACGCCGGCTGAGCAGTCACGCTGAGCAGCTTGATGCGCGGCTCGAACTTCGCGATCTTGGCCGCGACCTCGGCGACCAGCGCTGGCAGCGCCACGGTTATCGGCTGATCGATGAATTGAAACAGATCGCACGCGAAATCCGGTCGCAGCATGTCTGATCCGGGCGGCGTGGTGAGGATAATCATCAGACACTGCTCGATATCGGCGAGCCCCTGCACCACCTGGCCAAGCCCTGCGGCATATGCGCCGCCGGCGGTCGAGTCGAGCATCATCGACCAATCGGCCGAGGTAATCGAATCGACTGCGATCGCGTTCGGCGATGGAATCAGCGATTCCGCCGCGACCGCCGCCGATTGAAATAGCAACAGCAGCATGGCTCAGATGCTGTCCGCCCATACCATCACGTTGCCCGCCGCCGCCGGCGTGCGCGGCGCGATTTGCACGTAGTAGGAACTCGCGCCATTCGTCGGCACGGTCGCGAGCTCGCCGTGAAAATAGCCGGGATAGCTGACGTTGCCGCTGTAGCCCGTGTTCTGCGGCTCGACCAGCGGCATCGGCGTCATCACGCCGCCATTATCCACCAACACGACTCGCAGCGCGGCGATCACCTGCGAGGCCGAATACTCAGTCTTGAGAACGATTTTCGAATCGCCGAGACAGGACAACGCCGCGCTCGTCCAAAGCGTTCCGACCGGCTGCGGCGCCGCCATCAATGCGCCATAGGTCGGAACCCCTTCGGTGCCGAAGCTGAGCTGATCAGTATCGATCGCGGTGCGCTGAACGTTGACCGCCTGACCGTTCTCGGTTTTGTTGATCGTCGCGATCTCAGTGCCGGTGGTCGGCGTCGTGATTGGAACCGAGAAATTCATAGATGCACCTGACTAGATCGCGGCGAGCCTGCGGTCATGTCAACACCTGGTTGGGTGTGCCCGAGTTCTGACTGCCCGCGGCGACACCCTGATGCGTATGCGCGTTAAACGTCGCGATTATATTGTTCACTGAGTCGTTATACGTCCCGGTCTTCAGAGTGATATTGCCCGCCGCGGTCAACTCGACATCGCCCGACGCATCAATTACAACCGACGCGCCGTTGGCTTCGAGCGTGAGCGTGCCGCCGCTCGGCAGCGAAACCGTCATCGCATGCGCCGAGCGATCGTACTTGCACAGCGCGCCATCGCTGAACTGGATTTCGTTGATATTCGCAGTCATCCCGGTCGGCGGCGCATCGATCGTCGAATAGATCGCGCCCAGCACCACGCCATCCTCGTCATGCGCGTCCATCAGGCAGACCACCTGCTCGCCGAGGTCGGGCATGCGAAACGCTTTGTTGTTCTGCGTGTAGGGCTGCATCACCGGGAGCCACCAGCTATTCATTTGATCGCGATCGGGAAAGGTCACGCGCACGCGGCAATGCGCAACGTCCTGGGCGCTGACTATGCCGGTGCGGAACGGCGACTTGGATGATTGCATCAGTACGTTCCCGTCCTGCCCGTGTGCGTCGGCCCGCATCCCGCCGCGAGCATCGCGGCTTCGTATGGCAGGTACGCTTGGACGCCAGCCGATTGCAGATCGCTGATATATAGTTCGTCCCAGGCCGCACACGCGTTGAGCAACAGCCCGAGATGGCCCGGCATGCCTGACGCGCCATAGCCGGCGGCCGAGGCTCCCTGCGCGCCGGTCCACAACCACGGCATCCACTGTGCAATGGGCGACCAGTAAAACGTCGAGGTCGCGCCGGTGTTTTCGGCGCCCATGTTCGGATAACCGAGCATCGCCAGATCGCCGACGATCAGCGGCTGAATTGTGCCGTCGAACGATCCGGGCGCGCAGGTGCGCGTGCCGCTGTTGCTGATGCACGGCGCGGCGCCGGAAGTCATATAGGGCGCGACGACCTGATTGGGAAACTGACTCGCGATATAACCGGCGATCGTCTCGACCGCTGTCTGATAGCTAGTCGGCGTCCATCCGAGCGCCAGCCACGAGCCGACATCGTCGTTCGACGCGCACGTGCAGCCGCTCGATCCGCACGTCGAGGCGCATCCCGACCCGGTGCACGTCAGCGTTTCGCCCTGATGCCACGCGAGACTGCCGAGCTCGCCAATCTCCCCATCGCCGGGGATCCCGATGCGCGTGATGAGCGCGTTCGTGCCGTAGGTCGAGGCGATTTGCGCATATAACCCTTCGAGATCTGCCTGATAAGTTGGGTCGCGCGCATCATAGGCCGTCCACGTCCCGCAGGTGTACGGGCTGACCGTGCTTTTGTCAAAGACGCTCGTGAAATAGGCACTCGACCCGTGCGCGTTCATGTCGCTCGCGACCCACGAGGGCACCATATCGCCGGCGTTAATTCCGATCGCGAGCACCTTGCCATACGTCGTCGCCCACGCGATGTCAGCGGCGATATTGCAGTTCGTCACGTTGAAGGTGAATGTGCCTTTGGCGGGCTCGCACGCATTCCAGTTGTACGTCGCGCTCAACCCGACGACGTACGATTTATCGGTGACGCCGGTCTCAGCGCCGCCGCCGGCATGCCACGCGCCGTCCCAGACATAGATGCCGCGCGGCGACGTGAGTAATCCGCCTGGCGAGCTAAATGCGCGCGCAGACATGATCGCAAGCGCAACTGCGACTAAGATTTTTAATGCGGGGTGCTTCCTCATTTGTGAAATGAATAAACCGGCACGACCGTGGCCGTCGGCGTCGCAGTTGGCGTTCCGCCAGTCGGGGTTGGAGTCGGAGTCGGCGTCGCGGACGTATGATGCGCAATCGTAGCCGTGATCGCGTTTTCCAGCTCGGTCAAATAGCAATTGCCCGTTGATCCTGAATTAGTCAGTACGTCTTCGACGTTCGCTCCATCGGAACTGCTGCCGCAGCTATCGGCGAGCCCGTCGCCGCCGCCCTTATTGTACGCTGCCACGCAATGAAAGACGCGAGGAACGGTGCCCCCCTGGAGCAGCTTCGCCATTACGTACTGGCCGATGTAAACAACCGGGTCCGACTCGTACGCCTGCCACACAAGGAGATCGGTCGGACCGGTGTTCGGCCCGGTGTTCCACGAAAAGTTGCCGTTGCTATTGTCCCAGCTCGCGGCGGCCCAGACTGCGTCGTCAGCGCTGAAATTGGGATCGTTGGTCGCGGGATTATCGCCGCAGTAGCCCGCCGACGACGTGCCGGTCTGGTTCGTAACGTCGCCGAAGTTGCCCGCCGTATTGGCCGCGAAATGGGGATTGATATTAGCGCCCGACGCGTTGTCGCAGTCCCCCGGCGTATAGTCATTGTTGCCGCCGAAATTGGGGCTGGTGCAATTATTCGCACCGCGCGGATCGCATCCGAGGTTCATAAAATTATTGCCGGTGTCCTCGCACGCATGCTTGAAGTCGCCAGTTGGCGGCCCGGAATAGATCGCAATTGCGTCGAGATATGACGTGCCGTTATAGCCGATCGCGACCCCGAGCGCGGCGCCGCTGCCGGCCGACGTTCCGACCAGCACCGCCGGTTTCGAGGTGCCCGGTCCCCACTGATTGATCGCGAAATGCACTGCCGTCGCGACTCGACATTCACCCGCCCATGCGCCCGCCGCGCCGTTTGAATACGGGCCGTTCGGCTGATTATAGGTGCTCTGCGGGTAAGTCTGGTTCGACGGCATAAAGACCGATTTCTGCGGCGCGGTCGTGGTCTCATTTGGAAACGCGATCGCAACTCCGGTCCAATTCGAATTATTGTAGTTGTCGCGCAGATAGGAATCCGGCGTACCCCAGCCGATCCAGGTGCTGATCGGATTGCCAGCCAACGACACGTCGATCCCGTTCGCGCCGGTCGCAACCTTGACCGCAAACGCGACCTCCACGCCGTTGTCCGCGTTAGCGCATCCGCTGATAGTCGCGGTATAGCATTGCGCGCCGCTTGACCCGGCGCCTGGCGCGATCGAATTGCAGGCTGAGCCGGTCACGGGCCCCGTGAGCGTGCCTACGCTGCCCTCGCTCATCGGCCAGCCGGTCGTCGTGCCCGCGGACGGCTTGATAATCAGGCCGGCGCCGATCATCACGACGATCGCGGCGATTCGACTCGTTCTCCTCACGGCATGAGCACCACATGCGCCGCGGCGCGCGCGGCCGGCGTCGTGCCCATCGTGAGCGAGTAACCGCTAAACGTCCCATTCGTGCTGCCGCCGCTCGTATTGGTGGGAGAGAAGACGTTCGGCGTCAGACCGAGCTTTGCAGTAGTCGCGTTGCCGGTGTAGCACAGGTAGTACAGTCCCGGATTGAGCGTCACCGTTCCCTGAGTAATGGGGTCCTGGACAAACCCTGTCGTAGTGAAATTCACCCCGTTGGCGCTCGTTCCGAGGTTCGCGACGAGCGTGTCGGAGGAATTGAAAATCCCGATGTCGTAGTAGTCGCTGGTGGTGGCGTCGTTCGTAGTGATATCGACGACCATGTGCCCGACGCTGAGCGGCCACTGCACCTGGAACTGCGTGCATGAGACCGCATTCGCGCTCGCCGCAAACGCCGTACCTGTCGCGCCGGTAGGGTTGATCTCCAGCGTGGTGATCGCGCCCAGCCGCGAGGGACTCAGCGTACCACTCGAGATATTCGACGCGTTGGTCGTGTCCGTATATGCGGACGGCGCGCGCTCGAACACCTGCGGCGGATAAAGAAACATCTGGTAGTTGCCGGCGCCCGAGTTGGTCGTCGGCACATAACCGAGGATCTGCACGATCGACCCGGCCGCCGCGCAGGTCGCCGATCCGCAATCATGCAGCTTGCCGCCGCTCGTGGTGCTCGCGATTACGCCGTCGCCTGCCGTCGTCGATCCGTCGAACGCCGCGGTCACCAGGCCGCTGGTCTGAATCGTCGCCGTGCCCGATGTTCCGGCGCCGGCGGTCGTGACGCCCATTATGCCCGTCGTGCTTGAAGTCGAACCGACTTGCACCTTGCCCGACGAATCGAAAACAGCCGATTCATTCAGCACCGTGCCGGTGGAATTATTGAGCGCGGTGAATTGCGGATACTGCGCGAGCGTCACGAGCTGCCAGTTGTTCGCGCCAGAATTGAACGCGTAGACCTGGTTGGTCGTCGAGGGCGAGCCTGAGAGCGGATAGCCGTCGATCCCGGACACGACCCAGGCGCCGTTTGGGCCGGTCAGATCGCCGCCGCCCGACGGCGTATCGTCGTTGATCTGCCAGTTATTCGACGAGGTAAATTGAATCCAGACCGTCCGCCCCGACGGAATAGTCAGTGAGGTGGCGGAAACGATCTGCGCGCCATTGAGCACGTCGCCATTGCCGGCGTTCGGCGTAATCGTCACATTGTCCGGCGCCGCCATCGCGTTCGTGATGCCGAGGGTGCAATTCGCCGTCAGCCCGGATGTTGATGGCAGGTTCTCCGTGAATGAGCTCTGGCCGGCGTTGATGATGATGATCGAATCGGTCGAGCATGACGCGGTATCCGACGTGCCGGTGGTAACGACGCGGACCGACCGATGCGTCTTGGTGACGGTGGTCGCCGCCGATCCCGCCGAAGTTGTCGCATCGCCGGTCAGCGCGGGCAGCCGCGACGCGGACAGCGTGCCCGAACTGATATTTGACGCGTTAGTGGTGTCAGTCGTCGCCGAGTTCGCGAACGCCGTTCCATTCGTTTTTGTGCATGTGAAGGTGGCCGGCGCTGTGAAACTACAGTCGCCGCCGATCGTCGTTCCGGCGAGACTCGCGGAGCTCGATGGATAGTATGCGAGCTGGCCGGCCGTGCCCGTGGTCACCGGATTCGGCGGCGGGACATCAGGAATGTAGCCGTCCTCGTCGAAGGTGGATGGCGGAAAGCCGCTCGGTCCGTGATAGGTGAAATGGATCGACTGACAATGCGACGCGGTATTGATCAGCGCCGGCAGCGAACCTGAAAAGCGATAGGCGATCGAACCGGTGTCGGCGACGAACGTCCAGGTGTAGACATTCGCAGTCGAATCGTGGCAGGCGGTGATACTAATCGCCTCGCCGTCCACCGGCGAGTTCAGATGATACGTGACGTTGCCGACGATCTGCCGCGAGTAATTGACGTAGCCTGAGCTCGTCGACATGTTCAGCGTGACCGAGCCGGAATCGCCGCTGCCGTTCGACGGCGTTACGACCAGGCCGTTGCTGACCGTGCCATTGAACGATCCGCCGCCGCCACCGCCGCCGCCCGATCCGCCCCATCCGTACCTGATATGATCAGGCGTCGCGGACGCGCATCCGGCCGCCAGCGCTGTCAGCAGAGCCAACAGCCCCCACGGCCTGAACGTCTTAATTCGCGCGCTCACGGCCTGACAATCTCCGTGCAGTTCACCGTCGTGCCGCTGGTGCTCGAGCAGTAGAGCGGCCCCGTCACCTCGATATCATCGCCAGGCCCGTTGGGCTGGAACGGCTCGCCGATGTTCCCAGATTGGGACACCGTGGCATCGCCGATGTTCACGCTGTTCGAACCGGTGTCGATGCATTTCGCGTCGACGCGATACGTATTCGTGCCGAGAATTTGCGTCGCCGCGCCGCCCGATGGGCACGAGACGTTCGCATGCGACGTGATGTTCTGCGGCAGATTCTCGCCGCCGGACGTTTCATGCGTGCCGTACCATCCGTGGTGGATAATCGGCAACGTATGCGGCGTCGAGACGGCACATCCCGCGAGGCACACACCGGCCAGCAGGGCGAAGCGACTGAAATGATAATAGCGCATGGTTAATTTGCACCTACCGTTCGAATCACGATCTCTGTGGTGTAGCCGCTCGATCGCTCCAGCCGATGGCGCGCCTCACTCACGAAGTAATTGCCGTCGAACGCGCCAAACCCGCCGACTGTGATAATCGTGCCGGCGGTGATCGATGTCGTTCCCGGCATCGTTAGCCGCCCGCTCGTCTGCAGCATGTTATTGCGATACAACGCCGCGTTGGCCTTGAGCGTCGCCTGCTGCCCGTTCTCGCATCGCCGCGCCTGCTTATGCGTGTCCACGGTCGGCGTGCCGCCGTCGGCGGAAACCGTCTGGCTGATCAGGCTTTTCGTCGCCGGGTTGAAATAGTTCACCTGGGCGGCGGCGTACACCTGATGGGTTTTCGCCTTGAACGACGCCTCGGTCACGTCGGCGCGCGAAATGAGTGACGTCGCCGGACGGTTTTCCAGCGCCGTGCGCGAATAGAAAATCAACTGCGGCGGGCGAATCGTGAACTCGTAATTATGCTCTTCCGCGAGACGCTGCAGGAAGTCCAGGTCGGTCTCCTCGGACTGGGTGACGCGCGCGAACGTGGTATTGAGCGCCTCGGGCGCGCCGGTCACCGTCCAGCCGTGCTGCGCGGCGACCTTCGACGCGATCTGCAGCAGCGTCTGATTCTCGTAGCCGACGCTCTTCGGCGTCCGCAACGCATCGCTGATATATGCAGCGATACATCGCAGATGGACCGTGTCGGGCGGCAGCTTCAACTCGACCTCATCGACCTGAAAGCTCCCGCAACTGACTAATGATTCGTTCGCGTAACCGATCGCGAGCGCGACGATATCGCCGCGCGTCGGCATCCATGGCCCCTGCCAGCGCTTGTCGCGATCTTCGAGTTCAACCTCGAGCTCGGGCGATGCGCCGCCGGCATGACTGATGTAGGTAATCGACTCGACCATCCGCTCGATCTTCTTGCTGATGGCGACGCCCTTGTACGTCAGCGACCACGCAGGGACGCGCACTCCCAGCGTTTGCGGCATCGCAGCCATCAGAGCGACTCCCAGGGCGGCAGGTCGGACGACGACACGTCGCTCGCCTTCTGCAGGATCGGCACCTGCAGGCTGATTCCCGCGTCGAACGCGCCGACGATCGGCACGCTCGGATTCGCGGCGACGATCGCGTTGATGCCGGCCATGAAATCGATGCCATAATATGCCCACGCGATCGTGTCCCAGCGATCGCCGGCCTGCGTGACGTACTGGATGTAGGGACTCGACGCCATCGGTTATGACAACAACCCCCCGGTGCTCGAGTCGAAGCGCCAGATCGAGGCGACAGGCACTTCGCCCGGATTGAGTGGCGACGTCGCGCCGGTCGGCTGACTATTCGATGTGACCGCCGACGTTCCCGCGTTCGCGCTTGGAAAATTCAACGACGCTCCGCCGCTCGCATTGACTACGCCCGCGACCGATTGACCCGGCGTGAGCGGCCCGACAATCACGCCCGGCGGCGGCGCGGGTGGAATCGGCGGCGCATTCGGGTCAATCTCGATATCGCGCGCATACTCTTTGAGATCGGCCTTGAGCGCGACGCAGATCAGCGAGCCGTCATCGGCCATCTGCCGCGTCGTCTCGACCAACCTGGTGATGACGAAATAGCCGCGATGAACCCCATTGCCGAAAATCAACGGCATCGCCTGATGCGCTTCCGCTGCGGCCACGATCAGACTCAGCATCGCGAGCGGACGCGTGAACGACACGTGGAACATCAGGTCGAGTGAGATTTCCTCGAGCGCGTCCGACGTCCATTGCAGGAGCGGCTGCGATTCGACGACCTTGTGCTCCGCGTAGTCATACGCGCGCGTCGACTCGAACGATTCCGGCGCGATCGTCGTCTGAAACGTGATATTGCCGAGCGTCGCGAAGAGCATCAGAAGCTCGCCCTCGCTCGTGTCGCGGTCTGGTTATCGACGATTCGTTTCAGGTCATAGGCATGCTTTTCCAGCACGCGCATCAGCGCTTTTTCATCGAGGCCGGCGCCATTAATCGTCACCGGCGCGTTAATAACGATGCCGCCGTTTTGGCCGGCGTGCGCGAGACCCGCACCGCCGAGCATCATCGGCGCCGCGACTGCAGTAACCATCGCGACCCGATTGATCGCAGCCAGCACCGGCGCCGGCTCCAGGTCGCGCACCAACGTCTCGATAATGCCCCATCGATGCACCTGGCTGAGCGGCCCCTCTTTCGCGGGCGAATGCATATGCAGGAAGCCTTCGATTTTCGACGCGACATGCTCAATCGCATGCACCGGCCACGCGACCATCGAGAGAATCCCGTCGCCGAAGGACTTCATGATGCTCCAGCCCCACTGCGCCGCTTCGGGTATCATTTTCAGAAAGAAGTTGCGGAAGCTTTCACAGTGCTTCCACAGCTCGTAGATTCCGATCGCGAGCGCTGCGACCCCCGCGATAATGAGGCCGATCGGATTCGCCGTCATCGCGGCGTCCAATAGCCACTGCGCCCCCGTCCACAACCTGGTGGCCTGAGCGATCGATGAAATCGCGCTCGGGATCGCGGCAAACACCTCGAAGCTCTTCCCGACAAAGATCGCGCTCGCGCCGAGCGTCGTCATCGAGTGCACCGCGAACATCGCGACCGTCGAGGTTGCCGTCAGCCCTTCGACAAATTTGCCGCCGAGCCCCGGATGGGTTTCCGCCCAGTTGCCCAGCCTTTCGACCAGACCCGTCATTTCCGCGATTCTCTGGTTGAACCAGGGCAGCGCCGGCGCCGACATCGCATCATAGAGATTGACTAAGTTTTGATGCAGCAGCGCCACCTGGTCAGCGTCATTTTTGGTCGCAGCGCCATACGCTTTATCAAGTGCACCCGCGCTATCGCCGATTTTGGATTGCGCCGCCGCGATGTCCTTCAGATGATCGAGGAGTTGCAGCAGCGCCGCGCCATTCGCACCGACGCCGAGGTCCTTGAGCGCCGCGAGCTTCTCCGCCGTTCCCATCCCCGCGAGCGAACGATTTAACTGCTCGAGGCCGCCGGCGAGGCCATGCGTGAAATCGAGCGCGTTCTTGCCCTCGGCCGAGGCCTGCACCAGTTCGCCAATGAGCGACTGAAAGATCATCCCGCCGCGGCTGGGCATCAATTGCGACGCCTCGCCCATCAGGGCAAACAGCTCGCTCATCTGCGTATGGGTCTGTTGCGCGAGGCCGCCCATCCGCCCGAGCGCCATCGTAAAACGCGCGGCCGACTCCGGCGCCATCCCGAAAAGCTGAATCGTGCGCAGCAGATCGTCGCCGGTCTGCGACGCGGGCGCGTGCAAATTCGCATACGCCACTTTCATCAGATCGACCGCGGCCGATCCGTCGACGCCAAACCGACTCAGCTTGCCGGCGATATCCTCCGCCGCGAGCGCCTTGTTGGCGTCCTGGAACACCTCATTCATCCGCGTGAAGCCGTCGACATACTCCTCAGCCGTGACGCCGGGATGAGTATTCGAAAACTCGATCGCGCGCTCTTTGAGATTCTTGATTGCCGCCGCCGACAGATCCGACATCGCGGCGGCGGTCGCGAGCTGGCGCTCCATCGCGAGAGCGGGTTCGGTGATTTTGTCAGCGAGCTCGGACATTTGCTCCGCGCCTTCGCGCATGAAGATCCCGCCGAGCGCCAGCCGCTCGCCCCATTCGCTCAGGCGGCTGCCCGCCTCCTGGATGCGATTCGAGAACTCGCCGACGCCCTGGCCCATCCGCGACACCGTGTCGGAGAGCTGATCAATCGCCTTGAAAATGACGGCGAATGTGAGATCGGAGGCCATGCGTTAGAAGCGCTCTCTCGACTTGCGCGACTCGCGCGGCCTGGCTTCCTCGACGCGCAGCTTGCGTCCGTGGAGCGTCGCGCGATGCAGCGCGTCAATTACGCCGGGCGCGTCGGACGAAGAGATTAATTCGACAAAAGCAAAACCCTTGCTCGCGCCGGTCGCCCGGTCCTTGACGATTTCGATTTTCTCGATGCCGGCATGCACGATCACCAGGTCGCGCAATTCGCGCTCGGTGACATCGAACGGCAGATTACCTACAAACAGTCTCATTCAGTCTTCGCTCGCTTCCTTTCTCAGCCGATGGATTTCGCCGATCTCCTCCAGCCAATCGATCAGTTCCTGCGGCTCCATCTCGTCGAGCTCCGTCAGCCGAAAACCCCACTCAATCAGGAGGGCGAAGGCGCGGAGCGGGACGGCAAAAAACTGCCGGCCGCCTCAGCCATCAGGTTGATATCGTCCGCGTAGAAATCGTCGAGGTCTTCCATCACAATCGGCGCGCCGTCGATCGTGGCAACCTGCGCGAGCATCGCGAGCGACGTCTCGTACGGCGTCGCGTCCTTGCCGGCCAGCCGCTGCGCGTTGCGCAGGTCGCGTCCCTTCGGCCGCCGGACGGTCGCGATCCGGCCGTCGCTCAGCCTGATTTCGATAGGTTCCGTCATCCGCTTCCCCCTGGGTTTGGGTTCCCCGACGGGCCACCGCGGCAGCCCGTCGGATCATCACCCGTTGCCTCGTTTGGTGGTCTATTCTTAGCCGCCCTGATTGGCGCGGTACTGCGCGAGCTGATCGACGCCCTGCACCTGATACACATTCGCAAACGCATCGATCATCAATTGCTGCACGCCCGCGATAGTCAGTGTATATCGCCAGACCGTCAGTGAGCTCGGCGATTCAGAGTTCTCGCCTTTGATGACCTTGAAACCGGGCATCTCGTCGAACAGCGCGGTCATCATCGCAACGACCGGCACTTGCGCCTGCAGACCGGCGGAGTTGAACTGCAGCATGTTCGCGCGGACCATCACCTGCGACGGCGTGAACGGCAGAAACGCGACGGCCAGCACTTCCGGATAGAGCGACGCCCACTTGATTTTCGCGGTCATCTTTTGCAGCACGGTCGGCAATTCGATCTCCGCGAAAAGGCCAAGGGCTTTGTGCTCCGCCATTTTGAGCTTCGGCTGCGGCAGCTCCACCTCTTCGGCGCGACCCAGAAAGTTCACGCCGTTGACGTAGATATTCGCGTTGGTAATCCGGTTGATCAAATTCGCCATCGCCTAACCTCTGTGCCGCAAGGCTTTTTACGCCTGCACACTCGACGCCGACTGCGCCGTCACCGCAAAGTTGCTCAGCAGATTCGTGTTGATATTGACGTTGAACGTCAGCGACTCCATCGGCGGCGGCGGCATAATCACGATATCGAGCGTCAACTGTCCGTTGGCCAACTGCGTCGGCGAGTTCTCAGTCGGGTTGTACGAACAGAGCGCGCCGGCGATCAGACCGCCCTGACTCGTTATCGACGCGAGAAACGCGTTGATCGAGTCGATAATCGTATCGACCAGCGCGGGCGTCAGCGGCTGATCCTGAAATTGCAGCATGGTCTGGATGACTGAGATTTCGATATAGTCAGCCGTCCGCCGGATCGGAATGAAGTTCTCGGGCAGAGTCTCGGACGGATATACCGACGATCTGTTGCCCCAGACCCGCCGCCCCAGGCCAAACCCGCCATAGGTGGTGACGATCCCGGCACTGTTCAGATTCGTGCAATCGTCGGTGCCGGAGTTGGGATTCTCGTATTTCACGATATCGTCGCCGAGCACGCCGTTGATGACCGTGTTCGACGGCGACCGCCACGGCCCGATCGACCAGTCATTCGACGCCATCACGCCCGCGAGCCATTGCGAATAAGGACTTTCGCTGGTCGTGCCCGCCACGGCGGTCACCGGACTACCGGCGCTATTGAGCGTGACGCCCGTCGGCACGAGGCCGTTGTCGGTGATGTACTGTTGCGGGAACGCGAGAATCGTCCGATGGTCACTCGCGTCGAACGCCTGCCCGCTCGTGCCGCGATTCGCGATCGCGGTCGCGACCGCCGTCTGCGGCGCGGAGTCGATAATGCACACCCCCTGCAGCGTCGCCGCCATCGACGTGAGCGCCGCCTGCACGGTCGCCGTCTGCGAAAAGCCGGGCGCAATCAGAATGCGCGGGTACATGCCCATCGATTGCATCGTGGTCTGCAACGCGGAGATCCCGGTGTACACGCCGCCGCTGACGCCGCCGATGATCATCGTCGAAGTGACCTTCGATGGGTCGTTGTACGAATAGGTAATCGAAAGTGCCTCGCCGACCGTAATCGATCCGCCCGACTTCGCGATAATCAGACCGTTATAGTAATCGACCGTGTAGTCGGTATTCTCGACATAGGTGGTCGAGCCGCCCGAGTTTTTCACGACCGGCTTGCCGGGCGTGGCGGTCGACGAAATTCCCATGTGGCCGAGGTTGATCACCTGCGGCCCCGACGCCGGCATCGACAACGCCGCGTTCGTGACGGTGGTGTAGCATACCGTCGGATCCATCACGTTGACGACGATAATCTCGCTGGCGATCCCCGCCTGCTGAATCGCCGCGAGCGCGTATGGGATGGTGTAGCCCTGGATCAACGGCCCGAAGTTCGCCGACGATGACGCAGCCCCGGACGCGGAGTTGTTGTTCACCAGCGTCGGCGTATTGATGGCCGGCGCGACGGCGGGCGCCTGCACCGCCCAGCTCGGCGCCGATCCGACGAGACCAATGACGCCCATCGGCACGCTGAGAATCGGCACGGGCCCGGAATTGACTTCGACAACTTTTACGCCATGAAACAATGACATTTGCGCTTACGCTCCGTTCACGCCTTCACAGCGGGCCGCTTTCGGTATTCACCGACTCAGTCTCCGTGCCGTTCTCGCCGTTGACAGTCGCGTTGATAATGCCGGTCTGGAAATTAACCAGGGTGTACGGGTCGTCGCTTTCGACCACCTCAGTCCAGCAGCGGAAGATAATTTCATAGATATAAAATGTGCCTTTGGGGTCGCGGCCTTTGAAGTCGTCGCGCTGATGCACCCACAGCCTCGAGCATCCCAGCGGCTGCCAGCCCATGAGCGCCGTGCGTACGCCTTCGAGAATCGCGCCCGCGCCGATTCCGGTCGCAGTCGCATAGCCCATCACGCGCGAGATAATCCCGACACTGAAATCCATCGTGCGCCGATGGACGATCTGCCCAATATCCTCCGGCTCTGAATAGTCCGATCCGGCAAAACCGACCAGCACCTGCCCCGCGGCGGGAATCGATACCCACGTCTCGGGCCTGTCCGCATACGCGGCGATGCCCACCTTCGCGAGGCCCTGGTTCCCCTGCGACTGACTATATTGCAATCGCTGGATAATCGATGCCTGGACGGTCCATGGATCGGTCGCGATCGTCGGCGCATACTGCGTCCCGGCGGGATACTGCGTGATATCGTCGAGAAACGGTACGCCCTCTTGACCCGGCGACGGCATCAGGATTGGGCTCCCATCAGGGCAGCGAGGCTGCGCTGCACTTTATCGATCATTTGCGGACGGATTTCCTCGGCGGCCGGCGCCGCGTATGGGCGCGCAGGCAGCGTCACAGACGGCTTGAGCAGGAACAGCGGCGTCACTTCGCCGTCGCTCGATCCAAACAGAATCCCATTGCGAAAAAAGGTGCGCTCATAGCCAAAGCTGCCCGGATCATCGATCACGTTCCGCGCCGTGCCGCGCGCAATCCCGCGCCCGGTCAGCATCGCGTCGAGCGGTATCGTCAGATTCTTGACGTTCTTGGCGTGGATCGTGCCGCCGCGCTCCTGAATCTCTGCATATTCGAGATTCGAACCGACGCGCCCTGAAATCTCAGTCCCGCTTTCGACGATCTCCTCGGCGGCGATTGACCGCGCGAGATCGCCGGAGCGCATCTTGTGGGTAGCTTTGAGATTCCGCCGAATCGCGCTTATCGCCTCGAGCTGCGCCCAGTGGACAGCCTCGGCCATCAGCGAGCGCACCTGGTTGCCAGCCTGGGCGAACCGCTGGCCGAGCTCGCGGCCAGTGACTATTTCGACTGCGATCGCGCTCATCAGAAATCTTTCAGCGTCGAACGGCTGAATACCCGCTGCGGAACGCAGGGATCCTGCGGTTCGCCCCCGGCCTGCACAAGCACCAGCGGATTCGGGTCCGGCGGCTCGGCGTTCAAATCGCTCGAGATGCCCAGCGTCAATTCGCCTTTGTTGACCTTGATCAAAAAGCTGATGGCATCCTCATAGCGTTTGCGCGCGTCGCCGATGTCATGCAGCGCCGGCAACGCCGCCTGCAGATGATACATCGCCATGTGACAGCAGAGTTGAACAAGTATCTGCGGCGGATCGGTGAGCGGCAGTTGAAAACGCGCCTCCAGGTAGCTATCGATTTCCGCCGACGCGTCCATCAGCGCCTGCGTGATCGGCGCGGTCTGAATCGCCTGATTATTCGGATCGGTCAGATCCTGCAGCACGCTCGCCGGATAGCGCGCCTCGATATCACTGACCTGTGCGTACTGGCTCATCGTTCGCGATAGACTAGTCTTTAGTCACTCGCTTCGCCCGCTGCGCGGCGGCCGCAGATGGCCTTGCTTCGAGCTCCTGCCAGCTCTCCTGCAGACCGGGCGTCCACCAGGCAGCGTCGCGCCAGTCGGCGACCAGCTCATGGTCGGCATCGACGACCTCGACGCGCCCATTCGCGAATGCGAGTCGCGTGAACTCGCGATAGTAATCGCGACCGCGCATGACCACTGCGCCATGCGCAGCGGGACGGCGCAGCGCGCGCGCTACAGGCAGGTCGCGCTTGGCGACGCTCAGCCACATCCCGCATTCCCGTACAACCTGCGGCACGCAATAGTAAGTGCCGTCGCCGTTGTACTGGATTTTGACCTGATCGGACATTGTTTCCGCTCCGCGTCTTCGAGTTAGTTCAGCAGCGGAGTGACGATCAGCTTTGCGTCGTTTTTCCAGATATTCGTGCTCGGCGTGGAGGCGTCGAAGTCACCGCCGCCGGGGCCGAACTCGTTATGCAACAGCCGCCGCGCGGGACCTTCCAGCGTCGTCGGAACGACCAGGTAGCGCTCTTCCGCCGAGTCGTCCCAGACAAACATCGGGAGGCCGTCGTCGCCTTTTATCGCGCGCATCGCCGACCGCGCCGCCTCGTAATTCGAGGGATTGTTCAGATCCTGATTCGACGCATAGATAAACTGCCAGAAGCCAGGCGCGGCGGCATCGCGGCCGTCCACGCCGAAGCGATACTGCCGATTGTTGAATACGTACTCGTCAGTCGGCATCGACATATGCACCGCCTCGAACGGCTTGCGGATCTGGAACATCACCGGCCGCACTGGCCGGCTCGCATCAATCAAAAACCAGAACGGACCCGAGCCGCCGTTGTTGCAGTTGGCGACCAACGTGGTATTGCCCTGCGGGCCCACCGGATGACCATTGGCGCTCAGCAGGGTCACGCCGTCATAGCAGACCGGCGCCGGGAAGTTGATGTTGAAAAACGTCGACGAGCTGCTCGGGCTGTCGATATTCGCGACCGCCGACTTGAGCATTCCATAAATCATCACGTCGGGATGGAACGCCACGGAGCGGCCGAGCAATGCCAGCATCGGCTCGTATAGGCCGTAGGTATCGTCTTCGAGCGCCTTGCGGTCAATCTGGATCGTCGATTCCCAGTCGCGATTCAGCACTGTGAACGACGTGGTTTCGAGCGCCTGCAGATTCCGCTCGCCGATCCATTCTCGGATCTGCGGAGTCTGCTTCATCCAGGGATACGCCTCGACCGCGGTTGACGATTTTGTCGTCATCGCGATCTTGTCCCATGTTGGTTTCGCCCCGACGAACGCTCGCTGAAACACCAGGTTCGCACCGGTGAAGAAGATCGACAAATTTGCCGCCGTGATTTCCATTTCTATTCCCTTGCTCGCTCCGATTTTAGAGAGCGGCCGCCGACAAGATGCGGCTATCCACCCAAATCAGCCCGGTCGCCGGGTCGATTAAAACGATACGGCCGCAGGCGCTGCGCGTACCGGTTGACCACTTGTAGGTCGCTTTGATTGATACCGCTCCGCCCGCGATCGCGCCGCCGGCCAGGAACGCGATCAGGCCGGCGTCGTAGTTCACTGAATAGTCAGTGCCCTCGACATAGGTGGTCGATCCAGCCGAGTTCGTGATTGACAGCGATCCGCGCTGTATCCAGTTGTGCCCGAGCGGCATCACCTGGGGCGAGCCGGACGCCGGCGTTGTCAACGCGGCGGCGGTGACCTGGGTCAACGTGCCGTCATAACCCGACACCGTATTGTCGTCGAGCGCATATGCAATCCCGCCGACCTGGCTCTGCACCACCTGGTCATTGCCGCTCCCGGTGTTCATCGGGAACACGCCGCGCCGCGCGATTACCGAGACTGCGCCGGCGACCGCGCCATTCACTGCGTTCTGACCGTAGTACGCCGGGTACTGCATCCCCATCGAGACGCCGACGCATTTCAGTCCCGCGACCGCCGACATCGGGACCGCATAGCCCGACGCGTCGAGGCCCACCATCCCGCCGGTGTAAATCGTCGTGTTGGCTTCGACGCCGTAGACGACGTCGCGGCCGTCCCCCGACATCTCGCTGATATTTCGCGCTGCTGTCAGTGCTGCCATGCTTCACCTTCCTGCGTCGCCGACCGCGACTTAGCTGGCGCTCCGCGTCTGGGTCTCGAAGAGCTTGTTGGTCGCGCCCATGATGCCGAGGTGGAACGTCGGTTTGGCGTACTTGTTGTTCTCGATCGTCGCGAGGTCCGCCGCGCGCTGCGCCGCGTACTCCTCGTCGGAGAGCTTGAGCAGCGACGCGACCTTCTGCTCGACCGCATTCAGTGCAACCACGTTGGTCTCCTGCGCCGGCGGTTTACCGCCGTTGATGATCGCCGTGTTGAGCACGATCGGTTTTTGCTTCGACAAGAACGTCTCGAAGCCGGTCGGATCGCTCACCGCATAGCCGACCGCCCATTCGCGCTGCGAGGGGTCAAGCTTGTGATCAACCTCGATCGCGTGCTTGACGAGCGCCTCCGCTTTTTCGCGTGCGCGTTCAGCCTTGAGCGTGTTGACCTCGCCGACCAGCGCCGCATGCGTCTCCTGGCTGACGACCCTGCCTGATGCGATCAGCCGGCTCATCGCAGCATCGCCGTCGGCGGCGTCGTCGCGCGACTTGAACAGCTTTTCGACGGCCGCGCAGATTTCCTCGTGCGAGGCGTCGGCGCTCAGGTGGCACATTTTGGCCATTTTCGAACGGAACTCATCGTGCGTCACTGCGAGATTCTCCTGTCGCGAGGCAATCGCGGTCATGTACAGATTCGGATTGTTCGTCAACGCCGCGCGCTGGAGCTGCGCGACCTCCATCGTCTCCGGGTCGTAGCTGAAAACCGGCGAGACGTAGCGCCATTCCCCGGCGCCGACCGCCTGCGCGCCCTTCTCGGTCCATTCGACGCGCGCCCAAATCGCACCGCCGCGAACTTCGAGCTGCTTGATCCATCCTGCAGCAGGAGCGGGCCGGCCCTCCGGCGCCGCGAGGTCAGTCGCGTGGTCATAATCGATCGGCAGGCCGGCGCTCATGTCGAGCGCGGCGGTCGCCGCGATCACGGCATCAGGATTGGTGTTGCGATAGGGTCCGCGCCCGTCGCGCGTGGCGAACGTGCCCGCCGGGATGACTTCGATCCACTCCGGCGCGGCGCCCGCGTTGAGGACTGAGCAATAGGCTGCGCTGACGAAACTCACTTCGCCGACGATTTTGACGTCGGCGTCGGGGGTTCGTCACGGGGTGACATTTGTCACCTGTTAGAGAGCTTTACAGGCGCGCGAGAATTTCGGCTTTCTTAGCCTCGAACTCGTCGTCGGTGAGCGCGCCGCGGTCGCGCAATGCGGCCAAGCGGTCGAGCGTTGCGAGGTCCGCATTTCCCGCCGGCGATATCGATTGTGCCTGGCCCACGCGCTCCATGATGAAACTGCAGGCCTGGCGGAACAACGCCGCGCGATCGGCGCCGACCAATGAAACGCAATTCGGCGATTTTTCGGCGCTGCGAGCATCATTCGCCCAATAGCTCTTGGTCGTATTCTGCATCCCGCCGGCCGATACCTCGAAATAGCCGGTCAGCAGATGCTTTTTCACATCGACGCCGCTGATATTGCGATAGGGCAATTGAAATACGTTCGATCCGAACATCGCACCGGTCATGAAGCCGGCCTTCAGGATCATCACGCGGCGATCGGTGCATACGAGGGCCTCCTTGAACTGCCCCTTAAGCTGCACTTCGACCCTCTCGCCGGGCTGAAGATTTTGCTTGAGCACGGCGGCCAGCTTTGCCGGGATCTCTTCAATCAGCGGATTCGCCGCCGCGCCGCATCTGGTGCAGAAGCTGGCGGTTTTACCCAAGTCCTTCTCACAGTTGATGCAATACGACATAGCCTTTACTCCAATGCCGGGCGCCTGCGATGCGCCACGATGCTGTAAATTAAGCCGAGCTGACGCTCGGTCAAGCTTTCGAGCCGCATCACCGGACGCCGAAGCGCGTGCTGCGCCTCCTCGAGCAGATTCTGCTCGGTCATCGCAAGCTCGACCGCACGGGCGCGGATCGCGTCGAGAAGGATCGGCTTGAAACGTCGCGGCGCTGCTCGAACGGTCGTAACGTGACGAACGGGCTGTGGCGTAGTGACGACTATTGTCCCCGTATTTAGCACGTTCCCATTGCCGCTGGCGGTCTGCGCCGGTGAGGTGGGCGAGGGCTTTGGTTTCGTCGAATTGCGAATCTCTTCAGTCAAAGCGCGCATCTTGCGCTCGATCTCATCAGCCATATCCCCCAAAGACCTGTCGTAACGAGACTAGCACCACTATTAGTCAAGTCTTCTTAATTAGCGCAAGCAATTTTGTCCGCTGCCGCGGCTCAATCTGACCACGCCCTTCCAGGAACAATTCGTAGGCGCGACGAATCCAGGCTGCTTTGACGTTCGAAGGGACACCTTCCCGGTCGGCGAGCGCGGCCTCGACCAAATCGATCGACGCCTCCAGCCAGCTCATGTTGATGTCCCCTCCCGGCATATGAGAATCCTTGCCCGTCAGCAGCCAGACGAGGTCCACCTCGAGAGCTGCGGCCAATGGGAACAGATCCTCTGCCTTAATAGCGGCGCCATTGACCCATCGCGAAATCGCCTGCTGGTCATAGCCCATCTTCGCGGCAATCTCTTTCTGCCGCAGCGCCGCGAGCGGTTTGAGGCGCTGAATAAACCGGCGGTCGAAGTCGGATGACTTTGTGTCAACCTTCGGCGGCATCGAAAATATTTTTTCACCCTTCACCCCCGAGACCGCTTGACTGTCGTACACAAAAAGCGGTACACGTTTACGTGTACGAACAATGGCGGCTACGGTCAAATACCATCGTCGAAAGGCGCGGATGAGGCAAGACCCGAATTTGCTGAAACCGGAAGCCGTGGCGGAGATGCTGGGAGTCACGGTTTTCGCGCTGAAAGCGTGGCGGGTCAAGCGTCGGGGGCCGCGCTTTATCAGGATGTCGCACTGCTCGATCCGTTACCGGCGCTCAGATGTTGAGGCGTGGATCGCGGATCGCGAGGAAGGGGCGGCAGCGTGAATGACCGGGCCGGCGAAGGGGATAGTTATGCGGCTGGAAATTTACCGTGACCACCTCGCTATCATCCCGGAATCGACCCCCGACGAGCTCTATATCGAAAACGTCCTCGGGCTGACCCAGGACGGCGACTCCACGCCGCTCACGCTCGTCGCCCTCCAGGCGGACGGCGGCATGACGATGGTGCGCTTGGAAGCGCGGCACGCATGAACTGTCGCGCGCAACAGGCCAATTAAGCGCAGGGTTTGAGGATTCTGGAATGCCAGAGGGTTTTGCGCGCGCCGCAAGTTTCGCTGATGGATCACTCCCGGCGTCAAACGTGCGCGATCATCGCGGCGGCGCGCGCCAAACCCGCCTGACGAAGCCGCGCGAGCGCGCGCTGCGCGCGCACGATTGGCGCGCCGCGCGGATGACCGCGCGGGCCGTGATTCTCGCGCGGCTCGACGAATGGGCCGCGCACGCCGGCATGAGCGCATCCGCCGCCGCCGCAGCATTCGCCACGCTCTACAATTCCGGCCAGATCGAAATCGACGGCGGCGCGCGCCAATTAGAGCCGCAAGTCAGCCGCGCCACGCTGATGCGCTGGCGATCTACTGCGCTCGCCGGCGAGCTGGCGCCCCGATGGGGGAATCGCGGCGGAACGTCGGTCTTCGACGTTCGCCCCGACTTCCGCGAGCTCGCGATCGCGATTATCGCCAAGCAGCCGCTTCACGTGCGCGCGCCGCGCATTCGCGAAGCATTGGCCGCGAAATTCCCCGGCGATCCGATGATTCCGTGCCTGCGCACAGTCGAGCGCTTCGTCGAGCAGTGGAAGTCGACAAACGCCACGGTGCTCGAGGCGATCGCGAATCCCGACGGCTACCGGAGCCATCGCCGGGTCGCGTTCGGTGCGCCCGGCGCCTCAATCACGCGGCTCAATCAGGAATGGCAGATCGACGGCACGCCGGCGGACGTGATGCTCGCGGGCGGCAGGCATCATGTGATGGTCGTCGTCGACGTATACAGCCGCCGCATGATGGCGCTGGTCACCAGGACCGCGCGCGCCGAGGCGGCCGCGCGGCTGGTGCGCAAGGCGATCGGCGCCTGGGGCGTGCCCGAGCTCGTGCACGGCGACAACGGCGCGGAGTTTCGCGCTGCGCATTTTCAGCGCGCGCTGCACGACCTCGGCATCCAGTACGAGGCCTCGCCGCCGTTCCAGCCGCAAACCAAGCCGTTCGTCGAGCGCGCCATCGGCACGTTGATGCGTGACCTGTTCGAGCAACTGCCCGGCTTTATCGGTCACAGCGTGGCCGAGCGCAAAGCAATTGAGGGGAGGCGGTCGTTCGCCGCGCGTCTCGGGCGTCAGAACGAGACGATCGAGATCCGGATGACGCCGGCAGACCTGCAGCGAACGCTCGACGATTGGTGCGCGCACGTCTATGCGTCGCGCCCGCACGCCGGCCTGGCTGAGCGCACGCCGGCCGCCGTCGCAGCGGCGTACGACGGCGAGATTCGCCGCATCGACGCGTCCGGCCGCGCGCTCGATTTGCTGCTCGGCGAGGGCGTGATTCGGGTCGTCGGCAAAAAAGGGATCAAGGTCGATGGCGCGGTGTTTATCGCGCCTGAACTCGGCGCAATCGTCGGCGAGACCGTGCGCGTCTTTGTCGACGACGACGGCGCGCGATCCTTCGTCTATCTCGAGAATCCGCGCACGTTTTTTTGCATCGCGCGCAATGCCGACGGTCTGACCGGCGCGGAACGGATCGCGATGGCGATGGATGCGAAGCGCGTGCAGACGGCGGAAATCAACTCGCGCAAGCGCGAGATTCGCGCGCTGCATCGGCTCGCGCGCGGCACGCAATTGCTGAATCTGACGATTCAACGGGCGAAGGCCGACGCGCCCATTCTCGCATCGCAGGCAAGCGAAATCAGTTATCGGACGGCGGCGGTGGTCGCGGCGGAGATAGCAGCAAAGGCTGTCGCGCGGGTTGAAGGGGGGGCGCCGCCGCCCGACGAACATCCGGACCGCTATGAGATCGACGCGGAATATGCCGCGCTCGACCGCCCGCGTGCGGCGTATGACGAGTCGGCGGAGGCCGAAGCCACCGTGGCGCGCTATCGGGCGATTGTGATGCGTCCACGCGCGACGTGGTCGGCCGACGACGCGGATTTTGTCGAGATGGCCGCCGCGCTGCCGGAGATTAAGGCGTTGGGCCGGATGAGACACGTGGCTTAGGGGGATCTCGATGCGCTACCGAATCATCAAACCCCACGACCCGCTTGATGCGATCCCAGGCGCGGGCGATACGGTCCTGCCGGCACAATGGTTTGCCGCGCGCCGCGGCGGTCTGGATCCCTGCGAGCGATTGTGGATGGCGGTGGTCGAAGATGCGATCGATTGCGCTTGCACGACCGGATCGTCGGGCCGCGCGCGGAAGCGTCGCGCCGAGGCTAGATATTGGCTGTTCGACGACGACGCTGAGCAGCGGGTGGGCAGTTTCGCGAATGTGTGCGCGATGCTCGGGCTCGACGCCGATTGGTGGCGGGCGCATCTGCGCACGCTGATCGAATCAGGCAAACGCCGCGCCCGGCACCACGACGGTTACCGCCGCGATCTGCCGGTCACCGCCACTCGCGTTCGCGGGCGTCGAGCGATCACCAACGCATAAACGAAAGTCTGGGGGAAATCATGGACGTCATGGACGAAATTGTATGGTCGAAACTCACCGTGCCGGACGAGGATCTCTATTGTCAGGCCAACGACTGCGCGAATCAGGCGGAATACCTGACGCACGCCAGGCTCGCAAATCTCGCGATTGAGATTCTCGTCTGCGAGCTCTGCGCGATCGACTCAGGGCTGCCAATGCGCGCAACGGAGGCGGACGCCGATGCGTGATGCGATTGCAGATATCAGCAACGTCCGGCGGCTGCGCAATGCAGCGCATACGCTGCTGCATCGGTCGCGCGGCACGCCGGGCATCGGGATGGTGTCCGGCGCGGTCGGCCTCGGCAAAACCACCGCGACTCGACACATTTGCATCGTCGAGGATGCGGTCTGGGTCGAGGCGCTGCCGGATTGGACGCCGCGGTGGATGCTCGCCGATATCGCCGGCGAGCTCGGCGCCGAGCGCGCGCCGCAGACTGAGCGCAACTTCCGCATGATCGTCGGCGCGCTGCGCGAGCGTAGACGCGCGATTTTTATCGACGAGGCCGACCGGCTCGTCAAGCGGATGCACCTCGCGGAAACGCTGCGCGCGATCCACGACGCGACCGACGCGCCGCTGATTCTGATCGGGATGGCGGCGCTGCCGAAGGCGATTCGGGCGATTCCGCAAATCGAAAGCCGCGTCGCGCATTGGGTCGAGTTTCAGCCGTGCGATTTCCGGGACGCCCGCGCGATGGCTGATCAGCTCTGCGAGATCGTACTCGACGACGACCTGGTGCGGCATCTGCATCAGGTGAGCGGCGGCTCGGCGCGGTCAATTCGGATCGGCTTGGAGCGGATCGAGAATTACGCGCGGCGGCGAGCGAAGAAGGCGCTCACGCTCGACGATCTGCCGGACGGCTTCGATCTGATTTACGCGCGTCGCGATCATAAAGCGCCGGCGGCAGAGGCGGCAATTCCTCGCGTGGCAGCCGCGCGCGCGAACGAGGCCGAGACCGGCCTGCGGGAGGCGAGCTAATCATGGCAATAATCGCACGTCAGGAGCTGGCGGATATCGCGGCGTCCCTCAAAGCCCTGCTGCCAGAGGGCAGCGGTTTTACGTTGATAGTGTTGCCGCCGGACAGCGATGGGCCGGTTCATGTGGTCAGCAATCTGCTCGACGTCGCGGGACAGCAGGCGCTGCTGCTGGCCGCTGTCGACGCGCTTGCCGATCCGGCCGCGACGTCGATTGAGCATCCGCGAGCGCGATCGTGAACCGCGAACGCGAACGGCGCGAGACCGCCGGGCCGGTCAGCCAACCGCGAATCAAACTGTGGAAAGCAATGCGGATGAGCGGGGCGGCGGGCTTTCAGGTGCGCGACCTGATCGCGCTCACCGGCATCGAACGTCGCAAGATGATCGAGAAGTTCGTCCGACCGCTGTATCGCGCCGGCTATCTGCGCGCGGAACGCGGCGGATGCGCGCGGCGCTACTGGCTCGTCAAAGACACCGGGCCGACGCCGCCGCGCGTGTCGGCCACCGGCGTGGTGCTCGACGCCAACGCCGAAGTCGCCGACTTGCGGAAGCTGCACGCGCGGAAGCTCAAGGAGATTCAGGAGATCGAGGCGCGTCTGACGCGCCTCGGCGCCTATATCGAGAAATATATTTCCGTGGGGGAAATCGCTCATGGCTGACCAACCATTAGCTCGCGTATTTTCGCGCTCTACGCGCTATCGGCAGAGTATCGATAGCGCCCGCGAACTGCGCAAAGAAGCCGAGCGCCTGCTGGCGCTCTCCCGGCAATTGCTCGCCGATGCGCGCGCGGCGCTCGAAGAGGAGCAGCGCGAGCTTCTCGCCGGCATCAAAGCCGTGCCGGGTCTCAAGATCGACCCGGCGCTGATTATCAGCGCTGTCGCGCGCGCTTACCGAATCGACGTCGCGCAGCTCAAATCGCAATCGCGCGCTCAGCATGTCGCGTTCGCGCGGCAGGTCGCGATGTATCTCGTGCGGCATATCACCAGCGTCAGCTTTCCGCGGGTCGCCAGCTATTTCGCGCGCGACCATTCGACCGTGATCCACGCGCACCGCCTGGTCGCCGTGCGCAAGGCGGACAATGCCGCGTTTGCGCTCGCAATTGACCGGCTGGAAGCGGAGATCCGCGAGGTCGCGGCGGCAGGCGAGGTCGCGGCGGCGAGCGAGGACTGCGAAGCGGCGTTCAAGGAGGTCGCGGCATGATCGCTCTCGCCATCGTCATCGTCGCGGCGATCGTCGGCGCAGCAGCGCTGCTCGACGCCGCCGCGTGGTTGGACCACATCGCAGAAAAGGAGGAACGCCATCAATGGATGATCGAACACCCAGATTAAGATTGCTGCTGCGTCAGGATCAGATCACCCCGGAGAATCGCGTGCTGAACGAGGACGTCGCGGCGTCATGCGAGCGCGACCTGGCGGAATCGTTGTTTCTCGCGCAGCAGTTCAACCGCCTGCGCCGGATCGGACGAATCGGTCCTGGCGTTACGTATGCGGATTTTCTGACGATCTCAGCGATCGGTCGCGGCTGGGCGATTGCCGGCGACGCCGACGTCGTGCGGGAGGAGGTGCGAGAAAGCGATGGCACAAAATGACGAGATCCGGCCGCTCGACTACGGTCGCGTCAATGAACTGATCGCCGACCTCGGCACCCAGCGGCGGCGGATCGCGATACTCGAAGCGGCCATGAACGAACAATTGGCCGCGATCAAGGCACGCTTCGAGCTCGACGCGGCGGATTCCAAGCTGATCGCGAATGTGAATGAGAAGCTCATTCGCGATTGGTGCCGCGAGAATCGCAAGGGGCTGACGCGGGACGGCGCGGTGAAATATCACGATTTCCCGGCGGGGCGCGTGACCTGGCGAAAAGATCCGCCGAGCGTGAGCATCCCGAAGAAGGCGGTCGGGATGATTCTGGCGTGGCTGCATGAGCACAAGCTCGCGGCTTTTATACGCATCAAAGAGGAAATCGACAAAGAAGCGATCCTCGCGAATCCGAATACGGCGGCGCGGATTCCGGAGATCAAGATTCGCAAGGGCGGCGAACGGTTCGTGGTCGAGCCGTTCAATGTCGATCTCAGCGTCGCGCCCGGAGGAGCGAACGATCATGCTTAGGCTGTCGCACCAGGTGCGCGACCCGCGCTCCGGTCACGTCCACCAGATGGGCGAGCCGGTCGCGATCATCCGCGAGGGCCGTCAGCTCGGCGAGCACCGCCCGATCTATTTCGCCCGCGTCGGCAACGACGACATTCTGCTGTTCGACGAGGACATCGAGGAGGCTGCATCATGAGCGACGGTAAGAGGCGCCGCATGCAAAATGATCTAGGCTTCAGGAGCTTTCGTAAGACCAATCGTGCTCGTGCTGAGCGCTGGCATAAAGGCGGCATTTTTGAATGGTCCGTTTCCGATTGGGCGATGGCGATGGCTGGAGAGGCTGGCGAGGTTTGTAATGCGGTCAAAAAACTGCGGCGCATCCAAGACGACCTGCCAAATATTTCGGACTCCGACCGACAGCTTTCGACCGCAAAGGCAGCCGTTGACGCGATCGGCGAAGAGCTTGCTGATACATTCATTTATCTCGACTTACTCGCGCAGCGTCTCGATATCGATCTGCTGGACGTAATAGTTAAAAAATTCAACAAGGTTTCGGAGCGCTACGGGTTTCCTGAGCGATTACAAGGCGCTCGCGAAGCTGCGCGATCAGCAGATGGTCGAACAGTTGAAAGGCGGGCGCGCGGGCGCTCAAGGGGAGATCTCATCCATGCCTAAAGCAATGGCCCTCGTCGAGGTCGCACGCGAGGAAGTCGATATCGCGGCGATGGCGAACGATATCGACAGGACGCGCAAAGCGCTGCTCGCCGCGACCAAAGAGGCCGAGGTGGCGCAGGAAAAGTGTCGCACACTTCGGGAAATCCTCAGAACGCTCACGGCCAGGCTGATGGAAGCGATTAACGGCCCGAAAAAGCCACGGAGCGGGGCGGCGGCGGTCGTCGGTCCGCAATGGCCGCTGGCGAGAGGGTCGCGGAGTCGAACGCTGATTCTCAAAGAACTCGACGATGTCGGTCCGATGACAGTACATGAATTGCGCAAAGCGCTGCCCGGCATCAGCGAGGGCGCGCTTCGCATGGCGCTCGCGAAGCTGCGGGACCAGCAGATGATCGAAAAGCTCACAAACGGATCGTGGGCTCTCACTGAAAAGCAGCAGGGGCTGATGCGCGCCGAGGACACTGACGCATAACCCGAGGCGATTTGTTTGGGACGTCGATGGCAACCGCCGAAGCCCGCCACGCCGCAGCAGCAGCTAATCCTGCCGCCGCGCGGCCGTTTCGCGCCGCCGGTGAAACTCGCGACCGATACGAGCGTCGCGGCGGCGGACTCGCTCGGGATTCATCGCGCGGGCGATCTCGCGTCGGCGCTGCTCCCAATATTGGAGCGGCAGACCGCGCGGACCCATCTGGCGGGCGTGATGATGGCGGTCGAGATCCGCGCGAAAGTTTTTGCCTGGATGCGCGAGCATCCGCCGGCCACGGCCGACGAAATCGCGAACGCGTTGGGCATCTCGATTCTGACGATTCGCCCGCGCGTCAGCGAGCTCAGGCGGATGGACAAAATCTGCGATGCCGGTATGCGTCGCAAAAACGCCTCGGGGAAAAGTGCGATCGTCTGGAAAATCAAGGAGGATGCGGGATGGGAACCGAAAGCACGGTGATGACGTTGAAGGAGCTGGCGGCGTATCTGCGGGTAAATCCGACGACCATCTATCGGCTCGCGAAGCGGAAGCAGATCCCGGGATTCAAGATCGGAGCGGACTGGCGTTTTCATCGCGAGGCGATCGACGAATGGCGCCATCGACAGGAGACCAACGTTGGATAATACGCGCAACGCGGAGCTCGCCGCGATTCACGTCGCGAAAAAACAACTGCGCCTCGACGAAGCGACCTATCGCTCGATTGTCGAGATGGTCAGCGCCCGCTTCGGTCATCCGGTCTCGAGCGCCGGCCTGATGGGCTCGCGGGAACGCCGCGCCCTGCTCGAGCAGCTACGCACGTGGGGCTTCCGCAAAGCCGACGGAGCGACTGCCGCGCCGGCCACGCGCCCCGGCCAGAGCCCGCAAGCGCAGAAGATTCTCGCATTGTGGGCGGCGCTGGTGGAGGCCGGCGCTGTCACTGTGACCGACCCAGGCGATCCGTCATGCGTGAAGCAACTGCGATCGTTCGTCAAGCGGATGACCGGGGTCGAAAGCGCGTCGTGGCTGAGCGCGCATCAGGCCAACAATGTGATCGAAGGATTGAAAGCGTGGCTGGAACGCACGTTTGTCAAGCAGGCGGGCGCAAATCCGGAGTAACGCAAGCCTTTCTCGGGGGAGACGACATGGAGATGCGGGGGGGCGCCACGCACGGCGCAGGCAAGCGTCAGCGAGCGAATAGAAACGATGAGACGATCGTATATCTCTCGCGTGAAGCGCTGGTCGAGCTCGTCGGATTCGAGGGGGCGGCGCGAATCGTCGAGCAATTCGGCGGGACGCGCTTATGGATTCCGAGGATCGAAAGCGACGGGCATCAGAGCATGGTGCGCCGGCTCGGCTACCAGATCGCATATGCGCTCGCGGCCGAATACGGCGGCGAGCAAGTCGACTTGCCGGCGCGGCGGCGGAGCGATCAAATCGTCGACCTCCACCAGCAGGGACTGCCCGTGGCGGAGATCGTCCGCCGCACTGGCTATACGCGGCGGCACGTCCATCGGGTGCTCAGACTAACAGGTGACAAATGTCACCCCGTGACTGCGAGTCATGCGGGCGGTTAACCTGCCTGCGTGATCTCCCCCATCACATCACGTCCGCCGGCCGGCCTCCTCGCGGCGGCGGGCGTGTCTATTCGGAGCAACATCTATATGCGCAATTTAATCCGCCTCGGACTCCTCGGCCTGGTCGCGATCGGCCTCGTATCAACCTTCGGCTGCGCGACGACCTCGAATCCTGAGATGCAGTTGGTCGGCAATGTGGTCAACCCGATGGCGTCGGTGCTGGCATATGAAGGGCAGACCTGCGGCGATTCAGATGCAATCCTCAATTACAACACCATCCTGAATGCGTGCCAGCAGGGGTTGCCGATCCAGGGCGTCGTCGGCTCGGCTTTCCTCACGCGCTTTTGTCAAATCAATGGTTATAGCGGTGTGACGCCGGCGCTCGCGATGCTCACCTGGCAGCCGGTCGCTAATCCGCCCGCCGCCTGCGCGAGCTCACCGAATATCGCCGCCAACAGGAAGTGAGCATGCACCGCACCGCGATCCTCGCATTACTCAGTCTCGCGCTCGCCGGATGCTCCGCGATGCCGCAAACCGCCGGCTACCTCTATGGTCCCGACGGCCATGCGATGGCCGCTTATGCCGCTAAGACCGTGCAAACCTCAATCTTCAACAGCGAGAATATCGTCGCGACGCAGCCGCTCGCAGTGGGCGTCGTCACCACCAGCGAGAATGGCGAGTCGACCGGCAAGGCGGTTATCGACGCGGCGAGCGCTGCCGCCAGCGGCATCACCTTCGGCTTCGCGATGTGCGCCGCGGGCAACTGTTAGCGAGTCGAGTGAGAATCGCGGCGATAATCATCTCGGTCGATTATGGCGACCTTCTCGCATGGACGTTGCGCGAGAATCGTCATCATTTCGATCGCCTGGTCGTCGTGACTACGCCGCGCGATTCACGCACGCGCCAGGTCTGCGATCATTATTACGTCCGATGCGAATTGACTTCCGATTTTTATCGCAGCGTCGATGGGCGCGTTGACTTGACGGCCTTCAACAAGGCAGCCGGCATCAATCATGGCCTGCGTCAGTTGATGCAGGAGCGCCCGCCGGACCGCGACGATTGGTACGTCCATCTCGACGCCGATATCGTCCTGCCGCCGCGCGCTCGCGAACTGATGCATAAAGCGTCGCTCGATCCGCGCTGCATCTATGGCATTGACCGTATGATGTGTCCGTCGTTCGACGACTACATCAAGTACGCGTCGGCGCCGCGTCCGCAGCATCAGAATCAGATCTTCGTCTTTGCTGACGCATTCCCGCTCGGCGTGCGAATTGCCCGACTCGAAAAAGACGGCGACGGCTACGTGCCGATCGGTTTTTTCCAGATGTGGAATCCGACGGTCTCGGCCGTCGTCGATTACCCCGAAGAGCACCACACAGCCGCCCGGTCGGATATGCGCTTCGCGATGCGATGGCCGCGCGGCCGCCGGCACCTCATTCCCGAGATCGTCGGTATCCATCTCGACTCCGAACGCGTCGCGATGGGTGCCAATTGGCAGGGTCGCAAAAGCATGGCGTTCGGGCCGGATTGTCCGCTTCCGCCGCCCTGTCCGCCCCAGCCCTATTAGGAGCGCATCATTATGCTGTCACGTGGCAAACTCGGCAAAAAGCCCGCCCGCAAAGATCACCGCACGCTGCAGATCGCGCGTTATCTGCGCGCGCCGCTCGGCGGCCTTCCGGCGCCGCGTCCCGGCGGCGTCGATTGGGGCGCAGCGGTCCGCGCGGACCAGCTCGCGCTCGGGATGCTCGGCAACGACCAGTACGGCGATTGCTTCTGGGCGATGGCCGCGCATGC